>Ga0209934_1000043_pt1 | contig 531043 bp, 421 predicted proteins | sample ThiBiot_750_plan_2_FD_183950 | JGI IMG/M metagenome (GOLD analysis project Ga0209934, IMG submission 183950) | Wastewater bioreactor microbial communities from Cape Town, South Africa - Thiocy_expt_750_plan (SPAdes) | ecosystem: Engineered > Bioreactor > Thiocyanate-remediating >... | reverse complement strand
TAAATGCTGGGCAAGTTCTAAAACACCCAGTTTGTTCTTGATGATTTTTTCTTGTGTTGTCATAACTCTAATCTATTTTACAGTTGTTAATTTATCGCAACTGTCAGATTAAGTCTTGACTACTTCATCTAAAGGTTAGATAGCCCCTTCTTAATACAATTTTATACTTCTTGCAGCCCAGTCAAATAAAGTAAGCAGCATGCGTATTCAAATATTCAACTTTTAAACAAATCTTTCATTTTGTTAAAGTCCTGCTTAGGTTTTTTACAGCGATAGATCGTTTGCAGCACCCAATCTTCGCTACTTGCATCGGGACTATATAATTTTCGCACAGGAACAACTTTTTCGAAAAAAGAACAAAAGAAATCGTCACTGGTATCGTTATAACAAATGGCAATCGCCGTTTGGGGCATACGGCCTGTCGGTGCCCAGTTATAGAAGCTACCGTGATAACAAAAGGCGTTCGGAAGCCCATATGTACTCTTCATCAGTTCGACTGCACCCTCCTGCGAGTAATGTTTGCCCCAAATAAGACAACTTGCTTTTTCATTCGGGGGTAAACTGTCGTATACTGAGCGTAATTCATGCATACCCGTTTCCCATTTTTGCAGGTCCAAGTTGTTTTACAATTGTGCCAAAGCGTTTTTTACGCGCTCACGGTTTGGTTTAGATACTGGTATTTTCTCACGGTTTGCCAATAGTAAAGTCCCGCCGTCTTCCTTAAGCCAACTTTGGATATAAAAAGGGTTTATAAGGTGACTTTGGTGTGTTCGAATAAAGTTGTGTGGAATTAGTATTTCGCTGTATTCTCTTAAAGGTTTTGAAGAAATTATTTTCTCTTCATTTAGTAAGTGAAAAACGGTATATGTATCGTCTGCTTCACAACGTATAATATCGCTAATGAGTAAGTATCGAGTTTCGTTTTGAAAAGCAAGAGCTATCTTCTGAGGCACCCTCTGTTTCGATGTCAACTGCTGAATCAGAAATTCTACCCCGGGATTCTGCACTATTGTACTTACTTTTTTGCAAGCCTTTTCAACGGCCAATTTGAGCTCGTCTATATCAATGGGTTTTAGAAGATAATCTAATGCCGCATGTTTTATGGCTTGTATACCATATTGGTTGTATGCTGTAACAAAAATCACCTGAAAGTCTATTGTTTCAAAATCCTTAAGCAGGTCAAAACCTGTCTGACTCCCCATTTCTATATCAAGAAATACCAAATTGGGTCTATTATTTTTAATTAAGCTCGCTGCTTCAGTAATCGTATTTGCAATTGCCACAACTTCAACATCGGGGCAATACTTAGCCAATAGCGCCTTTAAATTTTTGGTATTTGAAATTTCATCGTCCACTAAAATAGCACGTATCATAATAACCAGTTTTTAAAAATTAAAGATACGCATGTCCCCGTACTTTTAGATTCTGTATCTATGAAAATATTTGTCTCTGGATGCAATTCATTCCAAAGCTGTATACGCTCATTCGTTAACTTGACTCCTAACCCGAATGGTGTATGTGCTATATCATACCCTCGACCATTATCCAATATAGTTATTATCATATCACTCTCCCTCCTCTCAAAATATAAGCTAACCTTTCCACGTTCCTTCAATTCTGATATCCCATGTTTTATAGCATTTTCAACCAATGGTTGTAGGAGCATTGTTGGTATTTCGATGTTATTAGGATCAAGATCGTTAACATCAATCGCATATTCAAAACCAAATCGTAGCTGTTCCATCTGAAGATAATCGGTTAAAAGATTGCGCTCATCCGTGAGTGTATTTACCGATTCACTATCCAGCACATTTCGGGTGAGACGGGCAAATTTGCTTAAATACCTATTTGCATTGTCCACATCATTGTTATTTATAAAACTCTGAATGCTAGCGAGCGAATTGAAAAGAAAATGAGGATTGAGTTGCGCCTGAATCGAGATCAGTTTAGTTTCCGATATTTTTTTATTTAAACTCTCTTCTCGGATTTTTTTTCTATTTCTTCTACGCAGTACATAAATTAGAAGAAAGCTTATAATGCTAAAGATAATAATTAATGATAGAGACCACATGATCATATCTTGCATAGAGAAAGTTCTATCAATTTGTATTTTGACATTTTGTCTAAAACTAGACGATTCCATCTCTTTCTCCGTCATATTCTCTAATTGTGGTCGAATAATGATTTCATATTCTCCAGAATTTTTGAAATTCTCCCGACCTATTGAAATATTCGGTTGCTCTATTCCATCTACAGTGTAAAAACTGTAATTCCAAGAATTACTTTTAAATACAATGTTGCCAGTTTCCTTTTCTTTTAACAATAACGAGTAAATGGAACTGTAATCATTTTTTCTAACTGCAACCTTCAGACCTGTAACATCATTGTCCAAGATAATTTTCGACGCATCTGTTTTCATTTCAACCGCAGATCTATTTGATCTATCAATTAGCTCCCTTCCAAGAAAGATAATATCAGTTTTTGGGATCGCTGTGTTATATATAATCACGCTTCCCTGTTCTGAAGGATTTTTTTCGTTATATAAGGTTACAGAAATGGTCTTATTTCGGATCTCCGTTATTGGCAATTCTGCTATATAACCAAATAACCCATGTTTGTTAAAGGTCAGGTCCTCTAAGCGTCCGGATAACAACGTATTTTTTAAATCATCGACAACAGCAAAGCGATAGTTCTTTATGCCTGAAAGTAGTTTAGTACGAATTTTGAATTGTACCCTATTTCCATTATTGATATAAGTCAGCGCTTGGTTGCTTATGTTGGGAAACCTGTTTGCATAGCTCCTAATTTTACTCAGGCTATCGAAGGAGGCACCGATGCTTATTCCTGCAATATCTATACTCCCTAAATAATATTCTACCTTTTTGTCTATTGAATACTGTTCGCCCTTGCTGCTAACCTGAGCAACAAGGGGTATCCAAAAGAATATAGCGATTAGTAAAAACGTGTTTTTTTTCATGATTGTCGTTTATACTTACAAAACTCTATAATTATTAATTTTAAAAAAATGCAAAAACAGTATTACTCTCCGCTCACTTGGTAAACTATACGCCAGAATCAGGATTTAATCATTTGAGCGCTCATCACAATTACGCTCTTATATCGAAAGGTATAAACACAAAGTCGACATAGCCGGACTCTATCTTATTGTATCCGACCGCATTCGCTTTCGAGAGTCGATTTGCGATTACGTTGATCCTTAGTCGCGCCATAAATGAACCTATTAGTTGAAGCTCAGACGTACCTGTCTTGATTCGTAGTAGCCATAACTTGACGAAAGCAATCCTGCTAGATTTTGCGAGTATTTAACTCGGTTACCTTTATATCCGGAGCGCCTATGCTGTTCTGGACATAATCATAAAGACCTCCCCTCCATAAGAAGAATTTTCCAATCAATAAGAGCTTCGGTAAAGAAGTCATTTAGGTTACAATAAGATCTGATTTTTTCACTTGGGTTACCGAGATATCACGGAGATAAGCGCCTTATACAAGTAATAAAAATAGGTATAAAAGCTTAAATATTCAAAGCGGGGAAACTACTCAGTATCAAATTGAAGGATCCCCTTCCCCTCGCGAATTGATTTATAAATACTATCCCGCAGTTTTGGATCTATGTTTTTTTGTTTAATGTATTTTAAAAAACCTGTAATGGTGTCATTATGATGATATATTCTTTCAGCACTACTCTTTTTCAATAATAATCTGTGATTACCAAGCAGATCCATTTCAGTTAATTCAATAGTTGAATGTATAGGTATTGGATCAGATAAGGTCACCTTGAAAGTTGGAACCTTTGATTTTAATAATACCCGATCCACCGTTCCTATTTTTTGATCGTTGAAATAAATATCATTGGGCATGGATGCTATTGTCTTTTCTTCTCTGAATTCCAGAAAATACTGTTTTTCCCTATCGAAATTACACCCCATCAAAAGTACGACCTCAATTAGTATTATTTTTACAGGTGAATATCTCATAATGCGTCTATAAATTATCAGGGATTAAATCTCAAATACTTAAGATTCATTAAAGTCCCCATTTTTAAATTCACCCAATCTTCTGCTTTCGTATGTCAAATACAATTTGACAGCTAATCTTTTCTGTGGCAGCTGGCTTAGGAGTGCCATCGGGGCACCTCCTTTTCATGTTATTGCTCCATACGATTGGTCGGTTACTGCGATGCAGTAACAGGACTGTGTTTACGATCAAACATAACCGGTTTTTCACTACCGTCCAACAGAATTCCTATACCTTGAATCTGACCGTCCACATCGCTAAAGAAGTTAAAGAGAAGATTACTTGGTTCAGGATCTGCTACACCATTTTTATCGACAGACCTTGGGTCAAAAACATCATAATGTCGGTGGATAAGGACAACCTTCTCATAACCGAGTTCACTGTATAGCTTGTTATCCTTAAGCCTTACCTCAATAATTCCATATGCAGGATTCTCAAAAGAACCAGTGTACTGTTTTAAGGAATGGGAAGGTTTCGTCGCTGGAATGGGCAACTTTTCTTCTTCTTTTTTAACATGACGCAGCGAATCGATTTCAGCCTTTTTTTCACCATTCCAATCGATTGGTTCCAAGCCAAAAAGGATATCCGCTATAGAATTTCTGACCACCGTAGGGACCTTAGACACGTTTTGATTGGTTAATACGACAATTCCGAGTGTATCTGTTGGAAAAAATGCCACATTCGCAGAAAATCCGTTAATATTTCCACCATGTTCGACTTGATAATGTCCTCTATAGGAGCCAATCATCCAGCCTAATCCATAATTGGAAAGGAAAACATCTTTGTGTTTGTCCGGTAAAGCGGCATCCATCACCATTTGGGAGCTCGCAGCCTCATTTATATAATTTGCAGGAAGTATTTCTTTCCCATTGAAATAACCTTGGTTGAGCCAAACCTTGAGCCAATTAGACATCTCACTAGCACTGCTATTTATACTTCCTGCTGGCCCCATACCACTAATATTATAATAATCAATCAGTTTTATCGTGTTATCTTTGGAAAGTGTATAGGGCAAAGAAGCATCGCTGTCCCGTTGAAATGCTAAGAGATCGGTATTAGAACGAGTCATTTCTAGGGGAGTAAAAAACTTTTCCTGTATATTTTGTTCCCATGTCTTACCGCTCAATCGCTCCACAATCATTCCTTGAGCAAGGTACATAAAGTTATTATAGAACCATTTCATGCGCAGGCCTGAACTGGGTTTCATAAATCTGACCCGTGAAATCAGACTATCTCTATTTTTACTATTGAACAGAAACCAAGATAAATCATAGCGGGACAAGCCTGTCCTATGCGCCATTAGGTCTTTAACCACGATTTGATTATCCATCTCATCATTGTAAAACCGTAACGCAGGCAGTAAAGATACCGCTCTGTCCTCAAATGTCAGTTTGCCATCCGCTCTCAACAAACCTAACAATGAAGCGGTAAAAGCTTTGGAGCTCGAACCGATTGCAAAAAGCGTATTCGGTGTAACAGGTTTTTTATTCGCGAAATCACGATAGCCAAATCCCTTATTATAAATTATTTTATCGCCTTTTACAACAGCAACGGCAAAACCCGCCACATGATGATCTTTTAAAACTTGGCCGAGAACAGAATCAATTGCTTTAAATTGATCTTTCTGCCCACCTACTTTCCCAACCTGAGAAAATAGTGAAAAAGAAAACCAGGAACAAAAAATAAAGGTTAAAAGGAATTTCATATCAAATTGGAATATATACGAAAATACTTATTCAACATGATTCCCGCAAACTACTGTAGACATTGCCTTTAATTTTTTTATTCCTGGTTGTTCTTAGGAGGTTGCTGAATTTTACGATAATAACTGGTCTATCAATCCGTAAAATCTCCTAAATTATTCTTTCGTATAATTCGACTTTCCGTTTACATCCACCTGCTTACCTAAATACTTTGGTTTTCTATTTCTCATTACATCCAAAACCGCTTTCGTTACCGATAGTTTTTCTCTAAATGCATAATATTTATATCCAGGGTAAACTCCTCGATCGGCACTATAACCGAATGATTTTATACCTAATTTATCACCCAGATAAACACATCTATTTAGATGATATTTTTGAGATACCAAAATTGCCGTATCAACATTAAATATATATTTTGCCCGGTACATGGTCGAGTAGCTATCGAACCCAGCATAGTCAATGTAAATTTTAGCGGTATCGATGCCATTTTTCTGACAGTACAACTTCATTACGCTAAGCTCATCGTACTCGTCTCTTCCGTTGTCTCCCGACAACAATATTTTATCCACTTTGTGGTTTTTGTACAACGAAATCCCAGCATCGAGTCTATCTTTCAAATACCTACTTGGCTGATCACCATTGATGCCAGCGCCAAAAATGATGGCTACCTTGGTTCTTGGCACATCCTTAAGTTCAGTGAAAATCACCGAATCTGTTTTAGCCGTTACATTGCTATTGGTTATCACCACAACAACCAGGGCTACTACGCATAGAACCACAACCACTAAAACGAACCTTTTAATCTTTTTCATTAGCTTGATTTGTTCATGATAAACTTATCATTTTAAACACAAATTTAATAGTACAACCAATTGAAAATCGAACCAATTATAATTCGCTGCAGATAAATTATCATTCGTAGGCACTTACAGTCTTTTCGGTATATTTCATTTGGCTATTAATGCTCTAGAATTTAAACATAACCAACATCGCTTTATGATCGGTTGGCCACACGCCTTCGGGCAGCAGGAAGTTATCTTCACTATCTTTTTCCTGCTTCTGTCCATACTTTACGGTTTCTACAGGACCGACAATGTTAGCTTTTACTGGTTTCAACGGTTTTTTGCTGCGGTAATAAACATAATCGATCCGATCTCGATCATCCGCTGTGGGTGCCCATGCCAATTTCCCAATGGGAACATCCTTGTTAAAAGCAGGATAGGTAAAACCAGGATGACTGACCGGGTTGGGATATAATTGACGGAAACTATCTATAAATCCGGCTTTTTCTAATAAAACCGAACAGTCCCAAGGAACCACTGCCCCACGATGGTCGAAAAGATCTCTTGTAGCCAATGTCCAATCCAAATGTGAAGGCTCATTAAAATCACCTGCAATAATAAACGATTGTGATTGATCCTCTTTTTCTACGTCGCTCAGGATATCTTGGATAGCTTCATCACGTTTGCTTTTCCGATTAGCCTCAATAATGGTACCTACATCTGAAACAGGACGATCTAACTTCTCCCAGGTCAAACCATCGTAACCACGCGGCAAGTAGCATGCGTAATTTGTGTAGTCCAAGTGTAAAGAATAGCATACAAAAGAACGCTTTCCAATCTTGATCTTACTTTTTAAAACACCGCCCATGGTACTATCTTTTTCATAAAGCGCATGCTGTGATTCAATCGGATATTTGGAAATAAAACCGACATCCAGTTTTGCATCACTGGACTGGCCAAAATAGATTGCCCCTTTAGATTTGAGTTCCGTTAGTATACGCTGAATAAAATCTGTTCCCTTGTAATTGCGGACTTCACTAAAGAGAACGACATCTGCATGCTTGGCAATAATTTCGTCTGCTATCGCAGGAAACCCATTGGGCACAACAGTCCCCTCCTGCCAAATGTTGATCTGCAGTACTTTTACCTCATTTTTTGCCTGAGCGAAGAGTGTATGCCCCAAAAGGGCTATCACTAAAAGCAATATAATCTTTCTTAATTTCATTGGAGTTGTCTATTTCTACTGGAAAGTATTACCGCAACGTTCTTGCCGAGAACGGTTTCTACCATTATCATATAAGCGAGTTTCTTACTTATTTCTGTAATAACCAAATAATTTTATCCACATTATCAACTCCAACACATTGTCGTTGACTTGCTTCATCAACTTTTTCTCGATTTGTATCGAATTCAGCAGTAGGATACATCCAACGCAACGGCATTTTTGTATTTGTAACATTTTGATCAGCTTCAATTGAATAGCATCATATTTATCAGCATTCCACAATTTATTAAATAGCGAATTATTTAATACCTTAGCCACACAAAGTTTTAGCACAACCGGTTTATGAACATAAAAATCAAGTATCATGAGTTTGAAACAAACGTTTTATAAAGTACGAAGTTCTAAAACAGTTCAGGGAATTCTAATCGCCAACATTTTTGCATTTCTAATTATTGGTATGCAATCTTCATTGCTGCCCAAGGATGCAGGGGTACTTGTTTTTTCTGAGTTTGTGATTATTCCACTGTTGATGGGTATTATCATGGCTTGGTGTTGGAAAGATACTGACATGAGAGGTAAACAAATAACCGCATGTTCTATCTTGGGTGGCCTTATGGCTATCTTACTCAGCTTTATATTCCTAGGTGAGGGCATTATTTGCCTCTTAATTGTTTCACCTCTTATCTTTGGCTTTGTTATCGCAGGTGCCTTTATTGGAAGGTCAATGTTTAAAAAGAGTAATCAAAAATTGAATATAAGCATTGTTAGCCTCTTACTTGGAATTTTTATTGTCGACTCCCTGACTGATCACCATCATGAAAATATGGTCTCCGATGAGATCTTAATTCATGCGAGTCCAACGCAAGTATGGCAACACGTGGTCGCCTTCGATCCCATATCTCAGAAGGAAAACTATTGGCTTTTTAGTATAGGAATGCCGAGCCCCATGGCTACAACGGTAAGTGAACATAAACTGGGCGCAAACCGAAAATGTATTTTTAGCAACGGGTATGTTTTCGATGAGAAGATTGTAAAATTTGACGTCAATGAAAACTTAATTTTTGATATCATTGATCAACCCAAAGACCCTGAAATCATGGGACATATCGATATCAAAAGAGGTCAATTTATATTGAAAGACAATGGAAATGGTACCACTACCCTTATTGGGAACAGTTGGTATAATCTCCATGTTTTCCCGACTTGGTACTATGACCTTTGGGCAGAAAGTATCACTCGGAATGTCCATTTCCGAGTCATGGAGCATATTAAACTTTTAAGCGAGCGATAATCTATGTTTTCTTTTGTGGTAAAAAGAGTTGGCTTTTTAAAGGATATCCCCTTATTAGCCATTCTATTTGATAGTCTCATGAGATTTTGGATGTTCATTGCCAAGCCTGAACTGCTAAATTGGATCGATGACCTGGAAGAAAATGTAAAAGGAATGCCCGGGACGACGATTGGGATACATAAATATGGTGGGACTGCGTTCAATTATTTAGGAAAGGAATTTGCACATGTCCATAGCAATGGTTTAATGGACATTCTATTAAATAAAGAGCTAAAAAAATCATTAATGATGGAGGGAAAAATTAAGGACCACCATGTGTTTAAAAATTCAGGCTGGATCAGTTTTTATCTTCACAATAAGCAAGATGTTGCCTATGCCTGTTATCTCTTGAAAAAGGCTTATGACCGTGCTAGATAAAAACAGCATTATATACATTCTGTTAGACAGGCTTTGTCTTCATAAAATATTCATTCACTGCAATAATTAGCTATCGGCTCTTTATTTTGGCTATCTATGTACTCATTATTAAGACACCATCTAGGTATAAAAAAGGAAGGTCTTTATCTTTTAGATTTAATATCTTTGCTGTATGAATATTGAACAGATCAAACAACCTTTTCTCAAAAAATTCCCTGGAGATTTTTCCAATAATCCTACACAGCGAGGCACGCCAAAAGTGCTATTTGCTACGATTGAACCTGCAGGGTTTGACCAGCCTCAACGGATTGCTTTTAACGAAGCTCTTGCTGAGGAAATAGGGCTGGGTAAATTTGAAGAAAAGGATCTTAACTTTCTGGTAGGCTCTCACCTACCCGACAATATTCAGACCTACGCTACAGCTTATGCCGGACATCAATTTGGTAATTGGGCCGGGCAACTGGGCGACGGCAGGGCCATTCTGGCGGGAGAAATTACCAATGCTGCTGGTAAGAAGACCGAAATACAATGGAAAGGAGCCGGTGCAACACCCTATTCAAGGCGTGCAGACGGAAGAGCCGTATTACGGTCTTCTGTACGTGAATACCTAATGAGTGAAGCCATGCATCACTTAGGCATACCTACCACCAGGGCTTTAAGCCTAGCCTTTACAGGAGAAGATGTTCTTCGCGATATCATGTATAACGGCAATCCACAATACGAAAAAGGAGCCGTAGTGATCAGAACCGCCGAAAGCTTCCTTCGCTTTGGACATTTTGAACTGATGTTTGCTCAGGGTGAACATACGTTATTACAGGATCTGCTTGATTTTACAATTGAAAATTACTTCCCTGAAATTGTTTCATCCGATCAGCAGAAATACAAAGATTTTTTTGAGAATATATGTATCCGCACAGCAGACTTAATGGTAGAATGGTTCAGAGTAGGTTTTGTACATGGGGTAATGAATACAGACAACATGTCCATCTTAGGCCTAACGATCGATTATGGTCCCTATTCAATGCTGGATGAATATAATTTAAATTTCACCCCGAATACAACGGATCTACCGGGAAGAAGATATGCATTTGGAAAGCAGGCACAGATTGCCCAATGGAATCTATGGAAACTCGCAAATACCCTCCAGCCCATCATCAACGATGAAAAGTTTCTTGAAAACACCCTAAATAATTTTGGCGTTTATTTTTGGGAAACTCATGACAAAATGCTCTGCAAAAAATTCGGATTTGATGAACTAAAAGAAGAGGATGAGGTATTTTTTAATAACTGGCAGAGCTTAATGCAGGACCTCGCATTGGATCATACCTTATTCTTCAATCAACTGGAGAAAACAACACCAGAAACTGATTTACAGGAACATTTCAGCCCGGTAGCTTACAGCGCTTTAAATGAAGAAAAGCTCAGCAGACTGAAAGACTTCATGGAAAACTATCGATCCCGTCTGAATTCAAATGCTATTTCAAAAGCTGAGTCCGTGGAATTAATGAAAAAAACAAACCCCAAATTTATATTGCGGAACTATCTTCTTTACCAATGTATTGAAGAAATTAGTGCCGGAAAAACAGCCCTGTTAATGAAACTAACACAGGCATTAGAAAATCCTTACCAGGAATTATTTCCGGAATTTTCCGTCAAGCGTCCTTCAAGCTATGACGACACCGCAGGATGTTCTACACTTTCATGCAGTTCGTAGTATGAAATGCCCCGTTCGTTAAACATTCAGGGTGGGTTTAAAAGCTAAAGTTTAGGATTTGTAGATTTTCTAAAAATAATCATACACAATAGCCAGCCAACAAATAAACCTACCAAGAGATAAGACTCCAGGTGCATATCCTGAAAACGAACACTAGGTATATCACTATCCGAAGCAAACTCGGCCCTTTTTAATAGGTCACGTATCTGAGCAACTTTAAATTTTAAATAAATCACGCGTATTCCACAAAATATAGATCCTGACGTACAGATCAATAGTATAGTAAACAATTGATTTCTTACCGAAGATATTTTACAATAATTTTTGACTGACAGATACAGAAAAGGAAGAATCCCAAAAGAGAAAATAAAAATCAGTGCTGGCAAAACCTGACCGGGTAGGCGCCAACTATTATTAAGCAAAGGGCTTTCACCTATTATTTCGGTGGTAAAAAACACCAAAAACCGATCTCTAATAAAAAAGGCAATTAGACACAATACGATTGACAGTCCAATAGCAATGCTGTATTCCTTCATCATTTTCTTTTTCGCAAAGTTTTTTATAGGTTATCGACTTAAACCATTTTCGATATTGCTTTTACATCGTACAATTTGTTTTTTCATTAGCTTAAGTTCCTTTATCTTAGTGTCTATCTGTTGCAATTTAAGATCAAGCACTTCCATTTTACTTGCCTGAGTCAGCTCTTTTTGATACCATGCATCAATAACCTGTTTAATTTCAGCTAAGGTAAAGCCTACAGCTTTCGCCATCTTTATGAACCTCAGTTTTTCGGTTACTTCATCGTCATAATACACGTACTTGTTGGAAGTTACATCCTTTTTTGTCATGCCAGAAATGAGTCCGCTCTTTTCATAAAAGCGTATAGTTCCAATAGGCATGTTCGCTTCCTTCGCTAGTTGACTAATTAATTTCACTTGATAATCAATAGTTTAAAAAAATAATAAAAGTATATAGTATACTTCATACTTGTGGGTTGTAAAAATACAGTTTAAATTTGTCTATTGAAAATCAATGGTAACTATCAATTATCTTTTATCATGAAAATAGGATATTCCGACAAAGAACTTATTAAACTTGTACCCGGCTTCACAAACAATTTTATTGTAATAAATGGCCTATCAATCCATTATGTTCAAGGGGGCAAAGGAGACCCCATAATTCTTATTCCGGGTTATCCAGAAACATGGTGGGCTTACCATCATGTCATGCCAATATTAGCAGAAGACAACCAAGTATTTGTTGTTGAAATTAGAGGGATGGGTAGCTCGGATAAACCGGAAAATGGTTACGATAAAAAGAACATGGCCAAGGATATCTACGAATTAGTCAAGCATTTAGGCTTCGACAGCGTTTGTATTGCAGGTCATGATATCGGTGCACATGTCGCTTTTAGTTTTGCTTGTAATTATCCACAAGCAACAAGCAAATTGATACTGCTGGATACACCACATCCAGACCCAAGCATGTATCAGCTTCCGATGTTACCTATTTTAGGGAGCAGTTATTTATATCCCTGGTGGCTAGCTTTCAACCAAGTCAGAGAATTGCCAGAAAAGTTGCTTGAGGGACGCATGTCAATCGTCATCTCTTGGTTATTCGACAACCTGCTGATTAATAAAGATAGCATAAGCCAATTTGATATATCGGTGTATAGTAAAGCGTATGACAACCAGGATGCCATTCGTAGTTCCAATGCATGGTATCAGGCCTTTCCACAAGATATTAAAGATTACGGGAGCTATGATAAATTAGAAATGCCAGTCCTAGCGATTGGTGCGAGTGGTTATGACCTATTCCATCATTCTTTACCGGAAATCACCTGTAATCTAACACTTAAAAAAATTGAAAACTGTGGCCATTTTATTCTTGCCGAAAAACCTATCGAAACTGCCGAATTGATCAAAGGGTTTTTATTGACGATCTAATTTCAGACGAAATCAACTTGTAATCAACCAGCAACGATTGTGTTGGCTATCCGCGTAGGATTTTCAGCTTTGAGGATAGTACTGTCCTAGTTTCAAAATAAAAACTTAAAAGCTATAATCTACCCCAAAACTGATATAACCAGGCAAAAGCTTATATTCGGTGCTGGTATTATAAAGGTCTGTCAATTCAGCATTTCTGAAAAAGCGAGTATTGAAAATATTTTTTGCTGTCATGGTAAATCTTGTCCTATGCTGCCGCAATTCATAAGCTAAGGAGAAATCCGAGAAATAATAGGTCTTGGAATCCTGGCCAAGGAAACTACCAAAGCGATAGGATTCATTCTTTAGATTACACTGTATGTTTTTTCCCATATTCAAAAATACATTCAGAAACCCGCGACTATTATGTAGTGTAGTTTTGCTATCTGAGCGATAAGTGACCGACTGCAGGGCGTAACCTGTGTAAATATTCAACCTGGATTTCCATGCACTTCTAAACGATAGTCCATAATCGTATGTCTCTGTATGGATGCGACGATTGCCCACGTCCACCACCAATGTTTCGTAATCTGCTGTATTTGCACCTAAGTCCAAACGAAAATTTCCTCCTACAGCCTTCAGGTAGTAATTAAGATCCGCCTTATAATTGCTGCTCTTTTTGTTTTTGAGCAATACCTGTTGCACAAGGCTAAAATTGGGGTCTAAACTGCTTTCTGTACCCACATAATCAAACAAAATCTGATGTCCGACCGAGAGGTTCGCAAAAAAACGATCTGTCATACTGCCATAGGTATACATCAGCGTGCCACCAGAACTGCTTAGCGTGGCTAGCTTATCCATTCCTCGAATAAAGTTTCGAACCCCTGTCGTATAATAATGGGGAATGAGCTCGGTAAGCGAGGTATTCTGTTGCTGAAAATAGAGGTCGGTTTCCAGGCGCCCTTTTGGGTGGATAACCCATTTCCCCGATAATCCAGGCGAAAGCAAGAGGTTATTTTTAGGCATGGTTTTCCCAAAATCTGTTAACCTATTCTGTACGAGACCTACCTGCAAACGAGGTGTTAATTCCCATTTATTTCGTTTAAAAGTGTACTTGGAAGTAAAGTTTGTCTGGAATACGTTTAAGTCCATCGCATTAGAAAATCCCGAGGGAGAGACTGCTTTTCCCCCTAACTCATCTGGATTTGACAGCAAATCTAATTCGGTATTAAGCTGTTGCTGCTGATAGGCCATATTGAAAGCCAACTCAAAGAAGTCACCATTTTTTTTCCGGCTTACATAATGCGTAGTGGCACCCAAATACTGTAGATTATTTTCAATATGTTGTTTTACCGCACGGATATCTTCCCCCCCAAACAAGTCTTTATAATAATATTGATCGATACTGTAATCTACTGGCGATTGCTGGTTTATCCAACGTAGTGAGCTGACCAGTACATCCCGCTCCGAAAATTTGTAGCTATAACTCAGATTGTGGTTGGTCAAATACCCTTTGCTTTTGGTCAGTTCCTCACTTTGTACACCATTGAACAATAATGCGCCCAAATCATTTTTCCTCAAAGAACCTAGTGTACCTGAATAGCTCAACAATGTACGCTTATTGGGCTCCAACTGCAGCTCCAGTTTCGTGAAGTAGTTATCGATGTTTCTGGTAAACTGATAATCTTCGGTGTTGGTAAATTGGATATCCTCCAAATGATAGTTCTGCACGGTATTTCGGTAAAATGATTTTTTAGTAGGATTTGCAAAACCCAGACATTTGATTTTTAACTGTGGGGTCGGATTTAAAATGGTATTCAATGACAACAACTTGTCGTTATTGAAATTGGTTCTTTTATAATCAAAACCAGGCAGATTTGGTGTATTATCTATCAAAGTGGGTGTTGTTACCCCCACACCAATCTGACCTGGTTCATCTGGAGAACCAGACTGAATGAGGTGGTTGATGCTGCTTACGGCATCCACTCCGTTATTGTTAGCAGCACCCAAGAGATAATATTTGTTCTTCTTCCCAAAATTCATCAGGTTAGCACTCGCCTGATAATATTTGGGGCCTATGGGAACCAACTGCGCATCAACAGAGCCAAGCCACTGTGCCCTACTTTCCTCCTTAAGTTGCAGATTTAGTGCAATCTTGTCCGAATTTTCGATACCTTTCAGCTGCTTATTATTGGAATACCGCTGCAATATCTGAATTTTTTCCAAGGGACGAACAGACATGCTTTGCGTCAGCAAGCGGTAGCCCTTTTCGAAAAAATCATCCCCTTCCACCATCACTTTTTCCACTTCTTTATTACCTATTTTGATACTGCCGTCGGTACCCACCTGAATACCTGGGATCTTTCGAAGTAGATCTTCTACCGTACGCTCGTCGCCCTGCAAAAAGGATTTCACAGCAAGCTCAATGGTATCTCTGCCCCGACGATAAGCCCCTTTGGAGTGGACAATCACTTCCTGCAATTGTTCCACTCCCCCAGCTGATAACTGCACATCAATTAGCGTATCGACCTGCATTGGTGTGATGGAAAGGGAAACAGACTTAAAGCTCAGCGCCTTGAATAGCAACGTAAATGATCCACTTTGGGCCGTTTGCACATGATATTTCCCCTGACCGTCGCTAAACGTATAAGCCAGCATTTTGTTATCGCCATCACGCCGTAAATCAATACGCACCCCTCCTAAAGGTTTTCCTTCAGTACTGACGCTTCCATGGATAGCAACTTGTCCATATACGGCCATACACAACAGACAAAAGCTGAGTAAGACCGCTATCCGCTTATTGATGTTCCCATTCATACACTTGCTCTACACTGCCCCTAACTTTTTGCTTCTCAACGCTTACGCCTTCCATCATTGGCATTTTGCTGTACATAATGCGCATTTGCTCTTCATTGAATTGGTCGTCTTTCTTGACAAACTCTTCCAGGCTCAATTTGGGTAAAGACTGAATATATTTATCATTTACGGGAATATCGCCAGTATAGGGATAATTTACCTCCTTCAAGTACCAATAGTTCGGATTAGCACTTTCGTTATAGAGCATCACGATAAGGCCTGGCAAGCCGCCAAATTTCGATGGTCCAACAGGCACGGGAATATCATTCGTATAATAAGCTACCAACGTAGTTCCTCGATAAGAGGCCGTTGCCTTATGGCATACATGTTTGCCCAATGTATCCACATCGGTGTAATCCGTATTCCAGACCAGCGCCGGAAATTTGTCCGTCACCAAATAGTTAACACCTTGAATGGAACGGGTTTCTAACTGTTGGTCAGTCTTATTTTGATGGATCACGACCCTGTTATACCTCTTGCCAGAACCGATTGTTATCGAAAATGAAGATGCTACTTCTTCATCGTCGGCATCTTTGTTAAGCTCTTGCTTACGAATTGGCATCGAATCACGAACAGCAATCTTCACTGTTCCATCATAATAGACCGCTTCTTTAAAAGTAGCCATTGCCGATGGAATGTATTCATATACGGCATGAAGCCGCTGTGCAGAAGATAATCTGGAAAGGAACAGAAATAAAAAGAATATATAATATTTACACATGATAATTTAGTTTAGAAAGACGGGGTCAAAGCCCCGCTTTTGTTTTTTGTGATAATGAATAAAAAGTTAGTTGTTTGCAACCCAGTCATGCATTGCAGCAAAAAAACCCGCACAACCGCCAGCTGAAGAAGCATAATCTGTATAGACTGCGCTGCCTAGCAAAACGCCGTCGCTGCTATATATGCTTACCTTAAAATTACAGCGTACAAAGGCTGCATTCGTTTCCGTGGTTTCCTCGGTTACCCGGAGCGTATTGTTGGCCAGGCGCTGGGAAGTTGTTTTCACAGATGCATTTCCATTGACCGGTGTTGTCGCTGTCTTAGCCGAAGCAACAGATGATAGCATAACCACTGCTACCAAACTCATCATTAATCTTTTCATTGTTTTTAAATTTACTTGTTAAACCATGGTATGATTTGATGGCATACCCTTGTATATGACGGTAAAAATAAAGACACATTTAATTATTTAAATGATGATTAAATATCTGTAAATGGTCACTTAGAATTCGTAGCTGATCCGTTACTATTCGCAATGGGCTTGTTCACTGAATAACTAAAATTATGGGGCAAATCGCTATGAGATAAAAACGCACAAAGCCTTACTGTAAAGTAGCCTACCTCTGAAAAAAAATCGATAGAAACAACACATGAAAGATTCCGAAAAACCAAGATGTTCACACAAAAAAACCTCTGTTATATCATATTTATATTAAATTACAGTAAACTATAACTAAAAACAGCATTTAATAGCAGCTTTATAAAGCTTCAAAATTTTAAGACGTTTTTACCTACATAAAATCTCTAATATTTTTCTTTATTTCACTTTTAAAATTTATATTTTAAAAAAAAAGCAAACGAAATGTTATCCACAGAATATTATTTTAACAAATATTTTCTGCAACTCAGTGTATTTGCATTTCCATGGGTTGGTTCCGAAGAAATTGCAAAAGACATCGTGCAGGACGCATTTATCGTTCTAATGGGTAGACAGGACTTACTGCAAAAGGGAGAGCCCGTCATTAAGAGCTTCCTTTATAGCGCTGTAAAAAATATAGCAATGAATATCAAACGGAGAAATGTGATATTTGATCGTGTACGGAGCCAATTTAACCTTGACCAGCCGGATGACAATGATATCCTGGATAATTTAATAAACGCAGAACTGATTGGAGCTCTACATCGGGAACTCAATGAATTGCCCGAAGGTTGTCAACGAATCTGCCGTTTAATCTATCTGGACGGAATGAAGTATGACGAGGTCGCACAGGAACTCAATGTTTCAGTAAACACGGTTAAAACACAACGGATGCGTGCGATAAACCTGCTTAAAAGAAAATTTCTAAGCCTACTTCTTACATTTTTTACACTCTAACAATCAACACCTTACAACTAAACCTCCACTTATTTCCATAAACGGATCACCCATTTCAACCGTTCAAGTTATTTAGCTTCTGAATTATGATAGAAACCGACAAAATACTATTAGCAGAACTGATTGCTCTTCTTTTGAAGGATGGTGAGTTACCATCCGACAAAGAAAACCAATTAAAAAATCTCTTACAAAAATATCCAAGCGCAAGGGATAGCTTATCTCGTCGGTTATCACAGACCGACATATATGTTCCTTTTGATCTTCGCACTACTGATGTAAAACAAGAATGGCTCATCACACAGCGTAAATTTACGACGAAGGAAACAATTTTACAATCAAGAAAGAAATATCTCTTCTTAAATAAACCATGGTACAAGGCTATTGGGATTGCTGCCGCCCTATTACTTGTCCTAACGCTGTTATGGCAAAGACAACAGCAAGAAAAACCTATAAACTATTTAATTCCGGACAAGATATACGGACATAAAAATGATGTTCTTCCAGGAGGAGCAGGTGCAGTTTTAAAAATTGAGGGCAAAGAAGAAATACGATTAACCGAAAAAAAGGCAATCCAATATTTTGCGCAAGGTATCGAATTAAAAGAAGGACGGCTTATATACCCCGCTAGCTTAGCAGAAAACCTAAAAAATACTTTAATAGTTCCTAAACGATCTACCATGGTATTAACCCTTAGCGATGGGACTAAAGTGTGGGTAAATGCTGCCTCTGAGCTCAGCTATAAAGCAAATTTTGATAAAAAAGAGCGAAGAGTGACACTAAAAGGTGAAGCCTATTTTGAAGTTGCAAAAGATGCACATAGGCCCTTTATTGTTGAAACAAATCATATCAATATACAGGCGATCGGAACAGCTTTCAATGTAAATTCCTATCATGCAAATACGAGAGTATCATTGACAGAAGGAAAACTTAAAGTTAGCAACGATGAAAACGAAATCTATATGAATGCTGGCAGCGAAACGGAAATTGTCGATAAAAAGCTAAAGACTTTTCCATTAGCCAGTAAGGCTGAAGCCACAGCCTTCAAAGACGGATATTTCTATTTTAAAAATAAAGATATGCAACAGATACTTGATGAATTAAGCCGTTGGTACGGAATTCAGGTCGATTGTAAGATCCCATTAAATAATGAACGATATGAAGGTAGCATGAAAAGAGATGTAACGCTGGCGGAACTTTGTAATGTACTAAAAGATTTGACAGGTTATAAATTGACCATTGACAATGATAAACTAATTGTAAACAGATAAACTAATTATAAACAGATAAACTTATTGAGGAGGACTTTGTATGTAAAAAAGCGAAAAACCTAAATTAAGATGATAAAAATGCAGAAGTACGGCAAATACTCCTGCATCAAAATTGAATTAACACTGATCATAAACCATTAATTCTATACCAATTTATGAATAATTTATTTTATTCAAAAGGGACCTTATGTCCCGTTGACAAAGGGAAAACTCTGAACCATTTATTAAAAATGAAACTGACAGGAATCTTATTGGCGACATCCATGATGGGCGCCTACGCTTCAAGCTCCGCTCAGATAACTTTACATGCCCAAAATACCAAGATTGAGACTGTCCTGGAAAGCATTACCAAACAGACTGGTATACATTTTATCTTTAAAGAAGGATTACTAAAAAACGAAAAAGCAACGGTTGAAATCACAGATGTATCACTCGATAAGGCTTTAGATAAAATTTTCAAAAGCACCGCTTTCTATTACATGTTACATCGTGGTACTGTTGTTATCAAGCGTAAAAATGAAGATATTTCTTTGCCAGAACAAAGTACGTCCGGCATATCCAATTTGCAGCAGCAAGTCATAAAAGGAAAAGTACATGATACCAAGGGAAATCTATTGTCTGCTGTAAGCATCCTGCTAAAAGGCTCCAATACAGGAACTTCGTCGAATACGAAAGGAGAGTTCCAACTGACACTCCCCGATGGCAAAAAAGGAACCCTGATTTTTAGTGCAGTCGGATTCAAACAGCTAGAAATCCCGATTAACAATAAATCGGAGCTAAATGTTATTATGGATGCAGATGAAGTGGGGCTTGATGAAGTGGTGGTCGTCGGCTTCTCCGAAGTAGACAAAAAGCACGTTGCATCTTCCGTATCACAAATGGATATGGAGAAAATAAAAAATCGTCCAATTTTTAAAATGCAGGATGCTTTTTCAGGAACGATCCCAGGAGTCACAATGATGCGCGGAAACAGTATGCCGGGAAGTGTTCCGGGTACCATCTCTATTCGCGGAATCAGTACCTTACAAAATGCAGATCCTTTGGTCATCGTAGACGGTATGGAACAGAGCATACATGATATTGACCCGAATCAAGTTAAAAGCATTACCGTCTTAAAAGATGCCGCATCCGCTTCCATGTATGGTTCCCGTGGCGCAAATGGCGTTATCATCATCGAAACAGAACGCGGACAGACAGGACAGTTTAAAGTCGTTACCAACAACTGGTTTGCAGTCAATAAACCCATTGATCTTCCAAAATTTGTCGGAGCCGTTGATTTTATGAAATTGCGGAACGAAACCTTAATCCAACAGGGACAATCTGCGATCTACCCCGAAGAAACAATAAACAAATATGCTTCCGGAGAATTAAAAGAAGTCAATTGGCTCGATCAAGTCATGGAACGAACGTCGACAGCAATGAATAATAACGCAAGTATATCTGGCGGTGGTGGGGTTGGTACTTTTAATTTAATGCTTGGCCATATAAAAGAAAATGGCCTCAATAAGATTGAAGGTACTCAAAAGTTTTCGGCACGTTTTAATACAAATATCAACATTGCCGACAAATTTGTATTAATGGCCGATTTCTATGCGCACCGTCTACAGGTAGATCGTCTTTTGGCAAACGATGATGGGCACGGCCTTTATAAACAGGCCTGGCGCCTGAACCCAACGCAACAAATTTTTTATGATTCTGACCTCCCCGAACACTATATCCTGCATAATAACATCAACCCAATTGCTTCAATAAAACACGGTGGTACAAAAAACAATATGTATGATCGTAGTACCATCAATTTACGTCCCAAATATAACATCAACAGCAATTTCAATATTGAGGGAAATGTCTCCTACATGATTAACAAATCGGCCAATAAACAAAAAAGGTTGACCTATAAGTTCTTTGATGAAAATGGTGCTCCGGCAGCAATTTGGGGAAATGATGTCAATGCCTCGCAAGGTGTTAGTGAAAGCCAGCTCACCGCTCGGATGCTGATTAACTTTAACAAAGAGCTCCGCCAGCACAAAGACAAGATCTATCTAACCGCAGGTTCAGAAGTCATGAATTACACCTTCACCGATTTTAGAGAAATCAGCAAAGCTTCTTTTTTCGGTAAATTAAATTATTCCTTTAACAACCGCTATATTTTAGAGTTGACTGGACGTTCAGACGGGAGTAGCAAGTTTGCCCCCGGTCATCGCTGGGGATTTTTTCCCTCGGGAGCTTTCGCCTGGAACTTACATAACGAACATTTTTTTAAACCTATTCTCGAATCGGGAACAGTTAATAACATTAAGATACGAGCTTCCTATGGACTTATCGGAAACGAAAATGTAGCGCCATACCTCTGGCAGGAATCTGTTAATACCTGGGGCTGGACAATACGTGTTCCCAATCCAAATTTCTCCTGGGAGAAACAGAAGCAATGGAACCTGGGCCTAGACGTCAATGCATTTAAAAATAGACTATCCTTTACGGCAGAGCTTTATCATAAAAATTCATACGATCTTATTTATGACCAATTTGCCGTGCCTCCGCTCACGGGATCAAATAGTCTGGAATCTGCGGTCAACATCGGTGCCGTGGAAAATAATGGTTGGGAGCTGTCAGCAAGCTGGTCCGACAAAAAGGACGATTTTTCGTATACGATTGGTGGAATGCTTTTTGATAACCGCAACCGAATGCTCAAGGCGGGCTACAATGAAAACGATAGATTGATCTTTAAAGGCGATAATAACCGAATCTGGTACAAAGGTGTCCCAATCAACAATTATTATGGCTTCCAGTCTGATGGCTATTTCCAAACGCAGGCGGAAGTTGACGCAACGCCCGCTAAAATGCCAAATTCAAAACCTGGTGATATCCGCTACGTGGATAAAAATCAGGATGGTATAATCAACGATGAGGACCGCAGCTATCTGGCAGACCCTCTTCCCCATTATAACTATGCTATAAATCTGGACTTTCGCTATAAAGGCTGGGATTTCTCAGCATTGGGTCAGGGGATCGGAAAGCGCACGGGCCGCTTGATCGGCCAAGAGGCCTATCCGGTGTATGTTGATGGAAACAGTAACGACCTCGGCGCACCACGTGTCGAATATGTAGCAAACCATTGGAGCCCCGAAAATCCGAATAGCCGTTTTCCACGTCTTTGGACGGGGCCAAGCCCCAATACCCTACTCAGTGATGTTTGGCTTAGCAATGCTGCCTTTTTCCGTATCAAGTCTCTTCAGCTTGGTTATACATTTCCTAAAATCGGCAAAAGCATCAAAAATTTTAGAATATATGTTAATGCGCAGGATGTATTCACGTTCACGAAATGGGAAGGTCTTGACCCCGAACGTATTGATGTCGATAGTCCTGGAACAAATGATGGGAACGGAAATTATCCACGTATGGCAACCTACAGTGTTGGACTGAGTGCGAGTATTTTTTAAAACTATGCTAATGAAAAAGAAAATTTTAACCTTGATAATTGCGCTAGCAACGTTAAGTAGCTGCGAAAAATTTCTTGATAAACGAGATCCTACCGCAACATCCTTCGACGAGTTCTTCAATACCGAAGAAGATTTACGTCGGGTAGTCTACAGTAGTTATTTGGATGTTTTTATGGGACCAGGAGAACGTCGCCTGCTCTTCTATATGTTAGATGGTCGTAGCGATAACGCCTATGCTAGAATAGAGACAGACCACCATATGATCATTGCCAATGGCAATATGACAAGCAACGCACGTTTGGCTGAGTACTATTGGACATTATATAATAAACACGTGGGGCGGATCAATACTTACCTCGCGAATATTGACATTCCCTATGTGGAAAATGAGTCGATAAGACAAAAATATAAAGCAATCTTAGAAGCACTACGTATCTGGCATTATTTCAGGATCACTGAAGTTTGGGGTGACGTACCTTTTGTCCTAGTCCCGGTTACACTTGAAGAAGCAATACCTCCAGTAACGCCGAAAGCTGAAATACTGAACAAACTATTTGAAATGAGCCAAGATGTGGCAAACAGGCTCCCTGAAAATGAAGGTACCACAAACGCCTATATGTTCAACAAATACTCCTTCAAAACGTTGGTCATGCGATATGCTCTTTACAATGGACGCTATGAGCTTGCCGCAACCCTTGCGAAGGAAATAATGGACAGTGGCAAATATCAACTTCACCCCCAATATGCTAGCCTATTCAATTATCAAGCAGACAAGACCAATAAGGAGTTTATCATCAAATTTGACATGGAAAGCCACAATAATTCTGCTACAAATTCCTTTCAGCATCTTGCCCCACAATATAAGACCGGAAATGGGCAATCTTATGTCGTTCCTTTGAAGTCTTTGGTTGATAGTTATTGGACACTACAAGGACGTTCGATTGACAAATGCCCCTTACACAGCAAGCAGGAATATGAGCTCAACCCCAAATTAAATCGTGATCCACGTTACACAGCAAGTATTTTTGGGCAGGGCGACCTATTCAACAAAGAAAAAATAGATATTTATGATTCAAAGAGTCTATTCTATTATCAAAACTTACGAAGCAGCCGATCGGGCTATTGGTTTAAGAAATTTGTCGATGAAGCTGATGCATTTCGGACGGGAGGTAATATGTACTTTCCTTTGGCACGCTACGCAGAAGTGTTATTGACCTATGCCGAAGCCAAAATTATGCTGAATAACGTAGATGAATTAGCGAAAAGCTGTATCAATCAGATTCGACAACGTGCAGGACTCGATATGAATGTAGCAGATGTCAATCTCACGGTGAGATCTCAACAAGAATGGATTGACTTAATTCGCAATGAACGAAGAGTCGAATTTGCCGGTGAGGGGCTGCGCTATAGTGATATTCTTCGATGGAAAACAGCAGAAGTAGTTCTTAATCAACCTGCATTGGGTCATATGCGACAAAGTGCGGACGGGAAATCTGAGGTGCTTAAAATTGAAGATAGAAAATTTTTGAAACATCAATACCTCTGGCCTTTCCACGAAAGTAGCTTTCAAGTCGAACCCAATCTGATCCAAAACCCGGGATACTAATGAAACAATAAAACAAGGGTAGCGCTTATACCACGCTACCTTTGTTTTATTCCTGCCGACTGCTATCTTTAGGAATTTCAGGCAATTGCGCACTAGTATGCCCATCAATTTTTTGTGCTGCGGCCATTGAAACTACCAAATCATTCAGCATAGTGCTTGCTGCTGTTGGTGAATTTGGAAGCAAGACCAAATTGCTTCTGCTATTTGCTCCAATGGCATTCAGCGTATCATAATGTTGCGTCACGACAATTAAGGCAGAAGCTTCCTGTGCATTGATATTGGCCGCATTCAGCATTTTTACCGATTCTTCCAGTCCCTTCGCAATCTCTCTTCGCTGGTCTGCAATCCCCTGCCCCTGTAATTTTTTAGATTCTGCTTCAGCTTTTGCAACGGCAACAATTCGTATTCTTTGTGCCTCAGACTCATATTCTGCGGCAGTTTTCTCGCGTTCAGCAGCGTTGATTCTGTTCATAGCATGTTTCACCTGTTCATCAGGATCAATATCTGTCACCAATGCTTTGATAATATCGTAACCGTAGCTTTGCATCGCATCCTGCAATTCACTTTTTACAGCAATGGCAATATCGTCTTTTCTTACAAAAACATCATCTAATTTTGTTTTTGGAACTTCAGCACGCACAACATCAAAAACATACGATGTAATCTGATTTTCGGGATTCTCCAGACGATAATACGCGTCTTTTACATTATCTCTGATTACCTGATACTGAACAGAAACTTTCATCTTAATGAAAACATTATCCAATGTTTTGGTATCAATTATGACATCCAATTGCTTTATCCTAAGATTCAGCCGCTTAGCGATCTGATCCAAAAATGGAATTTTTAAATGCAAACCGGCATGACTTACTTTTAAAAATTTACCCAGCCTTTCTATCACGGCCGCAGACTCTTGCTTTACCGTATAAAATGAAGCAAATAATGTAATAAGTCCAAAAAAGACCAAAATTCCTAAATATAGCATAACCTTAAATTTAATATTGGTGATCTACAAACTTACACGTTTACATTGTCATTCTTCTACTTCTTACATAATTTTTCGATAAAGTTCCGAAACTCGGTTATCCATCCTAAAGATAGCCCAACGCTACATTTTACTGTGCTAGCCAAAGCTGTGTTCTTTGCAATCTTGGCATAAGCCCCCCGCGATGTCCTTGCAAAAGCTCACTTTCAAAACGAAGCCGCTGCTATTAAAATAGCTATCAAGGTTAATTGGCGTTTAATATTTATTCTGGTTGGATAATGACATAATGGATAAATTGAAATTCGGTTTTAATGCGTGTACGGATGCGGGTAATTGCTTCGGTAATATATTCTGTATCAAGATCATCCTTAAAATCAATGATAAGCATCAATATAACGTCTTCAGGAGACTGATAGGTAGACAGCAAGCTCCGACTTTCCCTGGCGAGAATAAACGAAACAAAAACCAACAGCACCCCAACAATTACAGAAGCTAATCCATCCAATTCGGGAATCTGCAGGGAATGGCTTAGCGACATGAGGATCATGACAATCAATAGTCCCGCCACTGCTGCTCCATCCTCAATCCATATAATATCAACAGCTGATTAGCCGTATCAACTGTGGAATGAATTCCTTCAGAAATCATAGAAGAACTGTTGGTAAAAGATTCGGCGATAAATTTGGTCAGCGCTATCAGTAGATTGGCAGCAAGGGCACTGTAAATTGATGTTTTATTATTGTCCATGATATAATAGCCTCTATTTTTTGCTGTCCGCCATGAAATATTATACTTAAAATTATTCGATACTATTATTTTCAAACTGCCGTCACCCAATTTTTGTTTGCTTTAAATAGCTTCAAACATGGTTTAGTGCGATTTTTGTTATTTATCATTAAGATGACCCGTACTTTTACCTTTTTTAAAGTAGTTTTATATCCATATAATTGTCTTTATAACACCATACGACATCTTTATGAACAGCTCCGAACAAATAGAACAATTACGAATTGAAAATCTCGAGCTCAACAACCGGATTACTGAACTAACTGACTTTATCGACAGTGCATCTCTAGCACTACATTGGGTTAACCGGGAAGGGGTTATTATTTGGGCCAATCAAGCTGAACTTGACCTTCTTGGTTATCGTAAGGAAGAATATATTGGTTTCCCCATTGCAGACTTTCACACAGATCAGGATACCATTTCGAAAATCCTACACATGCTTTTAAATAATCAACGTGTGGAGGATTATCCAGCAAGTCTGAGGTGCAAAAATGGAGATATAAAGCATGTTGTTATAAATTCCAGTGCTTTGATGAAGGATGACGAATTTGTCCATTCGATGTGTTTTACCAAAGATGTTACGGAAGCCGTACTTGCAGAAAAAAGAAGAGATAAACTCACAGCAATCCTGCAGGAGAAGGAAGAGCGACTTCGCCTTGCCATCGCCTCTACCGGACTTGGGACCTGGGATTGGGACGCTGCGAAAGGAATAGTTCAACTTTCCCCACAGGCTCAAGAAATTTTGGAACTTTCTGCCCCAATCCAAAAGAAAGAAGCGATGATAACGCTCATCCATCCGGAAGATCAACCCGCTATTTTCCAGCAAATGAGAGGGCTGAGCGAAAATAAAATGGACGGCCATTTTGAGTTTACCTGCCGCATTATAAGACCTATCACACATGGGATTGCCTTTGTAAAAATCACGGGATCGGCTTTCTTTAGCGGCAGCAAAGAATCGCGCAGGATTATCGGAGCGCTTATGGATGTGACAGATCAGAAAAAAGCGACAGAAAAAAGTGCCGAACTCGCAGCCATTGTTAACTCATCCTACGATGCGATTATCGGAAAGACACTAGACGGTATTATAACCAGCTGGAACGACGCTGCGACGAATCTTTTTGGCTATTCAAATGCGGAAATGATCGGTCAGTCCATCCTAAAATTAATTCCACGAGATAGGCATTCTGAAGAAGATTATATCCTGGGGCGAATGCGCATGGGACATTCCATCAAGCATTTTGAAACTGTTCGGCAGACAAAATCAGGCAAATTGGTCGATTTGTCGCTGACGATATCCCCCATAAAAAACGATCTCGGCGAGATCATTGGTGTATCAAAAATTGCACGGGATATCAGCGAAAAAAAGCAGGAAGAGAAGCGAAAAAATACGTTTATATCCGTAGCAAGCCACGAACTCAAAACACCGCTCACCACAGTCTTGATGAGTGCGCAGATGATGCAACAGCATGCAACTATATTTGGTGAAAAAAGTGCCCAGATAGGAACTAAGATCGAATCCCAAGTAAGAAAAATGATGCTCATGATTGCGGATTTTCTAAGTATAACGGAGGTAGACGAAGGAAAATTGCAACTTCACCAAACCATTTTTCAGCTTGACAAATTAATGCAGGACTGTATTAATGATTTGGAAACGAATCGGCACAGCATTGAACTGCGTTGCGATCCTACCGTTCATATTTTAGCTGACTGGCCCAAAATGGATCAGGTTTTTGCCAACTTACTTAACAATGCCATAAAATACTCTCCCCACGGCGGAACGATTATTATTGGCACGCAGATAATAGGCGAAAAAGTACGTATATATGTTCAGGATGAAGGGATTGGAATCGAGCCCAAACATCAAAAAAATATTTTTAAATCATTCTATCGGGTGGATAACCTAAATACTTCTAACATATCTGGATTTGGCATCGGCCTATATTTGGTCGCAGAAATCCTGCGAAAACATGGTTCACAGATACACGTTCAAAGCGCCAAGGATAAGGGATCTATTTTCTATTTTGATTTTCCGTTCACCTACGCTTCAAACTAAATAAATCAATAAGCCTACTAGGTCTACATTCCAGCAGATCTACAGTATTAATATACCGACTAGAGCAGCCCGACCTCACTTTGTCTAATAACTAACTCTTTCTGGGCAAATTGTAATTCGAGTTTTTTCTTGAATTGTTTCCAGTAGGCATAGTCGATTTCAGCAACCATGATTTCATAAACCACATTCTCGTCTTTAATTGACTGTTTTTTAGGATCGATCCATATACCAATGGCAGGGGCACGCGTATAAGCTGTTATCCCGCCAAAGTCTTTAATGAGCTGCTTCCTAATATCCTGAAATAGTTGAGCGGAGAAGGGTGTTCCCGACGCATCGTAGAGTGGAAGAAAAAGTTCAATTTTTTTGATGGGCTGACTGTTACTTTTTGCTTTTTCTATTGCCTTACATGCATCTTTAGCACTTAGAATTTTCAAAGGCTGGAAATTTTTGCCTTCCTGTTTATTATAATTTATGAAGAACTGTTGCAGTTCATCGAGCACGGTTTCAGGCAATTGGGCGACACGATGAATGTGACCAAAGACGGCTGAAGCCTCTGGCACAACCAAAAACCGGTCATTTTCTACAGTTTCGCCATCTTTATTCTGCTGTATCGCCTTTATTGCACCAATTATTCTGCATTTCAATATACAGCCAGGAAACGTCCCTTGTTCCGAAATAACGATAATATCCAAAGGGTCACCATCCTCTCCTACCGTGCCCGGGATAAAACCGAAATCATAGGGGAAAACTGAGCCCAAAGGAAGGTATTTTGCTAGAACAAATCCGCCACATTTTGGCTCATAGTTGTATTTAGCATTTGAATTTTTGGGTGTTTCAACCGTGCAGAATATGTATTTCATCGTCATTTATAAAATGGGTTTCGGCTCAATATCGACTTATTAAAACTAATGAGTTTTATAGTGAACAGTAGCATCTACAATTTCGTTTACGATTTTATAACAAATTTAAAGCGTCTAGGTCTTTACACCTTTTGCCTTTTTGATAGATTGCTCTATCTTTCCCAAACGCTTTCTCCAGGCCATGACTTGCGGTTCTTCATATCTTGGAAGGCCATCCTCCTGCATTAATCCCAGTACTTTGGCCAAACGCTGACTTAAGTCCGCTGACCCACCGTTCAGCTTCTTCCATTTGCGCTGATCTTTCAACAGATCATTTTCATAGGCAGCGAGTGCCTTCTTTATGGTACTTAGCTCTTTCTTGTACATTTTCTGCCTATGATATACAATCATGAGCCGATTATATGCAGCGGTATGCAGCTTATCCTTTGCGATAACTGTATGATAGTTTTTGACAGCATCCTCCAATTTGCCTTCGGATTCTAACAATTTAGCCTGTTTCATTAATTCGTTGATAGACAGACGTGCTGTGGATCTTTGATCAGCCATTTCAATACGATTGTTCGAGACCATAAAACGCGGGTATGAGCCCGGATCATAAAGCGATTGCCTTTCCTAGGGAATCTCGATAGAAGGACAAGATTCAGCAAATAATAGTTTGTCTACTGATTACATCCTAACTAGAACCTTTTCACCCCGCAACTATTCCAGCGTTGCTAGCTGAAATTCTTCAGTACGAGGTTAGCATTTTAAACGAATACACAATTGGTTAAAACTAATTCCTGTATAGTTCGGTTTACTTTCTAAAATCTCAAACTTAATCATTTTAAAACTAAGTCATTATGAGCACTATTCTGATAAAAGATATCATTCAGCAATTAAAGGATGTGGAGCACGCCGATCTATGGATCGATGAAAATTTTGAAAAAAAATTAGCTACGGTGACCGAATCATCTGTTTATGAGCGTCCTATCCCAGAAATGCACAGTGTAGCGGAACTGATGTCGCATCTCATTGAATGGCGTAAGGAGGTTCTGAGCCGTTTGAAGGGAAATCCACGGGGACTCGAAATGAACGAAGCTAGGAATTGGCGAACGAATGACGAACTGAAGACAACAGGCTGGAAAAAGCTGTTGGAAGATTTCTGGGATAGTCAGCGACACGTTATTCACTTTCTCAACGGCAAACACGATTCCTTCCTCGAACAACCCTATAAACATGCGAATCCTGATTTCCCGCATAACCTCAAATACCTCCTGACAGGCCTTATCCATCACGATTTTTACCACCTGGGTCAGCTGGGTATCACTATTAAATTTTTGAAGCTAAAAAACACGTGAATGTAATATGAGATAGTTGCGTTGGTCATTTTTTTGAAACGATACTGTTTTGACCACTGTTTATCTAGAAATCAAAACTCATAAGATCATGAAAAGAATATTTTTGACCCTAGCAATTGCATTTTCTATTGTTGCTGTCCAAAGTTGCGGCAATGCAAATAACGACAGCAAAAAAACAGCAGACAGTATCAACGAAACAAAAGCACCAGAAAACATAGACGATAATAATACGGCAACGACGCCTGTTGCTGTCAGTGAAGACGATGCAAAATTCGTTACTGAAGCAGCGAACGGTGGCATGGCTGAGGTAGAACTTGGAAAACTGGCAAAGGAAAAAGGCCAGCATCTGGATGTAAAAGCCTTCGGCGAAATGATGGTTAAAGATCATTCCAAAGCAAATGATGAACTTGCAACACTTGCACAAGCAAAAAATATCACGCTACCAGCCACCTTGGGTACAGATGAGCAAAATTTGAAGGATGAATTGTCCAAAAAGTCGCCCGGAGACTTCGATAAATCGTATATCGAAGATATGGTTAAAGACCATGAAAAGGATATCAAGCTGTTTGAGGACGCTAGTAAAAATCTTAAAGATACCGAGCTGAAAGCGTTTGTAGATAAAACTCTACCAACACTTAGAAACCACTTAGATCATGCTAAAAGTGTAAAAGATAAGTTGAAATAATAGCAAAACACAGGGGCTGGTATAGGATATTGGTCCCTGTCTTTTTTAATTACACCTCAACTGCCCCAGCGATACGAAATCCTCTCCTCGGGTATTATCGCGCTCCGATCTTTTTTTAACGAACTGTCTGCTTGCGTTTCTGACGCAATCGCCCCTATATTTGTCGTATTTTCACAGTATTTTCCTGGGAAATCGTAATGATATTTGTCATGTACATTTTAAATAAATTCGTTATGAACACACGTATCAAAACCAATACTATTTTTAAATCATTACTTTATATCATTATGATGATTACTGTTATGCAATCTTATGCCCAAATTAAACCCTCGGCTCAAGGTTTAGTACACCTTAAGGACAGCAAGGTATATTATGAAGTTTATGGTACTGGAAAACCGATTGTATTATTACACGGCGCTTTTATGACCATCAGCACAAACTGGAGTCAGCTCATACCCGAACTGTCAAAAAACAGGAAAGTCATCGCCATTGAGTTGCAGGGCCATGGCCATTCACCCTATTCTGATAGAAAATTTGACCACGCCATACTTGCAGCTGATGTTGCCAAAGTGATGGATTATCTGAAAATTGAACATGCTGCAGTGCTTGGCTACAGCTTTGGAGGGGCAGTAGCCTACCAATTTGCCATTCAGTATCCGAAGCGTTTAGATGAATTAGTCATTATTTCTGCTACCTATAAAAGTAAGGGATGGATGCCGGAAATTAACAAAGCCTTCCAGAACATGAAACCAGCACTATTTGAAAATAGTCCGATGCAGCAAGCCTATGAAGCCGTTGCTCCCGACAAAACAAAGTGGACAAAATTTTTGGAACAGATGATCTCATTGGCACAGCAACCATATGATCTGGGAGACGCAAATATTGCCAAAATATCTTCACCTGTACTCTTGATTGCTGGAGACAACGACGGTCTAGACAAGATCGAGCTGGTAAAAACATATCAATTATTGGGCGGTGAAGTGGTTGGTGACTTTGGACAAATGCCGAAGTCCCAATTAGCTATTATCCCAGGACAAAGCCACGTCAGCCTGATAGGCCAAACTGGTAGCATTTTAGGTTATCTGAATAGCTTTTTAAAATAAGTCCTGTAGAGGGAGAAGAACTTATGCATATTATTGAAGAAAACCATTCTGATTTTATTTAACTTAGTGTATAGATAATATAAAACCTAGATTAAACCTAATTGAAATCAATAGCGATTGTATATTCACCATGTATGAAACGTCAGCCAAACTTCCTCTGGATAATGCTGTCTATTTTACTATTAACATTTAACCAATTCGCTCAAGGAGCAATCTCAACAAATAAAAATAAACTGCTTCATACTGTTAAGGTTGTTTATTTTTATCCTGCTGACGCAAAACTGTCTTCCGATTGGAAAAATCGTCTCGACCGAACATTGAAGGACATCTCCTCCTATTACAAAACTGAGCTTGGAAATTCGGGGTTTAAAAGTGATGGTATCCCTTTTGAGGCAGACGATTCGGGTTATCGGTACCACTTGGTTCAAGGGTCGAAACCCTCAAATGATTATACAATAAATTCAGGGCGTGAAATAGAAAATGAAATCTTCGAGAAACTGACGCCTGCTATCAATCCAAATACCGAACATATCCTTATTATTACTGCCTTAAGCCATAAAGATGAAAATGGGACCTACGTCTTTCATTCGCCATACTATGGCAGGGGCTCTGCTTCCTCGGGCTTGTGCATGGTTGCCGACTGCGAATTGCTAGATCCGGCATTACTCACGGATGCAAGCACCAAAATAACTTTTACAGAGATGTTTGCCACAAATAAAGAATCTACTGTAGGAGAGTTCAACAGTTGGTACCTCGGTGGGATAGCACATGAAATGGGCCACCTATTTGGATTACCACACGATCATGGTTTTCCAAATGAGTTCAATCCAAACACGATTTCCTTAATGGGAGAACATGGTAGCAGGCACTACAAAGTCGAAAAATGGGGTGGTTTAAAATCAGCTAAATTTTCCAAAGCCTCAGTTTTTCAACTAAGTAGTCATCCCATATTTACACAGCGACCAAAACCTATCCTACAAAAAAACGAATTCCTATTACAATCATTTACGCTATTTCAAGCTGAAAATACGACAAAATTAAAGGTTCAGTACCGTGCAGGTACAGTACCATGTGGCGTTGTAGCACTGATCCGCCCTTATAATATCTCAGAGTATTTGAGCAACAGCTTTACCGCTGTAGTCAATCAGAGCAATTCTGTAGAAATTGATATTGCTCCTTTTGAAGGCAATATACCCTATGAAATAAGAATGCTATTTTTATTCGACAACGGATCAGTTAAAGAATACCGAAAAATGGTTAGCCATAGTAAAGAAGGAGATTTCCTAACCCTTAACAATTTTGGTCAGGCTACCGTCAATGACCTGATTAGAGTAGTAGAAAATGACAGCCTGGATAATCAAAAACAAGCCAAGTTGAGTGTCTTAAATCAATTGTTGCAGGACGACCACCCTATCAACCTTAGAACCATAAAAAAGGACAGTATCTTTCTTTCTGAGGCAGCATGGGAAGAAGCTTATGTAGGTTGGGAAAACCCAGCGAGAAATTATTACACAGCAGAATCTAATGCTTTATTTTTTCTAGAAAACAACGCTAAAGTATATCGCAAAGGATTATATGCCCATGCACCATCCCTGTATAAGTACAAGCTTGCAAAAAAGTGGCGACAATTAAAGATCATCGCAGCTTTACGCGACGGCTCACAAAAACCAGAAGGCATTCAATTTATCATCCGTGGTAATGGGAAAATCCTTTCTTCCCATAACGTCAAACCCAACGAACAGTATCTTTTTGATCTTGATATCACAGGTGTCGATCATCTTGAGCTTCTTACGCAAGATCAAAGCGGCAACAACTTTAATGCCTGGTCAATTTGGTGCAACCCATGTCTTATAAAATAAACAACGACGACCACTATTTATCAAGTTCGCAAAGGTATTTCCAGAAGGTTATATATTCCCGGAGCTCGCCAAACAATTTGATCTCACTGCTATATCTACTGATTGCGGCTGTTAGGCCTCATGAAAATTAGGATAAACAGGCTTTTCATCTGCTCCTGAATATAAGCCCTGAAATCATTTGATTTGCTAATGAATAGCGAATCAAATGATTTTCCCTATATTTAATCACCGTTATGCGACGAACATAATCGTTGACAGTTTGAAGGATAAAAAATGGTTAAACTACCTCAATCTTATTATACTAATACAAATACCATATTCCTGGCGGAAGATCTGTTAGGAAAAGTTCTCTATACGCAAAAAGATGGCCTGGTAACAGCGGGTAGAATTGTCGAGACCGAAGCTTACTTTGGCATTATGGATAAAGCATCCCATGCATTTAACGGAAAGAGAACATCGAGAACCGAGCCGATGTACAAGGAAGGTGGCGTCGCCTATGTATACCTCTGTTATGGTATTCACCATCTGTTGAATATTGTGACTTCTGGAGCAGACGATCCCCAATGCGTTCTAATTAGAGGGATTGAACCGTTGGTTGGCATTGACGTAATGGCATTGCGGAGACCTGTGCGGCCCGAAAAACCCTCCTTCTCCAACGGACCGGGATCTACGGCTAAAGCTTTGGGAATTGACGCCTCATTTAATGGCGTATTATTGACCGGTGATAGCATATGGATTGAAGATCAGGGAATAAAATACAGTTCAGCACAAATCGGAAAAGCAGCACGAATCGGTATCGCTTATGCTCAGGAGCACGCAGTCCTACCCCTGCGTTTTTTTGTAAAGGACAGTAGATACGCCAGGAACGGATAACATAACAATGCGGTTTATTACTGAACTTTTGGGTCAGCCTGCTGTTTTTTGATTATTTTCCGGAACAAGATAAATTCTAAGATGGTGCTGGCTAGATAAATAACGGAGAACAGAAGCAGCATTTTTAACGGGTCAAGAACCATATGATATTTATAAAATCCAACCAAAATATAAATGATCAGTAAGATCAGGCAAACAGCCGGTATTCCCGAAAATGTCAAAAACGATAATCCTTTATTACGGCGAATTTTTTCGATATGATTTAGAAAAAATAGTAAGGAACATAAAATCACCGCGAAAAGATAAATTGTTGAAAAACCCAAATTGACAATAATATCCAGAATAACGATGATTGTCTCGAGAAATCCCGTAGCAGCCGTATCCGTCTCTGCGATAACAAGTCGGTACAGTACAAATAGCGCGACACTTATCAATACATTAACCAACCAAAATCTGAATATAATTTTTCCCATATTACTTCGTATTTTACAATTGCTTTTGCTGATTTCTTGGTTTTATGAATAATATAACCGAGATAACGTTTTGTTTATGCATTGACAACTCCTTCAAGTAAGCTTACAAAGATATCAAGTTATTTTCTGGGACTGATACACGAATATAAAGTCAATCTCGGCGAATAGTAATTATTATGCCATCCAATAAGCCTAACAGCAGACAAAACGGAGCCAAAATCCATCCTGCTTATTTTTAACTTTTAATTAACCGCCTGCTGAAATTCAGGGCTTAAAAAGAGCCCATTTTTGGAGGCTGTACAGATCAAGCACAGATGAAGCACATGCTAAGCACAGATAAAGCACGGATATAGCACTGTTCGGGTACAAGGGGTTAGTGCCTTGAAAGTGCTTTAACCGCACTATGAAAGTATCTCTATCGTGGATAAAATGGTTGTTTTTTTCCCTCGGCAAGCATATACAATATTTAACTTAAAAAAAACATAGTCTCCATATCGTCGCCTAAATTCGAGGTCAATAGAGGTAATTTCACAAGCCTCTCCAACAAATCGTAATTTCAACTAAATTGGTATATTGCGCTGCAATATGGTGTAAATTTTAAATTATCCGAATCTATTGACTGAGTACCCTAAAGCAATTAAATTCAAATATCCATGGCGTAAGTACCAATTACGGGTACTTGAGGAATTACAGGAGCATCTTAAAGATGGTCATTTACATGTCGTGGCGCCTCCCGGCTCAGGTAAGACGGTCCTGGGGCTTGAAGTTGCTATACGCATCAATAAACCAACGCTAATTCTCGCACCGACACGTGCAATCCGTAACCAATGGATACAACGGTTTTGTGAACTTTTTCTTCCATCGGATACCGTGCCTGACTGGATCTCCAGGGATATCCGAAATCCTAAATTTATCACTGTAGCGACTTATCAGGGAATGCATGCTGCCTGCAGTGATCAAGATCCAAAGGGAGCAGATTCAAACCTTGACTTTATCCTAAAAGGATTGAAATCCCAAAAAATTGGTACAATTGTCGTCGACGAAGCACACCATCTTAAAAATGAGTGGTGGCATACATTAATTAATATCAAGAAAAAGCTGAACCCGACGATCGTTGGCCTAACAGCGACTCCCCCTTACGATGTCTCTCCAACAGAATGGCAGCGCTATATGGACCTCAACGGCCCCATAGATGCGGAAATTTCGGTCCCCGAACTTGTCATTGAAGGTGATCTATGTCCGCATCAGGATTATATCTATTTCACCAATCCCAGCGAAAAGGAAAGACAGTTTATTGCCGATTACAGGGATAGTATGCTTAAGCTATTTAAGGAATTAGGCACGGACGAAATCGTACTTCAGGGGATCCAAAATCATCCGATATGGCTAAACCCGATGGATGATCTCGACTGGGTCTATAATAACTTGAAATATTACTCGGCATGCTTAATTTTTCTCCATGCCAACCAAATCCCAATTCCCGAGCTCCATATGGAAATCATCGGTGGCAAAGATTTTAAAATACCTCACCTGGATTATGAATGGCTCGAAATTCTACTTGAATTTTACCTACATCAGGAAAAAGTGCATTTCAATGCATTTGCAGAACATCGAAGCGCGCTGGAAAATAAATTACAACGGCACGGTGCCATGGAAAGAAAACAGGTAAACTTTTCCCAAAATAGCCGTGTCCGACAATATTTAACATCCAGTATCAGTAAAATGGACGCTATTACCGCGATTGTGGATTTTGAATATGAAAAATTGGGGAAAGACCTGCGGCTGGTCGTCCTCTCGGATTTCATCCGAAAAGAATTCTATGTAAACACCGACCACAATACGCTTGAATTGAACAAAATAGGTGTCATCCCTATTTTCGAAAAATTAAGACGGGAAAATAAGAATAATAAGAAAATCGCTGTGCTTACAGGATCCATGATCATTATTCCGGCCAGTGCTTACTCAGCATTTCAAACTACTGCTGCTAGATATGGTATATTTGACAGCTCTACGAGCCCTGTTCCTTTTGATGCAAATTACCTTTTAATAAACCAGACGGAGGGTCTTAAACACGATATTGTTCACATTGTCACACAGCTATTCCAGGTTGGAGAAATTGAAGTCCTACTGGGGACCAAATCATTGCTAGGTGAAGGCTGGGATGCTCCGGCAATCAATGCGTTGATTTTAGCGAGTTTTGTTGGCTCATTTGTACTTTCCAATCAGATGCGCGGTCGGGCTATTAGAGCGCAACAGGGCAATAAGGATAAAACGGCAAATATCTGGCATTTGGTATGTGCTGACTCTACCTCGGCAACGGGTGGTGATGACCTTAAATTACTAAAACGACGGTTCAAAAGTTTTGTCGGCGTCTCGCTGCGACAAGAACCTGAAATTGAAAATGGTATAGGCCGTTTTGATCTACCTGAAAACATAAACAACGTTGGGGAAATTTCACGGAAAAATGCGGAAATGCTACTATTTGCTGCCAATCGGGTAAACCTCAGGCAGCGGTGGAATGATGCGCTTACCAAAGGAGTGAATCTCGTCGAGGAGATCAAGATACCTTTTGCGGAAGAACAAGATTATCAACGGGTAAAATCGTTGTATCTCAACAAAACAATTAGAAATGTACTGGCGACAGTGGGCGCTGCCTGGCTAAGTTTTGGACTTGACAACGTTCAAGGATTTTTTAGGGCATTAAAAAATATGCAAAGCCTGAAAGATTTTTATATTTACATCGCCAGCTTGAGTGCAGTAGGAATGCTGCTTTTCGGAAGAAATACGATCAAATCACTCAGACTATATTTGAAATATCGCGATATTTCCAAAGATCTGAACCAAGTGAGTTCTGCGCTCTTAAATAGCTTGTTAAAAGCACATATCATACGGGCTGATCAAAACGAAGTGCGCGTGGAAACGCAAGTTGACCGCTCCGGTGCCGTTTATTGCCATTTAGAAGGGGGTACAACATTCGACAAATCCATATTTATCAATGCATTACAAGAGATTATTGCACCGATCAATAATCCGCGTTATGTGATTGTCAGGAAGAATAAATTTGCTTTTTTTGTCAAGCAGGAAGATTATCATGCTGTTCCGGAACTGCTGGCACGCAAAAAAGAATTCGCCGAATATTTTAGCAATCAGTGGGAAGCACATGTAGGGAATTGTGAATTAATTTTTACCCGAACAATTGCTGGTAGAAAATTGATCTTAAAAGCGCGGGTGAAATCATTGGCTGCGCAGCTGGATGAAAAAGTACTGCAGGTAAGCAAGTGGCGGTGAAGAAATAAGTTAAAAAAGAATTTCTCCCATTCTGCAGCCAGCCACTACCGCGGACTTTCAACTGTTTAAAGAAAGTTGAATGAACGCTGTCTAACTAATCGATCAGCGCTACAATTGCTGGATCTTCGGGATCTGTTTTTGGAGGAAAATGCTTGATAAGCCTGCCGTTTTCATCGATCAGATATTTCTGAAAATTCCACAGGACAGCAGAACTTTCTACGCCGTTCAAGCTTCTATTTGTTAACCACTGATAAATAGGCGCTTGCCGCTTTCCTTTAACATCAATCTTTGCTGCCATCGGAAAAGTTACGCCGTAATTCCGTTGACAAAAAGCAGCTATTTCGGCATCTTTACCAGGTTCTTGGTCTAAAAAATCATTTGATGGAAAACCTACAATGACCAACTTATCACTAAATCTTTTATACAAGCGTTCGAGTCCCTCGTACTGTGGTGTAAATCCACATTTAGAAGCGGTGTTTACAACAAGTATCTTTTTACCTTTAAACTGCGCAAAATCGATGGACGAGCCATCCAACCCCTTCACTTTAAAATCATATAGCGTAGCTGACTTCAAGGCCATATCTACTTTAACATTACCATTGGTGAATAAATAATAGGCTACACCTGCGGCGACTACCGCCACGATGAATAAAATTATAAAGAGCATTTTTTTTATTTTTTTTTGAAACATGACAATCTATAGCTACACGAAACCACCCCAACATCGTCTGAATTTAGGTCGATGAATACCCTTGGACCTAGGACCAAGGATGGTACATGACAACCTTGCCGACCAACGCTGTACAAGACAAAACGTATGCTGCGAAGTTTTATAAACGGTAAGCGCAACGTTCATCATAGATTAAAGTTACTAAAGAAAGTCTGAATTGAAAATGAAAAGTGCTTTTCTGATCGGATAATAAAACCCTATAAAAAACCGAATCTTCATAACGAAGATTCGGCCGCACTATTAAACTATATAAACCAATTGTGTTCGTTAAAAGTTGACTTATTGTGGGGAGGTTGGTCTATTTGGGTTCAGCGGTATCTGTCCCTTTAGCATCTTTCCACCGTCCATTGTGATCCGGAGATAGTAATCCGAAGAACAAGCAGTCCCATCTTCATCCATGGATTTAATCCCCAGCCCAACCGGAACATCCTGTTGGGTTGCAGCAGTCTTCGCGATCTGATTGGATTCGTTGTACTCATCAAACATAGACACATACATACTCTTGACACCGAGCGAAGTCAGATTATAGAATTGTCGCCACATAAAATCACCATGTTTTCTTTGCCCCTCCTGCAGTGAGCCCGGCAATACACAGGGCTGATAGTCTATGTTATTTAAATTACAAAACTGTAGATCAGCATTTTGGATATGCTGTGCATAATGATCCACGTCTGCAATGGTTCCGATACGTCCTACCATCCAAGGCGACAACATATCAAATGCTTTGTAAACGTCGATGTAGCCCTGCCTCGAATCTCCCCCTGCTTGTGCCAGCCTCCAATGTGTTGGCGTGCCGCCCATGACATAACAGCCTTGGTCGCGAAACCACTGGATCACATCCAGACAGACGGCCGCCGACCAGGGGTGGTTGTTGTCATTAAAACCAAATCCCCAAATACCGACCACAGGCTTGCCATTCTGTTTGGCATAGGCTGGAGACTGAGTATATTGTTTCATTAGATTTAGCCAATCATTTTTTATCTCAGCCTGCATATTAACCCAGGCCGACACATCATACATGATATAAAATTTGACACCGTGTTGCTCGGCGGCAGTTTTAACTTTAGCGGTAATGGCATTGCGAATGGGACCTTCTATCCCTGTGGGATTAAATCGCTGCAATGCCGCCGTGTGGATACCATAATCCTTCATCCATTTAACCTGGACATTGACTGTCTGATCGTCAAATGAAGAAAACAAAGACGCAGGTGAACCATTGCCCAACGCCGGTAAATTGCTGTTGTATTTTTTTTGGTATTCACTATTGTCGGGCCAAGAAGGAATATGGAAATTACCCTGGGACGGCGTCTGTTGCCAGGCCTCGGTCCAGTGCCACCAATGTGTTCCCATGGGAGAATTGTCGCCAGCGCAGGAAAACCAGCCCTGGTATCCCACAGTAATCTGGCCAACAACATCGCCTGTCGCGGAAACTGCATTATTGCCATTTGCCTTTTTGGCCTCCTCTTTCGGGAGCGGTTGCTCCATCATCTTTTCGCTCTTCGAACAGGACGCCAGCAAAGTTGCCAACAAGAAGACCGCACATAATTTTGTTTGCTTTTTAATACTCATAATCAAGTGATTTTTTTTATAAATGGTTGAAACTGGTTTATACATATTGGTTTATTTCAATGCTGGTGCCCATACTGCTTCGCTGTTTTGAAAGGCCAAAAATTTTATTGGGCTTATTCTCGAAATCAAAGTTATGAGGTACCATTAATGAACTATTAACAAGAAATTAATAGCTTCTATAAATCGGTATGAAACGAAAAATTATTTATAAATATATTGGTGGGCCTAAAGCAATTTTGCCGTATATTGAAAAGAAATATTACAGCAATTTATCTATAAAGAAGTATTGATCTAAGCGATCTGATAGGGTTTTCTTTCGAAAAAAGAAAACAATACGATCTAAATGCTGTATATTAAAGGAGCTCAATGGTCGGTTTTTTTGACTACAACTATTTATTCTTTAACAGAAGACCAAAAGTTCATTTGAGTAGTCGTTTTTTAACTCGAATAAATTAAACTAATATAAACACCAATCCGATTTTCTATGAAAATTACGTTAACATTAACCCTTATCATGTTTGTACAAGTCCTGTTTGGACAGAAGTCTTTAACGCCTCAATGGCAATCGGACACTACCCTAAGATCTCCAGAGTCCGTTTGGGTAGATGCCAAAAACAAAGTACTCTATGTTTCAAATACGATTGCCTTCGAACCTAACACAACTGCATTCATCAGTAAACTGGATATGGACGGAAAATTTATCAAAAAAGATTGGGTGACAGGATTAAATGCTGTTTTGGGCATAGGAATCTACAAAAACCGGCTCTATGCAGCGGAAGCATTCGCTAAATCGATTGCCGTCATCGATATAGATAAAGCAAGCATCGTTAAAAGAATTACCATCGATGGTGCTGAGCTGCTCAATGACATTACAGTTGACTCAAAGGGTATTGTTTATGTGAGTGATACGCGACTTGGAAAAGTATATCGCATTGAAAATGACGCCCCTATGCTATATGCCGAAAATCTCAAAGGTGCAAACGGACTGCTGGCTGTCGGCAAAGACTTGTATGTGTTATCGGATGGTGCTCTTGTTAAGATAGATCAGGATAAAAATACCACTGTAATATCGAAAGGTATGGAAGGTGGATTGGACGGTGTCGTACAAATTAAACCCAACGAATTTGTAATTTCGGGCTGGCAAGGACTGATCTATCATGTCAAACCTGACGGCTCCAATACGGTATTGCTTGATACACGGGACAAGAAGATAAATGCTGCCGATATCGGTTACGACAAATCTTCGGGTATGCTTTATGTGCCTACCGTTAGGAGTAACAGCGTTCAGGCATACAAACTGGACTAAATGATTTAATGGATATACAAGTAGATGAAGCTTTCCACGTTTACCCCTTATACCAAGTCATTTAGAAAGGCTTTTTTGATTATTCCCTTTTTCGTTGTAATTGATGTGTTTTGCGAAATTGTACAACCTCGTCTAATGTCTATTATTGTCGATGACGGAATCTTGCATAAAGATATCAACTACATTTTGAAAATTGGATTGGCCATGATCGGGTTAGCCATCGTTGCCATCGTTGCCAATTTGTGCAACATCTATTACTCTGCACATGCATCTGTGGGTTTTGCGACGAATCTCCGGACTGCCCTGTTTCGAAAAATACAATCTTTTGCTTTTGCGGATACCGATTATTTCAGTTCGGCGTCGCTTACTACGCGGCTCACCAACGACACCAATATGATGCAGCAAGTCATGATGATGTGCCTGCGTATGCTCCTAAGGGCACCTCTTATGATGGTTTTTGCCATTATCTTTGCGGTTTCTATAAATAAGGATCTGTCCATCGTGATGGCCATTGCGTTGCCTATATTAGCCTTAAGCATTTTCATATTATTACGCAAAGGGCTCCCCTTTTTTATCAAGATGCAGCAGGCGGTCGATCGTGTCAATAGTGTTGTGCAGGAAAATCTACTCAATGTGCGGGTGGTAAAAGCTTTTGTCCGCCAGGATTTTGAGAAAAAGAAATTCGACAAAGTCAATTTCGACCTGATGGATGTTGCGACCAAAGCTTCAAGCATCGTTGTCCTTATTATGCCTGTTATGCAATTGGTGATGGGCTTGTCGCTTGTTGCCGTGACCTGGTTTGGCGGACAGAAAGTAATGACCGGAACGCTTGCGCTTGGTGGACTGATGTCCTTTCTAAGTTATATCACGCAGATCCTTATTTCTTTGATGTTGCTCTCATTGACTTTCATGATGATTTCAAGGGCAATCGCTTCGGGTGATAGAATTGAAGAAGTTTTAGAGAAACAGCCTTCCTTATCGGATACGGTGGAAGGTCTCCAAAACAGAGACGCTATCACAGCAGGACGGATCGCCTTTCAGCAAGTCACTTTTCGGTACAACAAACAAAGTGCGAAACCCAACCTCGACAACATTAGCTTCGACGTGAAGCCTGCGAGTACCTTAGCTATCATAGGTGGCACAGGTTCCGGAAAGAGCACGTTGGTACAATTAATCCCACGACTGTATGATGTGTCTGAAGGTAGCGTGTTGGTCGATGGCATCGATGTCAGAAATTACCAACTACAGGAACTGCGCAGCGAGATTGCGATTGTCTTGCAGCAAAATCAACTTTTTTCAGGAACTATTTTAGAAAATCTCAAATGGGGAAATGAGCAGGCAACGGATGAGGATATTTATGCTGCTGCCAGGACTGCCTGTGCAGACGATTTTATACGCTCCTTCCCCGCCGGATATCACACGCTACTAGGACAAGGAGGCGTCAATGTTTCGGGAGGACAAAAACAACGCATACGTATTGCCAGGGCTTTATTGAAGAAACCTAAAATCTTAATTATGGACGACAGTACAAGTGCTGTGGACATCGACACCGACCGGAAAATACGTGAAGGTTTAAAAAATTATCTGCAGGATACCACACAATTGATTATTGCACAGCGTATTTCAAGCGTCATGCACGCCGACCAGATATTGGTCATGGAAGAAGGCCGCATTGTCGGTTCCGGATCACACGAGGTACTTCTGCAAACAAATACCATCTATCAGGAAATTTATCAGTCCCAACACCTGCAAAAAGAAGAAGCCTAATGAGTACCTCAAACAAATCCATCCCCGTGAGTTTACCCGGTCCCGGAAGTTCAAGACGCATTAAAAATGAAAAGCCTCAACAGGGATTTAGGGCTCTATGGCGATTGATGCGCTACCTGTCTTCGCAACGGCTGATGCTCCTGCTGATTTTAATTTCACTTTTGCTGGGAACTGCGGGAACACTAGCGGGCAACTACCTTTTACGGCCTGCAATCAACAATTATGTACTTAAAAAAGATATTGTTGGTCTAGGACATATCGCCCTCGTCATGATCGGAATTTATATCGCTACAGGAATTTTCAACATGTTGCAATACCGGCTGACCATAAAAGTTGCACAGAAAACGATTTCCAACCTCCGAAATGAGCTGTTCGACCGCATGCAGTACCTACCTTTGCAGTTTTACGATACCCATCAACATGGTGATCTGATGAGTCGCTTCACCAATGACATGGATACCGTAAGCGACGCCCTAAACAATAGCATTACACAACTTTTAATCAGCTCAATTACCTTGTTGGGAACACTCGCGCTCATGGTATATATCAGCCCTATCTTATCTATTATTGCATTGATCATGATCCCCCTGATGTTATATCTGGCAAAACTGATCATCAACAAAAGCAAGCGTTTTTTTGCCGCCAACCAAGCTGCACTCGGCAATGCCAATGGCTATGTAGAGGAAATGATCAGCGGACAAAAAGTGGTGAAGGTCTTCGGGCACGAAAACGCCGCCATCGAACAATTTGAACAGCTTAATCAAGTGCTCCGGGAAAAAGCAACAAAGGCACAGTTTTATTCTGGCATGATGATGCCTTTGATGGCGAATATGAGCACCATTAACTACGCGCTGACTACCATCGCAGGTGGTATTCTAGTGATCACACGTGGATTCGATTTAGGGGGATTAACTGCATTTTTACAGTATGCACGGCAATTTGGACGGCCTGTCAATGAGATTTCCAGTCAATACAATAGCCTACAGGCAGCGTTGGCGGGCGCAGAACGTATTTTTGCCGTTATTGACACGGCTCCTGAAAGTGAAACCGTCGATCCGCAGCCAATGCCGGCACCGGTGCAGGGCCAAGTGACACTATCGCATGTAAATTTTGGTTATGTACCGGAAAAACAGGTTTTATTTGATATCGACATCGACGTAAAACCAGGTCAAAAGATCGCTTTTGTGGGTGAAACTGGTGCTGGCAAGTCGACAATTATCAATTTGCTGCCTCGCTTCTACCCTTTGCTATCCGGGGATATTCTGTTAGATAAGACATCGATTTTTAAGCTGGACCGCAATGAACTGCGTAAAAAACTATCTATTGTATTTCAGGACACCCATTTGTTTACCGATACGGTTATGGAAAACATCCGGTATGGCCGGCTCAGCGCAACAGATGATGAAGTGATAGCGGCAGCGAAGCTTGCCGCAGCGGATAGCTTTATCATGCAATTGCCACAAGGGTATAAAACCGAATTGACCAATGATGGAGCCAATCTGAGTCAGGGACAACGGCAGTTAATTAACATCGCCCGGGCAACTATTGCCAATACGCCAATCTTAATATTGGATGAAGCGACCAGCTCGATCGATACACGAACTGAAATCGCTATTCAGGAAGGTATTGACCGGTTAATGCAAAACAAAACAAGCTTCGTCATTGCCCATAGACTCTCGACCATCAAGAATGCCGACGTCATCTGTCTGATCGAAAAAGGGAGAATCGCCGAGTTCGGTTCACATACAGAATTGCTAAAGCAAAAAGGTAAATACTATCGTTTGTATATGGGACAGTTTGACTGATCATCCCGAAGCTTTAACACCCTGCTTATTTCGTGAATACTGTATTTATTTCGTGGCAGAGGATCTTTTTTGAAAAGTACCGCGGCTTGCAAAATACGAGATCATCGATTTTCTGAAAGATGGCTACAACATTCTGACATTTGGATACATCTGCCGTCAACTTTACACAGAACTTTGTCTCAAGAAAAAAAAGATTATGAAAGTATTTATAACTGGAGCTTCGGGCTTCATAGGTTCAGCAGTTGTTCAAGAAATGATCGATGCGGGACATCAAGTATCTGGTTTAGCACGCTCAGAAAAATCAGCAGAAATAATCACCAATTTAGGTGCTCAGGTAATCCGTGGCGATCTTCAACACTTGGATATATTAAAACAAGCCGCTTCAAACGCCGAGGCCGTCATCCATACGGGATTTTCCCACGATCTAATGTTTGCAAATGAATATGCAAAAGCTGCCGAAATTGATATCAATGCGATCAATGCCATGGGCGAAGAGCTGCTTGGTACACAAAAACCGCTTGTCGTTACAGCTGGAACTTTGGGTCTACCCCTTATCAATGGGTTCGTCACCGAAGAAAGTACCCTCCTAAATTCACCAAGAGGTTCAGAACCTGCGGCAATGTCCCTGGCAGCAAAAGGTGTCCATGCTTCAGTGATTCGCTTACCACCCTCTGTTCATGGCAGCAGTGATCTTGGCTTTATGGCAGGCTTCACATCAAGCCTGATCCAATTTGCGCGCAATCATGGTGTTTCGGCATATCCCTTAGATGGAAACAATCGTTGGCCAGCGGTTCATCGCTTGGACGCCGCAAAAGTTTTTTGCCAGGCGGCCGAGAAGGCCGAAATTGGTGCATTGTACAACGCTATTGGTGAAACCGGCATTAAAATCAGCGCAATTGCTGAACTGATCGGCACGAAATTAAATCTGCCTGTTACTTCATTACAGGGTGAAGATATGGTTAAACATTTCCAATGGCTGAGCCATTTCATCACCTTCGATAGCCCGGCGACAAGTTTTGAGACACAGCAGCAATTAAATTGGTCGCCTAAGCAGATCGGTTTATTGGACGATGTTCAGCAAAATTATTTATAAATTTGTTATATGCCACAAAGTCGAACACAGCGTATAAAAACGATCAGTGAATTTCATCAATTAAGAGGTTTGCCACAGCCAGAGCATCCATTGCTTAGTGTTGTGGACTATTCAAAGATGAAACGTTCTCCTTTGGATGATGCTTCGGCCTTATTGTTTGATTTTTATGTCATTTCCAATAAAAGAGGCATCACAGGCAAAATGCGCTATGGGCAGCAGCTCTTTGATTTTGACAATGGTGTGCTCGGCTTTATGTCGCCCAATCAATTGCTGAAACTGGAAGAAAATGACGCTGCTGCCAACGTCAACCGAAGCGGGTGGATGTTGCTTATTCATCCGGACTTTTTATGGAATACCACATTAGCGAAAACTATTAAAGAGCATGAATTCTTCGATTATTCGGCAAATGAAGCTTTATTTCTTTCAGACAGTGAAGAGAAAACACTAAATGATATTATTGAAAATATCCAACGGGAATATCGAGCAAATATGGACAAATTCAGCAAGAACATCATTGTATCAAACCTTGAAACATTACTGAATTATTCGGAGCGTTTTTACAACCGACAATTCCTAACGCGCGAGAAAGCCAATCATCAGGTTTTAAATCGCTTGGAAGAACTGCTGAATGCTTATTTTTCGACAGAGAGCCTGATCGCACAGGGGCTTCCATCCGTTCAATATATTGCAGATAGCTTAAATATTTCCTCTAAGTATCTGAGCAGTTTGCTTAAGGTACTGACGGGACAAAGCACCCAACAGCATATTCACGAAAAACTAATTGAAAAAGCAAAGGAGAAATTGTCAACAACGGCACTTTCTGTTAGCCAGATCGCTTATGAATTAGGCTTTGAACATTCACAGTCATTCAGCAAATTGTTTAAAACAAAAACCAAACTATCGCCCCTGGAATTTCGAGCGGGCTTTCACTAAGTTAGTGAAAGCTAACCGTGACCATTGAATTCAGTAAAACGGTCCATCTGGGCATGGACATTATAATTTTAGGGGCGGAGATCAAAAAATAAACAGCAGACCAAGCAATAGCTATTATCCGGTCTGCTGTTTGAATCAACAAAGATTATTTTTCTTTTTGATCTTTAATTGTATCTTTAATCGCCTTAGTTTCTTCGGCGGTCTTTTCACTTATTTGATCTTTATACTTATCAAATTCATTTGAGACCTTATCGGCCACATGACCTGCTGTTTCGCTAATCGAGGATGACACATGATCATACTCTTCTTTCACTTTATCGGCTACTTCTTCGTATGTGTGTTTTGCCTGTTCTTTGAGGTCCCTTGTTTTTTCCTTGATTTTTTTCCGCGTTTTTTTTCCACTATTCGGTGCCACTAATAGACCGACCAATGTACCTACTGCTGCTCCCGCCACCATTGCGAGAAGTAATCCCGTTGAATTATTTTTTCCGTTGCACATCTTTAAATTCTTTAGACAATCGTAATTAAGCATATATTTCAAAATGATTATATTGTTAAACTTCTACAAGAGCAAACAATAAAAGCAAAACATTAGTTTGTCATATTTTAAATAATGTACAACAGACTAGATTGCGGCACCATATGAATCGAAAGGCGCTAAAGATGAGCGTTCAGAAATGGTCTGGATCAAATAGCTCTACTACACTCGACTTTTCAGTTCTGACCCCAATCCAGTGTTGATTTTCTTTTGTTTGAAGTATTGAAAAATGACTGCAATAATAAAAAGCACAAAAAGGACAAGAAGGGTCTGTCCAATAATTGGATCATTTATATCCTTTGCCAAGGGATGTCCGACCGGAACTCTGGTAAAGGTCTCATTAACAGTAGGCACCAGCGACAAGAAGAAACTAAATGACCATAGAAAATTTTCAAAATACCGAGCCTTCGTACTACTTTTCTTCGTTGCGTGCAGCCAATAGGCTACCGTGACAAGAACCAAGATGAAGAGTGAAAAAACATGTCCAGCATTGAAGCCGCCCTGTTTCGAAATTCCTAATGCCGTAAGAGAAGTGATGGCTGTCGCATAAAAATATAACTTCCCCGATAATACTGTAAGATTGATCTTACCATAGCTGATAAATCCTAATACAGCGCCTAAAAGTGCTGTAAGACCAATAACTGTGTGGAAAACTCCTAAACCTGATAAATTCATTTTTTCTATTTTTAACGTTGATAATTTCAAATAAATGTTCCTGTAATGTAAGGTCGTTGTCACGCTTTCACGGTACAGTCCATGGAATAACTACCCTTTAATGAAACACTACAAAGTTGCAATAGAATAAGGAAAATGGTTTTTTGATTTCGTTCAAAGATTTGATGTTTTAGTTCAAAAAACAGGACTACAATCTTATTGGAGAAAACTTGGTCCCCTCGATCAAAATGGAATACTATATACAAGTCACCATTGGTTTTTAGTTGCTTTTAAGCTGTCGACGATAATTTGTTGGCGATATGTGGTATTTGTCACTAAAACTCTTTGTAAATGTTGCGAGGTCGTTAAATCCACAGTTAAAGGCAATTTCGGAAACACGCTGATCGGAAACTAAAAGGAGCTCTGCCGCCTTTTCGAGCTTCTTATTTTTGATATAACTGGCAGGTGTATCCTGATATAATTTGGCAAACTCTCTTTTAAATGAAGAAACACTCAGATTATTCTGTTCCGCAAGCTGCTCAATGGTTAATTGGGAAAACAGATTGGCTTCAATAATCTGTTTAAACGAATAGGTATTTGAAGAAAAAAGCTGTGATAATATCACTCGTATGACCGACGCGTTTCGCGTTTGGGACAGGAGCAATATAATTTCTTTTAATTTGAGCACCAGTATATCTTCATTGATCAATGAAGGATTTTCAAAATAGAACAGCAAGCCTTCCACATATTTCTGGATCAGGAAATCATTGTCAATTTTTTCTTTTGATTGGTTTGAAATGATATTTTCAGGTTCAAGCAGCAACGAGGGCAACTCTCTATCGTAAACTTTCTTCAAGGTATCTGGATAAAAAGTGACTATTAACAGCTGACAATCACGCGTTGGATTCACATCGTGGATTCGCTTTCCAGAATTAATACAATTCAGCAATAAGGAATAATGTTTCGCAATAGTTAGCTCTTCGTCATTTGCCTGGTATTGCATCTCCCCTTCCAGCACATAGAGGAAGCAAGCCTGTTCCGCTACTGGAAATTCAAACGTAAATGGTGCCTTCAATGCGATTTTCTGCATCATCGGTCTTCCAAATAGCTCATATTTTTTGTAATCATTTACCATTGTACCGCTCAATTTCTCAAATTTATCGATTGAGTTCCGTATACTTAAAATGACGGTTGTGCAATCGAGTCTTATTTTTTAAAATTCCGTTAAAATAGATTCTTCCAATCGATGTATTTTAAATTCGTTAAACACCTGTTAATATTAGTCTAAATTTACGTCTATTTTAACACCAAGATCTTTGCTGCTTGCCTTTAAAACATGATCTACCCAAATACATAACATAGACTGTTTTCCAGGTTTGTTTTGATCCCAGTCTTCTTTCCAGACAATGTCTATTGTTTTCCCGTGATAGGCTAAGTTTCCGAGGTAAAAATAATCCATTTTGCCAGCAGGTATCAGCGGCTGAACCTGAAAGCTGTTGTGATGGGATGCCTCAAATCCAATGAGATCCGCTATGATTATGTCTGGATAGGTTGAATGAAAATAATCATTCTGCCCGCCAAATTGCTCACCATCACTTGGTATATACCATTCACCGATATTTGGGTGGGCATAACCGTGGAGCCGTGTAAGCTTCATAATTTGTTCGTACAGGGTCTCTTTGTCCTGCGCAGTGATTTGATTTTTATAATTTCTTAAATAGTTGCTGTATGCTTTATAGACGACTGAGTTTTGAAAAGGCCATCCTCTGCCGTTCCAGGCATAAGCCTGCTCATTATAATAGGGATGTTGTCTTTCGGCCGTGGTCATTCCTTTATGGTTATTGAAACCTTTTTCGGAAGTAAACATCGCCCAAGCTACCTCATACATTTTATTATCCTCACGCGGTATCATATTGAAATACCACGGGGTATAACCAACGGATTCCCGCACCCGCGCTTCGTAATCCCGTACACCATAGGCATTGTCTCCGGCTGTCAAGGTATAAAAAAAACCATCATCTGCATTCCAAAGTGTCCTGAGAAATTTCCGCTGTATTTCCTGGCTTCTGAATTTATAGTAATCTGCTTTCGCCTTATTCTTAATCGAAGGATGATGTTGCTCTTCCTGTCTATAGAGATTGTACAATGCGTTGGTATTCCCAAAGGAATAGCTTCCAACGGATGGGCGCACCAGATAAAAATCAGGATAACCTTTGGTAAAGGCCAATGGAAAGTCTTTCGCCGCAGTCGTATTTGCAGCCTTTTCTGTCGTCCCCCAACCTAAATAAAGATCTCTCCATGTACTATCGGTATAAATAGCATAGGGCCCTTTACTCTCAATCAAGCCAAGCACCGCCGAAAGGCTGAATTCCATACCATCGTACAGATCCAGAATTTTGTACATGCCGTTGGTCTTCGCATCGGGATTTTTCACAGTGAATAGGCTATCCAAAAGGTACTGATGGTTCTCCATCGCGGGAAGCATCTTTTGCGTCCAGGCCTGATCGGGATGAATTTTTAAAAATGATTCAATACCATCGACCATCCAGCTGGAAAAATGAACACTTTCGGGCCTGCTCAAATGGGTCAAAAAATTACCGTTTTCCCGTTGATTTAATTTGGAAGCTGATCCAAGCATAAAATATTCGGCATAAGATCGAAGGTATTTTGGATCACGAAGCCAACGTACATCGTAAAACTGATGCGCTGTTGGGCAGGTAATCGCTCCACTCAAGGATCCCCAGGCGGGATACCCGAAAAATTCTGTTATAACCCAATATTTCTTTGAATCATGTGGATCGTAATAATCCCGAAGATGCTTGCTGATCATCCACCAACGATAATTATACACGCGATTTAGGGTATCGTTGGAACTCTCAAAATACGGAATATTATTAACTAAAAAGTCTTTGTTGTTGGATTCGTCAAAAGCTCCGTCCGATTTTGGCCGGTGCTCGAAAGCATTGAACTCCTTTATATTATCTGTTAGATTATTTTTCGCCACTTCCTTTAAACGATCAAGTTCAAGCTGATATATCGACTCCTGCTTCCCAGAAAATCCGCGGTTACTCGAACAGGAAAAAAGAACACCTAGAACCAAAAAGGCTGTGCTGCTTAAAACAATAGAATTTAAAAAAACGTAACGATGTTGTCTTTTCATGTGGTTATATGGAATAGAACTGGAACAAAGACCTAATCAACAGAATTTTTATGACAATTAAGCATGGTGGAACAAATCGACGTAAAATTGATACAATGTATCATATTGCAACAACCGTATTTATATAAAACTCAAATATTCCCATTTTCACATAAAAAAGTATCTTTTTCATATTCTTTCTACTGCTGTTCTAAGCTACATTTGTTCCATAAGTAAACTTGACTCAAGAGAAGTAATTGCCGAAATGAATGGAGATGCCTATCTCATCATTTTAAATTTCTGAATTGATTCGATAAGAATACTGTAAAAAGAATCCTACAATACTACACTGAAAAACATTTTGTGGAACGACGCTGTCGTTCCACATTTTTAATTTATTAAACCGGTCTTTACCCCACCTTCTACGGCAGCCACTTTAGCTTGCTCGCCGGCTTTTTCATGCTTAGTCTCCGGTAGTTCCTTCCGTTGTCATTTTAATTTTATGGATTGTACCATCTGGACGGTAATTTAGGGTGTCTATGCATATCGAACGGCTAAAACTGCCTCCATCTGGATTAATTCCCCCATTATGGTAAATGAAATACCATTGGTTTTTAAAAGGGACAATTGCTTGATGGTTCGTATTGCTGTTGCCTGCTATTTCATTCAGAATTCCTTTATAGACATAGGGGCCTTCGATCTTATCGGCCATGGCATAAGCGATCTTCTCCGGAAATTCCGTGGCATAACTCAAATAGTATTTTCCATTGCGCTTGTGAACCCATGGTGCTTCCGTAAAAGCTAGTCCTTCAAAATTCACCTGTTTTATTTCGCCATCAATCTCAACCATATTTTCTTTGAGCTTTGCGTAGTAACACTCGCGGTTGCCCCAGAAAATCCAGGCTTGACCATCATCATCAATAAAAACAGCTGGATCGATACAGGCCCAGGAATGGGAAGAAGCAAAACAGTCTTTGTTGGTCAATAAGGGTTTTCCCAATGCATCGCTAAAGGGACCTTCGGGTCTTTCTGCGACAGCAACCCCTATTCCGGACCAATTGGAACTGATGTACCAGTAATATTTTCCATTACGTTCGGTAACATGTCCCGCAAATGCATCGCCGCTTTTTGCCCAGGTAAAATCACTTATGCGCAAAGACACGGGATATTCCGTCCAATTTTTTAAATCCGTTGTAGAATAAACGATCCAGTCTTTCATCTTATAGCCTTTCTGACCTCCTGCAAAGTCATGACCTGCATACAACCAAAGTGTATCCCCCTTAACTAATGCTGCCGGATCGGCCGTAAAATGATGCTTAATAATCGGATTTCCCTTTGCGGTAAAATGATACCGGTCATCCGCAGCCACAGGAGCTAGCAATTCACCAGGTACACCGCCCCATTTATTGTTCAGAAGACGAGACTCTTCCTTGCTGATTGAAATCACACTTCCATGTCGCGGATTAAAATTCTTATGAAAAGGTTCAGGTTTTGAAGAGAAATTAAAGAGATCATCTGTGCGCTGAAATTCGTATCTTCCATTCGCATACAAATCGTACATCAAGATATAATCGTTTGTTCCATTCAACTTAAAAAGGCTAGATCCTTCGACAACAACAGACGTGTCTGCGTAGGCATCGAGATACCGGAAGTCTTCTCTCCATGGTCCTTTTAAGGATTTACTTGTCGCCTGCTGAATTCCATTTTTTACTTCTTTTCCGGCAGCATCTTTTGTATTACCCTTAAAGAAAAAATGATATAGCCCATCTTTATAGACAATGTCGCCATCAATACCGCCAAATTTTGGACTGAACAATAAAGTAGGTTCCTTTTCAAAGCCACTAAAATCTTTATTCGCATAGGCCGCATAAAAATCAAGTTTATCATTCTCATGCGATTTCACCGTAAAATACACCAGGTATTTTTTTTCAGCCGGATCGTAGATCGTCTGTGGTGCCCATACCCATTTTACGTTCTTAAATTTTTTAGGGTATAACTTTGCCAGGTCAACAGTATTGTGTTTCCAGTCCGTCAGATTATCAGATCGCATCAAAATAATACCCGGATTACTTCCCCACCCATTCTTTATCGTAAACATATCAGTTGCGACCATATAAAATGACTTTTTGTCCTCTCCCCTAAGGATGTGCGGATCACGAATCCCTCCCGTTTGGGATATATCCGCCGATGACAAAATAGGTTTATTGTTATTTAATGCAACCCAGTTTTGCGCATCCTGACTGACTGCAAATCGCAATTGCTCTTGTGTATTTTTATCCCCCGAACCTTCAAAATATGCAAAAAGATAACCCGCCTCCTTATCTGCATTGTATATTTTTTGCGCTATGACATTGGTAAAACTCATTAATGCAATACTCAATACCCCTATTTGTTTTAGTTTCATGTTTGATCAATTTTTAGGTTTTTCTAAATGCTCATTTGCCAAGTAAACCTTCTTTATTACACCTTAACCATGGATTATTTAATGCACAAATTCCAAATTATCTTGATCGAAGGGATATTCAACACAAATTTAAATTTGCTCAAAAACACTTTTCCACGAAGCTGTAGAAGAATACGATACGAGGTTTACTTTCATTAATGTCAAATATACATTTATTATTTAAATAGGCGATATTTTTATGGTAAGTACCGTTTAAAACGGGACATTTTCCAGGGGTAAAAGTCTTGAATCCAAGATTGCTGCAGTACGATGCCCTATAATCTTCATATACGCTGGATTTTGTTCAAATGAAAAAAAATCGGACACACTTCGCTGTTTGATCAGCAGACAAATATCCCACTGCTCCTGATCGGGGCCTATCAGAAACTGGTCACCATGCCCAACAAAAAGTAGCTCACCGCCGCTTTCTTCCACAAAAGGTTTGGCTAGCTTTATATAATTCATGAAAGCATCGTATCCCGAAATTTCTTTGATTGGCGCAATCTCCGGAAAATTAGTATAGTCCGCGATTTTCCTCAACTGAATTAAATTGAGATTGACAATGGGGCCTTGGATATTTTTCAATGCCAGATTCCTTCCGGCTTCATAACTCGGATACAAATACGTCTTTCTTGCCATATCAATAGATACTTGTTGTTTCACTCACTTTACTCTTCAACTCAGTTGCAGCATGATGTACAACTCTTTTATAATCAATGATTTTGTCGTTTTCAAATGGAATAATAACTGCATTTTCAAACAGGAAATTTCCCTCGCCCAATTGGTTCCAATCCGCCTGTAAGTTTTTATTGTCAAATTGCCCCATGTTTAACATAAATCTGATTCTGTTGGAAAGAGCCGTTAAATTCAGGCTATCTGCGATATATGTTTTATTTTCGACCCTATTGTAAATTGTTAACACTCCCATCAATGGTTTACTGTCCAAGAATTCGGCTTTCAATTGCTTTTTATCTATTTTGTTCATGTGTTTTTAAATTAAAATTATAAATCTCCGCCCAATGACTTCAATTGCGCAGCAAAAATAAGGAGATCTGTTACGGCCATTCCGTCCAATAGCTTATTGGCGATGTGCTCAGCTGTAACAGTCGCCTCCTTTAAAATTCGATCACCAGCCGCCGTAAGCTTCACATAACTGACCCGGGCATCTCTATCATTGTGCTCTTTTACAACAAGCCCCATCTTTTCCATGGGGGAAATAATCCGTGTAATTCCTGAGGCTGTTAAACCGGTACTTTCAGCCAGATCAATTCGCCGTAGCCGGTTACCGGGAACCTGGCTTAAAATATGTAGGATCATAAAGTCTGTCAGACTTAGTCCATGCAAGCTCAACCCATCAAACTTTTTGGTGATGACAGATTGAACTTTTACAATGTTCAGAATCGTATTAATCGCGTTCATAATATTATTGTTCTTGTTATTTGCATAATACTTGACAACTCAAGTATTATGCAAATATAATAGTTTTATTTAAATGGCCGAATAGAATAAAAGATTCTGCCAACAGCGCGGTTACACGACAGCGCAATAAATCTATTTACCTTACGAGAGAAGTTGGTTGGTATAAAACTACACTTAGGTGTAGCCTTGATTGACATAATCTATAATATTTTTGGACAAATTCTAATCGATAGGAGGCTAAAGCCAAAGATTTTCAGAATATGGAAAGGAAAGAATCCTCAAATATTAACAAATTTATTACCTATAACATAGTATAAACATGACAAATTGCAAAAACTGTGGGACAGATATAACGCTGAATTTCTGTCCGAAATGCGGACAGCCAGCGGTCCTTAAAAGAATTGATGCGCATTATATCGTCCACGAGATTGAACATGTCCTTCATTTCGAGCGCGGCATCTTGTACACGATTCGTGAACTCATTACCACACCCGGAAAAAATGTAAAAAAATATATTGCCGAGAACAGGAGTCGCCTGGTAAAACCCATTATTTTTATCATCATCACCTCGCTGATATACTCTGTAGTAAGCCATTTTTTTCATGTAAACGACAAATATGTGAGCTATTACGAATCCCAACATTCTACTACGGGTTCGATATACCTCTGGATCCAGGATCACTATGGTTACGCCAATATCATGATAGGATTGTTTATCGCTTTTTGGGCGAAACTATTTTTTAATAAATACGGTTTTAATTTTTTTGAAATTGTCATCCTGCTGTGTTTTATTTTGGGAATCACGATGTTGATCTATACTATTTTTGCATTAGTTGAAGGTGTAACACATACAGGTGTTATGGTACAGGCTAGCATCGTCGCTATGGTATATAGCGTTTGGGCTATTGGACAATTTTTCGACCCCTACAAAATACCCAGTTATTTAAAAGCGCTCGCTGTTTATATTTTAGGTTATCTGTCATTTACTGTTGTCGTCGTTATTATTGGTCTATCGATAGACTTAATTTTAATGAAAAGATAGGTTATCCTCCTTTTTCCGTCCTTGTGAAACCTTTTAAAATAACATGATGGGTAAGTTTGCGCTGTAAACTTACCCATCCTATTACTCGTTGCCTGTTACAGATTATTTCTCAGATATCCCTGAAAATTATCTTGAAACTGAAGGCCGGACCCCAGTCTATATTTACTTAATTTATTGTTGAGGGTAAGTCCCCATAAAACGAATTCAGTCAGAAAATGGAGATCTTCGGGTTTCGTTTCCGGTTGGTATTGCTGAATTAAAGCATGGATAGGCTTCACTTGATCCAAAACCTGCCCGTACGCCAAATCGTTGAGTTCATCAGATAATTCGATTCCTTCTGACTCCGAAAACCAACGAACAATATCATCGTAGGGATAACGCTCGTTTTCTCTTTCCAGTTTCTCAATTTTTGGGAATAAAATCGGGAAAAGGCTTTTAATCGCGTTTTCTATCAGCTGCACTGCAACGACACCCGCTCCTTCTTGCTCGCCTTCATAAACGAGCTCAACTTTGCCGGTTATCGCAGGCACAATACCCATAAAATCACTCAGCCGTACTGCAGTTGCTTGTTCCCCACTTCGGAGCATGCGTAATTCAGCGGTACTTAATAAGTTTTGAAATGCTGTAATGCTCATACGCGCACTCACGCCGCTCTTTTCATCAACATATTCACTATTTCGTGCTTCAAAGCTTATCTGCTCAATCAATTCCCTAGCCAGCTCCGGGACATATATCTGCTCCTTCTGGGCCGCTTCCAAGTTCGCCTCCTGCGCAGTAATTGCCTTTGCTATCTCAACCGATGCGGGGTAATGTGTAAGTATCTGCGATCCAATGCGATCTTTCAGCGGCGTCACAATACTTCCTCTATTGGTATAATCCTCCGGATTCGCTGTGAATATAAATTGTACATCTAACGGCAAGCGTAACTTAAAACCGCGGATCTGAATATCTCCCTCCTGTAATATATTGAAGAGGGCTACCTGGATTCTAGCTTGAAGATCAGGTAGCTCATTAATGACAAATATAGAACGGTTTGCCCGAGGAATCATACCAAAATGAATCACCCGATCGTCTGCATAGCTCAGTTTTAAATTTGCGGCTTTGATGGGATCTACATCACCGATCAAATCAGCTACTGTCACATCAGGCGTAGCCAGTTTCTCCGCAAAACGATCACCTCTACCAAGCCAGCTTATCGGTGTATCGTCGCCTTTCTCCTTCAGCAACTCTATCGCATAACGCGATATGGGGTTAAACGGATCATCATTAATCTCTGAACCTTGAACCACAGGCACATATTCATCCAATAAGTTGACCATGAGCCTAGCGAGACGTGTTTTCGCCTGACCGCGAAGGCCCAAGAAATTAATGTTGTGTTTGGAAAGTATTGCTCTTTCAAGTTCTGGAATTACGGTATCTTCATAACCATGTACCCCATTGAACACGGTTTCACCCGTCTTTATTTTTGTAATCAGATTCTGACGCAATTCTTCTTTTATTGTTTTAGGTTTATAACCCGAAGTTTTTAATGCACCAAATGTTGTAATCTTCGTGTAATCCATATATTCTTATCGTATTCTTTTTTTTCGATTTTCTTCGTAATCCTCAAAGATCATTTCACCTAGATCCCCAAGTCCCGTGTAATAAGCCTTCCCTTGATTTGAAGCTGTAAACTCGTCGACAAATTGCTGTAGATAAGGATCCGAAGCAATCATAAAGGTTGTAATTGGTATTCCCAACTTTCGAGCCTGCGCAGCCATACTATAGCATTTGCTGGTGATAAAAGGATCCAAACCCATAGGATTCTTATAGTAAGTGCCGTCCGGCATATTTAAACAGCTCGGTTTCCCGTCGGTTATCATAAAAATTTGCTTATTCGCATGCCGTTTTCGCCTTAGCAAGTCCATCGCTAGCTTTAAGCCCGCGACGGTATTGGTATGAAATGGTCCAACTTGCAAATAAGGCAGGTCTTTTATCGCGATAGGCCATGCATCGTTTCCGAAAACAATGACGTCAAGTGAGTCTTTCGGGTAACGGGTCAAAATAAGTTCTGATAAAGCCATCGCCACTTTTTTTGCAGGTGTGATCCGATCCTCGCCGTATAAAATCATACTGTGGCTGATATCGATCATCAACACTGTACTCATCTGTGACTTAAACTGTGTATCTTCTACGACGAGATCATTTTCGGATAAGGCAAACTCACCTATCCCATGATTGATCTGTGCGTTTTTCAAGCTCTCCGTCAAAACTATTTTCTCCAGGCTATCTCCGTACTGATAGTTTCTGAAATCGCCCATATTTTCGTCACTCCGTCCCTGGTGATTGGTTTTATGATTGCCTGATTTCCCTTTCCTCATTTTCCCAAATATCTGGTCCAAGGCATGCTGACGCAAAGCTTTCTCCAGCTTTGAGGTAATATCTACGCCACCTTCACCACCAAACTCCACTTTTTCCCTGATATAACCTTTATTCTTCAGATCCGCAATGAAATCGTCTATCGTATAGGCTGGCGTCGTCAGTTTGAACTCTTTATCCAATTGCCTAAGCCAGTCAATGGCTTCATCAAAATCACCAGAGGTATGGGTAATCAGTTCTTTGAAAATGTCAAATAATTTATCAAAGGGCGTTTGAAACGGCTCTTCACATTGTTTGAAAAGAAAACCTTTCCTTCGTTTCGTGCTTTTCATGCATTCCTCTTATTAGTATGAAGAAGCTATCCAACTCCTGTATCGGATGCTTCATAGTATGAATTTACGAAATAATAATTTTTGTGAGCACCGTACATCCATTTAACTTCAAAAACTGGCTATAGTATGACGCATCAAAAATAAGGTACACTAAAATTAATAGCAGTCTTGTTTACTTAGCCCGATTTTTTTGGGTGATAGCATAAAGCGCTATTGGAAAAGCGTAAAAAGCCACAGAGAATTGGCATTCTCTGCGGCTTCTTGATTTGGTTATTCCAAATAGGATAGAATTACCTGAATAAGTACCAGCTTAATAGAGCAGTTCCAAAGTCGGTTTATTGGCGGCAGCTTCCCTACTACTAAAAGACATATCATTTGTAGAAGAGGCCGCAGCTGTATTTAAAAATAGAAAGGATGCTTTACGATCAGTGCCGGTCAGCAATCTATTAATGGCCGAAGTGACGTCGATGGTCTGTAAACCTATCCCAGAAATAGGAATTTTACCGACAAGTACAGTATCCATTGGTGCATTGTTCCAATTAATGCTATTTTCCAACCAAGATGTCGTGGAGGTTGTATAAATATTAATAGTACGTTGTGGTGCTGTATTCACTCCTGCAACATACATTTTTAATTTTGCCGAACTCACTTTAGGTTTAGTAATCATCGAAATATCAAATTTAGTATATGCTTTACGTGCGTAAGATGTAGCGTCGGATTTGATGACAAGATCAGTTGTAGTTCCATAATTTGTACTTGCATAGGTACCGTTGCGGACATAGGCATCGGCAAGAGAGCTTCCGGCATTGGCTACAACAGCATGCTGAAACGCTCCAACGTCTGGATTACCCAATGGCAGCGCATTTCCAGCGAAATCCTCGCCTCCATTGTTACTTATAAATACACCGGCATTAAGGGCGGCCGAACTGGAACCGACATCATAACCTTTTGCAGCGTCAAGGCCGTTTCCACCGATTGGATTGACAAATACCGGATCTTCATAGAAATTGTTGTTCCGCACGGTAGTTCCCCAGTTCAATGACGTAAATGTACTCGACGGGAATAAACAATTATTGTTAAACTTCAGTCCGTTATCGGCTTGGGTAGACAAACTACTAATGGTCGAGGTCGTGTAAAAAATATTATTTGAAAATGTTGCATAAGGCTTTCCTGAACTTACGCCATTCATGACGTTAAACAGGCTGGCGGTTGGATTTTTGATGTAAAATACATTATTATAAATCTCACGGGAATCGTATGTCGTTTTTTCGATCAAAAAGAGCTTTTTTAACCGTGTTGTACCGATATCGTTAACAGAAACGTTATAGCGAACTTTAATATTCTTAGACTGGTTCATAAAAAGCATAAATCCGCCGTTGTTATCATGCGAATAATTGTATTCGAAAATATCTCCATCGGTTACTGAATTGGTATCATAGCCATCGGCATCGAACGCGACTCCATCGTTAGCGCCCCCGCCTGTCATACCGTAAACTTCATTATAAGCCACCAGCGTATTCAAGCTACCAATTGTCCAAATACCCGCATAATTTTCAGAGCCTGTGTTCATACATGCCTTATAGACCGTATTGTGTGTGATTTTACTTCCTCCCGTCACGCCGGACATAACGATTCCGTCGCCGTAGATATATTCAATCAAATTGTTATCGATAATAATATCTTTTGATCTGGCTGCCATAGCCCTATCGCCAGTGGTCCTTATCCCTTCAACGGAACAATTGGCTACGTGGCAACTTTGTACCAAAGCACCGTATATTTTACCGTCTAAGATAATCCCGCCAGAGCTTTTGTTATAATTGGTCTGTCCATCGATCGCACCATTGACGTCGTGAACATAACAATTTCTAACGGAGACATTGCTAATTGCTGTTCCTGCAGAACTGCCTCCAACCACGCGGATCCCCGTAGCAGCATAACTTGTTCCGCTTGGGATTGTATTTGTCAGTTCGAGGTTATTTACCTCAAAATAAGACACCCTATTGAGGTATAGTGCATTTGATCCGTTTCTCTTTCCACCACCGTTGATAATCGGACGAACATCGCCGCCATATTTATCTATAATAATAGGAGCTTCAGCCGTTCCCGAATTTTTCATATGCAACGTGTCATTCCATACGCCACCACTCTTGAACAAAATACGATCACCAGGGCCAAAAACCGAGGCATTAATTTTGGCCAGCGTTCTCCATGCTGCAGTTGTGCTCGTTCCTGTGCTATCATCGTTTCCGCTGGGATCTATATAGTAAGTATTACCTATACTTGCTAGATTTACCTTCGCTTTTGTTTTTAGTGATGTCGGAGAATCTAGTTGAACAGACTTTTGGCAGCTCAATAGCCCAATGATTCCAATAGAAATCACCATCATAAATTTTCTCATAATGCTGTTTTTAGTTTATAAATGTTATAATTCTTGCAGACGTATTCCTTATTCCAACGAATACGAATTGTATAATTTGATTAATAACATTAAATTATAAATAACTTGCCAACCACAGGGGGTAAAATCTGAAATAAAGAGGGGTAAAATTTTAAAGGCAGGTCAACATGTAACCAAGATAAATCAATGCATCTTTTTATGCTGACCTACATCGATATAGAAGAAAATTTGATACTTTTAGCTAATAACTACAGCCCTTAAGAACAATACGATATTATGGAAATAGATCAGTATATCAATACACTTTCGGAAACGGAGCAAGAGGTCATCCGTCAATTCCGGAAAGCGATAACAGAAAATGACAATACCGTCTCTGAGAGCTTCGGAAAATTCATGTCAAACCCTAATGCAATTAGCTTTAATGAACAGGGCGTATTTAAATACGGGCTAACAGTCGCAAAGAATTACATTTCATTCCATTCCTTGGTTATCTATACTAACCCCGAATTGATGGAAGAACTAAAATTAAAATTACCCAAGGCTAAATTTAAAAAAGGCTGTATTAATTTCAAAACATTGGATGAATTTCCCGCATCCGTATTGGCAGAACATATTCAGGCTTCATCCAAAATAGATTTTAGCCCCATGATAAATCGTTATTTGAAAAAGAAATAAGTACCTGGTCAATTCCCAGCATTCTATTTATTCACTTTTACGCGCAACAATAGCATAGACCATCGGAATTTTATTTCCCAAATGGGCTATTCTGAATTTTTTAGGATCTAGTTCTGTCATGTTTTTAAAAATGGGATAAGGTGAATAGTCAAATTCGTTCAGGTCTTGAATGTTTAGCCCATGATGAAGTAAAGCTCCAACGACCTCACTCATACTATGATTCCAGGTAACATAGGACTGCGAAATAGCTGCATCTTTATCGGCATAGGTTCCCTGCTCGGTTTCAACAATTGGAGCAACATTAAAATAATTATAGCCAATTTTGTCAAAATTATCATCGAACATCCAAACAACTGGATGAAACTCGACAAAAATAAACTTCCCTTTCGGTTTCAAGAAACGTGAAATTATTTTCCCCCATTTATCTAAATCCGGTAACCAAGTAATCGTTCCATAGCTGGTAAAGACCAGATCAAATTGTCCGTCAAGATGATTCTCAAGCTCATACAAATCACAACAGATAAACTGTACATCTGCATTCGTTTCTTTCGCAATTTCTCGAGCACTTTCAATCGCCTTGTCGGATAGATCAACACCAGTAACTTTGGCACCAAGTCTACTCAAAGAAATTGTATCCTGTCCGAAATGACATTGTAGGTGTAATATTTTTTTTCCGCTGATATCACCCAATAAGGCCAATTCGATTGAATTTAGCGAAGTCTCCCCTTTTAAAAATCCTGCTAGATTGTAAAAGTCTGATTTTAGATGTGTATCTGTTCTATTATTCCACGAGTGTTTGTTTATTGCGATGTAATTTTCTTCTGGATTCAAATCGTTCATTTGGTTTTTTATTAAACAGTTAATTACCGACTAAAGTACGCTAAAAATTGAATGCTATCGGATTCATCTTTTCCCCAATTTAAAAATAAGTGTTTTAAGAAATTAAGCTTGGTAAAAATTATCATAAAGGTTCTCTATATTTAAATCGATTATCCAATACATCCAAGTTTAAAAAGATGATGTATGAATAACACCTATTTACATGAAGAATAAATGACGATAAAAATATATAGACCAAAGAGCTTACTTCTAAAAAAATATATTGAATGCTTCTATGTACTTGAGAAAACTCACGAAGAAAAAGCGACGGCATATTTTACGTTTCCGAGCATTTACACCATAGTGACGATAAGTGAGCAGACCAAAACTAAGGTAAGCCCAAATGAGGTCATTACGAAGCATTGTCCGTCCAATTCGATAGAAACAAACCTTGTATGCAATTTTAATGAACCTGTTTTAGTGAGTTATGAGGGAAAAATAAATGAAATTACCACTTACTTCAAACCTCTTGGGATAAATGCTTTTATACCCAATGATTTAAGCTATTATAACAGCGGAACATTTCCCGATTTTAATCCGCACTTGGATTATAAAAACGCGATGACATCTATCCTTTCCATTGATAAACAAGACGAGCGAATCAGGGCCTTAGAAGAGTATTGGATATCAAAATTTTGGCTATTTGAAAATGCATTGCTCGAAAACATAATCACCGAAATGCTAGATACAAGTAACCTCAATCAATCGATGTCAGAATTTTCGCTAAAAACAGGAAGATCGAGAACAACCATAAATAAGCAATTCGATCAACATATCTGTAAAACACCTTCCCAATTCAAAAAAATCATTAGATTTCGAGCTGCGATTCAAAGTCACCTCGAAGATGGCAACAAAATAGGTCTGTCTTATAACCTGGAGTATTTCGATCAGTCCCACATGATCAGAGATTTTAAAAAATTAACAGGGTTTACACCAAAAATTTTCTTTTCCAAAATAGCTGATCTTGAACGGGACCAAATAAAATGGATTTTTATTTAGCAGGTTTACAAAAATACAATCACACTATTTTATTAAACAGTAACATTGCTCCATAATTATTTATACCATACGCTATGAAGCTTTTAATGTTACTTATGTTTTGTCCAATTTTTCTTGTGGCACAAGAAAAAACATCAGCCAAGCTTGCCACCTATATGCAGGCACAAGCCGATGTAAATAATTTTAGTGGAACAGTTCTTGTCACGAAAAACGGCGCGATTTTATTAAAAAAAGCCTACGGTTTAGCAGATTATGAATGGAAGATCAAAAATACGATCGATACGAAGTTTCAGTTGGCATCGGTCACAAAACAATTTACCGCGGCTGCTATTTTACAGCTCGTAGACAGCGGAAGATTATCGCTAAACGATAAACTCAGTAAGCTTTTCCCCGATTATCCAAAAGCCGATAGTATAAGTATCCACATGTTGCTGTCACACACCTCAGGACTTGCTATGGGTTTCAAAGAAATCGCATTAAGTGGTATAAGTAGCGATTCTGCTTATGCCGCCATCAAGAAAATTCCTTTCGAATGCTCACCGGGAACGAAAAGCGCCTATAGTAATATCGGTTATTATTTGTTAGCAAAGATTATTGAAAAGGTCTCAGGTGAGCATTACGCTTCTTTCTTAAAGAAAAACATATTTGATAAAGCTGGCATGAGTAACACCGGAGTCAGTAATAATGATTCCATCGTCACGAAAAAAGCAAAAGTATATTATCATAATGCAGAAGGTTTTATCCATAATCCCCATATCAACTGGGAGATCAACCTGGGCCACGATGGCATTTATTCAACCGTTGAAGATTTAGCCATTTGGGACAAAGCACTCTATGGAACAACGATTCTATCGGCAGCGATGAAAGAAAAAATGTTTACACCATATAGCGCTGAAAATTGGGGCTATGGATTTATCATCAATCCATTTTACAATCATGGACATTATTTGATTGCACATGATGGCGGATTCTTTGGTACAATGACTTCTTTTAATCGATTTACTGAGGACAAACTCTTTGTCACTGTCCTTTCCAACAACGGCTCCCCCGCCCATATCATCGGGTATGGACTGTCTGCGATTGCGCTGGGTAAAGAAGTAGAGCTTCCCTATAAACATTATCCCACCAAAATAGATACGACGCTGTACGATAACTATGCAGGTGAATATGGGAAAATACATATATTAAAAATTACAGGCAAACTCTACTATAACGATGCGGATACTGAACTCATTCCCGAGTCTAAAACAAAATTTTTCAGGGCAGACGACAACGACAGAACAATCGAGTTTGTTAGAGACAAAACAGGAATTTACAATTCCCTTATTTTAACAAAAGGTGGCGTTAAGGAAGTTTTCCCAAGGACCAATAAAAATTAATGAACCCATATGCATGCTTTTAGCATCAAATGTGTAATCGACTCCTTGAAACCTTAAAGAAAAAAATTAAATTACGCCCTTATCAGTCCAGTGTTAAATAGTATACAAACTATCCTAAATTATAACATCGTGCAACAGACAGATCAAAATCCGGAGAAAGCTAAAAAGAGTCCTTTATTAAAGTCTTTTTTCGGATGCCTAGTGTTTATGGCAGCCTATCTCATCAGTTTTTTTATTTTTGATGCAGGCAACAATGTGAAGCTGAATTATATTATTTTTTCGCCGCTTGCATTTATACTGAGCTGGGTATTTTGCTATTTCTATCTGCTGTTAAAAGATACCAGTACTTTGAAATATTATCTACTGGGATGTATGCTGATAGCCGGTACAATTATATATACAAATGGTATTTTTGATATCGATATTAGGATTCAAAACATCTTTCACTCGTCGACACTCCCGAAAAAATACGGGCAATATCTCGATATCAATAACACCAAAAATAGATTTGGACGACATGAAATCATTCTTTTCAAGGCGAGTAGTAATCCTATTGATCAGTTTTTGACAAAGAACAACGAATTAATCATCCATAGTTTGAGCAAGGCTAAAAACGCTAACGATACAGAACCAACCATCCATATGTTTTATAAATTGGACAAAAACGGCAAGCAGATCGATCAATATTCTTACACACAGGATGAAGATAAGGATACAGAGATTCTTTTCGAGGGCTATCTGATCAACATAGGAAAACATTACTTTCGTAGCTGGCCATTAGATGGTGATACCACAAAAAACAGCATTGAAATACGCAATGCCGATCTCAACTGGACTGCGGATCAACAACGCCAACAACTAGATGATATCGATCGTAAAGCACAGTATTTTCTTTCTGAGCGAATCTATGATTTCGAACACAGCAATTCGAAAAGCTACTCAAAAAAAACGTATTTCATGGACGGTAAATGGCATATATTCTGTGAAAATATATCGGATGATGGTAATTTAAATCTGCAAACTGTGTCTAGAGGGCGTACAGTAAATGACCTTTTCGGACGCTGGGACAAGAATGAATGGGTCACGAATCATTCCCCCGCCAATATTCAATCGGTTTATTACCAAAAAATCAGGCGTATTCGCAATCGACAGGATGTGAACAGCGGAAAATATGAGCAAGGCGATCGTTGGCAAGGTTGCCTTTTCTCACACCTTGTTGTCGAAAACGACACCTTAAAATTTAAAGATCATTTATATCTTGATGAGGAGTGGCATTGGTCTCAGATTGAAATCAATGGTAAGAATATTGGAGCGCTGACTTTTGAGGATACGGAACAATTTCATAACTATGGTTACTACTCAAATGCGGCTTTAAATTACCAGCTTTTCACCAGTCGACGCAATAGGCTTTATTTGATTAAAAGAATAGATCCTTAGCTTCATCCAGATAAATTAGGAAAAATAATAAGCAGACGAAATGCGGACTTGCTTTTTGCTATCCAAAATAATGACTATATTACATGAAATGAATTTTTGTAGAAATACATCCAATTTGATAGCCATTGGATCCTAGTGAAAATAAAATTCTGATATAGAAGGAAATAAAGCATATGAACAAAAGATATTTTTTCTACTTCATCCTCATTATCACCTTGTTCGCCTCGTGTGGTCTTATTCATAACCTTCCTGATTCGGCATCTCCCAATACTGGTGTAGATCCCAATTTATGGTATTCATTTGTGGATCAGAATGGAAATTTCTACCCCGATAATTGGAAGAAAAGTTATGGCATACCCTCGAATAAAGCTGCTAGAGACCCTTATTCACTGATGAAGATTGCCACCGACAGAGGCGACCGCGAACAGTTACTTGCTTTTGAACGCGGTAACATGCTGCGTCTGTCAAAACGCATTGCACCAAAAAAACGTGTGTTCATTTTAGTTCATGGCTTTAATGCCGATGAAGAATCCGTTGTAAAACAATATAAATATATTGCCGATCATATCGTTACAAATCCCAAAACCGACGAAATTATTCGCTTTTATTGGGATGGTTTACGATCAACCTCTCCGTTTCGATCTGCAAAAAACTGGTTTTCCGCAGCCTCCTTTAGCCAGATGGCCGGTGAATTTGGATTGAGACGTATACTGAATAATATGGCCGATAAAGATGTCTTCATTATCTCTCACAGTCGTGGAGCATCTGTGGTGATGAGTGCTATTTCGAATCCGGAATACAACAGTTCTTTTTCCGCTCAGGCCAAAGACATTCATAAGGTCGATATCGAGCGGGCAAAACCTTTATTGGAAAACAAAAACAGGATTACCTGTATTATGTTGGCGCCAGCCATAGGGCTTTCCGAATTTCAGTATACCGATACAACAACTAACACCAAAAAATTTGTGGAACTGAGCTCCCAGGTTAAGAAAATACATATCACCATAAATGGTACGGATAAGATGTTGAAGAAGTTTTTTGGATTCTTATCGAATAAACTTAATCCAACAGATCTGGGATATAAAGAGGAAAGTTTTAACACACTTAAGAAAAATTATACCATCTTTTCGATGACTGATTTCACAGGAATGTCAAGCCATGACTTTAGTCGTTATATCCGAGATCCCAAATTCAAACAGATGCTTCGGGAGGAATCCATCCAAGTACAATAAGATGGTCGCTCGTCTAATTAAGTCAATAGGCTATAAATCGAAACTATTCGCTCAAAACGGCCATGGTTACTTACGGAAACAGGCAAGCGCCTCTTCCCATCCCTCAGAACGAGGCTTGGAACTCCGAGAGAATCTTTAATAATTCCATCTCTTTTGATTTCAACAATATCGTCCAAATGAACTAATTCGCCAGCTGCTACGCTATGTATAAAATCAGGGGAAACGATGGTCTTCGTATAATACCTTTTTCCTTCGCAGATGACTTCTCCCCTCGCCTTGCAAGCAGTTCGTTCAATAACTGAACACCGCAATTTTAAAGGAATGTACTTTCTGATTCCTGTCTGTCTATTCCATATTTTATAGGCAGCCTCTTTCATACTCCATAAGAGCCAAACAACAATTTCGGGGTCTGGACTGTTCACAATCAACAGTTGTTCCTGCTCATTAAATAGTTTTGAAAGAAAACCTCTACGTCTCCAATTACTCTCTTTTCTGGACTGAACCAGATCGATAATGTCATTACCAATCATTTTTCTTGTAACTTGCTTTCGATTATTTCGACTGCGGCTCCTATATTAAGCATACGCTCCATATCAGAATTTTCAATAACAATCCCAAATTGATCTTCGATATCCAGTACAATATCGACCAAATTGGCTGAATTAATTTGTAGATCACGCATAAAATCAGTCTCTTCAGTAAGCTTTCCGAAAGCTTCTTCGTTTGTTGTGTAGGGTGCTATAATTGGTTTTAAGGCACCGATCAATTCTTCTCTCTTCATAAATTTAGTTATCAAATTTTTTAAATATTAAACAGGCATTTACATCTCCAAACCCGAAACTTGCCTTGGCTATAATTTGGGGTTTGACATCAATTTGATGTATTGATACTCTTGATGGATCTATCAGTGCTGCGATCTCGGGATGTAAATCAGTACAATTACTGTTTCCGAATAAAAATCCATGAAATAACTGCAAAACTGTGGCCACGCATTCTATGCTACCTGCCGCGCTGAGACAATGCCCAGTCATTCCTTTTAGCGAATTTATCCATGGAAAATCTTTCCCTTTACGCCCAAGTGCCTCGGTCCAGTTTTCTATTTCAAAAGCATCTTTGGCTGTTGCCGTTAGATGACCGTTTATAGCATCGACATCCCATTTGGAGACGCCCGAATTGTTTAGGGCCTCTTGAATGCAACGGCGTACAGCATCAGCGTTTGGAGCTGTCATACTGCCTGTTCCCCGTTGTCCTCCAGAGTTTACTTGGCCGCCCAATAACTCGCCATATATAACGGCATTGCGTGCTAAGGCACTTTCCAAATCTTCCAGTAATAGGGCTCCAGCCCCACTACCCGGGACGAACCCTGCGGCTGTTGCACTCATTGGGCGCGACCCTTCCGCAGGGCGGTCATTATATTGCGAACTACAGACACGTAGCGCATCAAAACCGCCCCAAATATAAGGCCCACTATCTCCAGTACTGCCTGCCAGCATGCGTTTTGCTCTTCCGGACCGAATCCGGTCATATGCCATTAGAATTGCTTCAGTCCCAGTAGCACAGGCCGAGGAATTGGTGGTCACCTGATTTCCGAGGCCTAGTTTCCCGCCTAAATATGCACTGACACCACTGTTCATTGTTTGCGCCACAACTGTACTACCTAGTCTGCGGGTTTGTAGCTCATCAATTTTATAAATACTCTCGCGAAACTTATCAATACCTGATGTACCTGAACCAAAGACTGTTCCGCTATCCCAATCGGGGGCCGAATTTACGGCAATAGGAAGATCTGCATTTGTCCAGGCCTCCATTCCAGCAATGACTCCGTACAAGATGCCTGTACTATTAAAACCTCTAAGCTCAAGTTCAGTGAAATATTGCCTTTTAAGATCATCTGATATTTGCGGCATTCCAGCAATCTGGCAGGAAAACTGTAGTTTTTCCAGCTGTTCATCATGTCTAATACCCGAAACGCCATCTTTGATGGCCTGAGTAAAGGCAGGCACCCCCACTCCATTGGGCGCAACGACTCCTAGTCCAGTAATCACAACTCTCTTCATAACTCCTCCGTCATCATGCCTGCCAATATCCCTTTACAAACTTCCTGTCCGGCTTCATTCTTCATCGTAACGGCACACTTTAGTTTGCCAAACCTAAAATATATTTTTTTTGAAAACACGGTGACTTTCTCCTTTGGATATACTGGTTTTAAAAACTGTATTTCAGTAGAAGTCAACGCAATAGACGAGCCTTGCATTAAGTCTTTATTGAGCAGAAAGATTCCCAAACAGGCCAGACCTATTTGAGCCATCGTTTCGATCAGAATAACTCCCGGGGTAATCGCTCTATCATAAAAATGGCCGCGATAAAAGTCCAGATCTTCATCAAAAGTATAGGTACCTGCAACACCTTCGTCATCGACATGAATCAACTCATCGACAAATAAAAATGGGGCCCTGTAGGGCAATTTCGCTAGTATAGCATTCAATTCCATTGTTCAAAATGAGTAAGTTACCACTGTAATAAAACCCGCTGTGCTGAAAATCCCGGACCGAAACTCAGCATCAACCCCAATTCACCGGCTTGAGGCTTACGTTTCATAATACGTTCAAGGACGTAGAGTACCGTGGCGCTCGACATATTACCATAGTCCGCTAGTATAGCCTTAGTATCTTCAATATCTTTATCAAATTCAGCAAAAATCTCCTCGATTGTGGCTACGATCTTTTTCCCGCCCGGATGAAAAATCATGTAATTAATATCTTTAATTTCCAGCTGGTTCTTTTTCAGGAATGGATGTATAACTGCATCAAAATGGGACGCAATCACATTGGGCACGTCCACATCCAGTATCATCTGCATACCAGTGTTGGTCAATTTAAACCCCATAATGTCCTCCGCATCATAAAAATGATACATCTCCTGATCAAGAATTACAGGTCCGCAATCTTCCTCACAGGATGAAAGCAGACAGCAAGCTGCACCATCGCCGAAAATGGCGGCACTGACCATATTCGACATCGAGAAATCTTCCAGCTGAAAAGTCGCTGTTGGCGCTTCGACGGCAATAACCGCAGCACGTTTACCTGGGTTTGCCTGAAGAAAATTTTTAGCATAAATAATACCTGAAACACCGGCAACGCAACCCATTTCGGTAACTGGTAACCGCACAATATCCTGTCGGAGTTTCATCCTATTAATAAGATACGCGTCTAGAGAGGGGATCATAATTCCAGTGCAACTGACTGTAATGATATAATCCAGAGACTGGGGATCCCAGCCCGTTTGTTCAAGGGCCTGACGAAGTGCTTGCTCCCCTAGGGCTATCGCCTCCCGGCAATACACATTGTTTTTTTCTTCAAAAGATGTCGCCGTGAAGACTTCGATAGGATCCATAATCGCATAGCGCCTGTCCACGGCGGCACCTTCGAAAAGTTTCTTGATTTTCTTAATAAAACGAGGTTCCTGTCCATGAAGCCAAATATCCAATAGCGGAAGAATATCAACGGTAGTACAAGAGTATTTAGGGAGTTGCTTGGCAACATTTATTATTTTAACATTCATATATTGAAAATTATCCACTGGTAACGAAAGGCCCATTTCCATTGGATGGTGTAATGTTCTAACCGTAATCCCTTTGCGAATTGTACAAGCTCAATCTTTTTAAACCCGCGCAGTATGGAAACAAGTCCATCCACTTTTGTCATTCTATTTAACCTAAAAACAACAGCAATAGTTTGAAAAAGCCGGTAAGCCATTTTACTCCTTTGTAAATCGTTTATGACGACCCCCAATTTTGATACGTTGACCAGGCTATCTAGCAGACGAAAAATCGCTTCATCGTCGAAATGATGTAAAGTAAGCGTACACAGAACAATGTCATACTTGACATCTTCAAAATTCGCTTCAAAGATATCTGCACACAAATAGGATATATTGGTATAATCTTTCGACAGATCCCTTGCACAATTTATTGTATACGGATTAGCATCAATCCCGAGCAATGAAAGCTTAATATGATGTCTATTGCCATAATCGCTTAACATGCGAAGCATGTCCCCATTACCACAACCGATATCCACAATGGTTATTGTTTCATTCTTGTAGCTGGTTGAAAGCAATGTTTTCACACCATTCAACGTAATGCTATTTCCGCCTAGAAAACGATTAATCTTTGCAATTCGATCCAGCGTGACGCGAAGTTCGTCGCCCTCCAGCCGAAAATCGTCCATGATCTCATTCTGCGATGTTCTATATCTTGTGTCTATCCCCATTTTATTGAGCTTGCATTTCCATGAGTTTGTTTTATCATCCAACTTAAGATTTTTGGAAAAAATATCGTAGCCTTCATTAGAACCGCGGTACCTATTTTATAACGCAGTACACCCGACAGAAGTCGTCCGAATAAGAGCCGTCTTTTAAAGGTTCGATTCCATTGATTCATATAGGACTGTTCCAATTGCTGGCGCGAATCGATATGACCATGGTAATAGTCCACAATAAGCTCGGAAGCCATTTTTGCACTATGTATCGCCATCGCCATCCCATTTCCACAGAATGGATGAATAAGACCGGCCGTATCACCAATCATAAGCATATGGTTTTCTACCGCTGATTTCTGATCAAATGAAAATTGACTTATTGCAAGCGGCTTGTCAAAAAGTAGTCTACTCTTTTCAAAAAAACACTGAAGATGCCTATTTTTAGACAACACATACTTTTGATAATCACCTATATTTTTATACCTCTTGAACGTTTTTACATCGGCCAGATAACATAAATTTATCTGGTCATCTTCGACCTTAGAAATACCACAATAACCGCCTTCAAAATGATGCAAGGCAATAAGGTCATTCGGAAAATCGCCCGAATAGTGTGCTTTAACAGCCATCCACGGAGAGGTTTTTGTTATAAAATCGCGGGATAAGAGCTGATCCACATTGCTGCGTTTTCCATATGCGCCCAGTACAATTTTTGATCTTAATACCTGATCTTGAAATGAAACAGCAAATGTATCATTGCTAAAGGATACGCCTGTGACGGTCGCAATAACAATTGTACAACCCGCCCCTTTTGCTCGCTGATATAACAGATCATCCAACGCGTAACGACTGATGCCAATTCCACCCAAGGGTAACCTGACCCTATTCATCTGCCCACCTTCTGTCGAGAACTCAAGCTCCCGAATATGTGTTGGACAGAGCGATTCGACATCCACTTGTAGCCAATGCAGATAGGGCAAGACTTCGTTCGAAACATATTCGCCACAAACCTTATGACGAGGAAAATCATGTTTTTCGATTAACGTCACGTTGAATCCTTGTTTAGACAGATGCAATGCACTTGTAAGTCCAGCCAAGCCGCCACCTATAATAATCACATCAGGGTGTATTACCATATATCCAAGTTTGTTCTATATGAGTTTCATCTACAAAAAATCAACGTTACAAATCATGCTTCGGTCTCCTACATTGGTTGCCCCCGCTATTCAACAGACGATTCTTAATAAATCTGTTCGCGACCTAGGATTTTCCTGCACAGGACAATATCATCCATCCGCTTTTATAAAAAGTCTCTCTGATAACAGCCCTTAGCGATAAATGGTTTTTATTTGACCGTAAATAAAGAAGGCAACTATCTGGATTTATATTCACGGTCGACAAACATTTTATCCAGAAAAAGATACCTGTTCCGAAATTCTTCAGCAGAAGCTTTCACCTCGGTATTCAAATTCAAGATATTCATTCGCTGATCTTTTGCTGTTGTTTTCGGCCAGGCTGGAAGTCCTTTTCCATTTGGATCACCCGTCTTGATAAAATTAACAAAGTACTGCTGACCAAGTTTCGAAACCTTGTAATCATCTTCTGTCCAGGCAAAAACATCATTACTCTGCAGATTTCCCAATAAATATTCGATATCACTGGCATGGAAAGCTCCCGGTAGGGGCTGTGGGCTTTTTTCCTTGTCTTCTTGTGTAGATTTCTTGCTAATTCCTCCGGCAAGCCCGGTTTGTGCATCACGATATGCCGGTTGCATGGGTGGCCGCGGTTTACCGAATATATAAACGAAGACTGGGTTACCGCTATTCTTTCGTTGCAGGTCAAGCCATTTCCAAGTACTATACACAATAAAATTATCGCTAGCTAATGCAGTTGCCGATTCAATGACTTCTGCCTCGGTCTTCCCTGGATACTCCTTGAGCACTTCTTCAGCTTTAACACCAAACTGTGCTCTTACCAACTTCTCATAATTCTCCGGAGATGGGTAAGATTTACCCATGTAAGCCATATAGGGAGCTTCCGTGGAAGTCCAACCGGCAAGCAAGGGAACCTTAGATTGCTCCCCGGCTTCAAAAATAGCCAATGGAGATCGCGGCAAAAAATAGCCATCAACAATCAAACGGGTAGTGAAGGCTCCTGGCTCGCTGGCTTTATCTAGAAGTTCGGCCGCAGGAATTTCACGCAGTTGATCAAGACCTGTTGCATTTACCCGCGATGCAAATGCAACACCCTGTTGTTCCTGCTCAGTAATAGAGGCTGTACCATACCGTAAGTTAAAGACACTTCCGCTCTGACCGATAGCACGCGTAAACAACCCCTTGGATAGCGGACTAGTCATTTGAGCGGAAACAGACATACTTCCTGCCGACTCGCCACCGATGGTGACCGCATCGGGATCACCGCCGAATGCAGCTATATTTTTTTTGACCCAAACCAAAGCTGCATGCTGATCCAGCAGTCCATAATTTCCTGAAGCATGTTTCGGTGATTCCTCCGTTAATGCTGGATGCGCGAAGAAACCAAAGATACCAAGACGATAGTTGACAGTAACGACAATAAGACCTTCTTTAGCAAAACTTTCACCATCATAACGATTTTCAGATCCATCACCAGCATTGAACCCCCCGCCGTAAAAATAAACTAAAACAGGAAGTTTGCCTGAATGAAGACTCTTTGGACGCCATACATTCAGGTATAGACAGTCTTCACTGATCCCCGGCGACCGAAATCGCATATCCCCATAGATCGGTTTCTGCATCGGAGAATAACCAAAATGATCTGCTTTACGGATACCAGACCAGTGTTCAGCAGCTTGCGGTTCTTTCCATCTTAGATCGCCTACTGGGGGTTTTGCAAAGGGGATCCCTCGGAAGGACTCGACCCCGCTTGACAAGATAATCCCTTCTAGCACCCCCTCTTCAACCTTTACCTGTGGCATTTGGGCGAAAACAAACGATGCAACCAAAAGCCCAACAACTGTAAAAAAAATCTTTTTCATCATAACATTCATTTATAACTCCATGGTTTTATTCTTAAAGTTAAAATACAAAATAAAATCTATACCGTCGTGATAATCTGACATTTCAGCGCAAAGACTTAAAGAAAACTTAACCAATAGACAAATACCTGCAGCAGCCGGATGCTTGCTTGCTTGCTTGCTTGCTTGCTTGCTTGCAGTGATCAACGCATTTAGTTGGTCAGCCAAACAAAAAGTAGCATAAGCCATTGGACAAGAATACATGTCCAAAATGGCTTACTACTTGCTGTGGTCAATATTTCGAGTACACCAATAAACTTTGACCTTATAATAGTATAGAAGCTGGTGTTATTGTCCAAATCCAAGGAATCAAACTTCACTTTGTTCAGACCAAAAATGACAATGCGTCGCACCCAAGGGCTCTCAATTTTGGTATTTTTTACGTCATTAATCAGTTTAAGTTTCGCAAACGAATAATCAGCGACATTTTGTACTACATCGGGCTGATTTGATTGAAAAATTAAAAGTACTTTGTCAAATGCTGGAAGAATGAGATCATCCTGCCTTTCCTCCACGACAAGACTTGCAATCTTCGAAAACACATATTTGTTGCTGAAAATAAAAAGTAATACTGGTAGCAGGATCAATCCAATCAACCAAAGGAATTTAGCCACGGCTTGTACAGGACTGACTGTCGAAAAGAAAGCTTCATGACTAGCATTAAATTGTAAACTACCAACCACCAAATAAAGTAAAGTCGAAACAATAGCCAGCAAATAATATTTGACTAAAGTTTTCGTCCCCAATACGCTCAATTTTTTTAAGTACGATAACTGTGTTTTCATCTTGTTATAATTAATTACCCTAATTTAGCATTATTCGCCAAACATTGATCCGTCGGTTTAATTCTCGATCGTTTTCATTTTAAATCCGCCAGGAAAGAATTTTTATTCGTCATCTCCATTTCTGCCCACCGATTTTCTCCACAGAAATGTAAAAAATATTTGCGTAGCTAAATAACTACACGTATATTCGTAGTCAAATGACTTCAAAATGAACTTAAGACGAGATGTTTTCCAAGCTATAGCAGATCCAACAAGAAGAGCAATCTTACTTCTTTTGGCCTCACAAGCCATGACTGCAGGTGCAATTGCAGCCAACTTCAATACAGCAAGACCGACAGTTTCAAAACATTTACAAATATTGACGACATGTGAGTTATTAAAGTCTCAACAAAATGGACGTGAGATATACTATCAACTCAACCCAACGAAGATGAAAGAAATTGCAGATTTCATCGAACCTTTTCGTCAAATGTGGGATGACAGATTCAATAGATTGGAAGCTATTATGCAAAACTACAAGAACAAATAATATGGAGGTAAAAACCAACGTACAGGCTGAGGATAATAAACAGGAGATTGTCATTACAAGAGAGTTCGATTTACCTGTTGAACTGCTCTTCAAAGCATACGAGGATCCCAAAATTTTTGAACAGTGGATGGGAACCAAAGTCTTAAAATTGGAAAATAAAACGCATGGCTCCTATGCGTTTGAAACTTCCCATAATGGCCAGGTCATGTTCAAAGCAAATGGAACGATACACGAATTCCTACCCAATCAACGTATCACACGGACGTTTGAAATGGAAAACAGTACATTTCCCGTACAATTGGAATATTTAACATTTGAAAAAATAAGTGCAGAACGTAGCAGGCTTCACATCCATATTATATTTCAGTCGGTCGCGTTTAGAAACCAGCTGCTACAGATGCCTTTTGCGCAAGGAATCAATATGGCGCACAACAGATTACAAGAAATTCTTTCCAAACTTACCTAAAGCACTACATGATGAATCCAAAAATTGAACATTTTTTTGAAAATGCGACAAGATGGAATGAAGAATTCAATCTGTTGAGAGAAATTGTCCGTGGCAATAAAACACTGCAAGAGGATTATAAATGGATGCACCCTTGTTATACATTTGAAGGTAAAAATGTCGTATTGATACACGGGTTTAAAGAATACTGTGCACTGCTATTCCACAAAGGTGCATTATTAAAAGATCCCAAAAATATATTGATCCAGCAAACCGAAAATGTTCAATCGGCCAGACAGCTTAGATTCACCACTGTTGAACAGATTGAATCATTACGAGAGGTGATATCGGCATATATTCAGGAAGCCATCGAAATTGAAAAATCAGGTAAGAAAGTGGACATGCGAAAAGCTACTGATTACCCTGTACCAGAAGAATTTAAGCGCGCCTTACTGGAAGACCCTTTGCTCCAAAAAGCCTTTCAATCACTTACGCCTGGTCGGCAAAAAGGGTATCTATTCTACTTTAACCAGGCAAAACAAGTGAAAACTCGCGAGGCAAGAATCGAAAAATACTACCAGCATATTCTCGATGGAAAAGGTGTCGATGACTAACATATTACAGTTTATTCGCGATATAGTAGTCTATAAAGAGTAGATTTGTCTACAATCAAATAGACAGAACTAGACCAAGACGAACGATTATAGCAATTATCGTAATCCGGTATACTCAATTCGTCGACTCATATATCGCTGAATTCACATGAATAAAAAATTAGTATCGCTCCTCTGCGGCCTCTTGCCCATTTTTTCACAAGCACAGAAAAAGAACAACGCAACACAACGCCCCAACATCGTCTTTATCCTGACGGACGATTTCACGGCCCAGGCATGGGGCGTATACGGTGGTATTTTAAAAGATTTTGTCAAAAATCCGAATATTGAAAAATTAGCCAGTCAAGGGGCGGTGCTCAATAATACCTTCTGTACAAATTCCATTTGCACCCCTAGCCGCGCAACCATACTGACAGGACAGTACAGTAATAAAAACCAAGTTTACACACTTGAAGATGCTTTGGATCCCGATAAGGAAAACATCGCTAAGGATCTGCACCATGCAGGCTACCAAACTGCTGTTTTTGGAAAATGGCACCTAAAAAAGAGACCAAGTGGATTTGACGATTTTAAAGTTCTACCTGGACACGGTGTTTATCATAACCCGACTTACCTCTCTAAAGACAATTGGAATGATAAGGAAGAGGCTGGCACACCTTACGAAGGCTATGTAGATGATATCACCACAACAATGAGTCTGGACTGGTTAAAATCACGCAACCCAGACAAGCCCTTCTTCTTAATGTGTCATTACAAAGCGACCCATGAACCCTTTGATTTTGCGGAGCGATTCAAAGATTACTACAAAGATGTGGAGTTTCCTTATCCTCCTACATTTTTGGACTCAGGAGCAACCACGACTGGACGCTCTTTTGAAGGTCAACCCTTGGAAGAGCTTGGCCGCCGCTATGAGCAAGCTTCGGTAGGCCCCTTTTGGACATCTTATCCTGAGCTTCCGTTTTCAACAAAAGGAATGGCCCCTTTGGAAGCCCGCAAAAAGATCTACCAAAAGTTCATCAAAGATTATCTCCGTTGCGTCGCTGGGATCGATGATAATCTGGGAAAAATTATGCATTACCTTAAAACCGCAAATTTGGACGAAAATACCGTTGTGATCCTGGCTTCCGATCAAGGTTACTTCTTGGGAGAACACAATTTCATGGATAAACGTCTCATGTACGAAGAATCACTGCGCATGCCTTTTGTGATCAGCTACCCCAAAGAAATCAAAGCAGGTAGTCGATTAGACGACATGATTCTAAATATCGATTTCGCTGCGCTATTTGCAGACTATGCCGGCATCAAAAAACCCGCTTACATCCAAGGCGAAAGCTTCCGGAATAACCTCAAAGGAAATACATCCAAAGCATGGCGTTCTGCCCTATATTACCGTTACTGGCAACATGCACCAATACGCCCTGCCCACCTGGGAGTCCGTGATGAACGTTACAAACTGATTTATTTTTACGGACAGCCCTTAGAAATGACAGGTAGTGACTCCAAAACAACAGCACCAGCCTGGGAATTCTATGATCTACATCAGGACCCCATGGAAACACACAACGCCATTCTAGACAAAAAATATGTCAAAGAAATTGCCCGGTTGAAGAAAAAGCTGACTAAACTAAAAGCCGAAGCAGGCGATGATGATGCAACAAGACCCGCTTTTCAGCAGGTCCTCAAGCAAGAAAACTTAACTGTTAAATAAATGGATGATATGGACCTGCTGCCAACCATCGTCAACTCAATTATAATAAAAACGGGGATCCAGCTTTGGATCCCCGTTTTTATTAAACGACCTCTGTTAAACAGCGGTATATCCACCATCAACTAAATAGTACCCTCCAGTCATAAAGGATGATTTATCCGAACTTAGGAAAAGAACCAGTTCAGCGACTTCCTCGGCCTTTCCCAAACGTCCAATAGGGTGTTTACTAATTAATGCATTGATTTGTTCTTCCTCCAACTTCGCCAATAACGGGGTATCAATGTAGCCGGGTCCGACCGCATTGCAACGAATATTTTTTTGACCATATTCTGCACCAATGTTCTTTGTCAATCCCACAACAGCATGTTTGGCTGCAGTATAGGCACTTGACATTGGAGCAGCAACAGTACCGTGAATGGAAGCCATATTCACAATAACTCCGCCTCCATTTTTTTCCATCGCCTCCAGCTGATATTTACAGCCATAAAATACGCCATTGAAATTAATATCGATGACTTTTTTCCAGCCATCTAGACTATACTCTCCAGTTAGGGCAGCCTCTCCCCCAATACCCGCGTTATTACAGGCAATATCGAGTCGGCCAAATGTCTTGACGGCATAAGTCACCAAAGACTCATTGTCAGTTGGAGATGAGCTATCTGCTTTAAAGAACGCGGCCTCTCCTCCCAGAGATTCAATTTGTTTTACTGTTTCTTGGCCCGCTTGCTCATTGATATCTGAGACAACGACCTTTGCTCCTTCTTTACCATAAGCCAGTGCAACAGCCTGGCCGATCCCCGAACCAGCTCCTGTTACCAAAGCTACTTTATCTGCTAAAATTTTCATATGTTATAAATTTTATGATAAATACAATTTACTAAAAGCAACGCGGAATAAAGCAGAAGCGGACATTTACTTCATTTAAAACGAAACTAAAATGACATTACTAGACGGGTTAGTTCTGTAGCTGCGGATATTTTTTATATAATCTATCCAAAAACAAACGCCCCATCAATTGGAGCTTGGCTTGCGTTTCAAACATACCTGAACCTGGAGAAATAATACCATGCGGCATACGCTGAACAGTGCCATAATACATGATATCGAGCCCATTTCCATTGAGGTCAAGATGCATTTTCTTAGGTTTCAAGCCCATAACGGAGCCCATACGCGTTACCTTTTCAGCATTTGTAATCTGCGCAGTCCGTGCATTGAGCAAGGTTTCATGATCGAAAACCAAATGGTCTCTCACCTCCCCCTCATAAAAAAATACGTAATGCAATTCGTTGTTGCTAAGCACCAGATAAGAAGCGTTATCCCGTTCATTGTAACGAGCCTTTACTCCTACAGCCGCCCAAGCAACAGCCTTCGCTGCTGTCGCCGCAGCCGAAGCAACTTTATCCCCAACCGTTGCAATATACGCGCATTGCGTAAAGGCGTCGATTGGAACGCCGTTCAATTGTTTTCTTAATTCGCTAAATTCATCATTTAACAATTCATCCTTTACACCTGGAGCTAGGCCAATCCCGGATTCACCTTCATATTTTTTGGCCGTTTCCTTTTGCTTTTTCATCATCATAAGAGAAAAAAACACGCAAGCCACAACGATAACAGCAAAAATGCCGATGTACAACATCATAAAATAAAATTTAAAATGGGTTTATAATTCAATAAAAATCCAAAAAAGGAACAACCTATTTAGTTTTCCTTTTTTTTAATACAATCGGCTACAAAAATTTTGCCAGACTAAAGAATTTTATCCGGGTAGTGAATATTATTTAATGCGGTTTGGTGCATATCCACCCAAATAGCGCTGTTTGACTGCTGTATAAGCCAATTTGGAGAACTTCGCATGTCGGCATCGGCATCATTATTATAAACGGCTGGAAAATCAGACTCTTTGGCTCGAAGCAAAACGACGATCGTACCTGCCATAAGCAAAGGAATATCACCCAACACGAGATTATAAAAACCATCTTCAAGCAATCCTGGGCTAAAACGCTGTAAGCTGTCGTAACTACGCTCCAATTTGCCAATCAATTTTTCCAGTTCGTGTGGGTAGTGAACCTCAACATAAGACTCAAACAGCCTCGACCCTTTGTCGTAGGCGCCAGATTTCATCAGGTTGAGCGCTTCATTTCTATACACCTGCAACCAACGATCTGACCCGAGATCATGATATTCCGCTGCCGCATCTTTACCATCCCGTTTCAGGGCCCAAAGTTTAAGCTGCTCAAGCCGCTCGGTGGTTTCCATTTCATTTTTTCCCATAAGACTACCGCTCCCGTTCCCTAAGCTCTAATTGTAATAGAATATCGCGCTTTTTACCTTCAATCAAAGATAAATTGCCAGCAACAAAAACGCCTTTCTGTCCTGAATTTTTGCTGATACCATATACAGTCGATTCATCATCAGGATCTGACGCCCCTTCGTAGCGAAATAAGTAGTCAATTTTATACTCATCAGCATGAGCCAACAAATCGTCAAATTCGATATTATAGTCTATTGTGTAACCTAAGTTGTTTAACTTTTCCAAGGCAACACTTGCAGAGGAGTATCCATGCATTCTTTCCATAGTTGATTGTTCTAAACCCGATCTAAATTCTAATTTTTATAATTTATTATAAAACGATTGACAAAAGGGTTTTGTTTTCCGCAAGTTGAAATAGTTTATTCAAAATCATATGTCTACTTTTGTGCTACCAAACACGATGAAATATGGCAAATCTAGCAGCACCAGCTTATCAGCATACACCTCAATTGGCATTTCAACGATTACTCGATGTCTTATATACCTTACGGATTGAATGTCCTTGGGATAAGAAACAGACCATGGAAACCCTTCGCCATTTGACGATGGAGGAAATGTATGAATTGACCGATGCCATTTTGGAAAAAGATTATCCCGAAATAAAAAAAGAACTTGGTGACGTCTTGATGCACCTTGTATTCTATGCGCGCATTGCCGAAGAAGAGGGACAGTTCAATATCGTAGACGTACTTAATGCAATCTGTGATAAATTGATTACGCGGCATCCCCACATCTACGGTAACACCAATGCCGATACAGAAGATCAGGTCAAATCCAATTGGGAAACAATCAAGCTCAAAGAAGGCAACACATCTGTTCTTTCTGGCGTCCCGAAAGGTTTGCCCGCATTGGTGAAGGCGTATCGTATTCAAGATAAAGTGCGCGGTGTCGGCTTTGACTGGGAAGATAAGAAACAAGTATGGGAAAAAGTAGAGGAAGAACTGGCCGAATTTAAAGCTGAATTTAATCTAGAGACAGCACTTCCAATGGATCAGGAAAAAGCGGAAGGCGAATTTGGCGACCTCTTATTCTCCTTGATAAATTATGCACGCCATATGGGTATAAACCCCGAAAATGCGCTTGAACGTACCAACAAAAAATTCATTGCACGCTTCACCTATCTGGAACAAAAAGCAGCCGAAAATAAGCAGCAACTGCAAGAAATGAGTTTAGCAGAAATGGACGTTTATTGGAATGAAGCTAAAAAATTGAAAAAATAAAGCAATTCCTATAAAAGGCGGGCAGCGACCGAATTTAATTCGACTTTGTCAAATTTATGCGTAAATTCGCAGCAATATGGAAACAGTTGTTAGCGGTATCAGAAGTACCGGAAAATTACATTTAGGAAATTATTACGGCGCATTGAGCAATTTTGTGAAAATGCAAAACGAATATAATTGCTTTTTTTTCATTGCGGATTTACATTCACTAACGACCCACCCCACTCCTCATGGGCTTCAGGGAACGGTTCGCCAAGTTATTGTTGAATATTTAGCAGCAGGAATAGACCCTGAAAAATCGACTATTTACGTTCAATCTGATGTTCCAGAAGTCGCGGAACTCTATTTATACATGAATATGAACGCCTATCTCGGCGAGCTTGAACGCGCTACAGCTTTTAAAGATAAAGTTAGAAGCAATCCCGACAATGTTAACGCAGGTTTGTTGACCTACCCCGTCTTGATGGCCTGTGATATATTGATTCACCATGGCACAAAAGTTCCGGTAGGAAAAGATCAGGAACAACATTTGGAGATGACGCGGACTTTTGGTAATCGCTTCAATCGCTTATATAATGTAGATTATTTTAAAGAGGCATTTGCGTTCTCTTATTCTGACAAATTGGTGAAAGTTCCCGGACTTGCAGGACAGGGAAAAATGGGTAAATCTAATGGTGAAGCTGATTGTATTTATCTATCGGATAGTGAAACCGTAATTCGTAAAAAGGTGATGCGCGCAGTATCGGATTCAGGCCCGACGGAGATGAACCAGCCTAAACCTGAAGCTATCCAAAATCTTTTTGACTTAATGAAGGTCGTATCTACTGCAGACACATTACAGCATTTTGATGAACTCTATAACAAATGTGAAATTCGTTATGGTGATTTCAAAAAGCAATTGGCCGAAGATATGGTCCTTGCCACCAACGATGTCCGCTCCCGTATTGAAGAAATATCAAACGATGATGCATACATTGCTAAAGTTGCAAAAATGGGCGCTGAAAAAGCAAGCGAGTCCGCACGCAAGACCCTGAAAGAAGTTCGTGAGATTATTGGTATTAGAAGATTTTATTAAGCTAGAAATAATATGCACATAGCTATCGTTGGAAATATAGGTGCCGGCAAAACAACATTAACCGAAATGTTGGCCAGCCACTTTAAATTTGAACCTCAGTTTGAAGCTGTAGACAACAACCCTTATCTGGAAGATTTTTATTCGGACATGAAACGCTGGGCTTTCAATCTTCAGATTTTTTTCCTCAACAGTCGCTTTAGACATATTGTAAAATTGCAGGAAACCGGCATTGATATGATTCAGGACCGTACCATTTATGAAGATGCTTATATCTTTGCCGAAAACTTGTATGATATGGGCTTAATGAGCGCACGTGATTTTGAAAACTATAGTAATATTTTTCAAAGCATCATCCACTATATCAAACCGCCGGATTTATTGATATACCTCAAAGCCTCTGTCCCTACCCTGGTGAATAATATCCAAAAAAGGGGCCGTGATTATGAGTCTGCAATTCGTTTGGATTATTTGTCAAAGCTAAACGATAAATACGATAAATGGATCAATAATTACAAAGACGGTAAGGTCATGATTCTCGACAAAGACAATCTGGATTTTACCACAAACCCAGAGGACCTCGGAAATATCATTCAAAAGATCGAAGCCGAATTATTTGGATTGTTCGAATAATTGCGACATCAAAAAGCCTGTAAGTCAATTGATTTTACAGGCTTTTTGATAAACGCGCATTTCCTCAGCCAATGATAAAAAATAAAAAATGAAATTTTTAGGTATTATTCCTGCCCGATATGCATCGAGTAGATTCCCTGGAAAACCGCTAATCGACATCGAAGGAAAAACGATGATCCAGCGTGTCTACGAACAGGTCAAAAAATCAACAAAATTAAACGAGGTTGTTGTTGCTACTGACGACCAACGCATCGCACAGACTGTACGCTCTTTTGGTGGCGAAGTCGTCATGACCGCAGCACATCACCAATCGGGAACAGATCGTTGCGCCGAAGTCATAACGAATATAGGAGGCTATGATGTTGCCATCAATATACAGGGTGACGAACCCTTTATCGACCCCGCACAAATTGATCTTTTAGCAAGTTGTTTTGAAGATACCACTACGCAGATTGCGACCTTGGTCAAGGAAATTACAGCAGAAGAGGAACTCTTTAATGTAAACATACCCAAAGTTGTCCGAAACACCAAAGGAGAAGCCATCTACTTCAGTCGGCAGACCATTCCTTTTTTAAGAGCTGTGGAAAAAGACCAATGGCTACACAAGCAAACATTCTATAAACATATCGGAATATATGCCTACCAGGTAGATACATTAAAAGCCCTGACACAACTTCCTATTTCTATGCTAGAAGAAGCAGAAGCATTGGAACAGCTGCGCTGGTTAGAAAACGGTTACGCCATTCAAACGGCAATTACAACGCATGAAACTGTCGCTGTGGATACAAAAGAAGACCTCGCTAAAATATTAAGACTATTTTTCAATAAATAGTAAAGCTTACCGGTGTTCGGTATAGTATAACGACCGGACACCTTCCAATAGAACCTGCTTATCCGAATCACTGAATTTGATCATCTGCTCTTTTGCTCTGATCAATTCATCCAATTGCAATTTGGTACTCACACCAACGAGTGCTGTAGCAACAGCTGCGTTAGAAAGCACATAAGAAAGTGCGACAATCATATTGTCTTTTCCGATACGTTTGGAAAGATTTGCCAAGTTTCTCACGATATGGGCCACCTCTCCCGAACTATACTGCAAGAAAGGTTCAATAGGTTTGTTAATGAGAACACCTTTGGCTAATACGCCGCGTACGACGATACTTACCCCCCGTTCTTCCAATAAGCCACTGATTTCTTCTTCAGGTCTTCTATCCAATAAGCTGTATTGCATCATAACTGAGGCCATATCAGATTTGGATAAAAATGCCTTAATAACATTTGGGCGAATTGAAGAAAGACCATAAGCACGGATTTTCCCTTGTTTCTTCAACAACTCAAACGCTTCAACAATCTCCTCTATCGGATCTTCTATCGTACCACCATGTAACTGATAGAGGTCGATGTAGTCCGTTTTTAAACGTGACAAGGAACCTTCCACAGCCTTGATAATATAGTCCTTTGAAGCCTTCCAATCCCAACCTGATCCATCTGCACGCCAATGGTTACCAACTTTCGACGCCAACACAATATGTTTGCGAAAGCTTTGCACACTTTCCCCAACGATCATCTCATTTAGACCCCTATCGTAGAGATCAGCCGTATCGAAGAAAGTGATCCCTTTCTCGTAAGCTTTTTGGATAATATCTTTCGATTGTTTGGACTGATTGCTTTTTAGCGACATACAGCCCAAACCTATTTCCGAAACGATTAAGCTTGTATTACCTAATTTACGTTGTTCCATCTGCACCAATATCAAGCAATTCTACCTCAAACACCAATGTGCTGTTTGCCGGAATTTCACCTGTTGCCCGTTCGCCATACGCTAATCTGCTTGGTATAAAAAATTTATACTTTGCCCCCTTGGACATTAACGGGATTCCAATCTGCCAACCTTTGATCACCTGACCCAAGGATAGTTTCAATGGCTCCTTACGGTCATATGAGCTATCAAATTGCTTTCCATTCAATAAGGTACCTTTATAATGCACTGTTACCTCATCGTCACTTTTTGGTTTTGGCCCTTCGGTTTGACTTAGAACAAGATATTGAATCCCCTCAGCTGTAGATTTCATCCCAGCAACCTTTGCATTTTCGGCAAAAAATTTATCTTCTTCAGCACGGCTAGCAGCCTCTTTTTTAGCACGAACGTCCATGATCGCCTGTTGGATAACAGCTCTTCCTTGCCCCTCTTCCAATAGAGACTTCTCTCCTTTCAGAACATCCGAAATTGCTTTTGCAATGACATCTGACTTCAAATAATCGATCTCAATAGACTTTAGGGAATTTCCGATATCGGCACCAAATGCATAAGACACAGAATCGGCCTTCGTTTTCAGTTGATTTGTTGCACTTGGTTTAGTTGCGACGACCTTCTTCTTTGCCGCCGTGTTCGTTTTTTTTTGTTGAGCAAATCCTGTGACCGTCGTCAAGGATAATAGGGCTAATGCGATATACTTCATGTGTGTTTAACGGTGCTTCTGCACGATTTCATTTATAATTTCTTGCGTGATATTAGGGTAATCAACGTCAACCCTAGATTTACTGTTGAGCCAGGCTTCTATCGCCAGCATGTTCTTCTGTTTTAAACTCGAAATTACAGGCACTCCCATCTCTTCCAATGACGCTGCATTCAAATGCTGCTCATACTGGTTTTTCATTGGGATAACTAACAGTTTCTTTTTCAAATATAACGCTTCTGCCGGTGTTTCAAAACCCGCCCCACATAAAACTCCAGAAGAAGATGCCATACTATCAATAAAAGATTGGTTATTGATCGGCCTTATCGTTACATTTTTCATGTCAAATGCCTTTGAATTGTGTTTACTAAAGACATCCCATTTCACGTCCGGAAACTTCATCAAATGCTTTAAAAGATGCGCATCGTCATATGCGGGGAGGTAAACAGTGTAATGTCCCTGATCGGTGACATTTAATTCACGAACAGCATTACGGATAACCGGTGGATAAATGTTCTTGCCGTACCGCTTGAAATGGAAACCATAGGAATGGGTAGACGGAGCATAATTTTTCATGATAAATTTGCCCAACATGTCACTATCTTCTGGCTTGGGGCTCGAGGGGTCTAAAGCAGCGATCTGATGGCTCAGCCCAATGCATTCTAGATCTTTTGAATGACAAGCCCAAGCAGAGATCGGTTCAAAATCATTGATCACCAAATCATAGTTTTCGATGGGCAAGCTCTTAATTTCATTCGTAAATTTGCGGATCGTCGAACTCATAAAAGTTTTCCACAGGTCTACCCCGCCGGATTTACCGAAGATAAAACTCAGCCCATGATAACGGTATTTCACTTCAAAAGGTAATGATAGATCCGCTTGAATTCCACTAACCAAAACATCAACTTCCCCTAACTCCCTCAGACAGGGGACAATATCCATTGCACGGCTCAGATGTCCGTTTCCTGTCCCTTGTACGGCATACAATATCTTCATAACGACTGCATTTTGTGTCGGCAAATTAATCAATTTTAACGAGTATCAATATTATTTTATTGTTTAGTTATGTTAAGAAAATATAAATTAACATCAATAAAAAATACAGTTAATCCGTTTTTAATTTTCCTTTATGTATATTTAATATCAACAATTAATTAATAGCCAGTTTGATACCCCATGAAGTCTCTATTTTATCAGATGCTTTGCATAATCGCCATGCTAATTTTAACATCGTGGGGATTTTTTGCGCATAAAAAAATTAATCATTATGCCGTTTTCGCCCTACCAGCAAAGTTGGCAAAATTTTATAAATCCAATATCGACCTTATTACCGAAAAAGCGGTCGATCCAGACAAACGTTGCTTCACAGATAGCGCTGAAGGCCCGAGACATTTTATCGATATGGAGGACTACCTTAAGGAAAGTAAAATTGACACCATACCCCTACATTGGTCACAAGCCAAAGAAAGATTTCAAGAAAGTCAATTGTTAAAAAATGGTATAGTACCCTGGCAAATCAACCTTACCTATCAAAAGCTTGTTAAGGCCTTTCAAGCAAAAGATTATAAACGGATCATCAAACACTCAGCAGAACTGGGCCATTATATTGCAGACGCCCATGTTCCATTGCATACGACTAAAAATTACAATGGACAGCTCACCAATCAACTAGGCATACATGCATTCTGGGAAAGCCGCTTACCGGAAATGTTTTCCGAAAAATACAACCTTCGCGTCGGAAAAGCGAGCTATATCAAAGATCCTCTACAAGAAGCCTGGGTTATTGTTTACGAAAGTAATCGCCTTGTGGATTCTGTCTTGACGATTGAAGCTGGTCTCGATCGTCAATTTAAGGCATCTCAAAAAAAATCATTTATTGAACGAAACAATCAATTGGTATGGACCTACTCTGATAATTATGCCAGAGCCTATCATGAAGCCATGAACGGTATGGTAGAAAGGAGAATGCAAAAAACCATCTTACGTGTTGCCTCCTATTGGTATTCCGCCTGGCTCGAATCTGGCCAACCCGACTTGACCAACATCGAAAAAATAAAAAGCACCAACAAGCAAGATCACATCGATATAACAGGGAAAAAGCGTATCGGTCGAGAAGAATGGATGTAAAAAGGCTATAAAACATCATCCGGACTACCAGTATTATTCACACCGGACTATTTGTTTTTTAATCTGCTAAGCTACTTTTGCAGCGTAAAATCTAGGAAAGCATGTTGAATAAGAATATTACGTTAACAAAACTTGCATTAGTACTGAGTATTGGAGCTGCGACTGCGCAGATTAATGACACAACCGCTTTGGGTGAAGTCATCATTAATCAAAATCGCTTACAGATCCCTTTTTCAAAACAAAGCAAGAACATCCAAATATTGACGCAGGAAGATATACAGAGACTACCAAATCGATCAATCAACGAATTGCTTAGCAATATCCCAGGAGTTGATATTCGCCAACGTGGACCATTCGGTTCGCAGGCAGATATAAGTATCGACGGAGGCTCTTTTGAACAGACAGCGATCCTACTCAATGGTGTTAAAATCACCGATCCACAGAGTGCCCATCACAATATGAACCTTCCGGTTCCGCTGGAGGCCATCGAACGTATCGAAATCATTCGAGGACCAGCATCCAGAATTTTCGGCATTAATGCGCTAACCGGCGCTATTAACATCGTAACAAAAAAAATTGAATCAAATCAAATTAGTGCCCAGGTGTATAGTGGTTCATCATTCAAAGATAATGAGCAGACAAGTACAGGCAAGTATTATGGTAAAGGCGTTCAGCTTGGCTCACAGTTCTTAACCAAGCAAACAAGCCACGGTTTATATTTTGGCCACGAAGACTCCAATGGGCAACGCTATAATACAGCCTCTAATAATAATAAACTCTATTATGACGGGACATATCAACCGAATACAGCCAATATGATAAAAGCCAATGTTGGCTATATCAACAATCAATTTGGAGCCAATGGTTACTACGCTGCACCGAGTGACAAGGAAGCGTATGAACAGGTTAAGACAGTTTTCGCTTCCCTGCAGTCCAAGCATCAATTAACACAGGCATTTTCCATCAGTCCACGCCTCAGTAATCGCTACAACGAAGATGAATATTGGTATTTGGGCCGAGAAACAACGAAAGGTAGATCCAAACATTACAGCAACGTCTTTGGAGCAGAAATCAATGCTACATTGGAGCAAAGTTATGGTACATTTGGCTTAGGATTAGAAAGTCGATTTGAACGTATCAATAGCACCAGTATTGGCGACCATAACCGGGAGAATTACGGCGGCTACCTGGAATTCAAAACCGAGGCGATCGAAAAACTGATGATCAACTCAGGTGCCTACATCAATTATAACTCAAAATTTGGCTGGCAGGTATTCCCGGGTCTAGATTTGGGCTATGATATTACCGAACATTGGAAGATTGTAGTCAACGCAGGTTCTAGCCAACGTATCCCTTCCTTTACGGATCTTTACACCAATCAGACAGCCAACGTCGGAAACCCCACACTGAGCTCTGAAAATGCCTATCAGATAGAAAGTGGTATAAAATACTTATCCAATCGAGTTATTGCGCAAGTGGGCTATTTCCATCGAAGGATAAACGATTTCATTGACTGGCAAAAAGAGGATGCCACTACAGGAAGCGGAACGGTCATTCCGTGGAAACCAATAAATATTGGAAAAAATAAAATTGATGGATTCAATGCTTCATTCCGATATAATATCAATGATCCCAGCGCAACGACACGATACTTTACAACGCTAAGTTATAATTATCTCAACCCAAGCATAACATTAGCAGACGGGATACTATCCAAATATGCTATTGAAAGCTTAAGGCATCAAGTTATTGCCAACTTTACCATAAACCACAAGAACTGGATGTTCACTTCTGCAAACCGCTTTAATGAGCGTATCAGTTACAAATCTTATTTCATCGCTGACGTAAGAGGATCGTACCAACTCCAAGACTTAAACATCTTTGTGGATGTTCAGAATATATTTGACAAGAGCTATATAGAAGCTGCCGCCGTTCCTATGCCCGGTCGTTGGTTTAGTATCGGCGCAAAATATAAACTGAACTATTAAACCCGATTAAATGGCAAAATCGGTTCTCTTCCCATTTCGCCATCAATTATAAAAAAGTCCCAAATGGAATGACCATTTGGGACTTTTCATTGTGTTATTGCCACATAGAAGCATGTACCATGCCCTATTTAAGAAAACGCCAACTATAAAATAAGTTACTTTTTCTTGGGAAGAACAGATAAAATTCCTCCAATTAAATGTTTTTGGAACTCAGGTTCGTCATAGGACTCATCGGTATGTCCAAGCCCGGTATAGAAGACTTTCCCTCCATCGTAGCTCTGGGTCCAGGAGATTGGATGGTGATCCCCCATTTTTCCTCCTTGGTAGCTTTTTTCATCCAAATTCATCAACACATGCAATCCGTCCTTCACATCCTTGAAGTTATACCACTCATCCTTGTGCCACCAGATCGGATGGAGGTGCTTGGTGGCCGGATGTTTTCTATCCAGCACATCAATTTTGGCTTTTTGTACAACAGGATGAGACGCAAAATACGCCCCTACAAGACCATTATACCAGGGCCAATCAAACTCAGTGTCCGTCGCCGCATGGATACCCACAAACCCTTTTCCTGATTGGATATACCGCACAAAAGCTTCTTGTTGCGCATTATCGAGAATATCGCCGGTTGTGCTCAGAAAGATAACGGCGTCATATTTGTTCAATCCCTGATCGGTAAACAGAGCTGCATCCTCCGAATGATCAGATTTTATTTTTTCTTTATCAAGCAATTGCTTAAGTACCTCTGCACCCTTTTCGATGCTTCCGTGTCTAAACCCTTTTGTCTTGCTAAAGATCAATACTTGCCTTTGTGCCTGAACAGCAGCTGATATCCCCAACAGGAGAAACAGAAAAATGAAGATTCTATTCATGATATAAATGGTTATTATGATGATTTAAGTTTAGGTTTACTAATTTCCGCAACGAAATTGCGATAAAAATAGCTGTAAAGAAGAGCCGTGCATTCTCCCGATACACGGCTTTTCTGTTTTATTATGGTGTGATTAGCTCACGATAAAAATCAAGGCTTTCAATAATATCTTCCTCAGAAACGTAGATATCATATTGACAACTGCCAATTTGGTCAAGCAATGCGAAACCGATCTGATTGGACAAGTTTTTCTTATCGTTTCGCATCAGATCCAACAGGGCTGTATCAATGGAAGAATCAAATGTGTAGTCGTTGAAATATTTTCTAAAAGTTTGGATCAAATCGTTTAATTCATCCAAAGGCAAACCATTCAATTTATGCGATAGGTACCCCTCACAAATCATTCCCGCTGCAATAGCTTCTCCATGTAATAAAGGTGAAGCATCGTTCAACAAAGAGTATCCCTCAATAGCATGACCAATTGTATGGCCAAAGTTTAAAATTTTACGCAGTCCTTTTTCTTTCGGATCCTCAAGGATAACACGGTTTTTGATCGAAACAGAATGTTTGATCAAAGAATTGTCGATTTGATCGATCTCCAATGTTTTCACTCGCTCATAGTAAGCCCGATCGAAGATCAGTCCATGTTTAATTACTTCAGCAAAACCTGAGATTAATTGACGCTGATCTAGGGTTTTCAAAAACTGGCTTGAAATAAATACTGCTTGAGGTTGTGCAAAAGTTCCAATAATATTTTTCACACTGCCCATATCAATGCCGGTCTTACCTCCTACCGATGCATCTACCTGGGAAAGTAAAGTCGTCGGAATTTGAATAAAATCCATCCCTCTTTTGAAAGTTGACGCTGCAAATCCCCCCATATCGGTGACTACCCCACCACCCAGGTTGATCATCAACGAATGCCTATCCGCTCCGAAATCGAGCATATTATGCCATACGCCAATACAGAAATCAATATTTTTATTTTCCTCGCCAGGATCTACTTCTATCACGTCATAATTCGCCAAATTGGGTAAGGCCTGCTGAAATAAGGGTAAACAATTATCCAAGGTGTTGGTATCCACCAAGACGATGATCTTTGAGTAACTGCGCTCAGCTAAAAACGCCTCCAAAGAGGCCAACGTATCATCAAAATATACCTGATAGCCCAAACTTTCTATGACTTCCATTCTACGATTCTTTAAGGTTTAAGTTTTCTATTTACCAATATTGTTTAATATTACACCAATTTTATTTGCATCCTATCAAATTCAACAACATCTCCTGGTCGCAATTTGAGCCTTTTCCGGTAATCGACCTGCCCATTATACTTTACATACCCTTCCGCTACAACCCACTGAGCCATAGCACCATGTTCCACCCAATTTAAAGCTTTAAGTAACTGTATGAGCTGGATATATTCGCCCTCGATTTTAAATTCTTGCATTTCACAAAAATAGTGGTTTCACTGAGGAATACAAGAATTATCATCGTTTTAATGCTTAGTAAATTGCTACATTTGCCTTATTGCAAATAAAGATTATGATTGAGAATTCTGAGCCCAAGACATTATCCTTTGATAATACAGAGATTGCTTTTAAAAGTAAAAGCGATAAGGATTTGGAAAGAGCGTATTGGTTATTCAAAATAATAGCGAATAACTTCTTGACAAAAGTAGGTCCATCCATGACCAACTTTGCACTGAACATCGGATTACCTATCCAGGGTATCATCCGTAAAACAATCTTCAAGCATTTTTGTGGCGGAGAGACCATCGAAGGTTGCGAAAATGCGATTAACGAATTGGGAGAGAATGGTGTAGGAACAATATTGGATTATTCCGTTGAAGGAGAAGAAACTGAAAGTGCATTTGACGCTTGCTGCAACGAGGTATTGCGCACCGTAGTCGCGGCCAGTAAAAACAAATACATTCCATTTTCAGTATTTAAACCAACTGGATTAGGCCGATTTGAACTGTTTGAAAAAGTCAATGCAAAGGAAGCCTTGACAGAAAGTGAACAGGCAGAATACCAACGTATGTTGGATCGTACCGATCGCATCTGTAAAGCTTGTCATGCAGCTGGTGTAAAAGTTTTAGTAGATGCTGAACATTCATGGATCCAAGATGCAATTGACGATATCGCTCGTGAAATGATGGAAAAATACAATATGGAAAAACCAATTGTATATAATACTTATCAATTGTACCGTAGTGATAAGTTGGCATCTTTGAAAGCTGACTTTGAATACGCCAAAGTTAGAGGATTTCACATGGGTGCTAAGATCGTTCGTGGTGCCTATATGGAGATCGAACGTGCTCGCGCTGCGCAAAAAGGTTATTCCGATCCCATCCAGCCAAATAAAGAAGCTTCCGATAGAGATTATAATGAAGCTATTGAATTTATCTTGGACCATCTGGACAACTTTGGACTAATGGCGGGTACACACAATGAGGACAGTAGCATGCTACTTGCAAAGGAAATTGACAGACGCGGTATCGACAGATCAATCGACCGTATTTACTTTGCACAATTATTGGGTATGTCTGATAACCTGAGCTTCAATTTAGCTGCACACGGCTACAATGTTGCCAAATACATGCCTTACGGACCGGTGAAAGCAGTGATGCCATACCTTTTCCGTAGAGCACAGGAAAATACTTCAGTCGCAGGAGCTACAGGTCGGGAGCTCGGGCTTTTGATCAAAGAAAAACAAAGAAGAAAAGCTAGTCGATAACGACTAGCTTTTTTTATAATTGGCGCGCATCAAGTCCATCTACTCAAGGAACTATGCTCAAATGGTCTCCAAGAAACACCCTACTTTTGAAAAGCACAAAAGCACTTCACCTATCGCTCCCCTTCGCACTTTTGAAACAAGCTAATTACAAAATCATTCCATATTCTTGAAACAATTATTTATGTTTGCAAACTTTTCCCTTAAAACAAAGTTCATACTGGAAGGGTGCTCCCGCGGAGCTTAAAAGAATACGATTTGAAATGGAAGAAAAACTTAGATTATTTGATCTTGCACGTCAACAGATGGGCAAATACCCCAATCTTGATATGTTTGCGCACAAAGTGGACGGCAAGTGGAATTATATCAAAACAGCAGATTTTCTTGAACAAGTAGACAATCTCTCCAAAGGGCTGATTGAACTTGGCGTGAAACCCAGCGAGAAAGTTGGTCTCATTGCCGGCAGTAGCATGGAATGGCATATGATTGACTTTGCAATCCAGCAAATTGGTGCAGTCGTGGTGGCCATCTATCCAAATATTACCGATACAGACTATCAATATATTTTTAATGATGCCGAAATCAGGGTTTGTATCGTCAGTAACAAAAGCTTGTACGATCGCCTGATGAATCTAACCGATTCAATCTATACATTGAAGTATCTTTTTTGTATCGCCGAACAGGAAGGAACACGCAGCTGGAAAGAACTTAATGATATAGGCTCCAATTGCTCCCCAGAAAAACTAGCAGCACTCCGCGATCAGATCAAACCTGAAGATCTCGCTACCCTGATTTACACTTCCGGAACCACAGGGAAACCAAAAGGCGTCATGTTGTCGCACAATAATATCTTTTCCAATGTATTGGGCGCAGCAGAAATTACCCCTTGTAAAGCTTATGACCGCGGACTGACCTTCCTCCCTCCTTGTCACGCCTACGAGCGTATGGTTTTATATACCTATATGTATCTTGGCTTTACGATCTATATCGCAGAATCTTTTGACAAGATTGGTGATAATCTGAAGGAAGTAAAACCTCATATCATGACCGTTGTCCCACGTATTCTGGAAAAAGTTTACGAGAAAATCATGAAAACAGGCCACGATCTCACTGGTTTCAAACGCAAAGTATTTGATTGGGCTGTTTCAGTTGCAGAAGAATATGATCCAAATCCTGAGAAAAGAAGTCTATCCTATAATCTCAAACTAAAGCTTGCCAAGAAACTTGTCCTTAACAAATGGTATGAGGCTTTGGGTGGCGAATTGCTTACCGTTGCCTCTGGATCAGCCTCTCTTCACAGCAAGTTAACACGTGCCTTCTTAGCTGCAGGAATTCCATTATATGAGGGTTACGGCATGACCGAAGCCTCCCCACTAATTTCAGTCAATCATTATATCAAAGGTATTCGCATTGGCACTGTTGGACTTCCTGTACGTTTTGTTGAAATAAAACTCGCCGAAGACGGAGAGATATTGGTAAAAGGTCCCAACGTCATGATGGGCTATTATAAGAATAAGGCAGAGACGGATAAAACCATCATTGATGGATGGTTGCACACCGGAGATATCGGGAAGTGGGAAGATGAAAAATTCTTAAAAATCATTGACCGAAAAAAAGAGATGTTCAAAATTTCAGGCGGGAAGTACGTTATACCACAACCTATCGAAACCAAGCTCGTTGAATCTAAGTTTATAGAACAGGCAATGGTAATCGGTGACGGGATGAAATTTGCCTCTGCCTTTATTGTGCCAAACTATGCCCATTTATTGGATTGGGCCAGAACAGATGCTCCTGAACTTGCAACCATGACAAAGGACGATTTTCTGACTGACCCTGCCATTGTAAAAAAAGTCAATCAGGAGGTACGTCGTGCAAACCAACACTTTGGTAACTGGGAGCAGATTAAGAAACCAATTATTTTAACCGATGAATTTACTATTGAAAATGGAGAGTTAACACCAACCTTAAAAATGAAACGGAAGGTCATTCTCGAACATCATCAAGAAGAGTTCAATAACCTCTATCAAATGGAGATGGATTAAGGATCAACTGATCAAAATTTTGACACAGCGCGTTATATTTATACGAGTAAAATATGAAATTATTAAAGGATAGAATCCATCATGACGGTAAAAGTCTTGCAGGAGGCATACTTAAAGTAGACAACTTCATCAATCACCAGATGGACCCCGTATTGATGAAATCTATTGCGGTGGAATTTGTCCGTCGTTTTGCAGACCTCCCGATCAATAAAATCATTACAATTGAAGCAAGCGGAATAGCCCCAGCGATCATGCTTGGCTACCTTTTGGAATTACCGGTTGTATTTGTGAAAAAAGCAAAACCGACCACCATGGTTGATATGTATGTAAGCCAGGTGTATTCATTTACTAAGAACCGAACCTATGACATCTGTGTCAGCAAAGAGTTTCTTACGCCGAGCGACAATGTTCTTTTTATAGACGATTTTTTGGCCAATGGGAACGCCGCTTTTGGTATGCTCGATCTCGTTAAACAATCGGGGGCTTCAGTTTTGGGCATGGGATTTATTATCGAAAAATCCTTCCAGGAAGGTGGTAAAAGATTAAGAGAATTGTCCGATTTAAGAATTGAATCGTTAGCGCGGATAAAGTCGCTTGAAGTGAATAAAGTCAGTTTCGAAGAAGACTAGCAAAAAGAAAAGCCTCATCTCCCTAAAGATTGAGGCTTTTATATTCAAACAACAAGATAAATTCTTTCTAATCCCAACGGTAGTCGTTGTAAAAATCTTCAGGATGTCTGCTAATTGCAACATCTTTTACAATCCGAATATTGGCTGCTCCCAAGTTGACATTCAACATAAACGAAGGCACGTTTGATGAAAAATTCCAACGGCCATTGCGCATATACACGTAACCTCCTCTGTAAGGGTCATAGAATGTTTTGTAATCTCTAAAGTATACATGGTGTCTACTATCGTAACGATGTGCACTTGCCCAGGCCGGTGCTCCATGACGGTACCCTTTTCGGTATGACTTAGCTACTTCTTTATGATACTTACGGTCTTCTTTTTCGCGTTTTTCTAAATATTTTCGATATTCCTTATCCCTTTTCTCTTCATATTTTCTACGCTCTTTGTCCTGTTTCCACTCACGTTCATGTCCCCGATACTGAGCGGACGATTGTTGTGGAGCCATTAAGACAAGTCCTCCTATTGCCAACGCGAAGTATATCATCTTTCTCATAACAGTATAATTTAAATTTAAAAATTAATTTCACTCCGCCTGTGTTTCATTCTTTTTTACAAGCGTTTCTATGGGTATGACATCAATGTTTGAACAAAGGTTTAATCGGTCAATATGAATTTAATTTGTGCCGCAATATATAGAATCCATTATTCCAATTTAACGTATCTTTGTACCATGTCAAATACGGGATATATCACTGAAGATACCATTGTTGCATTAGCGACATCTTCCGGAACAAATGGAGCTATCGCTGTCATACGCGTTTCAGGTCAGAATGCCATAAAAATTACAAACGAAATATTTAAAGGAAAGAACCTGCTTCAACAAGCATCGCATACTATCCATTTTGGAACCATAAGGGATGGCGAAGAGATTATAGATGAAGTACTTGTTTCTTTATTTGTAGCCCCGAACTCCTACACGAGAGAAAATTCGGTGGAAATATCAACGCACAACTCCAAATATATTATCGAGCGCGTTGTAAATTTACTGATCAAAAAAGGAGCACGTGCTGCTCGTCCAGGAGAATTTACCCTACGTGCATTTCTCAATGGCGGCATGGATTTATCGCAAGCAGAAGCAGTTGCCGATTTAATTGCATCCAATTCTGCAGCTTCGCATCAAGTGGCGATGCAACAAATGCGGGGCGGTTTCTCCAATCAGCTTAAATCCCTTCGTGAAGATCTCATTCACTTTGCATCACTAATTGAATTAGAGCTTGATTTTTCGGAAGAAGATGTGGAATTTGCGAACAGGGATCAGCTAAAAAATCTAATCAACAAAATACAGGTCATTGTTCAAAAATTAATACAATCTTTTGAACAAGGTAACGTCCTTAAAAATGGTGTTCCTGTTGTCATTGCCGGGAAACCGAATGTTGGAAAATCAACCCTATTGAATGCTTTCTTAAATGAAGAACGTGCCATTGTTTCCGATATTGCAGGGACTACGCGTGATACGATTGAAGATGAAATTAATATTCATGGCGTCACATTCCGATTTATTGACACTGCAGGTATACGTGAGACGGCAGATGTTATTGAAGCAAAAGGAGTTGAGCGTACCCGTGAAAAGATGAAACAGGCACGATTGATCATTTATCTTTTCGATCCTACACAGGACAAAGTTGAAGAAGTACAAGCTCAATTACCAGAAATCGAGCGACTACAAATTCCATTTGTCACCATTATCAATAAATCAGATTTGCTTTCTGAGGCGCAAAAAGACGTTTACAATGTCCTTAATCCGCTCTACATTTCAGCAAAAGAGCAAATTGGCGTCGAGGAATTGAAAGACGAATTGATCAATCGTGTACAATTAGGAAATTTGAATACAGATGATGTTATGGTCACCAACATCCGTCACGTGGAAGCGCTACAAAAAACAGCAGATTCACTGGAACGCGTAATATATGGTATTAACAATCCGGTCACTTCTGATTTCCTAGCAATGGATATCCGCCAAGCGCTATATCATCTTGGTGAAATCACGGGAAGTGTTTCGACAGACGATTTATTGGATAATATCTTCTCGAAATTCTGCATTGGCAAGTAAATCATAGCCTTAATGATCGCGTTATACAACAAAGAGCAAGGTCCGACCATGGTCGGACCTTGCTCTTATTAGTGAAAAAAAACATACAAATCCAGAGCAGAGCAGAGCCAAGAACTAATTGGCTTCAAGTTGAATATCACCCGAAATTAGTCCTTCGCTTTTTGCCCTTACCTGTATTTTGCCTTTGTTTTTGCTCGTGACAATCGCCAAGGCTTTACCATGAAAAGCATTGCGGGAAGCAGATTGGAAGCTCGTCAGATCCGTCGTATTGCCATTGTCTGTCGCCACAATTTTTGCACCATCTCCCTCCACTTCAAATTCGATTTTATCGTCTGCATAAGGAACGATCGTGCCAAACTCGTCCACGATATAAGCATGTACAAAGGAAAGTTCTTTCTTTGCCGAATTGAAAGTCACATTTTCTGCAAACAATTGTATACGATGCGCTTTCGCTGCGGTACGGATCGTTTTACTTAGCAGTTTCTTGCCACCTTGAAACGATATTACTTCAATCTCCCCTGGTTTGAATTCAACAGCTTTAAATACAAGGTCGTACCGATCTGGGTCTTTGGACTGCTCCCTTATCCTTTTACCGTTCAGATAAAGCTCCACCCGGTCAGCCTGATTAAAATATACCACGATATCTACCCGATCACCTTGCTTCCAATTCCAATGAGGCAATACATGTAAGACCGGCTTTTCTGTCCAGACGCTTTGATACAGATAGTAGACATCTTTCGGAAATCCAGCTAGATCCACAATACCAAAGTACGAACTTCGTGCCGGCCAGGTGTAGGGTGTTGGTTCGCCTAGATAATCAAATCCTGTCCATACATACATGCCCGCAATATGGTCGTACTTTTCCATCAACCTCAAGCTTGTCTGATGATTTGATCCCCAAGGTGTAAATACATTGTCGTAAGCCGATATGTTCCTGTCTTTGTTCCCGCCAGAAAAGGGAATATCCCATCGTTCTGGCCACATGCGACTAGAATCATATGGCACCAAATCATACGTTCCGCGGCTTTCCAATGCCGAAGTACTTTCTGTTACGATAAACTTCTTTTCAGGATGATCTTGTGGGAAGCTTGCCCATTTCTTATGGTTATAGTTATAGCCAATCAAATCTACCGCCGAACTCATCAGCACTGGATTGGCTTTGGAGAGTTCATTATTGGCAATGGTGGTCGGACGTGTGCCATCCAGACTATCGACGATTGCTGCCAGCGCAATCGGAATCGCTGCACCATCAGCTTTGGAATGCCATTGCTCCTGCGCTTCATTGCCCAAGCACCATATAAACAACGACGGATGATTCCGGTCCCTTTTGATATGGTCAACAAAGTCCCGCTTGTACCATTCGTCCCAATATAAATGATAGTCATAGGGATTTTTGCGCCCTTTCCAGACATCGAAGGTTTCACTCATCACAACAAAACCCAAGCTATCGCAGAGATCCAAAAACGCTGGCGCCGCAGGATTGTGTGATGTCCGTATTCCATTCACCCCCATTTCTTTCATGATGCGAAGCTGACGTAATGCTGCAGATCGGTTGAATGCCATGCCCAAAGCGCCGAGATCACTATGTAAACAGACCCCACGGATTTTAAGCGGCCTCCCATTGAGCATAAAGCCCTGTTGCTGATCGAAGCTAAAATTACGTAAGCCAAATTTCGTAAGCTGTTCATCTACAACCCGACCATCAACAATAAGTTTAATCTTTGCTGTATATTGATAGGGATTTTCGATACCCCATAAGATGGGATTTTCGAGGACTATCTGCTGATCGAGGGGATGCAGACCTGCCTTGAGGGCGTTCAACGTAGTACGTTTACTCGCTAGAACAGCACCTTGAGCTGAAAGAACCTCTGTCAGTAGCGTAATCTTTTTTGATTCCTCAAGGTTATGCTCAATTTCCAGAGAGAGATCCACGACAGCACGTTTCTCACTGAGCTGCCCAGCTCTTATGAAGGTACTGTTCGTTCCTATGCTGACTGGATTCCGGCTGATTAATTTGACATCCCGATAGATCCCCGACCCCGAATAGAAACGCGAGTTGGGCTGATTCTTATTGTTTACTTTTACTGAAAGCAGGTTGTCTCTACCATCCCAGTATAAATAAGGGGAAAGCTCATATTCAAATCCGATATAACCATTGGGTCTTTTTCCTAAGAAATGCCCATTGATCCAGACCTCACTGTTTTCGTATACACCTTCAAATGCAATAAATATCCGTTGCCCTTGCTCAGCCCGAGCCAGTTTAAACGTTTTTTGATACCATCCTACGCCACCATCGAGGTAAGCAGCCCCGCTACCTGCGGGACTGCTTTCTCTAAATGGCATTTCGATACTCCAGTCATGTGGTAGATCGAGCTTTCGCCAGCCCTCTCCTTTTCGTCCATTGCTATATTGCTGGCTGCTGTCCCGTTTAAACCACCAGCCCCCATTAAAATCAATAACCTTTCTGGACTGTCCACTTAAAGAACCCGCCGTCGCAAATAACAGGATCAGTATACCTATTATCCGGCTATACCTAGTATCAACTAATTGCTTCAGCATACATTTATGGGGTCTTATTGTTATTCTTGGCATCTTCGGCCAAACTCTCCTTGTAGGTCTTGCTGATAAAATTAAAGGTCAGCATGGCCGCTCCGTCATTCGAAAGCACGGGATCTCGCAATACGGCTAATTGCATGGTATTCTCGGTCAGCGACATAATACGGACATCGCCCCAGTCGACGACGATTCCATCTTGTGGCTTTCCATGTAAAGGCGACGCCCCAGTCATACGGATGGTTTTCTTTTCGGTATCAATGTTAAAAGTCCCCTTCTGGACTTTACCTAGCATGGCATGATTCACGTTGATGTTTGCACCGCCTTTCAGGTCAAAAGTCATACTTCCATAATCGCCTGCAGGCATAAGCCAGCTATTGCCTTTCCAATCGGGTTCCCAGCTCCAGCTATCGCTGTTTAAAGGCGCGGCTGTTTTATTGATGCTTCCCCACCAGTCACCGGTGCCGTAAAAATACATTGGACCTTTAAAGTAGCGAGAAATGCCCTCAGCATCCAGATCGAGGTACCAGGTTTTCTCTTCTCCCGCCCCCCCTGTCAATAAGGTCCAAGTCTCGTCACTGATAAACTCGGCATACATCTGATCGATATTGAATGTCACAGGCTCGCCGTAGACGATGCCACCACGCGTCTCGACACCAAATTTGACAGTGTACTCACCAGGAAAAGGCATTCTTAGGGTTACCTTTTTCTCTTGACTCCGCCCCTGTGGATGCTCCCACAATGGGGTGTATTTTGAATCCATCAAGCTGGTTAAATACACAATATTGGGATTATTGGCATCATGTTCAACAGTAAAGGCCTTTCCCTTGTCCAACTGTGCCGATGTGACATCGATGTCTCCCAATATATAATTCTCAGGAGAACAGGCTCCAAAGAGTACCATCGCCGCAAAAAAGCAGATGGCATAGGTGAATATCTTTTTCATGTTTGTCTATTTATAATTCAACTAATAGTGAGTCCTCGTATACTTGTGTTTAGTTCCATCCAGCATTTTGTTTCAGTACACCATTGGATAAGGTAATCTGCTTATTGGGTATTTGCATAAATCCTTTCGTTGTCAAAAAACGCTCTTTAGTCACGATGACCTTCTCGGGTACAGATCCACTTAGCACATCCTCTGTTGTTTCTAGTGTTGCGGCGGCATTATTCAGCCCCTGCCGCAATACATCCCAATAGCGGATACCTTCAAAAGCAAATTCAAATTTTCTTTCTTTCAGAATATTGTTTTTTGAAACTGCTAGCGACACAAAATTGGTCTTATAAGCTCTTTTTCTTACCTCATCAAAGTATTTCTGCGCGTTTGCGGAACCGAGTTCTGCCGCCATAAGCAAGACATCAGCATAGCGGATGACAAAGTAATCCTGGTCTTGGGACAGTTGCATATCCTTATCCCCACCTGTATTGGTGGTCCCATCCGGCAATGCCGTGGGGGCGTATTTTTTTATGGTGTAACCTGTATACTCACGCTGGTCTTTGAGGTCAAATCCAGTGATGTTCTCGCCATCGATATCAATAATTGAGGCGGTTTTGCGCGTATCCATGTTGTCAAACTCATTGAAAAACTTTTTGCTTACCGTACATGCCCCCCATCCTTGGCCATAGGGCGACCAATTTTTTCCGCGCAAGCCCAGAAAGACGACCCAGCGGTTGCCATCAACATAACCGTTGTAGTTCGATGTATTGTTGAATTTCTGTGCAAATACAACCTCTGCATTTCCCTTGCCGGCATATTTGGAGATATCTAGTGTATTATTGCTTGCATTGGGGATATAACTCGCTGCTGGCCACAGATTTTTGAAATCAGCCACCAACGCAAACTGGCCGCTACCGATAACCTCTTCCAGTCCCGCCAGGGCTTCGGCTTTGGAGACACCGATATCCTCGCCACCATAATAACCTGAATAAAATAGATAAACACGGGCTAATAGCGCTTTTGCTGCAAATGGAGTAGCCCGGCCATCATTGGTTGCCGCAGCTGACTTGGGGTAAGCTGTGGCTGGGATATTGGAAGCCGCAAATTTAAGGTCTGAAACAATCAGTTGATAAATCGCTTTGGGATCCGACTGTGGAATATTCTCATTGGTCGGGCTCGTTAGCAAAGGTATGTTTTCGAATAGACGGACGAGATCAAAGTACATGGTCGCCCGTAGGAACTTCGTTTCCCCTTCAATACGTGCCCGCGCTGTTGTGTTGCCTGAAAAATCAGTGCCATCCAATTTTCCCAAGAGTGTATTGCAGCGAAAAATTCCCGCATAGTAATCAGACCAGGTACCATCAAAGATATTATTGTCCGATTGGGACTGCGCAATATCAAAACGGTCTATTGCCTGAAATGATCGACCGTCTGTTGTACCTGTTCCGCCAAAACAATTGTCGGCGGCCACCTCTGCTGTCAGATAGAAAGATTGGCTCCCATTGGAGGTTGTGCGTTGATAACCATCATAACAGCCGACCAAAGCCATGTCAGCATCGGCTATGGTTTTATAAAAATTGCTTTCCAAAACGCTTGTCATCGGTTCGACATCCAAAAAACTGGATGAACATGATCCTAAGATTAAGGACCCAAATAACATGGAATGATAGATATAGCTCGTTTTTTTCATGATTTCTTGTGTTTAGAATTTAACATTTAGGCCAAATAATACAGTCCTTGGTCTTGGATAGTAACCAAGGTCGATACCCGACACCCAACCATCGGTTCCATAACCGATCTCGGGATCCATCCCATCATATTTGGTGAACGTGAACAGGTTTTGTCCTTGAACGTAGAAGCGGATCTGATTAGCATACTTCCATTTGATCAGCTTCGATAGATCATAACCTAAGGTCACATTGCTGATCCGAAGAAAGTCTCCATCCTGAATATAAAGGTCTGAAAACTGCCAATTGACATTCGTTTCCGTAACACGGGGAATTGTACTGGAAGTCCCCTCTCCGGTCCATCGGTCTAATATTCGCGTGGTATAGTTTGCTTGTTTATTGGCATGATTGCGGTAAGATTGTACAATTTTGTTTCCCAGGGAACCGTAGGCATTCACCGAGAAATCAAATCCTTTATAATCCAGTCCAATATTAAATCCATAAGTAAAATTAGGCATGCCCACACCCAGATTTGTCTTATCCGAGGCATTAATAATACCATCACTATTCTGGTCTACATATTTCACATCGCCCGGTTTCACATCCGCTTGAAGGATACCTTTCCCGGCTGTTTTCCAGGCGTCGATCTCGGCTTGGTTCTGGAATAGGCCGTCTGTCTTATACCCCCAGAAGTAGCCAATGGGTAGACCATTTGCAGCACGATAAAATTCTTCCGAATTATCGTATAACATGGCTGTCTGTCCATGGATAATGCCATCTTCAGTCGGAATCTGTCCCACCTTATTTTTGTTATAGGCACCATTTACCCCAAGACGATACTTGACTTCATTGATCTTATCCGCCCAATTTAGGCCCAATTCCACCCCTGTATTCTTCACGTCACCGCCATTGATAAAAGGGGGCAACGTTCCGGTTGTCGCCAAAACAGGCGCTGTAACCAGCCAGTTCTTGGTCTTTTTGACATAAAAATCGGCAACAACATCCAGGCGGCTGTTCGCAAATTTGGCATCAAATCCAATATTAGTCTGTTCGGAAGTTTCCCAGGTCAGATTCGGATTGGATAAACGGCTCGGATAAGCCCCGGCGATATTATTGTTACTCGTTCCAAAGACATAATGTGCTCCGGGGTTGGACGATGTAATTCCTGTTGAGGTACTGATGGGTGCCGCATATTGAAAATCAGCGATATCCTGATTACCCACTTGCCCCCATGAAGCACGGAGTTTAAAGAAGTTTACAGCCGCTAAATGTTCTTTAAAAAACTCTTCGGAAGAAATGACCCAACCTGCCGATACCGAAGGAAAATATCCCCAGCGATTGCTGCGCGAAAATTTAGAGGATCCATCTGCACGCAATGTAGCATTCAACAGGTACTTTTCCTTATAATTATAGCCCAGCCGTCCAAAGTACGAGACCCTACGGGTGATGTTCTCTGGCTTTCCAGACACCGTACGCGTTTCGACGACGTTCCCTTTTTCATCCAGGTGCGCCTGGCCTGTGGTATTGTCCAAATAAGCATGTGCAAAATCATTGAACTGCGAAAGCAGATTCCAGTTGGACCCCGAAAGGTAAGTTCCCTGGTAACGTAGCGATTCCATACCGACCATGGCTGAAAAAAGATGATCCGTATGGATATCAAAGTCATAGGAAGCAGTATTTGTCCAGGTCAGCGTATGACCTTTGCTCATGTTCTGTGAGGTTGTTGTATGATCTTGGTTGTAGGTGTAGATGGAGAAGCGGTATAAGGGCGTAAAACTTCTGTATTCTGAAGCATAATAGTTGAATCCCAGCAATGACCGGACCTTCAAGCCTTTGATAGGCTCAATCTCCGCAAATACATCCGCCAGTAATTTTTGGCCATCATTGGCGTTATTCGAATTGGTCATCATCACCCCATATGGATTGCTGTCCCCATTGTACCAAGGTGAATTGGAGGTATCATTGAAAGGACTTCCGTACAAGCCATTGTCCGAGTACACCGGTGACAAGGGCGAAGTCGCAAAAGCACCGCGTAAGGTATTATTGTACTGGTTGCCTACACCGATGCCCCGATTTTTGATGTAGTTAAAGTTAAGGTGCTGACCTATTTTCACAAAGTTATCGAAGAGTTTATGTTCCGAGTTCGTACGGAAACCATAACGCTGATAGTTGGAAACGTCTTTACCACCTACAATCCCCTCCTGACCAATATAATTCATCGATAAGGCGTAGGTGGATTTTTCATTGCCCCCGGTCAGAGCAACATTGTAATTGTCCATTTTTGCATTATCCTTAAACATGTAATCCATCCAATTGGTATTGGCCAGACCATCCATGCTGTTAAAATCAATCACCGCGGCCCCCGAATTCAGCGATTGCTCATTCATGATCAGCTTGTACTGATCTGCATCCAGCAATTTTGCTTTACGCGAAACGTTCTGAATGCCTGTATAGCCATCAAACGACAGCACATTTTTTCCCGCAGCGCCCATTTTAGTGGTGACCAGAATAACCCCATTGGCAGCCTGCGAACCATAGATGGCGGCCGAAGCCGCGTCTTTCAATACGTCGATAGATTGGATATCGGCCGCATTTAAGACCGAAATATCCCCTCCCGGAACGCCATCGATGACGTATAAAGGGCCCGAATTGCCAATTGTTCCCAGTCCGCGGACGACGACCTTCATATCTGCTCCCGGCTGACCGGAAGTTGATGTAATGGATACACCCGGTGCTTGGCCCTGAAGCGACTGCAGCGGGTTCAATTGATTGCGTTTCTGCAGTTCTTCACCCTCCACCTTCAAATTGGCTCCCGTATTCAATTTTTTCTTTTGTACACCGTAGCCGATAACCACCACCTCTTCGAGATCGGAAGCTTGCGGCTGTAGGCGGATCACCATATTGGGACCAGTAATTTTAACTTCCTCCGTTTTGTACCCTACGTAAGTAATGGTCAATATAGTCCCTGTGCTGGCCCCAAGAGAAAACTTGCCCGACTCATCGCTACTCGTTGAAATCTTCTGATTCTTTACGCTGATACTCGCTCCCCCGATCGGCAATCCTGAATCAGCCGAAACAACCGATCCCGTGAAGGATTGTGCCCAGACCAAAGAGGTCACACTGGTCATGACCACGACGGCCATGCCCCTGCTCAACAATTGTTTGCTTATCATATGTCTTGATTTATAAATTGGTTTTTTATTATTTTAATTTGATCTGCAAAGCTTTACCTGAATAGGTTACCTCTATTGGTTTTGCTGGTGATACATCCAGTCCAACAGCGTTGCTGTCGCTGACAAAAATGATATTGAACTTTCTTTTGGTCAGCATGCCGTCGAAATCCCCCTGACGGCTGGCCAAAGACAGTGTTTGTGCAGAATTGTCATAGCTGAAATCAATGCGGCTATATTTCCCTTTTTCATAATTATAATTGCTGCCTTCGTCTTCATAAAGTGAAAACTGACCGTCTGCTCCGGCATAGATATAAAGATCCAATACTTCCGGCTTTTTCTCGGCTGTATATTGCATGACCGGTCCAATGGGCAATATTGCTCCGGCTCTGACATAAACAGGGATACGTTCGTATGGTGCTGCAATAAGCAGATCCTGCCCCCCTGCTACCATCTTGCCATTGTATAGATCATACCAGCTGGCTCCTTTTGGAAAGTGTATCTTACGTGAGGTAGCCCCTTTTTCAGTAACTGGACTGATAAGCAAGGATGGTCCCCAAAGGTATTGGTCGTTGCTGTCGAATCCATCTTTGTCCTGCGGGAAATCCATCGCAAGTCCACGTATCATCGAATAGTCTTCAAAAAAAGTCTTCGCGGCAAGACTATAATTATAGGCCAGTAATTTATACCGTAGATTAATCGCGTAGGTCATGCTTTTATAGGCCGGATGATCCACAGGAGCGATATTATACGGCTCGCGGTAGGGATATTGTCCATGCGCCCTGAACAAAGGCAAAAATGCCCCGTATTGGTACCAGCGGCTATTCAGCTCGCGCCACTCTTCCAAGTCCGCCGTATTAGGTTTGTGAAACCTATTTTCAACCAAAAAGCCTCCCGCATCCATTGTCCAATAAGGTGTACCGGACATCGAGAAATTGATGCCCCCGGCAATCTGATCTTTCATGTCATGCCATCTCGAAGCAATATCGCCGCTCCAGGCAGCCGCCGCATAGCGCTGCTGCCCTGCAAAAAAGGATCGCGTCAGAATAAACACCCGTTTGTTAGGATCTGTTTCACGCTGGCCCTCGTAGATACCCTTGGCATTTTGCAAAGGGAACGCATTATAGTAGCGAACAGATGATCCTATAGCTGGCTGAAAGACCGATTTACGCTCGTCCAGATCAATATTGGAGTGAATATCTGGCTCACTCGCATCCATCCACCAGGCATCGATCCCAATTTTGAAAAGATTGTTGTCCAACAATTTCCAGAACCCATCGCGTGCCGCTTTGTTGAAAGGATCATAAAATGTCGAGGTATAGCCCTTTCCGATCCAATCTTTACGGCCGTCATAAATATTTCTCGGATAGATCCATTTGTTGGCTTTAAATTCTTGGTATACGGAAGACTCTTCATTGATTTTAGGCCAGGCCGAAATCATGATCTTAAAGTGCTGATCATGCAGCTTCTTCACCATGGCCAGAGGGTCTGGAAAACGCTTTACATCAAATTTTTGGCTCCCCCAGTCGTTTTCAGCCCAGTAAGACCAATCCTGCACAATATTGTCGATCGGAATCTTACGTTTGCGAAATTCAGCCGCGACCTCCTCAATTTCCGCTTGTGTCTTGTAACGTTCTCTGCTCTGCCAAAATCCAAAGCTCCAAATCGGCATAATCGGTGCCTTGCCGGACAAGTGGCGATAACCTGCAATGACCTCATCCATTGATGCGCCCTGTACAAAGTAATAATCAATGGCATCTCCAGCTTCTGAATTAAAGGAAAATACGTTTTTACGCGCTTCTGGAATGGGGCTCTGCCAGTTTAAGGTAAAATAAGATTCCCCTCCATCTGGTATCCATTCCATGCGGATCTGGTGGGGCTTATCTTTCTGGAGGTCTCTCTCAATCTCAAAGGTACCTGCATTCCAGGATTGACGCCAGCGGTCGGCGACCAGCTCCCCATCAATCCAGACTTTCATATAACCCGAATATTTAAAATGCAGCACATGTTTGCCAGTATAGGGCGAAGAGAAACTTCCGGCATAGATGACTTTGCTTTCGGCCAGCTTTACGCTCTTTGGAAATTTGTGCTGATCTGTTAAGTAGCCATAGTCGATAATCGATTCCGGTCGGGATAGATACACTTCTTCGCCCTTGTTCCGATTTACATAGGTTGCCGTGAGCCAACCCGGCTCTCCCTCTTTTGACTGCAACTTAAAAGCATTTAAAGGCAATAACGGCCTCACGTCGCCCGCTTTTGTAATGGAGTAATTGTGCCATAAAATGCCATAGTTGTTAGTGGACAGTAAAAAGGGTATTCCGATTTCTGTATTGTACTGCAGCAGCGAAACCTGTTTGCCACGGTTATAATTCATCACCGCATTCTGATGTTGGCCGAGTCCATAGATCCCTTCTTCCGCATTGACAATAAAGTCTTGGTTAATGTGATAAAATGCATCACCTTGATAACTATTAGCTAAAAAAGAACTTGAATTCCGCTTTGCTTCTTTCAAGATGGATTGCCCCTTAAGGTCAAAAAATTCCACTTTGCCGTTCATCAAGGAAACCACTGCCTGCATATTGGCCGTTTGTACATTTACCGTAGAGTCGGTCGAGCTTACCGCAAGTGATTTTACTTGCCGGCGCAGTGAATCGACGATCACTAAGCTCGTTTGTCCCGGTAAGATTGCACCAGCTGGAACAGCTGTGACACGCACAATCTTGTCAGTTACGACATCCAAATAAATATCCTGATCAATGGAGGTCTCCGAATTTTTGAAGCTGACCTTAATACCGGAAGGCATTTTTTCATAATGAGCTTTATTGGCTTGGCTAAATCCCTGCTGCACGATTGCGAAGAGCATCAAACCACTTAAAGCGTACGTTAAGTTGCGCATTTAAATAAGATTTATTGGTTATTATATTCCCTTGGTTATTACGCGTCCTTTCCTATTGAAAGAACAGATCAAATATAGAATGCAACCGGTTGTATAAGGGGTATATTTTGTTAACTTTTAGGGGTTATTTTGTTAACTTATGCGGGGATACTGGCGAAAAACACTATCGACAATTCACTTATTTACAAGCTTTTTCGATAAAAAGACGGCAGGTTACCAAATGCAGATTTAAAATATTTGCTGAATTGTTTCGGATTTCCGAATCCTACTTCATAAGCAATTTCAGCCATCGATAATTTCGAGTTCTGAACCAGATGCATGGCACGTTTGAGCCGAATATGTCGGATGTATTCCATCGGTGAATAGCCTGTGATGGCAAGCACCTTTTTATAAAGCCCTACGCGCGTGATGTTCATTCTTTTGGCAAGCAGTTCGACAGAAAGCGAAGAGTCACTGAGATCCTGTTCAATTTCCATTACCAGCGCACGGATAAATTGTTCATCAGCAGATGCGATATCGGGCTGCGTCAGATTAACATTAATCTGTTTTTTATACCGTTTTACCATTGTCTGTTGTTGATGGAGTATCTGCGCTAATTTTGAACGCAGCAGGTTAATATTAAAAGGCTTGTTGATATAATCTGTAGCACCCGACTCCAAGGCTTCCAGTTCAATTTTCTGATTGACTACGGCTGTTACAATCAGCACAGGGATATGGACCAGCTTGGCCTGGGCCTTTATAAACCGGCAAAATTCCAGTCCGCTCTCTCCAGGGAGGCTGAGATCGGTGATGATCAGATTGACCTCTTGCTTGCTTAGGATCAATTTTGCATCATTGATGCTTTGCACAGCGTGGATTAGGTAGGCTGAACTCAGGCTCCGCTCCAGGTAATGGAGGAAGTCGATATCATCTTCGACCAATAAAATAGCGGGTTTATCCTGCTTATCGCTTTCGACAGGATCGACACTCGCTTCGGCCTTATGTATGGGTAGCTGAACTTTAAAAATCGTCCAGTGCACATTGCTGCTCAGCGCGATAGTTCCGCCCAAGAATTCGACATAGTCTTTAACAATAGAAAGCCCGATTCCCGTACCCTGATTCAGTTTTCCATTGGGCACATCCAGTTGCATGTAACGTTCAAATACGCGGGCTTGTAGGTTTTCGGGAATCGCTGTACCCTGATTTTGAACTTCAATACGCAGCATCTTTCCTGTTTCGTGTTCAGTGACTTCGGCATTGAATGCCACAATGCCGGATACCGGGCTAAACTTGATCGCATTTGACATCAGATTGAAAATAATGCTTTCCAATTTGTTTTTGTCAAACCAGGACAGATAGGTGTCTGGAGCGATATTGACCTGCAGCGAGATCTGATTGCTTTGCGCTATCCCGGCAAAGGCATCAAGCATTTCGCGGATAAATCCCATGAGGTCCCCATAAGCTTCGTTCAGCTCAAGCTCACTTTTCTCCAATTTTCTAAAGTCCAGCAGCTGATTGACCAATTTAAGCAGACGGTCTGCATTCTTCTTGATTAAGTTTAGGTCGGCTTTTTTTTCTGGATGCTGCTCTTCATCCAGCAGCTGCTGCGCTGGAGTTAGAATCAAACTGATCGGAGTTCTGAATTCATGACTTATATTGGTAAAGAAACGTGTTTTCAACGCATCCAGTTCCTTTGCCTGTGCAGCCTGTTCCTGGGCGAGGTAGAGTTGATTGCGCGTCTTGACACGTAGTTTTGTCAAATAAAAATAAGCCCATAGGACGATCAGTACCAGGCTGGCATAGAAAAGAAAGGCCCAAGCCGAACGCCAAAAAGGTGGCTGTATATCGATTGTTAGGAGCAGCACGCCCTCAGACCAGCTATTCGAATCGATGGCGTGCCGAATATACAAATTGTAGCTTCGGGTGTCTAGATTGGTGAAATTGGCGCGCATGGTTGCCGGTTCAAAATCAAACCATTCATCACTTAGACCAGCAAGCTGATATTGGTAGAGTCCATTATGCTGTTGCAGGTAGTCAAAGGTAGAGAACTCCAGCGAAATGGCATTGAGGTTGTAAGGAAGACTCAGTTCTTTAAGATTATTCAGGGCTTGATCGTAAATGACCCGGCCCGAAAATTCCTCACCTACGGCTATCCGCTTGTTAAATAAATAAAGATTGGACAAAAGCGGTAAGACCAGTTCACTTTCGCTGCTAATTTTCTTAGGGTCGATAAAATTGAATCCCTTTGGCCCACCAAAGACAAGTCTTCCGTCCCGCATTTTTAAAGCGGCGTTTTCATTGAATACATTCCCCTGAAGGCCTGATTCCCTTGTAAAATTGCGGATGATGAACTTCTCGGCCTGCCCTTTGCCGACAATCGCCGACAGTCCTTTGTTTGTTGAAGCCCAGATTCCCCCCTGATTATCGACCAAGAGCGCCAGGATCGCATCGTCGCTGAGTCCATCCTGCTGTGTGAGATAGCTTACTTTTGTACCGTCGATTACATGCAAGCCCTCTTGTGTTGCTACCCAAATACGACCAGTTTTGTCCTCTTTAATATCATAAATCAGATCATTCATAAGTTTCATGGGCGAACTGGATGTATTCATATAGCTAATCTTGTCGTCGGGAGCCAACAATGCCAAACCTGTCGCTGTGCCGATCCAGAGCCGTTTTTTTGAATCTTCAAACAAGACAGAGATATAATTGCTGTTAATGGTTTGTCCCTGCCGAGTATACGCTCTCGAAAACTGTTCTGTCTTTTTATCAAACAGGTACAAGCCAGCACTTAAGGTTCCTATCCAAAATCGATGTTGACTATCCTCGTAGATCTCCCATACACTATCGTCGTTCAACTTTCCAGGTGCCGAATCACGGTGGAAAACCTTAAAACTTTTGCCGTCGAATCGACACATACCACCTCGATAAGTTCCGATCCACAGCTTATCTTCCGTATCCAGCAATAAGGAAACAATCACGTTGGAGCTCAAACTGTTGGGATCCTGAGGATCATGCAGGTATTGCGTGAATGTTTTCTGACTGCTATTATAATAGAGCAATCCCCCACCGTTTGTCCCGATCCATAGATTACCCTTTCGATCCTGTACAAACTTATTGACATCGTCAAAGGGAAGCGATTTAGGAAGCCCTGGATAGTTCCTGATTAAAGAGAATAACAACAGCTTGGGATGATAATAACTGATGCCACCTTTATAGGTTCCCGCCCATATGATACCTGACTTATCCCGATATAAAGCCGTTATGCTATTGTAAGGTAGGCTCCGTAAATCATATTTATCGTTAGCGAGGATCTGTACACTTTTTGTTTTTTTATCATAAACATTGATCCCACCATGATCAGTTCCTAGCCAAAGATGCCCTTGATCATCTTGCACGATATTGCCTACAAAAGGATTGGACAGTTCTTTTTGGAGGTGTTGAATTGATCCATCTTTCGGGTCAAGCCAGTATACACCAATTGGAATGTCTTTTGAGAAAATCCATATCGCCCCTTCCCGGTCGGCAAATAGATTATAATTTACCAGCTTACTGCTGATCGGCAATAGGCTGGTTTTGGTACTGCGCAATGATTTGGTATCGATGTGGCCCAACAGGCCATTTTCGTAGATTACCCAGATCGTGTGCCCTTGACCAGCTATCACATCAGCGATTCGGTTGTTTTTTGTCAACGACGGTACAGTACGATAGATTTTCTTTAGGCTATCGTACAAGATCAGCGAACGATCGCTATACAATAATGCGAAGGTCTGCCCTTCCAGCGGCCTTATCGTGTGTACGTCTTTGACGGGCAGCTTTAAGTGGGTCAGTATGGAATCAAGCTGCTGGACGATAATGCCTGAGTGCTGATCATACACATTCATCCGATTGCTGGTGCGAATCCATACATTGCCTTCTGGTCCCTCAAAGATTGCGGAAATTGCATTTCCACTCAGGCCGGTACGTTTATTGGCGGAATAGCGAAAATTTGTGAATTGCGTCCCATCAAATCGGCTCAGACCAGATTCGGTACCAAACCAGAGGTAATTGTACTTATCCCTGAGTGCACAATTGACATGATTATGGACCAGGCCCTGGTCAGAGGTTAAGGTTTTAAACGCATAGGTATTGACCTGGCTCCAAGCTGACGATTGCCCTAAGAAAAGGAGAAGAAAGAGTTGGAGATAAGCGAATAAAAAAGACTTAAGCTGCTGCATTGGTTATCATCTCCCCAATGATACAAAAATTGAGTAAATACAGCAAATCAAGTTGCTATTAATATAAGCTTTAGCATGAGCCCCATATTTTTTATCCTATAAACTAGGTTACCACATTGAGATCAAGTTCGTGAGTTAAACCTAAATAACACCATTTTTATAGGGATATAGCAGGGGGTTAACAAGGGTTTACCCCTGTTATACCCCTGTTAACCCCCTGTTACCCCCCAGTTAAACCCCTCCTACTGGTTGAACTCGTATAAATTAATTGATACGTTTAACCACTCTAAACAATCGTTAAAATCCAAGAAAGAAATTGACTTATAAGGAAGAGATGGACAGCGTAAAAAAAGCGAAACAACGCTACATAGAACGTGCAATATTAGTCATAAAAGACAAAAGTTAATACCATAGACCTGATTCATTTCGACAATTGAATACTTTACTGAAATTGCTTAGGCCTGTCTTTTTCTGCTGCTCTTGCGGCAATCTCATCAATGCGTTTTTTGCGGGTATCTGGTCTTTTGGCGAGAACAATCCATTGCAACATCATTTTTTTGACGGATTTACTCAATCCAAGAAAATAATCTTTTGAACCAGCATAATGTTGAAATGCTTCATCCAGATCCTCGGGAATAATTAATTCTTCCACACTGTCCAAAATTGACCAAGAGCCATTTTCTTGTGCTATTTTTATAACCTCATGCCCCGCTGGAGTCATTAGATTCGCATCGATTAGTTTTTTAACTTTTTCTTTGTTAATTTTAGACCAGGTACTATTGGGTTTTCTTCGGCTAAATAACTGCATGAATGAATAGGCATCAATCGGCCTCCGTGTGCTATCAATCCAACCAAAACACAATGCTTCATCCACAAGTTCAGTCCAGTTGACCACCGGTAAATTTGATTTTTTAGTATTACAGATCACCCAAATTGATTGTGCTATATGATGATTGTTTTCGAGCCAAAATCGCCATTCTTCTTTTGTATTCAGGTAAATAGTGACTCTCTCCGCCGAATTCTGTTTGATCATTGATATAGTTTTTTAGTCCTTACTGGTATGGATAAAATTTGTCTATTGTGAAAATACGTTTTTTTTGAATACTAGTCATCCATGTTTTGCAGAACAACAACGACCAGCTTGTCCTATTGACAAACTCAAATTAGTCAGCAGCATTTTCATTCTTAAATTTTAAGAATATATCTTTTGGGAACTAATAGAAGTATTAAGAGTAGAACAATCTGTATGCAGATTACAAAAAACAAAATAGTCTGAGTTCGAAAAGCAAGTTCAGAGACTCGTTTTGCGTTTCTGCGCCGTAAATCGATCTGATTTTTCAGCACATGCTTTTCACAGCTATCAATATCAGCCTGCTGCTCTATTTTCCATTTTTCCTCGCTTGCCAAATGATTATTTTTTGTAGGTGCCAAGTCGATAGCGTCGAATAGCGTAAAAAAAAACCAGCAACAGCCAATAATGGTAATTGAAGTCAAGCTAATCAGGATTTTCTTTATCATACGTATTTATTTTTGCATTTCGTTTCAAATAATAAGCCCTTAAAAAAATTACAATCAACACAGCTGTTAATCCCGAGACCAGAAAAGACGAAAACTGGAAAATAGCTTCACCAAACGCTTTACTGTCGCCAAAACACTGTACTGAGTTTCCCCATATATCAGTGCCCATAGCCCCCTCATAAATACATTTCCGACAAGCCCAATATTCGGGAAGTATAATTCCGAGATAAATTGGTAACAAAATACCATAACAAGTAAGCAGAATAATTGTTATTGCACGAATCAATTTCATATGATCTATATACCTAAACCTTTTATTCGTTAAACACCACAATCGCCAATTTACAGTTTTACAATAGCTAAAAAATCGATAGTTTATATGTGTTGGCAATCATTTATAATTCGTTAGTGATCCATCAATTTACACAAACGTTTGTGTATTCAATTTACTTGAATCTCTAATTTATTCTCAGTATACTCGTGATAACATTATAATCAATTACCCAGAACAGTGGTTCAAAAAATAGACTAAACAGACAGCAAAGCAACATTACCGGAATACGGACTAATATATTCTTATAGCAACATATTTTAAAACGCTAAAAAAATGAAACAGATTGGCTTAAAAATCAAACAGGAATGGAAGTTTCTTTCCATATTCGTCATCTGCTCTTTACCCGGCTTATTCAGCATGGCACAATCCAACACGCCGGTTCTCCGTATCGGTATCATGGCCGATATGCAATACGCAGACAAAACAGACCACGGTAGCCGGTTCTACCACAATTCTTTAATGAAAGTCGATACCGCTGTAGACTTCTTTAATCGCAATAAAGTCGATTTTTCATTGGTTCTTGGCGATCTTGTCGACGAAGGTCCAAAAGATCTACCTGTATTGTTAAAACATCTCTACCCTTTAAAAAAACCGATGTATTGTCTACTTGGCAACCATGACTATGTCAGCGTATCTAAACCAGATCTTCTGCACACCACTTTTGGGATGCCAGCTAAATACTACGCATTTACAAAAGGGAAATGGCGATTTGTTTTCTTAAATACGAATGCGCTCAGTGAATATGCCACAACGCCCAATTCAGCAGACCAACGTGAATGGAAAATCTTGGTGGGTAGCCTACAGGCAGACGGAAGGAAAAATACGCAACCCTGGAATGGCGGAGTTGATCATAAACAACTCCTATGGTTGCAAAACGAACTTGCCCGAGCGCGGAAAAATAAGGAGCATGTGATCGTATTGACACATCATCCCTTATTGCCAGAAAATGGTTATGAAACACTCAATAATAGGCCAGTTCTTGATATACTCTACAAATTCCCAGAAGTTAAACTGGTACTTTCCGGTCATAATCATAAAGGCAATTATGTGATGGTAAACAATATTCCTTTTGTGACCATGGAAGGTATGATAGAAACACCCACAAGCAATGCCTATGGTCTTTTGGAGCTTTATCCGGAAGAAATCAAAATCAAAGGCCAGGGTAGACTCAGTTCAAGAGTTTTTAAATTATCATCCAAATAAGGCTCAATCGGGCGATTAAAAAACTCGCCATAAATGAAATTTAAATAAAACACCCCCAACAGCGAAAGCCGTTGAGGGTGTTTTTTATTGAATGGGTTTAGTGAATACACTATTCTAGGGTTGGATTAAATGTTCCGCCCCAATCTTTATTCTGCTTGATATTCGGATTTTTATCAATGACTGATTGTGCTATTGGAAAGAAATAATAGGTATCTGGTACCAGGTTCACTTTGTTTCCTGTACTAGGCACCTGCAAGACACTATATTTAAACTGATTCTCTTTCAACGTGTATGTTTTGGCCAATACATTTGCATCTTCCAGTTTCATTTCAGTTCCATTAGCATTGATCGCAATAGCTTCAACTCCATGCTTTGTCGTATTGTTTAGTATATTTAACTTACGTAACCGTCGTAAATCCCAAAAACGATGTCCTTCAAAGCAGAACTCAATATTACGCTCTGCTAAAATGGCTTCACGCATTTGCTCTTTCGTAGTCGCTGCAATACCATATTTATTATCCGCACCAGGTTCTATACCCGCTCTTTTTCTGATCTGTGTCACCAAATCTAAGGCTGTCGCAAAGTCTCCGATTTCATTTGCTGTTTCAGCATAATTCAACAGGACTTCGGCATAGCGCATCAAGACAAAATCCACATCATACTGGGTTTCCACTTCGGTCTGTTTTAATGATAATTTAGAGTTTTTTAAGATAAAAAATCCACTATATCGATCCAAATTGGAAGAAGGTGTTTTTGCGTTAGGGTTTATACCAAAGTCATCTAAAGCCGGAGCAATACCTACAGAAGTGTATTGTCGTTTGCCGGTCTTTCCTGAAACCTCATAAATCTTGGCATTCCACACAATGGATTTATCAAAACGCGGATCGCGGTTTTCCCAATAGGATTGCAAAAATTGATCTTCTGTCTTATAGTATTTGCCCGTTTGATCGGAATAAAGCTTTCCATCTTTCATTGGAAAAGCTTTTACAAATTCCCAGGATGGAACGGAACCCGCTGGCCCTCTACTTTCGGAGCCGGGTCGTACGCCATTATCCCAATTAGCGACTTTATTTGGATAAGTATTAATCACAGCAAAAACAACCTCTGGTCCTTTTTCAACCAGCGCAATATTGGAATAATCTGGAGTCAAACTATAGCCATCCGCTTTAAGTTGCTCATAAGCCAATTTATTCGCAGTGTTGGCTTCCTGCCAATAGGCATTTCCATAAGGATTGGAAGGATTAAACTGGGGTGAAGCTTTATATAACAATACTTTCGCTTTAAAAGCTGCCGCAAAATCACCGTCAACCTTTCCATAATCTGCCGTACCCTTGGCAATCGTTTTTGGCAGTAAGGAAATAGCCTGATCCAAATCTTTGATCATCAGATCAAAACACTCTTTTGTAGAATTGCGGGGTACATTAAGATCATCATTTTTTAAATCTTGAGGTACCGTAATATAAGGGACCCCACCATGAATCCTGACCATATTAAAATACATATAGGCACGGAGAAACAAAGACTGCCCAATCACCGCATTTTTGAAGTCCGCTTTTAGCACAGTACTTTCACCAACTTTCTGGATCGCCGTATTAATTTTTCGGATGGTTGTATAATCCCAGGATTTGTAAGAACCATTGTTGACGGTGACCGCATCCAAAGGGAAAGCGATGCCAATTAGTTGTTCCGAATTTCCATCCGCACCAGCGTTCCAGTTGCCAAATAGTGGATATAGATTGGCAAGATAGCCGTTGACTAGATTTGGATCGGCCCATACTTTAGCTTCATCCAGCGAATTGAGATCTTCAATGTCCAGCACATTTTTACAGGAAGACATACACAGAGCCAACGCTATTAAAGGATAATATATTTTTTTCATCTTTTTTTCATTTAAAATTTAACATCAAGTCCAAACGTAAAGGTTTTCATGACTGGATAAGAATCATACAGCTTTTGTTCCGGATCATGGAATTCTTTCATCGGCGAAAAAACAAACAAATTGGTTCCATTGAAAAACAGGTTGACATCTTTTACACGGATCTTCTCGGTCATGCTTTTCGGCAATCGGTAAGACACGTTAACATCGCGTAAACGCAGATAGGCTCCATTTCTTATCCAGAACGACGAAGGAGCTGCACCAGACTCAGCCCAACCAGAATAGCCTGTTGGACGAGGGTATTTCGCATTGGTATTATCCGGCGTCCAGACATCGGAAGCCCAAATCGGGTAATATGGACGGAAAGTATCGCCATGCTGACGCATTCCACCACCTTCTTGATTGCTGATCATCCGATCATAAGCAAGAACCCCCTGAAATAATGTCGAGACATAGAAGCCTTTCCAGCTCGCATTGAAGCCAAACCCGTAATTGATGCGCGGAGAATTATTGTCTGACAATAACTGCAAATCGTTATCATCAATTTTCCCATCCGGACCTCCTGAGTAGTTCGCCCCTTGAATATCTTTATATAAGATCATCCCAGGAAAAGGATCCCTTCCGTAGGTCTTAAATCCTTTTGCTTTCAGTGCGTCGGCTTCAGCCTGTGTCCTTACTAAACCCAGTGCCTCTAAGCCGATAATTCTATTTTCTGGCCGCCCAATTCTGGAACGAAAGTTCTGCGGTTGGCCGGCAGCATACGCCGGTTCCTCGTCAATGATATCCCAGCGGTCTTTTGCATAACCCAGATTCCCATTGAGCCCATAGGTCACCTCGCCCACCTTATCATTCCAGTTCAACGAAATCTCCCCGCCTTTGTAACTTCTTGCGGCATAGTTTTCAGGAGCAAGTGCGCGACCATAGTTATCCGGAACTTTCAGTGATCTTGGTCCTAGGATGTTCGTTTCCTTACGTGAAAACAGATCTAGGCTACCGGTCAGCTTATTCTTAATAAATCCAAAATCCAAACCGAGATTGACGCTTTTAGAAGTCGTCCAAGTGAGGTTCTGCGTCGGTGTTGCACCATACGCAATACCATTGTAATAGCGATCTCCGAACATATAGCCACCAGAGCTGTAATATTTTTCCAGATAGCCAAACTGACCGATTCGATTAGCATTTACATCCAAATCATTACCCGTTGTACCGTAAGAAGCTCTGAACTTCAAGTCTGATATCGTATTCTTTATATCCGTAAAGAAGTTCTCGTCCGATACACGCCAGGCTGCCGAGACTGAAGGAAAAAAGCCCCACCGTTTATCGCTAGGAAACAAAGGTGATCCATCGTAGCGGAAAGAAAACTCCGCAATATACTTATCTGCATAATTATAATTAGCACGCCCAATCACGCCGCGTCTTGAATCAATTGTTTCATTGGCAGTTGTCGACCTAAAGTTCCGATCTGTAGGATAAATAAACATCTGATCCAGGGCTGTAATCGGATTCTCTGCCCGTGAAGTAACGTACGTCCCTCCTTTTTTGGACTGCTCATAAACCAATGTCCCATCGACGGAATGTTTACCAAATTTGCGGTTATAGTTTAAAAACCAGTTTACCTGATATTCCCACAATCGTTGTGGGCTGTAATCCATGAAAGGCTGACTCTGACTAAAAGTAAAGATATTGATATTCGCTTCCGAAGGTGGGGCCGGTATAAAGCGGTTGTCATTTGGATTCAGTGAAGTAAAGGTGTAGTTTTTTTGAAAGCTCATATAGCGCTTGCGCATATAGTCACTGGCAAGATAACTCCCCACAAGTTTTGTCGATAGACCTTGTACCAATTTATCCAGCTTCAAATTTAGGGTCATAATAGGATTAACCTGCCGCACTTTGCGGTCGATATAACGATCCCCGATGACCTGATCGATCACATTCCATGCCTGCCAGCTTCCCATAGGTGTCTGTACGGGATAAGCCGTTGGCGTATTGCTCGGTGTTCCGTCTGCATTCAAGTAAAACGGATACATCTTTGGCCAGTTGAAGGTAACACGGTAGAAATCGGATACATCAAAATCATCATCATTGGAAGATGTGCTAAAAGGCCAAAAAAAGCGCTTCGAGTTGGTCTGGTTAGCTGAAATATTAAAATCCATGCTAAAATCTTCGGTAATCTGCGCGGAGATATTGCTGCGCAAATTGAACTTCTCATGGTCCAAAGATTTATAGGATCCATTTTCTTTGCGGTAGCTCAGCAAGCTATAATAAGTAATTTTGTCGCCACCACCATTGACCGATATGGATTGGCGATGGGTAAATGGATTGCGCCAGATCACATCATTTGCATTGTAATTTTTATCCTTGAAATAATCAAACTCTTTTTGTCCATTTGGGATGGAAAGACCGCGAAATTCGGCGACCCTATTTTGATAGGTGAGTTCATCTTGTGCAGTCGTTAAATTCGCAAGAAGTTCCTGTGTTGGCGTATTAAAAGTATAATTACTTTGTACATTAAAAACTGGTGCTTGCGCTGTTCCTTTTTTCGTCGTCACAACGACAACGCCATTACCCGCCCGGGTGCCGTACACTGCGGCAGTCGCTGCATCTTTTAAGAAGGTCATTTGGTCGACCTCGTTCGCTTCAAGCACATCAAATGCAGCTTTATCGCGGACCACACCATCAATTACATAAAGTGGCTCGGCAAAACTCCCCCGGATACGCAGGCTCGACGATGCTCCAGCCATCCCCGAAGTATTGGTGACATTGACCCCCGCTGCTCTACCGGCAAGTGAATTGGAAAGATTTGAACTGGGGATATTCTTTAGCTGTTCTGCATTGACGGTAGCGACGGAACCGGTGATATTCCCTTTCCGCTGCTTACCATAGCCAATGATCACGACCTCTTCAAGCGCCTGATCACTCGAAACCATAACAACACTGATGTTGCCTGCGGAAACGGCTACCTCCTGTTTTGTAAAGCCTTGGTAGTTCACGACCAAAACATCACCACGCTTGGCCCGAATAGAAAAAATACCTTGTTGATTGGAGGATGCTTGAACGGATGTTCCTTTGACGGTGATGGTAGCGCCGGCTAATGCCTGACCTTTCTCATCTTTGACGATCCCTGTAACCTGATCTTGATCGACAATAGCATTGATCGGATCCAGATTCAGTGCGTAAGAATCAGGCTGACTAAACAGCAGGCAGAGCCCCAAAAGGCTAATGGGTCTCGCCTTTCCATGAAGAAAAAAATTTCTCATCATAATTACAAATTGGTTTAAAATAATAAAGAACCCTTAGGCTCAACTTTGGTTTATTTACTTAGCCTGCTTTTCTTTTTGTAAAAAACAGCAAAAGTGGATTAGATTGTCTACTAAATTTAAAAAACAAATTCTTATTTACGAAATTAACATGATTTTTTAATCCGAAGTTCACATAAACGTTACATGCTGAAATAGGGAATGGAAATGGCTGACACAGCAGTGCCGATCTTCAGGTAGAACACCTAAAAACTGTAGTGAATACAGGGGTTTAAAGTGGATTTATACCCCTGTACGAATACTATCTAGGAAATTTTGTTTTGAGGCAAGCCGAATACGATCAATGTAGAGACCCCGAATGGGGCTTAAAAAAATGAGCCTAAAACTGTAAGCTAGCGTTTAAACAAAATTGTCTCCCGTTATATGTTGGAAGCACAACATAGCTCTTTTTCGAATTCTGTAATCGACTGTCTACCAAAGGGAGCAACCAATAGGCGATTTTAGTACTTAAGATACCGACCCCAGCTCCCATAGCGATATCCGAGAACCAATGCTTGTCGTTGTACATCCGCAGATAACCGGTACCTGCTGCAACAGCATATCCTGCAATACCGTACCAAATTGACTCCTGTCTATATTCCTGCCAAAACAGTTCGGCACCAACGAACGCAGTAGCAGCATGCCCCGAAGGAAAGGAATTATTCGCTGAACTATCAGGCCGCCATACGGGAATGGTGGATTTCATAATTTTCACGGTTGAAGTCATGATAATATTAGAAACCGCTGTCGTAAACAGGCGTTGTTTAAGGTTATGTTTGGCAGGCACCCCTACCGCGTCCAAAACAAATACTCCGGCAGTTCCAGCAAAGCGGGTGAAATCGTCCAACTTAATTTTTCGGCTAGTTCCTCTCGATACGCCGTCTCTAATGTCTTCATCTATCCCCTTTAAAAAAGGATTTCCTTTGGCAACGACACCATAGGTGATCAGTCCTACAGGAACAGCCAGTTCCTTGTAAGGAACTTTCTTAAAAAAATGAGATCCGCGGCTCGAATCCGACGGTTGTTCCGACAGAATTTGGGCAATTGAGGTAGCCGGTACTACAAAAAGTGAAACCAGGATACAATAAAAAACAAAGTATCTTTTGTAAGTGCTCATTTTATCCGTATTTATTTTATCGTGCGCAAAGATAATATTAAAATATCCAGTAAAAAAAGACAACGGGCATTGTCAACTCGGAAACTAAGCATCTTGCATCCACCTTCGTCAGAGGGTCAGCTTCCCTTATAGGTTGAATAGCCGTAGGGCGAAAGCGTAATCGGCACATGAAGATGTGTCTGCTCAAAAAGCGTAAACAAAAGTCCGCTGTTTCATGAATTGATGTGAACAGCGGGCTTTAGATTTAAAATTTATGTATGATCAAAGTCCTATCGTCACACCATTGGCAATGACCGCATCTTTTTTCACAACAACAATCCCATCACAGATCATATGCGTATCAAAATCGCCATCATTCAAACCCGGTCCACCAATGATACGAACGTCATCTCCAATTCGGCAGTTCTTATCCAAGATTGCGTTTTCGATATAACAACGTTTACCTACACCTACCGGTGGTGGCTTTTGTGTATTTCCCAACTCCAATACTTCTTCCAACTGCTCATAGTAATCAGTTCCCATCATGTAGGTCGATTTAATAACCGTTCCTTCACCAATACGGGAACGTATCCCAATAACAGACCTCTCCAGTTTATCGCCATTTAAAATACATCCATCGGCAATTACCGTATTATTTAACGTTGTACCCGAAATTTTCGAAGGCGGGAGCATCCGCGCACGTGTATACACGGTTTCATTAAACAAATTGAAATCCGGAATATCATCTGTCAATCCAATATTGGCATCAAAAAATGATTTGATGGTCCCGATATCGGTCCAATACCCATCAAATTGATAGCTCAATACCCGAAGTGCTTCGATAGCATCAGGTATAATTTCTTTACCAAAATCCATCCCCGGGTTGGCGATCAAAAGGTTGCGCAATATGTTTTTTGAGAAAACATAAATCCCCATAGATGCCAAATAATGCCTTCCCTGTTTATGCAAAACCGCTGAAACCTCTGAGGTCCAATTTAATACTTCATCCTTATCGGGCTTTTCGACAAAAGCAGTAATCTCATTCGCTTCGTTCGCTTTTAAAATACCAAATCCCGTAGCATCTTTACCATTGACTGGTATCGTAGCGATGGTAACATCGCCTCCATTTTCAACATGGAAATCAATCAGCTTTGAATAATCCATTTGGTACAACTGATCACCAGACAATACAAGAATGTAGTCGTAATCGACATTAAGGAGATGCTTCTGCGTGCGCCTGACCGCATCAGCGGTACCCTCAAACCAACGATCGCCCTCATTGGTCTGCTCTGCAGCCAAGATGTCGACAAAGCCCTTACTGAAAATGCTGAAATTGTAAGAATTTTTGATGTGTGTGTTCAAAGAGGCTGAATTGAACTGCGTCAGTACGAAGATCTTATTATAGCCTGAATTCAAACAGTTCGAAATCGGAATATCGACCAAACGGTATTTTCCAGCTATTGGAACCGCTGGTTTCGAACGCTGTTGCGTCAATGGGAAAAGGCGCGACCCTCGACCTCCTCCCAATACAAGGGAAACTACTTTGTGTATCATACCTCAATCCATTAATTGGTTATAAAACTATTATCTTCAAGAATAGGGACCTGATCAGGTTTACACTCGAGATCCTTTAAATTCAGGTTTAAGAATCCTTATTAAATTAGCAATTTTTCGGATAAGAAGCAAACAGCAATTTTGATCATTGATTCTTTTTACAATAAAGGTAATCCCCGAAAAACGAACAGAACCATTCTTAATTTTAACCGATTAAAAGACGATGATTACAAGTCCGTGTCTCCCGTAGATTTAATATCCAAATAGACCACTGAATAAAAAAAGGCAGTAGATATAACCAACAAGCAATAGATTAATACCTATTTGCGGATATTTCTTTTGCGTAAATAACCATAGGATCTCAATAAAGGCATAAACAGACAAGGGTGCCGCAAGACTGACTGTCATAAAATAGAGTAAATATCCTGCCCCCAAACCATCATTTTGTTGCTTAAGAATCAAATATGGGACAAGAAGTAGCAGGAAGGCGATACAAACCACAGAAAACCGGATAAAAAAATGTCGTCTCAATTTTCTATCTCCTTTAAGAGGTTTGTACACAAACATAATTGATCCTGATATATAGACAGTTAACAGCACATAACCGATATAGTGATGCGCGCTCTCCAAACCATTCCAATCTTGGTTAGCATATGCAAGACCAACAATTAGAAATAAAACAATAAATAAGACTACTTTAATATAATTCATCTAAAAACACAGGCTACTTGCCCTACTAGAGTAATTGAACGCTATAAATTTTAATATCGTATGGAACGCAAGTGAATTACAACACTTTGCTCCTTTTCGATAGCTCCCAAAATTGAAATTAGATGATCAACTTCCGAGAGGATAGCTAAACGCAATTTTCATTGGAGAGAAGCACGCTATTGACCTAATATTTATGTAAATTGCTAAAGTATATAGAACAAAATAGCTATGGATTCTTCACTATTGGATGAAAACTATTGGGATGAACGTTATAAGACCCAATCGAAAGGCTGGGATATTGGCTACGCATCCCCTGCAATCATCAACTATGCAGCGGGGTCTATTGCTAAAGATGCGGCAATTTTAATTCCCGGTTGTGGAAATGCTTACGAGGCGAAGGCTCTCCTTGCCATGGGGTTTAGTCAAATTACCTTACTTGATATCGCCCCAACACTCGTTGCAAAGGTAAAAAGGGAATTCGAAAATAACCCTAACATCCAAATTCTATGTCAAGATTTCTTCCAGCACCAGGGCCAGTACGACTATATAATTGAGCAAACCTTTTTTTGTGCACTGGATCCTTCATTACGCCCCAGCTATGTACAACAAATGCATACTTTGCTCAAGCCTCAGGGTATACTGATGGGTTTATTGTTCAAACGGGAATTTGCGCAGCAAGGCCCACCTTTCGGTGGAGATCAAACAGAATACCAACAATTATTCAAATCTAAATTTGACATTTTACACCTGGCAGATTCCACCAATAGTATTCCCCAAAGACAGGGAAATGAACTGTTTTTTGAGCTGCGCAAAAAATTGTCTACTTGTCCGGCATGACCCGATAAGTGGGATCTTCGACGATATTGACCTTCACAATGTCTGCTGCATCTTTTAGCAGTGAGCGACAATCCTCACTGAGATGCCACAATTCGATCTTTTTCCCTTGTGCGGCATAGCGTTCGGTAATTTTGTTAAGCGCATCCACAGCGGACATATCCACCACACGACTCTCCTTAAAATCTAAAATCACACGGTCAGGATCTTCCAAAACATCAAATTTATCCAAAAAATTAGCTGTCGAACCAAAGAAAAGCGGTCCATAAATTTCATAATGCTTGATGCCCTCGGCATCCAAATATTTTCTTGCCCGAATGCGCTTTGCATTGTCCCAGGCAAATACAAGTGCGGATACCACGACACCAATAAGCACCGCCAGTGCTAAATTATGTAAAACCACCGTAATCGCTGCGACAAGAATACCAACGAAAATATCTGATTTGGGAAATTTATTGACAATACGCAAGCTCACCCATTGGAAGGTACCTATTGCCACCATCATCATCACACCGACCAGCGCTGCCATTGGTATCTGTTCAATGAAAGGAGCACCTACCAAAATAATCACTAAGATGGTCATGGCTCCAATAAAAGAAGAGAGCCTCGTGCGTGCACCAGCATTTAAATTGACCAGTGTTTGAGCAACCATAGCACATCCACCCATTCCTCCAAAAAATCCATTGATTGCATTGGCTACCCCTTGTGCCATGGATTCGCGGTTTGCATTTCCTTTGCTCGCGGTTATTTCGTCCACCATATTTAGTGTCAAAAGCGATTCCACCAACCCTACTCCGGCCATCACCAACGAATACGGAAAAATCAGTTGCAATGTTTCCCAGCTCAGGGGTACATTGGGTAAATGTAAATGGGGTAATGTCCCACTGACAGAGGCTATATCTACTACTTTTTTGGTATCAATTCCTAAAAGAGAAACCAAGCCAAACACAACGAGAATAGCGACTAAAGAGGCCGGGACTGCCTTTGTGATTCGAGGAAATCCAATCACGATCAACATCGTCAGTAGAGTCAGTCCGCCCATGATGTATAAGGTACTTCCCGACATCCACTCCACCCCCGATCCTGTATTCTCTTTAAATTGGACCACTTGCGCCATAAAAATAATGATGGCCAGTCCGTTTAAAAAACCGTACATCACAGGCTGCGGAATTAAGCGTACAAATTTCCCCCATTTAAAAAGTCCGACCAAAAATTGTAGAAGCCCCGCCAAGACGACAGCGGCAAAAAGATAATCAATACCGTGACTTGCCGCCAGGGCCATTAAAACAACCACTGTTGCACCAGCACCTCCAGAGACCATCCCTGGCCTGCCTCCCAAAACGGAAGTAATCAAACCCATTAAAAATGCTGCGTAAAGTCCCGTTAAAGGCGGTAATCCAGCTAAAATAGCAAACGAAAGTGATTCCGGAATCATCGTCATCGCGACCGTTAATCCTGCAAACAACTCATTCTTAAGATTGATCGATTTTATATTGAATATTTCAAAGGTATTGTTCATTTCTAAATTACTTGAACAGGATAATTGATGCAAAGGTACTAATCGCACAAACACTTTTATCCTATATTTGTTATTCTTTACAAATTTTATCGCAAAACAGTATGTTCATTTCGATCAAACAACGCATTAACCAACGTCACTATAGTCTCTTTATATTTATCTTTTGGGTGCTTGTCCAGCTCGGGAATATAGGACCAAGTAAGGCAGCACTCCTTCCAGCAAGAGACTCTTTAATGAATTCAGACAGCCTATTTCGAGCGACATCAGTCGAAAAAAATCACTTGTTCCACCGCGAGCAGCCAAAACCATGGAACAATCATCGTATCAATGTAAAACAAACAGACAGTCTATTTGATTACCAAAAAAAGAACTTCTTAAGGGCGGGAATTGAGTGGTTCTCCATCCAGGCTATTCCTGCCTCGGTTAATTACTTCATTCGAAAAGATCCTGTTTCCCATATTTCCTTTAAAAACTTCTTTAGCCATTTAAAACTGTCTGCCTGGACCTGGGACGACAATCTTTTTGCAACAAATCAAATGGCGCACCCTTATCACGGTCAGTTTTATTTCAATTCGTTCCGATCCAACAACTATAGTTTTCTACAATCAACAGCTGCAACCGTAGCTGGTAGCTATATCTGGGAAACTGCAGGTGAAACCGAACCCCCATCCATCAATGATATCATCAACACAAGCTTTGGGGGTACTATTTTAGGTGAAATGACCCATAGACTATCGCATCATATTCTTTCACGCCCAAGCCTAACTAAAGGACAACGTAATAAAAAAGAACTACTGGCCATGCTGATCAATCCGATAAACGGACTCAACCGACTGCTTGATGGGCGCTGGGGAGATAAGGTCAAGGGAGCTGTTATCGACAGTTCTTTAGTGCACACCGAAGTTGAATTGGGGCTAAGACGGTTTGATGCCAAAGAACATGACATCTTAAATAAAGGAAAGAATGACGTATATGCACGTATCAAACTGATTTACACCAACAATGATATAGACAAAAAGAAACCCTTTGATGACTTCTTCCTCAATTTGGAACTCGGATCAGATGATAGTTCCATTGTCAATGCGGTCAATGTCTATGCTTCGCTATATGGAAACCGTATTCTCTCTAATTTAACAGGACGCCACCGTGGTATCGTGTCTGCACATTTTGACTTTCTGCGCAATGAAGCTTTTTATTACGGATCCCAGAGCATCAATTACAATGTCTTTTCAAACTTCAATATTGGTAGCCGTACCAAGCTGACAACCATTCTTGGTGGTGGTCCGGTGGTATTGGCCGCTGTACCCGATCCCTACCTCCATTTTGGTGAAAGCCGCACATACGATTACGGACCCGGAGCTGATGTTAGGGCTTCGGCTACATTGAGCACATTAAACCGCTTTAAATTTGGTGTAGATTATCGTGGTGGATATTTTGTCACAATCAGTGGTAACAAATCCCACCATTTTCTTCATACGGCATCCACGAGTGCTTCAATGCGTATCTGGAAGAACTTTGGCGTCAACCTTTACTCTGGTTACTTTAGATTGGAAGGTCGTTATCAAGACCATAACAACGTCAACAAAGACTATCCTTTTGTCCGGATAGCCCTAGCCTACAACTCTGAATATTAGCTATAAAAAAAAGGCTTAACGCATTTGGTTAAGCCTTTCTCATCAATTTGTCCAATACTTCTTTAACGCTTCCTTTAAACGCGGGTCGTACCCGTATATATCCGGATAAGTAACAATTTTACCTTCGTCATCCAACCAAGTTGTATAATACGTGATATAAACTGGCATCTGCCGTTTTAGTGTTACCCAGCGAGACTTTGAAATGGAATCTGTCGTAATTTCTTTCGCAATTTTTTCGGCCTGTTTTTCATTATTGACAAGATAAGAAGCCAAATCCACAGGTTTTTCTACACGCACACAACCATGGCTGACCGCCCGGTTGCTTTGCCCAAACATTTGTTTTGCCGGCGTATCATGTAGATAAATAGAATAGGGATTCTCGAACAGGAACTTTACATTCCCCAATGAATTATCCGAACCGGGATTCTGTTTGAAACGAAAATTCTCCACAGAATCCGAATTCCAATTGACAGTTGTAGGATCCACTTGTTTACCTTTGTAATAAGCCACCATATTGCGCGACGCCAAATAGTTTGGATTATTCCGAACACTTGCCAATAATTCTTTCTTAACAATACTGCTTGGAATATTCCATACCGGATTAACTTGCATGGCATCCAACATCCCCTGCATCACAGGCGTCTCATGGTTCTCACCTTTCCGCGTATATGCCGGATTGTCTGTTTCACCCACACACACATTCATCAGTTGGCTTGTCTTCCCATCTTCCATGATATGTAAACGCTGTTCAGGTATGTTCACAAATACATATTTCTCCGGAAAAGCATCCCCCATCCAGCGCAATTTTTCCAATACCATTAACACCTGGCTTCGTTGTGCACTGTTTAGATTCCCATTTTCCAACAAATCTTGAAATCTAGTATAATATTGATTTTTAGGCTGTATATCGGCCAAGACGTTTCCGATTTTCACGCTGTCCAACAAGTTGACAACTTTGCCATAGCTCATACGTTTTTGAGGAACGAAATACCTTCCATAAAGGCGTTTGGGATTAACCACACCATATTTGATACTGCTGATATAAGCCACGAGTCCATCAGTGCTCAATAAGTCAAGCTTCGCCAATAAAGGATAAACTTCGGCAACATCTTTGCCCTTCAGTTTTCGAAGCGAAAACAACGTTTCCTTAATCGCAGCCGTATGGAAATAACTGGTCCGAATACCATGCTCTTCGCTTCGCTCGAAGTAAGTAATCATAGTATCGATACTACCATCAAAGAGATGTTCGGCAATTAAAGTCATCCCTTCAGTAGAATCCGATAATTCCTTCATCCAGCTCGGATTAACCAATTGGGATTTTTCCTTAGCATACACGTCACGGAAGACTTTTACGTAAGCAGCTGTGTCAAAATCCTTATAGGACTTATTTTCAAACTCCTTCGCCAGCACATCGCCATAAGTTGGAGGGTTATCTTTACAAGAAAAAAATACTACTGAAATAAATGAAATAAAAACTAAAAATCGTAACATATTACAAATCGTGAAAAAGAAATGGCTTCGCAATAATGAAGCCATTTTCTGGGGACAAAGATAAATAATTCTTATGGTCTAAAGAATCTTACCTGTCATTGAATCACTACAGAATCAATCACTGTATTTTTTCAGAAAATCTTCCAGCAATTCCACCATATCGGTATTGCCCAAAAAAGCTGCTGATCGTTGGTGCAAAGTTTTTGGCTCAATAGCTAGTATACGCTGAGATCCATTCGAAGCTTTACCTCCGGCCTGCTCGATAATAAAAGCGATTGGATTGCACTCATACATCAATCTCAGTTTCCCATTAGGGTGTGCAGAAGTCGTTGGATAAAGAAAGATGCCCCCTTTGAGGAGATTACGGTGAATATCGGCGACCATTGAGCCGATATACCGTGACGCATAGGGGCGTTTCGTTGCACTGTCTTCCATTTGGCAATATTTGATATATTGCTTGACGCCGTTTGGAAATTTGGAATAATTTCCCTCGTTAATTGAATAAATTTGGCCCGACGCCGGAATTTTCATATCGGGATGGGATAAACAAAACTCGCCGATCGATGGATCCAATGTGAATCCGTTTACGCCCTTTCCGGTTGTATACACCAACATGGTTGAACTACCATAGATCACATAACCTGCAGCGACCTGTTTCGTTCCATGTTGTAAAATATCATTGCTATTACAAGAAACACCCGTATCAGAAATTCGTCGATAAATGGAAAAAATAGTCCCCACAGATACGTTGACATCAATATTACTTGAGCCATCCAGCGGGTCAATACACACAATATATTTGGCATTTTTGGAAACCCCTGATTGGATGTAAACTGGATTTTCATGCTCCTCTGAGGCAACTACACAGCATTCGCCCCCACTTTGAAGTGCTTTGATAAACTGTTCATCAGCGTAAACATCCAGTTTCTTTTGTCCCTCGCCCTGCACATTGACCTGGCCTGCATCGCCTAAAATATCAACCAATCCCGCTTTATTTACCTCTCTATTTACAATTTTTGCCGCAATTCCAATATCGCGCAAGAGTCTAGAAAGCTCCCCTTTAGCATATGGAAAATCGGCCTGTTTTTCAATGATAAATTGACCTAGTGTAGTTATACCACTCATAATATTGTTTTATTGGATATTTGTTGCACAAAGCTAAAAAAGTTAAACAAACTTTAGCAAACACATGCTGCTCATATTTAGCATTTTAGCAGACCAAATACGCAATCGATTGCGCTAAGTTTTGAAAACTCTTCTTTGCTAAAACGATTATTAGCTATTAAAAAGATAATAAAAGGTGGAAAGCAGTGGATAAATTTCAAAGAGCGACGATTAGAAAAAAAAACAATAAATGCTAAGTATTTGGTAATTTTGGCTAAATATTCTGATACAATGCAACAACTTATACAGCTCATCGAAAAGGAAAAATTGGGAAGCCAATTGGTAAAACAGCACACGTTGATCATAGATGATAAACAGGTCGTTCACGGCGCCCTATTCATGGTCAAGACCACAAAAAAAACATTTAAATTAATGATCCCGGCGCCTTTTCATGAAGCATTGCTGAAAGAGCAGGTCAGCATCAATACATTGATCAAACATCCCCAAGTGATGCTATTAGCTTAATCAACGAGATATTCCAACCCCCATAGCTATCCCCAAAGCAAACAAAACATCGCTCGATTGTGTTTATCATAGCGTGATTTCGATGTTTTTCACATCACATTCCGTCTCCCGAAGACTATAAAGCTGGCTCGACCTAGAAAATGGGGCAAATTGAAAGCATATTATCAACGGGAAATTTTACAAAAAAACCCGGTAAAAGTGTAAAAATCAACTCGATATAACTTTTAACTTTAGGCAACAAAGACAACGCTATGCAACACCGCTATACACTTTCAGGAATGTCCTGTGATGGATGTAAAACAACAATCGAACATGCATTGAACGAGTTACCTGGGGTTCATGCCGAGGTGACTTTAAACCCGCCAAGCATCACAATAACATCCCAGAAACACATTCCGTTACAGCAATTACAGGAAATAATATCCAAATTGGGGCCATATCAAATCGGCGAAGCACATCAGCATACTTCCGAGGTTCCCTCCGATCAATCCATGGAAGTTCCGCCTATCCATAGCAAACAGCAACACAATCATTCCGCTCAGTCAAATGCGACAATGCATCAGTCACAAACATTAGCTACACCCGACAAAGCACATCATAGTACGTCTGCAGATAAATACTATTGTCCCATGCATTGCGAAGGCGAAAAGCTTTATGACTCACCAGGAAACTGCCCCGTATGCGGCATGAACCTGGAAAAAGTCCCCATGTTAAAGACAGACCTTCAATATACTTGCCCAATGCATCCTGAGATTGTACAAGACCATCCCGGAAATTGCCCCATATGTGGTATGGACCTTGTGCCTATAGCCAATGGTAATAGTGCGGACGACGATCATACCTATCGTAATCTTCGTATGAAATTATGGGTCTCCATCCTATTTACTGTGCCCATATTTATACTTTCCATGGGTGAAATGCTTCCGGGCAACCCGATCGGTAAAATCATTCCGCCCAGCTGGTCGGGATGGATACAATTGGTTTTATCTTTACCGGTTGTTTTTTACACCTGTTGGTCTTTTTTTCAACGTGGCTGGGTATCTTTCAAAACCTGGCGCCTTAATATGTTTAGCCTGATTGCACTTGGTGCTGGAGCTGCGTTTGTCTATAGTTTGGTAGGTCTATTTTTTCCGCAGATCTTTCCTGATGAATTAAAAAATCACCATGGCTACATTGCGCTTTACTTCGAGTCCGTTACCGTCATTCTAACACTGGTATTGTTAGGCCAGGTGATGGAGGCTAAAGCACATTCCAAAACCAATTCAGCGATCAAAGAACTGATCAAGCTGAGTCCTTCCGAAGCTACGCGCGTGGAAAATGGAATCGATAAAAAAATAGGCATAGATCAAATTCAACTTGGTGATATACTCAAAGTAAAACCCGGTGATAAAATTCCAGTCGACGGACAAATTACGGATGGCAACAGCAGCATCGATGAATCCATGCTGACGGGTGAACCTATTCCGGTAGAAAAGCAGGAAGGCGATCATGTCAGTTCAGGAACCATCAATGGCGACCGCAGTTTCCTCATGAAAGCAGAGCGTATTGGTTCGGACACACTCTTGGCTCAGATTATTCAACTTGTTAATGATGCCAGCAGAAGCAAGGCACCCATTCAACGGTTAACAGATAAAGTATCCGAGGTATTTGTTCCGATTGTCATTATCATTGCAATTTTGACATTTCTTACCTGGTGGCTCTGGGTTCCTTCTGCTTCCTTAGCGTTCGGCTTTGCCAATGCACTTGCCGTACTAATTGTTGCCTGCCCCTGTGCCTTGGGGCTCGCGACACCGATGTCCGTCATGGTTGGTGTCGGCAAAGGAGCCAAACATGGCATCCTGATCAAAGATGCAAGTGCACTGGAAAAAATGAACCAGGTCGATGTGGTACTAACAGACAAAACAGGTACCATCACCGAAGGAAAACCCACCGTCGATGATATTCAACCAAACTCCTCCAGTAGCAAAGACGAAATATTGTCTTTGGCTGCCGCTTTAAATGCCAATAGCACACATCCTTTAGGTCATGCTATTATTGAAAGAGCAAAAAAAGAAAACAGTAAAACAGAAAATAAAGTTTCCGATTTCGAAAACGTAGCGGGACAAGGAATCAAAGGAAACATAAACGGAAACAGTATAGCACTTGGCAATCAATTGTTGATGGAGTCTATCGGTATAGCAGTTCCACACGATATGAAGCAGATGGCTGAAACCGCTCAGTCCAATGGAAAAACGGTGTCTTTCCTCGCAAAAGATCAAACCTTATTGGGCTATTTTAGTATTTCAGATCAAATCAAGGCTTCATCGAAGCAGGCAATTCAATACCTCCAAAAACATCAAGTCGATGTAGTCATGCTGACTGGAGATAATGTCCATACGGCAAAGGCTGTGGCGGATCAAGTCGGCATTAAGCATTTCAAAGCCAATGCCTTGCCCAAAGATAAGTTGCAAGAGATTCATACATTACAGCAACAAGGTCATGTGGTCGCGATGGCCGGTGATGGTATCAATGATGCCCCTGCCCTTGCTCAAGCCGATATCGGCATTGCCATGGGTACGGGTACTGACGTTGCCATACAAAGTGCTTCTTTGACTTTGTTGAAAGGAGACCTGACCGGAATTGCCAAAGCAAAAGTACTGAGTCATAAATTGCTTCGTAACATTAAGGAAAACCTGGGTTTTGCTTTCGTCTATAATATACTCGGAATTCCTTTGGCAGCCGGCCTGCTATATCCATCTTTCGGAATTCTCTTGTCACCCATGATAGCAGCTGCCGCAATGAGTTTTAGTTCCGTTTCGGTTATTTTGAATTCTTTGCGCTTAAATCGTGCAAAGATCGATATCGATTAAAAACAGATATTCCCTATATTCGCTGCTACAATAACGACATATAGCTTACAGTAACATGCGTAATATCTTTTTAATCTTAATTACGGTTATCATCACAGTTGTCTGTGTCAAGAATCCGCAATCGGTGCAGCTCAATTTTCTCGGGGAATCACAAGTGGCACTATGGAAGCTACTATTGGCCTTTTTTATTGCCGGAATTGTGTTTGTATCGCTGCTAAAAACCGGAAAAAAGAAACAGCAGGTACACGAACAGGAGGAAATAGACGAATCGGAAGAAGAAAACGATCACAAAAAACCTCAATTATCGGATGAAGATCGAGAATTCCTCTCCTAAAAGAAAAAATAAACCACTAAAAATGAAGCCCTAAACAGCTGTAGCGCATTTTTATGGCACAAATACTTGCGTGGAATAGGGATTAATCCTATCTTTGCATCACTTCAAACAAGGAACGGTAGTTCAAAAACAAAGAAGTAAGATTCCGTAGCTCAGCTGGTAGAGCAATACACTTTTAATGTATGGGTCCTGGGTTCGAATCCCAGCGGGATCACAAAAGAAAAGCTAATCGCAAGATTAGCTTTTTTTGTTTTAAAGCTATTAGGATTCGAAAGAAAGGTCGGCCGGATTCAATCCTTTCGAGGCTCAGCAATATTAAAAATCACTATTTCCATTGATTTTTTTACAGAGCTAATTTAATAGCTTTGTTAGGCACATTAAATAGCAAAACGGATGAAAAATTTTATTTTACTTCTTTTAACCTTTTTATGTATTCCTGCTCATGCCCAAGATAAATTAGCCTCAACAGATTTGGCGTATCCTGATTTAATTCCGACACTCATGCAGAACAGCTTATATGGCTACTCTGACAAATCGCTAAACATTAAGATAAAAGCGCTTTTTGAAAAGGCAGAATTATTCGAGGCTGATTACAATTTCCAACTTTTCCATGTGAATAATGCCGAGATCATTAAATATGGAACAGCAGACTATGCCTGGGTTCTATTCAATGGTGAGCGATACCGCATCGATAAAAAGGGTACACGAGTATATAAATACAATCCAACCGATTTTAAAACAGGTGAAACAACCATTTATCTGTATAAAAATTCAACTGTTTATTATAGCGACAACATAGATCAAAACACACTCTTTCAACACATCAGAGACAACCGGAACGGAAAACAACTATTTCCGGACGAGCAATCCATTCAGGAATTTCGAACAAAAAACAAGGAGTTGATTGAAGAAGGTGTTAAATTGGTTTTTCAGCCCAAACGAAAAGAAATACACTACATAGATTTTACCAGTGAACACACTTTACTGAAGGGAATAAAAAATAGCGAAACCAATCAGATCGTTGTTAAAGCAAAGTATGCGAATATCGAGGAACTTTATAATAATCCACTACGTGAACAGCAGTATCCGCTATTTATTGGCTATCGCGGTGACCTCGATAGGGAAATCTATGTCGGCTTAAATGGAACAGAGTATTACATCAAAGACTAGTGTAAAAATCATTAATTTCCAAGTTACAGTCCGTAAAGACACTATTGCAGCTGTCATTTCACTAACTTTGTTAATAAGACAGACCAGCATGTACAAAAACAATTGCCCCAGATGATAGAAAAACTACTCTTCGAAATGAATACTTATGCTGCGCTCAGTGCAGAAACAACAGACATTTTGAAAACTATCTTTCAGGTGAAGCAGTTCAAAAAAAATGAACATATTCTACGTGCTGGAGAATATGCCAAGTACTATTATTTTATCTGCAAAGGATTATTAGGCTATTATAAATTAGACGCTGATGGTAATACCATCTATAAAATGTTTTTTGAAGAAAATAGCTTTTGTGCTTCCACCGCCGCCATCATCACAGAAACACCGAGCGCGTTCAACATCGTTGCACTCGAAGATGTTGAGTTGATTCAGTATTCTGCCAAGGCTTTCCGTGAGCTTGTCCGGACAAAGCATGATTTAGCACTCTTTCAGATAGCCTACCTGGAAAAGAATTGGGTGGTCAAAAAAGAACCACTTGAAATCGATTTGAAATGGGAATCTGCGAAGGAACGTTACCTTGAACTTCATCAGAATCAAGTGCTTTTCAAACGCCTCAAACAGCATCATATCGCCTCCTATCTTGGTGTAACTCCCACGCAATTAAGCCGCATCCGTAAGGAATTAAAAGAATAATTCCATCAACATCTGTATACGTTTTTAAAGATTATACTCTTGAATTTTGCCTTATAAAGATAAAATTTTAAGCTATGAAAACAGTATACACCCTCCTATTTTCTGCCCTTAGCCTACCACTGGCGGCACAAAAAGTCGTTAAGACAAAAATCCATAGTGCCAAAATGGACAAAAACATTGAAACCATTATAATTACACCCGACATGCAAGACGGGATCAATTATAAAACAGTTTATATACTCCACGGTTATAGCGGCAACCCCACCCGCACAGTGCAAGAAGATATTCCCGACTTAATCCAAAAAGCAAAAACATTTCAGACTATTTATGTGCTCCCAAATGGCAACTTCAATTCTTGGTACGTAGATAGCCCCATCGATCCACATTCACAGTACAGCACCTTTATCGGAAATGAGCTAGTCAATTACATCGATCATCACTACCCGACGCAACAAAACCGAAATGCGCGCGGAATACTGGGCTGGAGTATGGGTGGCTACGGAGCATTGCACATCGGCATAGCCTACCCACAAACATTTTCGATCGTCGGAAGTTCATGCGGCGCACTTGATTTCGACCGCTTTGGACAAGCCTACCAGCAATATCAGGTAGACAAGGTATTGGGCGATTTCAAAAATCTGAACGATGTAGACCGCATCTACAGCAACGAAGATAAAATGAAGCACAATAAACAACGCTATATCCTCGATTGTGGAACGGAAGACCTGCAAATGCTGGAAATGAACCGGACATTCCACAAGCATCTGACCAACAAAAACATCGAGCATCTTTACATCGAATCAAAAGGCGGACACGATACTGCTTATTGGAGCAAATCACTATCACAACAGTTGGCTTTATTTCAAAACTACTTTCAACATGAAGGACTATAAATCGACACTCTATGTTGCTGCAGGCGCTTGCAGCTATGGACTCCTCGCAACGATCGTGAAATATGCAAACCATTTAGGGATACACACAAGTCTGTTGACCTTTCTGCAGTTTATGTTTGGTTTTCTCTTTTTGCTGGCCTTTAATCTGTTTTCAAAGCGTAGTGCAAAAGAACATAACGTTATCAAATTTTCATCAAAAATAAAACTGATGGTATGGGGCATTTCATTGGGCCTAACAACTACACTTTACTATCTCTCCATCCAATATATCTCGGTATCTGTTGGAATTATTTTACTGATGCAATCCATTTGGATAAGTTTGGTTGCAGAAGCAGTGCTGTTGAAAAAGTTTCCTTCAAAAGGCAAGATAACAGGAGTTATTATCGTTTTGCTCGGAACGACCTTAGCAACCAATCTATTCCAAAACAATAATAACCTTGATTACAGAGGAATAATACTGGGTTTCGGAGCGGGAATAAGTTATGCGCTGGCAATTTATGCTTCAAGCACAGTGGAGAAAGAGCTGCCGAGTTCGGTACGAAGCCAATTCTTGGTTTTAGGCGGACTGCTGCTCATCGTCGCATTTTGGAACATGGATATTATTCGGTATATGCAAGTTAATGCAATCCCCTGGGGATTACTGATTGCCATTTTTGGAACGATCCTACCGCCTTTATTGTTTACAAAGGGAATCCCGAAAACTGGAATAGCGATGGGAAATATTATTTCAAGTCTGGAAATCCCCGTTTCAACCTTATCTGCCATGTTGGTTCTGCAGGAAGTTGTTTCAGGATTCCAATGGTTGGGCATACTCCTGATTTTAATGGCTGTCATCATAATTAATGTTGGTAAGTCGTAGTAGCCAGCCAATGACTAAATCTATTATATTGCCATAAGATCAGCCCCCAAACCGGAACTATGGTTGCAGCCATGTGGAGCATTTCAAATATATTAGAGGCTCCACCAGTTTGGATCAGAAAGGATGAAAACAATAGACTAATAGCAGCGGGCAATAAAACAAAGGATAGTGCCCGTGCAAGCCTACTGCTTCTGAATTGCTTATTTAAATTTAGAAAAATAGATATCGTACCAATCGCAATACAGAGTGTCACGAATGAAAGCAACAATTCTGTAAAAAAGGGCATGTAGCAACGTGCTCTTTTTGCCGCCTCATTATTTGCCTGAAGTATGGCTGTAAGGACAAAGGTCGTCGACACACTAAACCCTATAATTCGCAGAAAAATAAAACTTAGCTTTCTTTTCATCGGCACAATATTTTAAAATAAACAAAACCGCGAATAGGCCTGAACTTCTGGTCCCCTCCTATTTTCCCTTAATAAATTTCGACCAGGCCCCTTCCGAGCGCCTCAATTTCAAAACCGAATTCAAGGCTGACTTCTCACATAGCATAACTGCTAAACCCGCGTAACCTTTAAACGACAAGAATCTTTTTAAAGATGCAAATTAATCCTTGAAAGATAAATGCCAAAGCACTATTGGACGTGGTCCTGACGATATTTGACGGATGGACCTTAATATTTGTCGGCATGCTACACCTGAATATTTTTTCATTTTTTTACTAAGGTTTATCCTTCCTGTTACGTATCTATCTAAAATTATACACCATGAGATTGACTGATGATATCAAACAACTAATCATAAAGTACATCGGCGACAACTTAACGTCGGATGAAAAGACCGATTTAAAGCTATGGTTGGACGAATCAGCAGAACACCGTATTTTTTTTGAAGACCTTTTAGATCGCGATGATTTTATCAACGATTTAAATCAATGGAGCCTACTCCAGGCCTCAGATACGATGGATTGGAACGAAAGGTTAAAGACAAAGACCCTAGAGACCATTCGAACCTCCGCCATTAAACCATCTCCTATAAGAAACCTAAAGCGTTTGCTACCCTACGCTGCAGCTTTAATAAGCCTAATTTTAGGTGGTCTGATGTATTTCATAGTGGTAAAAAAACAGGCTACACCGATCAGCGATCGAATGGTCTTAAATGATGTAGAAGCACAGAACAACAACGCTGAAATACGACTTTCGAATGGCAAAGTACTCCAGGTATCGAGTCAGAAAGGAGCCCTTGTTTCAGGAGATAAATTGACCTACGAAGACGGTACTGTTCTACAAAACGAATCTTTAAGAGAAGATCTGATGGCCACAGTTAATACCCCCGCCGGCACAATGCTGAAACTCCAATTGGAAGATGGCTCGGAAATTACACTCAATGCGAAAACAACACTCAAATACCCGCTTCATTTTGCAAAAAACAAACGTGTTGTTGAAGTTGACGGTGAAGCCTATTTCAAAATTGCAAAAAATAAAAAGGTTCCATTTCAGGTCGTTTCCAATGGACAGCTCATCGAAGTCACCGGTACCGAATTCAACGTAAACACCTATTCGAAATCCCAAAGTAGTACCACGCTTGTGGAGGGAAGCATCAATCTATCGGCGCAAGGGCAAACGTTACAGCTCAGACCCAACCAACAAGCGCTCTTAGCTTCGGGTCAACTATCCAAAAAAGTGGTCGATCCCGCTAACTACATCGCATGGCTCGACAATAAATTCTATTTTAATGAAACGGACCTTCATACTGCCCTACAATTGATCGGTCAATGGTATGACCTGCAAATCATCTACACGCAACCGATAAAAGAAACACTATTATATGGCGAAATTCAACGTACGAAAAGTCTATCGGCAGTCCTAAAAATTTTGGAACGCAGCCATATTAAATTTGAATTGATCCAAGAAAATGGCATCCGTAAACTCTTTGTTTCAAACTAACCAATTATCCATGAAATAACCCAAAAACAACAATTATGAGAAAACCAACCTAAGGAGACAAAACGAGATACTAAAAAAAGCCGACCAATGCTACGAACATTAATCGGCCATAATAGCGATCTCCATTTTTGACCGATTTACCCAATCAGTTTAACAATAGATTATATCCCTAATTCAACAAATTTATGAATTTTAAATTTCTTGTTCATAGAAATCGAATTGCTGTGAACATCCCCAAGCAATGGAAGACCAAAATGAAGCTGAGCGCATTTTTTACTCTTGCATGTGTTGTTAAGCTGTCTGCAGCCAGCTACGCACAATCAATCACGATTAACGCCAAAAAAATGTCATTGGTGCAGGTACTACGTACCATCCAAAAACAGAGTGGCGTCCCCTTTCTATTGAATGGTAAAGAACTTGCTGAACTAAAAATTGAGGCGCAGGTTCGCAATATGCCTTTAGAAAAAGCTGTACCGATCCTCTTAAAAGGCCAACCTGTGGATTGGAGTTTTCAGGATAATATGCTTGTCGTAACGAAGTTAAAAACAAACCACCTAACGTATGACCTTCCAAGCAATTACGTCTTAGTGCAACAAAACCGCACCATCAAGGGAAATGTTCACGATAGCAAAGGAACCGCGCTCCAAGGTGCAACAATTATGATAAAAGGTTCGACAAAAGCAACTACTACAGATGCAAGTGGTAACTTTCAGATTGAAGCAAATAATAACGCCGTACTTGTCATTAAAATGATCGGCTACCAAACCAAGGAAATCCCGTTGGCCAACCAGCCCTACCTCAATATTGAACTTAGCCAGCATATCGACGCATTGGAGGAAGTCGTCGTCGTAGGCTACGGTACGACAAAAAAGAAAGAACTAATCGGTTCGGTTTCCCAAGTTGATGGGAAACAACTCGCCAAACGCTCCGTTCCCCAGCTTGCTCAGGCCCTCACTGGTCAAATGCCGGGCGTGACCGTCATACAGCGATCTGGCCAACCCGGGGCAGCAAACAATACGATACAGATTCGTGGTGTGGGATCATTCGGCGCCAGTACCGACGCACTTATTTTAGTTGATGGTATCCCCACCAATTCCTTTAATGATATTGATCCAAATGATGTTGCCTCGATATCGGTATTGAAAGACGCCTCCTCAGCAGCCATATATGGAGCTAGAGCCGCAAACGGCGTTATTCTGGTAACAACAAAAACAGGCGCAGCTGGCGGAAAATTAACGGTCAATTACAATGGTTATTATGGGATCCAAAAGCCAACAGCATTCCCCGAATTTGTCAACTCTTGGGAGTACGCTTCCTTACTCAACGAAACCACAAGTGGTGGCGGTGGTTATACGGCCGAAGAAATCCAAAAATTTAAGGATGGCTCAGATCCTGAAAATTATCCCAATGCCAATTATATGGCAAGCTCATTTAAGTCGCAAGCAACACAAACAGGCCACAATTTAAATATATCCAATACCACAGATAAAATACAATACACCTTATCTGCTGGTTTTTTGAATCAAAAAGGTATTGTCATCAAAAACAATTTTGACAAATACAATGTCCGCCTCAATCTCATATCAAACCTCAATGACAAGCTCAAATTAACGACGCGGGTAGCAGCAATTCAGACCGAAACAGACGAACCGGCAGCACCGGCAACGCTCGACTTCTCCCGCATGACGGATATCATTTCTCAGGTGATTCGCTATCCCGCCATATACCCTATTCGGTTGAGCAACGGTGACTGGGGCGCAGGAAATAACCTGAAAGGGACACCCGTATCTTTCCTGGAGAGCGAATCCTTCTACAAAGAAAAAGTATCCAATATCTCGGGAAACGCAAAGCTCGATTGGAAACCGATTTCAGATCTGACCTTATCCGCTATTGGCGGGTATACGCAGACGAATGGCCGTACAAAACTTTTCAGAGCTTCGCAACGGATCAACAATTCCATAATTCTGGGCCCCTCAAATCTGAACCAAAGTGCGCCCTACGACACTTACAAAACTTTTCAAGCTTTAGCAGACTACACGAAGACTTTCGGGTCGCATAACCTGAAAATATTAGGTGGTTATTCTTTCGAAAAAGGCTACAGCGAAGGTTTAAGCGCTTACCGCCAGAATTTTCCCAGCAATGATCTTACCGAGTTAAATGTAGGTTCACCAGATGGGCAACAGAACGCTGGGACAGCCTCAGAGTGGGCATTAGAATCATTATTTGCACGCGTACAATATAATTATGCCAAGAAATACCTTGTCGAGGGTGTTGTTCGATACGATGGGTCATCCCGTTTTCCAACCGATAAAAAATATGCGACCTTCCCTTCGATTGCAGTAGGTTGGTTGCTGAGTGAAGAATCGTTTATAAAGGACCATTATAGTTGGATCGACGAATTGAAAATCAAAGGATCTTATGGGGTACTTGGAAACCAAAATATTGTCGGTAATATACAACAGCGCGTTGTCTCTAACTACCCATACCAGGATGTTTTAAATCCGGGTTATAATTACCCTTTTGGAAATACCATTTCTCCAGGGGTCGCCAGAACAACAATTGTTGACCCTACGCTACGCTGGGAATCAACCCGAACGGCAGATGCGGGCATGGAAGTGGCTTTATTTAAAAATTTATTGACATTCAGTAGTACATATTATAACCGATATACTTACGATATTTTGGTGAGCCCAGGTTCTAGTGTTTCCAAAGTTTTGGGGTTTGAAGTAGGCGTACAGAATTCTGGAAAACTTCGAAATAGTGGCTGGGAATTCACCTTGGGACATCAAAAGAAGTTGAACGAATTTTCGTATAATGTGAATCTAAACTTCTCTACCGTCAAAAATAGAGTCGTCGATTTGGGTGTCGGCAATATCAACCAGCCAAATGGCTTAGTTGGAAATGGTTCAACCCTATTTATCGGTTACCCCATACAGGCTTACTATGGCTACCAAGCCGATGGCCTATTTATCGATGCTGCTGATATTGCAAGCTGGGCCAATCAAACCAGCATCAACCCAAAGCCACAGCCAGGCGATATCCGATACAAAGACATTAGTGGCCCCGACGGCATACCTGATGGAAAAGTAGATGCCACATATGACCGAACTGTTATCGGATCACGTATCCCCAAATACACCTACGGGATGAATATCGGGATGAGCTATAAAGGTTTTGACTTAGGAATACTTCTTCAAGGTGTAAGTGGTGTTAAAGGCTTATTGGACAATTATGCTGGATTTGCGTTGACACAAAACGGCAATATCCAACGCTGGCAAGCTGATGGCAGATGGACAGCAGCAAATCCCGACCGCAATGCGGTTTACCCAAGAATTGAACAATTGCCAAGCACAGGTACTCCCAATACACTGCTGTCAGACTACTGGCTTTTGGATGCGAGCTACTTACGCCTCAAAAATATGCAATTAGGCTATACCATTCCCAAGAACACCCTTGCAAAATGGAAATTGTCAGGCCTGCGGATCTATGCAAACGCCGAAAACCTATTTACCAAAAGCAATTATAGAAAAGGCTGGGATCCGGAAATCAATTCAAGCGGCGCCTACTACCCTATTATGCGCAATTTTACATTTGGGGTTAACCTTAGTTTTTAACCGATCGATAAAAAACCATGATACATAGCACACACAGACATATAAAATTGGCCCTATGCATTCTTCTTGCATCAAGCCTGAGCATCAGCTGCAAAAAACAGCTGGAAACCAATCCGCTTGATAAATTTGCAAACGAGACTTTTTGGACCAGTGAAACGAATGCGCAATCAGCGCTGACAGGATTATACAAAGCAGAAATCCAAATGAACTCCCTCGCCGAATTCAGCCCCACAGACTGGTGGTCCTATAACGGGCTACTTTATCTGGAGTTTGCTTCGGACAATGCCTACGATAGACGTGGTGATAATTCGGTTTTCAACAAGCTATCCGATGGAACATTAACGAGCAATAACGGCAACTTAGACAATTATTGGCAGTATACCTATAAGAAAATCGCCCGTGCAAATTATTTCCTTGAAAATATTGATAAGACGCCGATTTCAGCTGAACTACTCGCTCGTTTCAAGGCAGAAGCGCGCTTTATACGTGCCTGTCAATATTTCTACCTCTCTCAATACTGGGGTGACGCTCCCTTGGTGACCAAAACCTTAACACCCAATGAGGCAAACCAGGTATCCAAAGCAAAAAAACAGGAATTGGTTACTTTTGTTGAACGTGAATTACAGGAAGCGGCAAACGACTTACCGAGTTATGGCAAATTGACTGCCGCAGAACGGGGCCGCGCAAGCAAACAGGCAGCCCTCGCTTTCCTGGGACGCATCCAACTGGCCGAAAAAGCCTACGCCGACGCGATCAAAAGTTATGAGCAGATCATCAATGCCAATGAAAACAGCATTGATCCCAACTATTCAGGCTTATTTAATGGAACCAACGAAACGAGCAAAGAGATTATTTTTGCCACGCAGTATCTTGTTGATCTCGCTGGAAACGGTATGTTCCAACACAATTTTCCCGCAGTCGCCGGGGGTTGGCATCTCCATTGCCCGCTTGGTAGCCTTGTAGAGAGCTATGGTTTCACCGATGGAACGGCATTTTCGTACGATGATGCGCGATATAATGCGCAAGACATCAGCAAAAACCGGGATCCGCGTTTAGCCTTCACGGTGATAACAAATGGAGACCGCTTTAAAAATTTAAAATACACCTCACATCCAGATTCCACATTGTCTATTGATCAATTGACAACAACAAAACAGGCAACACGCACGGGCTACGGATTGCGCAAGTTCAACGACGAAGGCTTTAGTGGAAACTTACAAAACTCTGGAGCCGATGTTCCTATTATACGCTACGCCGAAGTCCTCCTGAGTTACCTTGAAGCCAAACTCGAAAATGGTGATCCTATTACCAGCGACCTACTGGACAAAACTATCAACGCTGTCAGAAAAAGAAGCAGCGTTAATATGCCAGCCATCACCGTCCAAAGCAGTAGCGCACTGCGTTCGACCTTACGTAACGAAAGACGTGTCGAACTTGCACTGGAAGGACTCCGTTATTGGGATTTATTACGTTGGGGTATCGCAAAAGATGTACTAAAGGGCGATTTCTATGGGGCACCATTCCCAGGTGCGAAAAATCTCCGCATAAAAGCAGGTGGAAACAAAGATCCTTATAGCCGATGGTACGTAACCAGTAAGGCCTTCCGAGCTGGCCAAGATGAACATTGGCCAATTCCACAGAATGAAATTAATATCAATCCAAATTTAAAATAGTACCTTGGGTATCGTCAATTGTCAAACGATACCCTTTAAACAAAATTCAACGTATATGAAGAAGCCACTATCTCTAGCGTTATTACTCTCCGCGAGCCTTTTTGTTACGCTACCCACCGTTAGTTTTGCCCAAAAGGCAAGTAAACCGAATGTCATCTATATTTATGCGGATGATCTTGGTTTCGGTGATTTAAGTAGCTATGGTGCCAAACAAATCGAGACACCCAACCTGGATAAGCTCGCCCGGAACGGCGTCCGATTTACCAATGCACATAGTACATCGGCAACTTGCACCCCTTCCCGTTTTGCATTGATGACCGGGACGTATCCATGGCGCCAGGAAGGGACAGGCATTCTGCCAGGCGATGCCAAGCTAATCGTTCCTACGGATAAAATTACATTACCCAAAGTATTTAAACATGCCGGCTATGCTACTGCCATTGTTGGCAAATGGCATATGGGACTCGGAAATCAGGTCCAAAAAGACTGGAATGCCCCCATTAAACCCGGGCCTAATGATGTAGGTTTTGACTATTCATTCATTTTTCCTGCAACAGCAGATCGCGTCCCAACAGTGTTTCTTGAAAATGATCAAGTTGTGGCCGCTGAAGCCAATGATCCAATTCTGGTGGACTATGAAAAGAAAATTGGGAACGACCCTACGGGCAAAGAACACCCCGAACTGCTCAAAATGCATTCTTCACCGGGTCAGGGCCACAATCAGACTATCGTCAACGGTATCGGAAGAATCGGCTACATGAGCGGCGGAACACGTGCCAGGTGGGTGGATGAAGAAGTTTCCACAACATTTCTCCACAAAGCCCAGGACTTTATTTCCCAACATCAAAACAAACCGTTCTTTCTCTATTTCTGCTTGACAGAACCACATGTCCCACGTATGCCCGCAACACAATTTAAAGGGAAAAGCAAACTCGGCTACCGCGGCGATGCTATTCTGCAATTGGATTGGACCGTCGGACAAATTCAACAGCAGTTGCAGCTCTTGGGACTTGACAAAAACACGATTATAATTTTCAGTAGCGACAACGGGCCCGTTCTCGACGACGGCTATATGGATGGAGCTGTGGCCCAACAAAATGGCCATCTACCCGCAGGCCCACTACGCGGTGGCAAATATAGCATCTTCGAAGGCGGAACGCGCGTGCCCTTTATCGTGAGCGGCAAAGGTGTTGCACAGGGGAAAGTTTCCAATGCTTTGATCAGCCAAATAGATCTGTTGGCAACAAGTGCCCAATTATTGGATGTTCCACTAAAAGCAGATGAAGCAAAAGACAGCGCCCCACTCTTGAAAACCTTAACCGGTCAAGATAATAAGGGACGTAGCAGTATGGTACAGCATGCGCAGACACTGGCTATCGTAAAGGACGAATGGAAATATATTGCACCCAGCAAAGGTGCCCCCTACATGAAACTAACCGATACTGAAACAGGAAGTCTTCCGGAAGATCAGTTATACGATCTCAAAAATGATATCGGCGAAAAGAATAATGTGGCTTCAAAATATCCAGAAAAGGTCGCTGAACTCAAGCAGTTATTGGAAGGAGAACGTAAAAAATGAAAATAAAAGCTGGACTCGCCCTCATCCTCCTCGGATGGGGGACTCTTTTTGCACAACAAAAGAAAAAGCAACAAAAATTGCCCAATATTATATTTTTTTATGCGGACGATTTAGGTTATGCCGAAACGGAGCCCTATGGACAGCGATTGATCAAAACACCACATATCCAACAGCTGGCACGTGAAGGTCTACGTTTTATAAACCACTATACAAGTACGCCTGTCTGTGCCCCCGCCCGCTGCATGTTGTTGACGGGCAAGCATGGTGGCCAATCCTATATTCGCGGAAATTATGAATTGGGCGGTTTTGCAGATAGTCTCGAAGCTGGCCAGATGCCACTTCCTGAAGGAACGTATACCATGGCTCACCTATTTAAAAAAGCCGGCTATCAGACCGCAGCCATTGGAAAGTGGGGACTTGGGATGAATAATTCCACCGGAAGCCCCAACAAACAGGGATTTGATTATTTTTTTGGCTACCTGGACCAAAAACAGGCCCACAATTACTACCCAACTCATCTTTGGGAAAATGAAACAAAATATCCCCTTCAAAACAAGGAAAAATTTGTACATACTCCTTTAGATTCCAGTAAGGCCACGGCAGAGGACTTCAAGCAGTTTGACGGTAAGGAATATGCACCTGAACTAATGACAGCGAAAGCGCTGGCTTTTATCGACAAAAACCGAAGTAAACCTTTTTTCTTATACCTTCCTTATACTTTGCCGCACTTATCACTACAAGTTCCCCAGGAATATGTGGATAAATATAAGGACCTCTTCCAGGACAAACCGTATTACGGACAGGACGGCTATACCGCTACCCCCTATCCAAGAGCGACCTATGCGGGTATGATCACCTATCTGGATGACCAAGTCGGTACGATTATGAAACATATCAAATCATTGGGAATAGATGACAATACCATTATTCTGTTTTCCAGTGACAACGGAACTGGTTTTAATGGGGGCATAGATTATCGCTTTTTCCGCAGTGTCGATTCGCTTAGGGGATTAAAAATGGATGTTTTTGAAGGTGGTATCAAAGTTCCGTTAATTGTCAGGTGGCCAAACCATATCAAAGCCAATGCTGAAACGGACCTTATCTCGGCCCAATATGACCTCATGGCAACCTTCGCACAGCTGGTTCAACAAAGCCCCGGACACAGCAATGGGCTCTCCCTCCTTCCAACCTGGCTGGGTCAGAAGGATCAACAGAAACATCAATACCTCTATTTCGAATATCCAGAAAAGGGCGGCCAGCTCGCCATACGCGAAGGACGTTGGAAGGCCGTCAAACTCGATCTGAAGAAAAACCCCAAAGCAAAATGGCAATTGTTTGATTTAACGACAGACCCTTGGGAAGAAAATGATTTAGCTGCACAATACCCACAAATGCTGCGACATTTTGATGAAATTGTTCAGCATGAACACCGACCTGCCCATATTCAGGAATGGGAAATTGTAGCGAATAAGATGATTAAAAAATAAATCGATTTCTTTCTTCATTTTTTTATCTTAAAAAACTTGGGTTGTCCGGATTGAATCATGACAACCCAAGTTTTTTATGTAATTTAGCACAGCAATCCACAGCTGGAGTCTAATGTGAATGTACCTATTGAATGACGTATCGACCATAGAGGAGTACAACATATTCCGAAGGCCAACGTAAAAGGATCAATAACCAAGTATGCGGCAAATAGAATCATACATCAATACACTAAAAGAAGGTGATGAAATGGCTTTATGCTTTTTTATGGATCATTTTGGTCATTCGTTACGCTATTTTGCCTTTTCCTACCTCCGCAACAAAACCGACGCCGAAGAAATTGTCTCCGATGTTTTTGTTAAGTTATGGAATAATCGACAAAAGGTAGAGAATTATGAAAGCCTGAAAGCCTTTCTTTTTATCGCTACTAAAAATGCCTGTATCGATATGCAAAGAACGACGCAATTCAAAGTACGGAAAGAGGAGCTCGATATTCTTCAGCATATGTCGGTTCCGGAAGACGATGTACTCAAGAAAATATTCCGGACAGAACTCACCGAATTGCTGCTTGCTGAAATAAATTTGCTCCCCAGACAGCAGGCTCAGATCTTCAAGCTCAGCTTTTTGGCCGGCTTGAATACCGAAGAAATTTGTGAAACATTAAACACAACCGCATCGACCGTCTATTATGCAAGGTCTAAGGCATTATACGCATTAAAAGAAAGGTTCAAATCTAAAAAATTTGAATACCTCAGTGTTCTTATGCTATCTGTATGGTATGCCTTCAAAGGATAATTAACTCCCTTCAATTTCCCGCATCCGACCCCTAGATAGACCAATAGGCTATTCACACAGCATACCCTCTAAGGTTAACCACCTTCAGGCAATACTTGCCCTCCAACGTTGGAACGGTTTAAAAAATACAAACAACTGTTTATCAGTAAACTAAGAAAGCAATAATTTTAAAAAACTAGAAACAAAAAAAAGCTTAGCATTCGGTCGGGCGACCTGCTAAGCTTTTATAAATACCTCTTTGTAAGAGGCAATCAACCTAAACCTAGGACAAAGATAGTGCTTCAAATGATATAAACAAAAATTTTGTTATATTTTTTTTCAACTCCCATAAATTTGTTTTAGCATAGCAATCACAAAAGGAATAGTAAGTGTACAATGTACACTACAGTCTTTTTGCATTTTTCAACAAGCTTTTTTTTTGGTAGCTTCGCTCAGCGCCTCCCAACCACAGTATTTAACTCGTGCATTATTTAAATTTACTATGTAATAAGGGAGCACTCCTTTGCTTCGTTTTATCAAGCACTCTTATTTTTTACAGGTTCAATTGGATGCATAAACAGGGTCCGAAATGATGGATTGCCCTTTTTAAAGATCCTTTTAACAATCGCTATAACGATCCTGCTAGTTTGAGCATTAAGTCCAGTTTCAACTAGCATACGCCTGACTTATCGCGACAGTATTTGTGCGACCTTAACAATCATATTTCATTTTTTTATTTAGTAACTTTGGAAACAATCAAAAATAAAATAACATGTTTACTGGAATCATAGAAACCTTAGGAAAAATAGAAAATATCGAACAGGAGAAAAGTAATATCCATTTTTACGTCAGTTCTGCTATTTCAAATGAACTTAAAATAGACCAAAGCGTTAGTCATAATGGCGTTTGTCTTACTGTAGTAGGATTAAACAATGATCTCCATAAAGTGACAGCAATTGACGAAACCCTACAGAAGACAAATCTGGCTCAGTTAAAGGTGGGCGATCTGATCAATCTGGAACGCTGTACTTTGGCAGGCGGAAGATTTGATGGACATATCGTTCAGGGACATGTAGATCAGACTGCGCGTTGTATCCAAAAGAAAGATGAAAATGGTAGTTTTATTTTCACCTTTCAATATGATGTTTCCCAACAAAATATCACCGTAGAAAAAGGATCCATTACCGTAAATGGTATCAGCTTGACAGTAGTCGATTCTAAAGACGATCAGTTCTCCGTTGCCATCATTCCATATACGTTAGAGCATACCAACTTGCAGCAGGTTGAAGTCGGGAGCACAGTCAACTTGGAGTTTGATATCATCGGGAAATATGTCACGAAGATAATGGCTTTGCGCGCTTAAAAAATTCACTGTTCTTCCTTGGGTTTAAAGGTAATCCAAGGAAGTTCATCCTTACACGCTTTATTTCGGGTCCTAACTGTCTACTTGATTTATTCCAAATAGTGCCCCTGACGGATCAGTAATGCGCGATATTTATTGAATACACTCGATTTGGAAACAAAGCCCATATATTTATTTTCGTCCCCTAAAACCGGAAGTATCCACGTATCGTCCTTATTCATTTTAGCCATCACGATTTCCATGTTTTCGTTGATCCCAACGGTATCATTTGGCTTCTGCGCTAATTTCTCAAAGGTGGTATCTCCCCCATCCACTTCGCCCAATAAGACTGAAAATAGAAACTCACTATAAAGAAGTCCCATAAATTTGCCCTCATAATCAACCACGGGAAAGATATTGCGTTTACTATGGATGATGTCTGTTTGTCGACCTTTTGGTGTTTCGTCAGGGCGTAAGATCACAAAATTAGTTTCCAATACATATTTAATCCGCATCATACTTAACACGGATCGATCCTTATCTTCATAAGAAATCAGATCGCCGGACTCGGCCAATACCTTGGTGTAAATGGAATGCTTTAGCACGGCTCGATTAATCAAATAAGAAATGGAACAAACCAACATCAATGGAACCATTAACGTATAACCTCCGGTCACTTCAGCAATCAAAAATATGCCTGTCAACGGCGCATGCATAATGCCGCTCAACGCACCGGCCATCCCCGCAACCACAAAATTTGGCACATTTAACTCGGCTATTCCGGTTAAGTTTACACCATACGAAAATGCAAATCCTAATAATCCGCCCATGACTAAACTTGGTCCAAATACACCACCATTTCCACCGCCATTTAAAGTAAATAATGCGGCAAGGGACTTTCCAAATAAAGTTAATATCGTATAACCCAGGACGACTAATCCCATATCTTTATAGTCTGAAAACAAACTGTTCTTAACAATCGAGTTAAACTGACCATTCAGAATCTGCTGAATGGTAATATAGCCCTCGCCATACAGTGCCGGGAATACAAAAATCATCAGACCTAAAGCAATTCCACTGACCCAGACTTTATTATAGGGATTCTTAATCTTAGAAAACCATTTACCCACACTTCTGGAAACACGTGCAAAGTAAATCGTATAAAGCCCAATCAACACGGCCAACAAGAGGTAAAATATTAAGGCCGAAACCTGCCAGTCGGAATTAAATGTACTGAATAAGGGTTCATTATAAAGCACACGAGAGACAACAGAAGCCAATGCTGATGAGATCAGCAAAGGAATGAACACGGGAATTGAAAATTCTGGAAGCAAAATCTCGATGGCAAAGATCATTCCGGCCAAAGGGCTGTTGAATGCACCTGAAATTCCTGCTGCTGCACCGCAAGCCAATAACATGGTAACTTCCTTATACTGCAGTCCAAAAAAACGGGCGATATTAGAACCGATAGAAGACCCGCCCAAAGCAACTGGTGCTTCCAAACCACAGGAACCGCCAAAGCCAACGGTTATAGCTGAGGTCACTACCTGAGAATAAATATTACTGGGATCCAATCGGCTGCCTTTCCGACTGATGGCATAGATAATGGGTGTAATCCCATGTTCCATCTTCTTCCCTTTTAGAAATTTGCGAACAAAAAACACGCTGAGCAATATTCCGATCAATGGAAAAATTAAGTAAACTGAGTATTTTACTTTCCAGTCGATATCATCTTGTATTGTCGTTGCAATAAAATGGGTTAATCTTTTCAATACAGATGCCATAATACCACCGACAATTCCAACCAAAAATGCGAGTATAATGATAAAGTTCCGATTCGAAACTTTCTTCATCCGCCATTGATTGATCTGGTCTATTTTTTTAAAAAAACGTCTTTTGAGGTTTCCCATATCGTTCTATTGAAAGCTCAACACTTCCTTCTTCTTTTTTGTTTTGAATTTATCGGGTACTACGGCCAATATTTCTCTTTCCAGCGCCTGGATGGCCTGTCTCTTCACATAGTTCTGTGTGGTCACCAATGATATCTCACGTACCGGTTCTGGTGATTTGAAATAACGGATACGATCCAATTGTTCGTCGGAATAATCCCAAATCGACAATTCAGGCAATATGGTGATGCCATCGTTGATATCGACCATACGTTTTAAGGTCTCTACGCTACCGGTGTTATATTCAAATCTTCCTGTAAGATCTTGATTGTGTTTGTGGTGACAAATATTAAGTACCTGCCCACGCATACAATGCCCCTCATTGAGCAACCAAAGTTTATCATCGGCAATATCATCGCCACTCAGTATTTTTTTCGGAAACAGGGGGCTATTGACTGAGATATAGGCGACAAAATTTTCGTAAAATAAAGGCGACTCCAAAATCCCAGGGTCATTTAAAGGAGTAGATAGCACACCACAGTCCAAAAGTCCGACCTTCAATTCATGCACAATCCGTTCTGTGGTATATTCCCATATCTGCAATTGTAGCTTCGGATATTTTTCCATAAATGTGGTCAGCACATTCGGAAGTAAATATGGTGCGATTGTCGGGATAACACCGACCCTTAGTGTACCCTCAATTTCCCCTTTTTTATCCTGTACAATCTCATTGATTTTTCGGCTTTCCGTCAATACCATTCGAGCTTGAAGAATAATTTTCTCGCCGATTTCTGTAGGAACAACAGGCTGACGGCTCCGGTCAAAGATTTTTGCCCCTAAAGACTCTTCAAGTTTTTGTATTTGCATGCTCAACGTAGGTTGCGTGACAAAACATTTTTCTGCAGCTGCAACAAAACTTCGGTAGGTATCAACAGCTATAATATATTCCAATTGGATTAAGGTCATCTTACTATCTTTAAAGCACAAAATTACGATTCCTGTCGTAAACCAATGTCAAATCCTTTACAATTAAAGTCAACAGGGGTATTGGGCCTGCTGATTATACAATAAATACCTTGCCAAAAAGATCCTGTATATCCACTATTGTTACATTAGTTCACATAAAAAATCGATTTCATCGAAATGCTTTTCTTAAATTTGGAGATTTACAACAGTTGATAGTTAAAATCCTATGAAGTTTATAAATCGTACGACAATTGCACTAGCTTTATTCTTAACCATGGCAAACAGTCCTTATAGCAAGGCAAATCCTGATGAGGGAATGTTTCCATTGAGCGAATTAAATAGAGCTGGATTGAAGAAAGCCGGATTAAAGATCAGTGAGAGAGACATCTACAATCCTGGCCAGGTCGGACTGGTAGATGCCCTGGTTCAAGTCAGTGGATGTACTGGATCGTTTGTCTCAAACCGTGGTCTGATTATTACCAATCATCATTGTGCTTTTTCTGCCGTTCAACTTGCGAGTACAGCAATCAACAATTACCTAAAAAACGGTTTTGTCGCACAAAATCAAGAGCAGGAAATTGAGGCAAAAGGATTAAAAATAAGAATTACCGATTCTTATGAGGATGTTTCCGCTAAAATATTAAATGCTGTCGCTAACATCAGCGATCCAGTGGAGCGTATCAATACGATCAAACGTAAACAACAAGAACTGGTTAAACAAGCTGAAAAGGAAGATCCGACGATTAAAGCTGAAGTATCGGAAATGTTTATCGGCAAAAGTTATGTCCTATTCCGTTATAAAACAATTGAAGACGTTCGTTTAGTTTATATTCCACGTCAAAACATCGGAGAATTTGGTGGAGAGACCGATAACTGGGTATGGCCACGCCACACGGGAGATTATTCTTTTCTGAGAGCTTATGTCGGCAAAAACGGAAAATCTGCACCTTATTCTAAAGATAACGTTCCTTACCAGCCCAAAAAACACCTTAAAGTCAATCCAAATGGGGTACGGGAAAATGATTTCACCTTTATCCTTGGTTATCCCGGAAAAACATTCCGACACAGACCAGCACAATATATTCAATATCAACAGGAATATCTTTTGCCCTACGTATCCAACCTGTATGATTTCCAAAATAAACAGATGGAGGAAGCAGGAAAAGACAATACCGATATCGCCCTATCCTTGGCAACACGCATAAAACGTAATGCGAATGTATTGAAAAACTATCGTGGTAAACTCAAGGGCTTACGAGGAATCGACTTGCTATCGACAAAAAAACAAGAAGACGAAGCACTGGCAGCGTTTATCTTAAGTAAACCCGAATTGAAAAACAAATATGGAAGTCTACTCGCTGATATTGATGCCTATTATCAGCTCAGTGATCAAGATGCCCTGAAAGAACTTTGGATCAACAATATTTACAACAGCACAAGCTTATTGAAAGTAGCTCGCGACCTAAACGTTCTGAAAACCAACTTAGCCAAGGAAAAATCATCCCAGGCGGCCAAACAGCTTTTCGATTTAAATATTGAAAAGTTAAAAACAGCACTTAAAGAAACTTACGAAAGCTACAATAAGCAAGCTGATCAGCGTATTTTCTCCCGAATGTTGGAAGATGCCATTGCATTCCAAGGTAAAAATCAATTGGCCTCCATTCAGAAATTGCAATTTAATACGGCTACTGCACAAGAATTTGCAACAGAGATTATTCAGAACAGTAAACTTGGCGATCAAAATTACATACTAAATACCGTCTTGGCCAATGCCGATGCACTTCAGAAATTTGACGACAAATTATTGGATTTCCAGGGCAAATTGAACAATGATATTGTCCAGTTCGCTGCTGAACAAAAAAGACGTGAAGGGGTACTGAACAAATTAATGGGCGATTATGTCGCCGTTAAGGAAATTTTCCAGGCCAAGAACTTTATTCCTGATGCAAATTCAACCTTACGTCTGACTTACGGGCACATCAAAGGCTACTCGCCTGCTGACGCAACCTATATGAAACCGTTTACAACAATCGAAGGGATTATTCAAAAAGGAAATCTTGGTTTAGCAGAATTTGACTATCCACAAGAAATCAAGACAGCTTACCTCAACAAAAATTTTGGTCCCTATGTTCAAAAAGACCTGGGGTCCGTGCCGGTTAATATCTTATATGATATGGATACTACAGGTGGAAATTCAGGATCTCCAATAATGAATGCCAATGGTGAATTAATCGGTGTAAATTTTGACCGTGCTTACGACGCAACAATTAATGATTTCGCTTGGAACGAGAGTTACAGCAGATCCATCGGAGTCGACATTCGTTATGTCCTCTGGGTTGCCGATAAAATTGACAACGCGCATTTTATCCTGAAAGAAATGGGTATCTAATCTGGTCTAAAACAAGGCGCAAGAAAGCCGCTGCATCGAGAGATGCAGCGGCTTTTTTTGTTCACCACGCTATTTCCGATTCGCCCGGCGGCATGCCACTACGAACGAAGAATCACCGTAAATCAGAACCTATTCATCTAACTCAGAATAGCTTCGCATACTATTTTGCCCCTTGGAGCAAAGAAGAGAAAACAGTCTTCAAACGCAACAAGCCTGTTGTCAATACCTCCCTCGAACAAGCAATGTTGAGGCGAATAAAGTCATCACTCCCCTTCCCGTACATCGCACCTACATTCACCTGCACATGCGCTTCGTCCAATAAGAGCTTTCCCAATTTTCGACTTGAAATCCCCAAAGCGGCGCAATCTACCCACACCAGATAAGTACCCTCCAAAGGAAACACATGCAAAGCAGGCAGATGTTCGTTCATAAAGCCTTTCAAATACAGATAATTTGCATGGATGTAGCTTAAAGCCTGATCCAACCATTCCCCGCCCCACTCGTACGCAGCGATCAAGCCCGTAATGGCAAAGGGACTTATGCTACTGATCTCATTAGCTAAGAAAGCCTGTTGCACCTTCCTCTTGAGTTCAGGATCGGCCACGAGAACTGTAGCGACCTGCAATCCCGCCAAATTAAAGGTTTTACTCGGTGCTACACAGGTAATCGAATTCGCCAAAAAGGCTGCACTGATACTTCCAAAAGGAATATGTGTATAGCCTTCAAATACCAGATCGCAGTGAATTTCATCCGAAATGACTAAAACTTGGTGTCGCAAACAGATTTCACCAAGACGTTCAAGCTCAGCTCGGGTCCAAACTCGCCCAGCCGGGTTATGTGGGCTACATAAAATAAATAACTTGACTTTCGGATCACTTGCTTTATGCTCAAAATCCTCAAAATCGATCGTATACTCGCCATTACGATAAATCAGGTCATTGGAAACCACCTGGGCTTGATTGCGTTCTATGGAAGAAAAAAAACAATGATATACAGGTTCTTGCACCAAAACCTTATCTCCGGGTGATGTCAATGCGCTTACCAAAGCCGAAAGCGCCGGTACGACACCGATAACAGGAAGTATCCATTCCGGTTGAAGTACAAATTTATGCCGCTGTGAGGACCAGCTCATCACTGCGCTGTAAAAAGCAGTTGGAATCGTAGCATAACCATATACCGCATGTTGAACCCGTTGCGCAAGTGCATCCACGACTGGTTGTGCTGCTGGAAAGTCCATATCCGCAACCCAGAGTGGAATCAAATCGGCATAATCGTGTTGATTCCATTTGACCGAATCGGTACCACGACGAACAATCGTTTTGTCAAAATTATAGATCATACAGCAATTTAATTAAAATTAGGAGGCATTTGCAAAAAAAATATGATAAAGTAAAAGGGGGTTCAGATCGCACGATAAATTACCTAGTGAAGGCTAATATACATAACAAAACTCGCGGACATAATAGACAACATGCAATAAAAAAATCCAGTATACCTGGATAAGCAGAAAGCGCTATCTTTACAGAAAATAGCATAACAACTATGGCCAAAAACAACTTTTCATTCCGTGCCAGATTAAAGAGTTTTCACTATGCTTTCAGTGGGTTGAAAACAGCCTGGCATGAAGAACATAATTTCAGGGTGCATTGTATAGCGGCCATTATGGCCATACTGCTATCCGTTGTGCTTCACATCAGTACCCACGAATGGATTGCTGTACTCTTTGCCATTGGTTTTGTATTCGTCTGTGAGTTGTTAAATACTGCATTGGAAAATATGGCTGACTTTATCTGTCCAGAACATAACCCAAACATCAAAAAGATGAAAGATGTCGCCGCAGCGGCAGTGATGATAAGCAGCATCACCGCGCTATTGATCGGCCTATTAATTTTTACCCCCAAGCTGATCTCATTGGCCCTTCGTTACATTTTCTAACGCGAATTTCTCATCAAATGCAATCTTCTTCGGATCAACAAAAGACATTTTTCCAGCTTTCTCCTCCATCGCACCATAACCTTCCATTGCACGAGCCTTAGATAATTTAAATATCACCTGGCGGACCGATTCCTGTCCCTCAGAAGAAAAAGTATAATCGGCCGTTAAAATGTCCCCCTTCAAGACACCATCAATATGTCCGCTATTACGATCTTTTTCCTTCCAGGCATAGCTAAGATCACCCTGTACCTTTTCTCCATCAACAGTGATTGACAGTGAAATGGTATCGCCATTTTTAAGGTACTGATATGTACTCTTTCCACTAAAAAAACCCGCGGTATCCAACGGTTGAGTAGTTTGAACAGTATCATTGCGTTTCGTTGAAGTAACTTGTTTTTTTTGTTCCTGATGGCAGCCAGCACAACACAGCAACGCTATAAATCCGAAATTGATTATTCTCATCGTCTATTTTTTGTTTGATCGTATAGATAGCAATTCAAAAGAATTTTTGTTTTAAATAACTACCATTTAAAATTTTCAAATTCAAAAAACAAAAAGCAAGCGAATATTGTTTATAAGTTAGATAGCAGTCTACTATTTTAGCACGATATAAGCTATTAAAAATAAACAATTTAGTAACAATAAAATTATCGTAGGCTTATTGTAAAGCTAATTTTTATTAGTAAATTGTACATTATAAAATTCAGGAATTCTTAACCAATATTAGTATGAAAGATGTAAGCTTTAAGAAATTTGATAGTGGATGTACATCACTCACAAAATTGTCCATTGAAACAGACTTGGCTATTATTGTTAAAGAGCAAGTTACGATTCCTTCCGAATCCAAAATTGAAAAACTCAGACGCTGTAAAGAAGAGTTACTTAAAAGCCTTTGGTTTGTTCAACGTCAATGTTGAGATAACATTTTCCTTCAAATTTCGACTATCCGCCGATCAGCCTCTTATGGTCTGACCGCCACACATTCAAGTCACTTTTAACACAAAATAAGCCCCTCTGCTTTATGCTTTTTGGGGCTTTTAATATATTCGATGACGAGGGATCAAAGCGATTTCAAATGTTTATAATTAGACTTAATGGTATCCCACACCTCTTCGAAATTACCCGACAACATTAATTTTGCCATACTTTCTGTCATCCCTTTCATTTGACTGAAGGATATCTTGGGTGGCATAGCCAATGCATTGGGATTGGTATATAGATCAATTAGGACAGGCTCATCGACAATCCCAAAAGCCTCATGGATAACACCATCCACCTCCTGGGGTTGAGTCACCGTAAATGCACGTATGCCCATCGCCTGGGCGATCATCGCAAAATCTGGATTGACCATATTAGTTTCCTGATCTTTAAGACCTGATACCTGCATCTCCAATTTAACCATACCAAGTGCACGATTGTTGAAGACGATGATTTTGATCGGTAAGTTATATTGTTTTATTGTTGCAAGATCCCCCAACAACATGGATAGGCCTCCATCGCCACAAAAAGCAATAACCTGGCGCTCAGGATGTGTCAATGCAGCTCCAATAGCCATTGGCATGGCATTAGCCATAGAACCATGATTGAAAGACCCCAGCATGATTCGATCCTTTCGCTGATTAATATAACGTGCTCCCCAAACACAGCACATCCCGGTATCAAGCAAGAAAATAGCATCATCACTGGCTTTCTGATCAATGGTATGAGCGACAAATTCTGGCTGTATTGCGCATTCGCTGCCTGAATCCTCCACATACGTCATGAGATCTTCCTTGACCTTTTCATAAGAAGCAAGCTGCTTCTCCAGAAATTTCGTATCCGAACGCGCTTCTACAAAGGGCAATACCGCTTTTAAGGTATGCTCAATATCGCCAACAAGCCCATAGTCTACGATGGATCTACGCCCTAGCTTTTCACCTTCAATATCAATCTGGATAATGGTTTTGTTGGTCGGTATAAAATCCTTGTAAGGAAAATCAGTCCCTAAAAGTAAAATAAGATCGGAATGATGCATACTTTGAAATGCTGAAGCCATTCCTAGAAGTCCTGTCATCCCGATTTCATTGGGATTGTCGCGTTGGATATCCAACTTTGCTTTAAATGAATAACCTACTGGCGCATGGATCTTTTGTGATAATGCTACAATTTGCTGCTGTGCTTTCTTGGCCCCCACACCACAGAACAAGGTTATCTTTTCTGCTTGATTGATATATTGTGCCAATCGCCCAATTTCCATCTCCGAAGGTCTAATTTGCGGCTCGGTAAAAAACACCTTCGTTGAAGTATTCATTTGAACCGCTTCCATTTCTGATACATCACCAGGTAGGCCGATAACTGCAACATCCCGTTTAGAGATAGCCTGTTGTAATGCATTTTGCACCATACGTTGCACCTGCTCCGGCCGAGTGATCATTTGGTTGTAGCAAGAACAATCATCAAACAGTTTGATTGGATTGGTTTCTTGAAAATAATCGGTTCCAAATTCGTAGGTAGCACATGTTGATGCGATCACAAGCATGGGTACACGAGTCTTGTGTGCTTCATAAACACCATTGATCAGATGCACATGCCCAGGCCCACTGCTTCCCGCACAACAAGCGATCCCGTGCAAATCAGCTTCTGCCGTTGCAGCAAACGCCCCCACTTCCTCATGCCTGACATGTATCCATTGCATCGTTCCATCTGCATGAACAGCTTCGTTGAAAAAATTTAAACTATCGCCCGTTACGGCATAAATACGCTGAATTCCCGCATCCTTTAAAAGACCCACAATCTGGTGTGCTACATTTTTCATACTTATACTATAATTTAAGATTTTGTGATAGCGGCATCGTGCAAATTATATTGCCGCTATTTAATAACAACAATAATGTAGCGTAATGGTTTGGGACATTAGCTGAACAGGTCTGTCGTTTCCCAAGCGTATAATCTGGTCGAATGTGCAATAACAGCCTCAATTGGGAGCAGGTATATACTGGGCCCAAATTTAAGACAACAACTCGCTACACTTGAAATAAAAAGAGATTGTAATCAACAAAAAAAGCTGTTTCAAATTCATTGAAACAGCTTTTTTAAAATGATAGCTTGGATAAATCCTTAGTTGATTTGTCGCGACAACTCATCGACAAAACGCTTTGCATCATTGAGATCTTTGTTCCAGTCCGCATAGCGTTTAGCGGTATTTAATTTTGCAATTTTTGCATTTAGCTTCGCTAGGTTGGCTTGATCTTTTGACTTCTCCAACTTGGCTTTCAGAATGCCGACTTTGGTATAATCCTGAATACCTTCCAACATACGCTCGTAACGGATAGAGCTTCTTCCTTGCGGATAAACAATATAGGTGTCTCCTGCCGGCCACGTACGGAACCTTGAATCATGCAGTGGATCCTTCACCCAGGAGTTGAATGCCCAACGCAGTGCCCCATCGAAACCTGCCGCCAGCGCATACCAAGCCATATAGGTGGATTCTGCTGGATCCGAGAACGTAAATTGATTTGGAAATTCGTCCGAACAGCACACATAAAATGTCGTGATATATCCTTTTTTACGTCGCTCAATAAGATCGTTCTGATCAAAAGGATCGCCAGCGGCGACGCTGATATCTGTACTCTTATGATAGCGTTGGTAGCTTTTGTGATTATCAGCAAATGCAACACCAAATTCGGGCGCTACTTTTTCCAACAAGGCGATCGCTGGATCCATTTCTTCCCGGCCTCTTTCATCCATCGCAATATTGGTAATCTTTAACCAGCCCTTTGCGGTAATGTGCTTACTAAAATCCTTTAAGAAAGGCGTCCATAGCTCCTCAAATATTGCTGTACCGGGTTTTGCAATCACATTGACCAGTTCATTTTTGCTCTCATCGAAATAATGTACCTCGTTGTTCCATGGTAAAAGCGAATAGCAATTGATCTGTTTGTTGACCCCTAGATCCATCATAAAGTTTACCCATCGATCAAAAACAGAATAATCATAAGCCCAGGAACCGTCTTTTGCCTTCTTCCAGGTGATCATATCCGCATAGGGATCATAGGTCTGTACGTTCCACGCATCCTTATTTAAAGTCGCAGTAATCACTTTTTGCCCAGCAGCTGCAAGCTGTTTCATGGTCGGCTTCAACGCTTCAAAATGTTCATCGCTCCACATCTTCACATTATTGACACGAGCTACAGCAGAAGGATGCTGCCATTGGTCCAAATGATAAGTCCACTGCGACGATGGCGGCAGCACATGATTTTGAACATTGACGATAAGCTGTAATTGCTCTTTCACCTTACCATTTTGCTGAACCGAAATTGTCGTTTTATATTGTCCTGCGGCAGCTTCCTTGGGAACCTTTACGGTAATCCATACAGGACGGACTTTCTTCGCTTCAAGGTCATAGCTTTTGAGATCATCCAACATATCTGCCGAAAGAGAAGCTTTAAAATCTTCTGGCTTACGATGGCCACAGCCACTTGCAAATTCATCAGTCATGACATAACGAACAAAACGCGCTTGTACCGCATCGCTGCCGATCACCTTGCCTGTTGTAGATTTTAATTCACTTGCTGATACAGCGACATGCGCTGTGGCAACACTGGTCCATAACAATACCTGCGCCGATACTTGTTCACCTTTCCAGGCATCTACAGTCGCCGTACGTTGTGTTGTCAGATTTGGATTGACGGATTTGGGATAACGTTTGTCTATCGATACAAACGAAGCATGTAGGCCGGCTTTAACATTCGACCAGTTGGATAACGTATCCTTTGTCGGATCGGCCATTTCAGTAAATGTTGTCCCTGTAGCAAAACGCTGCTGGGAAAATCCCGGATTACTGCCGCAAAATAGCATACAAGCCAGGGCAATAGAAGAATAAATTGTAGTTTTAGGCATAACAGTTATAATTAACAAAACTTTAGCGAAGCGATGATCTTCTTTCCAGCCCAGGAGCAGGGTGCTCGCAGAAAAAAGGCAAACAACTTCTGTTTGCCTTAAAAATAGTAAAATTTTATTTATCTATAACTAACTTTGTTCAAAAATTTCAGAAAGTGCTTTATACAGTTCAGGATGATGGGTCTTGAATTTCGCTGGGTCCTCAAAGAAATATTCAGAAGCAACTGCAAAAAACTCGGCTGGATTGGTCATGCCATAGACATCAATATCAGATTTATTCGCCTTTATTTTGGCAATCTCTTCCCGTATCAGATTCATAAAAGGAATGACTGAAGCTTTATCCATCAGACGTGTTGGAATGCCATCCACAGTACCATCGGTTTTATCGATCAAGTGTACAAATTCATGTATCGCTGTATTCTGTCCATCTTTTGGGTTCCTAAAACCATACTCCAATGCCGATTTGGACAATATCATTTGTCCGTTCATGGCTCCCTCACCTACCATTCCCATTATATTTCGGTCAGCATGGCCTTCAAATTCATACGCTGTATTGAACTGGGAAGGATAAACCATAATATTGGTCAAATTGGGATAAGTCCATTTCTTAAAGGCAAATATTGGGATAATTGCACTGGCGGCAATCATCATATAATCTTTCAGCTCAACCGCTACGCCCACACCTTCAATTTTGACCGTATCCAAAAATTTTAAACAGCGGGTTTCAAATTCCATTTTATCCGCATCGGACAGATTGCGGTAATAGGCAACTTCTTTTTCCAGAATTTCCTTTCCTTCGTCGCTTAATACACGTTTAATGGCTTTGCTGTTTTTGGCCGTACGATTTAACAGGTAATAAACAACATAAATGGTTACTGGTATAAGCAGTATAATAAATAGTTTTCCTAACATATTAGTTGATCTGTATCCATTTGGGATCCCGAGCCTGCAAATTACGCAAAAAGCCTTTAAAATGTGAGGTTCCGAATAAGATTAAAATCTTTTGCTGTGGGGCGTCAGCAACTAATGATGCCAGGTTTTCTTCCCTTTTTTTCATGACAAATTCTTTATCAAATTTGTTCTTTAAGGCTGCTTTGATCGGTTTACAGGAATAAGGTTCTTGGAGCGGTGTTTTGTAATCACAATCATCCAGTTTGATCGTACCATACAGGTATTCAAACTCGTCAAGCAATTTATTTTTGGGAATATCCGCATTCACCGCCGTTTCATAATTCACCAGGAAAAAGGAATAATCGGGCTGACTGATGATTCGTTGCCCCAGTTTACGGTACATGGGCGCCCGAAGAACCCGGGAGGTATCGCCCGGTATTTCAATACATTGCTGCAGCCCGAGCCGATTGCCTGTAAGTTTTCTAAATTTGCGGTCATACAGATCACGTTGTGCCGCACTATCCACCTGATAGGCGATACTTTCATAAAAAACAACATAGCCCGAACGTTGGAGGGAATCTACAGCGCGCTGAATTTGATCATAGTACACCCGCGTACCCAGATGCCGCATTGGAATATAAACGACTGATCGATCGCCATGGCGAAGCTCGAATTTTCGTGAGGCATCACGCAAGACACCTGTACCTTGAACCATCAATGACGTTTGGCAGCCCAAAAGAACAAACAACACAAAACAAAGGGAGATAATCTGTCTCAATCGCATACTACTCATTATAATATCTATTCTTTGCTAGCAAAGACAATACCATCTGACGTTAATTTGCCGGTATTAGGCAAATTTTGACTTCAGGTAATTACTTTTCAAGATACTTTTATATGAATAACATGAAATGATAACAATATATTATCTCCCTTGTTCTATAAATTTTATAAGCTTGTCAATCCTATTGTTGTTCCATTTGGAATTACAGCATTTTTTTTGATGACAACAATGCCGTCACAAATGGTATAGGTGGGGTGATTGGCGTTCAGCAAATGAGGTCCACCATTGATCCGGACATCGTTGCCGATACGACAATTTTTATCCAAAATAGCATTCTCAATATAACAACGTTCTCCAACACCGACCACAGGTATATTTTTACGCTTTGCTTCCTCCATATCGACGAGATCCTCATAATAATCTGATCCCATCATATAAGTACCGCGCACAACAGATCCTGTACCAATCCGTGAACGAACGCCCACGACGGAACGGTCTATTTTATCAGCTTGGATAATACAGCCATCCGAAATGACCGAATTGATTAATGTTGTACCCGAAATCTTAGAAGGCGGCAACATCCTTGGACGGGTGAAAACCGTATTTTTATCAAACAGATTGAAGGCCGGAATATTATCGGTCAAACCAATGTTGGCTTCATAGAAAGACCCTATGGTACCGATGTCTGTCCAATAGCCCTCAAATTGATAGCTAAGCACCCGACTTGTATCAATGGCATCGGGAATAATTTCTTTACCAAAATCCATTCCGCGATTCTCTTCAAGCATACGTTTCAGGACGCCTTTTGAAAAAACATAAATACCCATAGAGGCCAGGAATTCTCTGCCCTCACCCTTTAAATGATCGCTCACTTCTGAACTCCAGTCTACCAGCTGCTCGCTATTCGGTTTCTCGATAAAAGAGGTAATATGATTCTTTTCATCCGATTTCAGTATACCAAAACCGGTGGCATCTTTGGCGTTTACTGGTATAGTCGCAATGGTCAGGTCGCCTTCGTTTTCGACGTGGAAGTCAACCAGTGCATCAAAATCCATTTGATATAGCTGATCCCCTGATAAAATCAGTACATAGTCATAATCAATACTCGCCAGCTTCCGAAACGATCGTCGCACGGCATCGGCCGTACCCTCGAACCATTTGTCGCCATCGTTGGTCTGTTCAGCAGCCAGAATATCGACAAAGCCCTTGCTAAAAATACTAAAGTTGTAGGTATTCTTAATGTGGGAGTTGAGCGACGAAGAATTGAATTGTGTCAACACAAAAATCTTGTTAAAACCCGAATTAAGACAATTCGAGATGGGAATGTCCACCAAGCGATATTTCCCGGCAATGGGAACTGCTGGCTTAGACCGTTGATCGGTCAATGGATACAGACGTGAGCCCCTTCCTCCGCCCAAGACGATAGCTACTACATTATGACGTGACATATCAAATTACATTAATTGGTTATATAGACTTATATACTTCGCTGCAGATTTATCCCAAGAAAAATCCAACTGCATCATTTTACGTTGATTCTCCTCAAACTGCTTTTTACTATCGTAAAAATTTATAGCCCGAACAATCGCTGCACTAATTTCAGTGATTGTCAGACTATCAAAACCTATACCGTAGCCATCATTTTTCAGATCGATTACCGTATCTTTTAATCCCCCCACCTGATGCACGATCGGCAATGTACCGTACTTCATAGCATAGAGCTGATTAAGTCCACAGGGCTCAACACGGGAAGGCATTAAAAGAAAATCCGCACTGGCATAAAGCCAATGGGCCAGATTTTCATCATAACCAAAGAACACATCAAAATTATCAATTCCATCATCGACGAGTGATTTCACACGTGACTGGATCGCTGGGTCTCCGGCACCCAGTATAAATATACTTAATCTATCGTGATATTTCTCCGTCAAATCCAAAATTATCTCCGGAAGTAAATCCGCTCCTTTTTCTGTTGCAAATCGGCCGATAAAAACAAGCAACGGTCGATCTGGATTGATTTTATACTGCTTCGCCAAAGCCTCCTTATTTTTCAACTTTCCGGAAAAAGCTTGTACAGCATCGTAGTTTTCTAGCAAGGTATAATCAATTTTAGGATCCCAGATTTCCCAGTCAATTCCATTGACAATACCGACAGATTTATTTCGCTCATCATAAAACAGCTGCTGCAAACCATTTGCTTCCACATAAAGCTCTTCCAGGTAACCTTCGGAGACCGTTGTGTACGCATCGCAACATTTAATGAGGGCTGCAAGCGGATTAATTAAACCATCCCAGTCCAATAATCCCCATTTCCAACTATCGAAAGCGGGCAACAGAATAGCTTTACTCCAATGCGTCCAGCCCTGATACTGCCCATTGTGGACGGTGGCCACCGTTTTAACGTCGGCAAGAAAGTTATAGTCATTGCTATACCTCATCAAAAAAGGCATTAAGCCGACATGATGATCATGGCAATGCACAATATCAGGTACTATATTTTTATCCTTAAACCACGCCAAAACAGCATGTTGAAAGGCGATAAACTGCTCGCCTTCATCCGGATAACAATATACCTCCTGCCGATCGAGTTTACCTGGAATCTTAATCAGGTAGAGCTCAAATCCAAGTACCTGATGATCTTCCTTATAAACACTGTAGCGCAGCAATTCAGATCCTTGGTAAAAAGTACCTTCATGAACTAGGCTAAAAGCATGATCCCTAACAAAAGGACGATCATACCAAGGCATGACAACCGCCGCCTCCCATCCCAGTTTGGTTTGGTATTTGGGCAGCGCGCCCACGACATCCGCGAGACCACCTACTTTGGCCACGGGATAACATTCTACACTCAAGTGAAATACGTTCATTCTTCTTTTACAGCATGAGATTTAATAACAAGATTTTATACAGGGATACGCTCGCCTTGTTTAATGGGATTGACTTCCTTTACCGCTCTCTTCCTTTTCAAAATATATCCGCCAAGCGGAGGTAAATGAACTTGAGCAGACTGTACCTGGTTCATCCAATGCAGGTGTTCACTATGAATAAGCAGCTGATGTATTCCAGAACCGAAATAGGTCAAATCATCCGAATTCAGCAGCACTTCCCATTCACCAGCGTAAGGTAAACCAATACGGAAATGTTCCCGAACAACAGGCGTTAAGTTAAGTACAACAACCGTATCATCCCAGGCGTCAAATCCCTTTCGCCAATAGACCACAACCGAATTTTCACGATCACCAGCATCTATCCATTCAAAGCCCGAAGCGTCAAAAGCCTTCTGGTAAAGACTTGGTTGGCTCCTATAAACCGTATTCAGGTCGGCTACAAATTGCTTCATACCCTGGTGTGGCGCAAATTCCAAAAGATGCCAATCAAGCGATTGGTTTACATTCCACTCCGAAGTCTGCCCAAATTCTCCGCCCATAAACAGCAATTTTGTTCCCGAAAAAGTATACATAAAGAGATACAATGCCCGCAGGTTGGCAAACTTTTGCCATTCATCGCCCGGCATCTTATAAATTAATGAATGCTTTCCGTAGACAACCTCATCATGTGACAGCGGTAGCATAAAATTTTCATGGAAAGCATATACTGTCGCAAAGGTCAGTCGATCATGATGATAGCTGCGATTAATCGGATCCTCTTTAAAATAATCCAATGTGTCATGCATCCAGCCCATCATCCATTTCATTCCAAACCCCAATCCACCAGCATAGGTTGGGCGACTGACACCTGGCCAGGAAGTCGATTCTTCCGCGATGGTCTGCACATGTGGGAAATGTCCGTAGACGGCCTCATTCAGTTCTTTTAAAAATTGTACCGCTTCAAGATTCTCATTTCCACCAAACTCATTGGCAATCCACTCGCCTGCGTTTCGACTATAATCCAAATAGAGCATAGAAGCAACCGCATCGACCCGAAGTCCATCGATATGAAAACGATCCAACCAATAAAATGCATTACTGATCAAAAAAGAACGCACTTCATTACGTCCGTAGTTGAAAATATAGGATTGCCAATCGGGATGAAACCCTTTCCGGGGATCTTCATGCTCGTATAAGCTCGTGCCATCAAAACGATAAAGACCATGTGCGTCACCTGGAAAATGCGACGGAACCCAATCCAACAATACGCCTATCCTGGCGGCATGCAGCTCCTCAATCAGATACATGAGATCTTGTGCCGATCCGTAGCGTGAACTCGCAGCAAAATAGCCCGTTATCTGGTATCCCCAAGAAGGGTAATAGGGATGTTCCATCAGGGGCATAAATTCTACATGGGTAAAATTCATTTCCTTCACATAGGATACGAGCGCCACAGCGATTTCGCGGTAGTTGAGCAAAGTATCCGGACTTTCGGGATCCCGCGACCAAGATCCTAAATGCACTTCATAGACAGACCATGGTTGATCCAGCCTGTTTTTAACAGCCCTTTCCTGCATCCATTGCTTATCCTGCCACTCGAACCAGGTCGAATGAACAATGGAAGCAGTCTTTGGCGCGATCTCCCACTGAAAAGCAAAGGGGTCTCCTTTTTCAAGTTGTTCGCCAGTATAAGTCTCAATAACATACTTATACGCCTCCCCATTGCCAAGCCCCGGAATAAATCCCTCCCAGATTCCGCTACCATCCCAGCGCACATAGAGCGCGTGACGCGCTTTATCCCAAAAATTGAAGTTGCCGGTTACAAAGACCGATTTTGCATTTGGAGCCCAAACCGCAAAATAAACGCCTTTTTCACCATTGACTTCCAGCTCGTGTGAACCGAACTTTTCGTATAATTTGAAGTGCTTACCCGACTGGAATAAGGCGACATCAAATTCAGAAAATAGACTATGCGGAATTACTTCATTGGTCATGTTTTAACCTTCTATCAATATGTTATCAAATTCTCGTGCGACATTAATCCAATACCGCCCCTTATCATCTACTTGTACTTTTGTCTCAATACCATCAGTCTTCACCTTCTTAACCTGAAAAGGCAAGCCGATTAACTGTAATTTATATTCCTCATACCGCTCCGTAAAAAGCCCATCTTGCGTCTGTTTAATCGACAGGGAATCTTTGAGCCCCGATACGGTAAAGCATTTTTCAAGATAAATATCCTGCTCATAGGCAAAGGTGTCACCATGATCCGAATACACATACGAACGGGTTACACCTTCAGCGAAGTAAACATTGAGCTGCAGCTCCTCAATTTTCTTTTCACCAGTATATTGCATCACTGGATATTCGGGGATAACAGATCCCCCACGAATGAAAATCGGCATCTCATCAATCGGCGTAGGAACAGTATGTTCTTTACCGCCCACGTAGGTTTCATTATTGAAATAATAAAACCAAGTACCTTCAGGCAGATAGACAATCTTGCTTTTTTGTCCCGGCTGCAAAACTGGGGATACCAATATTTTATCCCCAAAACAGAATTCCTCCTCACGTTGCCAATTGGTCGGTATATGCTGTTCGACCATGGAAATCGGACGTAATATGGGAAAACCATACTTCGTTTGCTCCCAAAAACAGGTATAGATATACGGCAACAACTTATAACGGAGTTCGATAAATTTCCGATTGATCTTTTCCCAATCCTCCCCAAAACTCCAGGGCTCCCGGTCGCGGGTATCGCCAGCGGAATGCACACGCATAAAAGGCGAGAAAACGCCAAATTGCATCCATCGCGTAAATAACTCACCGTCGGGTTCACCCGTAAACCCACCGATATCCGTTCCACAAAAGGACATGCCCGAAGTCGACAAACGCTGTAACTGCAAGGTTCCCAACTTGAGATGTTCCCAACTCGCCAAATTATCGCCGGTCCAGACCGAAGAATAGCGTTGTGTTCCCGCATAAGCCGCTCGGGTGATGGTAAATGGCCGTTTATTTTTATACAATTTCTTTAAACCATCATAGGTTGCCCGGACCATCTGCATGCCGTAGATATTATGTGCCTTACGATGCGAACCCCGATGCCCGTCATATTGGTGACGTACATCGTCGGGGAATGTTCCGCGGCCAAATACGGCCGGTTCATTCATATCGTTCCAGAAGCCAGCCACGCCATCTTCCACAAGGCCCTGATATAAGGTGCCCCACCATTGACGAACCTCCGGATTGGTAAAATCAGGAAATTGACAACGTCCCGGCCACACAAATCCTTCCATAAAATAATCATCCCCGCGGCGACAGAAATACCTATTTTCCTTTCCTTCCCTGAACACCCAGTAGTTCTCATCAACCTTGATGCCCGGGTCGATCATCACCACCGTTTTAAAGCCATCATTGGCCAAATCGCTGATCATATTCTTAGGATTGGGAAAATACTGCTTGTTCCAGGTAAAACAGCGGTATCCTTCCATGTAATCGATATCAAGATAAATCGCATCACAGGGGATCTGTCGCTTCCGAAACTCCTCAGCAACCTTCCGGACATTCGCTTCGGGATAATAACTCCAGCGACACTGATGGTAACCAATTGCCCACAGCGGTGGCAGGTAATGCGTACCTGTCAGCGTATGATAGCGACGGATAACGTCGATAATATGTGGACCATGGATGTAGTAGTACTGCAGTTCCCCTCCTTCGGACCAAAAGCTTGTTTTTCCCGGATCTTCCGCGGCGAAATCAAAATACGTTTTAAAGGTATTGTCAAAGAATATACCGTAGGCTTCACCATCTTTTAAACCAATATAAAACGGAATAGTTTTATAAAGTGGATCCTGATCGTAAGCAAAAGCATAAGTATCTGAATTCCAATTTTTAAGTCTTTTACCTCTCAGGTTCAATTTAGTGGCCTTATCCCCCAGTCCATAAAAAGCTTCGTTTTCAAAGGCCACTTTTGTGCTATATACATAATAGCCTCCAAAATCAGGGTTTTCCTCCCAGTGCATCGGCGCCAAATCTGCATTGAACAGTTTACCTGAACGATCAGCAAAAGAAATCAAAAAGTCATTCTTATTGATCTTACAGGAAATAGTATTCGTATGCACCAGATAATGATCTGCCTCTTCCTTGCATTGATGTATACTGACGCGGTGATCTTTCTTGGCCAAGGCATACGAAAAATCCTCCAAAAAAGTCCCTTGTGGAGCCAGCCGTACTCGCACGATCTCATCCGTGACGATCTTAATTTCTACCTTGGCTTTGCCGTCAGAAAAATAATAAGACTTATCGTTTTGATTGTGGGCTACTATCGTTTCAAGGTATTTCTTTTCAATTTTCGGTAAATCCAATACCGGATTATTCACATGATGCATACTCTCCAAAGTACCATCATTTTCCTCCTCATGTAGTGTGGTTTGATTTAGGTTGTCGTCTTCAAGCATAATTGTAATATGTTAAAAAGTTTCTGAAGGCTTAATTCCTCTTTAAGATAGAAAATTAATCCTGCGCTGACAACAAAACACAAAAAAAAATCCCGCCTATTGGGATAGACGGGATTTTTTTCAATACCTGTGGATAAACTTCTACAGCTTACTTAACAAAATGCGCACGAAGCATCCAAGCCATCTTTTCATGCTTTTCCAATAGTCCAACCAAAAAGTCCTCCGTACCATTATCTGAAGTGCCTTCAACCACAGAAATGTCGGCACGAATTGACATCGCTATAGCTTCATGGTCAGCCAACAATTCTTTGTAATAGGACTGACTGTCGGTTTTTTCTGAAGTAGACTCCGTTAAACGAGTCAATTTCAAATATTTATCAAAGGTACCTACCGCATAATGCCCTAAAGTACGTACACGTTCTGCTACTTCATCGATCACTTCAGCTAGTTCATCGTATTGTGATTCCAAAAATAAGTGAGCAGCATGAAAATCCGCACCTTCCACATTCCAATGCGCATTACGCGTCTTCATGTAGACAATGTGTTCATCTGCCAACAGCACATTTAACAACTTTGCAACTTTTTTCAAGTCCGCATCTTTAATTCCAATTGAAGTTTTCATATTATAATCTTTTGTTAACTATATGTTTTAAATGCTTAGTTAAATTTACCCAAAAATGCGGTAAAAACCAAATAAAAGCCAGTCAAATTCACAACAATTACCTCACCCTACTATACCAAACCAGACTTACATTTCGTATTACTGCAAAGCGTTTGCTAGACTGAAAAATGAAAAGCGAAGGCTGCACCGACAGTGTTCTTTGTAGAAACAGATAAGAACTAGATTGTACCTTATGAACGAAACATTTTAAACAAAAATCGATCAAGCTATTATTTAAAGCACATAATGTTGTATTTTTGCAGACATCTTTATTTTGAGGGAAAGCTGCGGACAACATGGACAACAATACCTATTTTCACAAATTCAAACAGGATATTTCAGCGATTGAACTTCCAACACGATTTACCTTCCCATTTTGCTATGAACCGCACCCCCTTGCCGTAACCGCCGCAAAAGAACTTCAATATTACATCGAAACACAAGAGGACTGGACCCACAATTTTGGCCTGGACAGCGCCATGGAGGGCCTCGCTATTGGAAAAATGTTCGGTGTGCTGGTTGTCAGAAACCAACACAATGAGCTTGGCTACCTTGCCGCTGTTTCGGGAAAACTGGCCGGAAGCAACAAACACCGCTATTTTGTACCGCCAATATTCGATATGTTGGAAGAAAACAGTTTTTTTCTAAACGAAGAGGTGCATCTCAATGCACTGAACCGCAAAATAGAAAGGCTTGAAAATAGTGAAGAGCTAGCAGACACGCAGCGTAATCTTGACCGGTTAAAAAATGAATGGGATAAGTCGCTCGATGAGCTAAAATCGAAATTAAGAATCCAAAAGAAGGAACGAAAAGAAACCCGTACAAAACTGAAGGTCAGTTTATCCGATGCGGAATATGAATTATTGATGGAAGACATGCGGAGCCAGAGTTTAAAAGACAAACAACAGCTTCAGCGCTTTCAATATGACATGCATTTGGCTCTGGAAACAGAGAGTAACCATTTACAACAATTGCTATCTACGATTACCGCGCTAAAAGAGGAACGCAAAACACGCTCAGGCAATCTGCAAAAACAGCTTTTCGAACAATATAATTTTCGCAATGCAAAAGGGCAACGCAAGAATGTCGTCGACATATTCCATGAATTTGACACGATAACTCCGCCTGCGGGATCGGGGGAATGCGCTGCGCCAAAACTGCTGCAATATGCATATGAAAACCAGTTAACACCCCTAGCTTTGGCCGAATTTTGGTGGGGCTGCTCCCCTGCATCTGAAATACGCAGGCACAAAAACTACTATCCGGCATGCCGCAAAAAATGTGAACCGATTTTAGGGTATATGCTCCAAGGCTTGGTCGTAGATCCGAATCCCATGCAGCAGGAAACGACCTTGGATATCGCACTTCCTCAAATTTATGAGGATGAAGATATTATCATCATCAACAAACCAGCAGAATTTCTTTCTGTACCAGGAATATATGTCAAGGATTCGGTCTACAACCGTATTCTTCAACGTTATCCAAAAGCAGGCCCGATTATTATCCACCGCCTGGATATGTCGACATCCGGCCTATTGGTTGTTGCCAAAAACAAAGAAGCGCATAAATTTATTCAGGATCAATTTATTCAGCATACCATCAAAAAAACATACATTGCCTTACTTGATGGTATTATCGAAGCTCCATCCGGCTTGATCGACCTCCCTCTTCGCGTCGATCTGGATGATAGACCCCGACAAATGGTCTGCTACACCTATGGCAAGCCAGCGCAGACAAAATGGGAAAAAATTGCGATAGAGAATAATCAAACGAGGGTCAGGTTTTATCCCTTGACTGGCCGAACCCACCAGCTCCGCATGCATGCGGTGCACCCCAATGGGCTAAATACACCTATTGTTGGTGACGATCTCTATGGCAAAAAAGCTAATAGATTACACCTTCATGCCGCTTCAATTACCTTTATACACCCTCGTTTCAAAAAAGAAATGACCTTCGAAATCGAGCCAGATTTTTAATAGCGCTGACTATATCGTTACAAAAGTCAGTAAATAAAGTAGCGGAAAATCATCGCCAAGTCAAAATGTAATGTGAAAATTATTGACCCAAATCAATAATTTAACATAAACAACTCACAAACAAAGACTTACAAACAAATGTAATTCAACTACTTTCCTTTATTACATTACAATAAAATTTTAATTATTCTTAATTTTTTGTTTCCTTTGTTCACTGATTTTTTGATTTTAATACCTATAAAGTCAAAAATAAAGTAGAAACAGGAAAACAATTTTGAATTTTCAAGATTATAGCAATATAATGAGAGCTAAAATAGACGCAACAACCTTCATAACTAAACTCTTTTTTTCGATAACGCTCGTACTAACGGTGTCCATGGCTTTTGCCCAAAACAAGACCGTAACCGGTACAGTTAAAGATGCAAAGACCAAGAATCCTATACCCTATGCTACCGTAGCCGTCGTTGGCGCTCCGGCTTCTGCTGGAACCATGACGTCGACCAATGCAAATGGTGAATTTAAACTTGTCTTTCCAACATCGTATGTAAAAATCAGAGCAAGTTACATTGGGTATGACAGCAAAGACGCTTTTGTTACGAATGATGCAACGCAAACAAAAGAAATTCTGATGGATCAACAGGACAACATGCTGGAAGAAGTTGTTGTCAAGGCCACAAAGAAAAAATACAGCAACAAAGATAATCCTGCTGTCGCACTGATCCGAAAAGTCATCGAGAATAAGGAGAAAAATAGACTTTCAGGACAACAATATGCTGAATTTGACCAGTATGAGAAGATGTCTTTAGGACTGAGCAATCTTTCGGAGAAATTCGTCAATAAAAAAATATTCAAAAACTATCAATTTCTTTTTGAAACGGACGACTCCGCTAAAACAGCCAACAAATATGTTTTGCCTGCCTTTATTGAAGAAAAAATGTCCAAGGTATATTACCGTAAAGATCCAAGCAAAACCAAACAGTATATCCTTGGTGACCAACGGGCACAATTTGACCCTAGATTTATTGATAATGATGGTCTGACAGCCTACTTCAATAAACTGTACGAACAAGTTGATATTTACGACAACAACATTTCATTAGTTACCAATCAGTTTTTAAGTCCAATTGCTAATTCCGCTCCTACTTTTTATAAGTTTTTTATAACGGATACCATTAAGACTGTTCAACCCTGGTTGGTCGAATTAAGCTTCTTTCCACGCAACAAGGCCGACATGTTATTTAAAGGTCAACTGTATGTGACGCTAGACGGCAATTATGCAGTGCAGGGCGCCAATATGACTGTGGCCGATGATATCAATCTAAACTTTGTACGTGACCTTCAGATACAGCTTAAATTTGAGAAAGACAGCAAAAGTCGCTTCTACCTAAAAACAAGTACCCTGGGTATCGATTTTTCTTTAACGGAAAAAGGCATGGGGATCCGCGGAAGTCGTACAGTTGATTACAACAATTACAAAGTCGGCATTCAGCGTCCTGATAGTACCTATGATGGTCCATCTACGGTCATTGCCTATAATGTAGAAAATAAGAAAGCGATTAAAACATTGTTTGAAACACAACGTCCGCTTGTCCTTGCGCAAAACGAACTGAATATTTATCATAATATTGATACCTTACAAAAGATCCCTTCATTCCGTTCGTTCATGGATATCGCTGCCTTATTGCTGTCAGGATACAAACAGGCCGGCCCAGTTGAGATCGGTCCAGTCAATACATTCTATAGCTTTAATCCCGTAGAAGGTTTCCGTTTACGTGTCGGCGGACGTACAACAGAAGCGCTAAGCAAGCGTTTCTATGCTGAATCGTATGCGGCCTATGGTTTTAAAGATCAGAAATGGAAATACTTTTTCAGCGGTACCTACGCATTTAACAACAAATCGGTCTACTCCTTCCCAATGCACTACATCAGGGCCTCTTATAAAAAGGATACGAAGATTCCAGGACAAAAACTGGAATTTATTCAGGAAGACAACTTCTTGCTGTCTTTCAAACGCGGTGATAATGACCGTTACATCTATGAGACAAATTACGGCTTAGAGTATAAAAAAGAATTTTTAAACCACTTGGCTATTGGCGCGGCATTCAATATCAACAGACAAACACCTGCTGGAAGCCTTACCTACCAGATGGTAGATGCCAACAATGAAAGTAGACTGTTTAATGAATTGAACTCGACAGAAGTATCCGTAAATTTCAGATATGCTCCACATGAAGAGTTCTATCAAGGCAAGATTTACCGGACACCTATATTCAATCAATATCCGATCTTCACGTTCAATTATACTGCTGGAATCAAAGGATTGGCTAAAGGTGAATACAATTATCACAACTTTAATGTTGGTGCATTCAAACGCTTTTATTTTAGTCAATTTGGATTTGCTGACGTAACAGCTGAAGGCAACTATATTGCAGGTAAAGAGATCCCATTCCCTTTCTTGACAATCCATCGTGCCAATCAGACCTATGCTTATCAATTGAACTCGTATAACTTAATGAACTTCCTGGAGTTTGTTAGTGACCACAATGCCTCATTGAACGTGCAGTATTACATGAACGGTTTTCTGTTGAATAAAATTCCTTTGATCAAAAAGCTTAAATTACGTGAAGTATTTAGCTTCAAAGGTGTATATGGCGGACTGCGCAAGGAAAACAATCCTGACGATCCTAACTATGGCTCAAAGGTATTCACTTGGCAGCACAATGCAGAAGGTGTACAGAGTTCTTATACCTTCGGTTCAGAACCTTATATGGAAGCCAGTATCGGTCTATCCAACATTTTTAAAATATTACGCGTGGACTACGTAAAACGTCTAAATTATCTTGATCACGTCGATGCACCAGCTTGGGGTATTCGTGCGCGGGTCAGATTTGACTTCTAATAGTTTCCATAAATTTATAGTATAATTTGAAGCCCTGTTCATATAAATGACGGGGCTTCTTTTTTTGCCCTAGGCTTCCGCAACATCGGCTCCCCCGCCAACGATTTCTGGACGAAATAGCGGGGAAAGCTTCGTACCTGCTTCGTACCTTATTCGGAGATACAACAGATGTTGTACAGATGTTGATCAGATTCCGACCAGCCCCTGACCAGGAATTACCTGGTCAGGGGCTGGTCAATATTTATTGCAAGATTGTCGCCTTCCGAAGCTGGTACGAAGCAGGTACGAACACGATACGAGGAAAGCCCCACTGCATCAGGCCTGCAGACACAAAAACCGATGGCTTATGAACAAAAAAATCCCCCTTGCATAGTACAAGGAGGATAAAATTAGCATATGACGATGGTTAGTTTTTATGTTTAAATGCATCCACGCCACTTTGTAGGAATGCCTTGTACTCTTCTACATTGTAGTTGGCACCACTCTGGGGCACCAGTTTTTTGCCCGTCGGATCGACAATAACGTACAGCGGCTGCGAATTGCTATCGAATGTAGCCGCTTGAAAATCGCTGTTTTTCTTGCCGATGGTATTGATCTTTTTGCCACTATACTTTGAAACAAATTGTTCGTTTGCAGCCAGCTCGGTTTTATCATCCACAAAAAGTTCGGCCATCACAAATTCTTCTTTTAATAATTTTGCCACAGCTTTGTCCGTCCAGACATTCGCTTCCATTTTACGACAATTGACACAATTCCAGCCCGTAAAATCAATTAAAACAGGCTTGTTTAATTCTTTAGCCGTAGCTAAGGCCTGGTCGTAATCATAATAAGGATCAAATCCCTTAGGCGTGCCTCTGTCATGAAAAATTTCAGCATATTTTTTCACCTTTCCATCTGAATGCGCAACAGCTCCGGCACTTACGCCCGAAGAAAGATCAAAATCTTGTGTTGCCGATGGTGGTAAAAAAGCGGAAATTGATTTTAAAGGCGCTCCCCATAAACCTGGCACCATATAGACCACAAAAGAAAAAACAACAATGGCCAAAATAGTTCGAGGAACAGACAGGAATTTCAGCTCACTATCATGGGAGAACTTGATCTTGCCAATCAGGTATAGCCCCATCAACGCAAAAATAGCAATCCATAGCGACAGGAACACCTCTCTATCCAACAAGTTCCAGTGGTAAGCTAGGTCGACATTGGATAAAAATTTCAACGCTAAAGCGAGTTCCAAAAAGCCTAAAACGACTTTTACACTATTCAGCCAACCGCCAGATTTCGGCAAGGATTTAAGCATCGAAGGAAACATCGCGAACAAACCAAAAGGAATGGCCAGGGCAATGGAGAATCCCAGCATCCCAACTGCTGGACCCAATCGCTCGCCTTTCGAAGCTGCCTCAACCAACAGTGTCCCTATAATCGGCCCCGTACAAGAAAATGAAACCAAGGACAAACTGAAGGCCATAAAGAACAACCCCACTAATCCACCTTTATCCGATTTGGCATCCATTTTATTGACAAAGGAGCTTGGCAAGGTAATTTCAAAAGCACCAAAAAAAGATGCCGCAAAGCCCACCAACAACAAAAAGAAAATGAAGTTGAAGATACCGTTGGTGGAAAGTGCATTGAGTGCATCAGATCCGAATGCGATCGTGATAATCATCCCCAGAGCCACATAAATCACAATAATAAATAATCCATATAACAGGGCTTTACTAATACCACTGGCACGACTCCCCGCCTGTTTGGTAAAATAACTCACCGTCAGCGGTAACATCGGAAAAATACAAGGCATCAATAAAGCGGCAAAACCGCCTAAAAGGCCCGCAATAAAGATACTCCACAGCGATTTTTTGCCTTCTGCCCCAGCTTTGTCTACGATTGTCCCAGCTACCGATTTCATCTGGGCGGAATCGGCTTTTACGGTAGCGGTATCTGGATACTCCTCAAAGGACAGTGAATCGGGACTTATCGTACCATCCGTAAACTCAAGCCCCTCCAACGTGTTTGTTGTATCCGCTTGGGCAAACATTGCCACAGGCGCAACCAACAACAACAAAAGGATTAATAATTTAAAATTGACTTTCATGTTGTGTTATTCTTAGGTATAAATTGGTTTTTGAATAAATGAAACCCGAGGAGCTAGAGACTCCCCGAGTTAACTATAAACATATGAAACTAAATCTTTTTAAGCACCAAATACCGGATTTGCCAATCTGCAGATCGGTTGAAAACCCGAGAAATCAACGTCCGTAGAAAGATACCCTTCTTTTACCGGCTCCTCTTTCACCAAATCGGTACTTAGGTATTTTTTGTTATCATCACAAAGTAAGGTCACCACCACAGCTTCATCGCCCAGCTGCTGCTGTAATTTAATCGCTCCGATTACATTTGCTCCCGAAGAGATTCCAACAGCCAATCCCAATTGGCGCGATAGCTTCTGCGCCATGATAATGGAGTCGCCATCGTTGGCACATACGACCGTATCGAGTTCATCCAAATCCACAATGGCAGGAATAAACTCATCAGATATTCCCTGAATACGGTGTGAACCTACCTTATGCCCTGTAGTTAAGGTTGGACTTTCTGCCGGTTCTAGCGGATGGACGCGGACATTTGGGTTTACCTTTCTTAAGCTTCTACCCACACCCATGACCGTACCACCAGTTCCCACACCAGCAACAAAAGCATCAGCAACTAAGCCCTGTTCTTCCAGTTGCTTGACAATTTCATAACCGGTGGTTTTCTCATGCGCTTCGGCATTATATTGATTCTCGAATTGTCGTGGAAGAAAAACGCCACCTTTTGCAGCAAGCTCTTCACTTAAACGAATACTTCCTAAAAAACCTCCTTCTTCTTTGCTTATCAGCTGTATATCGGCACCCATACTGCGAATAATATCGGTACGTTCCTTACTCAGCCAATTAGGCATAATAATCTTTACCTGATGACCAAGTGCTTTACCGATTGCTGAAAAGGCAATCCCTGTGTTGCCACTTGTGGCTTCAATGACAACATCACTCGGCCGGATCTGACAATTCATATACGCTTTGTATAAAATATAAAGCGCCATCCGATCCTTAATGCTACCAGTCAGATTGTAGTTCTCACATTTCACGAAAATTCGTCCGGGTTTACCTTTGTAAGTATACTGTAGTTCCAACATCGGTGTATTTCCGACCAATCTCCACAGATGTTTGAATCTCTTGTCCAATGCAGGTGACAAACACGCACTTAATAATTCTTGTTCAGCCATTTCTTATAAATGATTATTCTGTTGCAAAATTGACCATTGACAAGATAATATTCAACACATCACTATAATTTCAATAAAAATTAAATTAAAAGACATAAAAACCAATAAATAATTCAGAACAATAGCGTATTTTTACAACCGTACCGAAAATATTCAGATTATGGAATTGGATGAAATAGATGTAAAATTATTACGCCTCCTACAACAAGATGCCTCCATGAGCAATAAAGCGCTATCCTTTGAACTTAACAAATCTATCGCTGCTGTTCACGAACGCGTTAGAAAGCTAAAGCGGTTGGGCTACATCAAAAAAACGGTGGCAATTTTGGACCGCCACAAGATAGGCATTGGGTTAATTTCCTTTTCTCAGGTCTTTCTCAAGGCGCATACTTTTGAAGTGTTGAATGAATTCGAAAAAGAGGTAGCTAAATTTCCCGAGGTGATGGAATGCTACCAAATGGCGGGTTCTTACGACTTTATGTTACGTATCGCAACCAAAGATATGGATGCTTATCATATTTTTCTGCGGCATCGACTGGCCGTACTACCGCAAGTAAATACCGTACAGACCTACTTTGTATTATCGGAGACAAAAAGCGAGACGGCCTACCCCCTTTAATCTTTGTCTTAAAAACCCAAGGAATATTGCTGTCATATGCAATAGCATTATTGCATATGACAGCAATGAAAAACTAATTAATCGAACAACAAGGTTCCTGTCACATTCCAGCTACTAAAACTTGTTCCTTCAGGAGCTCCCTGTGAAATCTGCACCTGCATTGTATGGTCGCCAGCTTTTAAATCCCCCAGATCAATGTAGATTGGTGGTGTTACTGTACCCGGGCACCAATTGGAGCGGCTTAGATCGGATGAAGACAGACCTGTGGCAAAATTGCCTGAAGCTGGGTTTGACAAACGGTACGAGCCACAATCATTACGCCACGGTGTGTATTTAAAGCGTAATGAATTGTCTAGGAAAATGCGGTTTTCCTTCGGCACAAACTCATCACCATTGCCCCAGCCTCCATGCCCTGTGGTAATGTAGCGTAATTGCACGTTTTTAGCGTCCTGGTCCAAATGAAACGAAACAGTAAGACCTTTCTCCTTATCAAACATAGATCCATACTCCTGGCCGCCCATTTCCATAACGTTGGTTGTGGTGAATAAAGACATCGTCTTTTTCAGACTGCCTTTTGACTCGGCATCGAACCCCGGATGCACCGTCAGCTCCACACTCACCTCATGTCCATTTTTATCATAATTGCCAATGAAGGCGCCTACATAGATTTCCTGCTCGCTCAACAGACCAGCCAGTTCCGTTACGTCCTGACGGTACAGTACCGAGTCTTGCCAAACCTTATCCTTTAACTGAAGATAGTTAAACTGCTTAACACCAAAGGGTGTAAAGAAACGAATCAATTCAACAATAGGCTCAAAAGATGCTGTTTTTACAACGCCTTGATAAGCTTTACCATTTCCATTTTCATACGTAGGCAGGGTACCCATACCATTTTTCATGCCATCCAAAAAGCTTTGCGCCTTGTTGGTCGGGATGATAAAAACTGACCCCGTACGGTCATAGGCATCACCTTTCGATTGTTCGACCAACTGCACAAATACATTATCGCTAGTCTTTATTTTTGGGATTTTCACCTTTTTTACCAAAACTGTACCATTGGCAAAACGCAAAACAGAATCCGACTTTACATCATCCGCAAAACGTATGCGCTCCTTCCGAAAAACAGGTATTTGGATAAAACGATTTTTCCAGATCAGATCTTTATACGAGAGTTCATCGTACAATTTTTCATTTCCTTTTAATCGCAGTTGCTCCGGTATCGTCTTGACCTTTTCTACTTTGGTGGCAAAAGTCCGTGTATTCCCATTGCGGATTACCTCAAGTACCAAACCAAGGTCCTGACCAAGTTCCGTGGGTGCACCTTTTACCCCTAATTTATCGGTATACCAAACTTCTATTTTATTGGAATTGATGCTGGTCTCCACTTTTTTGCAGGGATAGCCCAAGATTGTTTTAGTCTCGTTTGTCGTGTTAAATTTTTGCTTCGAAAGTGCGAGCGAATCTTTGGTTAGAATGATTGATCCATCTTTGAGTTTAGCAATTTTAAGTAAGGCATTGCCTCCGGAACGCTCCACCACAACCCGTTCGTATGGCGGCGCCAACTGTCCCTGCATTTCCTTCGCTGAACTGACAAAAGTCTCCTTTTCATTGGCATAGACGAGGATGGCATTTTGATTGGCAGCTGTATTCCCATTGAAACTTTGGTTATATTGAATGACATAACTCGACAGCTTTTGCGCCTGCGACGACAATGACAAACATAAAATAGAGGTAAAAAGAATACTTTTCTTCATAGCATGTGTATTGGTTTAGATGCAAAAATAAGAAAGGCTTTAGGAATTCCTAAAGCCTTTCTTATTTTATGCTAAAACGTTTATTTGATCAACCAGATATCCAAGAGGTAGAATACCGCAAAAATCACCGAGGCATAACCATTGGTTGTCATAAAGTCACGATTGACCCGACTTAAATTAGTCGATGAAAACAGGGTATGCTGGTAAATCAGCAATGCACCGTAAAAGGCCACCCCTAAATAATAAATCCAACCGACAGGCATCAAAAATGCTGGTATTAAAATAAATATAAAAGAAAACACGTGCAGAACTTCCGAAACGCGCATGGCTCCCTTCGTTCCCAACCAAACGGGTATAGAATTCAGCTGATTGGCCCGATCAAACGCTTCATCCTGCAACGCGTAAATAATATCGAAGCCGCTCACCCAGGTCAACACTGCGAAGCCATAAAGTACCGGAACAGTCGCAAACTGTCCTGTAATAACCATATATGCACCTATTGGAGCCAATCCTAGCCCTGCTCCCAACACAAGATGGCATAAGGGTGTTATGCGCTTCGTATAGGAGTAAAAAAGCACAACAAAAAGTGCAATGGGCGACAACATAAAGCAAAGAGAATTGATAAAATACGTCGCTGCCATAAAAATAAGGCAATTTACTAACGTAAAAATCAATGCATTTTTAGCAGAAATTTTTCCGGCAGGAATATCACGCATGGCCGTTCGCGGATTAATGGCATCAATATCGCGATCCAAATAACGATTGAATGCCATAGCGGCATTACGGGCCGTTACCATACACACGAGCATCAAAACCAATAATTTCCACGAAAAGGTGTAGTCCGTTGTGTGCAAAGCCAAAAAGAAACCGATGAAGGCAAATGGCAATGCAAATACACTATGGGCAAATAAAACTAAGGACAAGTATTTTTTCATCTGAACTTAAGATCTAGCTAAAATTGTTCGTTTCCTTCGGGTTCAGGGCGAACAAATCGGCCGTTAACTTCATCGATAGCCTCTAAAATAGGTTCATGGCCCATTTTCTTTTCCGCTGAAGTTAGGAAAATCGGCGGCACCTCTTCAAACCATTGAAGCAATGATTTTTTAAATTTCGCAATATTCACATCGGATTTGACAGTCGATTGCTTGTCTGCCTTGGTAAAAACCAACATAAAGGGTAAACCACATTCGCCCAACCAATAGCAAAAATCCAAGTCTATCTTCTGTGGTTCATGACGGCTATCTACCAATACAAAAACACATTGCAAATTGTCCCGATGGGTAAGATACCTGCGGATGAACTTTTCCCATTCCGTGCGACTTGTTTTAGAGGCTTTGGCAAAACCATAACCGGGCAAATCCACCAGATACCAGGTATCGTCGATGATAAAATGATTGATCAACTGAGTCTTACCAGGCTTTTGGGAGGTCTTGGCAAGTCCTTTCTTGTTGGTCATTGCATTGATCAACGATGATTTACCGACATTTGAACGTCCGATAAACGCATACTCCGGCAAATTGGGTGCAGGTAATTTGTCAACTCTCGTGTTACTGCACACGAATTCGGCTTTTTTCACTTCCATGGAACAAAGGTACGTTAAATGAATCCCTTTGACAAGATGTGTACCGCTTCTATTCCATAAAAAAGCTCCGTCTCCTATTTAATTGGCCAGGGACTAAAATGTCCCCAATTATTTTTAACTTTCACTTCAAACGATTCATCAAACAACTGAGCGCATCCCGAAGATGCACTATGCGGTTGGGTATACGTCTTATTAGCCAAATAAAAGAAGTCCTGCATGCCATAAAAAAAATAAATCTTGTAATAAGAAGTCCAGTAGGTAAAATGGAAACATCACCAAACAAGAAATTTTTCGGAGCTGCTGTAACAATTCAGCTGCTCAAGATACTAATCACATAAATAAACGTCAGTCTTTGGGAAAAAAGGAATATTTCTAACAAACTCAAAGAACGAATTAATTAAACCTTAAAATAGATGTTACTCGAAATCAATCATGTCACCAAAGATTACGCCAATCACCGTGCATTGGACGACGTATCCATTAAAATCCCAAAGGGTAAAATTTTCGGACTATTGGGGCCAAACGGGGCTGGAAAAACGTCCCTGATCCGTATTATTAACCAAATTACCGCGCCCGATTCCGGTGAGATTTTGTTTAATGGCGAAGCGCTGGGTCCACAGCATATTGCACAAATCGGCTATTTACCCGAAGAGCGGGGGCTGTACAAAAAAATGAAAATCGGCGATCAAATGTTGTATTTGGCGCAACTTAAAGGACTTTCCAAGCGAGAAGCCCTAGCACGCATCCAAGATTGGTGCCAGCGCCTGGACATCACATCCTGGTTGGACAAAAAAATTGAAGATCTCAGTAAAGGTATGCAGCAAAAAGTACAATTTGTCGCCACGGTCATCCACCAACCACAATTGATTATCTTGGATGAACCCTTTTCGGGATTTGATCCCGTCAATGCCAATATCATAAAAGAACAGATTCTCCGATTGAATCAAGAGGGGGCGACCATTATATTCTCCACACACCGTATGGAGACTGTGGAAGAGCTTTGCGATAATATCGCCCTCATCAACCGATCCAAGAAAATACTCGATGGTTCCGTACAGGCGATTAAAAAAGAATACCGAAATCAAACCTATCGATTAGAATATACAGCCAATGAAGATAATTTTCTTCTATCCGAAGACAGCCTATTTAAGGTCATCACGTCCACAAAGCACGACAAAACATACAACACTACAATTCAGCTAAATAACAATATTCATATCAATAATGTCTTAATGCGTTTCTTACCCCAAATACAGCTCAACCAGTTGATCGAAATCGTTCCCTCTATGGCGGATATTTTCATTCAAAAAGTTACTCAAGTCTCACCCCTATCTCAAGATCATGCATAAAATACTACTTATCATTCAACGGGAATACCTATCCCGTGTCAAGAAAAAATCTTTTATTGTCATGACTTTTGCCGTGCCATTGTTCTTTTTTGCATTGTATGCAGGCATGTTTTATCTGACAAAAAAGAGCTTTAAAGATTCACACACCGAAGTCTTTATTTTAGATGAACAAGGCGACTTTGCGGGAAAACTGCAAAGCAATAAAAATGTAAGTTATACAATCAGTAAACTGGATCTCCAGGCACAAAAAGCGCAGCTGACCCAAAGTGAAGGAAAACAGTCGATCCTTTATATCCCAAAAGATATTTTAACAAGCCAAAGAGCCGAACTGATTACCGGAGGCAAGACCAGCTTTGTCATACAGGAGATCATTAGTGGACAGCTGGAAGAGATCATCCGTGAAAAGGAATATAAAGCCAAGGGAATTGACCTGCAGATTATCCAGTCCATTAAGCCGAAAGTCAGCATCGATGCAAAAGAAATAACTGCCGACGGCGAAGAAAAGAACAGCAACACGGCCATTGCAATGGGCCTTGGTGTCGCTTTGGCTATCTTAGTCTATCTATCCCTGTTTCTTTATGGTGCCCAGGTAATGCGTGGTATTATCGAAGAAAAGAGCAATCGTATCATCGAAGTTATTATTTCCTCGGTCAAGCCCTTTCAGCTCATGATGGGTAAAATTGTTGGAATCGGTATGGTTGGACTGACACAGTTTGTCATGTGGCTTGTACTTACAGGAGGCCTATTTATCACAGCAACGCTACTCTTTGTCAATCCGCAGGACATGCAGGAAGTCGCCGCAAGCCAACCTGGAGCGGGTAATATGAGTACCGTATCAAAAGCTATGGCCCAGAATGATTCCGCTTCGATCCTTACGTCGATCCAAAGCTTTAATTTCACGGAGGTCATCATTTTCTTCTTTCTGTTTTTTATTGCCGGATACCTATTGTATAGTGCTATTTTCGCTGCTGCAGGCTCAGCTGTCGACAACGAAACAGAGGCCAATCAGTTTTCCATGCCCATTACCATGCCCTTGCTATTGACCTATATTCTTTCTTTCGGCGTCATTATCAATGATCCCAATGGACCGATTGCAACATGGTTGAGCTTTATTCCATTCACCTCACCGATCGCCATGCTCGTTCGCATACCTTTTGGTGTACCCCTATGGCAGATCCTGACCTCGTTGACCTTGCTCATACTGACCTTCTTATTGGTAACCTGGGTCGCTGCACGTATCTACCGCGTCGGCATTTTGATCTATGGAAAAAAGGCAAATCTCAAAGAAATCATCAAATGGTTCAATTACAAAAGTTAGTTATGTACTGAACTAATTACGCATGGCTGTCGGATATCCCCGATCTATGTCAGCGCTCAACTAAAAGAACGGGGCCAAATTGCAAGCAATTTGGCCCCGTTCTTTTAAGCCCCCGATTAGGATGCGATCAGATGCAATGCGATCAGCTCCTAAGGACAGCTCAATTAATATCTTAATTTCAATTTTTTAAAGACAAAATGCCACAGCCATATCGGTCCGACAAGTAAAAACTGCAGAAACTGTTGTCCTGTGATTTTCTTCTTTTCCTTTCCCTTACCGATAAACAGCGCGACAATAGATAGCAATGCGATTCCCAAACACACCCAGATGACAGCCGGGCCACCGTTCTTCTGTACGTATTCCAGTTGCACGATAAAGAAACTCATACCCCCGATCGAGAATAATATCGCATAGGACAAGGTTGCAGACAGCTTTAAATAATAATAAATGACAATAGCGATGAAGAAAGAGCCCCAATTCAAAAAGGTATGCCAATTGAGTTTGACCAAGAATTCGAACTGTGGAAATGGAATCATCCAGATGCAGCCCATGATACCAAAAAATAATAATGGTAAAAAGATGGCCTGAATCAGGCGGTTGGTCGGATCCTGAAAATTAGCATCCAGCTCCGCAAAATACTTATCTACGGGACGTAAAGGTTCGACTTCTTGAACTTTCTTCTTTTGTTTCATTCGGCAAATTTAACAAATATTGAGCATGCCTTAGGTCTTAAAAATGATAATATTCCCTATTTTTTGGTCTGCCGTAGGTCATTATCTGCTTTCAGGGCAAACAAACTCGCTTACTCCTATTCTATTCCGTAATATTGCAGCATGAAGTCTTACAAACATATCTTATTCGATCTGGACGGAACCCTGACCGACCCTGCAGAAGGGATTACAAAATGTATTGCCTATGCCTTGGAGTCCAAAGGCATCCATACAGCCGATCTGAATAGCCTCAAACCCTTGATCGGTCCGCCCCTTAAAGATTCTTTCATACATACCTTTGGATTTGGGGAAAGCGAAGCAATTGCCTGTGTAGAAAAATATCGGGAGCGCTTTTCAGCCATAGGACTGTACGAGAACATCCTGTTTGATCGCATACCCGAGCTTTTAACGCTCCTGAAAACAAAAGGGTACAGCATCTATCTGGCGACCTCCAAACCCGAAATATTCGCCCACAAAATATTACAACACTTTGAAATAAATACCTATTTTGATTTTGCTGGTGGAAGCGCTTTGGACGATTCCAGACCGACCAAAACCAGCGTCATCCAATATGTCATGGAAAAGGCCAAACTAACAAATCCACAGGAATGCCTCATGATCGGCGATCGTAAACATGATCTGATTGGCGCAAGGGAAACTGCCATGGATGCTGTTGGCGTACTGTATGGCTATGGTAGCCAAGCCGAACTCGAGCAGGAGTCACCGACCTATCTCATCCAGACAGTGCCTGACCTGATCGAATTTTTCAATTAAAAAATAGGGATCCTAAATTAAAGACAATTTAGGTTGAGTCCATTTAGGTCAACTTGATTCAAGTCTAGTCTATTCAAGTTCAGTCTATTCAAGTCTGGTCTATTCAGATCAATTCCAATACAGTCTATTGACACCAATTCAAGTCCATTCGCCAGGCAAGACACAAGTCAATTCAGGCTAATTCTACTCAGGCCAAGTTTATTGAGAACAGTTCAAGTCAATACCCAAACACCTTGAATAACTGAAATCATCCTGTTGAGGGAAAGCTGTAGAATTCCATAAAAAAAGCTCCAATCATTTTAATTGGAGCTTTTTTTAAGATGGATCCTTGGATCTATTTTGCGTAAGACACCGATCTTGTCTCACGGATAACAGTTACTTTAATTTGCCCTGGATACGTCATTTCCGTTTGGATACGGTTAGAGATATCAGCAGCGAGTATTTCCGACTGCGCATCAGAGACCTTCTCACTCTCCACGATGACACGTAGTTCACGACCAGCTTGTATCGCGAAGGTCTTCTCAACCCCAGGATACGATAAAGCCAAGTCTTCCAGCTCTTTTAAGCGCTTGATATAACTTTCTACAACCTCACGGCGTGCGCCCGGGCGTGCACCAGAAATCGCATCACAGGCTTGAACAACCGGAGATATTAAAGCCGTCATTTCGATCTCATCATGGTGAGCACCAATTGCGTTACATACATCAGGGTGTTCCTTGTATTTCTCTGCAAGTTGCATACCTAAAATAGCGTGTGGCAACTCTGGATTGTCATCAGGCACTTTACCAATATCGTGTAGTAATCCAGCACGTTTCGCATGTTTAACATTCAGGCCCAGTTCTGCAGCCATTGTCGCTGCAAAATTAGCAACCTCACGCGAGTGCTGTAAAAGATTCTGTCCGTAAGATGAACGGTAACGCATACGCCCTACCATACGAATCAATTCGGGGTGCAAACCATGGATCCCCAAATCGATCGCTGTACGTTCACCGATTTCAACAATTTCATCCTCAATTTGCGTCCGTGTTTTTGCAACAACTTCCTCAATACGTGCCGGGTGGATACGTCCATCGGTTACCAAACGGTGTAAAGCTAAACGTGCGATTTCCCGACGTACAGGATCGAAACCGGATAGGATAATTGCTTCAGGTGTATCATCTACGATGATCTCTACGCCCGTTGCAGCTTCCAATGCACGAATATTACGACCTTCACGACCAATAATACGGCCCTTAATTTCATCATTTTCAATATTGAAAATTGAAACGGTATTTTCGATTGCAGATTCCGTAGCGGTGCGTTGAATCGTCTGTATAACAACCTTTTTCGCCTCTTTAGTCGCTGTCAATTTTGCCTCATCCACAATATCTTTGATTTGAATCATGGCTTGTGAGCGGGCTTCTTCACGCAACGAATCCACCAATTGATTTTTTGCTTCGTCGGCAGTTACGCCAGCGATGCTTTCCAATTGCTTAATCTGTTGCAATTTTAACGCTTCTACTTCCTCGGATTTCTTTTCATTCAGTTCAACCAATTTATCCAATTGCTTTTTCTTGGTATCCACCTCCTGCTTGTCGCGGTTGATGTTTTCCAATTTTTGGTTAATTGACTGCTCTTTTTGTCTTAACGTATTTTCCTTCTGGTTGATGGCATTGTTACGTTGATTGACCTCCTTTTCATGTTCAGATTTTAATTGAAGGAACTTTTCTTTGGCCTCTAACAGGCGTTTCTTTTTAATGTGTTCCCCTTCCTGCTCTGCATCTTTCAGTATGCTATTTACCTTATCCTTGGCTTCCTGTTCTTGCTTTTTAAACAACAAAACCAATAGATAACGACCTATAACAACACCAACAATCAGAGAAATTATGCTATAAATTGCGATGTCCATGTATGTATAATTGTATTATTATGTTTGTTTTTATTAATTATATTCAAATTCCAGTAAAATCATGAATCGTCCTATTCCCCTTCTTTGGTATGCACCAATGTGGCGAGCCTGATAAGCTCATAAGACTTCATGACAAAAAAAAACCGCAATTAAATTTAAACAGGTCTCATGTATTATTAAACTTCGTGATTACATAATTAGGCTTAGATTATGACCCAGATGGCTTTCGCAAAATGGCCTATATCTTTTTGCGCCTGTAATATTGAAGCGTTAAGTTTAAAATAGTGACAACCCGAATTTAATTGCGGCAAATTCGTCGTTTAAGCTCTAAATATAAAGAACGTAAATTTATTTTTTAAAGAAATCCGTCAACAACTGATCAAGTTCCTGTACTGAATTTTCCAAGCCCACTTCGTGGTTTTGGGACTGCCGCTCTGCATTAAGCATACGCGTCGCAAATTGCAATACACACATGGACAACAAATCCTGCTTATCTCTCACAGTATAGTTTTCCTGCAATTCCTTTACTTTTTCATTTATCAATTTCGCAGCATGTCGAATTACTTCTTCTTCCGCGCTCTCCACCCGAAGGGGATAAACACGATCTGCGATATTTATTTTTATGGAAATCTCTCCCATTTCTTTGAGCTTTTTAACGTTGTATTAGTTTGAATCCGATAACACTTCTCCCAACTATTTCAACAAACTAATACATTTGTCTATTTCCCGCACAAAATCGTTAATTTTTTGTTTTGTGTCAAGTATTTTTTCATTAATTGCTTCCTTATCCGTTTCAGAATCTAACGTGCGGGCAACTGCCAACGCTTTGACCTTCTCTTCCAACTGCTTGCTCTTATCGTTGCTCGCATCGAAAGCCACTTTTAAGGATTGTACCTCTAATTTAAGCAAATCATTTTCTTCTTGCAAGACTTCGCACAATTGAATTAAATTTTTCGTTTTCTCAACGATCAGATTCATTTGTGAAGACAATGTTGCCATAGTATAAATTGAATATTACCAATTAATGTTGTATCTCTCGTTAACCACGCACTTCCGCGCCTAGTTCCTTCTCAAAATTAACAATTAATTTTTGAACTATCGCATCAATTTGCTTATCCGTAAGTGTTTTTTCTTCATCCTGCAAGATAAAGCTCAGAGCATAAGACTTTTTCCCTTCCGGAATTTTATCACCTTTATACACATCAAACACATTTACCTCCTTCAAAAGCTTGCGTTCGGTCTTTTGAGCAACAAATTGTAGCTTATCGAAGCTCACATTTTCATCGATCAAGAGCGACAAATCTCTGCGCACAGCCGGGAATTTGGAAACTTCTTTGTATTGAATGCTATTCTTACGAATAATTTTCATCAAAACATCCCAGTCAAAATCAGCAAAGAAAACCTGACCTTCAACATCTGCTTTTTTCAAATCTGCGTTCGCGATTGCACCAAAAGAAACTAAACATTTCTGCCTTTTCATATAGTTCAAACCATAGGCGAAATGTGTACTTGTAGCATCTTGTATCTGAATTCCTTCAATTTTCAAGCGTTTGATAAGCGTATCTACAGCCGCTTTAAGGTTATAGAAATTAACCGCGTCTTTTTTGCTGTTCCATTGCTCAGCTTCATTTTTACCTGCCATGGCAAAAGCCAGATGCTGCGTTTCTTTATAGCCTTCACCATCCAGCGCATAAGTTTTACCGAATTCGAAGAACTTCAGGTCAAAGTTTCTTCGTTTTTGGTTATATTCAATCGCACTCAAAACAGAAAAAACCATATTTTGACGCATTGTATCCAAATCCGAGCTCAATGGATTATACAATTTGACCGCCGTTTCGCTATCATCCGCATAATCCAGCTTCGTTAGGGAGTTGGACAGAATTTCACGAAACCCATTGGCGATGAGCAGATCAGCCAATTGATTTAAGACAACTTCCTTATCCGGCTTCTCAACCGTATTTAAAGAGGCCTTAATTTGTGACTTCAACTCGATATTGTTATAACCATAAATCCGCAACACTTCTTCCACAACGTCTACCTCGCGTGTGACATCAACGCGGTATGCAGGCACCAACACATCAAGTCCTGTTTCAGTTTCTGAAGCGACTTCAATGCCAAGAGCGACAATAATGGATTTAATTTCTTCATTTGGGATCGCCTGACCGATCAAACGAACCACATTCGCATAGCTCACGTGAAATGAAAACGGGTTAATCACCACGGGATACTCATCTTTTAGCGTCGATGAAATCGTTCCACCCGCAATTTCCTGAATCAATAAAGCTGCGCGCTTCAAGGCTTCAACCGTAATATTCGGATCGGTACCACGTTCGAAACGGAAAGAGGCATCTGTTTTTAAGCCATGTCTTTTGGAGGTCTTCCGTACAGAAACAGCATTGAAATAGGCCGACTCCAAAAATACATTGGTCGTTTCGGCTGATACACCCGAATGTGCTCCACCGAAAACACCCGCAATACACATTGGTTTTTCAGCATCTGCAATCACCAAGTCCTCTGCAGACAAGGTACGCTCCACACCATCCAGCGTAACAAATTTTTCACCCTCAGTCGCCAAACGAACAATGACTTTATTTCCCGCAATTTTATCAGCATCAAAAGCATGCAGTGGTTGACCTAAATCGTGTAGTATATAATTGGTAACATCGACAATATTATTGATCGGACGAACACCGATAACATTTAATTTCTCTTTTAACCAATCGGGAGATTCGCCAACGCGAACACCGGTAATATTGATACCACTATAACGTGGGCTTGCCTGTGCGTCTGCAACGACCACTGTCGTTCCCTCCGCCTCAGCAGCCTTAAATGCAGAAACATCTGCCTTTAACACGTGTGTACGAAAATGTGCCGCAATATCTCTTGCAACGCCTAAATGCGAAGCAGCATCTGCACGGTTTGGTGTTAAGCCAATTTCATAACGGTAATCATCCTGGATATTGAAATGATCTTTCACTAAGGTCCCCACAGCAACGTCAGCTGGTAATTCAACGATACCGGCATGAGATGTACCCAAACCGATTTCATCTTCTCCACATAACATACCTTCGGAAACTTCACCACGAATTTTAGATTTGGTAATTTTAAAAGGCTCTCCGGTAAGCGGATGGCAAGTAGTACCTACTGTAGCAACAATAACTTTCAATCCTGTACGACAGTTTGGTGCACCACATACAATGTGCAATAACTCCGGTCCACCGACATCAACAGTGGTTACTCTTAATTTATCGGCATTAGGATGCTGTTCACAAGTTTTCACTTCACCAACAACCAAACCATCCAATCCACCTGGGATACTCTGCACGACGTCCAAAGCTTCTACTTCCAATCCTGTATTTGTTAAGATCAGCGATAGTTCCTCCGGTGTCGAATCTATATTAACGTGTTGTTTTAACCAATTATATGAAATATTCATCTCGAATCTGATTTGATGCACAAACTTAGATAAATTTGAGTTTATATCCAACGTCAATTTGCCGATCATCGCCGGAAGTCCTGAATTTGAAGATAGCTGGCAGCCCCTATCCTCACCTGCTGTATGACAAATTACCATATGATCTAAGGGGTTGTTGGGCTTCGGCGAACAAACCGACTTGCCACAGGGCGTTTTTCTTGCGCTATTGCTTATGCTTTTTCAGGTTTTCCGCATGGACAAGGTGCTTTGGGCTTTGGTCGGCACATCGTTGGCCTTGGTTCGGGGCAGCTTCGGGACATGGCCTGAACATGGTCGGGATTGCTTCGCCTGCTGTTCGGCCGTTGTTCGGCTCCTTGCCGAAGCGGACCCGAATCTTTCCCGAAGCCCAGTCGAAGCCCAGCCGAAGCTGTCTCGAAGCTGTCCCGAAGCTGTCCCGAGCCGTTCCCGAAGCAATCCTGATCCGTTGCCGAATAGCGTACGGATTTGAACGGACTTGAGCGGATTTAAAGGGAATTAAACGGACTTTAGGCATATACACTCCGCTCTTGAATAAGCAAGCCCCAACACAATTTCATAAAAAAAGCCTTATCAGATTGTACCGATTTTTATCCTTTTTATGTCCAATCTTAAAGACCTATTTTTTAATCAAAAATCCCGTCATTTCCATAAAAATAATATGTAACTTTGTGCTTTAATTTGAAGAACGTTCAAAACAAACATTTATAATGATTCATTTCTTTGAGAACCCATCGAACACTGTATATGGTGTTCAAAGCGTAAACTCTTTATCACAAGAAGACATTACTAAACTCAACTGGCTATTCGGCAACGCCAAAAAACTAGACGACCAAAACCTTAACCATTACTTTGTAGGACCCCGCGCCGCGATGGTTACTCCCTGGAGTACCAATGCAGTAGAAATCACGCAAAATATGGGAATTGCAGGAATTGTTCGTATAGAAGAATTTCAACCGGTACCAGCGGATTTCAATGACTTCGATCCAATGATTTCACAAAAGTTCAGTATGTTGACACAGGACATGTATACCGTCAACATTACACCTGAGCCGATATTGGAAATTGAAGACATCGAGGCCTACAACAAATCTGAGGGCCTAGCGCTAAATCCAGAAGAAGTAGATTACCTCAATAACCTTTCGACCAAATTGGGTCGTCTGCTTACAGACTCGGAAGTATTCGCTTTTTCACAAGCAAACTCTGAACACTGTAGACACAAGATTTTCAATGGTACCTTTATCATTGATGGCGAAGAGCAACCCACTTCCCTCTTTAAATTAATTAAAAAGACTTCTGAAACCAATCCGAACGAGATTGTTTCTGCTTATAAAGATAACGTTGCCTTTGTCAAAGGTCCACGTGTCACACAATTTGCACCTAAATCGGCCGACAAACCTGACTTTTACGAAGAGAAAGCATTTGATTCGGTTTTATCCGTAAAAGCTGAAACACACAATTTCCCGACTACTGTAGAACCATTTTCGGGTGCTGCAACTGGGTCAGGTGGTGAAATCCGCGACCGTATGGCCGGTGGCCAAGGAGCGATTCCATTGGCGGGTACTGCCGTATACATGACTGCTTATTCGCGATTGGAACAAAATAAATTGGACCTTCAGGCAGGAACAGTTACTGAACCGGCAAAGGAACTCAACAAAACGCGGCCATGGGAAAATGCGATGCAAGAGCGTCAATGGTTGTACCAGACCCCGGTTGACATCCTGATTAAAGCTTCCAATGGTGCTTCTGACTTCGGTAATAAGTTTGGTCAGCCCTTAATTACAGGTTCTGTATTGACCTTCGAACATGAAGAGGATGGCCGTAAACTTGGTTACGACAAAGTCATTATGCAAGCGGGTGGTGTTGGTTATGGAAAACTGGATCAAGCGAAAAAACATACGCCGAAAACTGGCGATAAAGTTGTTATCCTAGGTGGAGAAAATTACCGCATCGGAATGGGTGGCGCTGCTGTATCTTCTGCAGATACAGGGGCATTTGGTTCTGGAATTGAGCTTAATGCCATTCAACGTTCCAATCCCGAAATGCAAAAACGTGCAGCGAATGCTGTTCGTGGCTTAGTAGAGTCTGATCATAACCCTATTGTCTCTATCCACGATCATGGTGCAGGTGGCCACTTAAACTGTTTATCTGAACTTGTTGAAGAGACCGGCGGCTTGATTGACCTGGATGCACTTCCTGTAGGCGATCCTACACTATCCGCAAAAGAAATTATCGGTAATGAATCGCAAGAACGTATGGGACTTGTGATCGCCGAAGATGATATTGACACCTTAAAACGTGTTGCCGATCGCGAACGTGCACCAATGTACACCGTAGGTGATGTCACTGGCGACCACCGCTTTACTTTTGAATCAAAAAGTACGGGTGAAAAACCAATGGATTATGCCCTTGAAGATTTCTTTGGCTCATCGCCAAAAACTTTCATGCGCGATAAAACCGTAGTTCGCAACTACGCTGATCTTGCTTATGATGCAGCTAATATTCCAAGCTACTTAAACCAAGTATTACAACTGGAAGCGGTTGCTTCCAAAGATTGGTTAACCAATAAAGTAGACCGTTGTGTTGGTGGCCGTGTTGCCAAACAACAATGTGCGGGTCCATTGCAATTGCCGTTGAATAACGTCGGTGTCATGGCATTGGATTATAAAGGTAAAGAAGGTATTGCGACAACAATAGGTCACTCCCCTGTGGCTGCCTTAGTGGATCCGGCTGCGGCAAGCAGAACGGCTATTGCGGAATCGCTTTCCAACATCGTATTTGCCCCAATCAAAAACGGTCTTGCAGGAATCTCCCTATCGGCCAACTGGATGTGGGCAGCCAATAATGAGGGTGAAGATGCCCGCTTATACCAAGCTGTTAAAGCATGCTCGGATTTTGCCATTGCATTGGGAATCAATATCCCCACGGGAAAAGATTCTTTGTCGATGAAGCAAAAATATCCAAACGGCGAAAACGTCATTGCCCCTGGCACATTGATCATTTCTGCCGCAGGAAACTGTACTGATATCACCAAAGTGGTTGAACCTGTGCTAAACAAAACAGCCGGATCAATCTATTACATCAACTTATCAAAAGATCAGTTCAAATTAGGCGGTTCGTCATTTGCACAAATCATCAATAAATTAGGTACTGAAGTACCGACCATTCAAGATGCTGCTTACTTTAAAACAGCATTCAATACCGTACAGCAATTAATTCACGAAGGACAGATCGAAGCTGGGCACGACGTCGGATCGGGTGGCTTGATTACCACCTTATTGGAAATGACCTTTGCCGATGTTAATCTTGGTGCCAATTATGACCTTTCGGCATTACATGAATCGGATAGCGTAAAAGCCTTCTTTAATGAGAATATTGCACTTGTCCTTCAAGCAAAAGACGACGCTGCATTTGAAGCGATCGTGAAAGATGCCGGTGTAAACGCGGTTAAAATTGGTCAGGTGATCGAAGGTAATACAGTGACGATTAAAAATCAAGAAGCGGTATTCAGCTTTGATGTAGCAGCAACACGTGATGTATGGTTTACGACATCCTTCCTTTTGGATTCCAAGCAATCTAAAAATGGAACTGCACAACAACGTTTTGATAATTATAAACACCAACCCCTAGCCTTTACTTTCCCAAGTCAATTTGATGGTAAGAAACCAAAAATCGACGGAACTAAAGCACGTCCGAAAGCGGCAATCCTTCGTGAGAAAGGTTCCAACTCCGAACGCGAAATGGCAAATGCCATGTTCCTGGCAGGCTTTGATGTGAAAGATGTTCACATGACCGATTTGATCACTGGTCGTGAGACATTGGAAGACATCCAATTTATCGGTGCCGTCGGAGGCTTCTCGAACTCAGATGTATTGGGTTCGGCAAAAGGTTGGGCCGGTGCTTTCCTTTACAATGAAAAAGCGAAAAAAGCCTTAACCGACTTCTTTGCTCGTCCGGATACACTTTCGGTTGGTATCTGTAATGGATGTCAGTTATTTATGGAACTTGAAATGATCAATCCTGAGCATGAAATCCATGGAAAAATGCTACACAATACTTCAGGGAAACACGAGTCAAACTTTGTGTCTGTAAAAGTTCAGGAAAACAATTCGGTCATGTTATCGACACTAGCGGGAAGTACCTTAGGGGTTTGGATTTCACACGGGGAAGGAAAATTCAACCTTCCGTATGGGGAAGAGCAATACAATATCGTGGCAAAATATGCTTATGAGCAATATCCGCATAACCCAAATGGTTCGGACTATAATACAGCAATGGTCTGCGATAAGACTGGACGCCACTTGGCTACGATGCCACATATTGAGCGTTCGGTGTTCCAATGGCATTGGGCAAATTATCCAAAAGGTCGTCAGGACGAAGTTTCACCTTGGATTGAAGCATTCGTTAATGCACGTCAATGGATTGACGAGCAAGGCAAATAAAAAAAGAAAAACTCCTTCATGTATGAAGGAGTTTTTTTTTAGATATCCCTTTTGTATCCTGGTTTGTTCATCATTTGATCTAGGGAGTATTTTCCAGAGCCCATGACCATAAAAAAGATCAGCAAAAAGAATACGACTATAGAAAGCCACAATTCGGAATTCAAATAACTAAACCCGTGGGTGATATTAACAAAAAATACAGCCCCTAACAGTACCGGAAATAATAGTTAATGAGGCTAAACGGGTTTGAAAACCTAAGATAAGGAACAGCCCGCCTACCAAATGGGTAAAAACCACATAGTGAACCGCACCCCACGATGATAAGTGGAAACTACTTTGCTCAATCATGTGTTGAACAACGTCCCTATCATTTACGAAACTTACACCTTTGGCAAAAATAACGATCCCTAAGGCTATTCTTAGGTAATCGACCCATTGTGGGTGATGTGCATCGCCCCAATGCTCAATTTTGTGTATCAGGTTCATAACATACCTCCTTTTTATAGATGGTTATAGCCTAATAACAATTGAACAGTAAAAAAGTTGTTTGTATGAGATGATTCACTATCAAAATGTTACGAAGTGAAGACAGCCCACTCCTACGCAACACTTCTGCTCAAACCAATCGTTGGCAAATGAGGCCCCACACTGTTTCCAAAATCAATCAATCAATCAATCAATCAATCAATCAATCAATCAATCAATCAATCAATCAATCAATGCAACCATAAATTAGGAGAAAAAAAATCGAATAACAAAATCCCAAAACGCGGTTGTCAGCAGCCCCACAACGATACTAAAACCGATCACCAGATTGACCAATTTGGTATTCAGATGGTATTGCTCGGCAATGATCCCTGAGGTTACCAAGGTTGGCATAGCCGCTTCGAATATACTAATCCGCGCAACAGCGCCCTTTACACCAAGTAGTAAAGCAAATAGTAATACCAATGCTGGGGCAAGAATCAATTTATAACTCATCGCTGTACTGATCTGCGAAATCTGTTGTCGCCAGCCATCAAACTTCAACTGTAAACCAATAGAAAATAAGGCCAAGGGTCCAACGGTCGCCACCAGCTTATCGAAAAAAGGCTCGGCAACTGAAAGATCAACCAATTGCGACAGCATTAAGGCTGTTATACAACCGATCAGGGGTGGAAAGCTGACTAACTTTCGAAGCATAAATTTGACATCGATCGCCTCGCCATCTTGGGCATTCGCTCGCAGTGCATTGATAAGTCCAGCTGTAGAAAGTAGAATAAATGTGGTTTGGTCGCAAATAATCGCAATCGGCAACTGGGCTTCGCCAAAATAGGCGATGATCAATGGAAAGCCAATAAAGGACGTATTGCTATAACCAGCGGCCAATTCCAAACTACTGCGCGAACGCTGTTTATAGTTTTTACGCCTACAGTACATTTCCATAAATAACCAACTACCTGCCCAAACGAGGATTGCCGAAAACACCGGAAACAGTAATTGCGATGACCATACAATCTTCGGAATATATTTGAAAGACACCGCTGGAAGGGCAAAATAAAGAATCCAGGTATTGATCCCTTTATGTGCTTCGGAATGAATTAAATTTGTTCGCTTTAACAGCATCCCTGCCGCGATGCAAAATGCAATCATTATAAAATTGACCATGTTTTATTACCATTTTATACGACACAAAGGTGCAATAGTACGGCAGGCAATAACATGTACAAATACATTATTTTTATGTACATTTACGGATATATAATCAGGAGAATAATGCGCAAAAAACAGTTTGAGCCTTTGCGGATCAGTGAATTTATTGAGGATAGCTTTCATTTACCTCCACATGAGCAGAATTATTATGAGCTTGTTTATATTCGTTCAGGCAAAGGAACCCATGTGATCAACAGATTTGAACTGAACTATGAACTTGGTGATGTATTCTTAATTAGTCCGGCAGACAAGCATTATTTTAACATTGAAGAAAAGACACATTTTCTGTTTATTTTATTTACAGATACCTACTTCCTGCAGAATAAACGCAATCAAAAGCGCTATGCCTGGATTATGGAGCTGATGAACGACAGGGGATTAAAGGAACGCAAATTGGATATGGACGAGCATTATCGCCTGATTTACACTCATATCCTGGAAGCGGTCCGACTGTATAGTCATACCACAGTCAGCGAGCATTCGGACTGGCTATTTGACCAACTCGTCGCGATCTTTGGGCTCTTCAAAGAAATAGCAGAGACGCAACGTTTACCCCAGCAGCAAGAACTATATGTTGACCGATCGATTTCGGCTTACATTCATCAGCATATTTTTTCGCCCGAACAACTTCAGGTCAGCCTACTGGCTCAGAAATTCAATATTGCCCCATCCTATTTTGGGACCTACTTTAAGAAGAACTTCGGCAGCAGTTTAAGAGCGTATATCAATACCTACCGGATCGAACTCATCGAGAACAGACTTAAATCCAAAGATTATACCTTGAAACAAATTGCTGCAGAACTCGGATTTACCGACGAGAGCCATCTTTCCCATTTCTACAAACGCGCCAGGGGATTTAGTCCTTTACATTATCGAACTCAGCGGACTAAATAGTAGGCTTTCCAGATAATACACCCTGTATACGCGGAAAAATTGCAATTGAATGGGCTAAATCTTGGGTGGAATGACGCTATAAAACTTCAAGCCCTCAGCTTCAAACTTCTTATACAATACAAGTAAGACATCATTTTTAAAGGCAGAAGCATTGGCAGCAAAATTTACCCAGCCGGAAACACTCAGGTAAATCATCTCAGCACTGATGTCCTGTATACTGATTCCGCTATCTCTATCCTTGATAAAATGGTCACTACTTTCCATAGCGTCTTTGATCCATTGTTTGGCTTGGTCCAAATCTGCTTTCCGATCGATATGGAGAACAAAACTTGTCTTGCTGTATTCTTGGGATAAGGTCCAATTGACAACCCTTCCCGACAGCAAATCACCATTTGGAATAATGACATCTGCACCATCACCTGTTTTTAAAACACTGGCGCGTATACCGATTTCCTTGACGCGCCCTTTTTTGTCCGCAAGCTCAATTTGATCACCAACGCGAAACGGCTTATCAAAAACCAAAATTATGCCCGAGACAAAATTATTGATGATATTCTGCATGCCGAGTCCGATACCAACACTCAATGCGCCAATCACGACCGTAAGTTTGTCCAAACTCATACCCAGGGCCGAGATGGCCATAAAGAAACCGATCAGAATAATGGCCAAGCGAAAGAGCGGAAATAAGGTCATCTTCTGATTATAGACCTGGCTGAGCTGACCGTCTTCACCACCAAGAACGATCAAACTAATATTTTTCTGAAACCAATTGGCCACCAACAGCAGTAAAACCGCTACACCAAGATTTCCTAAGGTAAAAGAGATGCTGCCGATGCTGCGTACTTTTCCGAAGAATGTTTCGCTCAATGCCAATAAACTTTCAATAAACTGTAAGTTATTTGCCAGGACAATGATCGCCAAAAGCACACAGACAATACGCAGAATTTCGGTGATGATAGCCAAGGTGCGCTGCTCGTTGAAACGCATCCAAAAACCGGAAGTCAGCCGATCTTTTTTAAACTGATTGCGGACATCCGCCTTAATCATATCCGAAAAATACTGCAGTGTAAAAGACTGTACCAGCCCCACAGCACAGGCAATACTAAAACTACGTGAATGCTCCACATGCCCGATAATATTCAGTGTAATTGCGGTCACGTTGAGTATAGCAAAAATCACATAAATAAAATTACTGATATAACCCGGACTATCCGCATTCTTTATACGCCGTTTCGTATAACTGACCAATCCTAAAGCAATCAAATTGAAGGCAATACAAACGATACGTAAAAACAGGTCATCGCTTACGATCATATTGACAAATACATCCAGGATATAGAATACAACAAGGATAATGGCAATTTTACGCTGCAATCCACTCATGCGATGCCTGAGCAAAAACATGAAGATTAACATGATGACCAATTGGGAAGCCTGCAAAATGAAACTTGGTGTAAAGAAGTTTACAAAAGGCAACAGTGTCAGGAGAAAAATAATGGTTTTCCCAACGATCGCATCAATCGCAAGTTTATGTTCAGGATCATTTTGCCGAAGGATATAAGACACCCGTACAATCCAGTAGCAATACCCCAATCCCAGTACAATCAACAGGATACGGCTCGCCCAATCTGTCCGATTCACATATTTGTCTATCGACTTATTGTTACTGTAATTACTCCGGATATTATTTAAGATCACATCTTTAGAGATGACTGCCGTATTGGCTTTCCATATCGAACTTTTAGCGGTCACGGAATCGGCTTTTTTGTTTCCGCTTTTCATTTCGTGAACGGTTTCGATCCGAATCAGATGACGTTGATTTTTAGCTATAAGTTCATCAATCGTCCGATTGATCGCTTCCAGCGAATCTTGTTTTGCAGCTAGTTTAAGCTGCGCATTGTCGAGATATTGATACGCTCTACTGTGATTATTGGCACTGATATCATAGCGGTTGATCAGCGTCTTGATCTGATCTGCTGTCACATTGAGGCTATTGGAATAATTGCTGATACTGCCTTTAATTGACTTCAACTGGCTGATTTCTTCATGGATACTATTTTTTATTAAAGCAATACTATCTTTAGCCGATCCAGCATTCGTTGTCAAGTAGCCATTGGATTTTTCATTCAGCTGCGCGATAAGCTCGGCCATGGAAGCCGTACGAATATTGGATAAAAAGTTTAGATTTACTTTGCGCAGATCATTTCGTAGCTCATTCCGCAGTGAGTCATTTCCAACCCGCGTCGAATCCACATTCGACCGTCTACTTAGGCTGCTATGGCTCGCCGTGCGATCGCCTATCTGATTCTTCCGAACCTGAACGGAGTCCTGTGCAAATCCGTGCAGCTGAAAAGTCAAGAGACTTAAGACAAAAATAAAACGCTTAACAATGCCCAATTTCATACTTCTAATTTTGTTGACTTTCTTTCCTGGCAACAGGTAGTCAAATGCCATGGAAACTACAAATTGCAAAGAAAGGACCAAAGGTTTTTCTCCGACAAAAATAACTTATCTCCTGTTAAAATCGAATAGCATCGGAGAGTTTTAGTTCTTCCAGCCGTTTTATTTTATCATCACGATAAAATAAATTCATCGTCTCAAAAGGAATCAACTTCAAGTCTTTATTGACGATGTGGACACAAGATTTCTTAACAGCACGAACATCAAAATCGTAGGCATCCATAAAATTCATAATGATAATGCGGAAAAGATTGTCGTAATCAAGATCAGGTGCGCACACTTCTGGCAAACAGCAAAGTAACTGGTTTACTTTTGGCTTTACCTTATCCACCGAAATTCCGGTACTAAATATATCCAGCAATTGCATCTGAACACCTTTGTCCTGTTCATAGACAATGGTATTGCGCGATTGGTTATTTAATAAAATAGCCGGATCAATATGCCGGGTCAAGGGTATCCGCTCATCGCCTATCTTCAGGATATAACCCATCGCCAACGCATCAGGATTACAAGGAACAGGAATAATATCATGTGGATCCAATAGGGAATATTGATTCAGGATTTCCTGACGCACCTCGGTCAGTGTCATTTTATGTTGCTGTGCATCGGTCGCATTTCGCCCGGCAATTTCCACCGGTTGAAAGGTTACCCCGCGTACACATCGCTGTTGTAAAGCATAATCTAAGATTTCACCAATTTCATCATCATTGGTTCCCTTTTCCAGGACCACCACCAATGTTGTACTCAGATTGAGCGCATTTAATTTGTCAATGGCCTTTTTTCGGACATCCGTGAGATCTTTTCCCCGAAACTTTTCAAGCACAGAAGGGCGAAAAGAATCAAACTGGAGATAGATTTCAAATTCAGGCGCATAGGTGGCGAGTTGCTCAGCAAAACCAGGATCGTTGGCAATTCGGATACCATTCGTATTGAGCATGAGATGCTTAATAGGCTTTGTCTTCGCAATGTCTAAAATCTTAAAAAAATCAGGATGTATGGTTGGCTCTCCACCGCTGATCTGAACCACATCTGGTTCGCCTTCACTGGCTACAATTTTGTCAAACATCTGTTCAATCTCTTCCAGCGAGCGATGTCGCCCGTAGTGGGGTGACGACATGGCATAACAGGTTGGACAGGTCAAATTACAGCGGTCGGTCACCTCAACAATTGACAGGCAGCTATGCTGCTCGTGATCGACGCATAAACCGCAATCGTATGGACAGCCATAATGTACTTCATTGTCAAATTTCAAAGGTGTTTCGGAGGCCTTATTATAATTCCGAATGTTCTTATAATAGTCAACATCCGTAGCAATCAATGTTTTGAAAAAGCCATGATCAGGACAGTTTTTGGTCATAAATACCTGTTCATCCTCAATAATAATCTTGGCACCAACACGCGAAAGGCATGTTGGACATAGGCTAATGGTATAATCGTAGTAGGTATAGTTTCTAACTGGCATCGTTCTGATTTCTAGTTCATAAAGGTAAGTCCACAGGCAAGCCCTCCTGCTAGCATTGCTCCAATTCCACCCAACAATACTTTAAGCCAGGGATTGACATTGAATTTTGAATCTTTATTGCCCGCTTTAATAATCGAGCCGATGATAATAACCAAAAGTGCAATCCCAATTACAATAGCACCTAAAGTAAGTAGAAAAAGTCCCAACATCGCGGTACTTTCCGAACCAAATGACCCTTCAAGCAAATACATAATTTCTATTTTTTGATTAAACGTTCATTTTTTAATAAATAAATATAATAAATTATCACCACGATGCAGGTAATTTGTATGGTACTTAGCTCCAAAAGTATAATTGCCCGGGGCTTGATAAAGTCCAGCAGGAAACGAAAACTAAAATAACTAAGCATAAAAAGTTGAAACAACACACCATTTCGATAATTGTATCGTCGTTTAAAAAGTTGGAGTCCTACAAATAAGAGCAGTAAAAATGCGATTTCATACAGCGCTACCGGATGCCGTTTATAGGCATCACCGAGGTACATTCCCAAGGGAGAGCTTGTGGGCAAACCATAAGTCTGTTCGAACACCCCCGTGTAAAAACATCCTATCCGACCAATGGCAATTGCGGTAATTAAAGGAAAGACCATCCTATCCCCGGTACTCTCTTTTTTGCCCATGATCTTCTTCATCCCTTCTACGGCAACCAAACCTCCGGCCAAACCACCGATTATTGTATTATTTACCCAGATGTAGGCCCATTTATGTGTCGCATTGAGCAATTCAGCCGGACGCTCGAGGGAACCGATAAGATGCGAGCCGATTAAAGCGCCTAGACCTGCTGCGATCACAATAAGCAGTGAATTGCTATGCCCTAAACTTTCCTCATCCTTCCATTTGAGCAGTTGATAATACCGCATACCTATAAACATCCCCAAGCCTTCCATAAAAGGATGTAATAGAAATGTTTTTCCAAACAACGCTATCGTAACCGGAAATTCAATCGTCATAAGCATAAACAAGTATACGAAAGACGATCTAGAAAGTCATAAACAAAAGTTGCAGAGCACACGGTATAACAGTTAAAACGAAAAAGCCAGCCCAAGAAATGGACTGGCTTAGAAATAATTATTTTGCGACAGCAATTATAGCTGATTGTTGTATACAAAGCGTATTTCTTCACGGAGGTTATAACGCGAGGCCATCACTTCGCCATAAGCACCTGCAGAACGAATGGCAATTAAGTCGCCGCGTTTTGAAACCGGAAGTGGCACTTCTTTTCCAAAGCAATCCGAAGATTCACAGATTGGCCCAACCACATCGTAGTTAATGGATTCGGCGCTGTCTGTCGCACTGATATTCTCAATTTTATGGTAGGCCTGATACAAGGCTGGGCGCATTAATTCAGTCATTCCGGCATCCAATACCAAGAAATTTTTTTTGACACCATTTTTGACATACAACACGCGGCTTACCAAGCTTCCGCATTGCGCGACCAAAGCCCGTCCCAATTCAAAGTGCACTTCTTGCTGTGCTGTACGCTCCAGGAAGCGGTCGAAAATATCAAAATAGGCTTCAAAATCAGGAATTGTATTTCCATCCGGATTTTTATAATCAATCCCCAATCCGCCACCGACATTCAATACACGGATTTGTGTACCGCGTTCTTCAAACCAGTTTTTCCATTCATTGACCTTTACGCAAAGGCTTTTGAATACGGTCATATCCGTAATCTGTGAACCGACGTGAAAATGAAGGCCTACCAATTCAATAGACTCACATTTTTTAAGCACGGCTGCACACTTTTCCAAATCGGCATTGGGCACACCAAATTTGTTTTCGTCAAGCCCTGTTGTAATATAATGGTGGGTATGTGCATCCACATTTGGATTGATCCGTAAAGCCACATTTGCTTTTACACCTTTCTTTGCGGCAAGCTCATTGATGACTTCAAGCTCCTGAATAGATTCAACATTAAACGCGAAGATATTTTGATTGAGCGCGTAATTGATTTCCTTATCGGATTTACCAACTCCTGCAAAAGTAACTTTTTTGGAATCAAAGCCACATTCAATGGCTTTCTTCACCTCATTGCCGCTCACACAATCCGCACCAAAGCCGACCGCTTGAATCGCCTTCAATAACTCGTCATTAAAATTGGCCTTTAATGCATAATGAACATGAAATCCCCGTTTGTGCGAAGCAGCATGCGCAGCCTCCAGGGTCTTGTTTAACACATGCAGATCATAATAATAAAACGGCGTTTCTTTCTCTGCAAACTTCGCCGCGATACCTGTATTTATCATATAAAAACCTAATTCTTAAAATAAACGATTGTGCAATGAACGTAATGCTTCAGTTTTATGATCTGAATTCAATAGAATTGACACGTTAAAGTCTGAACCACCATACGAAATCATACGAACTGGAAGGTGTTTTACAGCATCAAGTACGCGAGCGGCATAGCCATGGCTATTCAAACCAAAATCCCCTACAACGCATACAATGGTCTGATCACCATCAACTGTTACTGAACCAAAATCTTCCACTTCTTTGATAATATCCGCCAAATTTGTGGTATCATCAATCGTCAAAGACACCGCCACTTCCGAAGTTGTGATCATATCGATTGGTGTTTTATAACGCTCGAATATTTCAAAGACACGGCGCAGGAAACCGTAGGCAAGTAGCATTCTCGACGAATGGATATGAATTGCTGTGATACCGTCTTTCGCTGCTATAGCACGAATACAACCTTTCTGCGCACCGTCTTTACTGATCAATGTCCCTTTTGCATTGGGTTCCATCGTATTCAACAACCGAACTGGAACGTTATATTTTTGCGCTGGGAACACCGATTGTGGATGTAAGATTTTAGCACCAAAATAAGCTAGCTCCGCAGCTTCATCAAAGCTTAGATGTGCAATCGGTGTGGTTCCTTTGACAACACGGGGATCATTGTTGTGCATCCCGTCGATGTCAGTCCAGATCTGAACTTCCTCGGCACGGATTGCTGCCCCGATCAAGGAAGCCGTATAATCTGAACCTCCACGGCGCAAATTATCAATTTCACCAAAAGAATTACGGCAAATAAAACCTTGCGTGATAAATAGGGTATTTTCTGGACTCTGGGCCAAAATATGGCTTAGCTTTTCGCCAATGTAATCAACCATAGGCTCATTGTCTTCATCAATTTTCATAAAGTCCAGGGCTGGCAACAGCACGGATTTTACGCCAATTTCATTCAGGTAAAAATGCCATAAAGCGGTAGACATCAATTCGCCCTGTGCTAAAATAACTTTCTCCTCGATGGGTGTAAACAATTCGTTGGCCAAGGTAGAAATCAGATTAAAATGGTAATCGATCAATTCTTTACCATTTTTATATCCCTGTTCAGTACTGAAAAGTTCTTTAATAAGGTCTTCGTACTTATCCTTATGCTTCTTGACCAACTCTTTAGCTTCGTCCTTCTTACCTGCTGTGTAAGCTTGACCGATTTCAACCAAAGCATTTGTCGTTCCAGCAACTGCGGACAACACGACGATCTGACGTTCAGAAGGGTTTACAATATCCAACAACCCTTTGATACGTGCTGCACTCCCCACGGAAGTACCACCAAATTTTAAAACTTTCATACTGAAGTTACAATTATTAAATTTCTGTGTGCCAATATAGGCAATTCATGAATTTATATTAAAAAAAATGCGGCACAAAATCATGAAAGTTTTGTGCCGCATACCTTTATGTTATGCGGAAGAATTACTTCTTCAAGTTTTCGATCAGTAGACCGGCCAATTCTTCGCCGATTCTTTCTTGAGCTTCATTAGTTGCCGCTCCAATATGTGGCGTCAATGAAATTTTCGGATGTTTTAAAATCTCCTCACGTGGAGTAGGTTCGTTGTCGAATACATCTAAACCAGCAAATGCTACCTTGCCCGAATCCAATGCTTTCACCAATTCCAACTCATCAATAACGCCACCTCTAGAAGCATTGACTAAGCCTACACCATCTTTCAATAATGGGAACTCTGCAGCTCCAATCGCTGGTTTATCCAAAAATGGAACGTGTAAAGAGATAAAATCTGAAACTTTCAATAAGTTGTCCATCTCCACTTGTTGAATAGGCACGTCAACCTGGATACCACCTGAAAGTGTTATGGTCAACGCTTTTGGTCCTTCGAACAAATCCGTATAAACCACATCCATTCCTAGACCAATGGCGATTTTGGCAACTTCGCGACCGATACGGCCAAATCCAACGATACCGATCGTCTTACCACGAAGCTCCGTACCGGCACCATAAGCTTTTTTAAGGGCGCCAAATTTTGTGTTGCCCTCAACAGGCATTTTTCTGTTGGCATCGTATAAGAAACGGACACCATTCAATAGGTGAGCAAACACCAGCTCAGCGACGGATAGCGAAGATGCCGCCGGGGTATTGACAACAGCAATGCCTTTTGAACGGGCATATTCTACGTCAATATTATCCATGCCTACTCCACCACGGCCGATAACTTTCAAATTAGGACAGCCATCAATCAGGGCCTGACGCACTTTAGTTGCGCTACGTACCGTGATTGCGTCATAAGCAAGAAGCTTTTCTGGAAGCTCTTCTTGTGGAATATGCGTTGTATCTACACTATGACCGGCATCTTCCAGCATTTTTTTTCCTAGTGGATCGATACCGTCATTCGCTAATATTTTCATCTTTATAATTCGTTTTTAAAGGTATCAGTACCATTCAACTTATCGGAAGATCCAATCCCGTGAATACGATACGACCTTTATAATTCGTAATCTAACTAATTATTTGTTCGTCAACTGTTAAATTCCAGCAACATTCATACGACATTAGGCCGTATGCGTGTCCTCAAATTCTTTCATGGCATCAATCAACGCATTTACGCTGCTTAATGGTAAAGCATTGTAGATTGAAGCTCTAAATCCACCGACAGAACGGTGACCTTTGATGCCAATCAAATTACGTTCTTTCGCCAAAGCCAAAAATTCAGCTTCCAACTCTGGTGTATCCATCACAAAAGTAACATTCATGCGTGAACGGTCTTCTACAGCAGCAGTACCTTTGAATAATGGGTTGCGATCGATTTCATCGTATAAAGCACGTGCTTTGATGATATTCTCTTGTTCCAATACCGAAACACCGCCTTTTGCTTTTAACCAACGAAGGTTTAACATCGAAACAAAAATCGAATATACAGGTGGTGTATTGTACATTGAACCACCGTTGATATGCAATTGATAATCCAACATCGATGGAAGAATACGTCCTGATTTACCTAAGATATCATCTTTAACAATCACGAGTGTAACACCTGCAGGTCCCATATTTTTTTGAGCACCAGCATAAATCAAATCATAGTCAGCAACGTTGATCTCACGTGAAAAAATATCAGAAGACATGTCAACAACCACTGGCAATGCAGTTTCGGGTTTATCAAAAACCTCCGTACCGTAAATGGTATTGTTGGCTGTATAATGAAAATATGCCGCATCTGTTGGGATGGCATATCCCTTAGGGATATAGGAATAATTTTTATCAATCGACGAAGCTACAACATCTACTGTACCGAATTTTTTAGCTTCTTTTAATGCTTTTGTAGCCCATACACCCGTATCCAAATAAGCAGCCTTACCGCCTTCAGGTAAAAGATTCAACGGCGCCATTGCAAATTGCAAACTTGCCCCTCCTTGAAGGAAAAGAATCGAATATCCCTGAGGGACTGCCAATAACTCGCGTACTAATTGTGTGGCTTCATCTATCACTGCTTCAAACTCTTTGGAACGGTGAGAGATCTCTAAAATTGATAAACCGGTGTTGTTAAAATCAATTACAGCTTCTGAGGCTTGTTGAAATACTTCCTTTGGCAGAATACATGGACCTGCTCCAAAATTATGTTTCATTGATGTTATAGTTTGTTTGATTGCTATTTTTTAACCCTAGCTAAGCAATCCGTTGTTTAAAAACCAAAGGTAAAATAAAATTATATATTTTTCAACTAATCTGTTTTTTTATTGAAAATTTATAAAATTCTAAATGATTTCAATAAAAAGATCGCACAACAAACAGCTAATTCAATGCAAAAAACATCAAATAAGCAACACTTTCCATGCCATATCTACCTGATTATCTTGCAAATACTCCTTAGCCTTGAGCTGAAGATGGGTATTACGAGAAGATTGATCACCAATAAAGGCATTTAGCAATTCGTAAATTTCAGGGAGACTCGTTATATCGTCTACCTCCTGTGGCGTGGGTAAACGGTCGATCTGAGCCAACTTCATTTTTTCGTTCTCCGTAAAAACGGTCGATTCCTTTATAAAAAGTGGCAGCTGATTGTAATCCATAAAAAAGCAGAAATTTTATTCAAATTTCTGCTTAATATCTCAGAAAATAAAATTCTTATATTTTTTCAATAATTCGATCTGCAAATTCGCTTGTTTTGACCAAGGTCGCATCATCCATCAAATTGTAAAAATCCACCGTCACCGTCTTAGCCAGTATCGTTTCTCCTAAGGCCTTAACAATTGCCGCTGCAGCTTCGGTCCAGCCGAGGTATTCGAATAGCATAACACCGCTTAAAATAACCGATGAAGGATTCATGGTATTGGTATTTGCAAAGCGAGGTGCAGTACCATGGGTGGCTTCAAAGACAGCGTGCCCGGTTTTAAAATTGATATTAGCACCCGGTGCGATCCCTATACCGCCAACCATTGCTGCCAGCGCATCAGAAATATAATCACCGTTCAGATTCAACGTTGCTACAACAGAAAAATCCCGTGGATTCAGCAGGATCTGCTGTAAAAAATTGTCGGCAATCATATCTTTAATCAAGATTTTACCGGAATCCAAGGCCGCTTTTTGCTCTTGGTTAGCAACCTCAGCACCCTTTTCCTCTTTCGTTCGCTCCCACTGTCCCCACGTATAGGTTTTGTCGGCAAATTCCGTTTCAGCAACCTCATAAGCCCACATCTTAAAAGCCCCCTCCGTAAATTTCATGATATTTCCTTTGTGGACAATCGTCACGGAAGGCAAATTGTGATCAATAGCATGTTCTATCGCTGCACGGACTAATCTTTTGGAGCCCTCTTCAGAAACCAGCTTGACACCGACGCCTGTCGTGGCCGAGAAATTGTAATCAATATCAAGCTCATCATGCAAGAAATCCTGGAATCTGTTGGCTTCAGCTGTTCCTGCCTGAAACTCTATTCCAGCATAAATATCTTCGGTATTTTCGCGAAAAATCACCATATCCACATACTCGGGATGTTTGACTGGCGAAGGTACACCCTCAAACCATTTTGTCGGGCGTTGACATACATAGAGATCCAAATCCTTACGCAACGCAACATTCAACGAACGGATTCCCCCGCCTACTGGCGTGGTGAGCGGCCCTTTGATTCCAACCAGGTACTCTTTTAATACATTCAACGTATCTTTTGGTAGCCATTCGCCTGTTTCGTTGAAAGCTTTCTCACCTGCCAACACCTCCTTCCATGTAATTTTCCGTTGTCCGCCGTACGCTTTCTCCACCGCCTGATCAAAAACACGCACTGCCGCATGCCAGAGGTCAGGACCAATGCCGTCGCCGATAATAAAAGGAATTGTTGGAAAATCTGGAACCTGTAAAGTTCCTTCACTTGACATTGTAATCTTATTTGACATAACCTTCAATTTTAACGGACAATAACTATCCCTTATTAAACATATTTCCGATTTCTTTGCTAATTTTTCTAAAGATTGGTGCAGCTTCAACATCTTCATATTCGTCGATGTGCGCATTTTCCACTCTACTAGGAAACACTAAAACAAGATTTTCGTTTGCATAAATACGATCTAATTTCTTTGCTACTCCATCCAGCGAATCCCGATAGGAAACTTCTCCATTTCTAGCCGACACAAAAATAAACATCGCATCCTCCTCCTTAAACGCTTTAAGGCCCTGTAAATTGTCCCAGTTGTCGTAATGTTTGAATGTGACAGGAACAGAATTTTTCAATTCGACGAGATGTTCTTCAATGGCAGCGGCAGAACGTGTATCAACCACAAAAGTGATGGACAGGGATAATTCCTGGGCAAACTTAACTACCTTTTCCAGCCAGTATTCGAAACCAAATTCCGCCTCGCACATCGGTGGTGCAAAAACGACAATCGACTTATTCGAAATAAAAGGTTTTTTAAAATGACATAACATCACATTAGCCGAGGTTCTATTTAAAATACTTTCCGTTTTCTCCCCGACAAACTTATCCATAAAATTGGCCGCACTTGGCCAGCCTAAAACAATACAATTGGCAGAAACCTCTTTTGCCGAACGTGCAACCCCGCTGGCAATGTTTAAATCTATAGTAGCACTTATATTCACATTTGTTTCACTACCCGAAGCATACCTGACCATATTGTCCAGGTTCTTCCGTGCTTTGGACATGTTTAATTGTGCCTGTTCATTATCTTTCACAACGGACACAATATTGACAGGATAGGAACATTTCTTGCTTTTAATATAGGTTGAAAAATCCAAAATCGGCTCCATATTATCCATATTAGCGATAGAAATCAAGATGTTTTCATCTTTTTCCTTTACCACATCAGTATGTTCTTCGTCCTGTTCGCCATCCAGAACCACTTTACGTGAGGCATTTCCCGTCACCACCGTGGCGACAATGCAGGTCACCAAAATCAGCAGAATCGTACCATTAAGCACATTCTCATCGATAATGCCGTTCTTATGTCCAACCATAATAACGGCCAGTGTTGCCGCAGCATGTGCACTACTTAAACCAAATATTAGGTTACGTTGACCACGGCTGTATTTAAAAACGATCTGTGTCAGCCAGGCGGCCACATATTTTCCGACGATAGCCACAACGGTCAGTGTTCCGGCAATAATAAGGGCCTGCGGCCCTTTCAAGATCACGCTGACATCGACAATCATGCCCACAGATATCAAGAAGAAAGGAATAAAAATCGCATTACCGATAAACTCGATCCGATTCATCAAAGCCGAAGAATGTGGAATCAGTTTATTGAGGGCCAGACCGGCCACGAAAGCCCCAATAATCGGCTCAAGGCCGGCAATTTCTGCCAAAAATGCCGCAAAAAACACAACCGAGAGAACGAAGATATAATTGGACGTCTTCTCACTCCCCAAGCGCTCAAAAAACCATTTCGCGATCCTCGGAATAACACCAAACATGATAAACAGAAAGATAGCAAAGGAAATCGCCAGGGTAATCCAAAATTCATTACCTATATTTCCCTGAGAAACGCCGGTAATTACAGCAAGAATAATCAGCACGGCCGTATCGGTCAGGATTGTTCCACCGATCGTAATCGCAACGGCCTCCATTTTTGAAATACCATAGCTATTGACGATGGGATAAGAAACCAGCGTATGGGTAGCAAACATGCTTGATATCAATAAACTCGGCAAAACATCGTAACCCAATAAAAAGTGACAAACGGGATAGCCAATACTGATCGGCACGATGAATGTCAAGAAGCCAAAGAGCAAGCTCTTATTTTTTGTCTTTTTAAATTCATTCATGTCCAACTCGAGCCCGGCAATAAACATGATATAGAGCAGGCCTATTGTTGAAAAAAGCGTTATGGCCGAGTTTTTTTCCAGCCAATTTAGTCCATGCGGCCCAATAATAACGCCGGATATAATTAATCCTATAATCCCCGGAACCTTAATCGGTCGCAGTACAATCGGTGATAACAGGATAATAAAAAGTACCAGTGAAAATATAAGTACAGGATTTTGTAAAGGTGCTTCAAAGGCGTGGGAAATATGCTCAAAAGTTTTATTCATATGTGCTTGTATACTAGCCGTAAAATATAAATACTTATTTTTCTATACAGCTCGAAAAATAGTTAACAGCATTAAAAATACGATTTTTTAAAGAAAGCGAAGCCTAAAAAGAGTGTTACTTAAAAGAAATGGCTTTAATCGGACTAATTTTGGTAATTAGCATTGACGGAATAAATAAAGAGATCATTCCGATAAACACAACAGCCAAATTGACAAGAATCACATCAGACCATTGAAGTTGAACGGCCACATAGGAGATATAGTAGGTCTTCTCATCCAATTTAAAGAAATGGGTAAAATCCTGAAAAAAGTAAAAACCGAGGCCAATAAGATTACCGATTAACAATCCGAGGCCGATCAGGTACAAGGCACTGTACATGAAGACGCGGCGAATTCCGGCATTGTGATACCCCAACGCCTTTAAAATACCGATCATTGAAGTACGCTCAAGAATGGTGATCAGCAAGGCGGAAATCATATTGATAATAGCCACGACCGTCATCAGTATAAAAATGATTTTGGTGTTCATATCCAGCAGTTCCAGCCATTGAAAAATATCGGGAACCTGATCCTTGATATTAATTGCCTGCATATCGATAGGCAACAGATCTTCAACCTTGTTTGTTGTCCGTTCGAGCTGACTAAAATCTTTGATCCGAATCTCATAGCCTCCTACCTCATGATCATCGAGGTTGCTCAGTTTGCGGATGACATTGAGAGACCCGATTACATAGACCTTATCTAATTCTTCAGAGCCTGTATTAAAAATGCCCTTAATGACAAATTTACGTTTGCGTATAGGATCCTGCACGAAATACATAATAAAATCGTCACCGACTTTTAAGAGCAATCGATCTGCGAGATACTTAGAGACTAAAATTTGATTATCGGCATTATCCGATTTAAAGTCTATCATATTCCCTTCCACCAGCATACGTTGAAACGGCTGCTGATTGTACAATGAATCGATACCCTTGAGAACCACGCCTTCCACTTCATTGTTGACATTGATGATTCCGGCCTTGGTTGCAAAGGAACTGATGGAATTGACTTGAGGAATCGCCAATATGGACTTGCGGACCTCCGGTGCAAGTGATATGGGCGAATTTTCGTAAGACTTATTCAGGTCGTAACGTAAAACCAATACATCGGCAAAAAAACTCCGTTGCTTACTGATAATCTCTCCCTTAAATCCGCGCAATACCGCAATAGATATAATAATCGCTGCAATAGCAAGAGCAATGGCACCAATAGTCACCCGAACGATCAATTTTGAGAACGTTCTTTTTCCAGAAAATGCGATCCGATTTGCTAAAAAATAAGGAAAATTCAAGCTTTCAATATATTTATGTAACTTCGCAAAGTTATAAAAATTTGTTATTTACAAAACTGAAATGACAAATTATTAGGCGTTTTTCAGTAGGCTATTCAACGAGGAGGCCCCTGCACTGGTTTAAAGAGTTTTATAAAAATTTTCAAGTATTATGCGTATTATTTTCATGGGTACTCCCGATTTTGCTGTAGCTTCACTTGAAGCACTGATTCAGTCTGGCGAACAAGTTGTCGCTGTGGTTACTGTACCGGATAAACCTGCAGGACGCGGACAAAAAATACATGAATCTGCGGTGAAAATATTTGCTAAACAACATAACATCCCAGTTCTTCAACCCGTGAAACTTCGCGATGAAGCATTTCTGAATGACCTCAAAAGTTTTCAGGCGGACCTACAGGTTGTGGTGGCATTTCGTATGCTACCTGAGATCGTCTGGAATATGCCTAAATTTGGAACGATCAACGTCCATGCCTCACTCCTTCCACAATACCGGGGTGCAGCACCGATAAATCATGCCATCATCAATGGAGAGAAAGAATCGGGCGTAACGACATTTTTACTACAGCACGAAATCGATACGGGAAACATCTTATTGTCGAAGAAAGTTGCCATCAAAGAAACAGATAACGCCGGTGATCTTCACGATAACCTCATGGTGGCTGGAGCAGAAACGCTCCTTCAAACCATCCAGCAATTGAAGGCCGGAACCTTGCAGCCTAAACCTCAAGACGTCCTTCTCACCACGGAGCCGCTCAAACATGCACCAAAAATTTTCAAAGAAGACTGTAAAATAAACTGGGATCAGCCCACTGCGCAGGTTTATAACTTCATTCGCGGTTTAAGCCCTTATCCAGCGGCATTTACCCTCTTAAATGATAAGGTACTAAAAATCTATCGCACAGAAAAAGAGCTTGCCCATACAGCTACAATACCGGGAACCGTAGAAACTGACAAGAAAAGTTTCTTAAAAATTGCGACACAAGACGGCTATATTGTCATTTCTGACCTTCAACTCGAAGGCAAAAAAAGAATGAATGTAGTCGATTTTTTAAAAGGCTATCGATTTTAACCTTTTTCATCACCACCATCATAATATTGCAGCAGATCACCAGGCTGGCAGTCTAGCGCTTTGCATATCGCTTCAAGAGTATCTAATCGCAATGCCTTCGCCTTTTGATTCTTGATGATTGAAAGATTGGAAAGGGTAATTCCGACGTTGTCACTCAATTGGTTAAGCGACATCTTTTTCTCTTTCATTATTTTATCCAAGTGAATTAAGATTGGCATAATATAATTTTTATTCTTTTAAATTTATTTAATGTCACTAATAAAACAAAAGATCCATCTTTTTGTTTTATCATAAAATTATCATTTTAAAATAAATTTGAGGAATGCATGGTGCATAATAAATCAGCTGCCGACGAGTTAAATTGTTTAGAACAATAAAAAAAATTAAACCTTTTAGCTCTTTAAATATCAAACAGTTGAATATTACAGCAACAGATAAGAGGAAAAAAAATATTAAAATGGAATAGTTTTTGATGATTAAAAATTGAAACTCAAAAAAGCCTAACTCATTAAATATGAGTGGCTAGATAATCAATTTTCCATTAATAATTCAAAAATTTTTCGTATTTTCGCAAACATTTCTTAGAGAGGAGAATTAATAAAAATTAATGAGACAGCTCAAAATTACACAATCTATCACCAATCGTGAGTCACAGTCTTTGGACAAATACTTACACGAAATTGGTAAAGTAGACTTAATTACAGCAGAAGAAGAAGTAGAATTAGCACAGCGTATCCGCGAAGGCGATCAAGTTGCCTTGGAAAAATTGACTAAAACCAACCTTCGTTTCGTAGTATCAGTAGCAAAACAATATCAAAATCAAGGTTTAACCTTAGGTGATTTAATCAATGAAGGTAACCTGGGCTTAATTAAAGCAGCTAAACGTTTTGACGAAACAAAGGGGTTTAAATTCATTTCTTATGCCGTTTGGTGGATTCGCCAATCTATTCTTCAAGCAATTGCTGAACAATCGCGTATCGTACGTCTGCCATTGAATCAAGTTGGTTCATTGAGCAAAATCAGTAAGGCTTTCTCAAAACTAGAACAAGAATACGAACGGGAACCATCTCCAGAAGAATTGGCGGATATCCTTGAAACCACAGTAGACAAGGTTTCGGATACGCTAAGCAACTCTGGCCGTCACGTATCTATGGACGCTCCCTTTGTTCAAGGTGAAGAAAACACACTTTTGGACGTTTTGGAGAACCATGATCCAGACACAGACAGTTCTTTGATTGATGAATCTCTGTCAGAAGAAATCAAACGATCATTGGCAACATTAACAGAAAGAGAACGTGAAATTATCGTGCTTTTCTTTGGCTTAGGTTCCAATCACCAATTGTCGTTAGAGGAAATCGGAGAAAAATTCAATTTAACACGTGAGCGCGTTCGTCAGATCAAAGATAAAGCTCTTCAACGTTTGAGACACACTTCAAGAAGCAAAATCTTAAAATCCTATTTGGGTTAACAAGAGATACTTATTAGACATTTTGGCAATCCCAATCAGAAATGGTTGGGATTTTTTGTTCCTAATTTTTGGCCAATAAAAAAGGGTTGCCTACTACGCAGGCAACCCTTCTATTTTCCAGGACTCCTGTTATTTAGAATCCGGCATCAAAATAAATTCAAAAAGTCGATCTCTTTTCAAATATTTTCCGGCAACATCCTGCACCGACTTCGAAGTTACCTTCTTCAAATTGTCTATTCTACGTGTATATCGTGCAAGATCAAGATCATTCTGATAAGAACTTGATATATAATTCAGCCAATAACCATTTTCACGAAGATTTAACTCATTTTGTCGCTGCTGTTCTGCTAGGAACTTTTCGATATCTCCATTTTCAGGGCCTTTTTCCTGAATCTTTTTTACTTCATCCAAGGCCGAAGTGATTAAAGCATCAGCCTTATCTACTGCCGAACCAAAACCAATGGAAAAAGCATAACGTGCTTTTGGCAGCTTACTGAAACTCGCCCGAGCGCCCACGCCGTAAACTCCACCTTCTTTTTCACGGAGTCTTTCCAACAATTTGATCGTCAACACACTCTCCAAGGCTTCCATATTCACATTTTCAATTTCATTATAGGTATAGTCCCCATAGTAGGCCAATTGCGTACTTGCCTTCTCCTCTTTGCCTTTATGAACAACTACGCGCTCGCCCTTGCTCGGCTCCAGAATATTTAAATCCTTGTAGCTTTCTCCTCTTTTAAGGGCCGGCAATGAAGCCAGGTAGGTTTCTAAATAAGGCTTGATCTGATTCTCGTCAAATGACCCCACAATTGTAAACACAAAATCCGAAGCATCAGCAAATCGTTCTTTGTAAATTGCCAAAGCACGTTCCCGATCAATTTTATTGATCGTTTCTACCGTTGGGTTTTGCCGGCGGACATTGTTGCCATAAAGCACTTCTTTCACTTTATCCGAGAATACATTATTTGGATTGCTCAACCTATTTTCCAAAGATCCTTTTGCCCGGGTCATGGTACTCTGGAAAATATCCTGATCCAATCGAGGCTCGGTAAAATAACCATAAATCAATTCAAAAGCATTCTTCAAGCCTTCTTTATCTGTACTACCTGAAATACCTTCGTAACGTTCGGAGATATACGGAGAGATGGAGACATCTTTTCCTGAAAGATACTTCGTAAGCTCAACGTTGTTCATTTGTCCAACGCCGCTTGCATCAATTAAAGAAGACGCATTGGAGGCTGAGAAGTAGTCTGCATCACTATAGCCTGATGTTCCACCCGGACTATACGCCATAATCTGTATCTCATCATTTTTAAAGTCCGTAGGCTTTAAGATTACTTTCACACCATTGCTTAAGATCAATTCTTTCGCTTGAACGGCGTCAATACTTTTTGACGATACAACAGTGCCTTTTACGGGCTCTTTTGAAAGCAAGGGAAGATTGGAAACTTTATCTTCATATGCTGTCACGGGACTCTCTTCCACTGCCTTTACCCAGCCCATCACGGTAGACTCAGCGGGTAAATTGGCCTTATCCTTTTCTGGCCCCATAACTAAAACATCGCGATTCAGATCGGTATAATATTTTTTCACCAAACCATTCACTTCCGACAGTTTCAAGGTTGGTAACAGCTGTTTTGTCAAACGATAAGCGTTTTCATTACTTAAAGCAGGTTCATCATCAATAAAATAATTGAGATAACGGTTTACATAGCTATCCGACTTCTTTTTATCACGCTCGATAAATGACATCTCGTTACCCTTTTTCATATCGGCGATGGCACGATCCAACTCCGTCTGTGTAAAACCGTATTTTTGAATGCGCTCAAATTCGGTTAACATCGCTTTAAATCCGGATTCCAACTCGCCTGGTTTAGGCACTACCAACAATGAAAAAGTATTAAGGTTAGCAACAAAATCGCTGATACTTCCACCTGCCTGCATAAAAGGAGGGTTCGGTTGTTGCATCAATTCAGAAAAACGCCCCGCGATCATCTGATTGAACACATTCTTCAACAGCTCGTTTCTGTAATCTCCTACCGTGGAAACCTTTTCTTTTTCGCTTTTGATCAAAATCTGTGCAACAGTGTAGGGCAGTTCCGGATCTGAAATAGCCAAGAACTGGTTCTTGTTTAACAGATCGACCCGATATTTTTTACGCTCCAATGCTTTTTTGGGCATTTTCATATCGGAAAACAATACTTTCACCCTTTCTTCCATCTCCTTGGGATCAATATCTCCAACGATGATCAGGGCCTGTAAATCCGGGCGATACCAGTCTTCATGGAATTTGCGTATTTCTGTGTAGGGAAATGTTTTCAGTATCTGTTCAGTTCCGATCGGCAAACGCTTGGAGTAAAGGGAACCATTGAGCAACATCGGAAAGTATTGATCCTGTAAACGCTGCTGTACTCCTCTTCCACCTCGTTTTTCTTCGAGAATAACACCCCGTTCTTTATCAATTTCTTCGCCATCCAACAAAGCGTCCTGAGCCCAATCGCGCATTACCTGCAAACCATTTTTTAAAAGTTCAGGATCGTCAGAAGGAATGGGCAGCTGATAAACGGTCTGATCAAAGCTGGTATAGGCATTGAGGTCCGATCCAAATCGAACCCCCGCTTTCTGCAGGTAGTTAACCAATTCATTCTTTGGAAAGTGCTTCAGGCCATTGAAGTTCATATGTTCTAAAAAATGGGCCAAACCAAGCTGTTTTTCATTTTCTAGAATAGAGCCGGCCTTCATGCCCAAATACATGGTAACACGACCTTTAGGCTCGCTATTTTTACGAATAAAGTATGTAAATCCATTTTTCAGTTTCCCTGTGATGACTTCATTATCGAAGGGTAATTTTTGATTCAGGGCCAAACTATCTTGGGATAGAATCGCGCGCGCTTCCGCAGTTAACGTGGTTGGCATTTTTGCTTCTGCTATATAGAACGTAGCCGGTAATAGAAAAGCTAATGCGAGTGGTTTAATGAATTTCATACAAAAAAATGTCTTTTTTCAGTTATTTTTGCTAATTGTTTTATATTAGGGTAAACGGAACAGGAGATCAATTGTCCCGATAAATCGTAAAATACAGATTAATACTTTTTTCATTATCCAAGGAGGAATCGGGACCCGCTATAAGGGAACGTCTCTTTGTATTACTTATAATCTGTAAAAATTCCACTTAAAAATACAGAATAACTTTCGAAAAGAACAACAGTTAATTGTAATTTTGTTGCAAATGGATTTTGAAAACTGGACTGATATAAAAAAAGAATTCGAACAATTCTTAAAGTTCGAAAGAGGCTTAAGCGTTAATTCAATTGATGCTTACTTAAATGACGTATCCAAATTTCAGATCTACTGCGAAGACAATCATTTGGTTTTAAATACTGTAACGAGAAAAAATATACAGGAGTTTTTGGCTTGGTTGCAGGAGTTTAATATTTCACCCTTCACACAATCCAGGCTGATCTCTGGCCTGAAGACTTTCTTTAGCTTTTTGATGATCGAGCATGAATTCGTCCACAATCCGACAGATCTTCTTCAGGCGCCACGCTTGGCACGCAAGCTGCCCAGCGTTTTGAGCATACATGAGATCGATCAATTGATCGCGGCAATCGATCTTTCTTCACCCGAGGGTGAGCGCAATAAAACGATCATCGAAATCTTATACGGATGCGGTCTCCGTGTTTCCGAACTTGTCACACTCAAGATATCGAACCTTTTTTTAGATGTTGAATTTATCAAAGTTGAGGGCAAGGGAAGCAAAGAACGCCTCATTCCAATTGGTCAACACGCCATTAAACACCTCCGTATCTACTTAGAAACGATCAGACCTCATATCAAGATTAAGGCCGGAAATGAAGATATTGTATTCCTCAACAGAAGAGGCGCCGCATTATCTCGGGTAATGATATTCCTGATCATCAAAGAACTTGCCTTAAAAATCGGTTTACAAAAAACCATCAGCCCACATACCTTTAGGCATAGTTTTGCATCACATTTAGTGGAAGGCGGGGCAGATCTAAGAGCTGTACAAGATATGCTCGGTCATGAAAGCATTACCACGACCGAAATATACACACACATCGATAGGGACTACCTTCATTCCGTTATTACGCAATATCATCCACGGTCGTGATGAATGTCCGATCACCTTTTGCCAGCTCGGTCATCCAAATGAACTATACTGCTTTATTCAGGGGCAATCGTGCTAGCCTCCTCTCATTCCACATTGCCCGCCCGATGCTAAGCATATATGGAAACTATTATAGCATTGACGTAAAAAAATAGAGAATTGACAAAAGCTAAACGCTAAAATACTGACGATAAGATGCCTTAAAAATTGATTGCTAAAAGATATAATTTTATCACAAAGATTGTTTGTAAGATCTAGAAAATAGTATATCTTTGCCAGACGTTCCCGTAGTTCAATGGATAGAATTTCAGATTCCGGTTCTGACGATGTGGGTTCGACCCCCGCCGGGAACACATCCTATTTAACAACAAAGACTATCCTAGGATAGTCTTTGTTGTTTAGAAGCTCTTTTGCAATAACTTGTGTTGCGAAGCCGTAAAAATATTCCGGAAGATGATATTGATTTCATGGTCAATGGCGGCCCCCGAAATTCCGGTGTGTGGATAGAGTCTTATCGTATTTGTTAAGATAGATTCCACAAAATCTCTACTTTGTATCCCTATCTGTTCATAAATCGCTGCATTATCATTTCCATCGTGAAGATTTTCCCAAGAAAGAGCGGCCAAATTCATGATTGCTTCCCTCCGATTAACATAATCTTGCTGAAATTCATCGAGTACCCTAAACGCTTCTTTACTTTCAGTCTTCTCCCATTTGGATTGATTGCTTTTTAACACAAATAGTTTTTCGATTAAATCCAAAAAGCGCTTATACATTCCCGTAAAGTTGGCCAGTAAAGTCAATTCCGCAAAAGGCATAAAGGGATATTGATACAACAGCTCGCGACGTGTACTTTTTGCCGCATCAATCTCAAAAGACTGCCTGCTATCAACGAGAACGTCTTCCAGCGAAAAAGAATGCGAAGCTGTAGCTTCCAATCCAAATGTATCCCAGTCATAGTGAATCAGTACATGATCCCGATCGACAAAAAATGATTTTATCAGCGGTTCACCTTTTTCGTCCAAAACGGGTTTTCCCGCCTCCTGAATTGCGGCATTTAATGTGAAGTGCGTTAAATGTGGCGCTCCGGTAGCATATCTCCAGAAACCACGGAGTCGATAGTGGTCCCCTTCACGCGTAGCAGTACCAGATGCCTGTCCACTACCTCCGAAACAAACCCGATCCGTTTCGAAAATTTGATTTCCTATAAGGGGATCAATAAAACCGACAAACAGATTTGCTCCTGAACATAAGGTTACTGTCCAGGCTAATCCCCCATCCCAATAAGCCAGATCAGCCAATAAACTGAGTCCTTCAGGTACACTTAACCCCAATCCACCTAATGCACGGGGAACCCAAATCTTAAACCACTTCCGACGGTAAATCAGCTGCAATTGTCCATCTGGCAACGTTTTCTGCTGAATTCCTTTTGCCTGATTATCTTTCAGTATAGCGATATCTTCGCTATTGAATTGCATATCTTTCTTCACGTATTATTCTCCTCCAATTAAAATACCCACTAAATGCCATAACAAATAAAAATAACGTCAAGCCCGAATAAAGAAACAGCCCTTTATGGATCAGTAAAGGAATTGCCATCAGATTACTGATATTCAACAATATCCAGTTTTCTATCTTCCGCTTTGCCAATAACCACATCCCTGCCCAAGCTGTACAGGAAACTGCAGAATCCCAAAGCGGTACATCAGAATCTGTTAAGTGTACCAATCCGAAATAAAACAACAGAAAACCGACAGCACATATGCCACCTACTATCCACCATTCTTTCGGCTCAAAGTGTGTTATGGGCGTAGCTACATCACGACTATATTTCCAATAGATCCAGCCATAGATGCTCATGATCAAATAATAGAGATGTAGCAATATTTCGGCATATAGTTTCGCATGGAATAATACGTAAACAGAAATTAAGATACCAATAATCCCAAAAATGTAATTGATCGATTTATTTTGCCGGGAAAACCAAACTTGTAAAACACCAAAGGATACCCCTAACCATTCCGCAATGGTGGCCTGTTGAATCTGTTTTACAAAAGCTTCGAAAATTGTTTCAGAAGTCATCGCCTTGTTTATTATATCGTGTCATTCATAATAAACCTATGGGAGAGAAACGGCTATTTTTTATTGAAATTAAATCCCTACGCCAGCATTACCTGGATCAGGTATATAAAAGCGATTGTACAAGGAGGTACAATCGCTTTTATTGGGTATAATCTCAGCCGAGAATGACCATGGTCATTCCAAGCACCCCATAAGTATATTTTCGGTCGAATTGATTATTCTATATCAATCAATTTCAACGCTTTGTGCGTACGCGTACGCGTTTCTTTACAAAGTTGCGCATCATCGTTCAATGATTTCCCGTGTGAAGGGATCATTTCACGTAGTTTTTTACGGTATTCATCTGATTTGGCACGTTCAGGGAAACATCTCTTCAACAAGCTGATCATAATAGCTACTGACGTCGAAGCTCCAGGAGAAGCTCCTAATAGCGCAGCAATAGAACCATCGGCACTCGAAACGACCTCTGTACCAAATTCTAAAATTCCACCTTTCTTTTCATCTTTCTTGATGACCTGAACACGTTGTCCTGCTTTCTCGATAACCCAATCCTCCAATTTAGCTGTAGGCATAAATTGTTTTAAAGACTCCAGTTTATCTTTTGGTGACTTCATGACTTCAGTAATAAGATACTTCGTCAACGGTAAGTTGTCAAGTCCGGCTGATAACATCGGACGGATATTGGACAATTTGATAGAAGCCGGTAAATCGAAGTAAGACCCCTGTTTTAAGAATTTAGTTGAGAAACCTGCATATGGTCCAAACAATAACGCTTGCTTGCCATCAATATAACGTGTATCTAAGTGCGGTACAGACATTGGAGGCGCACCGACAGAAGCTTTACCATACACCTTCGCATGGTGTGTATTAATGATCTCTTCATTCACACAACGCAGCCATTGGCCTCCCACCGGGAATCCGCCATAGCCTTTCGCTTCGGGTATTCCAGATTTTTCCAACAATAACAACGAGTGCCCACCGGCTCCAATAAATACAAATTTTGCCTTGATTTCTCGCTTTGTTCCTGTCTTTAAATCTTTGACTTCCACTTCCCAGCGACCGTCATCTTCACGTTCGATGTCAATTACTTCGTGGTTTAAGGAAATCGAAATATTTTCTTTATTTTCAAGATTAGCGATCAAATCACGTGTCAACGACCCAAAATTTACATCAGTACCCAGATCCATTTTTGTCGCAGCGATTTTTTCGTCTGCCGCACGTCCTTCCATCATCAATGGAATCCACGATTTCAACAATGCTGTATCTTCGGTATATTCCATCCCTTTGAACAAGTTTTGGGTCGTTAGTGTTTCCCATCTTGTCTTTAGAAATTTAGCGTCTTTTTCACCAAAAACCGCACTCATGTGTGGAATACTACGGATAAAATTTTCAGGTTGGGCAATAATGCCTTTATCAACGAGGTAGGACCAAAATTGCTTAGAGACTTCAAATTGCTCGGCAATTTTCACTGCTTTATCAATCTTGACAGAACCATCTTTCTGTTCGGGGGTATAATTTAACTCGCATAAAGCAGAGTGACCCGTGCCAGCATTATTCCATGCGTCAGAACTTTCAGCAGCCACAACATCCAAACGCTCAAGAATTTCAATATTAACGTCTGGGCTTAATTCATTGATTAGAGTACCCAAAGTAGCACTCATAATACCGGCGCCGATCAGAACAACGTCAACTTCTTTATTTGATTTTTTGCTCATGTTTTTGTGATTGATGCAAATTTAATATAGTTTTTGGTAAACGTCCAAGTCTTTTGTCAAAAAACTGTACTTTTTAGAACCACTTATTCAAAAATACCATTGATTTATTAAAATAATCCTAAGTGAGCAATCGCTTACCGTAAAATTCTAAAAATGTTACCTTAAAACACTCCCCCACTCCAAGATAAACACCGGGTCAGCACACAATGTTTTTCTATTTTAAACCGTTATTTATCGAAAGATTTTGTGTTATAATATAGTTTTAACATTTTTGCAGAACGTCGATAGGCAATAGTGTACACGATGGCTAAAAAATAAGATCATTTATTCGCTCATATTATAGCATCGAGAAAAACACAAAGACTGTGGCATAACCAAGATAAACCTAATGGAAGCGAGTTCATGTATCGTGTTGAATTCCAAGATCAGACGGGCCGTGAGCGAAAGAAAGCACGAGGAAAATGGTCATAAATGCCATAGTGTAATTAATTGAAGAACAAATAACTTATACAGATGAAAATACTTGAAGGAAAAATTGCTTTAGTAACAGGAGCATCAAAAGGAATCGGAAGGAAAATTGCAGAAGTCTTTGCACAACATGGTGCTAACGTCGCTTTTACGTATCTTTCTTCTGTCGAAAAAGGACAGGCGTTGGAGCAGGAGCTTCAGGCTTTTGGCACCAAAGTGATTGGTTATCGCTCTGACGCTTCAAAATTTGAAGAAGCAGAACAATTGATCAATGCGATCGTCGCTGATTTTGGCGGATTAGATATTGTTGTCAATAATGCTGGTATCACAAAAGACGGCCTGTTAATGCGTATGACCGAAGAGAATTGGGATGATGTATTAAATGTGAACTTAAAATCTGTCTTTAACGTTACAAAAGCTGCTTCAAAAATTATGATGAAAAACCGTAAAGGTTCATTTATCAATATGTCATCCGTTGTTGGCGTTCAAGGAAATGCTGGTCAGGCAAATTATGCTGCATCAAAAGCTGGTATCATTGGGTTCACAAAATCGGTCGCTAAAGAATTAGGTTCTCGTAATATCCGTGCAAACGTAGTTGCTCCAGGCTTTATACGTACCGAAATGACAGATGTATTGGATCCTAAAGTCGTGGCAGGATGGGAAGCTGGAATTCCATTGAAACGTGCTGGCCAACCAGAAGATGTTGCCAATGCATGTCTTTATTTAGCATCTGACTTATCGGCATACGTAACCGGACAGGTTCTTCCTGTTGATGGTGGTATGTTATAAAAAATAACAGGCTTAGGTCAAGTTTTCTTACCTTGACCTAAGCCTGTTCTCTAGTTATGTTTTACGACGATCCCGATCTATCTACCCCTCTAACCTGGATATACCGGACAAAGACACTATACTTCTCCTTCTATTTACAGAATTTTCTGTCTCCGCATACCTGTATTGTTAATAATACCAAACATCTTCAATAGGCTTCTGATAAGAAGGAATCTATAGATCGCCTCCAATATTTACAAATTTTCGTTAATTTTGTCGATCAAATTTAAATGCTATGGCGAACTGGAAGGATTTTTTTGAAATTAAAACCGAGGATGATTTTAATCAGCATTGTTTAGATACCTACCAATTCCAGAGCCAGCATTGTAAGGTTTATCGTGACTATATCAGCCTCCTCGGCAGAGAAAAAGACCTTATTCAGCACTATACGGATATTCCTTTTATGCCTATTGAATTTTTTAAGACGCAACAGGTTATTGCTGAAGGAATGGAGGCTGAAATCGTATTCTCGAGTTCGGGTACAACGGGTATGGTCACCTCAAAACATTTAGTCGCTGACCTCCGTATTTACGAACGCACTTTCCGTCGGATTTTTGAAGACTTCTATGGTCCACTAAGCCATATCGCCGTACTGGCCCTTCTACCCTCATACCTTGAAAGAAGCGGTTCATCTTTAATCTACATGATTGATGATCTCATGAAGCAAAGTGAGCAGCCTGAAAGCAATTATTTTCTCTATAACCACCAAGAGCTTTACGATACACTTGTGGCGCTCAAAAATAAAGGCACAAAAACAATCCTTTTCGGCGTAACGTACGCCCTACTCGACTTCATTGAACAATACGCCTTTGAATTTCCTGAACTGATTATTATGGAAACTGGCGGAATGAAAGGTAAACGCAAGGAAATGGTCAAACAGGAAATCCATAAACTCCTGGAAGAAGCCTTTTCCGTCCATGGAATCCATTCGGAATATGGCATGACAGAATTACTCTCACAAGGTTATTCTTCAGGTCAGGGAATTTTCCATCTTCCCAAATGGATGAAAATCTTGATTCGCGACACCAATGATCCATTGAGCCTAATTCCCATGAATAAAACTGGTGGTATCAACGTCATCGACCTTGCGAATCGTTACTCGTGTTCATTTATAGCCACGCAGGATTTGGGTAAAGTATATCCAGATGGATCTTTTGAAATATTAGGACGTTTTGACCAAAGTGATATCAGGGGATGTAATTTGTTGGTTCAATAATGATCCAACATGATTCAGCACGGGTTTTGTGATGACCCTTTATATTCCCAAATAAATGAAAGCGTAGGTGGTGAAACACATAGGGCAATTTAATTAAACCACCTGTTCATGATGTGTGAACAGGTGGTTTTTCATTCGAAATATGATCTTTATTTCAGACTCGGATCTTCAAAGGTGTTGCCCGATCGCATATCCCCCGAATCATATCCCTTTTTAAACCATTCCATACGTTGAGCGGACGTACCATGCGTAAATGATTCAGGAACAGCATAGCCCTGTGCTTCTGTCTGTAATTTATCATCTCCCACTGCTTCGGCAGCTTTCATACCGTCCATAATATCATTATAATCGATTTTTATATCGGTATATTCATTGAGATAATGCGCCCATACTCCAGCATAAAAATCAGCTTGCAGTTCGGTCATCACAGAGATCCGGTTATTTTCGCGTTCACTCATTTGCCCACGGGCCTGATTGGTCTTTGGTAATAAACCCACCAACTGTTGGATATGGTGTCCAACCTCATGGGCAATTACATACGCCATGGCGAACTCTCCCTTCGCCCCGAATTTATCCGACAGTTCTTTACTAAAGCTCAGATCCAGGTAAATCTTTTGATCGCCAGGACAATAAAAAGGTCCGTAAGAGGCCTGTCCCATGCCACAACCATCCGTTTGTGTACCACCATCATAAAAAACAAGGGTAGTAGGCGTATAACTCTTCTGCATCTGCTCTTTAAACAGCTTTGCCCAAACATCCTCTGTACTTTGGAGTACAGTCAAGGAGAATTCGGTTAGCCTTTTTTCTTCAGGATTTAACTCACGTGGCTGCCCGGACTGTTCGGTTTGCGCCCCCATATTTTGAGCCTGCTGTAAGAGTTGACTCGGATCTCCACCCATCAAAAATCCAATGACCAAAACAATAATTCCACCAATTCCTCCTAAAGCAATTTTTCCTCCCCCCGACATTCCTCTGCGGTCTTCAAAATTACCACTTTGTTTACCTCCTTGCCATTTCATAGTATTTCTATATTACAGTTAATAATCTTTTCTAATGTTGGATAAACACAAATTCGGTACCAATGTTCTACATGAAGTAGATTTATTTGAAGAAAAAACTCATGCTACAATTTACATCATAGCTCGCTCATATCATAAATTTACCGGTAAGAAAAGATAGTCATTAGCAAAAACAATGCTTTAAAGGGACAAAAACAGGAGTTATTTCTCTAAGTCGTGATATTCGTCATTGTACATCAAAACAAATTTGGCTAAGTTTGGGCTTTCAAAAAAACTGACATGAAATTAGAAGAACAATTACAAGCGAGAGCTGGCGGAAAATGTGAGCTGACAGGCGAAGATGCCACTTTAATTGCTTATACATTACCACCGGAAATAACATCAAATTTGGACAATACTTTACTGATTTCAGAAACATTGGTCAATCAGCTCAACAAAACGGAGCAATTAAATCCGGACGATTGGAAATTCCTTCCAAATGCAATGTGGTCCGAGAACCCATCGGTACAAATTGTATGCTGGCGTATGTTAAACCGACTAAAAAATGAAGGTTGGGCGTCTGAAGCATTGGATATTCTATATTTAGACGATGAGACACTAGCTGAAGCTAAGAAAACTGGAGACCATGAAAATGACGGCTATGTTTCATTTCATGAAGATAGCATCGGGCAACGACTATTGGAGGGCGACACTGTTGTTCTGACAAAAACGCTTGATGTGAAAGGTTCCTCTTTAAAAGCGACTTTAGGTACCGTGGTTAAGAATATTAGACTGGTAGCAGACAATATCGAGCAAATTGAGGGAAAGATTGAGGGCCAAACCATCGTGATACTGACCAAATATCTCCGTAAACAAAATTAAAATAGACTTTTCGTCTAAATAATTAAGGCTTAAACTGGAGAACTCCCGTTTAAGCCTTAATTATTTAAATAGATACTAGTTGCCACTATTGCGGATAATTCCGCACAAATTCGAAACGATAGTTTGGATGTTGTTTGAGACTATCGATCAAGTCCGATAATAGCCGCTGCCCTTTTTTCGTTTGGTACATATTGTCATGAGTCAATAGCACAACATTGTTCTTTGTATAAGACGTACCTTTGCGGAGTAAATTCTTCATTTGGGTATACAATTGATTCACCGATAGGTCCGGTTTCCCCGTAACACCATTAATCTTCCACTCACAATCCCAACCAATTACTTTATAACCATTCTGGTGTAGTAGCTCGGCCGTCGAAGCCCCGCTTTTCAAATCAACCTTTTTGCGGTCTCCGATATACCAGATATTTCGCCCCGGCAGCCGCACTATCTTATGTGTTAAGCCCAGCGATTGCTCAGCAAGTTCAAAATCTTCAAAGGCCGTCTGCGCATTCGAATAGAACGTACTGTACTTATTATGTGCATGCCAGTAACTGTGGTTGTAACAATCTACTAATGGATTATTTTTATAACGTTCTGTAAAGCCGTGTAACTTCTTACTCATCTTGTCATGATTGCCAATCAGAAAAGCATTGATTTTAATGCCTTTTGCTGTCGCAATGGAATCAAGGTGCTGACTTCCATTTAAGGGTCCATCGTCAAAAGTGAGATAAATGTAACGTGGAGAAACAGTATCAGTCAACAATACCGTTGTATCTTTAGCTCCTTTGTAGTCCACATCTTCTTCCATTTTTGTAATGGTGTCTTTCCGTAGCGAATCTACTTTACTTATTGAATCCTGCACGGCAAGTAAACTATCCTTTTTTGGTGGCATAGAGTCAACAGCCCCCACATTTTGAACCTTATTTGTCCCACTTTGATTGCAGGAGTAAAATCCCAAAATAGATATACTTAACCCTACCCATACAACACCCGAATTAACTACTTTTCTCATTACAAAAATTAACTTACCATCACAATTATTTCACAAATACTCAAAATCATCTAAAATAAGCTGATTTCAGTCCCGTGTTGCGCAAAATTAATATATTTTTCATTAATAAAGCTGTTATGTTATTTAATTTATTGTGCATGGCACTCAAAGCGTCATGATTTCGCATGCCTCCAGCGCTACGAAAGCAGACCAGCTGTTATTTCCGGCCAAAAAAAAGGAACCTATGTTGATATAGATTCCTTTTTTATTCTGTTATTCAGCTACTCAATTAATCCCGATGTCTTCCGCCATGACCGTTACCTCGCCCGTGTCCATGTCCCTGATCATTGCCACGCCCGTGACCACCTTCGCGACCTCGTCCATAACCGCGGTCGTTTCCTCTATCGTATCCCCGACGCTCACCCCATGAATGTTCGCGGCTTACCCGACGCTCGCTTGCAAATGAATATCCACCACCATGATGACTGTCTCGAATGGCGACCTGCCTTCCCCGATAACCGCCATAACGGCTTCTGTAGCGATCGTGATGATGCCAAGGTGTGCGATCGTTGATTACTACTTTATGCACCCGATAAAAATCGTAATGTCTATATCGTCTCGGTAAACTTGCTCTTCTTATCCAGCCGCCGTTATCATAATAAACGTAACATCTCGCGGGTACATCGTAATACATATTGTATTCTGGCATATAATAATAACGCGCGTAATCATAACCCGCTGGTCCCCAACTAGGCTGACTTCCAATATTGACACTGATACTCACTTGCGCCTGTGCAGCTCCCGCCGTAAAAAGGCCTGCAATGATCGCCGCCGCATAAAACAATTTTTTCATAAGTAGCTCCTCCCTTAGTTTGTAATTTCTTCTTTACAATACGACAACAAACAGTATGCAAAAGATTAATGTTCAAATGTTAATTTTTGTTAACGCAACAATAAAAACCTCATTTTGAACAGGTTGAAAATAGTGTAATTCACAAAATACCCCAAACCTTTTTGAAGGATCCGTTGTTCAGATTGATAGGACTTTAATGAATAATTACCATGAGTATATATAACGTAGGCATATTTGTCGGCAGCTTGAGAAAGGAATCTTTCAATAAAAAGATCGCACAGTTTATCCTCGACCAGGAGGAATCGAAATTTAGCTATCGCATGATTGATATCGGCGATCTCCCCTTATATAATCAGGATTTTGACGATGCTGGTAACCCACCGGCTAGCTATACCCGTTTCCGTCAAGAGGTCGCGTCCTTGGATGCTGTGCTTTTTGTTACCGCAGAGTATAACCGTTCGATTCCGGCGGTATTAAAGAATGCGATTGACGTGGGTTCGAGACCCTATGGAAAAAATAAATGGGATGGTAAACCTGGCGCAATAATTTCCTCATCAACGGGAGTTTATGGGGGCTTTGGGGCCAACCATCATTTGCGTCAATTACTTGTCTTCGTCAATATCCCAACGATGCAGCAACCTGAAGCTTATCTGGGCGATATCGGCAGCTGTATCGGTCCAAGTGGAACAGTGGAATTAGCAAAAACCAAAGATTTTCTCCGCAGCTTTAAAACAGCATTTGAGCAATGGGCTGAGCGAATCATTCATACAAAAAGGCAGAATTAAGTTCTGCCCTTTTGTATGAATGATCAAATTAAACTAGTCTTGTTCATCACTGAGGTCATAGTTCCAATGCTGTAATTTTTCCTGTAAGATCCGCGATATCTTATTGAAATAGCGCTTTTGCTTATAGCCCATTACCCATTGTACCCCCTGTACAGCATTGGTACAGAAAATCTCATCTGCCCGTTTCATGATTTCGGGGCTTATCTGTGCTTCCACCACTTCTATACCTTCATCCTGTGCCATGTCCATGACTACCCGACGCATCACCCCTTCAATACATCCTTCGGATAATGCTGGTGTATAAAGCACCTTTTCATAATAGACAAAGATATTTGAAATTAAGGATTCACATAGGTAACCTTCCTGATTTAGAATTAACACATCATCAAAAGCCATTTTCTTTTTATAGATGCCAGCTAACACATAAATCTGCGCATTTAAAGATTTAATCTTTGAAAGATCGCTATAAGGTTTTTTGAATTCATTGTACAGCCCTACAATCAAACCGACCTTCTTATCGCGAAGATTAGGTTCTATGCGCTGCACCTGCAAAACAAAACCAGGTTTATTACTCGTCGGACTATACAATCCGCCACCAGATCTAAATACGATCAACCGGATACGAACCTGCTGTCCCAACATATTGTTTTTACGGATTAATTCTTCGGATCTCGAACGAATAAAAAATGCATCGAAAAGGTTTGCATCATCCAAATGAATCAACTCCATTCCTTTTTGTAAACGCTCGACATGAAAATTTAGAAAGCGGATATCACCATCCTTATACAACATCGTTTCGAACAGTCCGTCCCCATAACGAAAACCTCTATTCTCAATGCTAAATATTTCCTGATCTTCCGGCACTACATTGCCATTGAAATTGATATAGTTTGTTGGCATCTTAATTTTGTTCTAAATTTTAATCATGTTCTATAGCCATTGAATTTGCCGCATATCCGCGCCACTTTTCTAAAGCTAAACGAAAATCTTCCGGATATGGTACCTCAAAATACATATTTTCTTTTGTAGAAGGATGAATAAATCCCAATACTTGCGCATGAAGTGCTTGTCGCGGCAGCAATGAAAAACAGTTATCCACAAACTGCTTGTACTTTGAAAACACGGTACCTTTTAAAATCTTATCGCCGCCATACATGGCATCATTAAATAGCGGATGACCAATAGATTGCATATGCGTACGAATTTGATGTGTACGTCCCGTTTCTAATTGACATTCTATTAGGGTAACATAGCCCAGTCGCTCCAAAACTCGGTAATGTGTCACTGACCAACGCCCCTTGTCTTCACTATCATACATCGCCATGATACGTCTGTCTTTTAGATGACGTCCAATATAACCTGTGATTGTTCCGTCCTCTTTTAAATCTCCCCAAACTAATGCAATATATTTACGGGTAATGCTGTGATCGAAAAACTGCTTTGCCAAAAAGGCCATTGATTTTTCATTTTTAGCAATGACCAATAATCCGGAGGTGTCTTTATCGATTCGATGCACTAAACCCGGGCGATCGGAGTTTCCAGGTAGCTGTGGCAGCTGCTGTATATGATACGTTAATGCATTGACCAAGGTTCCTGTATAATTATTATATCCTGGATGCACGACCATTCCCGCCTCCTTATTCACGATCAACACATCGTCATCCTCGTATTTGATATCTAATGGAATGTTTTCAGGATAAACTTCGTTATCCCGTGGCGGATCAGGTAGCACTAATGTAATCACATCATCAGGTCTAACCTTATAGCTCGCCTTGATCTCCTTACCGTTAACCATGACAGAACCAGCTTCAATAGCATGCTGAATTTTGCTCCGCGTAGCATTTTCCACCCTGTTCATCAGATATTTATCAATGCGGAGTAATGCTTGCCCCTTATCCACCTCAATACGTAGATGCTCAAATAATTCCTGTTCTTCCTGATCTTGCGATCCAATTTGTTCTGTCATGCTACAAAAATAAACCAAATGAAACAATTTTCGTTAAATTTGTTTTCATTTAATGTTATGTTGCCGTTCAAAATCCATAGTCCCGAAACTGAATTGTGCCTTCCGGCCTGGGAGAAGAAGCATATTAAAGTAACGCTTAAGCGGGATGACCTCATACATCCGTTTATTTCGGGCAATAAATGGCGAAAATTAAAATATAATCTGGAAGAAGCAGTGCAGCTAGGGAAAAGCCATCTGGTTACATTTGGCGGGGCATGGAGCAACCATCTTTTGGCTACTGCTTGCGCCGGCGCTACCTTCAAGTTTAAAACAACTGCTTTTGTTAGAGGTGAAGAAGGGGTTAACAACCCTGTTTTAACGATGTGTCGTCTTTTTGGGATGCAGCTTATTTACGTCGACCGCGAATCTTACCGAAATAAAGAAAATTTATACGAGCGTTATTTTGGTCAGGATCCGACGACATTCTATATACATGAAGGCGGTTACGGTATGCTCGGAGCGAAAGGTTGCGCCGAAATCGTTGACGAACTCCAACATGAATATCAGCATATTTTTACAGCCTGTGGTACAGGAACAACATTAGCGGGAATAGGCAATGCTGTCGAAAAACGAGATCTATTTACCCATGTACATGGCGTTCCTGTTTTAAAAAATGGTGGCTTTATTCAAACGGAAGTCGATCAACTTTACCCCAACATCCCCCCGCCTATTTTACACCTTGATTATCATTTTGGTGGTTATGCCAAATCCAACGCCGACTTGCTCGTCTTCGTTCAACATTTTATAGCATCCACAGGAATAATGATTGAACCTACTTATACCGGCAAATTGCTCTATGCCGTGGATGACCTGATCAAAAAGGACTACTTTACCCCCGCCGATCAGGTACTCGTAATACATACCGGCGGACTTACAGGCCTACTTGGCATGTACGAACGTTTTAATTTTCTTGATCTACATCAATAAATAAAGCAGAACACCCCACAGAGACATTTGATTGACATTTATTCAGCAATTATATTGTAAGTTTGACCCGATTTAAAAATAAATCAAATCGAAAACATGCGAAAACCATGATTTTCCAAAGGTAACAGCGAGGCCAGTATGGGGTATTTTTAACCCTATGCAGCACCTCATAAATTAATGATATAAAGATGAAAATATTAGCATTTGCAGGCACAAGCAACAAAAACTCAATCAACAAAACATTTGTCACAAGTACTTCAAAATACTACAAGGAAGCCGACGATACCATCGAATTGCTAGACTTAAACCATTTTGAAATGCCGATCTATTCTTACGACAAAGAAGTCGAGTTGGGCATTCCTCAATTAGCGCATGACTTTGCAGCTAAAATGGATGCCGCAGATTTCCTGTTGATTTCTTTGGCCGAACATAATGGATCCTATACCACAGCTTACAAAAATATCGTTGACTGGGTTTCACGGATTCCTAACCGTAAATTATTCAACGGCAAACCTGTTTTCTTATTGGCAACTGCCCCTGGTCCAATGGGAGGTGCCACAGTTTTGAACACTGCTGTCAATCGAATCACTTGGGACGGTGCCGATATATTAGATTCCTTTTCTCTTCCCGAATTCCACAAAAACTTTGAAGAAGGTAAAGGTATTATCGACCCGACTTTAAGAAGTCAATTAGAAGCTAAAGTACGTAAAACAAAACGTGCACTTGCCGAAAAATTATCCGTTCAGGGTTAACAAAAGATTAACAAATAATCATTGTAAAAACCTCTTTTAATATGTAAATTGAAAACCTATTAAAAGAGGTTTTTTGATATGGCAAAAAAAATATTACTACTTGTAGGAGACTTTGTAGAAGACTACGAAGCAATGGTTCCATTTCAAGCAATGGGTTCTATAGGGATAACGGTAGATGCAATTGCTCCAGACCGCAAAAGCGGGGATGTAGTTCCCACAGCAGTACATGATTTCACTGGTGATCAGACCTACAAAGAATTGCGCGGGCATAATTTCGCAATCAATAAAGATTTCGACCAGGTAAATGTTGAAGACTATGACGGTCTATATATTGCTGGCGGACGATCGGCAGAATATATTCGACTCAACAAACGTGTTTTGGAGATTACGAAACACTTCTTTGAGCACAACAAACCTGTGGCGGCAATATGTCATGGTATCCAGGTGTTAACAGCTGCAAAAGTACTCGCAGGTCGTACATTGACAGCCTATGTTGCTGTAGGTCCAGACATCGAACTAGCGGGCGGCACATGGAAAAATATCCCTGCCGATCAAGCGGTCGTAGACGGAAATTTGGTCACCTCTCCTGCTTGGCCAGGACATCAGGCAATTTTAAAAGAGTTTTATAAGTTATTAGGTATTACTATTACAATTTAAGTGTTTTTTAATGAAGAAGAATAAAAGGTTATGGCTTTTGGTCATACCGATTTTAGTGCTGCTGGGTTTTATTTTAAAAGATAGCTTCAATCAGAAAAGTATTGAAGATTTACCGGGAGGTTTTAAGGAAGTCGCTTTCGTCAGAAATGAACAAAATAAAGGCGGTATCATACGCATCTATGCCGTTACAGTAGGTGACCTGTTGAACGCAGATTATACAGGCTGTCTTGACTTGATGCCTGTCAATGATTACGGAAGCACAACAACGGTGTATTTCTTTGATCGAAGCGCTCCTTATCCGACAAGCTTATCAATTGACACACCCCATTTTGACACGACAAAATACAAAGCTATTCAAATTTCCAAAAAGTACGGAAAGAAGAAATAGACGAAATCAAACATAATGACATGTCCCTCAAAGTCTGCAAGACTTTGGGGGATTTTTTTTCCATGCAGTGCACGACCTTGTAGCGGTTATTTCTAGGGAAGAAGAATGATGGCAAAAATGCACCTTAAAACGACGCTCGAAATACATCAACAAAAAATAACTTAATAATTCTTTAACACAAAAAAGTTCGATTATCCCCTGCAGAGCTATAGTTTTGCTTTTTAAATTTACGTATATTTAGCTATGGCGAAAAAATTTATTCCTAGAGACGTTAGTTGGTTGAGCTTTAATGGCAGAGTACTTCAGGAAGCTGCGGATGAGACTGTCCCTTTACCCTTAAGAATCAAATTTTTAGGTATATTTTCCAATAACCTCGATGAATTTTTCCGCGTGCGTGTTGCAGGTCTAAAACGGGCTATAGACCTCAAAGATAAAAGTGCCAATCAATCCTTCTATGAAGATCCTCAGCTTATCCTAGAAGAGCTCAATATCCGGGTCATCAAGCAGCAAAAGAAATTTGACAGTACCTGGAATCGTATCCAAAAAGATATGGCCAAACAAAATGTCTATATTAAGACCAGTGAGGAACTCAACCCCGAACAACAGAAGTTTGTGAGTGACTATTATCAGGATGACGTAGAATCGAACGTCATTCCGCTGATATTGGACGATGTGCGGCCTATGCCTTATATTCGGGATAAGAGCCTTTATTTGGGCATTGCGATGGGAAAACAGGAATGGCAGTACGAAACCAAATTTGCACTCATCGAAATCCCGACCAGTCAAAATGGACGCTTCGTCCAGTTGCCATCGCCAAAAGATGAAAAACACATCATACTTTTGGAGGATGTTATCAAGTTTAATCTTCCTCTGATATTCTCCTATTTCGGTTTTGATGTATTCAATGCACATGTATTTAAAGTCACAAAAGACGCCGAATTTGACATTGACAATGACATCAACACGACGCTGGTCGAAAAGATAAGCAAAGGGGTAAAAAACAGAAGAAAAGGTAAACCTACCCGATTTATTTTTGATCAAGAGATGGACCATAAATTGGTAGAATTCCTGATCAAGAAACTTAACCTTTCAAAAAAAGACAGCATCATTCCAGGACAAAAAATACACAACTTCAAACACTTCATGGATTTTCCCAATGTGTTTAAATCCTATAATCAGCCCTTGGAACGGACGTCCTTTCCACACCCCTATTTCAAGAACTACGAACGTGTAACGGATACTGTATTGAAAAAAGATGTGCTGCTCTCCTTCCCCTATCATGAGTTTAGACCGATCATTGATCTACTTCGTGAAGCAGCGATGGATCCAGATGTGAAAACCATCCAGATTACGGCATACCGCTTAGCCTCGAATTCAAAAATTGCAAATGCCCTGATTAACGCGGCCCGCAATGGAAAGGAAGTCACCGTGATGCTTGAACTTCGGGCAAGATTTGATGAAGAAAACAATTTGGACTGGAAAGAGAAACTTGAACTGGAAGGCATCAAGGTATTGACCGGTATCCCAAATAAAAAGGTCCATGCAAAACTATGCGTCATCAAAAAACGTATTGGAATGAAAACGATCCAGTATGGTTTTGTCAGCACAGGAAATATCAATGAAAAAACGGCTAAATTATACGGAGATTACTGCCTATTAACGAGTAATAGGGATGTTATTGCCGATATAAATAAGGTTTTCAATTACCTGAGACGTCCTAAGTCAAATCCGGCTGAAATTATCAAAAATTGCAAAAGTCTGTTGATATGCCCAACGGATATGCGCAGGGAACTTCTACACTACATCGATCAGGAGATTACCGAAGCCAAGGCTGGTCGAAAAGCATATATTATTGTCAAGGTAAACTCACTGAGCGATAAAGAAATGATTAAAAAGCTCTATGATGCCGCAACAGCTGGTGTCAAAATAGACCTTATCATCCGGGGAATCTACTGTGCAACAAATCAAAAAACCTTTAAATTGCAAATGAATGCCATTTCAATCGTCGATGAGTATTTGGAACATGCACGTGTGATGTATTTCTACAACGCTGGCCGAGAGCAGCTATTTATTTCCTCGGCAGATTGGATGACAAGAAACTTGGATCATCGCATCGAAGCAGCGGTCAAAATAACAAGTAAAAAAATCAAGGAAGATTTAAAAGAAATGCTTCAGATCCAGCTCAATGATAATGTCAAGGCCCGTATACTCAACAATTCACTGAGCAATCATTACGTTGAGAATAAAAAGGCGCCATGCCGTTCGCAGATTGAAATATACAATTATCTGAGAAAAAAATTAGCGGATCATTAGTGGGCTGTTGATCAATACGAGCACAAATTGGTCAATAAGCTGAATTCAAGATCATTCTTGTCATTACGAACGAGAATAACGTTTTATATTATATTAATTAAGACACAAGTTGTATCTTCATTCCATGAAATTTAACTTGTGTCTTATATTTGCCTTAAGCCTTTCCACGCTTTCTCTCAGTGCGCAGGAAAAGACCATGCCTTCAGATTTTGTATACGTCAAGGACATTATTCCAACAATAAGTTTAGAAATGCGTTATTTTGGTAGCCACAACTTCACCGGAAGGCCAATTCAAGGTTATGAAAAACCAGTCGCTATTTTAACGAAGCGCGCAGCGCTAGCACTGCAGCAGGTCGAGAACCATTTAAATAAAAAAGGTCTTGGCCTGAAAATATTCGATGCCTACCGTCCGCAACGTGCTGTTGACAACTTTAAAACATGGTCCTTAAACACCAAAGATACCATCGCAAAAAGGGAATTCTACCCGCTTATCAATAAGAAGAACTTGTTCAATCTAGGCTTTATTGCCTCCAAATCAGGCCACAGCCGTGGCAGTACAGTCGATCTAACGCTCATTAGCTTAAAAGATCATAAGGAGATTGATATGGGTGGACCTTTTGATTTTTTCGGCGCAGTCTCCCATCATCACTATGCGCATCTGACCGTCCAACAGAAAGAAAACCGGAAGATTTTAAAAGAAGCGATGGCTAAATTTGGCTTCAAAGCTTATGATAAGGAATGGTGGCATTACACTTTGCAAGATGAACCTTATCGTAAAACCTATTTTGATTTTATCGTAAAATAAACATGTCTGTAAAGGAAACTCCCATCAAAAACAAGGGTTTTTATGTCTTTCATTTTAAGGGCAACAAATCGAAACCTGTCTTTAGTTCCGAGCAGCAGCAGATTTTAACAAAAGGTGACCTCTATTCGCTCTGTTTAATAAAAAAAGGTGAGACTTCCTTCATGATTAATAATGAACGGGTACAAGTTGCTCAAAATCACCTATTGTTAACCAATCCATCCTCCCGAGTGAATGGCTCTTCGGTCGTCAAATCTTGGGATTGTGAGGTATATTTGATTTTCTTTACGCTGGATTTTAGCTTCAAACTGGATTTTCAAGAAGATTTCTTCGAGGTCACCAAAAAATCTCTTGCCTTAAGTGACAGTTACATCTGGTCGCTATCGAACCAAGATTCGATCAACTTATCTAACTTATTTAAACAGTTTATTCATTACGACCGACAAGACTCTAGCTACCTTTTCCAACATCAGATTATTAAGTCATTAACAGAAATATTATTTTGTGAAATAGCCCGTCTAGGAAGCCAAAATATGCGAAATACACCCGCTATTCCCTCCCGGAAAAGAGAGATTCTGGCCAATTTCCATTTGCTATTAAAAAAGTCGTTTCATAAAGAACACATGGTGCAATTTTATGCGATGGAACTTGGCATCACAGCGAAACACCTATCGGTGATTACCAAGGAACTAACTGGAAAATCAGCAATAGAACTTATTCAGAACGTTTTAGTGGAGGAAGCAAAATCATTACTTTGCCAGGGGCTTCCTATCGGAGAAATTGCAGTGAAATTACATTTCTCGGATCAATCTTTTTTTGGTAAATTCTTTAAGCGAAATGTTGGAATCTCGCCTAAAGAATTTCGTCAGAATCTCTACTTAAACAAAGTCGATTAAATCGAAGATGCTTGTAAATTGCTGGTCTGCAGCTCCAGTATCCTGCAATTTATCCTCGCCCCAAGTCTGCCCTTTCAACCATAAGGTTTGGCAGCCAACCGCTTTGGCAGGTACCATATCTTTACTATAGGAATCACCCACCACCAATACCTCTTGTGCAGGAAGTCCTATTTTAGTTACACCTAAGGCATAAATGGCAGGATCAGGTTTGCGCACACCGACGACAGCCGACTCCACAACTTCCTGAAAATAAGACAGAATCCCAAAATCATCAAGGACCGATTTTAAATTACCATAAAAATTGGAAACCATGACAATCGGATATTTTTCATGGAGTGAATTTAACAGTGGTTTTACCTCTTCAACCGTATTCTTCGCCAATGAATAACCGTCAAAGGCTATTCTATGCGCTAATGATCGGTCTAAGTCGTACCCTGCAGCAATAAGATAATCAAATTGCACATTGAGCTTTGCTTCAAGCACTTCCAAAAAATTAAACTGCGGTTTAATAATAGGTTGTAAAGCCATCTGACGTTCCGCGTAGGTATAGGCCTCCTGAAAAGCGTTCAAATTTACGGGAACCTGATATTTTTCATAACCCGACCAGATAACAGCTCCCCAGTGGCCGCCATTGGTGTCTAAGGTTCCACCATAATCAAAAATAATTCCTTTAATATTAAACTTATCCATGTTATTTCTTTTTTACTAAACTCATCCACCCCAAACCGATCATAATCCACACAATTTCCCTAATTCGTGTCACAACACCCATAAAAATACCGACTTTCGCAGGCAATCCTATACTCATTACGGCCATTGCCAATCCACCTTCCCGGGTTCCCAACTGCATTGGAAAGAAAAAAACAAGATTGGCAAATAGGGAAGATCCTGAGCTAATGATCATAGCATCAATAAAATCAATATTGATATCTAAAGCCAAACCAATAAAATAAATCTCAAAACAGCCTACAACGCGTGCTACAAATTCCCAAAAAAGCGCCGTATAGAAACGATCACGACGATTTTGAAAGAGGTTTTTCACCTGTTGATCGACGTCATTCAAAGTTTCATATTTCGTATCCAGTACATCACCCACTTTCTTGCCTACCAAAGGCAGTTTAGACAAGGCTTTCAATAGTGAAACGGTAATTCCCTTCTTATAAAATTTTGTAAATAGCCAAGTACAGATGATAGCCATTACAAAAATCGCAGCACAGGCCACATTGACCATCGTGCTAGCAGGCACAAACCAAAGAATTAGAAAAACAGAAGCGACCCAAAATAAAATATGCGATAGGATGTGCATGACACCGTATAACAGCACAGATGAACCTGCCTTCGAACCACCGACATAGTTTTTAAGCTCCATAATACGATAAGGCTCCCCTCCTAACGCAACAAATGGTGTTATATAATTGATGGCATACCCCGATATTGTCAATTGTAAGACCTTCCAAAAAGGGACGTTTGTCTGTGGCAATTCCGGTTCCTGAATAATTGCCTTAAATGCCATAGCATTCATCCAGTAGAGTACTGCCCAGCTACCAAGTACAGGCAGAAACCACCAGCCAATATTTTCAAGGTTGTTCCAAATCTCATCAATTCCCATTGCATGAATCATATAGGCCAGTGTACCTATACCGATCAGCATAAAGAGCACTTTATAGATTTTGCTACCCATAGGTTGGATCATTTGTTAATTTATCAACAAAATAGCCACTTACCTTTTCTTGTCGGTTACACATATAGATCAATATCGGATTTAGGACAAACATGTCAAAGAAAAAGTAAATCCAAGGTTGGCCGATAAACAACCAAACAAATAGGAAAATCACCCTTGTATTGAACTGTACAATATTTGTATACTTCATCAATGGTTTATTTTGAGTTCTAAAGTCGACCATTAATTGTTTTGGCAATTCGTCTTTATAGCGACTTTTCACTAGGCGCAGTAGCTTTTGCAGTTTTGGCGAAAGCTTTTCCTGGTTTCGTGTATAGCCCATATAGCCATTTAACACAAATTTGCTGAAAAAATTCTTGCTCCAGGACAAGGCATCGTAGTCAACTTTCAAATCACGTGTATTGTCCAGCTCACTTCCAGCTTTACCTTTTATAAAATACAAATGCACGTTACGATAATAATCAGCCATTGCTGACTGAAGCATATGCGATACACCTGCAAGCACACAAAATACCCATAGCCATTGTGGCCACCCCTCGTTAATACTGCGTAAACAGATCGCAATATGAATAGAAGCAAACCAAAAATCGCCAGCAAAACCATCCAAGATACGACCAAAGCGACTTTTATTGTCCGTCATTCTGGCCAGCTGTCCATCGGCACTATCTAGAGAATTGGCAAAAACCAATAAAAGCATGCCGATCACATTAATCCATAACGCCGGGTAATAGAATAAAATACCCGCCGCAACGCCAAAGAAAATACTAATAATGGTTACAGCGTTGGGTGTAATACCAATTTTTGCACAGACTTGCGCAATGCGATAACCTATAGGTCGATAAAACCAAATATCAATTCGTTCCTCAGTATCATTAGATTTTAAAGATTGTTCGAATGCACTCAAATTATCTTCTTCGATTACATTAACTTGTTCTTTCTGCATTGTGGTTCTTTTCAGTAAATTTATGGTAAACCATTTGAGCAATGGCCTCTGCAGCCTCTGCCCGACAAGGCGCAAAACTTGGCCAGTCATTTAAGTCAATAATATGGAAGTCTCCATTTGCATCAATAATCACGTCGCCGCCGTAGATATGTACATCCAGGACTTCTGCCGCACGATTAGCGACTTCTTTTAGCTTGTCGAGATCAAAAGGAAAGTGTACGACCTCATCATTAATTTGTTCATACAAATCATATTTGTGATGATTGTGTTCATAGGGGTAAAAATAAAAAAAGAAATCCGTTCCCCGCACCGCATAAAATTTTAGTAGGTCTCCGGCAAGATGTTCAGAAATCACCGCCTCTTTAATCCCGCGGAGCGCATATTCATTCAAGATATGTTGCGCTTCTTTCAGACTAGCGGCAAAAGTAACATCTTCTTTATGAATGGCGTGAAAGTCGCCACGTTTGATCCACACACCCTTTCCTTTCAGTTTCTCAAAAATAGATTGAATATCGGCAACCGTAGAGATCACGATACTTTTCGGATAAGGAACTCCACCTTCCAAAAGCTTAAGGGTCATATTTTTCCGAAAGCAATTTTCAATTCCAAATCCAGAATTCAAAACATTGACCCCATTATTTTGAAGAGATTGCAACTTTTTCACTAAAGTCTTTGTTCTCCCCATAGTCAGAATATTATCCTGCTTCACGGATGCTGAAGACAAAAATTCATCCTCGTTACAAAGCTCTACCGAGGCACCTTTTTCAGTCAGTTTTAAAACTACTTCATTGAATATGGCGGCATCATTCCCCACATGGTTGGGTGAAAAGCGATTTTTTCGAGTTACGCCTAAAATAGAAATCATATCGCTCATTTTACTAACTAACCTCCTCACTCAAAAATTGTTCTGCGACAACACGATCTTTTAAATGATCAATATCGACCACCTTTTCAAATACAAATGCTTCTACTTGTAAATCGTTTTCCAATAGAGCACGCTGAAAATTACGCATTCTGGAATTACCTGCTTCGACGGAGCTCAACGCACAGTCCATCGCCGCCTGACGAAAGCAGTAAATTCCCCCAGAAACGTACTTCGTTTTGGCGGTTGCCGTATCCAAAAAAGCTTCCACCCGAAGCTGCGAATTGGTGTTCACATAGAGCGGACTCTCATCGTCAACAAAAGGAGTTACAGCCATAAAAGCATCGGCCTGTTGATGTTGCTGAAATGCTTCTAAATAGGCATGAAATTCATGTGGCCTAAAAACCGTATCTGTTGTGGTCAGACAACAGGACGACCAATCGGGGTTGTTTTTGACAAGCAAGGCAAAACTATGCAATGAACTTGCAGTATCTTCCTCTATAAGCAGGATAGGTAATTCAAACGTCGTTTTTTCCAAAAACAATTTCAGCTCCGGAGATTGTTTATTGATAATAACATGAACTCTTTGCGCTCCTTCTTTAACAAACACGCGAATCAATCGTTCAATTAATGGAACTCCATGTAATGGTAGCAAGGGTTTCGGTAAATTGAACCCCTCTTTTCGCAATCGAGAACCTTCTCCCGCCGCTATAATTGCAAATTCCATTTCTTCTAATTGCAAAATAAAATCATTTATAAAAAAGCAAAACCCCCGTCACTATCTCAGCGTTCGTAAGCGCAAAAGTCTACAGAGGGTTATATCACAAATCTTCAATACCGTAAAGATGTTGAAGAAAAAGGGGAAAAACTGTTTTTAGACAATTGTTTCCCCGCTCTTATTAAGTTAGCTTATTGAATACTATCGACTAGCTCCTGGTAATAATCCAGTCCTAAATGTGTGATTAAATCTTCACCCATAATGTGACGCAATGTATTTTGCAATTTCATCAATTGTTTGAAGATATCGTGTTCAGGAGGCAATCCTGGAGCTGTTTGAGGCGACTTCAAGTAGAATGACAACCACTCTTGAATACCCGACATGCCTGCACGTTGCGCCAAGTCAATAAACAAAGCCAAATCCAAGGCAACCGGTGCTGCTAAAATTGAATCGCGGCATAAGAAATTGATTTTAATCTGCATTTTGTAGCCCAACCAACCGAAAATATCGATGTTGTCCCAAGATTCTTTATTATCACCGTGTGGAGGATAATAGTTGATACGTACTTTATGGTAAAGGTCACCGTATAACTCAGGGTTCTTTTTCGCATCTAGAATTTCTTCCAATACCGATAATTTAGACACTTCTTTTGTTTTGAAATTTTCAGGATCATCCAATACTAATCCGTCACGGTTACCTAAGATATTCGTCGAAAACCAACCTTCAACACCCAAAGCTCTCGCTTGAAGACCAGGTGCCACAATTGTTTTCATCAATGTTTGACCTGTTTTAAAATCTTTACCTGCAATTGCTACACCATTTTCATGCGCCAACTCAACAATCGCTGGAACGTCACATGTTAAATTTGGTGCACCATTGACATACGGAGCGCCCTCTTTCAATGCCGCATAACAATAGATCATACTCGGTGGAATACGTTGATCATCATTATCTAACGCTTCCTCTAATTTAGCTAAGGTTGAAAAAGCTTCGTTTGTCTCAATATAACGCTCTGTAGATCCACACCATACCAAGACAATACGGTCTAATCCGTTTTTCTCTTTGAATTCACGAATATCACGTTGTACAGCATCTGCCAATTCACGGCGAGTTTTTTCAGATTTGATGTGCGTTCCGTCCAAATTTTTCACAAAATTACGGTCAAACACAGCTTTCATCGGTTGGATAGCCTCCAATTCAGCCTTAACAGCATCCAATTGACCTTGCTCCAATACCTGTGCTTTTGATGCAGCCTCATATACGTTATCTTCGTATACGTCCCAGCCACCAAAAACAACATCTTCCAGTTTTGCTAAAGGGACGAAATCTTTAATTAATGGATTTCTGTTCTCAGTGCGTTTACCCAGACGGATTCTGCTCAATTGAGAAACAGATCCGATTGGTTTTGAAAAACCTTTGTTTATAGATGCCACACCAGCGATTAATGTTGTAGCCACAGCACCTAATCCCGGAATAAGAATACCCAATTTTCCATTGGCATCTTTCACTTGTTGTCCCATATTAATTCTATATACTTAAATTGTTATTTAATTGATGTATTATGATAAAATAATTCTTAAAATTAGCTTAAAAAAACATATTTCATACCACCCCGCACTTAATTTATAAAATCGTGACAAATAGCGATACGAAGCCCATTCGAAACCTTAAGAAATAATCCGAAAATGAATTATTATTTAGTATTCTACTAGTCCATCTAACTGGAATTTAACGTTTTTAGCTAAAGTTGTTAACCCAAAAAACAATTGTCCTTAATTTTACTCAATATATCAAGATTCGAAAACTAATCCAAATTCAATCCAAAAAAAGTTTTTCTTTCTTAAAAATTGGTCAATTTTTCTTTTTCTATTTCCCATAAATATGACAATAAAATTGGAAAATGGTTTTAGTAGCACTAACTTTAGCCTAAAATCTAAATACAGGCAATGAGTCTATCGTTCAATTTATAAACCAACAGCATTTGACCTGCGCATTGTTATTGGATAAATGGTCTGCCAATCGGTAGCGCGATGACAAATTTAACGGTATCCCCTATAGCCTAAGGTGCATAAGAGTATCCATAACATTGCAACGAACGAAACCAAGTGTAAAGTAGAGTTTTACACCAAAGAATGTACTGAACAAATAATTATCTGAATGAAAAATACAATTTCGTGCCTAACTTTGGCGCTTTTAAGCGCAAGCCAGTTACATGCTCAAACCGCTGCCGACTCGGCTTATGTTAGAGATCATTATGAAAAGACCGAAGTAGCAATCCCCATGCGAGATGGGAAAAAATTATTTACTGCGATCTACAGTCCAAAAGACAAATCGAAGAAATATCCAGTTTTGCTCAATAGAACGCCCTACACGGTTTCTCCTTATGGACAAAACGAATACAAAAAAAGCCTGGGCAACTTTCCGACGATGATGCGTGAAGGCTATATTTTCGTCTACCAAGATGTGCGGGGCAAGTGGATGAGCGAAGGTGAATTTGAAGATGTACGTCCGACCACCTACAGCAAAGACAAAAATGCCATCGATGAAAGTACAGATACCTATGATGCGCTTGAATGGCTACAGAAAAATCTCAAAAACTATAATGGCAAAGCCGGACTCTATGGGATCTCCTATCCAGGCTTCTATTCTACCGTTGGATTGGTCAAAACGCACCCGAGCTTGAAAGCGGTCTCCCCACAAGCTCCGGTAACAGACTGGTATATCGGCGATGACTTCCACCATAATGGCGTACTGTTTCTTCAGGATGCATTCACCTTCATGTCAACCTTTGGTGTCCCGCGTCCAAAACCCATCACCCCAGATCAATTCAAGAGCAAAATTCAGATTAAAGAAGCCGATAAATACAACTTCTTTTTAGAAGCCGGAACAGCATGGGAACTGAAGGAAAAGTATTTTGGTGACTCCGTACAGTTTTGGAATGACCTGTTTAAACATCCCGACTATGATAATTTTTGGAAGTCGCGTGTGATCACCAATTCTTTACAGGAGGTAAAACCAGCGGTGATGGTCGTCGGTGGTTTCTTTGACGCGGAAGATGCTTATGGAACATTTAAGACCTATCAATCGATTGAGGATAAAAGTAAAAAAAACAACTCGATTTTAGTCGCGGGACCTTGGTATCATGGCGGCTGGGTTCGTGCAGAAGGAAACTATTTAGGTGATATCCAATTTGAGAAAAAAACCAGCGTTACCTATCAGGAACAATTTGAACAGCCTTTTTTCAAATATTATCTAAAAGATGAAGGGAACTTCGCACCATCGGAAGCGAACATTTTTGTCTCTGGAAGCAATGAATGGAAACATTTCGAACAATGGCCACCCAAAAATGTAGAAACAAAAAAACTATACTTCCAACCTCAGGGGAAACTTGGATTTGACAAAGTTCAACGTACAGATTCTTGGGATGAATATGTCACTGACCCCAATAAACCGGTTCCGCACCAGGGTGGGCTAATCCAAAACCGAACGCGGGAGTATATGGTAGATGATCAGCGTTTCGCCGCTAGTCGCCCTGATGTCATGGTTTATCAAACGGAACCGTTGACAGAAGACCTGACTATAGTTGGCCCCATCAAAAATTTCCTTAAGGTTTCTTCAACAGGTACAGATGCAGATTATGTTGTCAAACTGATTGATGTCTACCCGAACGATGCAGCAAGTTATCAAGGAAAAACAATGGCTGGATACCAGATGATGGTACGTGGTGAGATCATGGCCGGGAAATACCGAAATGGTTTTGAAAAAGCGCAGGCCCTGACTCCAGGAATGGTCGAAAAGGTGAATTTTGAAATGCCAGATGTTGCGCATACGTTCAAAAAAGGACATCGCATTATGGTTCAGGTACAAAACTCCTGGTTTCCGCTGGCAGAACGAAATCCACAGGTGTTTTTAGCGCCTTATACAGCTACCAAAGCTGACTTCCGTAAAGCCACACAACGTATTTTTCACGATGTGAACAATGCCACGTACATCGAATTTTCTGTCCTCAAAGATTAACGGTTAAATTTGAATAATAGCGTTTAAGAGCGAATTGAATAAGGCTACATCAGCTAAACAGCTGTGCCTGATGTAGCCTTATCTTTAATCTTCCGCTACATACTTATCTTCCCCGGCCTTCCATCCTGCAAACAATAAAAGTACGATACTGCCCGCTAAAAAATAGAAGGAGTAATTCCAGGTAGCATCTATTTCGTGCAGCTTACCGAATACCGGCGGGCCAAAAGCTGCAATCAGATAACTAACAGACTGGGCCATGCCCGATATTTTAATCGCATTCGCCGTTGACCTCGCCCGCAGGGTAAAGAAAAGAATAGACAAACTGAAAGAAAGTCCATTGGAAAGTCCCAACAATATGGCGGCAACATAAATTCCCTGAAGTTTGTAATGCCAAAATATAAAGATACTTCCAAACATGCCTATCGCAACAGCCGCTGCCATTAGACGCTGATCCTTCATCCGATGTGCCAAAATAGGCCCAATAAACATTATGGGAATCATGGCAATTTGGATCAAAAAAAGCAACCAGCCCGTATCCTCCGCTGGCATACCATAATCGACCAATACTTTAGGTAACCAAGAAATCAAACTGTAGTAAATTAAGGACTGAATACCCATAAATAAGCTGATATACCAAGCTAATCTTGACCTAAAGATATGTCCGATTCCACTTGTCGCCGGTCTATTTTCAGTGATACCCTGTGCTTTCTTTCGGCTTAAAGCATCAAAGGAAACAACGATAAGGGATAACAAGGCTAAAATCACCCAAACCCCCAAGGAACCCTGCCACCCGAGACCAGTCCATTCGCCCAATCGTAAACTAAACCCCGAAGCAAAAGCTGCGGTCAGATTCATTGCTACGGCAAAAATGCCTGTCATCAGTCCAATCTGCTTTGGAAAATTTGTTTTTATATAACCGGGCGTAACGACATTGCCCACACAGATCCCAAGTCCGATTAAAAAAGACCCCACAAACAGCGTTGGCATATTGCCCCAAACCCGAAGCACAATTCCTACACTCAACGCCATTAAACCGAGTAATAAAAAACGGTGCATGCCCAGTTTATGTGAATATCGGCTCACTGCTACAGAACAGCTCGCAAACATAAAAAGAGGTATTGCCGTCAATAGACTGCTTTGAAAACTATTTAATTGCAAATCTTCACTGATTTGCCCCAGTACAGGGCCAACGGCTGTGATTGGCGACCGCAGATTGGTGGAGACTAAAACAACAACCAATATGGGTAACCAGGTCCAAGACACAGCTGCGGATATTTTTATATTTTCTTTCATCATAAAACCACACTATACATGTAAACCAAACTATACACGTAATGAATGCTTGCAAAGGTATGTTTGGAATTTTAATTAAATTTGCCATTAATTTAATTTAAAACGACATGGATCAGACAAATCATACGTTGATAATTGAAGGCATCCAGAAATCAACCTATGTCTGGTTTGAAGAAAACTGGATACACGACGACGAGTTACACAGTCATCGGAAAGGTCAATTGATTTATGTTGAGCAGGGTTTTCAATACCTTACCGTTGCAGGAAAAATGTACCTACTCCCCCAAAATCACGTTGCTTGGATTCCTTCAGGTGCATTACATAAGACCAACTCCCACTCGGAACGCATTAAGCTTATGGTCCTTTTTTTTGATCCCCCACAATTTGACAGCTCACAAGAGCATTTGTTTTTCAATCAGGTACAGCTATTTTCGGCTCCTAAAGTATTACGGGAAATGATTTTATATACCGAAAAATGGTCAAAATTGAGAGAAGAAAATGAACAGTAAAGAGTTTTCCTCGGTGCTTTACTCCATGAACTCCCCTATTTCTGCTCACAATTACTCCACTTAGAAATTACCCTTCCGCATGAAAGCAGGCTTCAAACGGTCTTAAATCACCTACATGACCATTACACAGAAGCCATCACGTTAGACGAGATTGCCATGCTGTCCAATCTTTCGCTCCGAACTATTGAACGCCTTTTTAAAAAAGAAACCGGAATGACGCTTGCAAAATATCAGCAGCTCCTTCGCATTATCAAGAGTTTGGAGCTTTTGAGCACAAAACAATTCACCATCTCTCAAATTGCGTATAAAGTCGGTTATAAAAGCGTCCAAGCATTTACCAATAGCTTTTATGCCGTGATGAAATATAGGCCTTCAAACTTCATGGCGGGCTAGTTTTGGCGTATCCACAGGTAATTTTGTAGCTGTTCAGCTACAAAATTCAGGACGTTTAAAAAAAATAGTAACGAATATTTGCACAGGTGTAATATTTACACTATCTTTGTATCATCATAATTTAGGTTTATAATTGGTTATTTAAGGTTTTCATTCTCCCCGTTTGAAAACCTTTTTTTATTTATTTTCACCGTCCCTCAAATCATTTCGCTACTCCGCAAACGTAATAATTTCCCTTTTAGACCCAAACAAAAGCAGCTGATCGCATGTTCTCAAAAAATAGCGTTCAAATTAATTCTCAAAAAATTCAAGATATTCTTTAACAATACTGTATTTTTAACGAATATATTCGGATGAGAAAGGTCACGCGAATAGAAAAGAGTTCAAATATTATATTGAAAAAATAATCTAAACATATATGGCAGAACATGGGGATTTGCAAATCGCAATACTAATCGATGCGGACAATGTATCTTATCGAAAGATCGAAGAGATTTTGAATGAAGTCAAAAGATATGGAATTCCGACCATCAAACGCATCTACGGAGACTGGACCAACCCATATGTTGAAAAATGGAAGGATAAACTCCTTACCCATGCAATTACCCCCATACAACAATACAGTTATACACAAGGCAAAAATTCTACTGACTCGGCATTAATTATTGATGCCATGGATATTCTGCATTCAGACCGAGTTGATGGGTTTTGTATTGTATCCAGCGACAGCGATTTCACCCGACTGGCTACACGTCTTCGAGAATCCGGTAAACTGGTCATCGGTATCGGCGAGAAAAAGACCCCCAAACCCTTTATTGCCTCCTGCGACAAGTTCATCTACGTCGAAATTTTTGAGAAAAATCAAAAGAAAGAAACGGTCGCAAAGAAAAAGCAACAAAATCAGCCCAAACCTGCTCCCGTTGACAATCCAACAAGTATTGCCGTATTGGACGAGGAGACTTTGGAACTTTTAAAGGACACGGTGGATGATACTGCAGATGAAAATGGCTGGGCATTCCTGGGTGAGATCGGAAGTCTTTTCAACAAAAGAAAGCCTGATTTTGATGCGCGCAACTATGGATACGACAAGATGTCTCATCTTTTCAAAGCTTACAAAGAAGATTTTGAAATTGAGGAACGAAACACCGACAAATCGCGCATAAAACACTATTACATCCGTAATATTATTAAACGGCCTTTAGCAATGGCCAGCCCAGCTACAGCAGTGGACACCGAGCACAAAACTCCTGCTACTCCTACTCCTTCCGTACCCTCTACAGAAACTACGGAAAAAACTGCAAATCAAAACACCAGAAAGAAAGGGCGGCAAGATAAGAAACGTCAGGATAAAACAAACTCTGAGCCGATACAAAACGAGGCTCCAAAAGTTCAGGAAATTCAGGAGCAAAAAACAGAAACGCCCCCCCCTACAGCTGACACTCCGCCCACGAACATGTTGTTTCCTTCTGAAGGTAACAAGATCACTACAGATGACGTAAAAAAATCGCAAATACGGATCACGAAAGAATTTAAACCCCTATTCCCAACCAAATCCCAAAAATTAAGGATTATGATCAACGCTGGAGAATATGAATGTAATTTTACCTATCGCGGCAGAGGGTTTCATGTGCTTAAATTAGGAAAAGATGCGGCGACCAAACTTGGCCTTTCCGAGGGGATACAAATACAAATAGTCAGACTGAACGAAGTTAGCTTTAGCCTTCAAAATAAATCAGTTTAATATCATTCAGGGGAATTATCTTCTGTATCATACGATAATAGGACAACAATACATTGTCCTATTATCGTATTAAAGCCTTATGCAGGAGGTTTGTCGTATTGAAATAACAACTAGCGTCCACCAGCAAATTCCATCGTAAAATGGTAGTTCTCATCGATGGCCATTGGCTTACGATCCACTTTACGAAAATCGCGTGCTTCTTCAGTCCACAGGAAAGGGTAAAATGAAAAAACTTGATTGCCGCTCAGGAGTTTGACCTCTTCGCTCCAGTCTTTCCATTTAAATGTTTCGTAAAACTGTCTAATATCCCCTTTCAATGCCCAAAAAATAAAGTCCGAATAGCCACATTCCAAACTCTCCCATTGTAAGGTATCTTGTGCGAAATAATAGACCTGTCCAATAGCATCTCCCAGCGCACCGGCATTAATAGCGAAATAACCACCTAGAACATCGTCTGCAATCAGCAAAAAACCACCTTTTTCGCCTTCCTTGTCAAAACTTTTCCCTTTATTCCATTCCATAATCCCTCGGTCCAACTGCGACGAGCCTGAGCCTAAAATCCGCAACCAGCCCCCATCGATTAAAATACCACCAGTTTGATGAATAATGGCTCCCATAGGCGATTTTGTGGTAATTTGGGCCCTTAAAAGTTCCTCATCAGCCCGCTTAGGGTTTCGAGGAAGCACTTCATAAGCATTCGTCGCTTCTTTCATCCAACTTTCTACCAACTTCCATCCCGAATTACTTGTATCAATCAGTTCTTTTAGACTTTTCATTTCCTATGTGTTTTATGCAGCGACCAGCTAGTCTACCGGTCGAATTCGAACGCTATCCAGCTATTCATTGTGCCGAAATTACCATAATTCTTTATCGCATCCAAATTACAGCAGACCCAAGAGCAAATCGAAGAAAATATTCTTCGAAAACATACACCTAAAGATTAGGAACCTTGTGTCTATTTTAACTAATTTTAAGTCATGCAACATGAATTAGAAAAACTCAGATACCCTATAGGTCGCTTTGCGATACCCGATGTCATCGACAAATCCCTGTTGAATGACTGGATCAAAACAATTGCCGACTTTCCGGCCCGGTTAAAATCCGAAGTCGGCGATCTAACAGACGACGTACTGGAAAAACGCTACCGTCCCGAAGGCTGGACGATTCGTCAGGTCGTTCATCACTGCGCCGACAGCCACATGAACAGCTTTGTCCGTTTTAAATTAGCCCTCACAGAAGAAGACCCAACCATCAAATTATATGAGGAGAAATTGTGGGCCGAGCTTCCCGACGCAAAAAATATTCCAATAGAAAGCTCAATCAAATTGCTCGAAGGTCTACATGAACGCTGGGTTATTTTGTTGAAAAGTTTAACTGGCGAACAGCTTGAAAGAGGTTTTATTCATCCTGCGACCAAAAGGTTGATTTCTTTAAAGATCAATATTGGCCTCTATGCCTGGCATTGCAATCACCACCTGATGCACATTGTCAATGCTAAAAACCATTGATGGGCATCACATATCGCAATGATCATTTCACTTACAGTCAATAGATCATTGCGATAAATTTACTTTATTGCCGTCACCTTACGATAATGACATCGCCCATATAAAGGCCAGCAATCCGGCGGCAACCAGTCCAATAACACCCGATACCACAAAGGATAGGAAATAATATCCTACCGTCCGTGTTTGCTTCTTTAAACGATGAACAATGCCTGCAGATAACGTATAAAGTGTTCCAAATCCAAAAAAAACAATCAGGATCAAGTCGATCAGAATGCCACTAAAATCTATATTTGCTGATGATAACATAATTTACTTTTTCTTTTTAAACAGTTTGCCAAAAAAGGACGAGCTAGCACCTAAGTCTTCAGACTGATTATCCCATTGCAATAAATCCAGTTCGATATCCAGTTCATTGTTTTTTGCAAAATCAAGCCAATGGACATATTTTTCCTGATTTCTAAATGTAGGATCATTCTTGTAATAATCCAATAAGCGAGCAGTGGCACTTTCGTAAACACCATAGTCGTTGGCTCGTTCAAAATAGTGGATCGCCTTTTTACTGTCCTTTTTAAATTTAAGTCCCTGATCATAGAGTAATCCATAATAAATATTGGAATAACTATTTTCTTTATCCCTTTTCAAATAAACCAATAGACGATCGTAATCCTCCAAACTGTAATAGATAGAAGCTATATTGCTATTGTTCTCAACTAATTTTAATTCAGCTTTCTGATAATAGCTGAGGGCTTTTTCCAGATCTTCTTCGACATAGGTTCCACTTGAATAAAAGTAGCCTAAATTGGACAAAGCATAGCCATTACCCAACTCTGCTCCTTTCATGTAGGCATTAAATGACTTTTCCAGGTCCTTTTTATAGCCGATGCCATACTGAAAGAGGTAGCCAATTGCATTCCATGCAGCGGAATAATCTTTTTGGGCCGCTTGTTCATAATATTGAATTCCTTTGTCCAAATCTAAAAAAGGATTGTCTTCGCTATCAGTATCCGTATAGATATTCCCCAATTCATGCATGCTGCTTTCATTATTCTGGTCAGCAGAAAAGGTAAAATAGCGTATCGCCATTTCGACATCGCCTTGTCGGCAACAGTCCAAGGCCATATGATATAGCGTATAACTATCATAACTGGATTCAAAATTATCGCCCTTCGCAGCCTTCCACCCTTCAAAAAAACGATTACATACTTCAAAATCTTCCCCAGACAATTGATCCAGCTTCTTCAGAAACTGACCATATTGATCTTCCTGAATTACTTCCACACCATCGTAGCCCTTTTTATACAACAGGTCACCTTGCAACAACATCAGATCCTGATAGTGATTAACGCTTGCGCATACATAATCGTAGGCGGAACTGAGCGTCCTTTCCACTGCGTCAAAATAGTAATATCTTCCCGCATGGTCTTTCAGAATAAAATAATCCATCACAGCAGCATATACAATTTTCACATAGTGCGTTGAGAGCGGGACCAGCCACACCTTTTCAGCAGCCTGATAAATTCCCCTCCCGGTTGCTGTTTCGATAATATAGCAATCCCAGGCGCCATTACCAAAATCAGCCCCCCCTTGAATGGACCGAATTGCCAAATCTTGCAGTACAAAGGCGCGGGCTTCCAGGTCATACAAACGGATGCCGCCGGAATCAGCAAAAAATAATGCGCTTCGGCCATTTCCGGCATTGAGTACAGCAACATCTTTGACCAAGATAGTTCCATCGGGAGACAAAACTGATTTTTTCTTTTTATTATTCAAATTGACTGCATAAAAATCAAACAGTAATTCGCTCAGTGCACTACTGGCAAAAGCGCCAAGCAAAATACCGCTATTGGAATAATAATGACGCAGTTTATTTCCCCCAATCTCTTGATAGATAAATCCATCATAATCAATTTCAAACGGTTTGTCCGCACCGGCAGCATTGAACAGCTGGCCTTGAGCATCGATGATATAATATTGCTGATCTTTCTTCCCCTGATAATAACCGTAAGCAAAATCTTCGAGTTCATCATATTCAAGTGGTATGATTATTTCTCCGTTCCCGACGTTGACTAATCCATATTTTTTAGCTAAGCTCACCTTACCAACCGTTGATCCGGTTCCATATTGGGCTGGCGCCGCCGATGAATAAACACAGGAAATAGTTTCTTCTCCACCCCTATTCAAATAACCGAACAACTCATTCTTCTGTATGACTGCGATACCTTCACACTCAAAAGTACCAATTTCCTGATAGCTAGCTTCGACCTTCACCTCCCCTTTTGCATTGCGTATCCCCCAAAGCCCCTGATCTTCAAAAAATTGATTATCCAGACTATCAATCGCGTCTCTATTCCACCAGCCTAAGCCATAGTTGCTCCATTCCAGTTCGAGCATCGCTAAAAAAGAAGTATAACCAGCGGACACCAAAATAAACTCAAGCTCAGCTAAGGATTGTTTTTCGATTGCTTTTTCATAGAGCAAATTCTTCTCAAGGATTTCAATTGCAAAATCTTTGGCCTGTTGGCTATGTTTAACATCGCTCATGTTAAATACATCACTTGCGTTCAGCTGGAAATAATCGAAGGATAAACCGTCCAAAAAATCGAACAGTTTCCCGATAGCTGCCATGGCCAGCGCATCTGAATTTAACCCATATTCATGAATGAGCAAATCATACAACGCACGAAGCTTTCTGACTCCCGGTTCCTTTTCGGAGTAAACTAAGGTACCTTTTGCTTTCGGATTAGCAGCAAATAGGGGTAAAAAAAGGGGTGGAATCACATAGTTCCATTCTCCTAAATAATGAGGGAAGTAATCTTGATCCTTCTTATCTGTATTGTAAATATATATGCGATGAGCCATTTTCTATGCAATTTCCTTACTATTGATCAATTTCAACAGCATTTTCCTTAGCAAAATTGAACCAAAATCCGTATTTATCCGCGTCTGAAGCCGCTCCATGCGCTCCATAGAGTTGTAGCAAACGATTAACGGCATAGGCGTACACGCTATTTTCATTGGCTTTTTCATAGTTGCGGATCGCTTTTTGTAAGTTTTGCTTTACACCAAAGCCTTCCTCATAAAGAATCCCATAATAAATAGCAGAAAATTGATTGGTTGTATCCTTTTTCAAATAACGCAATAAGTTCGCATAATCTTGCCCTTGATAGTAGATTTCTGCGATTTGAGCATCATTATAAATCCCCGCTTTCTCTGCTTGTTTAAAATAATCTAGGGCCAAGGCATAATCTTGTTCCACATATTCACCCTCGTAATACCAGTTACCCAGGTTGCTCATGGCCTGCGCTTCACCCAGCGCAGCAGACTTTTGATAGGCCTTTAAGGCTTTGGATACATCAAAGGCTACACCATGGCCTGTGGCATATAAAAATCCCCAATTGTTCCATGCCTGCGCATGATCCTGAGCCATGGCCTTTTCATAAAAAGACTTTCCTTTTTCGATATCCATCCCCTCATAGTCATCATCCGTAAAGATATTTCCAAGCAGATATTGACAGTCTGCACTACCCCGATCTGCCCCAATGCTGAGCAGTCGAATGGCATCTGAAATCTTTCCCTCCGCTTCCAGCGTCTTACCATTTTCCAACAGCGTTTCATTGTCAAAATACTGTTCGTAGCCGTCGCCCTTACGCCTGATAGAACTGAACAAAATAACTTTGATCACGCCCCCGGAGCTGGTATCGCTCGGAATATAAATAGCCATATGCTGTTTCGGGAATCTCGACAACATTTCGATTTAAATCCAAATTAAACAACTTATCCCCTTTGAATAAAAGCAACAGTTCACCTTCGGCCGCTTCTGGTTTTGGGTAATGAAAGGGCGAACAGATATAATCATACAGCTCACTCCAGACGTTAAGCTTCGTATCGAAATAACGCATTCCATGTGCACAGTGTATGCGCATAAAATCCAAAAAGCAATGTTCGATTTTCTGATAGGCAATAGCAGGTTCAAGTAACCATTCCCCTCGATGAGCGTCATAAATCCCCTGTCCTTGGGCACAACCAACGACAAAGATATCTTTACGGTACTGCTGTATATGATCGACTAGAACCTGATCAATCGTTAAATCAGCCAATCGGAATAAGCCTAGTTCAAGCGAATAGATCTGCCATCTTTTATTTTTGAGATACGCAATACTTCGATAGTCGTCCAACACTATAATCCGGTCAATTCCTTCATCCAAAATATTACCATCGGGTTGAATGACGGCAATTTTTGACTGTAGCTTATTGGGTTTAATCCAAAAATAGCGATTGGCTAGCGGCTCCAGGCTACCTTCCAAAAAAGTCCCTAAAAACTGACCATCCATTAGGTAATAGTTCCTTTTTATCGTTCCTTTTTGCCGGCTATAGAACAACTTGTTATAGTCAAACATAAACGACTCGGCTGCGGGATCTGAAATAATCAATCGTCCTTCGGCCGAAAGGAGCATGTGGCTATCCCCCTGTCTTGCATTTAAAAAGCCATAGGCGATCCAGTCGAGTTCATCATATAATGCAGGTATGCTCAGCTGTTTGGTATCAATATGCAGTACCCCACGTTTTCCTGCCACTTCCACTTCAGCGTAATTGTTCCCGTTGATATGCCGGGCATCAAAGGCCTCCACATATTGACATGGAATTAATATAGTGCCACTCGTATCAATATAACCAAAAAGGCCATCGCGTTCAACAACGGCGATCCCCTGTTCATTGAATTCGAATATTTCATCGTAAATCGCCTCAACCAAAATATCCCCCTTGGCATTCTTTATTCCCTGCTTTCCTACTGCCTCAAAAACCTCAGGGTCTGGCTCTTTCAGAACGTCTTCTTCCCATAAACCCAATCCATAATCAATCCAATCGGTTTGAAGGGCATCTAAAAAAGAAGTATAACCAGACGCTTTCACAAGCGGGTCCAGCGGATCTAAGGACTGTTCTTCGACAGCTTGTTCAAACAATAAGGCTTGCATTTTAATTTCTTCCACCCAATCTTTGGCTTGCTCCACATCTTTTTCCGCATTCATGGTAAAAACATCGCGTCCATCGATCTGCAAGGTATCAAAAGGTAGCGCTTCCAAAAATTCAAACATGTTGTTGACAGGCTCATAATAGCTTTTTTTATAATGCAATTGATACCTATCAGCCAACAACGCATAAAAATAGCGAAGTCTTGCGATCCCATCTTCCTTGTTGGCATAAAGCTGAGAACCTTTGGAACGGATATTGGCGGAAAATAATGGCCGCATGAGGATGGGAATTTCATAATTCCATTCAGCCAGGTAAGTGGGATATATTTCTTTGGTCCTGAGATTTACATTATAAATATAAATACGATGTGCCATACTTTATTTCTTCTGTTTTTTGTTGTATCACATTGATCCGTTCCATACGACAAGAATCATGCGAATGCCGTAAAAATACCGTATTTATCGATTTTTTCGATTAGCGGAAAACAGGGATTTTTTTCTCCCCCTATTTTCGGCAACTTTGGATTGGATTTTGTAACAGAAAGAACAATGAATCATTTCAAATACAGTTATTATAGCAGTGCATTAGCACTCCTCGCGTTACAAATCGCTTGTCAGGAAAAACCAAAACAAGCTGAAGCACCTGTAAGTTCAAGCAAGGCCATGGAAAAAGCTGTCGAGGATACTGCCCCAAAAAAAAGTATCTCGTTAAAAACTTCCAAACTGGATAGCATTGACCAAGCAAATGCACAAAGCGTACTGGAATCTGACGAAATCACCAAAGCTTATGTAAACTTAAGTGCTCGAGACAGTATGATCCGCTTACATGCCAATATACGTATCGATCATCGCTTCTTTGGATACGAAGAGGCAGATAAACAGGCTACGAAGTTGCTTTTGTTTTCCATCTTTACAAATGATGTGGAACACAATCCATTTCAACTCAAATTGGGTGCATACTATGATACCTCCGACTTAGAAAGTAAAGGTTTAAAACTAAAATATGCTGGCCTAAAGGGCGACTTTGTAGCAGCGAAAATCATAGACGCCACCGATACACCGGTAGGCACCGTCTACTTCGAAAGAAAATGGGTTGAGATTGAATAACAAAAACCGTTTCTCAATCTATATGTTTATGAGTAACAACAATAATTGCGAAAAATAACGATGAAGGTAATCTTAAAGACTATGTTTCTGTCCTGCATGGTATTGTTTTTCAGCTGCCAGCAAAAGAATGGAGCCAAAAAATCAGCTGCCGCATTCAGCAGCACCGCCAGCATAGACTCCATAAAGAAACAAAAAGAGCTAACATCCATATCCGATGATAACCTTTCGCTCTTTAAACAGCTGTATCCTATTGCTATTCTTCGACCGGAAAGCAACGATAGTTTTAAGAAGTATGGCATCGAATTCTCAGGAATATGTTATGCATGCGATCTTGCAGAAATCAAAATGAATAAAAAACAACTGCTTTTGGTCAATGTCTGTGATTCCAATGAAATCTATCAAATCAAAGATTTCACCTATAATTTTCGTGACAGCGGCCTCACGATTAAGACTAAAAATAATGAGTTTTACTTCAAGAAAATAGAAAAAGAGCCCATTTTCGAATTAAAAATCAAGGGGGATTCTCTTTTGTTAAAAAATAAACGTGTCGCAAAATACTACACGCAGAAAGCTTTAGTCGATCAGTTCGAAGTCCATGATTGTGGTGATTTTCAGGGTTAGCCCAAACGCGACTCAGCTTGAATTAGTGCATTAAGACAGCGCTGCACCGGACATTAACGTAAGATCTTAAAAAGACCAGACAGCAATGAAAGCAGGCAGAAGCCAATTTCATGGTTGCCTGCTCCGTTCGTTAGACCTATACTTCAAAATAAAAGCCCGATTCAGTAAGTTCTTTATATTTTACCCTGTCAAAACTATAGATCTTTGCAGCCCTGGCACGCCGGTCTTTTTGCTTATCGCTGTGGTCGATCAATAAACCCATGCTGAGAATTTTTTTTCGAAAATTCCCACGGTCAATTGACCGCTGCAGAACGGTTTCATACAAATTGTGTAAATCGGGCAACGTAAACTGTTTGGGCAAGAGCTCAAAACCGATTGGTTGATAACGAATTTTACCCCTGAGCCGTTGTATGGCGGTGTTCAAGATCTGTTTATGGTCAAAAGCGAGATCCAACTTTTCGTCAATACCAAACCATTGCACCGCATCGATATCAACCCCTGCTTCCAACGTATAAGCATCGGGCCTGACAAGTGCATAATAGGCAATACTAATGACTCTTCCGCGCGGATCACGAGCTAAGTTTGAAAATGTATAAAGCTGTTCGAGGAAAATATCTTTGAGACCGGCCTCCTCCTGCAGTTTACGAAGCGCACAGTCGTCGGCGTTCTCATCTTCCTGAATAAAACCGCCAGGAAATGCCCATTTTCCCAAGAAAGGCTCTATTGCCCGTTTGGTCAATAATACCTTAAGCTGGTTTTTATCAAAGCCGAAGATTACACAGTCAACCGTAACAGCAGGTCTTGGGTAATCATATGTGTATTTTTTTTCGGAGGCTGTCATCTGCTACAAAGTTACTTCGGTTGACAATTTGATCTGGATTCCATACTTCTCCTTTAAAGCCTCAAACTGCTGTAAAGTCTGCGCTTCAAATCCAGCGATGGGCGACATACAGTCGATCAATAAGGTGATTCGTGACGTAATCGCTCGATCTTGTTCAAAATATTCCAAAATCTGCACGGTTGATGCTAAAACACAATGACTGGAAGCTTCACCGGCGATGTATATCGCATCGTAATCGCGAATTGCATCGAGCACAGCATGATTTACGAATTTATTATCGTCATATTCCGCTTTGATAATACCGTACATTTCCGTATTTGGATCTTGCCCCTTATAAACCAATATCGGTTTGACCTGACGCGCTGCACTGTGAAAATAAAGCATATTGGTAAATTGACTCTCCAGCTGCGCCCCCGAAGTCCCTTCCAGACAATGGTATGGCCAGATACACAATTGTTTTTTTCCCTCAGCTTCCAAATGCTGGAGATAATCCAGCGCTAAGGCCGTATGGTCATTCGCAGCACGCCAGATACCATCGCAGACATCGGCATGGCGAATAATGGTGAATGGCTCCGGATGATTTCCCGCACTGTCAAGCCACCAATCGGCATGGAAAATCTGCCTTATCGAGTGGCAATCGAGACTACACATGACTTGCGTTAAGGCCTCAATATTACGGTACATCCACTGCGTCAGACGTTGTACATCGGCCTTTGAACCGTTGACGGCAAGACTACCGATGGATTCCATAAAATCATTTTGGACATCGATCGCCAATAGCAAGGTTCGTTTTTTATCCAAGGCTGCTGGCTGTATATTTTCTTCCTGTGCCAACATCAACATGTTTGGAATATTATCCTTTTTGCCGCTGGCAATCTGTTGGACATCTACAATCTGATCAAATTGTGTTTTTATGTTATTCAGTTTCATAACATCTATATTTATTTCAACGCAGCCTTCATTTCGCAGAACGATGAAGCCATTAAAGCCTTCTTCCAGTGAAAAATCATCTTCACTATAGTACTTTTTTGTCCCTTGTTGCCTGTTATGAAGTGCTTGCGTCGACTTCTCGAACCATTTAAAATTAACCTTTGAATATAGGCACCGCTGCAAACTTGTGGGCAGATTGTTGTATACGTTTACGAATAATTTCGTCTATAACCGGATCGCCCGATGTACCTTTTAAAATAAACCCATCGATTTGCGCATAGGTCATACCCAATTCCTCTTCATCGGTCTGCCCCTCCCAAAGACCAGCAGATGGACTTTTATACTGAATAGATTCGGGCACCCCCAAATATTTGGCTAAGGTATATACTTCCTGTTTGGTAACCATTGCCAGCGGGTTCAGATCATAGGCACCATCGCCCCACTTCGTAAAATAACCTACAGTAGCTTCGGCCATATTCCCCGTACCAATAACAAATCTACTACCCAATTGTGCTAATTGATACAAATACGTCATACGAACACGTGGACGAATATTAGCAAGGCTCAAAGCGCGGTTAGTGGCGGTAGCTTCTGCGAAAAACTTTTCTTGATGAATGGCCAACGCATCCACCGCGGGTTGAATGTCAAATACATGAAATGGAAAATCAAATTTCTGAATAAGCTCCATGGCATGTTGATGGCTTTTACTTTTGTTCATATCACTGCCATACGGCATCAACACCAAGTGGACATCCACCTGTGCCAGCCGGCATAGGCAAGCGACAACACTGCAGTCTATTCCACCACTCATACCCAATACAAGTCCTTTGCGGTCGGCCGATTTCACCTGTTGGGCAATCCAGGATGCCATCAATTGTGCATACTGTGCAACGTTTTCATCCTGGATGAAAAACGGTTTGTTTACGCTATTTTCCATATACTCGAATTGTTTCAGTTCTTAATCTATTCCTTATTTCTTCAAAACGCGTTGTGCGTATAAATTCGCCATTCAGATAACATGTTTCCAGCAGATTTCGTTCACCCAGATCGGCGACCGTTTGCGGTGTAAGATCGTCTATCAAACGAAAATCGTCATTTTCAAAGACCACAGCGACCATCCCCTTTTGCGACTTTTTAAAGTTGCCAGTATCTGTAGCGGGACGTTTCTGTATCGCTTTAAACTCACCATTGACAATCTCAGCCGTCCCTTTTAACGCAAAGCCAAAGGTATCCCGTGTCACATACTGATAGGTATACGAACCTATGCCCAATATGGTATTCGTCGAGGCAAAACCCTTATCCAGCAAACCTTGACAGATCTTATCCGCTCGATCGACTGTAATGGAATCACCGTACACTACGCCAATATGGGGATCCAGCTCCTTAAAGCCTTTGCTGTTGGTCGTACCACCAAAAAGTTCAAACAAACGTTCGACGATACCTTTCTGCACAGTACTGCGATCAGATGCAGCATCGCCACAGATAATCTTCACAGGATCGCCACTATCGGGACGAATAACAACCTTCCCCTCCCTAGCCATAATAAGATCTTTCAATTGCGGCAATACATTGTCAACTACATTCCAGAGGTCGTAGGTATCCGATACGATGGAGATATTTCCACTTGGATACACCGTTGTGATTAAATGTCGAAATGCTTCTACCTCGTCCTCTCCGTACGAACACATTACACTGTGCTCCGTCGATGGGGTGTACATCATTACATCACTTTTTGCATGATAGTAGGATTTCAGATACTCCCGAACAGACAATGTAGCAGAGACACCGAAGCTCAACAGATGTCCCCCAGCCGTACGATAAGCCGTTTCAGGGGAACCCATACCACGCATGGAAAAATCTCCGGCCTGCGTAAAGACTTTATTGACGTCGCCCGTTCTCTCGGCAAACCCCGTCAATAACCTTTTATAGCGATCTGCGATTGTCGCTGCAGTCATCGGTGACCAGATAAAAGCCGATAATTGTGTTTCCAGGTAACCCGGAAGCCAGAAAAAATCGGGATGTGTATTTTCAATCGTAAACATTGGTACGCCGACAGGAACCAAGCTTCCTTCCTGCAACGCATTTACCTTGATTGGAAGATACCCCAGCCGATGTAAGTCGCGAATATGTTTCGAATCATGCGTCGCCGCAAACTTCGCGTTTGTATTTTCAAAAACAGTTGCAATTGCCTCTTCGTAAGCCGCCACGACCTCTTCTTCCGGTTGAGCAAAAAAGTTTGCATCAAATGAATTGGTGATTTCGGCCAAGGCTCCCTGTAATCCAAAAAATACAACATGACTAATACCTTCTATGCGAGACATGCGTGGCGTCCAAGTCTCATAAACCCATTCCGTATGTGTTGGATATTGATCCTTATGACACAATTTATAACCATCTGTCCAAAGTATTGGATTCTTGCTCATTGATTTAAACATAACTTTCAGTCGTTAAGTTGATATAATTTATTTTTGGGTGCTCGGTATCCATCATGGAATTGGTGGTAAAGACACTGGTTATTGGTGAATCATCATCCAACAGGGTCCCTTTAAAAATTCGGGCTTCACAATGTGTGACCAAAAGATAAACTGCACTGGCTCCCATTTCTTTCAATATTTTCCCGGCCCAAAGAAATGTGCCACCTGCAGAACAGAGGTCATCGACAATAATACATTTTGCGCCAAGCGGAATATCTCCAGCCTTAAGTTCCATCCCTTCTATCCGGCCTGTTTGTGGATTTCGCTTTTTCTCAAAAACACAGCTATTTTCATAGCCGCTGTTGATGTAACGTGCCGCCGCTCCTTTATCCGGGAAAACAATCCGATCATTGTCCGAAAAATCAAGCTTTTCCATCAACTGTGGCAACCAGTCCAATGCCGGATAAACCCCAACACTGTTCACTAAAAGTTCCAGGGTAACGTGGGAATGCGGTTCGACCACAAACACCTGATCAAATTGCAAACTGTTGATAAACTCCGCCACATAGTTCAATGTGAATAAATCACCTTCTATTTTGCGATCCATACGGCTATAGGGCATATAATGGATCAATAACCGACAAGTTTCAGCTTCGGTTTCATCCAACCGCTTCTTGACAAAAAGCAAGCGGATTAAGTCTCCATCTTCTTGATATGTAAATTCGACAAGGTTGTCTTTTAAGATCAACTGATCAAAATCTTTCACTTTTGTTTCCCCGTTTGGAAATTGTTCTGTGACTACCTGTTGCTTATTTAATACGATCATAGCTTTTAATTTTACTTTGTACTATTGAGTATTTTTTACTCAACAAATATGAGGATTAAATTTAAGCGCGCAAAATATATTGAGTACTTTTTACTCATAAAATCACAAAAACACCATAAAACACTATCAATCAATCAAATAATTTAGAGAAAATTAGTTTACTTAAAATTCATCCCCCATTTCTAACTATTGGTCCTAAAGCTGATCTCCTGATTCACCTATATTAAACCAAGCATACCTATACCAAGTCGTATCTCATAACAATTTTTAGTCACTATTTAGACAGTGATCATTCATTAATTATACAGTCCACACTGAGTCATCACTGAACGAGCACTGAACAAGCACTGAACAAACAATGTTAAAAGGTAGAATTTGATAGCTCGCTCATCCCCGTTTGGCTACACGGCATCCCGCTCTCCGTTTGATTGACGGGCAGAAAGAAAAATACGTGCGACAAGACAGAAAAATGCGATGGAAATATGGACTGCACAGGTCCTATAGGAGATGCTCAGGTGATAAAAAACTGCTGAGCGACAGTCTCCATAAAAATTAGCTGATTATAGGGATTGAAATTTTGCGATAAAACAAGATCTTTGTCTATACCAAAGTCAAAAAATTCTTTGTCAGCAAATTTGTGAGCCGGCGGGGGACTTTAGATTACTTTAAGCATAAAGCATGGAAATAGCCAATCTTATCAAACAGGATATTGAGTCAATCTTACAGATTGAATCTCAAGACATCAAACAGTTGGTCGAGGACTATCGCGAAGACTTAATGGATTCGGAAACCTATGACGCCATTGATGCGTACAATATGCTCTATTCGAATATTTATGAAATGTCCGAGGAAGAATACCTCGATGCTTTTCGCACGTTGGGAGAGGCCTATCCGAACTTTGGCAAGGCCGATGAAAATGACGTCCAAAAATCAATCGCTGAATTGGAACGATTAAAACATGCCTTTAATGAACTACAACTCCATACTACAGAAGGCAAACAGCTGCTCGCACTACAATTAGCCGTTTTGGAACTAGATATTCAGGTCTATCGAAAGCTTACCTTGTCGCCGACTACAATGGAGATACAAGCTGAAATCAATTTATTGGAATCCGAATCGTTTGGGTTAACCAATCAGATCAATCAGTTTTTAGAGCTATACCACGATTAGTCATGCGATCATTTTATACCATAAATCGCTTAGGGTTAAAAATAGGTCTTTGCATGCTTTGCTTACTAGCCGGTCTGGCAACATCGTTATTTGCCTACCAAAACAAGATCGTTTTTCAGTCACAGCAGCAGCCGGGGAGCAGAATACCCTTTTACATCACAGAGCAAGGAACACTTTGTTATAATTTGCATGCAGACAAGTTGGGCGTATACGCCATACAGATCAATCTCAACAGGCTCTTTCCCACCGCAACGACAGCGCATCTTCGTTCAAAACATTATGAATTATCAGACAGTACAATAACAATAATCAACTATGCTGAACCAGCTATCTCTATCAACTATAGGATTGCTAACAACACCTTTGTAATAGCCAAATCCTCCAATTGGCTCGCGGACTATCAACCCGAATTTCAATTTATCGCTTTGGACAGCCTCAGACACATGGAGAATTTATTCGACACGAACGATCTGAGCGGCCTCATGCAACTGGAGGTAGCCAAGCTCCCTTTTGAAAATATACTTTTATTTTTTAGTCAGCTGCATGGATTTTCCACAGTAGAGGAATTTAGCAGCAATGCCATTCATCGGATTTTAGAAAAGGGACAGTACGCTATCGCCAAACAGTTTCACCATTTATTTCTAGCTAAAAACAGACAATTCAATGATTTCGAAATCCTGAAGATAGCAATAGAAAAAAACGACATGGATTTTATCCGTAAAACTTGTTTAAATAGCCTGAACCGACTGGGTATTGATGAAATTAAAGCTGATTATAGCTTTACACAATGCACATTACTTGGAAAAGCTATCTTAATAAAAAACAAAATAATCGTAGATTATCTTTTGCAGAACGGTGCAAACACGGAGAAAGTATACCAATATGAATCCGACGTATTATCTGCTTTTCAACTTGCCGAAAGGACCAAGTCAAAGAAAATCATGAAACTATTTCAATAAGTCATCAATAAAACAATGAAAAAGACATTTATATACCTGCTATCGCTGATTAGCTTGATGTTAGTCACACTGATCTTTGCTGAGCCAATACATGCTCAACCAAAAAAAGTGGCCCCCAAACACGCAAAAGATAATGCGAAATTGCCCCCACTCAAAGATGGTGATATGATCTTTCAGTCTTCCATTTCACCGCAATGTAAAGCGATCCAATTAGCGACGCGTTCTCCGTATTCCCATTGTGGGATTATTTTTTATGAGAACGGTAATCCTTATGTACTGGAAGCCGTACAGCCCGTAACTGTAACTAAGTTAGAACACTGGATTGCGCGAGGGGAAAAGCAGCATTACGCGGTCAAGCGCCTCAAAAATGCAGATCAGGTACTGACCAATTCGACGCTGGCCAAAATGAAATCAATCGGCAAAAATTTTCTCGGAAAAAATTACGATGCTACATTCGAATGGTCGGACGATAAAATATATTGTTCGGAATTGATCTGGAAAATATACCAACGTGGAGCAGGCATCGAAGTTGGGAAGCTGGAAAAGCTGAAAGATTTTGACCTAAGCAGCCCCGAAGTAAAAACCAAATTGAAAGAGCGTTACGGCAACAGCGTCCCGCTAAATGAAACGGTCATATCACCAGCTTCGATTTTTAATAGTGCGTTATTGATCACGATTGCGAATACGTATTAAGCATACCTACATAGTTTTTTATTTTTGAAGCAGAACCGTCTTGCCGCCGTTTAATTTACTTTCTTCGGCGGCGTCTATAAAGGCGCATATTGCCAGGGTTTCCTTTTCGTCAACCGGACTTACACCCGTTTCGAAAAATGGAAGGATCTTATCCAACAAGGGACCGTATCCCATAAATTGCCCCAAATGGACAATCTGATCTTTCAAAAAAACCGTTCCACCAAAATCATCCTTCCCCTCACGAATGCCCCGAAGTGAGGCAATTCTTCCATCCGCCCAGTTCCCAACATAAAACGAGGTACCCTGTTCCTGAACAGTCTTTACCGAAAGACACCCCGATCCCATCAACGCAAATAACATTTCAACGCCATGAATGCCGTACCAATATAAATCCTTATGTGAAGGTTCCGTTACTGCCGGACAATAGACATCTGCTCCGATAACCTTAGTCCTATCCAATTCCTGAAGACCGGTAATATAACGCAAGGAGCTTGACGAAAAAATAGGGCAACCATACTTTCTTGCAGCTTCAAAAATTTTGAAAGCGTCCGCATAGGAATTCGCTATTGGTTTGTCAATAAATAAAGGTTTCTTTGCTTTAATCACTTGAAGTGCCTGTTCCAAATGGAGATTTCCATCATTTGTCTCCAAAAGTACATAATCTACTTTCTTCAATAGTTCGGCAATACTTGATACGATCGAAACCCCGAGCTGTTGCACTTCCGCTGTAATTTTCGGAATACGCTTGATACTTAAAGGGATCGTTTTGCTTCCATAGGGGTAAGCCGCAACCACCCTGAATTTTCCATAGGGATGATTGCTGGCAGCCGTATTAATCGCTCTTGTAAAAGCAGCAGCGTGCGTAATATCCAGTCCAATGATCCCTATTTTTTTTACCTTCTCTTGCCTCGAGGACAGCTTGTTATTCGCATTAACGGCATAGGATAGTCCAAATGCAAAAGAGGACATCAAGAATTTCTTTCTATTCATTTGATTCATTCAAAAGAGAAATAGCTGCATTGACCAAAACAGCCATGGATGTTTCGAAAGCCTTTTCATCCAGATTGAACTGTGGATTATGAAGGCCATATTGCGTGGTGGAATCGTCGTTATTTGTCCCAATCAACATGAACAACGCCGGATAACGATAAGAATAATAAGCAAAATCCTCGGCCGCCATCCAGATTTCGAGATCTTGTGGCACACTATTCCCCATCGTTTCCGCAATAATTGTTTTGACTTTTTGCGTTAATGCGGGATCGTTATAAAGTGCGGGGTAACCATGCCGGACTTCAACTTCCACCTTTGCACCCAGCGATACGGGAAGCGTTGCCGCTATTTCAGCAACCATTTCCAGCGCCTCCTTGCGCCATACCTCATCCATGGTACGAAATGTTCCGGCTAATTTGACTTCCTCGGGAATAACATTGGCAGCACCATCCCCAATGAAACGACCAAAGGTCAATACAGACGGCACATCGGGGTTGGCTTTCCGGCTGACAACTTGCTGTAAGGTGGTGAGTAACTGCGCGCCGATCATAATGGAATCAACAGCCCGATGTGGCTCCGCGGCATGGCCACCACGTCCCTTAATGGTGAAATAGAATTCGTCGCTCGAGGCCATAAAGCGGCCCGAACGTAAACCGACTTTTCCTACAGAAACACGGGGACTTACATGTAACCCCAGCACAGCTTTAATCGTTCCACCAAAAGATTCCAGCATACCGGATTCCAAAACCTGAATCGCTCCGCCCGGAATCTTTTCCTCAGCAGGCTGAAATAGTAGTATAATTTTACCAGAAAACTCCGTTTTATAATCATTTAATATGGACGCCGCCCCCAAGAGATTAGCCGTATGAAAATCATGGCCACAAGCATGCATGACACCGCTATTCCTCGATTTATAGTCCACATCATTTTGCTCATGTATCGGCAAAGCATCAATATCAGCCCGTAATACCACAATATCATCGCTCGCCGATTTTTGTCCGGTCAGTACAGCCACAACACCTGTCTGAGCGACAAGCTCGAATGGTATACCCAGTTCGCGAAGTTGTTGCTGAATATAGGCACTTGTCTCGTATTCTTGAAAAGACAATTCAGGATGCTGATGGATATGTCGGCGCATTGCAACGATTTTTGGAAAAACAGTCGCTATCTTGGCATTTAATTCTTTCAATATTGGGTCGATCATCTGGATAAGTTTTAAGAGTATAACAGGTCAACAAGTTAAGCTAAAAATAACGTACATAAAAATAAAGCACCAACACCGTTATAATAATCCACCATAAGGTCGGATTTCGAAAACCACGGTAAGCGGCTTTATCCTGATCCGGTACCTGAAAAGAATCGCCCGTCAACACCAGATTTTTTAATCTTGCTTCGGCGACCGCTGGTGTCAACAAACTGACCACAGCACAAGCAAGCATACAAGTCCAGAATACAATGCCTGTTCTATTAAAAAACGGCATTTCAGGTAAGGTGTATTCCAAAAGTAAAGAAAGGGGAATTGTCAGTAAACCTGCTGTTAAAGCACCCTGCGATGTGGTTCTTTTCCAAAATACCCCCATTAAAAACATTGTTGCGATGCCTGGCGTGAAAAGACCATACAGATTCATCAAATAAAGGAAAACCGGCTTATCCGAATAACTGATCAGTACAACCGCACTCATGATCCCGAGTACGATAATAGCAACGCCGGCGCGCTTACCAAAACGGACCGCTTCGTAGTCGCTTGCATTTTTATTAATATACTGGCTATAGATATCCACGGTCAGAATTGTTGTACAGGAATTGATCGCTCCTGAAATGTGGGACATGATCGCCGAAATTAATCCGGCCATCACCAACCCTACCAGACCTTTGGGCAGTAAGGTTTCCACGAGTGTTGCAAACAGCAAATCGGGCTGATCGAGATGAGGTAGGAATTTTGGAGCCACCAATGCCGGAATAGTAATAATCAATGGAACCAAAAATTTAAGATAGTCACCAAAGATAACTCCCATACGCCCATGCCATTCATTTTTTGCCGCTAATACGCGCTGCACAATAAACTGGTTTGTCGCACAATAAAACACACTGATACACAACAATCCGCCTAAGTACATGGTCCAGGGAAAATCAGGATCAGAAGCAGGATAAAACATTTTCCAATCTTTCGATGAGTCTATGACCGACTGAAATCCCCCTGCTGCATCAATGGTGGCAAAAGTTAGTACAATTCCCCCCAACACCAAAATGACAAGCTGCACCATCTCTGTCCATATCACCGCTTTTAGCCCACCTAATACGGTATATAAACCGGTCAGAATTGCCATTCCAAAAATGCTGTATAAAATAGGAATGCCGAATAAAGCGTGCAGCGACAGACCGCCCAAATAAAGAACTGCCCCAATCTCCACAAACACATAAGTAAACAAGATCAAAATTGCATAAAGTACACGGGTAGCGTTGCCGTATCTCTTTTCGAGGTATTCAGGTATCGTATAGAAACCGTTGCGGATATAAAAGGGAAGAAATATCCACAATAATGCATTAAAACCGATTAGAATCGCGCCCCACTCCAGGGTAATGGCTACAAAACCACGACTATAAGCGGCGCCCATAGCGCCAACGAGATGATGACTGCTGATATTTGCTGCGATGATACTACCCCCGATCATCCACCAGGGCAGCTTATCGCCCGCAAGAAAATAGTCCCGCTTCGAGGCGGAGTTTTTTTTCGAAGCGTATAAGCCCAATACCACTATACCAATAATATACACGGCAAAAATAATGACGTCAATCCAATCGAGTTTCATCGGTCAATAATGTTTGAATTCCTAATTTAGTTTGTTCAATAAGTATTTCAAGACCGCCGCTGGCATAGGGGCTTTGCCACACGGCATAAATATCCTTATCATAAAGCTCTTTCGGTGCAAGGTACCCCACATACCCATTCGCGATATTGATAAAAACGATCGTATGATCTGGAAATTCGGCTCTTACTTCGATTTGATAACAGGAATAAGCTTCGTTGGCCTGCGCCACCAACACAGCATCTCCCATTTTCCAGATCCACACCGGAATAACAGCATCCTCTTGATCGCCGATGGATTTGCGGGTATTATATTTTCGCCAAAGGCGATCTTTCATAACACGGTCCGTACAGCCTTCGTATTCACTCAAAATTGCTTCGGGACTCGGTAGCTTTTTGTAAGGTACTTTGATCGATAATACCCTTTGCTTAAAATCGGTTGAAGCGCGCTGTTCCCGAAATCCCCAACAGGCCAGTGGCGCCCCCGAGATCAAAGATTCCTTAAAAATCCAATTTTTATGACTACGCTGTTCCTGGGCCAGCGTCGCGAGCACCGCATAGCCCAACTGCTTCCCGTTGGCTTCAACCAGTGCCGGATCTTTTACATACTGTCTCCGCGGAGCCAAATCACCGGATGCACCCTGTAAAAAAAGACAAGGCACGGATAAAGAGCGCTCTACTGTATTCCGCATCTCGCCAACAAAATCGGGCGAGAGCAAATCATTCTCGTGGGCAAAGCTGGTTGGGTGGCAGGCATAATTACAAATAACTGCTTTTAAGCTTTCAGTTTCATCATACAACCGCCCGACCAACAAGGTTGTATCCGCTTCTTTCAATGGATTGTAGCCAATCAGATAATGATCATCGACTTTCAGATCGCGGTTGCTGGCCAAATCGCATACACCATAATTCCAGGTTAGGCTGCCGTTAAACAGCCCACTTAGTGCCGTTTCGATGCAATATATCGCCTGTTGTTTGAGGAATTCAAGGTAGGGCGAAATCAGTTCACCTCCAGGTTGTGCTGCATCTGTCGAACAGATGCTTGGCCCGGCATGGGTATGCGACAGCGCAAAAATCAGCTGCGATTCAGCCAGATTAAAATGACTGAGCAGTGCTAATCGCAAATTTTGTTCATCAGCTGCATTTTTCCACCAGCCCAAATCGGCGGTTAGCAGAATTGCGGGCAAGCCATCGCAGGATTGCATAGCTAAACAATGCATCAACAGAGGTTGGTGAACAGCGGTTGCCTGGTCAAATGCAGCTGCACCCCAATTACGGGAATAGATGCCGACCGGTGGAGTAATATCACACTGGCTAAGTCCAAATCGTGCGTACAAGCTACCGGTCGTTTCTTTCAAGAGGTCTTTCTGTTTCATACATTAGGGTCTAATCAAGGACAGTCCACCATCCATCACAATTGCGGTACCAGTCATATGTTTACAATTGTCCGAACAGATCCAAAGTACCTGTTTTGCAACCTCTTCAGCTTCTATAATCTGACCAAGTGGCACCACAGCCTTTGCTTTCATTTGAAGTTCGGCATTTGATGACCAGACCACTTTGCTCAAGCCCGCATTGACATAGCCTGGTGCAATCTCGTTGACACGAATTCCGTATGCTGCATATTCAAGAGCCATGGCCTGGCAAAGCATACGCAGGCCAGCCTTAGAGACACTATATGCCGGTAAATTTTGATGTACGGCGTGTGCCGCCCAGCTGCCCATAAAAACGATCGAACCTGCGATCTCATTCTCCACAAATGACTTTGCACAGGCATTCGCCAAGAAGAATGAACCGTCGAGATTAACGGCCATTTCATTCTTCCATTCCGCATTGCTTAACGTGCTGAAATCTTTAATCGTAACGCATGCTGCATTCGCGATACAGATGGAAATTGCCCCCAGCTCCTGTCTTATCCGTGTCACCCAGGCGTCCACCTGCCCGGCATCCGCTACATCGACCTGATCATAAAATAGACGCGCTCCAGGGGCATCCAACAAGGGCCATCGCTCGCTAGCCACCTGTGGTTCAAACCGATCCGAGATGCATACAATGGCCTGCTGGGTCAAAAATGCTTCAGCCATAGCCCTTCCGATATCGCCAAGTCCCCCACTGATCAAGACGACCTTATTCTTATATTCCTCCATTATCGCTATTTTTAGACTACCAATCCCCTACACTACCGTCTTTATAAAAGGTTCGCTGCAATATTTCCTGTTGAAAAGGGTGTTTCTTTACCTCTTCTTCATTGATTTCAATACCCAAACCGGCGCGCTTATTCGGAAGGACAATCCGCCCTTTCTCTTGAACCGTAAACCCTTCGGTAACGACGTCCTGACGCCATTCGACGTCCTTATGCACACTTTCACAAATAATATAAGATGGTGTTGCAAATCCCAGCTCAATGGAAGCAGCCGTACTCACGGGGCCCTGTGGATTATGTGGTGCCATAGATACACGGTAAGCATCGGCCAAAGCTCCAATTTTACGCGCTTCAGTCAGACCGCCACAATGTGTAATATCAGGCTGTATAACACTTACGGCGCGCTTTTCGAGCATATCCCGAAAGGCATGCACTCCGATCAAACGTTCGCCTGAAGCAATAGGTGTCGTCACCGCCCGTTGAATCAAAGCAATATCTTCCATGGTCTCTGGCCAGCATGGCTCTTCAAAGAAATACAGGCCATAGGGCTCCAAGGCTTTCGCAAATTGCATCCCCATACGTGGGCTTGGCCGCGCGTGGCAATCCACCATAATATCAATATCGTCGCCGACAGCATCACGCATGGCCTTCACACAAGCTTCAGCATATTTAATGGGACGAAGACCTTCCAACGACATCGTCTCTGGAACAGCCATCGATTTAAAAGCAGTAAAACCCTCCTCAACAGCTTTTAGCGCCAGATCCCCAAATCGCTTGGCATCGTCCGGAGCAGTCTCATAAAAATCCTCCATGCGACCTCCACCTAAATGACAATACAAACGGATATAGTCACGTACACGACCTCCCCACAGCTCATGACAAGGGACATTGTGAATTTTACCTAAGATATCCCATAAGGCGATATCGATACCACTGATGGCCGTACCGCGAACGATACCGTTTCCATGCCAGAAATGTTGTCTATACATCATCTGCCACAGGTATTCAATACGACGCGGATCTTCGCCGATCAACAATTGAGAAATATCCTTGATAGCTCCGACCACACTTTGCGTATGCCATTCCAATGTGGCTTCGCCCCATCCCCAAAGCCCGGGCTGGTCGGTCATAATTTTGACAAAAATCCAATTTCGCATGCGCGCATGGCATACAAAGGTTTCAATAGCGGTTATTTTCATAGTTAGGGTTTACAAACTTTTTATTACGCGTTCAGTTGCCTCCAACGTTCTGTCGATATCATCCTCCGTATGCGCAAAGGAGATACTTCCTTGTTTAATTGGTGCCGGGAAATTGAAAATCCCCTCTTTTATGAGCTTTTTTCGATATTGGGTATCCAGCTCAAAATTGTGGTTATCCAAAATATCATGAAAATTGACTGGCGCATGGTCCATAAAATATGTACAGAAGGCAGATCCTTGGCGTGCGACATAAAACGGTACGCCTAATTTAGGAAATATTTCCTTATATCCTTGCTCCAAACGCGCACCAAGCGCCTCTACGTGCTCATAAACGCGGTGCTCAGCGCTTCCTAATTTTTTCAAAGTCGCAATCGCCGCCGCCGTCGTTAGCGGAAAAGCATTAAAGGTACCGGCAATCATAACGCGCTTCGACTTATCAGGATCCACAAAGTAATCCATATATTTTTTCTTCCCTGCAATAACCCCCAATGGGTAGCCGTTTGCAACCGCCTTTCCGAAGGTTGAAAGATCGGGCTGAATACCACAGATGGACTGATAGCCACCCAGCGCATGTCTGAATCCGGTTTTCACTTCATCAAAGATCAACAGAAATCCATGCGCGTCGGCCATGTTGCGTAAGCCTTCCAAATAACCTTCCTTTGGCTTCACAATCCCGATATTCTGAAGAATCGGTTCCAACAGAATACAGGCAACATCATATTTTTGAACCACATACAGCACACTTTCCAAATCGTTGTAGTTGACAATGTGTACTAAATCGCTGTGATTTTTGGGAACGCCAGCACTCAATGAATCGAATGGATATTCCCCCGGACTTTGATATGAACCCACATCTGCACGTTGACTGATCACATTGCAGGCCACATCGTTATGCCAGCCATTGTAGCCCCCCTGCATAACAATCACATGATCACGGCCTGTTACCGCACGAGCAATACGGATGGCATGGTAAGTCGCTTCCGATCCTGTCGTTGTAATCTGAACACTCTCCACCGAAGGAACAGACTGACAAAAAAGCTCCGCAAACTCTCCTTCGAGTAAGGTTGGCCCAGCCCCCATCAATACCTGCTGTTCCTGCAAGGTCTGTAACACTGCAGCGTTCACGTCAGGATCATTATGCCCCAGAAAGGATGCTGCAAATCCAGCCTGATAATCTATGTAGCTGTTCCCGTCAATATCTTCGACCAAACTACCATTCCCTTTGACGAAGCAGATATTCGGATCTGACTTCCGATTTAAGGACACCACTCCACCCGGTATCCATCTTGCATTCTCCCGCAGTATCGCGGCTGATTTTTCATTTTCTTGCATGCCTATTAAAAGTTTTGCTATTTGTTATTGTTATAATTGGACGATCACCGCCACACATGTTGCAGTCATCAATAATTTGTATTTAAATACACCTTATTTTATGTATACCAAATTACAATATTTTTGTATACATTTAAAATAAATTTTAAAATTTTTAAAAATGAATATTCTCATTGAAGGACTTCTTTTTCCAGAAGGCCCCGCTTTCGACCGGGAGGGTGGTATATGGCTTGTGGAGAAAGAAGCAGGAAACTTGATCTATTACAAAGACAATCAGTATAGCAGAATAGCTGTGAATGGACATCCCAACGGCATTGCAATCGATAAAAACGGCATAATATGGTTTTGCGACTCACAACAAAACAGCATCCGTTGCTATGATCCCTTCGACAAAACCTGCACAACAATAGCTACGAAAATCGCAGGAAAGCCATTAAAAATGCCCAACGACTTATGTTTTGATACCGAAGGGAACCTATTATTCTCCTGCCCGGGAAATGACCTGGAAGATGGTACAGGCTACATCTGCTGTCTACATAAACATGGTGCGCTTACGAAGATCCACACAGGTCTTTTTTACCCAAACGGATTAGCCTTTGCAGCAGACAACTGCACACTTTTTGTCGCTGAAACGGGTACAAAATGGATCTGGAAAATGCACTGGAACAGCTTGACACAACAGGTGGAGAACATCGAAAAATTCATCGAAACAGGTGGTCTTATTGGCCCAGATGGAATTGCCTTCGATCAGGATAACCAGCTTTATGCCGCTATCTATGGATCGCAACATATCCTATCCATTGATACCAAAAACAAGACGACCGAGAAAATACCTACGCCGGGAAAGAATCCGACAAATTGTGCTTTAGACCCAAAAGGCATTCAGGGACTTATGATTACAGAAGCTGAAAAAGGGCAATTGTTGCAGTGGAACAGCACAAAAAAGGGTCTATTGTAAACAATAGACCCCCTATAAAAATCCAAAAAATATTAAACCAATTCCAAGGCTTCTTGCTCGCCCCGATCCAAATGATGGACCAAAGTGGTATAAGCTTTATTCCAGTCATCCGCTTTCAACGCATCAACAATAGCGCGATGCTCCTTCTCCGTATCCAGGTAATCTTCCATCTGCCCCATAATAGCCCCGAGCTTCATATGAAATAAGGGAATGTTACTGTTCTTGTAAATAGAAATCAACCTTGAATTGCAAGTTCCCTCAATAATCCGCTCATGAAAACGAACATCCGCCTCGCAAGCACCACCATAATACCCCTTGCTGACCATCTCAGAAAAATCGTTACAGATCAGTTCCAAATCTTCGATAAGCTCTTTACTTTTCTTTGAAAACAGAATCTTTAATGCACCTATTTCCAACAACTCACGCAGCTCACGAATATCCTTCACATCTTCGACTGTCATTTTTTTCACAAAGCAGCCGCCTTTTTCACCAAACTCTACCAGACTCTCGCCTGCTAACCGCATAAAAGCCTCACGAACAGCCACTCGACTCACCGTCAACTTATCCGCCCAAGCACTCTCCACCAATCTCGCCCCTCCAGCCAGCTGACTGGACAAAATTTTCTTACGTACTTCTAAATAAACTTTATAGGCAAGCGAATCCTCTTTCATATTGTATACAATTTTATGCAAAAATAAGAATACAAAATCATTAAAAAAATTTAAACAACGTATTCTTTAATTAATCTTCCCCTCTTGGGCACCATACTGTCTCCCCGGCGACAAATAAATAGTTTCGGCTTTAGATTTCCAACTGGTTGTATGATTCCCTTTCAGGACATTTATATTAAAGCTACTATTTTTTAATGAACTTTTCATATTCCAGAAACCATCTTTCAAACCAACCACAACAACCTCATACTGCTGATCTCCCGGTACCGCAAATTCAATGGCTTCATTAAGATATTGATTTGGTTTGGCCACCACCAGTAAACGATCAGCCACCCTTATGAGGTAATAGTTTGCTTTTTCCTCAGCATACACCGGTAATTTTGAAGAACCACTCTCCGTCATCTGAAAAACCGAAGCATAACTCGCCTGATCACTTTCCTGTTTGGGCGAGACCATAATCCGTGTTCCTCTAGCCTCTGGCCAAGGAGACTTGACCTGATAAAGATCACCAAAGACAAAAGCAGTCGAATCGCCTGAATACAATTTCACCGCACAGTCTCTTAATTGCGGCTTCAGCAAATCAACATAGGTAGCACCAGCGACATTTTTAAATTGACTATGCAATACAAAACCTGTTTCACTTTGTAACGGCTTTTCAAGCGTATTGATCTGCCAGTAGGGCTCAAATTTCTGATCATTGGTCTTAAGCTCGTCCAATAGGACAATGACCGCAGGCACATCCTTCCGCTTCAAATTCAAAAACAGGAAACTTTTAGTATAGGATTTCACTTTAGCGGTATATGCAGCCGTTAGATCCACATTGAAATAGCTATAGCTCGGCTGAATGGGATCCTTACCAAATGCCGATGCCCTGATCTCTCCGGTATGGTACCAGGAGTCACTTAATACCTCCTCAACCGTACGTGGAAAACGCTGGCTAAACCGAGTACCACCATCGTTTGTTTTGGTCCTGAACAACAGCGGCTCAGCAGGATCACGCACCAAAAGCATACTATGCGCAACCGACCGCTTATTAAAGTTAAAATCATAAGGGGAGCCATAGGAAAGATACAGGCCAAGATCACCAACCTGAATACCATGATGATAGATCTGCAGCGCACCTGCATCGGCATGCTGATGATTGCCGAAATGATAACCACCACCCTTAATTTCTGCAACCACATCGGAACTTCCGTTCTCTTCGCTCCAGCCTGTCCGGGCAACCATAGACCCTAAGATGGGTCCAAAATCCTTTGTCAACGGCATTTTCTCACGGTCAAAATCCGGCTTCAATTTTGGATCATCCAAGAGGAGGAACAAGATTGGATTGTCGGGCAAACCGCCCTGCTTGACAAACTCGGCCTTGATTACCGGATTACCTGAATAGGCATAACAAAGCAACATGGTCTGCGGATTTTTCCAATAAAAATCGGCACTGCTGTTGTACTTTACATTAAACATATCCCCGTCGCGTAACATTTTTCCGTCAGGCGTTCGCATATACAGCCAGTAATACGGCATATCCTTGATGTTATCGTCAAAAACCGGATAGCCAAGCATGCGATAATACAACCAGGCTCCGTGCATTTCCCACCCAAAACGATAGCCACCGTAATCAACACCTTGATTATGGCGCGGAGACTGATACTCAAACTTGCGCATAGGCACCAACTCTTCCAATATCGAATATGAAGTATATTTGTAAGGTACAGGATCCTCATCATATAAAGCAATACTCATTGCCAGCAGATCGCGCGACACCTGCGCCTCATTCCCATGCCCATTGATAATACTTTCGATACCAAAAAAGGGAGGCCAGCCGATTTCCATATCTTGCGCCAGACGCATCATATTTTTATGCAGATTGGTCTTAACGCGCACATCCAACAACGAGTAGCACCAGTCGTACACCAGTGCACCCGTATAAATTGCACGTCCCAACTCGCGTGTAATATCACCATAGGATACATTCCCGAACTCCAACATCGTCAAGTATTGATCCGCCAGCCTGACCGCCTCTTGACCTATTTTTTCGTCACCGGACATGAGGTAATAAAACGCTTTTGATTCAATAGCACGCTCGAGCTTTTCATCGTAAAACATTTCCTTATTCGGATCAAAAATAAATTGAACAGGTTGCTGCGCAAGTGTTTTCACTTTTCCCCAAGCTTCCAGATGCTCCACCTCTTCCAGCCGCCCTTTAACAAGCAGCAAAGATTCTTTATTAACCCATAATCTGGGATGACCTGCAGGTGGAACAATCTTTGGTTTATAATTTTCCGCTGCAACCGGCGCAACTGGAGGTACAAAGGCATCGATCGAAATAGCTTTGACCTTAAAATAAGCGGGCAACTGCATACCGACTGTCTGCTTCCCTTTCTCAAAATAAAATTTACCAAGATCTTGTATCGCACCTTTAAAGCTGTCAAATACGATCCGTTTGGTCGATCGCGCAGCGCGAACATCAATCACCGCGTACAACGTCATCATACCTGTTTTATCCGCAGCCTTAATTTTATCCAAATCGGTAACCTCACCTTCTGAAACCAAGCTATAGACACCTGCCGTCGGAACATCCACCTGCACCTGCAACCTCTGTCCATTTCCCTTTATCGAAGTAACCTTTGCCTGCTGCCCATAGGACGTTCCAAGGATCGCCATAAAAGCGACCCCTAGCATAGTACCTTTAACTTTTAGCCATATCCTCGCACCCATATCCTTATTTTACTTGCAACCTTTTTACACTGATCTTCATTTCTTTCGTGGTATTATTTACACTATTGACAAATACATAAGCATTGTATTTACCATCAGCCGTTTGCAGCCATATCCCTGATTCAGCCTTCAAATTAATGGCAAAATCTGGCGCATCAATAAACGATTTGTCTTTCAAATCCACATCGTCCACAAATACACTGTATTGCAATCGCGCCAATTGTTGATCGCGCACGGTCCAAGCCTTCACGATCTTCGTTTTATTTGTCAGCCCGACAGGTAAGGTGAAGCTCGGCAAATAACTGGCATCCGTCGTGGGAGCAACCAATGAATGTGCATAAGTCACCGTTGGCAATGGCCGGTACAAATAGATCAAATCAATTTTATCCGGGTTTGCTGCAGCTTCCGTTGCTGTATACCATTTTAGATCTGCTACAGAAAAAAAGCAGGCTGCCCCATCTTTCCCGATCAAATCTAAGGCCATATCCATATTACGAATCGCATACGCTTCGGTCTTCAACGCAATTTCCTGCCCATTACTGGACCTCGCCCTGAATGTAAACGTAACCGATTTGCCTTTTGCTGCTGCCGGTATTTTGTAGCTATAACGCAGCGTTGAAGCCGAGGTGTCTTTTGTAAATTTCACCTCCGTGCTATTCCCATTTACTGTCGCGGGGTCGCCAACGACCACACCTACATCTGCCCCCGTACTACTGGTGTAGTACGATTTGTTTTCAAGCACAGTACCCTCATCACCCGCAATGCTAGCTTCCACAGCTATCGATGTGAGCTTCCCCTGATCTGGTAATATCGCCGCCGCATAAGCAAAGTCTATGGTAGCACCAACCACATTTGGCCCTAAAGAGCGCTTAATGATATCGTTTTGCAAACCATCTTTTGCTTTTGGAATTTCATAAGCTTCTTCTTTACAAGAACCTAACAGCAAGAGCCCAAATCCAATGGACAGTAGCTCTATTTTTAAATAATTTGTTTTCATCAGCTTACTTATTTTTGTACTGTCAAATAAACTTTATACGTCTTACGAACCTTTCTATTTCCAGACACGACAGTCCATTCACGTGGCGTATCCAAATTAGAAAAATCTTGTTTTCCTAAAATCTTAGGATCTAATACCGCATCGGTGACCAGTGAAAACTGTGGGTATAGATTTTTCAAATCCGTACCAAAGAGCACCTCCACTTTTATGGTTTGCTCAACGGTATCTACCAAGGCAGCTTTGGTCCGTACCGTCTGAAAATCGGCGCCCAACAGTTCAAAACTACTGACATAACATTCCGACCTGGTCGTGATCAACAAACCATCCTCATCCATTGGATAATCATCCTTACAACCGGACAAGCTAACGAACAGCATGCCGATTAAAAATAATGTATATTTCATCTTATTACAGTCAAGTGTTACCATCTTATTTCCAAGGTATATTTTGTGTTAAATTCGGATTCCGCGAACGTTCTGTTTCCGGGATTTGATAGATATAACACTTTTGATAAGTCAACTCAGACTCATTGAAGAAAAAGCGCTCCCAATTATTCCCAAAACTATCCTGGAACCATTTCCCATCACCATAAGGCTTACCAAATACGGTTTCCAGTTTACGCCATCTCCGCAGATCAAAGGCACGCTGTCCTTCACCAAACAACTCTACAATCCTTTCCTGTTCTATAGCATCAAAAAAAGCATCACGAGAAGCGGTTTTAGCACCAGCAAGCGCGGGCAAGTTACCACGGCGCCTGACCTTATTAACCAAATCAATCGCATCCGCCTGTGGACCACCAATCTCATTGGTCGCTTCAGCATACATCAGATACACGTCTGCAATGCGCATCAAAGGCCAATTGTAATTTCCGTCACTACGTGCCACACCACCATAATTGCGCACAAATTTACGCGATTGTAATCCCGAGAGATTTGTGGTATTATCGGTGAAGGAAGTTTTGTAAGAGACACCGTTAACCGTCACCGCAGCACCCCAAGTTTTGTAGACAAAAGGAATATAACCTGTCGTCTCCGTAGGGCTCATACCCATAATCAGTTCATAATCCCACAACAAAGTCGCTTTCATGCGATAATCGCGATTACGGTACGACTCAGGGTTCACCGCTGAATTTGCTGTTGTACGTGCTGCCGGATTTTTCACTGGATCTAGCTGAACCATCTTGGGCAAGAAATCTCCCGTAATGGTAGATTGATAACGGTCGGCCAATTCATAACGCGGAATAGCTTGGTTCTGCCCTAAAGACACCAATGGCCCAGTCCACACACGTTGATATTCCTCACTCTGTTTTGTACCCACACCGCCATGGGTAAGCACCATGACCATTTCCTCATCTTGACTCAAGTTGCCCGTAGAAGGTATAAACATGTAGTAATAATTTGGGAGCACATCTGCCTTCCCCAATTCACCCCATGAACCCGGATCACCATTCCTAAACATTTTGATACCAAAATCATTGATCACACGCTTAAAATCCGCAGCTGCCGCCGTATAGGCCGACTTAGCGTCGGCAGCAGATTGCACAAATCCATCCAATTCGGGCCATCCATTTTTCTTCCACGAACCCCAGTACAATTGAAACTTACCACGGAAGGCCAACGCGGCAGGCTTACCGGCACGACCAATTGCAGCCCCCTTATTCGGCAATTTGTCCACAGCGTAATTTAAATCAGCCATAATGGAATCTTTCAGCTGCGCAATAGGCATTCTACGCACCGTATCAGCCTCTGCAGGCGCCGGTGCCGATTTATAAAAATAAGGTACATCGCCCCATAAGGAAATCAGTCTAAAGTAGGCAATGGCACGCAGCAATTTGGCTTCCGCCACGATTGTTTCCAAGGTCTGTTTTACAGCATCAGTTTTTGCTACGGGCAGCAAGCGCGCATTGGTATTTTCGATCACAAAGTTGGAACTGAATATAGATCCATACAATGCTCTATACATTGCCGACGCACCGGAACCATAATTCATCGGACTATTCACCGTTAATGAAATAGGCGCCGCACCGGTATTGTACACCTTCAGGTAATCACCATGACCATCAAAATGATAGTCACGATCAAAACAAGGTCTAAATATCGAATAGTTCGCCATTAAGGCAGCAAGCGCGTCATTTTCGTCCACCCAGAACGTTTCAGAGCTTGGCGTTGTTGTTGGATTTTGATTTAACAAATCTTTGCGGCACGCGGATAAACCAAGAAGCAACAAAGAAGAAATAAACACGATGTTATATATCGATTTCATAAGTTCAAATATTATAAGTCTACATTCAGTCCAACCACAAAACTCTTCGTCATCGGATAGGCATCATTGGTATAGGTACTTTTCTCCGGATCTAAGCCTTTAAAACTCGTCAAAACCGCCAAATTATCTACAGAACCGAATACACGTAACTTCTGGATCCCCAGCTTCATCAATAATTCTTTCTTAAAAGTATAGCCAAGCTGCAGATTTTTAACCCTTAAATAAGACATGTTTTGCAACCAAAATGTACTCAAGTACGCATTTGGACTCGTTGATCCCAATGTACTTGGAAGCAATTTAGGATAATCGGCATGGCGATTGTCCAGGCTCCACATATTATTCCACTGATCTTCCGTAATCGCCTGATTTGCCGTCCCTAAAAAATTTGAATTCGCTTTGTTCATCCAAAATTCTTTTCGTCCGGTAGCAGCCTGCAACAGGAAAGAGAAATCAAAACCTTTGTAGTCAACAGAACCTCTAAATCCGTAATTTACCTTTGGCCTACCCAATTGGTAAGCGGGATATGCCACGCGGTCATTCGCATCCAATTTGCCGTCACCATTGACATCTTTCAACAAAATATCTCCCGGAGAAGCCCCCTGAGGAACTGCATTATAGACATCCTGCCAAGACTGCGCAATGCCCAACGATTCGAAAGCATAGATAAAATTATAAGGCATATCAATAAATACCGAACCTCTTTGCAACTGCTCATTCCAAGACAGTAGCTTGTTCTTGTTGTAGCCCACATTAAAGTTCAGCATGTAACCCACATCACCTTTTCTATCATTCCAGGTCACATTTGCTTCCAGCCCTTTATTCATCATATCGCCGATATTACGTCGCGGAGCAGCAAATAAACCCGTCAGATGCATCGATACATCCGAAGGTCTGTTCATACCGATCGTCTTTCTTTCGTAGTAATCCAACTCGGCCGTCAGTTTATTTTTAAAGAACCCAAGGTCCAAGCCCAAATTAAACACACGTGTCTTTTCCCAGGTAAGGTCATAGTTGATCAGTTTTTTATTGATCAACCCCTTGACAACAGACCCTGTTCCTGTACTATTGTCAATCAGATAGTAGGGACTGGACACCAAAGATTGTTTCTGCTCATACAAGCCTACACCACTATTATTACCCAATGAACCATAAGAAGCTCTAAATTTGGCCGAACTCAGGCTAATCTTATCCTTAAATGCCGACATAAACGCCTCATCTGAGATCCGCCACCCCACTGCCGCGGAAGGAAAAAAACCATATTGATCGCCCGGCAAGAAACGCGAAGAACCATCTACCCGGAAGTTCCCTTCAAACATATACTTTCCAAAGGCTGTATAATTTAATCGTCCGATATAAGAACGTAAACCTTCCGCCGATGATGATCCCGACACATTTTGTACATCTTCAGATGCACCATCGATTTCATGTAAACTAGGATGCAAACGATCTAAGCGACTACCCGCCAAAACACGATTGTTCCAATATTCTTCGGAATACACGGCCAAAGCAGAGAAATCATGATTAGCGCCGAACTTATGATCATAACTCAACTTGAAGTTCAGCTGTGTTTTGTAATTGTTCCGGTCTGTATTATAGATCCCATCATTTGTTGGCACAAGATCCCGGATAGACAATCCTGTCCGGATGTTATACAATTTTGTCGGCATATCTGCCTTCCATTGAAAACGCGTGTCATAATTTAGGGCATAATCCACTTTAGCCTCAAACCCTTTGAACGGCTTCCAGTTTAAATAACCATTCACCAGAGCCTGCTTTTGATTCATGTGGTTCTGGTTGCGCGTCATGTAATCCGCATAAATATTATTGGCCTGCGGACTTTCATTGTAAGACATTGCTCCACCATAAAAACCGGTCATAGGATCATAAGGCAATATACCTGCTGGCGAGGTAAACAAATCCATTCCACTTGTTGAGTTGGCAGTCATACCATCCTCGTAGTTATACCGGTAATCGGACCAATTTCCGGAGAACCGGACCCCAGCACCGATGGTATTGGTTACTTTTGTTTCGAAGTTAAATGCAGCATTATAACGTTTAAAATCATTATTGATCTGTATCCCCTTCTCATCCAGCATACCCACAGACAAATAGTAATTGTTATTTTCAGTCCCCCCATTAATGGAAACATTATAATTCCCACTTTGACCATTGCGAAGAATAACATCCCACCAATCGGTACTTGGATACAATCTCGGGTCGATCATACTTAAAGCCAACCATTCGTCGATCGTTCCATTTTTAAAATTGAATGCAGATGCAGCGGTATTATAAGCCTGGGCCCTTTGCGTAGCCGTCATTGCTTTTGCATAATTATTGACAAAATCAAAAGAGCGGGTAGGTTTCACCAGCGATTTGTTGGCACTAAAGGAAATAGCCGTCCTACTGTTTCTTTTACCAGACTTTGTCGTAATCAATACAACCCCGTTGGCCGCTCTGGAACCGTATACAGCAGCGGAAGAAGCATCTTTTAGCACGGTCACACTTTCAATATCATTCACATTCACACGGTTCATATTGACATCGGGCATTCCGTCGACCACGATCAGCGGTCCAGCACTATTGACCGTCCCCAAGCCCCGGATCAAAAGATCCGCTGCATTATTTCCGGCCATCCCTGAGTTTTGACTTACGGCCAAACCAGGAATAACACCCTGTAAGGCCTGCGAGGCATTGGAAAGCCCCCGGCTTGAAGTAGATTGGTCAAAATTGACACTGGCCACAGCACCAGTCAAGTTGCCTTTTTTCTGCTTACCATACCCCACCACAACCACTTCATCCAGCGCATTTTCGCTCGCATCAAGCACCAAAGCCTGCACGTCTTTCCCCGACACCACTTTTGTATTAAAACCGATTAACCGAAATTGAATCTGATCTGAAACCGAACCCGTTAATTTAAAACGGCCTTCTTGATCCGTAACGGTAACAGTTGCATTTTTAAGGTTACGCACTTCCACACCGGACAGTGGCTGCCCTTTGGCGTCCAGCACCTGCCCGACAAGCTGCTGCTGAAATTTAGCTAAACCCGGCGAAGGATTTAGAACATCCGAGATCGGAATCTTTCCATTATTAGGGGAAGAAGGTACATTTGCCAATGCAGCCATCGAAATAAAAGGTAGCCCTACCAACAGGCAACTCCTGTTTATTACATCCCGGATTTTAATCTGCTTTAGTATCATGAATACTCAGGTTAAAGTGGTTAAATAAATGATTTATAAGCTCTTTAGTTTATTGGTATTTTTTAAGAAAAATAATTTTCGACCCCTATGCGATCGCAATTCCTCTTCTTTACTTTATCATAGTGAATACAATAATATATATTTTTTGTATACAATTCAATATTTTTTTCACTTTTTTACAAAAATAGCCCTGCTAACAAGTTCGTGACAAATCTATAATACCACATTTTTGCCCACCAGATTATAAACTAAATCGTATTTACCTTAGGCCAATAAAATATTTTTGTATACAATTTAACTTATTTTTTGTATATTTATTTTTATTCAACTACATTTGACTAACCACATAAATCAAAGGAATAACCGTAGATCCTATATGAAAAAACACACCTATATTTGGCTTGTATCGCTGATCCCGCTGCTTTCTTCCTGTTCTTCCGAGACAGAAAGAGAACGTAAACCCATAAATAACATCCAACTGGAGCACAGCATACTATCGCTAACCAAAGAAGCTACAAAACTCCATGTGCCCTGGGATTTACAATATGACCGGGTCAATAACGCAATTCTGTTTTCTGAAATCGGAGGAAGTATACGAAGACTGGATACAAAAACAAAAGTTGTTACTTTGGTGGACAGCCTGACCGACGTATACCATCAGCGCACCCTGGGACTCTTGGGAATGGCGCTCTATCAGCCGGAACAGCAGCAAGCTTATCTTTACCTTTCTTACACCAGTAAAAAGAACAGCCTCATTTTCTCCAACCTATATCGCTACGATTATAATACGGCCGGCAAGTTGTCAAACCCAAAATTGCTTTTACAGATCCCTGGAAACACCGGACACAACGGCTCCCGAGTTATTGTTTCGACGGACAAAAAAGTGTACTGGGCGACAGGTGATGCCGCAAGTGATACCTTCGCACAAGACAGCACCTCCTTAAATGGCAAGATCTTACGCCTCAATCTCGACGGGAGCATCCCCAAAGACAATCCAATTAAAAACAGCTATGTATATGCCTGGGGATTTCGAAACATGCAAGGACTTACCCATGATGCAAAAGGCTTAATTTACACCTCCGAACATGGCGATGCCATCGAAGATGAAATCAACCTGATCCAACCGCTAAAAAATTATGGCTGGCCACAGATCGAAGGCATGATTGACACGGAAAAGGAAAAAGCTATCGCCAAAAGCTCGCCAAGACAGGAACCTATTAAATCGTGGACTCCAGTCGTTGCACCATCTGGTATGGCCTATTACGGTTCCAACGTTATCCCTGAATGGCAACATAGCTTATTGCTTGCGACGTTAAAAAATCAGTCTCTACGTATCCTAAAATTATCTGCCGATGGGCAGCAGATCGTCGATGAGAAGATCCTATTCAAAGATCAACTTGGCCGGCTAAGATCCGTATTGACCTTACCCAATGGGGACATTTATTTCTGTTCAAGCAACCGGGACTGGAATCCACAAAAGGGGTTTCCAAAACCCGATGACGACGTGATCTACCGACTCCTCATTACCGATAAAGCCGTTGCGCCAATGATTAAGCCCGTTGCAGCCAACGCCGTCAGCTCCCCGACCAAAAGTGGTCAAGCCTTATACGAAGCGTATTGTGCATCTTGTCATAAAGCAGATGGAAAGGGACTTACAAACACCTTCCCCCCATTAGCCAATTCATCTCTTGTCAAAGGCGACCCAACACCTTTATTGCGGGTTATCCTCCACGGACTGAAAGACAAAACAATAGCCAAGGTCAACTACGAGAGCGCAATGCCATCTTTTTCATTCCTGAAAAATGAAGAGGTCATTGAAATTACCAATTATATCCGTACACACTTTGGAAATTCTGCACCTAAAATCAACCAACAGCATTTAACCTCATTACGATAAATCTCATGGAAAACAACCTCGAGCCAAAACCCTCTTTGTTTAAAAATTGGCTATCCATCTTAGGTCCCGGCATCATTACCGCCGCCCTGGTTTTCGGGCCCAGCAAAATGACCATCACATCAAAAATGGGTGCAGATTATGGCTTCGCCCTATTATGGGTTGTCGTCGTCGCGATCTTTTTTATGATGGTTTTCACCAATATGGCGGCACGTATCGGCATTGCGAGAGACGAATCTTTACTTACCTTGATTCGCCAGAAATTTGGTAAAACAACCGCCATCATCATTGGCCTCGGAATCTTCCTTGTCGCAACCTGTTTTCAATCCGGAAATGCCACAGGGGTCTCCATTTCTGTTTCGGAAGCAACGGGGACAAACCCCAAAATATGGATCATCGTTTTTAATGTCATCGGCATTTTACTGTTGTTCTTCAAGTCTTTCTATGCGCTACTGGAAAAACTGATGCTAGCACTTATTATCCTTATGCTATTTGCTTTTTTATCCACAGCCATAATGACAAAGACGTCTGCACAGGACTTTTTCTTAGGTTTTATTCCAAGCCTCCCGCCTTTATCAATGGGTTTAATTATTGCTTTCACAGCGTCTTGCTTTTCGATCGTGGGAGCCTTTTATCAAAGTTATCTTGTGCAGTCAAGAAGAAAACTGTCGTCCAACAAGCAGACTTCGGAACGGCAGATAGTCGGGAGCAGAATCGGCATCATTATACTCGGGATCATGAGTGCTGCCGTGATGGTCTGCGCTGCAAATACCCTTCATCCGCAAGGCATCAGATTAAGTTCTGCCGCTGAGATGGGCCGTGCATTGGAACCGCTTTTGGGAAGCTACGCCTCACACCTCTTTTTTATCGGTCTTTTCGGCGCCTCCTTTTCTTCCTTGATCGGCAATGCTGTATTAGGCGGTTCATTACTGGGCGATACCTTTGGCTTCGGCAACAATCTCAATCACCCCAAAGTGAAACTCTTTATTTCTTTGGTCATGATTTTTGGGTCTGCCATCGCACTGATCTTCGGAAATCTCCCCTTGGAGCTTATTGTTTTTGCCCAAAGCATCACCATTTTTCTTGTTCCCTTTATTGGCATTATCCTCTTTCTGATCGCAAACGACAAAGAAATTATGGGTGCGCTCAGAAACAGCCCACTAACAAGATTATGGGCAATCCTCGGACTTCTCTTACTCGTTTTTCTTGCTTTTAGTAATTTCTATAATTTAATCAAATAATTCAGACATGGACCATAACAATTTAGCGGAATTGGAACAGCAAATACTTGCACCATCATTAGATCTAATTGAAGATATAAAAAAGATACAAGGTGATATCCTTTTCCTAGGTATTGGCGGAAAAATGGGGCCAAGCATGGCAAAACTAGCCATGAGGGCTATTCAAGCTGCAGGAATAGACAAAAAGGTCATTGGTGTTTCGCGTTTTTCAACCAAGGAACTCCAACAGGAACTGGAAGATCTAGGCATAGAGACCATCGCCTGCGACCTGCTGAATGAGGAAGAACTCAAAAAGATTCCGCAGGTTCCGAATGTCATTTACCTCGCAGGACATAAGTTCGGCACCACAGGAAATGAAGATTTCACCTGGGCAATGAACACCTATCTTCCCGGAATGGTAGGTTCTCATTTTCGAGACTCCAACATTGTTGCTTTTTCTTCGGGTAACGTACTGCCCTTTGTGCCGATAAGCAATGGCGGCGTTTCCGAGGAAAGAACTCCTGAGCCTGTCGGTGAATACGCACAATCCTGCTTGGGTAGAGAGCGCATATTCGAGTATTTTTCGAAGAAAAATGGTACACCTACCCTGATCTACAGATTGAATTATGCGGTGGATTTTCGCTATGGTGTCCTCGTAGAAATTGCAAAATCGGTCAAAGGGCAGCTCCCAATAGATTTGACAACCGAAAATGTCAATGTCATCTGGCAGGGAGATGCCAACGAAATTGCCTTAAGATCATTATTGCACTGTCAGTCTCCGGCCAAAATACTGAATGTCACGGGGCCCGAAATCCTTTCTACACGATGGATCGCAGAGCGCTTTGCTGAGCATTTCAACACTAGGCCCATCTTTGTGAATGAGCCCGCCGGAACTGCTTTACTAAACAACGCTTCCGAATGCCATCGTTTATTTGGCTACCCGAAGACAACCATACGGGAAGCGATAGACATTACAGCCAAATGGTTGATCCAAGGTGGCGAACTATGGAACAAAGACACGCACTTTCAAGAACGAAAAGGAAAATTCTAATGAAAACTTTAGACAACAAATTACAACAGTTGCTTTGGGAAGGGACGGTCATTCCGGCGCACCCCCTCGCCCTCAATGAGGACCGCAGCATTGACGAAGCACATCAACGACTCCTGACCCAGTATTACATAGCCAGTGGAGCGGGCGGAATTGCTGTCGCTGTACATTCAACCCAGTTTGAAATCCGGGACCCTGAGATCAATCTTTTTGAAACCGTGTTGAGATGGGCTAGCGAAGAAGTCGATAAAGCTGAGCTCCAACGACCATTTATCAAAATTGCGGGCATCTGCGGCGCCACAGAACAAGCGGTACAGGAGGCAACAACTGCACTTCAATACGGTTATGATATCGGACTTTTGAGTATGGGTGGACTTCAAAGCTGGACTGAAAATGCAATATTAGATCGAGTCCGGGCAATAGCAGCTATTATTCCTGTTTTTGGGTTCTATCTTCAACCCGCCGTTGGTGGCCGTATTTTCTCTTATTCCTTTTGGCAGCAGTTTGCCGAAATCGACAACGTCGTCGCGATCAAGTGCGCCTCCTTCAACCGCTACCAGACATTAGACGTCATGCGTGCTATAGCAAACTCCAGCCGGCGAGATCAAATTGCCATGTACACGGGCAATGATGACAATATTGTCAACGATCTGATGAGCGTGTATAATTTCCCCGTAGCTGGAGAAAACGTCTCCATAGAATTTAAAGGTGGTTTACTAGGTCATTGGGCCGTTTGGACGGCAAAGGCCGTTGAGCTCCTTCGGGAAATAAAATCATACAAACAGAACCCCAATAACCTCCATGCGAGCCATCTCCTAAGCAAAGCGATTGCTGTCACAGACAGTAATGCCGCATTTTTTGACTCAGCAAATGCATTCCATGGCTGTATACCAGGCTTACATGAGGTGCTCCGTAGACAAGGTTTGATGAAAGGTATCTGGTGTCTGAACCCCGACGAAAACCTTTCCATCGGACAGCAAGAAGAAATTGATCGTGTATATAAAGACTACCCTGACTTAAACGACGATGAATTTGTCAAGGAGTTTCTTAAATCTAGATCCCAATAGTCGCTTCCTTTTATAATAATCGGTTCCCTCTCAAAGGTCTCATCACCCGGGCTAGTCATAGCTAACGAGGTGATGGGACCTTCCTTTTTGCTCCAGTTCATATTTTACCAATCAATGACTGACCGGGAGGAATATCGCGCACAACAAAAGGTTTGATTTTTATAACTTTGCGTCATGACAACTTCTGAAAATATAATTGATTTCTATCAACGGGTATTTCGAGAATCCAATTACCCAATAGGCTCCTCGCCCGAACAAATTTCTCATTTTAACGTATTTTCACGTGAGCATTGTCCCTTAAAATCACCGTACAATAGAAAAGATTATTTCAAAATATCCCTTATGATCGGCGAGGGTCAACTGCATTATGGCGATCAATGGATCCCTATTGACCGTCCAGCGCTTGTATTTTCAAGTCCGCTTGTTCCCTACTCTTGGGAAACAGACAATCCCGATCAAAAAGGATGGTTCTGTCTTTTTACACAAAAATTCATTCAGGAGGACAAACATTACAACCACAACATCCTCGAAAGCCATTTTTTCAATCCGAGTGGTAGCCCCGTCTATTTCTTAACGGACGAACAGGTCGATCTTTTCGATCACATTTTTCAGCGCATCAATGCGGAACTGCTATCTGATTTTTCGTTCAAATATGAAATTATCCGGAATCAGTTGCAGTTACTCGTTTTAGAAACATTAAAACTAGCGCCAAATGAGGGAATATCACCTTACCAAAACGCCAATCAGCGTATTTCCCATCTTTTCTTAGAGCTACTGGAACGCCAATTTCCGATTGACACCGAAAATTTGCTTCGTTTTAAAAATGCAACGGATTATGCACAGCAGCTCAATATCCATGTCAATTCGCTAAACAGGGCTTTGAAACAAAATACAGGAAAAACCACACAAGAACTCATCGCACTACGCATCACACAGGAAGCAAAAGCCCTCCTCCAACATAGCAGCTGGAATATCAATGAAATCGCTTATGCCCTGGGTTTTGAGGAACCCGCAAACTTCAGTAATTATTTCAAAAAACATGCGGGCATACCGCCTTTAGCTTTTCGCAACAGGCCTGTTTGATTTTCACAATAATTTGTTTGAATTCTATATCTTTCGAAACAGGCAATGAAGCTACTTTTGTCCACATCATATTTAGCAGGTCAAAGAGAAAAAAGTGGCTGGCTGCATGAACGTCCATAGAGACGCGAAATTTAAAAAATTACAGGATGGAAAAAAACACTAAACCACAGCAATCTTTTATCCCGACGATACTAGCATTTGCACTTGTTCCGATTACGGGACTTGCGACCGATATTTATCTTCCGTCGATGCCACAAATGGCTCAGGAGCTTGGCTTGAATGAAAGCAAAATCCAGCTAACCCTTTCGCTTTTTCTAATCAGCTATGGTGTTGCTCAGTTCTTTACAGGAGCGTTGGTTGACGCTTGGGGAAGATATCGCATCAACCTGATATCACTTTTCCTTTTCATTGTCAGTTTCTGGATTACAGCAAGCACGCAAGATATTTGGGTTATTTACCTGATGCGTATTCTACAGGGCATCTTATCGGCATTCGTGGTCATCTCAAAAAGAGCCTATTTTGTGGATGTCTACGAAGGTGAACAGCGCAAGCACTACCTCAGCATTATGACCATCGTCTGGTCGATCGGTCCGATTGTCGCTCCTTTTATTGGCGGCTACCTTCAGACACAATTTGGTTGGCGTTCTAACTTTATGGTTCTGGCCGTTTACAGTGCTGTACTTTTCATCCTTGAACTGATCTTTTCTGGCGAAACAATCAAACAGAAGAAACCTCTCCATATCAACTACCTGATTGGCGAATTTAAAATGATGCTTAAAAGCAATGATTTTACCTTCGGTATAGTCATGTGCGGTATATCCTACGGTCTTGTCATGTTCTACAACCTCAGCGGTCCCTTTTTTATTGAACACCAGCTGGGCTATAGCGCAATCACAACCGGTTATACCTCGCTAATTATGGGCTTAGCTTGGATGTGTGGTGGTTTTATTGGTAAAGCCCTTATTAAAAGAGCCTTGGTTCCGAAGTTGAGAATCGCCAACTTCATTCAGATCAGCCTGATTGTATGTATGCTCTTGGTTTCACCTTACCTGTCAAATCTCTATACATTGACATTTTTCGCATTTGCTGTACATTGTACAGCAGGATTTATTTTTAACAATTATTTCAGCTACTGTTTAGGGAGGTTTCCATTGTCGGCAGGTATCGCCGGCGGATTGGTTGGCGGAATTACCTACCTGCTGACCTCTTCACTCAGTTACATCACGGTAAGCTTGGTAAACCCTTCTTCGCAGTTTCAGATTGGATTAGGTTATGGCATATTTGCGCTGTTGGGATTGACCACTTTATACGTTATTCATAAGTTGGTCAAAAGCGTATAAGCTATGGGCAGGTTCTTTCAGCGACAGGGCAATATTAACCTGTAGCTGGACAGCTACAAAACTATACTTAAAAGTTGAATTATTTTTAAAATAGTATTAAAAACAACTATATTTGTTGCATCATAATTTAGGTTTATAATTGGTTATTGAAGGTTTTCATTCTCCCCGTTTGAAAACCTTTTTTTTTGACCGAAAAAAAATTCAGTCTGCTGTCCTCGCTGCTGCTGACCAAATCACGAAAACCCTTGCTTATTTTTCTAAATTGCTACTTTCCTTTACACCGAATTTTTCAACATAGGTACGTGGACTCTCCTTATAGAATTTCTTAAATGATTTGCTAAAATACTTTGGATCATTGAACCCGACCTGATAAGCCACCTCGCTGATACTCAAACCTGTATCGTTCACCAAAATATAGGCTGCTTTCTTGAGACGGACCATATTAATAAATTCAACCAGATTCAGTCCCGTTTGCTGCTTAATCTTGCGGTACAAAACAGAGCGGCTCACACCGATGGCTTTTGTAAGATCAAGCACGCCAAAATCTTCGCAGCCCAGATTTTCTTCAACAATCTTCAACACCTGATCCAAGAAACGAGTTCTTTCGGGCAGATCTGTTCCCTGCGCTCCAAGAAGATAATGCTGTACAAATTTTTCCTCCAACCTTTTCCGCGTCTGTAAGATGTTAGAAATTTTCTGAATGAGGTGCGGCATACTGAAGGGCTTGGTAATGTAATCATCTGTACCGATTTCAAATGCCTCTGTGATATAAGGATCAGCTGTGCGGGCTGTCAAAAGAATCACCGGAATATGATTTGAACTGCTATCATTTTTAATCTGCTGCAAAAGTGTGATTCCGTCACAGTTGGGCATCGTTACATCCGAAATGATAATATCGGGCTGTTTTGTTTGCACCAATTCCAGGGCCTCAATACCATCGTTGGCTTCCAAAACAATATATTTTTTTCGTAAATTTTCACATAGAAAACAACGTAGCTCCACATTGTCCTCGGCAACAAGTATGATGGGTTTATCTTCCTCCGCCGCAGGACGCTCAATTGCTGTTTTTGTAGTATCCACATAGGGCATACCGGCATCTGCTGGGTCAGCGCATATCATCCCTGGAGTATCCGTTAAGACCGGTAGCTCTTCGATGACGACAGCGCTCTGGGGCAGGCTGATCCGAAATACCGTATTGTAGTCTGTCGTTTCCTGTACCATATTGCTTTCAACAGTGAGTTTCCCGCCGTGCAACTGGACAATGGAACGGCAAAGTGCCAAACCTATTCCACCGTTGGTAGCCGACAAGCCTTTTGTATTGGCCTGATAAAATTGTTCAAATACAAAAGGAATATCTTTGGGTGGGATTCCACGCCCGGAATCCCAAACGGAAACAAGCAATTTCTCCAACTCACCTTCCACTTCTAGCTCAACCTGTATCTTTATTTTACCCCCCTTATCCGTAAATTTAAACGCATTATAAATCAAATTGACAAGGACTTTTTCAAATTGTTCCGGATCGAAACCTGCAACGTAATTAGGACTTACCTTATTATCCAGAAAAAACTGAATATTATTTTTTTCGGCAATAAAGTGAAAATTCTGGCGAATGTTTTCCAAATACGTAGCAAGATGAACCTTTTGGCAAAACAATTTCATCTTTCCGCCTTCATGTTTTCTGAAATCAAGCAGCTGATTGACCAGATTCATCAACCGATCGGCATTTCTCGTCGCATAACCAAGGTGCTCCTGTGCATACGCTGAAAGCGATCGGTCGCCTTTTAATTGATTTAACGGCCCGATAATTAATGACAATGGCGTACGGAATTCATGGGAGATATTGGTAAAGAAATTCAGTTTTGCTTCATGGAGCTCCTCCTGTTTTTCCGAATCTATTTGCCGAATCAAAAGGTCCTGTTTCAATTTATTCCGGCCGTGGAAAAATCGGATAACCAAAAAACCGGCCGCAGCAAAAAGAAGAAAATAGCCGCTATAGGCCCACCATGTCTTCCAGGGTGCTGGCAGCACTTTAATCTTCAAAACCGTTGCCTTTTCGTTCCATACCCCATCGTTGTTGGCCCCCTTTACCCAAAGCTCGTAGGTACCAGGGTCTAAATTGGTATACGTAGCCACGGGATTGCTCACATAATTCCAGTCTTGATCAAAACCTTTCAGATAATACGCGTATTGATTTTTCTCCGGATGGACATAATTCAACACACTGAATTCGAGACTAAAAACATTTTGATTGTGATCAAGTATCAATTCATCCATCATGGATATATCTTTGGGAATAACAGCATCAATACCTGGGAGAACTGTTTTATTGAATAATTTCAGCTCTGTAAACTGAATGGGGGGAATATAATTATTGACACTTAAACTATCCGGATTAAATAGGGTGAAGCCGGAGAAACTTCCAAAGGCAAGTTTTCCGTCCCGCAACATTGCTGCTGCATTTTGAATATATTCGTTGCCAGGAAGACCATCGGTCTTCGTATAGGTGCGTACATGACCCGATAGGGGGTCGAAACAAGAAATCCCTGTATTTGTACTCAACCACAATTTGTTTTTCAGATCGCTCAACATCGCAAAAACATTGTTGATCGGCAATCCATTTCGTTCATTGAACCTTTTGAACGCTTTCTTCTCCGGAAGATAGCGATTGAGCCCGCCCATATAGGTACCGATCCAAATCTGTCCTTTTCGATCTTCATGGATACTCACAATATCATTTCCGCTAATTGAAAGAGAATCTTTCTTGTCATTTAGAAAGGAAACAAATTTATCGGTACCGGCTAGTTTTAGATTTAACCCATTGGAAGTACCGATCCATAGATTACCTTTTGAATCCTCTAGCAAAGCGCGCACCATATTGGAGCTCAATTGCTTTCCTGCAACATCAAATGTCTGGAAAGATCCCACTTTCTGGTTTTTACGAAGCACCTGTAGTCCGCCACCGAACGTGCCAATCCAAATATCGCCATTGCGATCCTCTAAGATTGCATAGACATTATTGTTTGCCAGGCCATTACTTACATTGGGATCGAAACGAAAATGTTCATAGCCTTGTTGCCCCTTTCGTCTTAAATTCAATCCACCGTCATAGGTACCTACCCATAAGTTCCCTCCCTTATCTAGACAGATGGACTTCACATTGTTATGACTTAGGCCATTCAGGTTATTTTTATCGTGACGTTCACTAAAAAACGAATTCGTACGCCGATTAAAATAATTCAATCCTCCACCCTCAGTTCCGATTACAAGTTCTCCCATTCCATTTTCAACAAAAGCGCTCACCACATTGTAACTTAAGCTATTGCGTTTAGCTTGATGGGTAAAATTCTGAAAATTGGGAATATCCTTGTCATAGATATTGACCCCTCCAAAATAGGTTCCGATCCAAATAGATCCCCTCTTATCCTGAAATATAGGACGAATGGAATTATTGCTTAAGCTATTGGGATTTCCATCGTCTGCCTGAATAAAAAGCAGTTTTCCATTTTGATAAACATATAGGCCATTGAATGTTCCGATCCAAATCTTTCCATCAACTGTTTTTTTTAAGGACCGTACATCTTGACTGGCCAAACCTGTATGATTGCCCGCTTCAGTTAACGAGGATATTTCGCCTGTATGCTCATTGATAATCCGAATCCCATTATATTTCGTGCCTACCCAGAATACACCTGGACTAACCTCCAATACGGCCTGAAACCGTTGATTAACTTTATTATCTACTGATTTCTCTTTGAAGTAAGTCCGTAGAACCTTTAAACTATTTCCATCTTTCGATGCGGCCTGCATGAGTACAATGGCATCATCAGTACAAAACCACAATCGCTTTCTGCGATCCTCATACACGGTTCGAAAATTACGATAGTATTCTTTTCCCTGGCTTCTTTCAACGGTAATCTCATTGAAGACCAATTCCGCTTCGAGATGCCGGCCCTCTTTAATCTTATACAAGCCTATATTTGTCGCAATCCAAATCTTGCCCTTGGAATCCTGAAAAATCTGATGAACGTTGACATCCATTTTTCCACTGCTACTCTCCACAGTAGGTAAGGGTATACGGATGAAATTGTCTGACGCACGATTGTATAAATTCAGTCCTGTCATTGTCCCTATCCAAAGCCGCCTTTTGTTATCTTCCGTAATCGCTTGAATAAAGTTGTGCTCTAAGGAAAGGCTATCTTGTGGATTGCTGCGGTAAATCGTAAACTTTCTGGCGTCGTACTTATTTAAGCCATCACGGGTACCGATCCACATAAAACCCAAATAATCTTGAGCAATAGCGAAAACGCTGCCCTGAGACAAACCTTCATTGACATCCAAGTGTAAAAAACGATAGTTTTTTTCCTGCGCATGCAAAACAGAAATTAACGCTAAAGCACAGCAAAAACAGCGCACAAAAACACGTAGTGGCATCATAAGGTATATAATTGAAATAGATGATAAAAATAATCATTCCATTGAATAAACACGAACAAGAATCACTTTAATCGATCTTTTAATTGTTGCTCATAAAGCGAGCCGATCGACATTATCCGGTTTTGATTTTCCCAATAACCAGCGTTTCTATTTTTCAATCTTCCAGCTACTTTCTCTCCCTTTACGCCTATGGCAAAATTTTGCCCAGAAGTCCAGGGCTGTTGTACTGCAGCACTTTTGACCGTACAATTCCATAAGACTTGTGTCACCCCAGCCCAACCGTGTCCACTCCCCCAATTACCCCGATCCTGCACATTAATTTCACCATCCGTTACGATTTGATCGTATAAGGTTCCAACAGCCCATCGATGATGTGGACCAATATCCGCATGTGTTCGTTCCGCGCTAGAAAGGCTAAAAACGTTCGGACCGAGGGTCCTGGCCCCTGTTACGTAATCATGACGACCTTCCGTCGTATAAAGTTCTTTAAATAAATTAAGCTGACCGTCATTATTGAACGAATACCTCCGCCCGCCTGTAATTTGAGATTTTCCATCCAGACACCGCGACTTCATTACTGTAATCTGTTTGGCAAAAGCACCAAGACTCACCGCCGCATAGCCAAAATAACGCGCGGTGATATTGCGCACCCAACCATTCGTTATTTTATCCATATCAATTGCAATCCAGCCGTGATTTTCGTCCGTATCACTTACAAAATCAGACTCGAACCGTATATTTTCGATCCCAACTTCACTTATACGCCCGTCGAAGGTGTAGGGAATGACGGCCACTTTTGCGTACCTCGGATCAATCGCCATCACCAGGGGATTATCAAAAAATACAGAGTCACCTCGAATGGCTAAAATAGTACGTTCAAAATTTAGCTTGTATTCCCGCGCTGTCCACTGTTTCGTCCCTTCTCTTTTTTCAATCTGGTTCATTCGAAGCGCTTCAATCCAGGCATCGTTCATTTCATACGAGAGGAGGACCTGCTCGCCCACTCTCCATTCCTTCGGACGATCGACCAGAACATAGTTAGCCCCTACAGGTCCATAGCCAGGCTTAACAAACTGTTGTCTAGCCTGGTCCACTGTATAATTACCCGTACCAGAAACTTTCAATAAGCTCCGTTGGTGCTGGCCTGCTGCTTTAAGCAGGGTTTGTCCTTCAGCATCCCCCTCACCTCTCAACACGACACCGCTGGCATGAATTTCCAAACTCCCAGGTATAGTGTACAGGCCTTTTTTTAACAAAACAGCACCTCTATAACCGTTTTTATCAGGTGGTTTTGCTGCTACGGCATCGATAGCCTGCTGTATAATTTGCTGATCATCGCCATTTACGCTGGGTTTTACCGTAACCACGACAGGAACATTGGGCAGCTTTTGATCACCTTGATGATAGCCCACATGGCTAAAGTCGGGGATGACGTTTCCTTGTGCATCCGGAAAATAGATCAATTGTCCCGTAGGATTTTTCCGGACCAGATCCGATTGCACTTTTCCGGACTGCAGCTCTTCTTGTCGATGCAGTGCTTCCAAGAAATAATAATCGGCGTAACTCAAAGGTTTATCCACTTCGGTATTGGAAGGTTTCGATCCCGTACTGTGTAATAATATAAAACCGCGATTTTTATTTGGTGGCGACATGTAATGGTCTATCAAGTTAGCCAATATGGTCTGTGCTTTTGCACGATAATCTTTCCCTTGGTTGCTATACGTGCTTAATTCCAACAGCCCCGATGCAATGACTGTCGCTGCCGACACGTCCCGTGGTTCATTTGGTATATGAGGTGCATCGAAATCCCAATAAGGGATCAAGTCTTTCGGCATATTAGGATGTGTAAACAGCCAATGCGCAACTTTTTCGGCTTGCTGCAGATATTTCGGATCGCCGGTTTCTCTGTAACACATCGTATATCCATAGAGTGCCCAGGCCTCACCCCGCGACCAGGTCGATTCGTCACTTAAGCCCTGATGGGTGTTTTTATGCTGCACAGCTCCTGTTTTCGGGTTGTAGTCTATCACATGATAAGTGCTGTAATCCGGTCTAAAATGATTTTTTAGCGTTGTGTTGGCGTGGCTCACCGCGATCTGATAATAAGTAGAGTCTCCAGTGAGTTTGGTTGCTTCAAACAGCAATTCTAGATTGAGCATGTTATCAATGATAACCGGAAAGTCCCAGCGGTGGCTATTGTGGTCCCACGAACGTATACAACCGACTGTTGGATTGAAGCGGGTTGCCAGCGTTTTGGCTGCCTGTACAAGCACCTCCCGGTACTGTGGATCTGCAGTTAAGCGATAACCATTTCCAACGCTACAGTAGATCTTAAAGCCCATATCATGGGTCTTACCATTAAATTGCTCCGCCTCGATCGACCTTGTTGTTTCCGAAGCGAGATCCTTCCATTGTTGTTTTCCCGACTTTTCGTAGAGAAACCATAGGACGCCAGGAAAAAAACCACTGGTCCAGTCCGCCCTTTTCACAGCAACCAGTTCGTTATCTGTGGAAAGCGTACGTGGCGAAACCAAGGATGAATCCCTTTTTTTCAAGAGCTGCAATTCTTTATAAAGTAGTTGAGCTTGTTGATCTGCAAGGCCCCACGCTTTTTGCAGCTGCCTGGTACTCTGTGCCTCAACGTGTTGAAAAGCGCACAGAATTCCCGTCAAAAATAGTGCTTTGGCAATGGATGGCCTTTTTAAATTTCGAAAGCGCAAAAAGAGGGTATATCTTCGCAAAGACGTCGCATTAACATTCATGTTATCTGTAGGTTTTTAAGGTGAAATGGTTAAGTTATTTTATAAAGAGCCAGGAAAATCAAAGCCATATAATCGGGTTGCGAATGGGCAAATTTCGAACAACCTCTTCTTGTTCAGGTGCATGATCAAGCTTTTTCCAAAGCTGCAGATAGTCTTTATTCTGGTAAGCTTCTGCCGAAAATACGAGTGCCGGATGCGCAATTGGCCACTGATCCCAATACATGACATCTTTCGGATACGGCCATTTTTCTTTATCTGCAATATAAGGGACCATAAAATCAACACCCGTTTTTATTGTCCGCCCATCTGACAATGTATACTGCCAAAGGGAGGTGTTGGTCTTGGACAAAATCTGGCAGATCATGGTCATCGCATCCAGATTAAACAACGCGTATCCATAAGGTTTTGTCCGCTGCAATTCTCTCGGAAAACTGCCATTAGACTCCATTTGATTCGGCAATAACACGTGCGCATAGCGATCTGCACATCTGTTGAGTAATACCGTGTCTTGCACCAAACTCGAAAATGCAGCGACCTGCATCACCCAACAGGTACCATGGTTATTGGCAGCATTCATTTCATCGATTCCATATTGATGCGTTGTAAGCCAGCGTAAATAGGTTGCAAACCAGCGATGTATGGCATCCTTAGCAGCCTGTGGAAAATTGGGGTCGTTTTCAAATATCTTTACGCCCTGTGCAACTTCCATCAGATGAATGGTATCAATAATGCCTATTCCTCGCCCTGTAAAACGCCCTTGTATAGCCTGAGCATAAAGAAGATTCGGATTCATCATCGTTTCTGCATCCACGAACCAAGCCTTTAAATGGCGAAGGGCCTGCTGTACGTATTTTTTATCCGGATTCAAACGATAGGCTGAAGCCAGTGCCCCCACAATTCGGCTGAAGCGGATCATCGCTTTACGATGTTCAACGAAATTGGCCGGACTAGTCATCCCATCCCGTTGAATATAGGGCGCAGCGGGATCTTTGGGATCGGGCCACCAATAATCACCTTCAGAATAAAAATCATGAATACCCCCGGCACTCCGAACTGCCTTATAAGCTGTCACAGTCACTGGCTTCTGCTTCATCGCCCACTTGGACTGCTTTAGGATAACAGGGCGCAGCGTCTGGATGATCTCCTGCTCAAAAACACCTTCCTTCATTTTTGCCCTCAAGAATAAAGGGAAAATTGCGATCCCAAGGAGACAGCCCATGACGCGAACAATTGATGTAAATTTCATTTTTCCTGGATTTTGATTTATAGCGGAACAATACGGTACCGTTTACCTTTTATGGTCTCAAATTGAACTTCAAACGTTTTTGGACCAGCTAAAAGGGGCAGTTTGGAAGAATCCGCTACCGTATACGGAAGTTGTTCCGGTTTATATAATAGCGCATTGTCTGTGACAGCTGCCGGATTTGATTCGACACCGACAACTTTAACGGGTAAAGGTGTACGCAAACGACAAACACCACCAATATTGGACACGATCATTGCTTCGGTCAATACGTTATTTTTCCAGGCAATATCTACGGTAAAGTTTCCCCTGGCCTTAATTCCTTTTATCGTCCCAGCAGACCATTCATCAGGTAGGGCCGGTAACAAGTGGACGGCTCCATCATGACTCTGCAGCAACATTTCAGTCATTCCCGCCGTAGCACCAAAATTCCCATCTATTTGAAAAGGTGGATGTGCATCAAATAGATTCGGATAGGCTCCGCCACCGCTCATCTGCGCACGGTCCAATTTGGGATCAATAAAATTTAAGGCATCCTTGAGGATTTTATAGGCATGATTTCCATCCTGAAGCCTCGCCCACCAATTTGTCTTCCAGGCCATCGACCAGCCGGTACTCACATCGCCCCTTAAAAGCAATGAACGCTTGGAGGCCGCAGCCAAAGCCTTGTTTTCTGCAAGGCTGATCTGATTGCCCGGGTATAATCCAAATAGGTGGGAAATATGCCGATGCTGGTCCTTTGGATCATCCCAATCTTTAAACCATTCCTGCAATTGTCCATATTGCCCCACCTGATAGGGATAAAGCTTCTCCTTCGCTTGTTCTAGTGCTGATTTAAATTCAGGATCAACGTTCAGTATAGCACAGGAGTGAATAACAGCTGTGAAAAGCTCCCGAATGATCGCCATGTCCATGGTAGAGGCCATGGTCAATTGATATTCCTTACCTGCTATTTTAATTGTATTTTCAGGTGAAGTGGACGGATTGGTGACGAGATATTTATTTCCGAGATCCGCAATCAGCCATTGCAACATAAATTGGGCTGCCCCTTTCATCAAGGGGTAGGCCTTCTCCTTCAAGAACGTTTTGTCACCCGTAAAACGGTAGTGTTCCCATAGATGTGTGCTCAACCAGGCTCCTGCCATAGGCCATGCCGACCAGCGCGGCATTCCTTTGGGATCCCAATCGTATCCGCCCGGAGGGGAAGTTTTGGCCCATAGATCGGAATTATGATGAACAACCCAGCCCTTATCGATATTGTAATTTATCGATGCTGTTTTGGCCCCATTGATAGCCAGCTCATCCATAAAATCAAACAAGGGTTGATGACATTCTGCAAGATTGGTATTTTCCGCGAGCCAATAATTCATTTCTGTATTGATATTGGTCGTGTAATTACTTCCCCAGGGCGGCTGCACATGATCATTCCAGATCCCCTGTAAATTAGCTGGTCTCCCTCCTTGTCTGGAACTGGCAATCAACAAGTACCGTCCAAAATGATAATACAGTGTCAGCAGCCCCAAATCGGCCGGTCCTTTGGAAAACTGTATGATACGTTGATCTGTAGGCAATTTATCATGCGCAGAGGTACCAGCCAGCTCAAAGGCTACTCGATTGAATAGTGCTTGATAATCTTTTTGATGATCGGAGAGTATGGTCTGAAAATTCTTTTTGGAGACAGTATGCATGCGGTTTTTTGCGAGCAGCGTGGCATCTTTACCTTCCTGACTCGGCGACTTATCAAAACCGTTAAAGCTTGTCGCTTCCGTCAAAAATAAAATCACCTCATCGGCGCCTATGATCTTAAGCTTATCCCCCTCTTTTTTTACCACACCACCGATATTCTTTACGCTTACCTGCATCGCAAAAGCCATCCCTTTTCCGCCAATACTGTCGTACACAACTTGTTGGGGTTCATAATCCCTATTGGCGACAAAACTTGGTGCTTTACCCTGCAAGGTCAGCTGATTATTCCCTTGCGCTGAAACACTGTATTTTAGCTTACTGGTTAAGGAAAGGTCGAATGTAATTGATTTTTTCTTGTCGGCCTTCAGTCGAACAACCAATGCTTTATCCGGAAAGCTGACAAAACTTTCTCTTAGGTATTGAACACCTTGATAGGAATAACTGACCAGATTGATCGCTCGCTCCAGATCCAGCTCCCGTTTGTAATCTTTTATCTTTTTTTCGTCCTGGTGAAAATCCAACCATAAATCGCCCATAGGTAAATACCGGGCAGAATAAGGTCCTTGCATTTTCTTCCAAAGAACTGCTGCCTCTTCATATTTTCCAGCAAAGATGGCTTGGCGCACCTGGGGTAAAACCTGCGGGCCGTTTGCATTATTGCCCGCATCGGGTTCACCCGACCATAGGGTATTATCATTAATTTGAAACCTATCTTTACTTAGCCCACCAAAGACCATCGCTCCTGTAGTGCCATTGCCTAGCGGTAGTGCCTCCTCCCAGAGCGAGGCCGGTTGATCATACCAAAGCTTGAGCTGCGGCGAATTGCCTTGTGCACGGCATGGCGCAAGCGACCCCATAAGGCCGAGCAGTAAAAAGAAGTTCAAATGATTCGTTGCTTTTAACATCTTGTGTTATTTTTCTATCGTTAACAAGGTACTTTTTGATCCTTCCATCCGGCCTGATACCACAGCGCTTCCCGAAGGCAGTCGAAGCTTAATCAATGCACGACCATTGTAGGCCTGCACTTTTTTCGACCCCGTAGAAGTGCCTTGGTCGACGATCAACTGACCATCGCCGGTCGAACCAAAATAGATCCAATCCTTTGCATCGAGACAGGGGGTATTGGTATTATCCACAATTTGAGCTTGCACAGTGATCATATCGCCTTCCGTGGCAATCTTTTCCACAAGAAGTTTTGCCGGTTTACCCCACTTTTTTGTCTGATACTGCTGTTCAATTTCATCCACGAGAATTTCCCGGCCGTTTTTCGCGACAGCTTTAATCTGATTGCTTCCTTCGTTCAGTTTCACCATCCAGCGCAAACCTGCCGCTGGAAAATCTTGGCTATTTCTTTTCTTTAGTCCTTGACTTTTGCCATTGACAAAAAGCTCAACCTCCTTGGCATTGGAATACACCTTGATCATTTTCGACTCGTCTTTTTCACCCCAACGGACCGGCCAGCTATGGCCATAAATATGCAACATTGGCTTCTCGGTCCAATACGACTGGAATACGTAGTACGATTCTTTTTTGGTAAAATCCCGTTCAACAACACCCTTCTGATTGACATAAGGCACAGGATTGTCTGGCCGGACCGGAGTTGAAAAATCTTTAAATGGCCAGTAGGCTGTTCCCGTGAGCCAAGGCATGGTTTCCTGTTCCTTTAAGTGCCAATCGATGAGATTACAGATGTAGCTTTCACTCCAATCGCCATCTTTAGAAACGCGTGCTGCTCCACCAATGAGCGACGCATCGCCTGCCCGTTCATCTGTTGTACCATCACCTTTGATTTTAGCTAGAGCACGGTCAGGGTCCTCTGCATGTCGTCTTGCATGACTATCCCCGCCCCACTCCACATGAAGGAAATGCTTTACCTTTTTCATTTCTTCCTCGGAGGCTGCTTTATAGTCGGTATAAACGCCTCTATACCAACCCGCCCAAATGGACGGAGAATAAACATCAACAATATCTTTACAGAAATCACAACGTCGTATCGCTGTTTTCCGGCTTGGGTCCAATTGATGAGCTAAGCCATTGAGTTCACTCATATAAGCTCTTATCTTCGCCTGATCAAACTCCGTAAAATCACCGGGCCAATCATTTTCGTTGCCGAGGCCCCAAATAATGACCGATGGATGATTATAATGCTGTTCAATCATATTGGTTAACATCCGTTTTCCCTGAAGCTGATAGACCTCTCCACCCAATCCACCTCTGCACCATGGAATCTCTTCCCAAACCAAAATACCCAGACTATCGCAGGCCTCAAGCACTTTACGACTCTGCTGATAATGTCCCAAGCGTATAAAGTTTACACCCATCTCTTTCATCAGGGTCATCTCCTGTAAGGTCTGATCGTCAGTCATTGCTGCAGCAACTCCGGCATGGTCTTCATGACGATGGGTACCGCGAAGCAAAAGTCTTTTCCCGTTCAGCAGAAAAGGACCTTTTTCTTTAAACGCTACATGTCTAAAGCCAAAGACACTCTCTTCCTTAAATACTTGTCCATTGCTTTTGATTGTCGTAACTAAACGGTATAAAGCCGGTTGATCAGGGCTCCAAAGCTGTGGCTTCTTGACCATGAATTGTCCAAATTCAAGATTTAATGCGCCCTTATTAACCTGTGGTTGCTGGGTTTGCACGATTTTTCCAGCGGGGTCGTAGAGCTGCATTTCGACTTCAAAATTAGTCTGAGCCGAAAATGGCATCAGTCGTCCATGGACGTTGGCTACCCCCTGCCTGCCATCAGCCCCTACTGACGCCTCAACAAATACACGTTCCAAGGCTGTCTGCGGAACATATTTCAGGTTTAGATGTCTGTAAATACCGCCATAGACGTTAAAATCAGACAGATTGGAGGGAATCATTTCTAAATCACGCGAATTATCCACACGAATTGAAAGCGGTATTTTACCCTTAAACTGTTTTTTAAAAGCAGCTGTTTTTTTAAACTTTTCAACCGCATCCGTAATGTCCACAGTCCATTCGTCGTATCCACCAACGTGCTCCCCAACTTTAACGGTATGGATATAAACAGCTGTCTTTTGTCCGGCTCCTTCAAAATGAAGGAGAGTGTGACCATTTAAATAGGGGTTGTCGATCTCCAGCGATTTTCTATACCAACTGGGTCCCTGATAATAATTGATAGCTGGATCAACAGCGTCCAGCGCATTATAACAATGCGGTAGATCAACCTGCTGCCACAATGGAACAGATTCGGGATTACCGACTCCCACCGGCCTTACAGCTTCCCAGATTCCACCCAGATCGCTCTTTAAGAAATCCCAGCCATGATCAATCCGCTTAACTTCCTGAGCGTGGAGCTGAGCAACTCCAAAAGTCAACAACAACGCAACTATTTTATTCAATCTACTTTTCTTCATTATGCTATTTTAGTATCTGCTTTCCATCTTATCGGCCTTACTCGTCCAAAGCTCCAGTTTTCATGTTCTTTGCTCCGGGCCCTTTTTCGCGCTTAAATTTGCCAGCCACTTCGATTTTAATCACTGTAGCAACAGAATCAATGGCCTGCTCAGGCACGGCAATCTGAATACCATTGGCATTCGATTTTACCTTTAACACTTGATTATTGGCTAAAAGGCTCGCTTTTACAACTTTATTTTCAATCGGAAGTTCAACTAGGCCATTTTTTGGCCAGTCAAATACAGAGACATACAAATAAGTCCGCTTTCCATCTTCCTTTAGGGTACACCGCCCCCATTCAAATGGCTGTAAAGGACTACTCTTGGTTGCGTAGATCGCTTCACTATTGACTTTCATCCATTTGCCAATTACAGCCAGACGTTCTATACTCTCCTGGGGGAAGGATCCGTCGGGTTTTGGGCCAACGTTCAACAGGTAATTTCCACCTTTGGAAGCAATATCAACGAGATTGCGGATCAAGGTTTCGGCAGACTTCCATTTATGATCCGATGTGCGGTAGCCCCAAGTACCGTTCATGGTCATACAGGTTTCCCAATGTTTGCCTTCGAGTTCACTCCAATCTGGAATTTTTTGCTCCGGCGTTTTGGTATCGCCGGGGAAATTAGGCCGTTTCAATCGATCATTCGTGATAATATTGGGTTGTAATGCCAATTGGTCCTGAAGCATATTTGCGGCTTCGTCGGTCATATTGGTTGGCGTATCCCACCATAGCACAGCAATATCGCCATAGTTACTCAACAATTCTTTGACCTGAGGTACAGATACATTTTTAATATAGTCACTAAAACTCGCTGTTTCTTGTTTGGGATCCCAATGGCCATGATGTGCTAGCGTGTAGTCATCGATACGGGTTGAATCTGGATTAGGCCAGCCTTCTCGCATTAACTTACGAGCAGCCGACCCACCAGGGTTATTCCAATCCTGCGCCTGTGAGTAATAAAAGCCAAGCTTCAGTCCATATTTTCGGCAGGCATCGGCCAAAGGTTTCAAGACGTCTTTGCCATAGGGCGTAGCGTCCACCATATTCCACTTACTCGCTTTTGTTTCAAAGAGTGCAAAACCATCGTGGTGTTTGGCTGTGATAATCAAATATTTCATGCCCGCATCTTTCGCCATGCGTACCCATTCGTCTGGATTATAGGCGATGGGATTAAATTGTTTCGCCATGGCCTGATATTCATCAACTGGAATTTTTGATCGGTTCATAATCCATTCTGCTCCACCACGTGCCTGTTCGTGTCCCTTATAAACACCGCCGAACTGTGCATATACTCCCCAATGGATAAACATACCAAACCGGGCTTCCTCCCACCATTTCATGCGTACACTATCTGGTAAGCGATTTACTTGCGCATACAATAATCCCGTGCTCATTCCCACGATGAGGATAAGTGCCAGCAACATTTTATATATAGCTTTCATACCTAAATTTTCACAGTTCTTCATTTAGAAACCTGGTGTTTGTTTAAAATTGTCATTACCTAAACTTTTGGCCATATCTACCTCAGATTGAGGGACTGGCCATAAGGTATCTCTTGCCATAAATAACCGTGAAGCGCCATCTGGATCCTTGGTTTTATCCATCACCTCTTTGATTATCCCCCAGCGTTTCAAGTCAAAATAACGTTGACCTTCCAAAGCCAGTTCAATCCGCCGTTCATGACGGATAATATCGCGGAATTCATTTTTTGTCAAGGAACCACTAAACTGTACGAGCGGCATTTTCACATCAGCCCTAGATCTTACCTTATTTAATGCATCCACAGCTGTTTGATCAGGCCCTGCACTTTCATTCTTCGCTTCTGCATACATCAATAAAATATCGGCATAGCGCAAGAATACCCAATCCTGATCGCTTTGTGTCGCGTAACTTGTTGGCCATTTCGATTCGTTGATATACTTTCTCGGTAAAAAACCACCCAACACGCCCTCGGCAACGGGATCAAAAGCGGAAGATGCTGTAGTTCCGCGCCATACACCGCGGTACATAATTGTTGACTTCAACCGTGGATCTCTATTTTCGTAAGGATTTTTAGCATCGTAAACTGTCGATTCTTTAATATCCTTTCCATCGATGGCATAATAAGAATCAACCAGATAACCCAGCGGTTGTATGGTCTTCAGATAAGAATACATCATATCTGCCGGACTATACATATTGGGTGGTAAAAATCGAGCGGAAAACATGATTTCGGGATTATTATTTTGTCCCGGCTTTCGGAACAGATCGCGGTATCCACCCTGATAGATCGAAAACTTGTTTTCATCCATAACAATCTTCGCTGTTGCAGCTGCCTCAGCCCATTTTTTCACCGTCAACAACACCTTTGTTTTGTACCCCAGTGCAGATCCCCGCACAGCATGTCCTTTATACCCTGTATTTGGCAGTTTTTCACTCGCATAATCTAAATCTGCCAAAATCGCTTCGATAATGTTGGTTTTAGGTGTTCTACCGAGCCGAATACTCGCATCGTCCATGCCCAGAGGTTCTAAAGTCAATGGCACATCACCGTACAGATTGGTCAACAAAAAGTAGTAATGGGCGCGGATAAAACGAGCCTCTGCTTTATATCGGTCACGGTCCTGCTGGCTCATGCTTGTAATACGGTCAATATTGGCAATCAATTTATTGCATGCTGCAATGGCCTGATACGAAATCTCATAGCCCTCAGATTGCATGCCACCCGTTGTCGAGGTGATTCCGGATCGCGAAATAATATTGAAGTTATTGGAGGTACTGGACACAAAAGCATCGTCTGAAAGCCCATCCCAAAACATACTTGCTCCACCCCAACCACCACGTGCATTGGATGAAGACGTCGAATTGTATCCTCGGCAAAGAAATTCATAACAGCCCGAGAGTGCCAAATCAGCATCAGTCTGCGTTTTCCAGAAGGTTGACTCCGAAATTTTATCCGTTGGATTTTTATTTAAAAAATCTTTTGTACAGCTACCCAATGCAGCTAAGGCTGCTAAGCTTAAATATAGATATGTTTTTTTTACGCTCTTTTTCATCTGTAATTTTTTTTTAGTTACCACTCGATTAGAATGTGATGCTCGCCCCAAATGCGAATACTTTATTCTGCGGATGAGTCACATAACGTCCTGATGTTGCACCACCGCTTGATGAAACACCACGTTCGGGATCTAAACCAGGGAACTTGGAGAATGTGAGCAGGTTATCCGCCGCAAAATAAATGCGAAGGCCAGAAATACCAGCTTTGGACAAGGTGCTCTGTGGAATAGCATAGCCTACCTGAATATTTTTAAGGCGCAAGAAGGATCCATCTTTTAAAAAGAAAGTCGATGCAGTCCGTACATTATTTGCCGCAGGGGTATTTTCAGCACCCACTATTGGAAGCGATGCATTCGGATTCTCTGGAGTCCAAGCGTTCATCCAGTCGCGAGTGAACGTTCCGCCTTGCCTAAAGGGCACGATTCCCCACTCACTCACAAATATTTTTTGTCCCTGGGAACCAAAGAAAAAGGCTGTAAAATCAAAGTTCTTCCAAACAGCCGTTGCATTAAAGGAGTAATCGAAATCTGGATACGCTCCGGGCACGACAATTCGATCATTATTGTCCACAACTTTATCTCCATTAACGTCAGCAAATTTCAGATAGCCCGGTTGTGCCGGAATCTGTTGCACTGGAGAAGCTGCCACCTCTTCCTTCGAACGGAATATGCCCGTGTTCTCCAAAAGGTAAAAACTACCATAAGGTAAACCTTCCCGGATAATGGTATTGCCCGAGATACGTTCGGCCCCATATTTCATCACCTTGTTGCGATTGGCCTGAATATTTCCATTGAGGGTCAAGGATACCGCTCCAATTTTATCACGGTATTGAAGGCCGAGCTCTATACCTCTGTTACGCAATTCACCATAATTTACGGTCGGTGCAGTCAATCCAATATAAGAAGGGAAAGCTGTAGATGCAGATAAAATATCGGATGTTACTTTGTTATACCAATCGAAAGAAGCGGTCAATTTGTTGTTCCATAAACCGATATCTACACCGAAATCCAAGACTTTGGTACTTTCCCATTTGATCCGGTCATTGGCCATGGCTACCTGACGAGCTCCCTGTTGGAGCGTTTCATCAAAAGGATAAGCAAAAGAGGAATTGTAAACAATCTGATATGGGTAGTTACCAATATTTTGATTACCCAATGTTCCAATGGAGGATCTTAACTTTAGTTCATTAACAACTTCTTTCAATTTCGGACCAAAAAAGTTCTCATCCGAGACTTTCCAACCACCAGATAATGAAGGGAAAAACGCCCATTTTCTATTTTCAGGGAAACGTGAAGAGGCGTCATAACGTGCATTCCCTTCGAGTAGATACTTGCCTTTATAGTCATAGTTTAACCGACCATAATAAGACCTCAATGACCACTCATTGGTGACACCATTATTTGATTGTTGTCCAGCTCCGCCACCATCGAGCTCAAGCAGGTCATTGTTGGGAAATTGCAACCTACTTCCGAACAATTTTTGTGTTTTATTATATTCTGCCTGGGTTCCTGCCAGTACTTTCATGTTATGATTTCCAAAAGACTTATCGTAAGTCAATTGCGTATACCCGACTGGATATACATTGTTGTCGTCTGTTACTTCTAGCCCCTGACCACCTACATCAAGTTGTCTGGCGGGTAGGTCATCCGGTTTGGCGAACCACATGTATTGATTAATCACAGGTTTGTTGGTATAATTTTTTGTAAAACCATACGTCAACCCGCCGCTCGTCTTCCAATCCAGTCCATCCAATATTTTCACATTTAAAAAAATATTGCCTTGCATAAAATAATTGTTCAGTCTTGTAAATGCATTTTCAGCAACTGCAACAGGGTTTTTATTTGGGGATTGAAAAGGATATGCCCTAGACGAATAACGACCACTACCATCTGGTAATACAGGTCCATAAAGTGGTGATTGACTAATGGTAGACAAAAACTGATCCTCACTACCATTTCTAGGATATTTCCGATCCCCATAATTCAAGGTGATACTTGAACCAAAACTTATCCGATCATTTATTTTAGAGCCTAGGTTAAGCTGTAGATTATACTTTTTAAAAGAAGTCCCGATCATAATATCAGGCTGATTGACGTAGCCCAATATAACGTTGTAATTTGTTCCTCCGGCACCACCGCTTAAGCTTAAATTGTGCGTTTGCACCGGGACAGTTCTAAAGACAGCATCTAACCAGTTAAAATCGGGATATAATCTTTTATCTGTTGCATTTTTGTAGGCATCAATCATCTCCTGGCTAAAGGAAGCATTTGGATTTGTGACACCCGAGTTTTTATTTGCCTGATTATACAAGGTCATGTAATCAACGGAATTATATACGAGGTCTGGAAGAGCTGAGGCCTTGGTAATTCCGACATTATAATCGTAGCTCAGTTGTGTTTTTCCAGCTTTACCCTGTTTTGTCGTCACAAGAATGACTCCATTTGCTGCTCTTGCCCCATAGATAGCAGCTGAAGCGGCATCTTTCAATACGGTGATATTCTCGATTGCTTGGGGATTCAAATTTTCCAAACTACCGGGGATACCATCTACGATAACCAGTGGAGCAGAAGAGGCGCCGTAGGAACCCAATCCCCGTACCTGGAGATTCACATTTTCATTCCCCGCTTCTCCCGATCCTTGGGTAACACGAAGTCCGGGCATGCGACCTTGAAGTAACTGCGTTGGATTTGTAGCGATACGTTTGTTAAGCACCTTTCCATCGACAGCAGCAACAGCACCCGTTAGATTACTTTTTTTCTGGGTACCATAGCCTACTACAACCACTTCGTCAATCAGGCTACTGGACTCCTGCAGTACAAGATTAATGTGATCTTTCTTATCGACCTGGACTTCGGTTTTCTCTTTGCCTACCAGCGAAAATATCAGGACATCAATATCTCGCGCAAGAATCTGATAATTGCCGGCCCCATCGGTTACAGTGCCGTTTTTCACCCCCTTTATTTGTACGGTAACCCCCGCAAGAGGCTCGCCTGTTGAGGAGCTTACTTTTCCGGATATCTTTATTTGCGACTGGGCAAGCACCGCCGGTGCAGACATGCTCATCAACGAAAATAAAAGCAACCCCTTACCTACCGTTTTGGTCATCGGTGTTATCATAGTTGTTTTGGTTTATTTGGTTATTTAACGAAGTAAATGAACTCAAATATCAAAAATCGTTTACAGCAAAAGGAGTATTTTTTGTTCAAATTAGTGGAATAAATGGCTTCATTCCTGATTTTCAACACAATTAAATGGTTTTTAAAAAAAAAGAAAAATACCCCCCCCTTGGCAGCTGCTAATTTTTCTTCCAACAATCGATCGGTTGATCTTCAAAATAAGCTAGCGATCTGCCAGAGCATCCTACAACGCTAGAGATTATCAATTTTGCAATAAAATCGATATATTGCCCACAAATCAATTTAAAGTGAGGGAGTCGATGACAACAAAAAAATATAGGAACGTCTATATCTTTTGGTTTTGCAGCATGTTATTTTTTTTACTGCCCGAGGGTTACTGTCAAACAATCATACCCACAGGTACGCCTTTTGTCAAACAATACAAAAAAGACCAATACAAGGCTGGAAATCAAAACTGGTCTTTGGCAGTCGACAAAGATGGTCGTATTTATAGTGCCAATACCGAAGGTCTATTGCAGTTCGACGGACAATATTGGCGCATCTTTCCGCTTCCTAATCATTCCACGGTACGAAGTGTCGCAATCGGTAAAGATGGCAAGATTTACACCGGTGGAAGAGGTGAATTTGGCTATTGGACTTCCAAACCCTTTGGAAACTTGACTTATCAAAGTCTCTCTAAGCTGGTACAGGACAAAACCTACTTTCCAAACGAGGAAATCTGGAAAATCATTGTTGAAGACCAACGGGTATTTTTTCATACATTTTCGAAATCCTATATCTGGGAAAACAATCGTATACGGCAATTAACGGCTAAAGGTGAGCCTTTTTTATTTCCGCATCAGCTCAACAATAAATTATTTTTTGAACAACTACCAAGTGGTCTGCATGAATTTAAACAGGATAAATTAATTCCTGTAAAAGGAAAAGATGTCTTGAAAGACAAAAATGTACTTGCCATCTTACCTTACGACGCAACGACTTCGCTTATTGCGACCTCGCGAAACGGCCTCTACCTGATGAAAGCCGATGGAACAATCCTACCCTGGGCTGCTCCGGCAAATCAGCTCTTAAGCCAGTCACAAATAAACAATGGCTTATACCTCTACGATGGACAATATGCTTTTGGCACCATCCAAAACGGTGTTATTATCATCAATAAAAATGGGCAGGTCATTCAACATATCAATAAAAACAATGGTCTCCAAAACAATACTGTACTCAGCATTGTCAAGGACAATCAGAAGAATATCTGGGTGGGACTTGATAATGGCATTGACCGTATTGAAATCAATTCCCCATTATCATTCTACACTGATTTTGTCGGAAAAATAGGTACCGTTTATACATCGATCATCTATCAGGGAAAAATCTATCTTGGAACTAATAAGGGCTTATTTTCAAGTGAATGGAAGGGATTGACCAATTACAATTCATTAAATTTCTCTCAGATTCCAAATTCAAATGGTCAGGTTTGGACATTAGCACAATTTGGTGATGAGTTGATCTGTGGACATAATGACGGAACCTTCAAATTAGATAACGGGAAGCTTGAAAAGATCTCTCAGATTACCGGAGGATGGGTTTTCAAACCTATTTTTGGAACAAAAAATATTCTTCAGGGGAACTATACAGGCTTATCGAAATTCACGTTCGATGGTATACACCTAGCGTTCGTTCAGCAGTTCACAGGCGTTAAAGAACCGGTTCGATTCTTGGCGCAAAAAGATAACCATGCCTTTTGGATTGGCGATTGGGGACAGATACAACTACTCGGACTTGATGCGAATTTCCAGCAGGCAAAGATTTTATTTTCCTCCAAACAGGATAGTATCGCTTCAAAGAGGCAATTTACGGGGATTTATACCTTAGAAAATAATCTTGTATTTGCTACAGACAGCGGATTTCTCCAATTCGACAATATTGTAAAAAAATTCAGCTATGCCAATGAATTAAACACAGCGTTAGGCAGCTATAAAAATTCAAATAAGGTCATACCGATCAATACAAACAGCTACTGGTTTATTCAGAAGACTAAAATTGCTAAAGTAGATTTTGACAGTAAGGGCGAACTGCATATTGACTCCAATCTGCTCAGTCCCTTACAGGATCGAATGATGAATAACTATGAAAACATTCTTCCGATTGAAAACCAATACTATCTCATTGGTTTAGATGATGGATTTGCGATCTACCGTCATGCCGATAAATCACAAAAATACAGGTTGCCACTTCCGCAAATAGCGCAACTTGTCAACTTGACAACAGGCCAGGCTATTATCCCAGATTCAGCGTTTAAACTATCATCATCGGACAATAATCTTAGAATTAGCTTTTCAAGTCCATATTATTCGACTTCGCCACTTCAATACCAATATTATCTCGAAGGTTACTCAGACAATTGGTCCGAATGGAGTGAAACTGCCTATCAAGATTTCACAAATCTACCTTATGGAGAGTTTCAAATTAAAATCAGGGCGAAGGACAATATGGGGTCAGTTTCGGAAGTCCAGACATTTTCATTTACCATTCGGCATCCATGGTTTCTTTCTTGGTGGGCGAAGTTATTTTATACACTCGTCCTGATAACGCTCATCTATTTAGCTTACAGGTTTAATCTTCAACGGGAGCGCAAGCGTCAGTTTCAAATACGGCGAAAATGGCTAGAAGAGAAAAAGATTGCCTTGGAACGCGAAACAGAGCAAAAAGAAAAGGACTGGATTAAACTTAAAAACCAGCAATTAGAAGATCAGCTTCAATTAAAAAATAAAGAACTTGCCAATGCGGCACTCAATATCGTTTACAAAAATGAGATGTTGAACAATTTACACGCCGAGCTCAAACAGCTTAAAGATGCTGATGGCAACAAGCTGAGTTCGGATGAATTGAAAAAGATAAACAAGCTTATCGATGATGCCCATAACGACGATCGTGACTGGCATATTTTTGAAAGAAGCTTTAACGAATCACATGAGAATTTTTTCAAGAAATTGAAACAAGAGTTTCCTGATCTCGTCCCCAATGATCTGAAACTATGTGCCTATTTAAGGCTCAATATGTCGAGTAAGGAAATTGCCTCATTACTCAACATTAGTACACGCGGTGTCGAGATTAGACGCTATCGACTACGCAAAAAGTTAGGCATTCCAACAGACAAAAACCTTTCTGAATTCCTGATGGAACGTTAAATTTTCATCACAGACACTACATCATTACCACACACGAGCTTTAGTGTATAAAACACACTAAAGCTCGTGTTATTTCAGTAAAAACAACAACACAAAATACTGATTATCAAAAATATAAAACACAATAAAAGGTAGCCTGAGCAAGCCGAAATTTCATGTAGTAGTGATGTGAATATGTTAAATTTTGGCAAAGTTGTACTACATCAACATATTTGCTTCAGGGAAATAACCAACGTATTTTAAACAAACACCAAAAATTAACGATATGAGGAATCTATCCGCATTATTTTTGACATCCATGGTCGTATCGGTTGCCTATGGACAAACTTCGGTACAAGGAGTGGTCAAAGATGGCACAAGCATGATATCCATGCCTGGCGTCACCATTAGTATCAAAGGGAAAGCAGTATCTACAAAAACCGACGCAACGGGGAAATTTCAAATCAATGCCTCTCCTACCGACTCACTGGTCTTTAACTTTCTGGGTTATCGCACACAAACGGTATACATTGGTAATCAAACGCAACTCAATGTATTCTTAGAAAATCAAAATCAAGCATTGGAAGAGGTTGTTGTTATCGGTTATGGTACACAAAAGAAAGCAGATCTGACCGGATCGATCAGCTCCTTGAAATCATCCGATATCACGAAGCAACCTGCCATGTCGGCCATGCAATCCATCCAAGGTAAAGCTGCAGGTATCAATATTATTGCAAATGAAGCTCCGGGGTCATCACCCAATGTCATTATCAGGGGCTTAGGAACTGCATTATCAGGACGGAATCCACTCTATATTGTCGACGGAATTGCACAAACAGATATTAATAATATCAACCCATCCGATATTGAATCTATGGATGTTTTAAAAGATGCATCCTCCGCATCTATTTACGGTCTTCGGGCGGCTAATGGCGTTATTATCGTGACGACGAAGAAAGGTAAAGCCGGAACAACAAACATCAATTATGAAAGCTTTGCGGGTATAAAAAACGTATTGAACCGCGTGAAAATGGCCAACGCTGATCAGTTTAGAATATTTGCAAATGAATACCTCACCTCGACCAATGGGTCTTACCGTTTAGCTGAGAATCAAAAATATAATACAGATTGGTATGACGAATTATTACGTACAGGTTCTGTATTTAATAATGCTGTTAATATTTCTGGTGGAACTGAGAAAGTTGATTACTTCGTATCAGCAAACAATTATACCGAAAATGGTATTCTTGAAGGCTCCAAATTTGTAAGAAATACCATACGCAATAACAACGTATATAAATTTTTAAACAACCGCCTAAAGTTCAGCCAAAATTTAAATCTTACATTAACAAATGCAACACCTAAGCCTTATAGTGCTTTCACCACGGCTTACCGTCAGTCGCCACTTGCGCCCGTTATGTTTGATAATGGCCGTTACGGTTTAGGTCGTGTAAATACAACAACAGGTGTCGCTGGCATTGAGGCCGCACCAGGCCAAGCCATCGGAAATCTAAATTCTATTGGAAATCCAGTGTATGAGGTTTTACGCCAAAATGAAAGAACAAATACGCTACGCTTACAAGGAAGTTTTGAGGGAGAATTTAAGATTACAGATTATCTGAAAATCAATTCGCGTATTGGCGGGAATAAATTTTATTCGAAACAACGGATTTTTAATAATGTAAAAGATCAATGGTTAAATGCTAATACTTTATTGAATGAATCTGATTTCATCAAATTAAAGGAAAACAATCCAAAAGCGCTTGATTATGTAGACAACAGCTTGAAATATGAAAATCTAGAACAATTCCGCTGGTCTATCGAGAATTTCTTAACATTTAACAAGAATTTTGACAAGCATCATATTGAGGCGGTTGTGGGGATGTCGCGAGAGAAATACGACATAAACAGCATGAGTAGCCAAACGGGTTATAATGTACCTGAACAAGAGCAATACTGGAATATCAATCTTGCAAAAGGAACAACCAATTATGGTATTGTTGCGCTGCAAACCTCTTATACCCCAAGAGCATTAGCTTCGTATTTTGGACGTTTGCAGTACAATTACGATAGCAAATATTATTTAACGGCAACATTGCGTAGAGATGGATCAAGTGTTTTCCGTAATACAGGAAAATACTGGGGTACATTCCCATCGGTGGGATTAGGTTGGACGGTAACCAACGAAAGCTTTATGAAAGATGCCAGCTGGATTAATTTATTGAAAGTGCGCGGAAACTGGGGTAAATTAGGTAACCAAGATATCCCGCTAAATGTTTCCACAATTTTAACAAGTCCAGAAAGTTCAAATTACAACTACGTTTTTGGTCCTGAACAGAATATGGTTTATGGAAGCGCATATGGCACTCCAGCCGTAAATCTAACCTGGGAAGTAACCAGAGAAACGGGCGCTGGCGTAGACTTTGCGTTTCTAAACAATCAGCTTTCAGGATCCATTGACTACTATCATAAGCTGAATACCAATACTATTCTTGATGTCACACCGACTTACACCTCTCCATCCGAAAAAAACTTCTATGCGCATGGTGCTAAAGTATTAAACCAAGGTGTGGAAGTGGCCTTAAATTGGAACAAAAGTATAAGTCCGGAGTTCAGTTATACATTCGGTGTTAATTATTCATACAATAAAAATAAAGTAACGGAAGTGGTCCCGGCTTATGACCGTGCTACTGGAGGCAGTTTAAATAATGGGGAGATTACCAAACAGCTTCGCGTTGGACAACCGATCTATGGCTGGTGGATGTTTGAGGCAAATGGTGTCTTTCAAGATGCGGAAGATGTAAAAAATTACCCATCGTTTGGTGCTGCAAAACCTGGCTATCTGAAGTACAAGGATCAAAATGAAGATGGTGTCATCGATTCCCGCGACAAGGTTTTCTTTGGATCATTTTTACCGACTTCAACATATGGTATCAATGTTGGTGTTAATTATAAAGCTATTGATTTTAATGTTTCCGGATATGGTGTCGCAGGCAATAAGGTTTACAATGGTTTAAATAGCGTTCGTTCCAATGCAGGTGAGAACATCGCGTTATCAACTTTTGAAAATCGCTGGACTGGCGCAGGTTCAACCAATGAACATCCCGGTGCAGAAAGAGCATATTGGGCTTCGAGTTATTTCCTCGAATCGGGCGCTTATTTCCGTATCAATAATATCACTGTAGGATACACTTTCAATAACTTATATAGCTCGAGATCTAAATTAAGATTATATGTTACTGCTCAGAATCCATTTATATTTACGAATTATAGTGGTTTCTCTCCTGAACTTGCCGGCGACGGTAGTCCAAATTTAACTTCTGGTATTGAGCTTTCAGCTTATCCAACGACACGTAATTTCTTATTTGGACTTAACATGCAATTTTAATCACCTTAGTTTTGAAGACAATGAAAATTAACAAACTTTATATAGCAATTCTTCTTAGTGGGGGCATTGCATTGCAAGGCTGTAAAGACAACAACTTCTTAGATGTACCTTCTAAAGAATATGTTGAAGCCGAAGACAGTGAAGAAATCTACACACCCGAGCAATTTGTCAATGGTGTATATGGAATGTTTACTGATTGGGATTATTCTTTCTCTTACATCGGTATCACGGACATGCTTTCCGATAATGCGGATAAAGGTAGTTCAGCGACAGATGCCGGTGGTGACAAGTTAAGTTTAGACGAGTTGACTTACACTTCAACAACGGGTTCCTTTCTTTCCATGTGGACACGTTGGTATAAATCCATAGGGCGGGCTACACAAGCTATTGCATACACAGAAAAATTTGGACTGACAGACGAAGCTTATAAAAACAGATTGATTGCCGAAGCTCGTTTTCTGCGTGCATTGAACTATTTCTATCTTGTCCGCGGATGGGGCGATGTTCCTATCCAAGAACGTGATTTAATAAAAAGAGAACCCGCAGCTGAAGTTTACGCCTATATTGAAGCGGATTTACAATTTGCTATCAACAATCTTCCACTCAAATCTGCTTATGCTGCAAAAGATTTAGGTAGAGCGACCAAAGGTGCCGCACAAGGGTTATTGTCGAAAGTCTATTTGTATCAAAGCAAATGGCAACAAGCTGCCGACATGGCGAAAACTGTCATCACATCTGGAGGATATAGTCTCGAACCGGATTACGCAACAATTTGGCGTTTGGCAGGGGAAAATGGTCCCGAATCATTATTTGAATTTCAAGCAAGGGGCACCTCTATCGCACATGGTATCCAACAATATAGTCAAGTACAGGCACCTCGTGGAGGAGCGGTCAACTTAGGCTGGGGTTTTAATATCCCAAGTCAAAATCTATTGGATGCATTCAATGCCGAAAAAGATAATATCCGCCGGGATGCTACAATTATTTTCAGAGGTGAAACCCTCTATGATGGCCGTCTGATTGACAATGGTGTAGAAAACCCAATGTATAATGAAAAAGCGTATTCCTCAGCAAATGGAGGTGCCGCTGACGGTGATAAAAACGTACGTTACCTCCGTCTGGGTGAAATTTATCTTATCCTGGCCGAAGCCGCAAATGAGGTTGGCAATAGCAGTGAAGCGCTGAATGCATTGAATACCGTGCGCACACGTGTAAAATTAGCCAACGTAACAACAACCGACCAAGCGCAGCTCCGTCAATTGATCTGGAAAGAAAGACGTCTTGAATTGGCATTTGAACACGACCGTTGGTTTGATTTGGTGCGTACAAAACAGGCAAAAACAGCCATGGCTGCCAATGGAAAAACTTTCCAGGATAAAATGTTGCTTTTTCCAATTCCGGAGAATCAACGTATCCAAACACCAGAAATGCCTCAAAATACCGGTTGGTAATCATTTACACAAAATAACGTAGTTCAAACGACCATAGGTCGTTTGAACATTTTTTCAAGAATTAAACAACATATCCATGAGAAAACGAATAGCATATCCAGCACTTAGCGGTATAGCTTTGGCGCTTATTCTCAGCAGTTCGTGCCAAAACACTGCTAATAGCAGTCCAGACAGTCCCTCAAAAATTGATTCAACCAGCGGAAGCAAGATCAATGAAGATTCGCTATTGACCACTATTCAGCAACATACATTTCAATATTTTTGGGAGGGTGCCGAACCTACTTCTGGTCTCGCTAGAGAACGCATCCATATGGATGGTGTATACACCCAAAATGATCGTAATGTCGTGACCATAGGTGGTAGTGGCTTCGGACTCATGGGTATGATTGTCGCGATGGAACGTGGTTTTATCAGCCAGGAACAAGGCATTCAAAAGTTGAATCACATCATGGATTATCTAGGCAAAATCGAACGGTTTAAAGGAGCTTGGGCACACTGGTACGATGGAGAACTGGGTACAGCGAAACCGTTCAGTGAAAAAGATAACGGTGGCGACATTGTCGAAACGGCTTTCTTAGCGCAGGGATTAATTGCTATCCGGGAGTATCTAAAAGATAAAGGTGATTCCGCCAAACTGATCGCTCAAAAAGCAGACAAGCTATGGAAAGAAATCAATTGGAATCACTATACAAACGGACAAAATGTTATTTATTGGCATTGGAGCCCTAAATTTAACTTCCAGCAAAATCATCCCGTCAGAGGATATGACGAGTGTCTTATTACCTATATTTTGGCAGCCTCTTCCCCTACTTATCCGATTGCACCCCAGGTGTATCATGAGGGATGGGCAAGATCTGGTGCAATTAAAAGCTCCGCTAAAAAATATGATATTCCACTCGTGCTGAAGCACAATGCCAAAGAAGGTGAAGTGGGCCCGCTCTTCTGGGAACATTACTCCTATCTAGGATTGAGCCCCAAAGGATTAAAAGACCAATATGCAGACTATTGGGAAGCGACAAGCAATCATGTTAAGATCAATTTGGCATACGCCGATCTGAACCCAAAAGGGTACAAAGGCTATGGTTCAACGAAAGGTTGGGGCTGGACGGCCAGCTATTCCATCAACGGTTACGATGCACATCATCCAGACAACGATCCTGGTGTGATCTCCCCTACAGCGGCTTTATCGTCTATGCCCTACGCCCCACATGAAAGCATACAGTTTGCACAATACTTAAACAATCAGCTCGGCAATAAAATCTGGGGTAAATATGGCTACTATGATGCCTACAGTGAAACGGCAAATTGGTATCCACAACGTTATTTAGCCATCGATCAGGGGCCTATTATTGTCATGATCGAAAACTACAGAACCGGAAAAATCTGGGACCTATTTATGCAGGCTCCAGAAATTCAACAAGGACTAAAGAAACTCGGTTTTACCAGTCCTTATTTAAAGTAGTGGCCTATGGAATCATTTTCAATCCGTCACACGTTGAAAATGGTTCCTTCCACGAAAATAACAGGACATCTGATCAAGAAAACTCAGGGATCATCTTGAGCACTTGACATAAACTTACCCTATTGCGCGGAAAGCAAAATCCACGCGCACAAAAAAAATAATACGATGAAAAAAGTAGTAGGTACTTTCCTTCTTGCATTGCTCGCCTGGCATACAAGTCCAGCGCAATCCAATCCGAAAATGGACACATTCATTGCTCAGCTTATGGCTAAGATGACTGTCGAAGAAAAGATTGGACAACTTAATTTGGTAACCGGTGGCGAAGCGACAACTGGAACCACTGTATCCACCGATGTGGATACCAAAATTAGAAACGGCCAAATCGGTGGTATTTTCAGCATGAGCACACCAGCGAAAATTCGCAAAACGCAAGAAATAGCCGTCAAGCAATCCCGCTTAAAAATACCCATCATTTTTGGGATGGATGTCATTCACGGTTATCGTACGGTATTCCCAATTCCCTTAGGTCTTGCTGCTACCTGGGATATGAACTTGATTCAACAATCGGCACGTATTGCCGCCGAAGAAGCTACCGCTGATGGAATTAATTGGGCATTTTCGCCCATGGTCGATATCTCGCGCGATCCACGCTGGGGCCGTATTTCCGAAGGTGCGGGTGAAGATACCTATCTAAGCTCGCGGGTTGCAGAAGCCATCGTCCATGGCTTCCAAGGGGATAACCTGGCAGCACATAACACCATGATGGCCTGTGTCAAACATTTCGCCTTATATGGTGCCGCCGAAGGTGGTCGTGATTACAACAGCACGGATATGAGCCTTCACCGCATGTACAACGAATATCTACCTCCTTATAAAGCAGCGATAGATGCGGGAGCAGGAAGTATCATGACTTCTTTTAACGATATCAATGGTGTCCCTGCCTCGGCAAATAAATGGTTAATGACGGATGTCTTACGTAAGCAATGGGGTTTTAAAGGATTAGTCGTAACTGATTACACTGCTGTAAACGAATTAACAGCACATGGCCTCGGTGACCTCCAACAGGTCTCGGCCTTAAGCCTGAATGCTGGCGTTGATATGGATATGGTCGGTGAAGGGTTTCTGACGACATTAAAAAAATCTTTAGATGCGGGCAAGGTCAAAATAGCAGACATCGATAGGGCCTGCCGGTTTGTTTTGGAAGCCAAGTATAAATTAGGCTTATTTGACGATCCCTACCGCTATTGTGACGAAAAACGGGCAAAAACTGTAATCGGATCGGCTGCCAATCATGCCAAATCCCGGGAAATTGCAGCAAAGTCTTTTGTCTTGCTGAAAAATGAAAACCAAGCACTTCCATTAAAAAAAACAGGTACAATTGCTGTCATTGGTCCATTAGCCAATTCAGGTCCAAATATGCCCGGAACGTGGAGTGTCAGTGCTGAATTGGACAAAACAGCCTCTTTAGTGGAGGGAATGAAAGCCGTGTTGGGTAATCAAGTCAATATCCTCACACACCTGGGCAGCAATCTGTTGGAAGATCCAATTTACCAAAAGCATGCAACCATGTTTGGCCGTACCATAACACGCGATTCCCGAAAAGAAGAGGAGATCATCGCAGACGCTGTAAAAGTTGCTCAACAATCCGATGTGGTCGTGGCTGCCCTTGGTGAATCATCAGAAATGTCGGGTGAAAGCTCCAGTCGCTCCGAATTGGACATCCCGAAAAATCAACAGAACCTATTAAAAGCATTACTGGCAACAGGAAAACCAGTTGTATTGGTGTTATTTACGGGTAGACCACTTACGCTTACTTGGGAAGATGCTCACGTACCAGCCATATTAAATGTGTGGTTTGGCGGAACGGAAACAGGAAAAGCAGTAGCCGATGTCTTATTTGGGGACGTCGTTCCTTCAGGTAAGATTACCGCCACCTTCCCACGCAATGTTGGTCAGATTCCGATCTATTATGCGCATAAAAACACCGGTAGACCCTACGGAAACTCAGGCGATTTTGAAAAATTCAAATCAAATTATCTCGATGTAAGCAATTCCCCACTCTACCCTTTTGGTTATGGATTAAGTTATACGACGTTTACCTATGGTGAAATTCGTCTTGACCGCAACACAATTGACGATAAAGGTACGCTACAAGCAAGTATCGACATCCGCAATACAGGAAACTATGATGCGGAAGAAACCGTGCAGCTCTATATCCAGGATGTTGTTGGTTCTGTCACGCGTCCTGTAAAAGAATTAAAAGGCTTTCAAAAAATATTCCTCAAAAAAGGAGAGCAAAAAACGGTAAACTTTAACATCAAAGTAAATGATCTCAAATTTTTTGACAACAATCTGAATTACGTTGCCGAACCAGGAACTTTCAAAGTCTACATTGGTCCCAACAGCCGTGATGTCAAAGAAAAAGAGTTTGAATTGCTTTAAATCTATTGCATCTCTATAAAAAAACAAGGCGACACTTCGAAAATAAGTGCCGCCTTGTCTATGTTTAACGATGTCTATGTTTAGTCATTGCTATTTCTAGCTACTTCATATTCCCATCAAAGCTTTCAAACAATAAACGCAATTCCGCCGCTTTTTCTGGATATTCCGTTAAAATATTGGTTCTTTCACTCGGATCCCAGGCAATGTTATGTAGTTCTTCAATAGCATCATAGGGTTTACCCGAAATCTGATTCACTCCGCCTGCTATCCGACGATACTTCCAGTCACCTGACCGAACCGCCTCAACATGTCCATAATTCACCAAAAATATTGGTCTGTGTGCTGTTTTTAAATCTTCCGATTTGCCATTCAACAAAGAATCGATCGCTTGGCCATCGATGGATTTCTTCGGCAATGATGCACCGGTCCATTTGGCGATCGTCGGCAACACATCCAAGTTACTAATTGCCTGTCGAAGAACTTTCCCTTCTTGGGCATAACCTTTTCCATAAATAATGAACGGTACACGGACGCCACCTTCTGTTGTTTCGGCTTTCGACCCTTTGAAGACACCTGCAGTACCCACATGCCAGTTCTTTGTAGCGTGATCATCAGACATTCGCGATGGATAAGCTATCCAGGGACCATTATCACTTGAAAAAATTAAAATGGTGTTATCGGCCAGGCCTTTTCGCTCAACCGTTTTCCAGAGCTCCGAAAAATTATGATCCAGCTCCTGCATCACCGCACCCAGAGGGCCTACATTTTGCTGATCTGCAAATCGGTTCTTTTTGTTGGCAAATGCCAAAGGAAGATGCGGAAAATTATGCGCATAGTATAAAAAGAATGGATGATCTTTATCTTGATCTTCGATAAACTTCACTGTTTCTTTGTGATAAAGTGCGCTCAGATCCGAATCGTCGGGTGCCACGACTTCAGGTTTCCGATTCCGGAAGATCTTAATGACAGAGTCGGTCTTTACATAAGGATCGCGGTAATCGTGGCTATACAGCATGCCATAAAAAGAATCGAAGCCTTGCTGATTAGGATGATGGTAAGTTTGTTTATCTCCTAAATGCCATTTTCCGACCAATGCTGTCCGATAGCCTACCTTTTTTAATAATTCGGCAATCGTTTCCTCCTCATCAGGCAAGCCTAAATCTGAGCCTGGACCGATTGGTGCTGGAAGATTATAACGTGAAGCATATCTCCCGGTTAATAAAGAAGCTCTTGAAGGTGTACACGAGGGCGTAGAAACCATAAAGTTTGTTGCTCTCACGCCTTTACTGGCGATCGAATCCAAAAAGGGGGTTGAAATATTCGGACTTCCATAACAGCCAATGTCGCTATATCCGAGATCATCGGTCAAAATTAAGATAATATTAGGCTTTTTTTTCTGGGCATTGGCAAAAGCCACCAGTAAAAATAAAGCCATAGCGGTCATAAATTTAGTGTATCGCATCATAGTTGTATGAGTTAATTGGATTCGTGCCACAAGATAACAATTTTTACCAATTTGGATTCTGTTTTAAATTCGGATTGAGGTTAATTTCCCGTTGTGGAATGGGCCAGAGATAATGCTTTTTCGCATCAAAAACACGGCTTTCAGAGGCTGCTTCAACGACAACTGCCTCTCCGTTATTATTTTGATAGGTGATGCCATACACTTTACCAGGAACAACCTTTTCAGCAGTTTTCCATCGTCTTATATCCGCGAGATGCAACCCCTCAAATGCCAGTTCCACCGTACGCTCGCGACGAACCAACTGGCGAAGTTGCTCCTGATTTGCTTGATTACTTGTTATTGGAAGTTTTACATCCGTTCGTGAATTTCTAATTTGGTTGATGGCATCGTAAACACTGCCATCAATTTCGCCGAGCTCAATTTTTGCTTCCGCATAGGTCAATAATATCTCAGCATAACGTAATAGTATAATATTCAAGCCACTTTTAGAAGGGTTTGCCAAATCCTTTTTATCGATATACTTCTTTATATTGAAACCTGTTGTAGAAGCAATATAGGTGCTCCCCACAGCATCGGCAGTCCCACTATTTGGTGCTGGATGAAAAATTGCTCCATTTGGAAGTGGATCGCCATCCAAAAAAATTGAAAAAGCAAGCCTCGGGTCACGATTTTTATAGGGATTTTTGGGATCATAACCACTATTGGCATCCGTAATCACATCCCCTTTGGATGTGGTATAACTATCGACCAAGGCTTTGGTAGGAACATAGGTACTCTGGCCATTTTGCTGGCTATAGGGGGCCAAGAGGTTAAAGACACTTTGGGTGTATATATTCTCCAGAAATTGCTTATCCAACAACACCTCTTTGTTATTTTCAGCCACATACGTAAACAGATTTGCGTAGGAAGGATAGAGCTCGAATCGTTTGCCATCGATAATCGTTTTTGCGGCCTTTGCTGCTGCAGCAAAACGTCCTGCATATAAATCTGACCGAGCTTTCAGGCCCAATGCTGCCCAACGGGTTATACGCCCGATATCGTTGCTCGTATAGCTATCAGGTAAATTCGCAGCAGCCAGTTCCAATTCGGTATCGATAAAATCATAGATTTCAGATAGCGTCGCTTGTTGTACTTCTCTTCCTTCCTGTAATGTCAATGGTACCTTTACTAGGGGAACCGCACCGAATAAATAGGCCAATTTGATATATTGATAGGCTCTTAACACGCGCGCTTCGCCAATATATCGAGCAATCAGTGTTTCATCTTTGTTGCCCTCGATTTTACCAACATTCGCTAAAAAGTAATTAGCCGCACCGATTCCTTTATAGGCACCGCTCCAGGTGTTATATAAGCGGGAACTTGAAGCATCATAGGTACCAAGTTCAACATAGGCATCCACAGCGAAAGGCTGATTGACATGGGCTATATCCGTCAATGCATCTGAATAGAAGATTTCTGCTCCATCGAGGTCGTTGTAGAGGGCATTTACGGCAAGCTCCGCATCGGCTTGGCTCTTCCAAAATATATTTTCCGACAGGCGGTCGGTAGGTACAGCATCTAACAGATTCTTATCACAGCTAATCAGCATAAGCGAAAACAGTCCGAAACTGAAAATCAGGTTTCTTTTTTGATATAGATAGTTGTAAAATTTCATTCGTTTTCAATTATATATTATTAACAATCACACTACAGCGTCAAATTGACGCCCAGTGTATAAAGGCCGGTTTGCGGATAATATACCGCTCGTCCAGATTCCGCTTCAGGATCCAGGTTCCATTCATTCAATTTTGAAATTGTCCATAAATTCGTCGCGGATAGGTATACCCGAAGTTTGTTGATTGCTGTCTTTCCGATAGCATGTAGTGGCACTGTATATCCAACCTGTATGTTTTTCAACCGCAGGTAAGAACCGTTAACCACTAAACGGTCCGAGGTTGCGACATTACGCAAATCATATTTGACCACGCGCGGAAAGCGTGCATCCGTATGTGTTGGTGTCCAATAATTGTTTGTAAATATTTCGTGTGTAAAGCCTTCCTGATTTCCCATCTCAGCCAATGCTCCTGACAATCGGGTATCGACTTTTGCTGCACCTTGAAAGAGCAGATCAAGATCAAAATTCTTAAAGGTGAAACTCCCATTTATTCCGAAGGTATATTTGGGGAAAGAGTTGCCAATAGCGGCCATATCATTTGCATTGATCACCCCGTCGCCGTTCAAATCCACATATTTCACATCTCCGGGCTTCGTATTTGTAGCATACGTAGCGCCATAAGCTTGAATTTCCTCCGCAGACTGAAAGAGACCATCGGTCTTATATCCCCAAAGTGTGTTGATCGGAAGTCCTTTAGCAATAATATACCTTGGGTCAATATCCGATCCGGCAATGTAGGGTCCAGTACCTTTTAGATCGGTTACTTCATTATGGTTGATACTTAAATTTCCATTCAGCTGGTAAGCAAAAGCCCCAGGCGCACTTGGTCTTTTCTGATAATTTGCGCTGAATTCCCAACCGCGATTCAGTACTGTTCCCGCATTTTGGGGTGAAGGCTTTAATCCCAAAACGGCAGGAATATCCAGATTTAGTAGAATATCGTCAGTTACCTTTTTATAGTAATCCAGGGTAAAAGTCAAGCGATTGTTTAGGAAAGCGGCATCCAAGCCCAAATCATACTGCATCGTAGACTCCCAGCCCAATTGCTGATTGGCATAACTGTCCAGTCGATACCCCTGTACAGATTTACCCCCAAAATCATATCCTGCCGCAATGAGGGCAGAATAATAACTATACAAATCTACCGATTGGTTTCCTGTCTTGCCCCAGGAAGCACGCAATTTGAATTCGTTCAACGAATTTCGAATAGGTTCCCAAAAGTTTTCCTTGGATAAGAGCCATCCTGCTGATGCCGAAGGGAAAAAACCATACTGCTTGTCGCCCGTAAAACGGGATGAACCATCATAACGCCCATTCACTTCGAGCAGATACTTGCCATCCCAATCGTAATTTACCCGACCAAAAAACGAGCGCAAGCCATACTGCACATCATATCCATTATTGTTTTTGGTCGCATCATCAGCTCCTTGTCCGATAGAGGTGATATCATTATTGTAGAATCTTTCGCGATAAGCCGTTAAGTAATTTTGATAATTGTGAATCTGTGAATAGCCAACAAGTGTCTTAATATGATTTGGCCCAGCCGCCAATTGATAGGTCAACAGATTGTTCCATGTATACTCGCTGCTATTATCACGAATTTCGTTTAATGAATTGATCGGAAAACTTTTTACAATACCTGTATTTCGGTCCTTATTGTCAAAAGCGTTCAAAAAGGTTTTGGTATTATTTAGGTTCACTCTTACACCAAATTGGGACGTAAATAACAAATTTCTCCACAATTGAATGTCGGTTTTAACGATGGAGCTTAAGTAGTTTTCATTAACCTTTTTAAAACCACTTTTCTCAATCAACATTAAAGGATTATTGCCTTGCGTACTTAATCCGTAAGTACCATCATCATATTTAGGCACCACCCACATCGAGCCATGGAGAAAGTTATTGATTGGATCACGTCCAGGCTCAGCAGCTTTGCTATATCGGTAGTTTATACTTCCTGTAAAATTAAGCCAAGAGCTTGCTTTATAATCGTTGTTTAGCCTAATATCCGCCAGTTCAGCGCCATAATGATCAATAATACCATCCTGTTTATTATAACGAACCGCCAATCTAGAACGTAGAATGTCATTTCCACCAGCGAATGACAAGGCATGGTCTTGTTGAGGAGCTGTTTTCAACAGTGTATCAAACCATGTATTCGGTAAAGGATATTTTTCGCGATCGGTCGCAGTCCGATAAGCCGTTATTGATTCGTCAGTAAATCGCGCCGGCACCGCCAGCCCCGCGTTACGGTAGGCGTCCTGTTGCAATTGGAGGTAGGATACGGCGTCCATCTGCTTTGGGGTGTTGATTGATTTTTGTAAGGCGTAGTAGCCATTATAATCAATCACAACATGTCCAGATTTTGCACTTTTGGTAGTTACAATAATTACACCGTTGGTCGCACGTGATCCATATATCGCCGTGGAAGCCGCATCCTTCAGGACTGAAATTGAAGCGATATCATTGGGGTTTAACTTTGACCAGGGTTGTTCAATGCCGTCCACAATGACCAAAGCATTATTCTTGCTGAGATCATATCCACTGGTGCTGCTCGAATTGGTATTAAATGTCGTCAATCCTCTAATTCGAATATTGGCAGCCGATTGCCCTGGTTTTCCACCAAGGTCTTGAACAGTTACCCCCGGTAGTAAGCCCTGTAAAGCCTGCTGCGTATTTGAAACTGGCCTTTTCGTCAGTTTATCACCTTCAATACTGGAAATAGAATTGGTCAACGAGATTTTCTTTTGTGTTCCATAACCAACAACGACCACTTCATCGAGATCCTGGGTAACTGGCTCCAATTCAATTTTCGTGGGAGATTCGGAAACTAACAAGGTTTTTTTCTTATAACCAATGCGCGAGAGCGTAATGGAAAATGGTAATTTTTGTCCCGTTACAATTTGAAAAAAACCTTTTTGATCTGTTGTAACAACATGCGTTACAGCTTCGAGTTGAATGGTTACGCCTTCAATAGGCTGCTTACGTTGACTATCATATACATAGCCTGATAAGGAAGCATTGACAATCGGTTTAACATCTGTTTGCGCATATACCTGATGCCCAACGCCAGATAACAATAAACATAGCGACAAGGTAGAATACCGGAGTACCCTAAGATTTTTCATAGATAAAGTATTAATGGTGAATACGAACAAGTGCCAACGCCAATCGAAAACTTGTTTTTATTTTGAAGACATGAGGGGAAGCGAGCGCCTCCCCTGCTGTCAGTTTGAGAAAAGATAAGGGAAATTATCCTATATGACACATTCGCATCTTTCTTACATCAGGGGATTTAGCCTTCAGAGACTTTGCAGTAATACTTACGAAAAATGTGCTTTTACTAATATTGATATGTTCCATAATAATGTGTTAATACGCCACGCTGAAAAGTAATGCATATTTTCAACAGCGATCTGTTATCTTTTCACAAATATAGGAGTAAATTTAATATAATCTACTAATTCTATAGATTTTCTTAAAATAAATATACGAGACCTGCAGAGGGACTATATAAGCAGACTGGTAGCCCTAAAAGGTTACCGATTAAGGATAAGCAATGAACGCTTATTTTAAAGTTTTTAGATAGGTTTTAATCAGCAGGATGCCTTCATCATGCAGTACGGTGGTTCCCTTTTGAGGCATATGCATCTCTCCCAATGTAGACATCCGTCCAATAATCTTCGCTTGTTTCAACCAAATTCCAGTTTCATGCATGGGGCTTTCATAACGAAGATCCAGCATGGTCATGTAGGCTGTCCCTTTCGGATTGTGACAATGGGCACAGTTGATTTCCAAATAAGCTCGCGCACGACTTGCAGTTGATTGCGCAAGGTCATCATAACTCGGTAAATTCGTGAAGCTTTTGAAGGACTTCAGATCGAGAGCCCCCTGTTTGGTCAACTGCACCAGTTGCTGAATGCTGTCACCATCGTGACCGATTATCCGGTTCAGATTTCTGATCTTTGGACCTATCGGAAACAGCTGATTTCCTTGTCGATGGCATGCCATACAATCGTTTCGTGAAGGAATAATATAATTTGTTTGTCGCTCGTCACCTTTGCTGTCCAAAAACGAAACATGCACGGAAGCACTGTCCATCAACAACAAAGCTTCATCTTGGGCTGCATTCCATTGATAGGTTGCTGCATTCCACTGTCCGTCTTTATAAATCAACAGCCGTGTTTCAAGCAATTGCTGTCGTACATCTCCGGCCGCATCTTTTTGCGGATAAAAAAATGTTTTGGCAATTAGGGTACCGTCGGGGAAGCTGGGCAAACCATCATCTGAGGCGATCATTTTTTTTCCCCTGGGAAGAAAGATGACGCGCTTTTTATCGGTATAGTCCGTAAATAAGGTGGAGGCTAATTCATAGGAAATTCCCTGGTCGTTTGGAACAAGATCAGCAATTTTGCCTTTGAATAAATTGTAATCAGATAATTTATCTCGAAACACAATATTATCTTTAGCTATTGTACCCCGCCCCGTATTATTCAATACAATAAAAAATATAGGTATCAATAGAATACCCATCAAAATCAGCACTTTCTTCATTTCCCTAATGCTCTTTTCTACCGTTCAAGTCCGTTTTAAATTCGGGCGAAGATAAGATAAAAAAGAGATTATGCTGATTGATATCTGCTATTGAGGTTCAGATTTTACAATGCGTACAGAAAACAATAAAAGGCCCGTTATTTTATCAAAAAATAAAACGGTTTCATGGATATATACGCAAATAAAAGGTTATATTTAGCTGTCTTTTAACCAAAACTTCGGCTACATGGAAGATATGATTCTCTATAATCGACTTCAGTTCGCATTTACGATTACATTCCATTATTTATTCCCTCAATTGACCATGGGTTTATCCCTCATGATCGTCTATTTCAAATGGAAATTTCTACGGACACAAAACGAAGATTACAACCATGCATCCAAATTTTGGATGAAAATCTTTGCGCTTAACTTCACCATGGGCGTTGTAACAGGTATCCCCATGGAGTTTCAATTTGGTACCAACTGGGCTAAATTTTCTGAACTTACGGGTGGTATTATCGGACAGACCTTAGCCATGGAAGGTATGTTTTCCTTTTTCCTGGAGTCATCATTTCTGGGGATGTTTCTTTTTGGAGAGAAGTTGCTGGGGCATAAGCTCCATTTTTTATCCGGACTCATGGTCTTTATTGGATCTTGGGCCAGTGGTTTCCTAATTATCGCCACACATTCCTGGATGCAGCACCCTGTTGGGTATGAGATTCTTGAAAATGGCAAATTTGTACTGAACAATTTTAGTGCATTATTTAATAATCCATGGTTATGGCCATCTTATTTACATAATCAAGCCGCTTCGTTGGTGACCAGTTCCTTTTTTGTGGCCTCTATTGGAGCTTTCTATCTCCTAAGTGACCGGCATAGTAAGTTTGGAAAGATATTCGTTAAAAGTGGCGTCATCCTCGGCGCCATTTCATCGGTTATGTTGGCATTTCCTACGGGAGACCTTGCCGCCAAAAACGTAGTCAAATATCAGCCCGCAGCCTTTGCTGGCATGGAGGGCATTTTCAAAACGGAGCAAGGCGGATCCGAGATTATCCTGGTCGGCCAACCCGACATGGAAAACAAAAAGCTGGACAATAAAATAGCGGTGCCGAATGTCTTGAGCTTCCTCACCTACCAGCGCTGGGATGCAGAAATCAAAGGATTAAATGAATTTGACCAGTCCTTACATCCAACCAACGTACCCGGACTGTATTACAGCTATCACATCATGGTAGGGCTGGGTACCATATTCATCGGCATTATGGTTCTTGGAGCGCTACTGCTTTGGCGGAACAAATTGTATCAAACCAAATGGTTATTGTGGATCATCATGTTTATGATTCCATTTCCATACATCGCGAATACTGCAGGTTGGTATACAGCTGAATTGGGGCGGCAACCTTGGCTTGTTTATAATCTCATGCGAATGGTAGACGGTGTATCCCCTACCGTATCTTCCGGAAATACATTATTTACCTTTCTCGGCTTTGTCGGTTTATACATTCTTTTGGGCTTGTTATTTCTGATGTTAGTCTTGAAGATCATTAGAAAAGGTCCTGAAACGACAGTTGCATTAACCTAATTAGCTATGGAAATATTCTGGTTTATCGTATTAACTTTTATGCTGGGAATTTATATCGTACTCGATGGGTACGATTTTGGAGCGGGAATTGTCCATCTATTCTTTGCTAAAACCGAACAGGAGAAAAAAGCTGTTACCAACTCAATTGGGCCGTTTTGGGATGCCAATGAAGTCTGGCTCATCGCTTCTGGTGGTGTCCTATTTTTTGCTTTCCCCACACTCTACGCCTCCTCCTTCAGTGGTTTCTACCTTCCCCTAATGCTTGTACTTTGGTTACTTATTTTTAGAGCAATAAGTCTTGAACTCAGAGGTCAGGTTCATCATCGTCTTTGGGAAGCTTTATGGGATAAGGCTTTCGGCCTAGCAAGCCTGTTGCTGGCACTTTTCTTTGGCGCCGCGCTGGGCAATGTCGTTCGCGGAGTAAACCTGGGTATGGTAGAGAATGGTGTATCTACCCAAGAGCCGCACTATTTCTTCTTGGCACTTTGGAACCCGACATTTGACCCATTAGCCCAACATCAAGGCATCATAGACTGGTTCACTATCATATTAGGTTTAGTTGCCGTCGTTACATTAACCATCCACGGCGCAGGCTGGGTCATTCTGAAAACATCCAGTACATTGAACACGAGACTAAAGAACATTGTTTTTAAGCTCAACTTTGTCTTGCTTATTCTCGTCATACTATCGGCCTATGTATGGCATTATGTGAAACCCATCTCCCTTAACAATCTTCAAAATCATTATTGGCTATGGATATTCCCTGTGATAGCTGCCGTTGGATTACTTGGACAATTTTGGATCAAAACCTTTAAAAAAGATGGTATTGGCTTCCTATTTTCATCGCTGTTCATCCTAGGAAGCTTTGCGACGACCGTTGCTTCCATGTTCCCGATAGTATTGCCTTCAACGAATGACGTAAACCCCTCCTTGACGATTCAAAATGCGGCGGCGCATGAATATGGTCTTTCCGTAGGTTTAGGCTGGTTTATGTTTGCCGCAATTCTGGTGATTGCCTATTTTATCATCCAATTTAGGGTCTTCAAAGGTAAGCTAGATGACGTGGGTTACGGCGAACATTAAGAGCGGTCTCTATTCGAGTCCCAACAACTTATGTTTCATTGCCAGCTGTACGAGCTCAATCATATTTTTAACTTTGAATTTAGTCAGGAGATTGCGCCGATGCGTTTCAACCGTAACTGGACTTAAAAACAACTGTTCAGCAATTTGGTTCGTCGTAAGTCCCTTGGAGATCAACGTCAAAATCTCTTTTTCACGCTGTGTAAGCCGAGGTAGACCGCTGATCGTCGAAATTGCACCACGATAAAGTTCTTTTGCCCGATCACAAACGGCCTCTTTCCCATCGAGCCCGAGCTCTACGCAGCGCAGGAATTCTTCGTTGGTAACATCCTTTAAGATATAGCCCTTTCCACCAGCCTGCATAAACTGAAAAATGAGGTTTCCATCGGCTAAATTGCTCAATGCAACAATGGGAATCATCGGAAACAGTTTCCTCACCTGTGTACAGACATCCACCCCATTTGTCTTTAACAGCTGCATATCCATCAGGATGAGATCGGCCCCCGTGACCTTTAAAAATTCAATTAACGCAATCTCTTCCAAAAAGGGGTATACGAGATACCCATCCTGATTATTGAGAAAAGAAGCGACACCTTCCAACAATAAGGGATGATCGTCTAACACTGCAATTATCTTCATGACTCCGCTTATTTAAACCGTTACACCAATTTCGATCTGCGTTCCAGATCCAAGCTTACTCTGAATATCAATTGATCCATTGATCCATTTCACCCTGTTGACCATATTATTTAAACCCAATCCATAATTTAACACAGCAGAATCAAAGCCTTTGCCATTATCCTCAACGAGGATATGGAGTACTTCGTCCGATTTACTTACCTGAACGATAATTGAATCTGCATTTGCATACTTTAGTGCATTTGAAATAGCTTCTTGAACAATTCGATACAGGGCCAACCCCTTTTGAAAGTCCACATTCAATTCAGGCTCGTAGTTCTCAAACTGGATCGAAACGTTACTATTTTTCATCGCCATACACATTTGCTCCAATGCTGCTATCAATCCAAACTGACGCAGCGATTCGGGCATCAGGTTATGGGATATCCGTCTTACTTCACCTAAAATATCGTTCAACTTCTGCGGCACTTCATCTGTCAAGAGCGTACTCTTTGCCACATCGCCAGCAATCTTAAATTTTAAACCTGTCAACATGCCACCTATGCTATCGTGCAGATCTTGGGCAATACGCTGACGCTCCTGCTCCTCTCCTTTTAGCATCGATTCCGAAATTTGCAACTGCTTTTCCTTTTCCATTTTGTCCAATGCGATTTCGTGATTGAACTGTATCTGTGTATTAAGCTTCCGTTGTTTTCGATAGGAAAAAGTAACAAATAGCACAATAAAGAAAAGCAAAACGGCAATACCCAAAACGAGGAAAATCCGAAATTGGTTGCGTTCCTTTTCTGCGCGCAGATTCAGAATCTCTTTTTCTTTTTCTACGGTTTTATATTTTGCTTCCATCTCATTCATTTTCTCCAACAATTGGACCTTCTGAATACTGTCGGATAGCTGATTTGCCTTATTGGACATTTTCAGCGCATCCTGATAATTACCCATCAGCTCATTTACAGCCGCCAGTTGACTGTACACAATTTTACTGTTGTAAAGATCTCGCGTTAATAATCCATTTTTTACGATTTCCTCCAACTGCAGTTTAGCATCAGCATACTTTTTCTGCAGGAGATACACATTAAACTTTCTGAACCGCATCATCTGGAATAATTTCCAATTGTTCATTTTCACCGACCAATCCAACCCGATATCCAGCAGGCGAAGGGCTTCATCAGTCTGTTGCTTTGTGGTAAAATAAAGCGCCTCATTGTAATAGTAATTGGGTAATTGCGAAGAATTTGGATAATCTTTCAAGAGCTGTTTGACTTTATCCAGTAGCACTCTTGCTTCTTTAGATTTCACCTGATAGCAATAATTGCTGACTGTATTGAGATAAGCCACCACAAGTGCTGTACTCGGCGGTTGCTGCTCGAGCTGTTTTATAGCCAATTGATGATATTCATCAGCTTTTGCAAGCTGATTGGACGACATAAAGGTCATGCCGATCATCGTATTTATACTACCTTCCATGATGGGGTCATGTGCTTTGGCATAAGGCAGGCACTTCCCGTTTAGGATATCCAGAAAATCAGCAAATCCTTTTTTAGGAAATCGAATCAAGCCCAGATTATACCAAGCTTTGGCCAAAAGGCCCTGCTGAAAAGGTTTTTGCGCATTTCCAAGGAGGTCTACACATCGTTGGGCTTCAACTCCGGCATTTTTACTATCCAGAAATTGTCCATAATAAAAGCTTTTGTAGAGTGCCCCCATCGCCTGTAAACTCCGGAATGGTTTGGCGAAACGCTCCCCCTCCCGCATATGATCCCAAAATTTGGTCGTATCCCTAAATCGATAGTAATCTGCCAAATAAAAATACTGCATTGCCTTCACACTGTCATCCGAACTCGACAGCAATAACCTTTCCGCATCAGATCGATATCTATTTTCATCCAATGGCAGAAAACTCTGTGCAGTTACAAGATGCACAGTAAAGTATACTATAAAAAAGGCAATTATCTTCGTTAACTCTTTCAACTGAAACATTATTAATTCAATTTCTTAATCATTTAAACAATTAAACTAAATGGGGCCTTTTCAGCCAATGGTTTCATAATATGCAACAAGAAAGTCTGATGGTGGTTCAAGACTTCTCCCTACGTCTAAATTTGCGGTCGATCCGGCTTCGTCAAAGTCGACAGTAGAAAACGTGGGTCGGAAAACCGCATAGTCAATTAGCGGATCCAAAAAACAAAGATATATCTCCGCGATGAATTGCTAAAGATATTCTTCTACTTTTTTGAAATTAATTTTCCATACAGGATTTGGCCAGTCTATTTAAATATAGGCTAAAACATCTTCCGTTGATAAAAAAGCCTCTCGAGCGATCGAGAGGCTTTTTATCAATGATATTCGCTGCTCTTTTTGGTAGCAATATCGATCAGCAAGTCAAGCTTACATTGGTAAGCTGAAGATACCACATGTGGATTATCCGGCTCAAAAAGCATAGATTTCATCATAGGCACACTAAAAGGCAATGTCCAGGCGCGGAGCGACTTCGCGATAGCATCCATTGCATTAATACCCTGTAGAGCGTGTACACCATCGGCCCAACACACCAGTCCGATATGTTTATCCGTCAGATAAGCCGGTTTATTTTTAGCACTGACTTCAAGCCAATCCAAACAATTTTTCATCACACCGGGAATACTTCCATGATAAAGCGGAGACAACCAAAAATGTACATCTGCTTCTAGAAACTGAGTATTCATAATCTTGACGGCATTGGGCACCCGATTGAGACTCAAATCAAATAAGGGTATTCCGCTATCAGCCAGGTTAAAAATCGTATTTTCAATACCTCGTTGGTTTAGTTGGTCGGAAACATAGTGTGACAGTTTTCCCGATGTCGATTCTTGCCTTCTTTCCAAGGCACCATTGAATATTAATGCTTTCATTATACTTTCCCTTTTTTAAAAATAACTTTTGGCATACCAACCTCACCATACATCAAGGTCTGCACAATAGGAATCAAACGTTCCGTCGCCAACATATAAAGTGACGCCGGGATATTCGGACGGGCCCGTATGACAACCTTTTGCTGCTGAAAATGCGATAGATCCATTGCTTGCAAAGCCTGTATCCACAAATCTATTTCCAAAGCCTCTACCGTCTTAAAATCGTAATACGCTGCAACAGGATGAAGTTTTTCCGCCAGGGTCATATAGACCCAAGGCGGGATAATTGCGTCGACAGAACAGTTGATAGCAACCGCCTGATTTCGGAAAGCAGACCAGTCCACCGCGGTCAACGCTTCTCGGAATTCCTTTTCTTTCACGATTGCTTCCCGATACAACAATGTTTTGATGTCAAAACTTTGGATGGCGAGATTGGACTTAAAATCAATCAGATCTAAAGCCAATATACCCGTGTTTTCAACTTTATTTATAAACATATCAAACCAAGCCTGCAATCACGGCATCGTATTTTTGTTCAACAACAGACCAATCCAAAAGCGACCAAAATGCATCTAAATAATCGGCCCTTTTATTCTGATATTTCAAATAATAGGCATGCTCCCAAACATCGACACCCAAAATAGGAAAACCCCTGCCGATCGATTGTGTATCCATCAGCGGATTATCCTGATTGGCTGTTGCGACGACAGCTAAGGCACCGGAATGCTTAACATAAAGCCAGGACCAACCCGAACCGAACTGCCCAAGCCCCGCATTTTTGATATTGGCTTTGAGCTCTTCTAAAGAACCAAAGGCTGCATTTATCTCATCTGCTAACTTCCCTGTAGGTACCGTTTTTGGATTGGGCGATAAGATTTCCCAAAATAACGTATGGTTAAAGTGACCGCCGCCATTATTGCGGACTGCTGGGCTATATGTACTTATGTTTGTGAGTATATCCAATAGCGTGTCAGCTTCGCTTTCCGATCCTTCCAATGCCTTATTTAGATTGTCGACATAAGCTTGATGATGCTTTTGATGATGAATCGTCATGGTCTCGCGATCAAAATAGGGTTCAAGCGCCGCATAGGCATATGATAACTGGGGTAATTGAAATTTGTGCATAGTTTTATTGTTTTTTATGATAAGTCAAAACTAGAGAATCAATTTTAATAAAACAACTAAACGGTTGTTTTATTAAAGTCATAAAACTAAATTCGAAAAGACTAAACCTGTATCTGAAACACTTTTTAGAACAAAAAATAAAAATGCTATCTTTGTTGGTAGTACATAAAACAACTTTTTTATTGTCAAATGCAGAAAAGTCCAGCTGATCGAATATTGATGTTATTAAAAATGCGCCGAGAAGCCACAGCAGCTGTGATTGCAACAGCGTTGGCGATAACAAAAGAAGGCGCCCGTAAACATTTATTGAACCTCGCGAATCAAAACCTGATCGTATCCAATGCCCGTAGCGAAGGTATAGGCCGCCCCTCGACTTATTACAGTCTGTCGCCACAGGGTATGGCAAGATTCCCAGATAGTCATGCCGACATTACAGTACAATTGTTGCAGTCGATCAAACAGGTGCTTGGCGAGAATGCGCTGGATCTACTGATTAGTGACCGGGAGTCTAAGGTATATCAGAAATATACTGAAGCGCTATCAGGTATTGAATCCATCGAAAAAAAACTTGAAATTATAGCCGCAAAAAGAACAGAGGAAGGCTATATGGCTGAATGGAGGAAAGAAGCCGACGATTATCTTCTCATTGAAAATCACTGCCCCATATGTGCCGCAGCGACCGAATGTCAGGGATTTTGCCGGTCAGAACTGAATAATTTCCAGCAACTCATCGGTCCGGCCTATCGCATCTGTAGAACAGAATACATCATCGAAAACGCGCCTCGCTGTACCTATCGCATTTCAAAGGCGAAATAAAACCAATTTCTAAGACATTCCTGCACAAATTACTAATATACCAAAAAGTATTTTTTATATTTGCATTAAAAGAACAGGAATAACATGTCAAAAGCAGAACAGACACGGCAATATATCATTGAAAAAACTGCGCCCATTTTTAATAAGAAAGGCTATTTTGCGACTTCGCTCTCGGACATCACGACAGCGACAGGATTAACAAAAGGAAGTATCTATGGTAATTTCAAGGACAAAGATGACCTGGCTACTCATGTGTATACCTATCAGAGCAAAAAAATCTCCGAAGCCGTTAATCAGCAGATTATACAGCAAAAAACAGCGTTAAAGAAACTCTTGTCTTTTCTAGATTTCTACAAGGAAAATTTCAAAAATATCGCAGCTTCAGGAGGCTGTCCTATGATGAACGCGGCTGTAGAGGCCGATGACTCGCTGTCTTTTCTAACACCTAAAGTCAAACGCTCTTTTGACCTTTGGAAACAGCGGTTAATTCTAATCCTTGAAGAAGGAGTTGCCAGCGGCGAATTTAAACAGCATATTTCTACCGAAAATTATGCCATTACGTTTATGGCTATGGTTGAAGGCGGAATCCTGCTTTCCAAGATTTCCGGCCGAGCAAAAGATCTTGCCATTGTATTGGATAAAATGAAGGATATGGTGGATCGGGAGATCAAGGCGTAATTTTTTTTACAAAAACAAATACCAATTGGTATATTAATAGATTTATATCAAAAAAAAAGAGATGAAAAGAGTAGTAATAACTGGCATGGGAACGATTAACCCGCTGGGAGAAAATATAGACATATTTTGGGACAACATTTTACGGGGCGAGAACCACACAACGCTTATTAGCCGTTTTGATGCCTCGTTGTTTCGAACACAGATTGCAAGTGAAATTAAGCATTTTCAACCCGAAAAATACTTAGATAGAAATGAGATTAAACGAAGTGATCTCTTTACGCAATATGCTTTGTACAGTGCAGCGCAGGCGGTGGAAGATTCGGGACTAGATCTCGATACCATGGATCCATTTGATATCGGTGTAATTTGGGGTGTTGGTCAGGGTGGAATGGAAACTTTCGAAAACGAAGTTGAGGCTTACGTAACGGGAGATTATAAACCGAGATTCAGTCCTTTCTTTGTTCCTAGACTTATTGTGAATATGGCTTCAGGCATGATTTCAATGAAGTATGGCTTAAAAGGAATCAATTACACCACCGTATCAGCTTGTGCCACATCCAATACGGCCTTTATGGACGCCTTTAATTACATTAGGCTCGGCAAAGCCAAAGTCTTCATCAGTGGCGGTTCAGAAGCCCCCATCACCCCGGCTTCAGTTGGCGGCTTTTCTGCCATGAAAGCCATGTCGAGCCGACATGATAGTCCACAGACTGCAAGCAGACCCTTTGACCGTGATCGTGATGGTTTTGTCATGGGAGAAGGTGCCGGAGCACTCATCTTGGAAGAATATGAACATGCCAAGAAAAGAGGCGCAAAAATTTACGCGGAGCTTGTTGGAGCTTCAATGACCGCCGATGCTTACCATATGACCTCGCCCCATCCCGAAGGGATAGCGGCAGCCAAAGCCATGTCATTAGCTTTGGACGAAGCAAAAATCAATGCGAGCCAGCTTGACTATTTAAATCTCCACGCGACTTCAACGCCTGTTGGTGATATTGCCGAACTTAAAGCCGTGCAACGGGCTTTTGGCAACTCAGGCAATCTTTGGGTCAGTTCTACCAAATCAATGACAGGCCACTTACTAGGAGCTGCCGGCGCTATCGAAGCAATCATTGCCATAAAATCCATCAACAATAATGTAATTCCTGCAACAATTAATATTGAAAATATCGATCCCGATATTCCCGAAGGAATTCATATTGTCGTCAATCAGCCCCTGGAAAAAACAGTTCAGACCGCAATGAGCAATGCCTTTGGCTTTGGAGGACACAATTCGAGTATCGTCTTCAAAAAGATTTAATTTTTTTGAAATAAATCTTGACAAAGTGTAATAAACACACTATCTTTGTAGCATCATAATTTAGGTTTATAATTGGTTATTTAAGGTTTTCATTCTCCCCGTTTGAAAACCTTTTTTTTTCGCCTATTTTTTTTCATCAATTGCACGTATAGATCTGCTTTTTGAATCGTTATTCCTGTTTGAAGGTCTTTAGGTTTATTTCCAGGAGTCGAATGGGTATAGAATTAGCATTACATCTGCATATCAACTTATAGCTAATCACAATTTTCAATCAATTTTTAGACAGTGATTCGTCACTCGTTATTCAGTTTCCACTGAGTCATCACTGAACGAGCACTGAACAAGCACTGTCTAAAACTATAATATAATTCCTACTTGATCCACAGTTGATTCGAAAAAAATTAAGACGAAAAAAGACAGGAACCCTTTGGTATTCCTATGCTTGGTTTTGGAGTTGCCCCCGCTAAGTTATCCGCAAAAGGTCTGCAGTGTCTAGAACGGGATCCCCAATTAGTCAGTACGAAAGAGAGGACATTCTAACTGTCTTACACGTACATTGGAATTTAAAATGTGGTAAAATAGCAATTAAAGGATGCTATTTAAGGGCTATAAAAAACAGCGAGGCAACGGAAGTTGCCTCACTGCAAACCTGTTCTTTCATTTTACGAGTTTTAAATCGATAGTTGCCTTGTTGTACTTTAGCGGCAAGCCTAAATCTTGATTTCGGTACTGTATTCTAAATCACAGAGTAAAGCGTTTGTTTATATTGCTGCACATACTCTTTTGGATTGCAGCCTACGATTTGTTTAAAAACCCGATTAAAATTGGTAATGCTATTAAATCCGCAGTTATAGGCAATAAATGAAACACTGTCTAAGTGATCTTCATTTAATTGATTACACACTTCCTTGACTCTTATTCTATTGAGGTAGGTAACAAAAGTTACACCACAATGCTTTTTAAAATATCGACAAAATGCCTGTGGAGTAAGATTTGCATGGTCAGCAACATCTTCCAGCGTAATTTCGTCTTTATAGTGCTCCTTAATATAATTGCAGATGATATTAATGCGATTTGATCCGTGCATCGTATCAAAGGCAACTTCCACCCGTTCGTTACAAAGTGCTTCCGCCTCGCGTGAAATATTTGCCAATGCTCTTAATAAATAGAAAAAGTGCATTAACTTATCCATTTGGTCCGCAGATTTTAATAAACAGACCCGTTCTGCTATTTGGGGAAAATATGAATCGGGAACCTTAAACCCTCTTGAGTTGTTATAAATAAACTGATTCAACGATTCAAATTCCTCCAGGGAAAAAAGCGATTTAAGCTTTCCATTTGGATCGAAAAAAATGGAAACGGAGCGAGATTCATTCGAGAATCCGTCCTGGGAGGCAGACTTAAATACATGGGGTTGATTCGCTCCCAAAAAGAAAATATCATTTTCCTTAAAAGGATGTAAGGTGTCTTCCACAATCAAAACTCCCTTACCTTTTTTTATCCACATTAATTGAGCTTCTTGATGTCGATGAAAATGAGGATAAAAAGTTTCTAATACATCTTCTTGTATTGTCAAGCTTTGTCCTCGCATGGTCGGCACATTAAATTGGAGCGTTTTCATAGGTTTGTTTAGTTTATGTTACTGCTTAGTTAACATAAATATAACAACTCCAAAGCAACAACACTACTTTCGAATAAAACATAAAAATACTATACTAAAATATGTTTAGAATTCGACAATATTTAATAATCCTTTAATTATATCCCAAACAAAATAGAGAATTCGCAACAAAAATAGATGATTAGTAAAAAAATGGGTTAAAATACAATTAGACATTGATAAATTGTGATAATTATTATTCAAGGGAAAGACTGAACTTTATTAAATTTCATTTTTGATTCTTTTTAATATAAAAAAAGCGATTACATTATTTTGTAACAATGACAATCGCCATTGATCCAAGATAGACCTGTTAAATTATTCATTTTGAAGCGCACAAATTTTACGATATTCGTATTGGGCAATAGTCCCTTAGATAGACAATCCTGCTTCGAGCCGAAGTGGAACAATTCATGATTTTAGCAAAAAACATTACGTCCTTTAATTTCTATAACTTATGTTCAAAAAAGAAATATATCTTAATCGCCGAAATAATCTGTTATCAAAGTTCACAACTGGCAAAATTCTTTTGCTAGGTAACATTGAAAATCCGATCAATTTTGAGCACAATACCTATCCATTTCGTCAAGACAGCAGCTTTTTATATTATATCGGTATCAAAAGTCCACGTTTGGCGGCCGTATTGGATACTGAAAAAAACGAGACCATATTATTCGGCGACGAAATGACAATCGACGATATTGTGTGGATGGGTCAACAGCAGACTTTAGCTGAAAAAGCCGACCTGTCAGGTATCAGCAAAATCCTGCCTTTCAATCAACTTTTCGACTATCTTAGCAAAGGAAGGCAGGAGCATATTCACTATCTTCCTCCTTATCAGTCGCATAATAAATTATTAATTGAGCAGCTAACCGGCCGTACTGCAAATCAGCTCACCCCCTCTGTGGCTTTGATTAAAGCAGTCGTCGCACAAAGAAGCATTAAATCGGCAGAAGAAATCCTCGAACTGGAGAAAGCGGTAGATATTGCCGTTGAGATGCATCGTATCGCTATGCGTATGACAAAACCTGATTGTTACGAATATCAAATCAGTAATGCCATGCAGCATTTTGCGCAAGATCAGGGAACGTCCTTCTCCTATCCGCCGATAGTTACAAAACGGGGTGAAATATTACACAATCATATGCAATTTCACCAACTTTATGCAGGTGACCTCCTGCTCAATGATTCGGGCGTCGAGACCGCTATGGGCTATGCTTCAGACTTGACCAGGACCTTTCCCGTAGGAAAACGCTTCACTGCGCTACAAGAGGAAATGTACCAAATCGTCTTACATGCGTTTAAGACGGCAGAACAGCTGCTGACCTCCGGAATCCACTTTAAAGAAATTCATCTAAAAGCTTGTGAAGCGCTTGTCGACGGACTTATACAAACAGGATTTATGAAAGGTAATGCGCAAGATGCCGTCGCGAATCATGCCCATGCGCTTTTCTTTCAGTGTGGACTCGGCCATATGCTCGGTCTTGATGTGCATGATATGGAGGATCTCGGTGAACAATATGTTGGATATACCGAAGCGGAACCGAAAGACACCCAAACTTTTGGCATTAAATCGCTGCGGCTAGGTAAGAAGCTGGAAGCGGGCAATGTGCTAACCATTGAACCCGGCATCTATATTATTCCGGAATTAACGCAGCTTTGGGAGCAACAAAATTTACACAAAGAATTTGTCAACTATGATTTCTTAAATAAACACCTCGATTTTGGTGGGGTTCGTATTGAAGACAATTACCTGATCGAGCAGAATGGTTACCGACGTCTCGGACAATACCTTGAACGTGAAATCCAGGAAATCTATCAGCTCAAAGACAACCCTATTGACTAAATAAACTCATGATAAAACCCTAAAAGTGTCGTTAATCCCATTTAAGGGACAGATACACGTAAACAGATAAACAAATGAACAGAATTAAACAGTTAGTCCTCCTTATTCTTCTACTGGTTTTTTATGCCCCAAATTTACTTGTTGCACAGCGATTGTGGACAGATCAGGGTGACCAGTATTATGAATTTTCCGACAAGGGAATAGAAACGGTAAATCCGATAAATGGAATGCGAACAGTCTTCCTTTCGCAACAATTACTTATTCCGAAAGGCGCAACGGCAGCCTTAAAAGTCGAAAATTTTTCCATCTCCAAAAATAAGGAGCTTATTTTGATCTATACCAATAGCAAAAGAGTATGGCGAGAGAATACGCGCGGTGACTATTGGGTTTACAACAAGAAGACCAATCAATTGCAACAGCTGGGCAAGAAATTCCCGGCCTCACAACTGATGTTTGCGAAGTTCAATCCGCAAGCGGATAAAGTAGCATACGTGAACAAAGCTGACCATAATATCTACCTAGAGGATCTCAACAATGGTAGCATCGTTGCCGTTACCAACGATGGAACAGACCGTTTAATCAATGGCACATTCGACTGGGTGTATGAGGAAGAATTTGGCTGTAAAGATGGTTTCCGTTGGTCTCCAGATGGCACTTCCCTTGCTTATTGGAAACTTGACGCCCGCAACATCCGCAATTTTCTAATGATCAACAATACCGATAGCCTCTACTCCTACACCATTCCCGTAGAGTATCCTAAAGTTGGACAATCACCGAGTGCCTGCTCCATATGGACTTATGAACTTGCAAATAGCAAGAACACACAGATCAATATCCCGGGAGATCCCAACCAGCATTACATCCCACGTATGGAGTGGTGCCTTGATAGCAAACAACTTATTCTGGAGCAGCTCAATAGAAAACAGAATGAGAGCAAGATCTACACTATTGCACTCTCCGATAATAAAGCGCAGAACATACATCAGGAGCAAAGCGACTCGTGGATTGATATCAAAGCACGGTGGAACAACAATGATCCTTCCGGATGGGACTGGGTTCAAGGTGGAAAGGCCTTCATCTGGGTATCCGAAAAAGACGGTTGGCGAAAAATTTACCAGATCGATCTAGCGGGCAATGAAAAACTGATCATGAAAGCCGATTATGATATGATCAACCTTGATTTTTTCGATCCGAAAAATGAAACTATTTATTTTACAGCCTCTCCAAGCAATGCGACACAAAAATACCTCTATAGTGTGTCTACAAAAGGCGGCGTTCCAAAACGACTGACTCCAGCCTCCTATGAGGGAACCTGCGATTATGATATTTCAAAAGACGGTAAAATTGCCATCTTCAACTTTAGCAACCGGACAACATTACAGCACAATGCCGTTATTGAATTACCGACTCACAAAATACGCGTAGACTTTGAACTGAAACGTGAAAAGAAAGTCAGCGACGGCATTGCGGAGTTTTTTAAAGTTAAAACTACCGACGGTATTGAATTAGATGGTTGGATGGTAAAGCCCCTGGATTTTGATCCCAATAAAAAGTATCCTGTTGTCTTTATGGTCTACGGCGAACCCGCATCACAAACTGTCATAGACAATTTTGGAGCAGGTTACAACAGTCTCTATAAGGGAAATATGGCGCAGGACGGTTATATTTATATTTCGTTGGATAATCGCGGAACGCCTGCTCCTAAAGGCAGTTCTTGGCGAAAAAGCATCTACCGCAATATCGGAAAGCTCAATATTCGCGACCAGGCTCTAGCAACGCAAGAAATACTGAAATGGCCGTTTGTCGACAATTCACGCGTGGCCGTTTGGGGCTGGAGCGGTGGCGGATCAAGCACGCTTAATCTGCTTGGGCAATATCCGCAGATCTATAAAACCGGTATTGCCATTGCAGCGGTAGCCAATCAGTTACTTTACGACAATGTATATCAGGAACGCTATATGGGCCTCCCGCAAGAAAATCTGGCAGATTTTGAAAACGGCTCGCCACTGAAATATGCAAAAAATATCAAAGGCAACCTACTCTACATCCATGGAACCGGCGACGACAATGTGCACTATCAAAATGCAGAAGTCCTGATCAATGAGCTGATCAAAAATAACGTGCAGTTCCAGTTGATGTCTTATCCGAACCGCAGCCATTCCATTAGCGAGGGACAGGGCACACATGAGCATTTAAGGACATTATTTACAAACTATCTCAAATTACATTGCCCTCCGGGAGGAAGATAGACTGAATAATTTTTATCAAAAAATGAAAAGAATACTATTATATGCATTGGGTACCTGCGGTCTATTGAGCGCAGGTATACAGCAATCGGCAGCGCAGCTGATGAAAGAAAAAAATGAATTCACCAGAGCGGATTCACTGCGCGGATACCTAACACCACTACGCACCTGCTACGACATCCAATACTATCATCTGGATGTTAAGGTGGATATAGACAATAAATATATTTCAGGTTCAAACCTTTTCCGTTTCAAGGCCACGACTGATTTTAACCGCCTGCAATTTGATCTTTTTGCAAATCTTAAAGTCAATAAAGTCATTTATAAAGGGAAAGAACTTTCCTTTACCAGAGAACACAACGCTGTCTTTGTCGAATTTCCTACTGCGATCAGGAAAGGGACACAGGATGAATTTACCGTGTTTTATGAAGGTCATCCGACAGAGGCGGTTAAAGCTCCATGGGATGGTGGCTTTGACTGGAAAAAAGACAGCAAGGGCAAACCGTGGGTAGCAACCGCATGCCAGGGTATGGGCGCGAGTGTCTGGTGGCCAAACAAAGATCATCAATCCGATGAAGTGGACAGTATGCTCATTTCCATTGCCGTTCCCAAGGAGGTGATGAATGTGTCCAATGGCCGCCTGGTCAAAGTAGAAAAAATGAAGGATGGCTATACCAAGTACCATTGGAAAGTCTCCAATCCGATCAACAACTACAATGTCGCCATCAATATTGGCGATTATGTTCATTTTAAGGAAAAATATAAGGGTGAAAAAGGGCCTTTGGATGTTGATTACTATATCTTGCGCGAAAATGATACAGCAGAAAAGAAAGCCCATCTTCAAAAAAATGCCAATCAGACCTTAGAGGCTTTTGAACATTGGTTTGGTCCATATCCGTTCTATGAAGATGGCTATAAACTCGTTGAAACCTACCATACAGGCATGGAACACCAGAGTGCCATCGCTTATGGAAACCATTACCAAAATGGCTATCGCGGCGGCGATGCGTCGGGAACTGGCTGGGGACATAAATGGGATTTTATTGTGGTCCACGAATCTGGCCACGAATGGTTTGGCAACAATATTACCTCGGCCGATCTGGCCGATATGTGGATCCATGAAAGCTTCACGAATTATTCTGAAGGTTTATTTATCGACTATTTCTATGGCAAAGAAGCCAGCCAGGCTTACGCGCATGGTATCCGAACTGGAATCCAAAATGACAGCCCCATACAGGGTCCCTACCACGTCAATAAAGAAGGATCTGGCGATATGTATCCCAAAGGCGGTGTCATGCTCAACATGATCCGTACAATGATTGACAACGATGAAAAATGGCGAAATATTCTCCGGGGACTAAATAGCAGGTTTTATCATCAGCAAGTCGATTATACTGATATTGTCAACTACGTAAATCAGCAATCCGGTTTAGACCTGTTAAAAGTATTTGAACAGTATGTACAGCATACCGCCATTCCTACACTGGAAATCAAACAAGATCCTTCGGGGAGAGTCTTGGGCCGATGGATCAGTGAAGTCAAAGGCTTCCATATGCCTATACATATTGGGGTAAAAGGTCAAAAAAGAGAACTTATCCAGTTGGATCAACGTTTCAGACCGATTAAAATAGCCGGTTTAACGAAAGATAATATTGATATCGATACGTTCAACTATTATATCGGCGTATTGGTCGAATAAAACGGATTCAAGGTTACAGACATAAAATAAATGCAACGCCCCGGAAAGTAAGTCACTTTCTGGGGCATTGTATTTATTGAACCACTCTTATCGCTTCATAAGTATTCCCAATTGGCCCCTTCATGACTTCGCGAACACCAAAAGCAATGAAAGCAAACTGAAGGTTCCTTCTGTCCAATAAGATCAGGTACTTTCAGAAAAAATAGGCAATAAACCTACATTACTGGATCATTCATTATAGGATCATTAGCCTACTAACGATCAATACTGACTCCATACAGGCGGGTCTACGCCAAGTAGATGTCTAACAAAATAGTCCCTCCTTTTTCGTTCACCATAATCTCCCCCAGAAGAATGTCCCATCCCAGGAACCATAATAAAATCATGGTTCTTACGCGCTTTGATCAAGGCATCAACCAATTGGAAAGTGGATGAAGGATCCACATTATCATCCAGTTCTCCAACAATCAACAAAAGATTTCCTTCCAGCTTAGCGGCATTTTCAATATTGGAGCTGGCCGCATATTCAGGCCCTACAGGCCAGCCCATCCATTGCTCGTTCCACCATATTTTATCCATTCGGTTATCGTGGCAACCACAGGAGGAAACACCAACTTTGTAAAACTCCGGATGGAATAACAGCGCGCCCGTCGAGCTTTGACCGCCAGCCGACGTTCCATAGATCCCTACTCTACCGATATCCATGTATTTGTATTGTTTCGAAGCGGCCCGCATCCAGGCGATCCGATCGGGAAAGCCCGCATCTTTCAGATTTTTCCAACAGATATCATGAAAAGCCTTTGAACGATTTGACGTCCCCATTCCATCGATCTGCACCACGATAAAGCCCAATTCCGCCAATTCATACATCCCACTCGGGTTGCTGTAGAATGATTTGGGCACGAAAGAGCTATGCGGTCCCGCGTAAATATATTCGATGACAGGATAACTTTTTGCAGGATCAAAATTGGTCGGTCGAATAATAATACCCCAGATATCCGTTGCACCATCCCGTCCCTTGGCTTTAAAGACTTCTGGAGCACGCCAGCCTACCGCTTCGAGCAAGCTGCTGTTTGTTTTCTCCAGTTCCATGATAAGACGACCATGGTTGTCGCGCAATACTGAAATTGGCGGCTGATCAACTCGGGAATAGGTATCCACAAACAAGGAATAGTCTTTATTGAAAAAAGCTTGATGATTTGCATTTTCTTCCGTCAGCAGTTTTAAGCCCTTTCCATCTAAACCGATTGAATAATAATGGATCAAATAGGGATCTTCCTCTGCATTCATACCACTGCCTTCAAAAATGACCGTTCGTTTGTCAGCGTCGACATGTACAACTTTCCGAACCACCCAATTTCCCTTTGTGATTTGATTTTTCACTTTTCCGGTAGATCCATCATAAAGATACAGGTGGTTCCATCCGTCACGCTCAGAAGCCCACACAATTTCCTTTCCATCGGCTAGATCCTCCCGATATTTCTTACCGCTATAATCGATAAAGGTCTTATTTTGTTCTCGGATCAAATAACTGGACATACCGCTATTGGCATCCATTTGCATGACACCATAGACCTGATGCCCGCGTTTGTTATACTCGAAGGTAAATGCTCTACTGTCATCTCGCCAGGATAATTCCGAAAGATAAAATTGATTCGGTATAAGCTCCGCATCAAATACCCACAGTTTATCTTTTTCGAGATCATATAAAACGGGTAGTTTTTGCGCTAATTCGTCACCAGGTTTGACATAATCTCGTGTCTGAATCTTTGGCTGTAATTGATCTTTAGGGGAAGATTCAATAAGCGTCAGTTGTCTGATCTCTATTTTTTGTGTTTTTACTGTAGCCAATTTCCGGCTATCCGGTGCCCATTGAATATCATTGCTATAGTAGTTTGACGTATTACCATCAAACGTAATTTGTCGCGCCTGATTTAAGTTTCCCTTCTTTGCTAAGAAAACATTATTGTTGCGGATAAAAGCAACATGTATTTTATCTGGAGATTCAACTTCCCGATAGGTATTTCCTTGTTCACGCTGCCCCCAATATCGCGGATTGCGCTCTTTACTTCCACTTGCAGCGCCCTGGCTCAATTGCGCGGAACGGCGGTTCCAAATCCAAAAGTATCCCGCGATATCGAGCGAAACCTGATCCTGGTCCATCAATTTTATCTGATCATTGGAAATAACACGATTTTCGACTTTTCGTCCCAGCTTTTCATCCACCAAGGAAAATACCTTCGTCAGATCAAACAGCTGTTCTTTTGTTTTTGCCTGGGGATTGACCAAAATGTACTCTTTTCCCTGCGCCGTATTTCGATCATACCAAAACAGATCCCCCCGATCATTCCAATAAAACTGACCCGGCAGATTTTCGATTCTGTTGGTCAATTGTTTTTTTAAGTTTTGTGCACGTGTATAATCTACCAAAGTTCCTTGACCAAACAGAAACTGCGCAGACAACAACAAAACCACTGTACTAAGAAGCTTCATACTTTCTTCGCTTAGGATTAATTAAATAATAGATAGGGATACCCAAGAGTGCAATGATAATTCCTGGCCAGGTATAATTTGGCTTAAAAATAACCATCAAGCCGATAAAGGCTAGCCCCATCAGAATATAAAGAATGGGAAGAAAAGGATATCCAAATGCTTTATAGGGTCTGTTCAAATCTGGACGCGTGATACGGAGGCGAATAATACCTGCAATTGCAAGGACATAAAAGATCACGACCACACAGGTAATCATATCCAATAAGTCACCATATTTTCCGCTCAAACACCATATTGACGCAGCAAGACACTGTATCCAGAGGGCCCAGGCGGGTACCGCATGTGCATTCAGCTTGCCTGCCCTTTTAAAAAACAAACCATCTTTAGCCATGGAATAATACACCCTCGCACCGGCCAGGATAATTCCATTATTGCAACCGAAGGTACTAATCATGATCATAATGGCTATAATCGTGATCCCAAAAGGGCCGAATACTTCTTGTGCCACACTCATCGCTACCCGATCCTTTGGTGCGTTGACCATAGCTTCCAAAGGCAATATGCCCGTATACATTAAATTGGTCAACAGATAGATGACGGTGACCAGCAAAGTCCCTAATGCCAGACTCAATCCGATATTGCGTTGCGGATTCTTAATTTCGCCCGCTACAGCTGAGGATGAGTGCCAAGAATCGCTACTGAAGAGGGCTCCGACCATAGCCGCAGAAAAAGCACCCATTGCTGAAAACCCATCATAAGATGTGTAGGTTCCATCCACATTTAAGCGGCGCATGGACCAAAGCGAAATATTGTCCCAGTTCAAAGCCCAAACTTCATGTTTCAAAGCCAGGAAGCCAAAGAGCAACAAAAGCAACAGGCTCCCAATTTTGATCAATGTAATGGATGTCTGCACACGCTTTCCGCTATTTACACCCCTTGAATTAATGTAGGTTAATACCATAATGACCGCAATGGCCAGCACCTGTGCTGCCGAGACGCGGTAATCTGACCATTCAAGCAGATAGACATCTTCGTCCATAAAGGGGAAAAGGTAGGCAGTGAATTTAGCAAACGCAACGCCGACGGCGGCGATTGTCGCGGTTTGTATCACAGCAAAAAATGTCCAGCCAAATACAAAACTCAATACGGGACCATAAGCCTCCCGAAGATAAATATATTGGCCACCGGCCTTGGGAAACATCGCGCTGAGTTCACCATAACTCAATGCTGCTGTTAAAGTCATAAATCCACAGATTAGCCAGACAACCATCATCCAACCCGCAGAACCGGTATTGCGTGCGATATCTGCAGAAACGATGAAAATTCCAGAACCAATCATACTTCCAACAACAAGCATCGTTGCATCGAGCAATCCCAGCGACTTTTGAAAAGTTTGTTTTGACTCACTCATAAACACCTAGTTGTTAAAATGATAGAATTTCCAATTTGTCTCATGGTCTGGTTTTAATTGCTCGCCTTTGATAATCGCTCTTAGCATTTCCATGGGCAGGTAATTTTCTTTAATCACACGATCATGAAAATCAGCAAATGACATTTTACCCTGATCAACCACCTCCTCTTTGATCCGCATCAGTTGTAATCCGCCGACCAGATAAGCCAACTGGTATAAGGGATCATATGAACCTTCAAAAGACCTCTTTACTTCACCATGGGCATTAGCAGACTCAAATCCCACCCTGTTTACCAAGTAATCTATGCATTGCTGCGGCGTCCATTCACCCAAATGAAATTTAATACTAAAGGTTATTCGCGCACAGCGGTGCATACGCCAAAATAACATTCCTATACGCTCTTCGGGAGTTTTGGCAAATCCTTTACTATACAATAATAATTCCCAATAAAGTGTCCATCCTTCTGTCCAAAAGGGTGTATTAAACGCTTCCTCGCGATAAGGCTTGTAGCGCCTATTCATAAAATATTGCAAATGATGACCGGGGATCAATTCATGCTGCACAGTACCGCGGGAGAAATAAGGATTATTACCACGCATACTCATCAATTTTGCCTGTTGATCCATCGTGTTGGTTGGATATGATATACTAATTTCCCGACCACCCGTAAAAAAAGGGTTGACACGCTGACGTTCTGGGGTCATCATGATCATTCCCCAAGTTTCATCTGCCAGTTCAGGAATATCCATGAGTTTATTTTTTTGAATAAACTGCTGTGCATCGTTATACAATTTCAGGATGAGTTCCGGCTGTTTCCCAATGGGAACGTAGGAGTTTTTAACCTGCTCCTGTGCTGCCCGCCAGTCGTCTCCAAACCCCATTTCACGACTCGCTTTCAATAACTCTGCTTCACACCATTTAAACTCTTGATCAGCCAATTTTAGCAGATCGGCAGCTGTATAACTGATCATTTCAGCTTTGAGTCTTCGGTTTATTTCTTTTTCGCCAATCGGCACACCCGCAATCTGGCTACCATCATCAAAAACTTTCCGGTCGCTTTTTGCGGCTAATTTCTCCTTATAATCCGACAATTTACTTTTCACCTGTTGAAATATGGCGGGTACCCACCAGGTAAATTCAGGGTCGTATCCATTATAGAAATCGAAGGTGCTTGTTATCCTTAAATCCAAAGAATTTAATAGGCCAACCAAAAAGTTCACATCTGCATCAGGAATATTGGTCTTTTCTTGCAAAGCGGTTATCGATCGATCGATTTCATCGACAACCCGCGTCAGCTCTTTCGCGACATCTTCTCCGGCCAAACGCTTTCCTCTACGACGTTCCTTTTCGAGTGCAAATATTCGTTGTGCGAAAGGTAGATACAGGGATAACCTGTTGTAATTCGACTCATCTTCTTTCAATGAAAGGAGATCACTTTTTAGTTTGCGCTTCAGTAAGATAAAATCCACCTGCCCAGATGTTTCAAGTTCTTCATAGGGAAATTTGTCCAATTTGTTCAAATATTCGTTATCCAAACGTTGAAGACGTGCCAGCTGTTCGGGTGAAGCCGCAGCCCGTTGATTGCCCCAGCCTTTGGGCATTGGACCATAGAAATAGTTGATCGCCTCAACATCATGCCCATATTGCACGATATAAGGTTCTATGGGGGTGGTATGCTCGTATAATTTCATCTTTTGTGCATGTGTGGATACCGGGAATAGAAAGAGTAGTCCATAAAACAGTGTTTTGGGAGCTTTAAAAGAAAAAGAACGATTCATAATTCAGGTATTGGTTTATATCATAATTTTATCGATCAAAACGATCGGGCCTAAACCCATCAATATCAGCCTGTATTTTTTGTCCGGCCAATAAATCTGCAATGATTTTCCCGTATGCTGGACCTAAACTCAAGCCCATCATCCCACCTCCACCGGCAACCAGGACATTGTCAAATTTTTCCAATCGTCCCAAATAAGGCAATCCATCGGGCGAGCAGGGCCTATAACCATACCATATTTTTTCCTTTGGATAATCGACTTGTAGCTCCGGGTAATATTTGGGAATAGACTCTACTATGCCACGAACACGATTTTCATAAATTTTATCATTTGCAGGTCCCAATTCCATCGTACCACTGAATCTGATCTGGCCATTCATGGGGGTTACAGCAACACGAGCTTCCAGTAATAATGCCGCATGATTCAAGCTCTGCTCACCCTGGGGCTGATACATAAAAGAATATCCCTTTCCGGGCATAAGTGGTGTATTTACCTGCAACTTCGACGTCAACTGGGGCAAATAAGCACCACCGGTTAACACAAAAGCATCAGCCTGAAAACTTCCTTTATTGCTGACTGCCTCTTTAATCTTATTTCCGGCCGTCATAAATTTATAGACTTCAGTATCTTCGAAAAAAGCAACACCTGCAGCTTTCAGGTATTGAATCAATTGCTGCATTAACTTGGGTGGATATAGTTTTCCATCGCAGCGATAAAGTATAGCACCCAATACATCTAGCTTCAGATTAGGTTCCAGTTCTTGAACGGTATTTCCTTCGAGGATATCGACATCGAGTCCGAGGTCCTGTGCACGATGCGCCAGCTCAATATCCTCATGTTGCATTTCTTTCGATTTATACATCATCAGGATACCATTCTGCTTCAGTTCAAAATCAAAATTATCTTCTTGGGCCAGTTCGTCATACAAGCGGCTGCTATAGAGATTCAGGTCACGTATGGCGGAAGCATGTTGCTCCACATGCGCGCGGTTGGCATGTTTTAGGAATTTCAGACCCCAATTGATCAACCGCGGATTGAGCGAAGGCCGTACATAAAAGGGGCTTTTACTATTGAACATCCACTTTATTCCTTGCGCGACTATCCCGGGGGCTGCCAAGGGCGTAAAATGACTGGGGACGATCATGCCTGCATTGCCATAAGAACAATTATTGTCCAAAGTATTTTTTTCCAGGATTTTCACATCCCAACCATCTCTCACCAGGTAATAGGCCGAAGCAAGACCAGCAATTCCAGCACCTATTACAACAACTGTACCTCTATTATTTTCTTTCACGTTGCTCTTTTCTTATTAATGTATTAAATCACCTGAAAACCGCCAAAATAAGGATCTTCATCATCCAAAAAAATGGTATTATATCCTGTTATCCGTGCCCAGCCTTCGATGGACGGCACAATAGCAGGCTTACCATCCACGGTTGTTTCCGCTTCAATTTTGCCGGTAAATTGTGAACCAATATAACTTTCATGTATAAATTCCGTTCCTTTTTTAAGCTTCCCTTTCGCGTACCACTGCGCCATACGCGCCGAAGTACCTGTACCACAAGGAGAACGATCCAAGGCATTATCGCCAACCAGTACGGCGTTGCGTCCGGACGAGTTGGGAAGCGTTGGATTACCTGTCCATTGGATATGTGTCAACCCATGAATATTCGCATCTTCGGGATGAACAAAAGCATATTTTTCGTTGAGCAGTTGACGAATTATTTTCCCATAATGGATCAATTGGCTCGCAGAATAAGAACTGATATCGTCAAAATTAGCCTGGGGATCAATAATACCATAGAAATTGCCACCGTAGGCAACATCGACGCTGATAATTCCTAAATCTGGACAGTCTACCGTTAGCCCTTCAGCATATAAAAAAGACTTGACGTTAGTAAGCTTTACGCTTTTCACCTTAGGACCCTCTTGAACATAATCGATATGTACAAGTCCTGCCGGAGTTTCCAACCTTAATTTTCCGGGAATTTTAGGTTGAACGAGTCCCTCCTCGATGGCAATCGTTACGGTACCGATCGTTCCGTGTCCGCACATAGGCAGACAACCACTGGTCTCAATATAAAGAACGCCGATATCGTTTTGCGGATCAAATGGTGGATAAAGCATACTTCCACTCATCATGTCATGTCCCCTTGGTTCAAACATCAATCCTTTGCGAATCCAGTCGTACTCACGTATAAAATGCAATCTGCGCTCCATCATGGAATTACCCGCTAGCAATGGGGTTCCCCCTGCAACCAATCGTACGGGACAACCACAGGTATGCGAATCAATACAAAAAAAAGTCTTCTTCATTTCTGAGTCCTTGTTGTTTATATGGTCATTTATCTATATTATGCTTTCGTCCATTGTTGATTGACCAGACGATCAATTTGTAATGGGTTTCCGTCTTTTAGCTCTTTAGGTAAAAACTCATTCGGCCAATTCTGGAAGCTAAAAGGTCGGACGAACCGTTTTACCGCATCTGGCCCTACTGAAGTAAAACGAGCATCTGTGGTTGCTGGATAAGGTCCGCCATGCTGCATGGCATACTGAACCTCTACGCCTGTTGGCATACCTTGGAACAGCAGTCTTCCGCATTTGTCCTGAGCCATTGCAAAAAGAGCCGGGCATTCATGCATGTCCTGCGCCGTGGCAGCGAAAGTCAGGGTAATCTGCCCATCAAGCTGTTGCATGACAAGATTCATCTCATTTTGGTCGTTACAGGATACAATCAGCCCAAAAGGTCCAAAAACCTCTTCCAGCAAGTTGGGATTGTTTAAAACCTGACTGGCTTCAGTTTCGACAACTACAGCCCGGGCAAAATCATGTGGTGTATTACCTTCGCCTTCCCCCAATACGCTGATCCCTTCCGATTGAACCATTTCGCCTTTTAGGCGATTGTAGCTATCCAGAATACCCGCATGTAACATTTTCCCTGTAGCAGCAGATTTTAGTTCGCTCTTTAGGGCCAGTTTGAGCCGATCGAACGGTTCGCCCGCCAAGCCTACCAATACACCCGGATTAGTACAAAACTGCCCTACACCGAGGAGTAATGATCCAATATACTGCTTTGCAAATGCTTCCAGATGATTAGCGAGGTAGTCTTGCAAAATAAAAACAGGATTTACGCTTCCCATTTCAGCAAATACCGGAATAGGTTCAGGTCTCGACTGCCCTAAATCAAACAAGGCTTTTCCGCCACGAAATGAACCTGTGAATGCCACAGCCTTTACCTGTTTATGGCTAACCAACTGTTGCCCAACAGCAAATGAATCTGACAGCACATGATTAAAAACACCAGTCGGAACGCCCTGTTTTGAAACCGCACGATCAATGGCGTCAGCCATTAATTGGGAGGTTTTAAGATGCGCAGGATGAGCCTTTACGATGACTGAACAGCCGGCACCAATGGCACTTGCAGTATCTCCGCCAGCAGTTGAAAAGGCGAAAGGAAAATTACTCGCGCCAAAGACGACCACTGGACCAAGTCCTTTATTATATTTCCTTAAATCAAATTGGCCATTTGGATCCCGATCTATCCGAGCTTCACTGTATAAACCAGTACGAACGGCATCGGCATATCGACGCCATTGATTGACTGTTCTCGCCTTTTCACCCTGCAGTCTTCCCAAAGGTAGTGCCGTTTCCAGATGAGCCGTTTCAATCAATATTTCGCCCAATTCCTCAATTTCAGCGGCAATGGCATACATCAATTCCGCTCGTTCGATGACATCCGTTTGTTGAAGAAACTGAAATCCAGCCTCCGCCTGTTTTACGACGTAATCAATCTCATTTTCGTTTCTATCCATTCCTTTTGTTTTTATGGTAAATAGTATCTTCAAAAATCAATAAAAACCTTCCCTATATTTTCATTCCTTGCGGTTACTCAATATAATAAGAAGGTCCTTTTCGCGTATTTTTACTTGGTTCTAAAAAGAAAATTTCCTGAACTCTCATCCAGAGAGTTCAGAAGCATTCCTATAATTGTGGTCTCGTTGCGATTGAATCTGCAATAATTTTTTTCACACGTTGTTCTTCCTCACCGATCAACGGTAATCTTGGCGCGCGTGTATAAGGTGTTGAAATTCCTTCAGCTGTAGCGGCCAATTTAATGTATTGGACCAATTTAGGATGAATATCCAATTCCAACAAAGGCATAAACCAACGGTATATTTCTACCGCTTTTTTATATTCACCAGCTTTCACAAGATTATACATAACCACTGTTTCTCTTGGGAATGCGTCCACCAATCCAGCGACTAACCCATCAGCCCCTAACATTAAAGACTCGAGCCCCAAGGTATCTACACCGGCCATAATCTTTAATCGATCACCAAAACGATTTTTCAAACGCGTGATATTGGTTAAATCTCGTGTAGATTCTTTCACTGCCTGGATATTTGGTTCCAATAAGAGTTCCTCAAACATATCCAACGATACATAAGTACTATAGTCAACAGGGTTATTATAGATTAAAATTGGCAGTTTGGTACTTTGTGCAACAGCACGAAAATAAGCGACAGCTTCTCTATCATCGGCTCTATAGCGCATTGGTGGCAATAACATCAAACCATCGGCTCCCAATTCCTCACTGGTCTGCGCCACTTTGATCGCAGCAGCAGTTGTATTTTCTGCAATATTTAGCAATACGGGTACACGACCACCAACAAGTTTCAACGCATAGGTCAATAAATCATACTTTTCTTCTGTAGTCAAAACACTTGCTTCCCCCAATGATCCAGCGATAATCAAACCGTGAACACCTCCATCCAATTGTGCTTCAATGTTTTTACCAAACATATCAAAATCCAAATTTCCATTTTCATCAAATGGTGATAACATTGCAGGATATATTCCTTCCCATTTAAATTGTGCCATAGCGTATTATTTTAATATTTCTTTATCACAAATCTATCTGGAATAGTACGTTCAGTCTTCTTATGAATTAATCAACACTGACCTAATATTGACCTTTTCTCGTAAATACAACTCACGAGGATTCAAAAGAATGTTTTTTCTAATTTTAAATACAGCTTTATAACTTATCTCGGCAAAACTTCAACGAAGTGCTTTTTATGTTGAGGCTTAATTTAAGGAACTTAAATGTAAATTCAACATTTATAACAAGATTTACACAAAATAGCATGTAAACGATATATCGCTATTCGCTTCAACTTTGGATCGCTATTACGAAACGTACAGCTGCATGTTAAAAATAACAAAGGTTGCACTGTCGGACAGGCAACCTTTGTATCGTATATAATAATTAAAAATGGGTAACTAATCGCGGTTCTCCTTCTTATAAGCGAAGTAAAAAACAATAGGTAGTACTGAAAACGAGAGAATCATACAAATAATCAATCCACCAACAATCATAATCGCCAGGGGTTTTTGAATTTCAGACCCCATACCGTTTGAAAGTGCAGCTGGCAATAAGCCCATCGCCCCCATTAATGCAATCATTAAGATGGGTCTGATCCGGCTTTTGACAGCTTCATAAATAGCAGGTTTCAAGCGCATTTTATTCAACAGATTTTCTTTCATAATCCCGATTAAGACAATACCATCAATCGTGGCTACGCCAAAGAGAATAATAAATCCGATACCGGCCGAAATTCCAAATGTCGTTCCAGTAATCCACAAGGAAATGAATCCACCAATAAAAGCAAAGGCGAGGGTCAGTGAAGAAATCAGCGTATCTTTGCCATTACCAAAATTGGCATACAGCAAGAGTAAGATCAAAATCAACGAAATTGGCACAACATTCATCAGTTGTTTTGTTGCCCGTTCCTTGCTTTCGAATTCACCAGCCCAGACGACCTTATAGGATTTGGACAGTTTCACATCTCTTTCTATCTGTTTTTTCGCATCGGCAATTGTGCTTCCCAAATCTCGACCTTCAATATTGAAGCCAACACCAATATAGCGGGAATTCCCTTCTCTGTAAATAAATGCCGGCCCGGTATGATAATCTATTGTTGCGATCTCCCGTAGGGGTACTTTCTGATCATTCATCGTCGGAATAATGATATTTCCGATCTTCTCGGGGTTGTCGCGGTATGATTTTTGGAAGCGCAGGCGAACATCAAAGATCCGCTCATTTTCGTAGAAATGTGTCACAGATTGCCCCCCGATAGTCATTTCGATCACGGACTGCACATCTTTGGTTGAAACGCCATATTTAGCCATTTTTGAATCATGCAGTTGAATGCGGAGTTCTGGCAAACCTATATTTTTAAAAACATTGACATCCGTAATGCCATTGACCTTTTTTAGTGACTCTGCAAACTTATTGGCCTTATTCTCTAAATCTTGTAAGTTTTCACCAAAGATTTTGATAACTAGTGGACTTTTTACCCCGGCCACATACTCCTCCACATTATCCTGAATCGGCTGGCTAAAGCCAAAGTTGATTCCAGGAAAAGTCTGCAGGCTATCCCGCATCTGACTGATCAATTTCTCTTTGGAAAGTTTACGTTTCCACTCCCCCTCGGGCTTCAATTCAATATTAAATTCAATATTAAAAAAGCCTGTTGGATCCGTGCCATCATTGGGACGGCCTGTCTGTGTCATTATAAAGTCGATCTCGTCAAACTGATTCATCAGTTTTGTTTTCATTGTTTTGGTCAGCTTCACCGATTCTTCCAGGTTGACACTATTGGGTAAGGTTGCGCGAACATAGATTGCACCCTCATTCAATTTTGGAAGAAACTCGGAACCATAATGGCTAAACCGGAACATACAGACGAACAAGACAACCATAAAAATAGACAATGTCCATTTTGGATGGTCAAAAGCCTTTTTAAAACCTTTAAAAATGGCATTACGGCTGACTTTAGTGATCTTATTTTCATCATCTTTGATGTTCTTTTTTAATAAGTATTTACACATCGCGGGCACATAGGTCAAACTTAGGATCAAGGATCCCAATAAGGCGTAACCGAGCGTAAAGGCTAATGGTGAGAACATTTTTCCTTCCACCTTTTGAAAAGAGAAAATAGGAGTCAGTGCGACAATTAAAATCAATAGCGCAAAAAAGATATACCCCGCTACGGAACCCGCACTTTTCTTAATGATCCCTAGCTTGGAGATTTTATTAAAGCGTTCCGTCCCAAGCCGATGGGCCTCTTTTTCCAAAGAGACAAAAACAGTCTCGACGATTACCAATGTTCCTTCGAGCAAGAGTCCAAAGTCCAACGCCCCCATTGAAATCAGATTGGCCGGCAAACCTTGTATTTTCAATAATATGATGGCAAACAGGAAGGCCAATGGAATCACTGATGCCACGATAAAGGTTGTCTTCCAGTTATTCAAAAAGATAAAGACAATAATCGAAACCAGAATAACCCCTTCTATCAGGTTTTTGGAAACCGTATGCACGGTATTATTCACCAGTTTAGTACGATCTATAACGGGTTCGATCTTGACATTTTCGGGTAAAATACGTTGGTTTAGCTCTTCGATTTTTGCCTTTAGCCTTGTGACGACAGCCGAAGGATTTTCTCCCCGCAGCATAATGACTATTCCCTGTACAAGATCATCTTCCTGATTGAGTCCCACTTGGCCAAGTCGTGGCTTTGCGCCCAGTTCTATTTCGGCTACATGTTTGACTAAAATCGGTGTATTGCCGACCACCTTGATCAAAATATTACCAATATCGTCGATCTTATCCAATAAACCTACCCCACGAACGACATAGGCTTGATTTCCTTTTTGGATCACATCGCCACCGACGTTGATATTCGAACGCGATACGGCTTCATATACGTCCAGTGGCGACAAGTTATAATTCGCCAGCTCTGTTGGGTTGATCTTTATTTCATAGATCTTTTCCTCCCCCCCAAAACTCACGACGTCCGCCACACCTGGCACCCCCACAAGTTCCCTTTCGATCACCCAATCTTGAATGGCAGAGACTTCTTTAATCGGAAGATTGCTCTTCACCACATAGCGAAAAATTTCTCCGGTAGCACCCGAAGGTGGTTCGATGGAGCTTTCCGCGCCGTCCGGCAAATCGATGGAACGCATCTTATTACCCGCATACTGCTGGGCATAAAAGTCCTCTACACCATCCTCAAATTGGATCGTTACAACGGATAAGCCAAACAAGGAGATCGAACGAACATCCGTTTTCTTTGGGATGGTATTCATCTCTTTGGTTACCGGTAATGTGACGAACTTCTCGATTTCTTCAGCACTACGTCCCGGCCATTGTGTGATAATCCTGACCCGTGTATTGGTGACGTCGGGGAAAGCTTCAATCGGTGTATGCAGGTAGGCGTATACCCCGCCGAATAATAATGCCAACGTAAAAAATAGGACGACCAAGGAGTGTTTCAATGAAAACGAAACAATATTTTGTACAACTTTCTTCATCCTATCTATTTATCAATTCATCAAATACAATCAGCTCATTTTCTGTCAGCACCTGATCTCCCTCGGCTATTCCTGTTTTGACAAAAGCATAGGTTTCATTCTCAGCAACAATATCCACAGGCTTTACGGACAGATCACAGTCATTTTTGTACAGCACCACGAAATTCTGGTTATTATGCAGAATGATGGCATCTTTGGGAATAGCCAGCATCTGCTGTTCTTGTCCTGAAACAGCTTTTTCCACCAATACATCCACACTCATGCCCGGCTTTAACCTCAGGTCTTTGTTCAACAACTTTACACGCGCCTTGACGACACGTTCTTCAGGATCGAAGAAATTGGCTACCTGATCAATATAGCCATCAAAAGATTCCCCTTTATAGGCTAACGTGGTGATTTTGACAGGCGCACCATTTTTCACAAAAGGTAAATTATTTGCATAAATATTGACCGAAACCCATACTTCATTCAGTTTACTTACTGAAAGTAATTCGGCATCATCACCCACTGTCATACCAGGGCTCACCTTTTTATCAACTATATAACCCGCTTTGGGTGCACGGATGTAAAATAGACCATTTTCTGATGATCCATTGAGCAGGTTCATATTGGCCTTTACATGACGTATTCCGATTTGTGTGGCTTTCAATTCGCTTTCCATCTCTTCTAGTTCCCGTTGGGAAGCCATACCATCTTTCAGTAGACTGCGAAGACTTGCCAATTTACTCTCCACCAAGCGCTTGCTATTCTCCAGCTCACGCATCTCCTTTCCTAAATCATTGACCGAGGTCCCTTTAAGCGATACGAGAATCTGTCCCTTCTCCACATAATCACCCATCTTGACGGAGACAGACTGCACGATACCGGGTATCGGGCTCTTTAGTGCAGCAAGCTCATCCTGATCGTATTGAATGACCCCATTTAAAGCGATCTGTTCAAATACCGCCCGCTTCTGAATCGAATCAATTTTAATTTGGTTTTTGAAATCTGCGCTAAGGCAAAAACCTTTAGTTGGCGGCGTAACCTGCTCTTCATTTTTCGTTGATTGACAGCTCCACAATAAACATATGGGCAGGAGTGTCAGTGGCATTAAAAAGTTCCCTTTCATTAGACAATGTCCTTTCCGATTAAATACGTCAATTCTTCCTTATACTGAAGGTATTTTGCCCTGCGCTCCAATATTGATTCTTTGTTTTCCATGTAATTATTGATAAAGTCTATAAATTCAACGATGGTCAACCGTCGTTCTTGAAAATTGCGGACATAGCGTTCAAGCGCGACATCCAGTTTACGATCAAAGCCTGTATCCATCGTTTTCAAGCTCGATTCGAGATTGCTCAAACGCGCCGAAAGGAAGTCGATCTCTCGTTCTATATCGATACGAAATTGTGCGATTTCAACTTTGTTTTTCTCAAGTTCCAGTTGAGCAACTTTGATATTGCCCTGGTTTCGATTAAATAAAGGAAGATCCATAGCAACACCCAGGCCTATAAAATCGCGCATGATATTTCCGCCCCGGTCATAATTCATTGATACTTTGAGATCTGGTGTACGTTCTGCTTTTTCGATTTCCAACTGCGCATTACTTTTCTTCCAGGTATTGTGGATGATTTTATAGTCGCTACGGCTTTCCAGGGCCATCATTTTCCATTCCTGTTTCGTCCCCAGGAGAAAAAGTGGCATACCTATCGTATCCGAAATGTAAAGTGCAGTCCCCTTATCTCCTAGATAGCTCGCAACTGTATTCATTTTTGCAATTTTTTCCTGCTGGATTTCGTTGAGTTTATTCCCAAATGCAATCGACTCACTTTCAATCCTGAGATAGTCCATTTCACTCACATTGCCTTCTTTCCATTGATTTTGAAAGGACTTCGCTAGGGTCTGAAAAATATCGACCTGACTACTGTATAATTGTTCTTTTTCCTGTAAGATCTGTAGTTCGAGGCATTGGCTCCGGAGATCATATTTCAAATTCCGCAATAATTCTTCAAATTGAAGCCGGGCATTCTCTTTTTCCAAAAGCTGCAATTGCACCCTTTTTTTCCGTTTCCCGGCCATTTCGATCGTCTGTTCCAGCTCAACAGCCAGCTGCTGATATTTACCATAATGACCGATCAGCGCAGGAAAGGATTCGCTGCTGGAATTTTTCCAAAGATTGACCTCTGAGATTGAGATCGTTGGATTGGGCCAGAGCTTTGCCTGAAGTACTGCTGCATCAGCCTGTTGTATATGAAAACGTTGTGCCATTAAGCTCAGGTTATGCGCAAGGAACACCTGTTCAATCTCCGATTTTCGTAAACGGCTTTCAACCGCTTCCTGCGAAAATAGTTTGCTACTCAGGCCAAGAAGTAAAAATAATGTAATACGTAGCTTTCTCACTTAATTTTGAATTTCCACAAAACTAACGGACAGAGATTACAGGCAACTTTAGGTTAAATTAAAGTTTAATTAGAAGAGATTAGAAAAGGATTAGAATTTAGGGAATAGCAGTGATACGGTAGTTCCCAGCTCGTTCGAACGAATATCAAAGTCGACCCCCTGATCCTTAAAAACGATCTGTGCAAATGAGAGGCCTATGCCGCTGCCCTTCACCTGACCGACATTTGATCCACGATAAAAGGTCTGTTTCACAGACTCCAGTTCGGCCTTTGGGATACCGATGCCATGATCTATAATTTGCAAAGACAGTCTGCCATCTGCACTGGTCATTCGGATAAGCACTTCTTGCCCATTTGCGTATTTCAGTGCGTTTTCGATTAAATTAGAGATCGAAAGGGAGATGAGCATCTTGTTGCCCCGAAAATTAAAGTATTGTGGTTCGTCGACCTCTATATCGACTTTCAAGGGTACGGCAAATGATCTCGAAAATTTAGGTACAAGGTCCCACACGATCTCATCGATACGAAAGGTTTCCAGGGAACGTTTCAGGGCCTGATCTTCGGTCAGTAATAGAAAATTACCAATAAGCTGATTCAGAAAATTCACATGCTCGGTAATGGTTTCGGCCAGTTCACGGTATTCTTCCTCCGTTCTAACTTTTGCGCCGAAGACCTCCATTGAGCCCAGGATACCCGCTAAAGGCGTTCGGAACTCGTGGGAAACATAACTTACAAAGTTCTTTCTGATAATCATATTTTCACTGATCCGACGTAGGAGTGCATTATAACTTTCAATCAGATCCTGGAGTTCATCCTTGGTTTTTATGGCGGTCAAGGGCTCCTGAATGGTACTTAAATCTTTATGCTGAATTTCTTGGATCACTTTACGAATGGGCAGATAAGCATACTTACTCAGCCAGACCGACAACAAGGCAATACTAATCAATGCAATGAGAAAAACAAAGACAAGCGTAATGAGTAAACGGTTCAACTGATGATCAAAATCTGCGCTGGACTCTTTGACAAACACAAAGAAATCGCCCTGATTATCGGGATAATACAAACCAAAATAAAAGCTATCGGCTGTTTTAAAATAAACCGTTTTGTCTGTTTTCAGCTGGTTCAGCAAATCTGTATTAATTTGATTATCAAACCGCATACCACCATAACTCACCTTCCCCGCTGCGTTATAAACGGCTACCATCGCGCGCTTGACCAGACTTTCATATTGATTTTTGGATTCCATGTGCTTTAGCGGGCTCTGTTCGTCCGCTTCAAGGTAATAAATACCGGCTATCTTCGCATTTTTTTCCAGCGAGCTTATCAGATGTCGTTCAGAAGAATTATAAAATATCCAGTAGATGACTAGCGTTGCAAGCCCAAAAATGATGGTGAATACCAAGGTAGAAAAGAGTGTGAGTCGAATCTTTAAATTCATGGTCAGTCCGTTGTGAGCATATAACCTACCCCTTTCACCGTTTTGATAATGGAGGTATCACTCCCCGCATCAATCTTACCTCTTAAATAAGAAACGTATACATCGACAACATTGGTATTATTATCAAAATCAATTCCCCAGACGGCCTGTAAGATCGCTGTTCTTGAAAGGGTTTTATTGCGATTTTCGATCAGATACTTCAACAGTTTAAATTCTTTAGGTGATAGATCGATATTTTTACCATTCTTATGGACTTCATACCGTTCAAGATCCACTTTTAAATCATGAATTTCTACGCAGCTATCCTTTGGTACGTTTTTATAATTGTCGCGGCGTACCAAGGCTTTGATACGGCTAACCAATTCCTTAAAGGAAAAGGGTTTGACAAGAAAATCATCAGCACCACTTTCCAAGGCCTCGACTTTATCTTCAACTTCTCCTAAGGCACTTAAAATCAATATTGGAATATGATTTTTTCGATATCGGATCATCTTCGTAAATTGTATACCATCTATTCCGGGCAACATAATATCAAGTACGACAATGTCCAATGAATCCGCATTGATCCATTCACGTGCCGCTTCCGCAGATTCAACCAAAATGACCTTGTGGCCCATCTCTTCTAGACCTTTAACAACAAAGCTGCTAATACGGCGATCGTCTTCTACTAAAAGTATCTGCATATACTCAGTTTATTTTTATGCGGGATTATAAAAATTACGAATTTCTCTTAGAATTCTACAAGTATACGAATTTACAAATTAATCGTTCGGGTGATCAAGAGCAGTGTCGAGGATAAAAATCTTTGTCTATAACGTTGACGAGTCCATTATGCGGAATTCTCGATTATTCAGGTAAAAAATATTACGTCCAGTATTATTTGTTTATATTTAACCTAACAATTCGGAAAGGAATTAAAATGAACACAGCATTGCTCTCCAATAGAAAAAGAAGTGAAGAGATTACTATTCAATATTTTAACTTTTTAGATCGTCATTTAGCGGAATTGGTTCGTGGAGACAGCATAGATATGATGGAGCTTCAGGATATCGCCAACATACTCTGTGTTTCACAAAAGCATCTTATCAAGATTATACAGGAAACTTCCGGAAATCACCCCTGCTATTTTTATGTACAAAAAATATTAGCTTGTATCAAAGACCTACTCATTAATAGCGATCTGACCATTGCGAAAATTGCACAGATGCTGACATACGACCCGTCCAACTTCACCAAATTTTTTAAAAAATATGAAGGCATGTCGCCATCACAATTTCGTCAATTGAAAAAAGCGAAAAGTTCACCATAAGAGGTTCCTTAACATTTGTGAGATTTGCTATAATCAAAATTTAAATTATTATGGCAAGAAATGATGTAAAAGGAAAAGTTGTCCTTATCGCTGGTGGTGCAAAAAACCTTGGCGGATTATTAAGTCGGGATTTTGCGGCTCAAGGGGCAAAGCTGGTGATCCATTACAATAGTGAAAATACCAAAGCAGACGCTGAACAAACTCTGGAAGCTGTCAAATCCGCGGGGGCAGAAGCAATATTAGTGCAGGCGGACCTGACAAAAATTGAGCATATCACGAAACTTTTTGATGTCGCAATTGAGCAGTTTGGTGGCGTAGATATCGCCATTAATACGGTCGGTAAAGTATTGAAAAAGCCAATTGTGGATACCACGGTCGAAGAATATGACAGCATGAGTGACATCAATTCAAAAGTTGCTTATTTCTTTATTCGGGAGGCGGGTAAAAAACTGAATGCGAATGGCAAAATCTGTACGATTGTTACCTCATTATTGGCGGCCTATACGGGATTATACTCTACTTATGAAGGACTGAAAGCTCCAGTAGAGCATTTTACGCGAGCTGCTTCAAAAGAATTTGGAGAACGGGGAATTTCGGTTACTGCTGTAGCCCCGGGGCCAATGGATACGCCATTTTTCTATGGACAGGAAAGCGAAGACGCTGTTGCTTACCATAAATCTGCTTCAGCATTAGGTGGGCTAACCGATATAAAAGACATTGCGCCTTTGGTGGAATTCTTGGTCACCGATGGTTGGTGGATAACGGGGCAGACCATTTTTGCCAATGGTGGTTATACAACACGGTAAAACAACAAAGAGAAAGCATCTTGAGAAAGATGCTTTCTTGATAAGCCTATTTCTTTGGATTGATTCGTATATCACAAAAGCTAAGCAACAATAAACAAGCCCTGATATTTATTAACTAGAGTTGCTCCAAAAAACGGAGATAGCGCGTCACGCCCTCTTCTACCCATGCGGTAGATGACTCTTTTTCAATTCCATAAAAGACGAAAGGTTTTTGATAATCCGCTTTAACATAATCAAAAGTAATTTCAAAAGGACTTGTTAATTGATCCATGCTATATTTATACTTTCCTGTCTCCCTATACTCCTGCTCGTCTATCCCAGCAGAAATTGCTAATGCAATTTTCTTTCCTTCCAATTTGTAGCCACTGTTCTTACCATAAGCCCATCCATAAGTAAGCACTTCATCCAGCCATTGCTTGAAAAACGGCGGACAATTAAACCAATAAAAGGGAAATTGAAAGACAATTTTATCATATTTCTCTATCATCTGCTGCTCGGCCAAGACATCAATTTTACCATCAGCATAGACTTGGTACAATTGATGGATGTCATACAACTCAGGTTGATTTTCCAAGGCCTTAACCCAACTTTTATTTACGACGGAAGCAGCAAAATTGGGGTGAATAACGACTATTAATGTTTTCATTTTATTATGTATCTATATATGCACAAGTCACCACATTTAGCCGATTCGTAGCGGCAGTTTTAATAAACGACAGGACTATGATTTAAAAATAGCGACATAATTCCTATTTTGGCTTATCTGTAACCCAATGTTAGGTACTATAAAAAATGTGCGTATGACTAAAATCAAGACGAGCTCCACTAACTTTTCAAATAAAAAGCAACTTGAGCATAATTGCCCCGAAGTTTTTGCCGCTAATGTGATTGGTGGTCAATGGGCTCTAGCCATATGCTGCTATCTCATCAATGGCGCGCTACGTTATTCTGAAATCAAAAAATGTTTACCGGGTATCACTGAACGTATGCTCACCTTACAATTGCGCAAGCTAGAAGATGATAACATTATTAAACGTACTGTATATGCAGAAGTCCCGGCACGTGTACTTTATGAGCTGACTGCACTGGGATATGAACTCAAACCAATTATTCGAGAACTAGGGAAATGGGGAGAGAAGTTACAACAGGTTCAAAAATCTTAGACTTTAGCTGACAGAACGAAAGGTTGTTTTTAGTTCATACATCGTGCTGTTACCAGTAATTGGCCGACATGACGCTGTGCATGCTCTGCAGCGTGGAACAACAAACCAATCAACGTCGTAGGGATCCGTTTTCTACCCAAAAAACGCACTTCAGTCAGGGTGTCCGGATCAATTAACGCCAGTTTTTGCAAAGATTGCTGAATCTGCCGATGTAAGTTTTCTACAAGCGATATCACGCTTAAAGCACTATTTTCTAGACCTTCCTGACGGAGGTCGTCAAATTGTTTATCCGTTAAGGATTTATTTTCGGCATAAGTAAACATGCGATCGATTACTCCACGAATATGTTGCAGGTGAAAACCTATACTGGCGTTGCCACCCGGTTTTGTCCAAAGCTGCGCTGAGGATATTTGTGCGGTATACTTCAAAACATCTTCTTCAACTTGCAAAAGTGCATGCGCAACGGGTTGGAGAAGAGCGGGAACCCCTTCAATAGGTCCACGCATCCATACTTCTAAATTTTCCATGCTTTTAAAATAGCTAAAAGTCTACGCGGATGCTTTTTAAAATCCATAAAGCTACAGCGTTTAAAAAGAATGCAGATAGCAGTCCGTTTCGTCAAAAATACAGTTTACTCCTATAAAAATAGCTACTTCCTATAGCTTGTTTAAAGTCGATTCAATTATTTTTTAAAATAAATTTGCATAGTGTAGTAAATACACTTACATTTGTATCATCATAATTTAGGTTTATAATTGGTTATTTAAGGTTTTCATTCTCCCCGTTTGAAAACCTTTTTTTATAAATGACTGCAAAAATATAATCTTCCATCATCCTTTATCATATCACCGAATCGAGAAAAAGTACGTCCATCTTCCCATTAAAAGCAGGATAGGTTATAAAGGCTTTTCATTTCAAACATAAAAAGGGCAATGTTCACATTGCCCTTTCTTTTAGATACCCATTTAATGGCCTTTACATCTTATAATATTGCTCCCAACCTCTTGCTGGTGGAGGTCCGGCTAAGAGTGCGTTGGCAAACTTATCATTGGTCACTTCTTTTGTCTGCGTATTCAATATCAACTTACTGTTTAAGCGTTGTGCAATTACACCCAAGCAAAATACTTGGCTCAGAGGACCTGCAATTTCAAAAGCCGAGCGGGTTTTTTCTTCGCCTTTACAACCTTTCAAGAAATTAGCAAAGTGGTTTGACGGTGATTTTGGCACTTCCGGTAACCGAGACTCCATTTCCTTGGCTTTCGTTGCTGGAATAATCTGCAAGGTACTGGCATGGGAGCCACCTTTAAATATCAAATCCTTGCTGTAGATAATTTTCCCAGGATTTAGTTTGGCGGGTTCCAATTTCCCTGTACTAGGTGCAGGAATATTGGGATCCAATCCAGATACACCATAGCCTTCGGGTATAGGTGGCAAATTATCCAATCCATCATACCAATTGATATCGACTGCTGGCATCTTTTTCCTTTTTGGGAAATGAAATTTCAAGGTTGAAGACATGGGGAAAAAATAGGAATTATGCCCATCAAGCTTCACAGCAGACACTTCTGTAGGCAGCCCCAAATCTAAAAATTCATGTGCTGTATCCAATATATGTGCCCCCCAATCGCCCAGAGCCCCCATTCCAAAATCATACCAACAGCGCCATTGACCATTCACAAAATCCTTATTATAATTATGGCCAATAGTCTGCATTTGCCAAAGATCCCAATCTAATGTTTCGGGGATCATTTCTGCGGCAGGAAAACCCTTTATATTTACATCCCAGCCATGCCATCTACGCGGCATATTCATGTGCGCATCGATGCGTGTCACATCCTTAATAATGCCGGCATCCTTCCAGGCTTTAAACTGAAAGTAATTTGCTTCGGAGTGCCCTTGATTTCCCATTTGGGTAGCAAGCTTAGGGTTTTTCCGAGCTTTATTTGCCATTAGTTCGACTTCAAGGAATGTTCTCGCCATTGGTTTTTCCACGTAGACATGTTTACCTAAATCCAGTGCAAGCATCGTTATGGCAAAATGCGAAAAATCAGGAGTTCCGACACTTACAGCATCAATCTGATTTCCCATTTTGTCAAACATTACCCTAAAATCCTTAAACTTCGGTGCATCGGGAAACAAACCCAAAATTTCCTGCGTATGTTTCGCACCAAGATCGACATCACATAGCGCAACAATATTACAGAGTCCTGTTTTATAGAGTTCTTTAATGATGTCGGCAGCCCTGTTTCCCAAGCCTACACAGGCTAAGTTGACACGTTCATTTGGTTTGGCCAAATTGACATTCCCCAATACACTATTGGACAGCATAACCGCTCCTGCAGCGATAACGGACTGTTTAACAAAGCTTCTGCGCGATAAATAATGATTCATAAGAGATAGGCTTAATTCGGTGTATTAATTTTTATGCTGCGAAATGAAACACGATCACCATGGTCCTGGAGAAGAATAAAACCTTCCTTCGCTTCGCCAAAGTTTTCCCAATCTTTGTATTTACTGATCTGAACTAAATCTTTAAACGCTTTGGATCCCCGCTCATAAGACAACATCTTAATGCCATTTAAATAGTGTTCAACTTTGTTATCTGCTGTGACCACAACTCGACCTCTATTCCACTCGCCGATCGGTCTACGCGCGCGATCATCACGATTGGATGTAATGAGATCGTAAAGCGATGCCAAGGTACGATTTCCGTCACGTCCCAACTTCGCGTCAGGATGTAAAGCATCATCCAGCACTTGATATTCCAAACCAATAGCCGATCCTTTTGATTTTTCTTTTAAAGTCACAAAATACTTAACACCACTATTGGCTCCCGGACTAAGCTTAAATTCAAATGAAAGATCGAACACCGCGTATTTATCTTTTGTGACGATATCGCCACCATTGGTCGATTCACCACCGTCAGATTTTAGCACAGTCATTTGGCCATCCTTAACTTCCCAACCGCGTTCCGGAAATTTATCGCCATGTATACTCCGCCAGCCCTTATTGGTTTTACCGTCGAACAAAAGCTTAACACCTTTCTTCTTTTCAGCGTCAGCCAAGTCGTTTGGCTTCAAGTTCACGATATAAAGATCTTTTGGAAAACCTTTTGATTTGAGGTCGGTTGTTTTTATTTTAATATTCTTAAAGTACACTTTCTTTCCATCCAGTTTAGGTGGAATACCATGCACCTGCAACCCGATAAAGCCAGATCTATCGATCGTATCAACGACATAAGCAACAGGAATATCATTGATCCAAGTGCGCAGCTCATCACCAATGGCTTCAATTCGAATATGATTGAATTCCTCTACTTTATAGGCTTTTTTAGCATTTTCATTTAAATCGAGTGGATAAATCCATCCACGACGCGCCTCATCATAGATTCCACCTGTCCAAGCACGGGCAGAGGGGTCTATTTCTACTTGCCTTCCATATACACGTCCGCGTCCATCATTAGCCTTTGGATCAAGATGGCTCCGTGTCTGAATACCTGAGTTTGTTTCATTGCCTTCAAGTTTAACATCCAGCTCCAATATGAAATCACCATATTCTTTTTCAGTGATCAAAAAAGAATTGGGTGTACCTTTTGTCATTCGACCTACGATAGCATCGCCCTCTATAGAATAAGGTGCTTTTCCGCCGACAGACTTCCAGCCATTTAGCGTTTTTCCATCAAAAAGGTTCGTCCAACCTTTCTCATTACTCTTATCTGTCTGGGCATACGACATAACAGCATTGCCGACCATAGCAGCCATCAAAACAGATTTAAATAGTGTATTTCTTTTCATTGTAAAATTTAATCTTGAGTCTATTGACCCGGTTTATTTATTCATCATTGGTTTGTAACTTACAACGTGTGTCTGGCCAATTTATTGAAAATTATCAATCCACAGCTTCTCCACATTCAAGCCTGATACATATCATTTACTAAGCAGTCATTAATCATTTGACTCAGCGAAACAATAATATCAATTAATATAAGTGAAATGAATCAAATGATCTGATTTATTTACGAAAACGTTTGAAAACACTTGTTACTTACCTTCAACCAATAGCGGCGTTTTATTTTTCTCTGCACCTGGGTAACCTATATTTTGATTGATAACACCTTTAATATTGGTATTAATCGCATTAGCGGGCACAGGCCATAAGATATGGTGCACACTAATTTTATATTCGGCCCACTTATGTTTTACCCCTTTATTATAGAAATTACTTTTAGCAACCACTCTATCGTACCAGAAATTAACTCCAGTTTGTTTAATGTTCGCATTCGTTCCGCCTGGGCCGCTAATCTGTTTTAAATCATAGACACGACCACCAAAAATTTCGCATGGTTTTCGGGTCTTTGCATAGGTATAGGCAATCCTTACGAGCTCAATATGTCTGTTTTCTTCGTAATACAACTCACGTGCGCGCTCATCTAATAGCTCACCGATATTGATTTCATCTGCTGTTAGCTGTGATGCACCGGCGCGTTGACGGACTTCGTTAATGGCAATGGCAGCCTGACCAAGATCATTTTTCCAATAGTAACTTTCGGCCAACAATAAATAGACTTCTGCAGAACGGTAAATATACCACGGGGTCTCCCCGCCTTCCCATTGTGTCTGCAATGGATCCGGCACAAATAATTTGTAATGCGGCCAAGAGAACCATAGCCGAATGGAATCCTCCACACTCATTCCCACCGGTTTAACCAGATTTTTTCCATACCAGGGATTGCCCGTCTTTTTTAAGTTGGGCTCATTGTACTTCAAATCTTCCATCTTTCGCCAACTATCCCGGTTAAAGATCCCCCGCAAGTCATTATCCTCTTTGCCAGGCCTCCAAATCTGATTTGTAAAATACCAGGTTGGACGCAATCGTCCTATACCACGACCATAGTTCTTATTTAAGTCCAATGAAAGATCAGTTTCATCCGCTGCCAATGATAATCCTGCCCCCGTTTTTCCGTCTGGTGTTTTTATACCGCCGTTGTTCCAAAAAGGAACGCCATTACGCATTGTTCTGATACGATCAGAGCCATCAACTCCAGGATAAGAAACTACATACATTAAACCTTCGGTATTGGCACCATCTAATTTTGCTTCAACACTATGAAGGTCAAACATCAGATTGGTATTTGGTCTACTTTTATTCACCGTAAATCTACTTTTCATAAGTGGATGAATAGCAACAATTTCTTTGCCGATGGCGATTGCCCGATCAAAATCTGCCAAAGCCATACAGACCTTCATCAACAATACACCGCAGGCAGATTTGGAGGTACGTCCACGGTCTACTCTTTCGGGCACCCATTGATAGGCAAATTCCAGGTCTTTTCGTAATTTCTCGAGAATACTCCAACGATCGTAGCTATAGAAATCATATTTCGGTTCATTTATTTCTTTATCAATGAAGGGCACATCACCAAACTGATGCACTAATTTGAAATAACGGTAGGCACGTTGAAAATAAGCTGCTCCTAAAATCGCGTTTTTTTCATTTTCGTCTTTAAAAGTTCCGGCATCTATTCTTGAAATAATAAGATTGGCATATTTTATTCCCTTAAATCCTTCGTACCAATACCACCCCACTTTAGTTCTATCGTTGTGATTGAGATCTGCATCGGGGAGCAGTGCAATATCCATATCCATTTGTGGACCAGCTTTATCTGTTGTCCCCTCTACGGCTACTTCAGATTGGATAATCTCGGTCAGAATGGGCGCAGCATCGCCAAAAAACTCATGTCGCATATTTCTTTCACAGGCCGTTAAAGCGGAGTACATCCCTTGCGCATCGGCTAGCGCAACATCTGGTTCATAGAAAGACAGGGGTTTTGGTTTAAGCCAATCCTTACTGCACGAAAATGTAAAAACAGCCATTGAACCAATACATAAACTATATAATATATTTTTTTTCAACTTCATGATCTAGTGATTAAAGGGTAAAGTTTAAACTTAAATTATATGTGCGGGGGGCTGGGTCGCCAACATCTGCCAATGCATCGCTTTTCCAGCTTCTTTCGGGGTCTCCAAATTTAAAATCTTTTGTCAAGTATGCTACATTTCTAATCGAAGCTGAAATACGAAGCTGCTGAATTCTTAACGATTGCAAGATAAATTTTGGCAGACTGTAAGAAAGCACCATGTTGTCCAAACGCATAAAGGACATGTTGACGTAGTTTGTACCATTATTTTTTGATCCTATACGCGCGTAATCGTTGATCGGATTTTCTGGCGTCCAACGCTGTAGTGCATAGTCGGTACTCCGATCTGCAAAATTACTGTTGTTTGCAGCCTGATTAAAATCTCCATAATGCCCCCAATTGGAATAAATTAAAAATGAAAAACTCAGCTCTTTATAACGCAATTCATTTCGAAACGACCACCTAAAACGCGGTGTTGTATACCCCTGAAATACACGGTCGGCATCCGTTAAGACCCCATCTCCATTTTGATCTACATATTTAAAATCGCCAGGTTGGTTACCATATTTTGCAGCCATTTCCTCTTCCCCTAGTTGCCAGATTCCATTTCGTTGGTAGGCCCATATCCGGTCGGGATCCTGTCCAATAAACCATCTATTTTTAACATCGTCCGCTTCCTTTTGGCCGACGACATTTCCTTCACTATCTTTTACATCCACCATATCGCCATACAACTTCACAATTTTTCTCCGATTCAACATAAAGATCGCCGTCGCATTCCAACTAAAATCGCCCCTATTCATGATGTTACTATTTAAGGTAATATCAAAACCTTTATTGGAGAGCTCACCAAGATTGGCAGCAACACTGCTAAATCCGATAATTTCTGGCAATGCGCGATCTACCAATAAATCCTGGGTTGTTGCCGTATAAAAATCCAGTGCACCACTGAGACGGCCATGGAGGACTGAAAAGTCCAAACCGGCATTATACGAACTTTTACTCTCCCATTTCAAGCCCAAATTGGCCATTCTATTTACGTATAACTGAGACGAAAGATAGAGGTTTCCACTCGCATCAATATAGGGATGTAATCCAGAGGTCATGTCGGAAAGCGCTTCGTAAAGCTCAATATCACGATTACCATTTCTTCCCCAAGAAAGTCGCAGCTTACCATAATCCAACCAAGATTTGGTATTTTTCATAAAACCTTCCGCTGTAAAATCCCAGGCAAAAGCCAGGGCTGGAAAGGTTGCCCTTGGATTTTGAGCGCCAAAGGCTGAATATCCGTCGCGTCGTACAGAAGCAGTCAGCATATAGCGATCTTTAAACGAATAAAACAAGCGAGCCATTAAGGCATCTCCGGTTTGATATTTGTCTTCGCTTTCGTTCAATGGAATTGTACCGGCCTGTAATCGATGCCAGCCCAGAATATCAGAAGGTACAAACTGAGAAGCTGTGGCCTTGGTTCGCCAAAACTGCCCTTTCTCTGCATTTTGAAGCAATGTTACTTCAAAATTATGTACATCAAAACGCCGCTTCCAACGCAATACATTATCTAACTGCCAATTGTATGTTTTTTCAAATGAGCGTTCGCTACTTCCACCTTTTGCCTTCCACTCGGGATTTTTTGAAGAATCATGGTTATAATACTCGTGCCAGATAAATGAAGGGGTAAAATTGGATTGCAATTCTATCCCAAATGGCAAAGTAATCACACCGTACAAACTGGAATTCAATGTATTATAATTATTTTTTCGATCTCTAAATTGATTGTCAAAGAATGGGTTTACGGGAGTGACATCGCCTGTCGGCAGTCTTTGATAAATACTAGAAGGATCATCAAGATTATTAGATCCGAAGGGAGAAATCACTGCTGATTGTTTCCAATCGGATTTTAGAAAGCCCTCATTTCGAACGGCGAAATTTGTATTCGCCCCGACTTTTAGATAGGATGTAATTCTAGTTTCGAGATTTAGTCGTGTTCTGAAATTTTTAAACCGACTTCCAACCACTACTCCCTCCCGATCAACATGGTTTAAGGAAAAATAGTAGTTAGTGTTCTCATTACTATTCGATACAGCAACAGCATAATCCTGCTGGATCCCCTTTTGAAAAACCAAATCCTGCCAATCCGTAATCTTATTGTTCATGTAATTTTCAATCTCCGGCGTCTTAAGCTCTAATCGAGAAAGCCAAGACCTGATCAACTGATCCTCTGTTACATTTGTAACGGGGGTCTTTTGATCGTAATTATACCAGTCCAATTGATTGGTTCCATTGAGCAATCTTGGGTCCACGAACATTTCGGGGTGAGCTTTAAGATAGTCGGCTGTCCGACGACCTACTTCAAAGTCATAGCGATATTTCAAAAACTCACCAGCATTCATCACTGCAGGCATACCTGCACTTTCCACCATACCAAAATTTCCATTGAAAGTAATGGACGGTTTTCCCTTTTTACCTCTTTTTGTCGTAATTAAGATAACGCCGTTGGCAGCTTTTGCACCGTATACAGCAGTTGCACTGGCATCTTTTAAAATATCTATTGACTGAATATCATTGGGATTAATATCAGCAAATGTTCCGTCAAAAATAACACCATCCACAACATTTAAGGGGCTACTACCAGCTTTCAATGTTCCCTTTCCCCTTACCTGTAAGCTTGCATCCCCCTTTGCCGAATTTCCCTGTCCAATCACCAATCCAGCTGCATTTCCCCGCAGGAGATCCTGAACTGACCTGGGCGCCTCCTTCTCAAGCTTTTCGGTCTGAACAGAAACGATTGCGCCGGTCACATCTTTCCGCTTGGCGGTTCCGTAGCCAATAACGACAACTTCATCTAGATTCTCTGTAGATTCAGAAAGGGTGATCTCTATTTCCTTACCCACTTCTACCTCAAGTTCTTTGGACAAGTACCCTGTATGGGTAAAACTTAAAGTAACCTTAGCAGAATTATGCTGCAATTTTACACTAAAGCGACCGTAGCTATCTGTTACAGTACCTGTTGAAGTTCCCTTCACCAAAACGGTGACTTTTTCCAAAAAACGCCCATCATTAGTTTTGACGACGCCCGTTAATTCTTTTCCAGTTCCTTGTGAATGAACGGTTCCTGTCGACAGCAATAGCATACACAAAAAAGAAAAACTAACGAAAATTAAATGATTAAATTTTCTCATAGATTAAGATTTATTGGTTATTAATAAATAAAACTATAAAAAGGCTAAAAACAAGACCTTTTAGTCGTTCATATCAATTGGTTATTATTTAATCAACACAAAACAATAGTATTAATTAATAAAATACAATCAAACCTTTTTAATTCATTTATTTACGAAAACGTTTGAATGCCTATAAAAATCAAATCACGGCATCCCAACAAAATAAAGAGGATAGTTCAGCCCTCTGGCTAAAAAACAATATATAGCAAACAAAAAGCCCTTCATAGGCTTTAACACAAATAAAATTTAAAAATAAATTGAGACAAAAGAGCATAGTTTTGATAAAAAATGACATCTTTTTAAACTATAATTTCACTATATTTTAAATTAAAACAAATTTAAAATAAATTAAATTTAACGAAATAAATAATACAAACTTTACTAAATACAAAACCGTCATGACCTAGAATTTTTTTTATGGTCAGGGAAACAAAAGTCACATTCATTATTTACGTCAGGCCAAATGAAAGGATCGAAGTTTGGGACAAAACCATATCGTTGATGAGTTAGCCAAAACAGGTCTCCATCATTGGGCATTAGAAGTAATTAGATTAATCTCCAATTCTACATGCCCGCCCTTCTCATTAGCTTACTTTTAACATTGCCCCACCTAGGCCGTATAATCTAGGTAACTTCACAGTGAAAACAACTAAAAAAGTTAGCCTCAACATAGGCTCACGTTATTTGTAGGAGGAACTTGATGATACGATGGTCATAAAAAGGGCTCAACGACAGGGTCGTGTACGCAATTCGTATTATTTTAGAAAAGTAAATAAAAACAATCAGTAAAAAATTTGGAGAATACGAAAATTATATACAACTTTAAAGCACAAACACCTGCTCTAAACAGGCTACAAGTTAACAAAGGAAATTTTTTATTTTAAAACGAGGATTTTATCTTAGAATCGCTCATAGATAAAAGTCTAAATTAGTTTTTTTGCAGAAAAACTTACTTTTACTTAATGTACAAACAGTAGCATACAAAATATGACAACCAACCCCATTAAGGTATATACAGTAGTTTCAAAAGAAGTAAAAGAAGATCCAGATTTATTCACCAATCTGGAAGGTGTCTTCTCAACATATGAAAAAGCACAGGAATATATTGATCACTTCTTTGGTAATGCTAAATATGGTTATCGATCTATTGTTACGACCTATTTAGACCCCTTTCAGGAAGAAATCCAAAATAATGATTCTTATTATAGCATATCATCTCAATTAATAGGGCCGCATTTAGAAGTAGAGATCTGTAAAACTTCTTTTGCTGTTGTCCTCTCCGAAGTTGAACAATTGCGTATCGATCCGGCCACCTCAGAGAAACCCTTGGAATTAAACCTGCACTGTTTTGCTGCTTCTGAGGAAAAGGCAATGGAAAAATTCGAAAAATTAGCACAAGACTATGCAAAAGAACACAAGCTTCAATTTCAAATTAGCCCTTTTCGCATTGCAGATTCAGACCAATGCTACTAGCCTTCAATTGCAACGAAATTATAGCAGCAGATTCAGGGAAGTATTTTTTTACGGATTTCACTTAAATATTCTGGCGTAAATCCCAGATACGAAGCAATCAGGTATTGCGGAACACGTTGTACAAACTGCGGATATTTACGGAGCATATCATGGTAGAATTCTTCTTTAGATTTAGAGAATAGATATTTAACCCGCATCTGCGCAGCAGCATAAGCCCTTTGGTAGACAAATCGAAAATAACGCTCCATGATCGGAAATGCAGCTACCAATTTTTCTTGATTTTCTTGACTGATATAAACTAAATCTGAGCTCTCTACGGCCTGAATGTAAAATGACGTAACAAGCTTATGTTCGAAAGCCATATTGTCCGTAATCCACCAATTTTCTATGGCAAATTCAGTCGTTTGTTCGACTCCCTTTTCATTAACGAAGAATTTACGGAGAATACCTTTCAATACAAAAAAATGGTATCTACACACTTGCCCTTCTTCCAGTATATTTTCTTTTTTCGCGACCGTTTGGGTCTTAAAATAATGCAATATTTCTTCTAATTCGACCGGATCGATAGCGACAAATTTCTTTATATGTTCTTTCAGTTTTTCCAACAGTCTGTCATTTTTTTGTACAGACAAAGCTACTCATTCATTTTATCATAAAAAATACACGCGGCACCATTTCAAATAAGCTCGAAGAGCAAGGCTGGGAAAATAAATTCAAGTAATGGATGTCATCGATATCAACCTCATGTCCATGTTAACACCAAAATTGAAGGAATGACAGCACATTGTGACTAGTGTTCCTAAAAAGAATTCTAACAGAAAATCAGCCCGCCATTAAAATAGGCGGGCTGATTCGCATTTATGGTATCCAATACGGTTTATCAGAAAACAACCTTACTATACTAACGTAAAATTCGAACTTTTCGTACTTTATTTACTTAATCCGTAAAACCAATCTACAAAGCCGCAATCTCCTGCTAAAAAGCGCCATCTATTCCGTAATGTAGTGAACCTCATGCGCCTCTGTCAACTGCGGAACTTCCAAATTATGAAGCATTTTATCCAATACAACATCTGGCAGTGGATATTCCCGATCGTTATTCTGCGTGCGCCAAATCTTGTAGGGTTTTTCAACGTACAACAATTTCACGTAGGCTTGATAGCTGACAAAAAGATCGATCAATTGTTTTCGCATCTGGGAAGTTATATTAGTGGCATTCCAGATAAAATCCTGTCCGCAGCGTAAGTATTTTTTTGCCTGCTCTTTTGCTTCCTGTACAACCCATCCGTTTCTCTTTTTATCGGTCGGATCAATGCGATACTTGCGTCTGATGTCGTCCAGACTAATAACGGGGAGGTCGGTATTCATTGCTAAAATCTGATAATCTTTGCCCATTCCCGGCAAACCTGAAAGTACAGTCACCGTGGATTTGAATATATCAAAAGGCACATAACCAACATAACTATCGTTTCCATTAAAATATGTAAATCGTGCATTTTCAGACAAAAAAGAACGCGTGGCATCCCAGCAGCCAATCTCTTTACTATACAGTTCGAACATATCCAATGCATAGAGCAAATTATCCAAATCGCCACAATACCTTCCTTTAGCATCAGCTTCGGCCAACAACTTAAGTTGACTCATATTGACACATAGTGACGCTTCCAAGGCGCTCTTCATCGGATCGGCTTTTTCCATCAACCATAATGGCAACCCATGATAGCGTACCAATGCGACAATTTCCTCCCGTAATGCAAAAGGGGTCTCCACATCACGAAATAAAATCTCCCGTGTGGTCTGTGCTCCTTTTTTGGCATGATTTGGTGAACTGATACGACCATCGGCAGCGACAACTGTCGTCGATCTCTTCTCGACATCATGCAATAAAGCGGAAGCCCAGAGGAGCTCCTGCTTTTGTTCATCCAGATTCCGATATTCAGGCAATGCTTCCAGCTGCTGTAATACCATTTGGGTATGAATCGCGACATTCCCTTCGGCATGATGTAAAGGATCCTGTTGTACCTGTTCCATATCCCTGACCCAAGAAAATTGTTTCGCTAAAGCCGACCAATCCTTATTTGTTGCTATTGTCCATTCCATGAATAATCCCTCCTTTCCCAAATCATTTTTGCTCTTCGCCATGATTTTGTCCAATGTTCGTCGGTCTGCACATGTCCTTTTCTAACGTATTTAAAAACATTGTGCTGAAATTCGCTGACAGCATATGCATCAGCATTCCTGCAGACTAACCCCTCCATCGTACATGCTTCTTCAGTTTTAGGATCAACCGATCCAAATATAGAAGACTGCATGGCCAAATTTTCGACTAAACGCCGAAGTTCTAACTCAGTCAAATCCTTTACCATGTCGAGTTTTAAAACAGGTACAGTAGGCAAATCAAATAAACTGGCATAAAAAGTAACTTCTTCCCATGAAAGCCACTGATCTTTAATTCGAGCAGCAAAAACATAATAATAGTGCTCAAGTTGCATATACTCGATCGAATGCACAGCATAAAGATTTTCACCAAAAAACTCCAAATCACCCAGATCGTTTTTTAATCTGGACCAATGCTCCCGAAGCTGGGCCGTCCATGGCGACGTGGTTGGAGCTGCATGAGATCGTGCAAATACTCCACGCCGTGAAAGGCAATTATTCTCGCCATCTAATTTTTCTGTAAATAACAGTTGATGGAAAGATTGCATATCCTTCCAATAATATTGATTAAAACGATCGTCGCTGCTTGTCCCTGGCGAAAATGGGAAATGATAGGTACGACCATATTTTGTTGATTCCATTTTTAAAATTTAAATCCATACTAAAAAATTGAAGACATAGGCATTGGGTAAACAAATCGGGTAAATCCCGTTGTTTACTTTCTTCCTAAATATCGACAATGCATTACATGACTTTAAATTTTAAAAATTGACAACACAAATGATCTGTTGCTACAAAAGTATACAATTTATTTTAAAAACATAAATACGCTCCCTTTGATTTTTGGACAACACACCGCCTTCCCTACTTTCTAATCAGCCTTGATTAGTCAAAAAACGCGTCAATTAATATAATTTCAATTCAGTGTATGTCGTTCCAATGGGAATAACCCTGTCTGCTACCCAAATTTGGGTTTTGTCGAACTTCATCATTTTACTTCGTGCGACGATAAATGCTCTGTGACAACGAACAAATTCGCCCTTCGGGAGCAGTTCCAGCAGCTCGCTAATGGTAATTCTAGAACTAACGCATTTATTATCGTTCAAATGTATTTGGGTGTAATTGCCTGATGCTTCAATATACAGGATACGGTCGAATTCAACTTTAACATGTTCATAACCATCTTTGACGAACAGATAGTCTTTGTTATGCTGTAGCTTTTTTGCCCGAAGGCTATACAATTCGCTCGCCTTGTTGCAGGCTTTCAAAAACCTGCTCATAGAAAATGGTTTAAGCAAGTAATCGATGGCGTCGAGCTCGAAACTCAATAGCGCATGCTCGGAATAAGCCGTCGTAAAAATCACCATTGGCGAAGTATTCAAACTGCGCAGAAACTCTATTCCTGAAATATCTGGCATTTTTATATCTAAAAAGATAAGGTCCACCTGCTCCTTCTGGAGATAATCAATCGCCATAAACGCATCCGTAAATGTACTTTTTAATTCAATAAAAGGGACTTTAGCTATATGGTGTTCAATAACCTGCAGTGCCACAGGTTCATCATCTATCGCGATGGCTATCATAACAATTATTGATTTAAAATCTGATCTATTTGGTCATACAGTTGTTTTCCATTACTTGGTCGAAGAGCCTTTTCCACAACTAATTTTCCTGTTTTATCAAATATAAAATATTGCGGATAATATTCGGCTTTGTCTTTTGCATTTAGCAGTAATTCCTTCCAAAAGGGCTCAATCTGTTTCCTATTTTTACGTAAATGGATTCCGGTTAAATTGTTGACGCGTATAAAGTCTTTCCAGTCCTGATCGCGATGGTCTTCATCCATATCCAAATAAACGAAGGCAATATCTTTATCCATGTATCTTTTCTTCAGTTCAGGTGTATACTTCAATTCAAACTTGCAGGGACCACACCAGGTTCCCCAAACATCCAAATAGACCACTTTTCCTTTCAATTCAGCAATCAGGTCGTCGATCGATGAGATAGGTTGATCATCTTCAATCAACCGAATCTGTTTGTTGTGTTTATTCGCCACCAAAAGAGCGTCAAGATCGGCAATATAGCTTTCAACAAGCGGCTTATGCTTATCTTTTGGAAATATCTTCCAATGTGCCCCTGCCAATGCTTTTAAATGCGTTAAGTCCTTGTCATGATATAGATTGACCAATTGTTGAAAATTGTATTTTTCTACGATAGGCTTGGAGAAATTATTTAAAGCACCGATAAACCGCCAATAATCTTTACTATAGATCTTCATTAATCTATTTGCACTGTCTAAGCTTATCCCGAAATAAGGGATTGGTTCACTAGACGCAATTTTCTCGGCCCGAATCTTAACAAATGCCTTCTTTTCCAGATAACGCAGGTAATTGTCAAGGAAAGAATAAAAAGAGGGGCCACCAAATTCATCCTGTAAATTAATAAGTGCTTTTCCAAACAGCTCTAGAACCAAACTATCTGCGGTAGACTTTGGCAATTCAGCGACACGGGCAAAATCGTTCAGATGGTTCATTCGTTGCGCGTAAAACTCAGTACGTATATAGTTTTTTAGTGAGGAAGACAATGGACTAGTTTGGATCACTTTATTGATTTGATTGCAATCCGCTAAACAGGGAATTAACACTTGCTGTCTCAACTGAGCCAAAGAGCATTGAGCAAGATTATTTACGTTCGGGGCCTTCATAAAAAAAGGCACTTCATCGTGTTTTATTTGCTGTATAATTTTGTTTTCTGTCAAAGCACTACCGTCTGTAAATACGATCGTAGTGTCGGTTAAATTCAGGATAAGATCTTTACCGGGGCTTAATAACAAGGTTTGAAATACACTGCTGTAATTTAGAGTCGCGGATTTTCGAGCTGTTATTGGCAGTGCGACCTCAAATGTGCCATCGCTGGCAACGGTTATCTGTTGCGAATTTTCTTTATAAAAACCAAAAACAAGAGGAATATTAATTTCCAAGGCCTTGTTTGGATCATAATTCCAAATCTTACCGCTCAATTTAAATTGAGCATGACTGCTTAGACAATACAAGGTCATAAGCAAAAAAACAAGTATTTTTTTCATTGCTATTAATTAAGGAACCAATAAATCAGGTGAATAATTGATTAAAAGATAGTGGAACTAGTTAGATTTAAATAACACTAGCGATCTTTAAATATGTAAAGTTAAATGGATAAAAAATTCATTGGCATTTTCACGTATCATCAGTTCATGTCGATCTCGATATAGCAATGAAAGACGTTGGCGTACATTCTCCAAACCGACACCACTTTTTAGTTTTTCGGGATCACGATCACTTTTCGGATTAATGCTATTACTCACATCGAAAAACAAAACCTGGTCTCGCACTTGCAAAGATATTTTAATATAAGACGATTTCTGAAGGCTTATACCATGCTTAAATGCGTTCTCGACGAAAGGGATCAGCAACATAGGGGTAATTTGATAATTTTCAAACTGCTCCTCTATTTCCGTTATAATGGTAATTTTGTCTGACATCGAAGTCCGCAGGGTCTGTAAAGCGATGTAATTATTCAGGTATTCTATTTCACGCGTCAACGAGATTTTATCTTGCGTATTTTCATGGAGCATAAACCGCATCATATCGCCCAATCGCTGAATTCCCTCCCCTGTCCGTTCGGCTTTTTCCTGTAATGCCGTGCCATACAATGTGTTTAAGGCATTAAATAAAAAGTGTGGGTTTATTTGGGATTTCAGAAAAGTCAGATTAGCGTCCGACTGACCGAGCTCCGTACGTAAGGAGGCAATTTCGTTGTGACGCATTAGACGTTTTTTAAAGAGAAACCAGGAAAGCGGAACGCTAACCAATAATTGCGTGGGTAAATGAAACATCGCAACAATAAAGATCACTTCACTGGTCCGGTTAAAGAAGAATAGGGCCAATATGCTTAATGGTATAATTAAAACCAAACTCACCGCAGCGATAATCCAAAAGAAGTCGCGGAATTTCTTTTCTTTTTCATGTAATTTTGGCAACAAATAGTATAAGGAATAGATTACGATACCAACCGCAGACAACACGACCAAAGTCCATAACACCGAAAGTTGGTAATGCGAGTGAGATATGATCAAAAAAAACAATCCGATAAACCAAAAGCCAATTCCAAAGGCCAAATCCATTTTTAGCTGCTTTTGTATAGCCGGGTTTTCAACCCTGTTTTTAAGCAGATAGCTGATCAAAAATTGCATGCAGGTGTATAGAGAAATTACGATTGTCCATAGAACTGCTTGTGTTAAGGACTTAAAAAACATGCTATTATAGCCTCTTTGAATACTATCAAAATCCATAAGTTCATAGGTATGGCTATAAGTCCGGCATACACCTAAAATCAGTCCGGATATCAAGATCTGAGCGGCTAGTAATGAATAATTCAACAGCTCCCGTTTTCTATTGATGAGCGCAGGAATAAGAACAAAATTTAATGCGAGAAACATCAAATATAGAAGCAGATAATAGCTAAACTTGGGTACAAAAAAATTAAAAAAATAAGAGTAGTTTATTTTCTGACCAATGAAATAGTTATGCATACCACTATCATCCCGATTGTTTGTATCAACAAGCAAAGCATAAACAACAGCGACAAATACGACAGTTGCCATCCAAAATTCTATTTTTCTTACGTCTTTCAATTTCATGTTATTGGTTTTGATAAGACAATATTAACTGAAATGAAAACATAAGACAGAAAAATGTGACGAATACCACCAAAAATGTGATGAATCAAATTTTCTTCATCTTATAGCTGGGATTCTATTGTTGTTCTTATAAAATAGCATTTGATTTTACTATCTTTAAGCTGAAAAGTATCAAACCAGCTTTATTAACTTTATTCAAAAAAACACTACATAATTAATCCACTGTTTCACACATTCACGTCCGATTTTTGCGGCAACTGTTACGGCAAATAGCGAAGATTGCACAAAGGCATTGGGCTGTCGAATGGTCATAAATACAGGTTTTAAAAAATAATTGACCATATGGATAACTATATCGTATTAAAAAGGTTTACTAGTTTAGAAGAAGCTCAGGAATGTCATCAGCTACTTTCGGATAGAGGTGTAAAAACGCGGTTGGCTGATAATCTACCCCCTGTGGATATTACATTTTCTGGAAATACGGTAGGACACCAATATGAGATTCAAATAGACCCCGCCAATTTCGCAAATGCAGAATCTATTTTAGAAGAGCAGGAAATGCAATCTCTCCCACTGGTTGGAGATGACCACTACCTGTATCAATTTTCATACGAAGAACTCTTCGAAATCCTGCAAAAACCCGATGAATGGAACAAATTGGACTATGCGCTTGCCAGAGAAATTTTATTAAAAAGAGGGAAAGATATTGATCAGGAAAAGCTTGATCTTTTGAAGAAGGAGCGGCTCATGAAACTACGGGAACCTGAACCACAACAGAAGTATTGGATTATTTTTGGCTATATTTCCGCCCTTCTAGGTGGTCTTTTAGGAATTGCAATCGGGTATATGTTGTTTAGTTCTAAAAAGAGCCTACCGAATGGCGAACGGATATTTTGTTATTCTGATCATGACAGAAAACATGGGATAAAAATATTCTATATCGGATTATTTGTATTCACAATATCCGTTCTCATCAGAATTCTCTGGGGCTAATAGTATAATATTAAATCCATTTATTCTTTTAGCATAATAGATCGGTGGAGCTTCGTCATTGTGGTCATTCTGTATCCTATCACGACCCAATTAGCGTTAACAGTAGTAAATTTTTAATACTAAAAAAAAATACCGATATTTAAGATGATATCTTTATTCTTGAATTGTTTTTTGTAAACCTACAGACAAATTAGCTTTATGAATAGTTTAAAGACCACAGCCACTCATTTCCGTTATAAGAAGCATCCGGGAGATCTATTTAGAAATACGTCGGTTCAATTATTACCTCATCCCTATAAAAATCAAGAAGACTTTTGGGTATGGTTTCACCCCTTCTACCATCGCAGTGAAGACATTTCAGATCTAGGCGACCTGTACAAACAGCTTCACGATACGCCTTGCCAAGAAACGAGAGTATCATCAAAAAATGAGCTTTGTTACCCTGCGGTCTCGAAAGAACGTCTCTTTGAGGAAATAAAATCATTGGAGCAAAAGATCTATCAGGATTGCTTTGAAAACTTTTATTTGCTGATTATCGAAGGCCGTATCGAGCTGTTAGAGAGTCATCAAATTGAAAGTAAAGAACCTGGCTCCTAACACCTATTCTTTAAACCGTTATGCATTATTTGACTTGTGCGATTATAAGGGAGGACGATAAGATACTCATTTGTCAGCGTCCGGCATCGGTGACGCATGCCTTAAAGTGGGAATTTCCTGGTCGCATTACCGAGTCCCACAAACCAATGAAAGCAAATTTGTCGCTCAAAATCAGGGAAGAGCTTAATATAGATATTCTTGTCGGAAGGCCGTTAAAGATGACGCAACAAGACTATACAAGTCCAGCACCTTGTCTCTATCCTATTCTCTGCACCTTTTGTTCTGGCGAAGTTGCCTTTCAAAAATATGTTCAAGCATTATGGGTTTCCCCCGCAGAATTATTACATTTTGACTGGACCGATAGTGATCGACCAATTGTAGACGAGTATACCAAATACCTTGAAGATTCAAATCCTCCGTCCCGCATAAAGGAAGCTTTTTTAGAAATCCTGATTGGACTCATCGGCTTTACACTGGTCCATATATTCTTCAATCTATATATAGCCTTATTGATAACATTGATCTTAATCACTGTTACCGGAATTTATACCTATTACACCCGAAAAAATATAAAGAAAAGAATCCCATAAAACTTCCCTACATTTATAAAACTAAGTAACCCATAATTTCATTTTAGCCATATTGAAGACTTAATCAAATGAAAGATTTCCCACAATTAGTTACAGAACGACTTATTCTCAACGCCATTGACACGACTGATATTCCACAGATTGTAGACTATCTGCAAGACAAGGTTTATTCGGACTTTACCTCAAATATTCCCTACCCATACCGAAAAGAAGATGCTGAATATTGGCTTAAATTAGCCGAGGAAGCGTTTGCCAATCGTAAAGGCTTCACTTTTGCTATTCGAAATAAAGATAAAAAGCTGATCGGAGCTATTGGTCTGCACGATGAAGGCTCGGATAAGGCCGAGTTGGGATACTGGATCGCTATTCCTTACTGGAATAATGGTTATGTCACGGAAGCCGCAAAAGCAATCATTGAGTTTGGTTTTAAAGAACTAAACTTCAATAAAATCTTTGCGACCTACTTCCCACATAATCCAGCTTCGGGAAAAGTCATGGAAAAAATAGGCATGAAAAAAGAAGCCCTGCTAAAACAACATTTAAAGAAAGATGGCCGGTATTATGATATTCCATTGTATGCTATTTTTAGAACGGATCTATCTTTTTAATAAAAATCAATCATTTAATCTGCTAAAAAAATGAAAAACAAAATTGGATATATTGCCGTCGTTTTTTTATTTCTCACTGGACAAATCACCTATGGTCAAGAAACAAATCGGGAAAAAGCTTCTTCAAAAGGAAAGGAAGCCATCCAACTCATGGACGATGGAAAGGTAGATGAGAGTATCCTATTATTGAAAGAAGCTCAAAATCTCGATCCGAATAGTATCACGTACCCCTATGAGCTCGGCTACGCCTATTATTTAAAAAAAGACTATAAAAAGACGATTAAGTACTTAGAAAGTATTAAAAGTGAAAAGATTACCAATGACAGAGTATATCAATTATTGGGAAATGCATACGATATGCTTGGCGAAAGTGATAAAGCTGTAGGTACTTACGAGAGTGGATTAAAAATATTTCCCAAATCAGGTCATCTTTATTTGGAAATGGGAGCCATCCAACGTGTCAAAGGAAATTTAGAAGATGCATTAGGTTATTATGAAAAGGGCATAGAGGTGGATCCGGAATTTTCTTCAAATTATTATTGGGCATCAAAGATATTTTGTATTTCCGATGAAAAGGTTTGGGGAATGATTTACGGTGAGATATTTATGAATTTAGAACGAAACACCAAAAGAACAGCTGAAATAAGTGAGCTTCTTTATGATCAATACAAAACGCAGATAAAATTGAAAAGTGACACAGCGCTTTCCGTTAGCTTTAGTAAAAACGCATTTGTCAATGCAAAAGCAGCAGATTCCAGTCAAATAAAACTGCCTTTTGGAGTAGGAATTTATGAGACAACATTAGCGATGTCAATACTTGGTTTAAAATCTATAGATATCAATACACTAGACACTATAAGAACTAACTTCATAAACAACTACTTCAGCAGTAAACACAACAAAATATTTCCAAATGTCCTCTTCAGTTATCAAAAAAAGATCATCGATCTAGGTTACGGCGAGTCTTACAATCATTGGATATTAATGAAAGGCGACGAAGATGCTTTCGAAAAATGGCTAGAAAACAATGAAGAGAAATGGACACTTTTTTCAAATTGGTTTTTGAAGAATCCCCTAAAAATAGACAGCACAAACAATTTTTTTCGTAAACAATATGATTAAACCTTCAGTATCATAAATAGCCAAATTGATATAGCGATTTGTTCAAAATCTATTCCAAAAAATGAAAATTTATTTTCGTGAAAAATTGATTAAATTTAAGCAACTGATATTCATAAAGGATAAAACATGAAAATATTTGCATTCGCTGGGAGTAATTCTTCCACATCGATTAACAAACAATTGGTCAAATTTGTACTTAAAAGCTTCGAGGGGCACGAAATTAATTTGATCGACCTGAATGACTATAACATGCCTGTTTTTTCTGTAGACTTAGAAAAAAATGGGTTCCCACAGGAAGCGCAGCTTTTCCTAGATCATATAGCCTCGAGTGACATGATCATTTGCTCCCTCGCAGAGAATAATCGCTCCTATAGCGTAGCGTTTAAAAATGTATTCGACTGGGCATCTAGAATAAATGTCAAAGTTTTCCAAGATAAACCCATGTTGCTTATGACAACTTCACCAGGTGGTTATGGTGGTGGAAATGTGATGGCCGAAGCGCAGAAATTCTTTCCGCAGTTTGGCGCTATCATTAAAGAAACATTCTCGCTTCCCAAATTTTACGAAAATTTTGATCAGGATAATGGCGTAATCAGTCCGGAACACCTCAATAGTCTGAGGGAAAAAATAGCGGACTTTAAGGAACAGATTTCTTCCTAGTGATATCCCGCTAAAAATCTATTTGCCTTTTCGTGCATTCTGCATAACTTATGCCGATGTACTGAGTACATACTGCTTTGCATATTATTGACCTTTTGCTTACCTTTTCTTTGTTTTTCAGGCAAAGAAACACCAATAAAACGACAAAGAAATAGCAAAGAAGAAGCGAAAAAACAGCAAAGAAACACCGAAGAAACAGCACCGGAATAGCAGAGAAACACCAAAGAAATTGCGAATAAGCTGCAAGCCGTTACCCTAGCGCCCCAAAGAGCGGTGCTATAATAGAAAACAGACCCCTAACGATAGCAACTGTTAAAGGTTCATAATTAAGGAGGGGTGATTTACCCCTCCTTAAAATTTATTTAAGGAGCTCTTCGAGTTTCTCTATCAACTTTACTCCTTTTAAGTTGATTCCAACAATCTTACCTTCGGGAGAGATGAGGTAATTTTGCGGAATAGCCTGAATACCGTACAATTGAGCCGCTTGATTTTGCCAACCATTCAGATCAGACACCTGAGGCCAGGTTAACCCATCTTGTTCAATTGCCTTTATCCAGTTATCTTTTTTACCAGGTTTATCGAGTGAAACACCCAGTATCTCAAATTTTGATCCTTTAAATTTTTGATAGGCTTTCACCAGATTAGGGTTCTCTGCACGACAAGGACCGCACCATGACGCCCAAAAATCCAAAAGCACGTATTTACCTTTAAAATCTGAAAGTTTTAACTCCTTACCTTCAGGAGTTATCTGTGCAAAATTTAAAGCCGGCTGTCCAATTCCTAGTTTTTTTGCGAGTTGAATATCTGCATTCAATTTTTTTCCGATAGCTGTTTGCCTTAATCTCGATGACAAATTGAAAAACAAAGGTTCGGTGGTAACTACATTATCATCGTAGCTGGCAACTTCCTGCAAGGCCAACAAACTGAAGTAATTGTCTGGATTATTGACGATAAAATTTCGCTGCGCCTTCTTACGTTCTGTTTCGATCTTGTCTATTTCTTGCGCAATTTGGTTGAGCGCATTCTCGTCACGATTTTTTTCCTGATACAAATCAGCTCTTTTAGACTGCTGAACCATAAGCTTTTTCTCATAGGAGTTTAAATAATCTTGATACTGCTTATAGGCTACCTGCAGTTTACCGCCTTTCACCAAGGAAGACTCGAAAGGACGTTGAACAGTGATTTGCGTATTGGGTTCCATAGGGTCTACGTAAAATGTAAGACGCTCCATCGGGCCACCTTTGCGGTTAAAGAAGGAAGCTCCATCTTTGGAATAAAATAACATGACTTGCGTTGGTTCCATAATTTCCCCCTTATAGATCACATCATTGGATCCAAAATTAATAGAGTCAATTGTCAATTTTCTGTCCACGATGTAGCGAACAAATGCTTTAGATTTTTCGGGAAATTGTTTTCCCTTTATTGTTAATTGAAAACGCTGACCTTGAGCCGATACTGTCCCAAGAAAACTTAAAACCAAGAATATGGATGTAGCTATTTTTTTCATATTGACTATTACAGTGCTTTAGCACGTGCCACAAGAGCATCGGCCAGTTTAATAATTTTTGAAGTTTCCAGTTCCGCCAATCCACGCGCAGCTTCTGCAGCTTGAACAGCTTCTTTCTTTTTTTTCAATGCGATACAAATATCGGCCAATGTTCCTTGATTGGAATAACTTGAGGGATTCAATTCGACTGCCTGTTTGGCCAGCACATAGCATTGTTTTAGGATAACTGGATTTGCAATATTTCCTTTTGCATTGGCATTGCGGCGGGCAATAAAGCTCAATCTCTCGTCCTCATTTTTGAGCAGGCCTTTTCTTAAGACATTCGTGAGGGTAACAAACTCCTTATGGGTACCATGTGCAGCGGTCCATTCTACTTTATACAGTGCAGCTTCTATTTTTTGTTCTTGATCTTTTAGGCCTTCAAAATAGGCTAGGCCAGCATTAAACTCATCTACTTTATGATCTCTAATATAGCCATACATGGCATAACGTAGCAGCTGTGCCTCTTTTTTCGCAAAATCCGCCGGCACTGCTATGCTTTTAAAATAAGATTTGTTCGACTCAAAAAATTTTCCGTAACGATCATCCAGGCTTTGTGCCATCATTTTTATGGTCTCCCATCCGTTTGGGCTCCTCAAAAATTTATCGGTAGCCACGCTGTCCAATGCCTTTTTCGCTGCATTTGCTGATTGACTATCGGTTTGCTCCATCACTTTAATATAGCGGATTAGAAAATTAGACTCCCGCATACCCAAATCGTACGATTTACGCAAGTTGGGGATTTGAAAATTGGGATCATTAGCTTGCTCTGCCTGTTTCAGGAACAAATCAGCTTCCATGCGAGACTGGGTTCTATAGATCAATGTCCCCTGCCCATCTAAAAATAAGTACGTGGGAAAACTTCTGATTTGGTATAATTTAGCAATGTCTACACCCTCTCCTATCTCGCAGTCAAATTTAGTATTGATAAACCTGCTATTAAAATAACGAGCGACTTCAGGTTGTGAAAACACATTTCCTTCCATCCATTTACAGGGAGCGCACCAGGAGGTAAATCCATCCAGGAAAATCAGTTTATTTTCTTGCTTGGCCAATTCCTTTGCCTGGCCAAAAGTGATCTTCTGAAACTGTATATGTTCTTGTGCGAGCAATAGCATCGACTGTGTAAAAGCCAGTGCTGTCAATAGTATCTTTTTCATATTTTTTTATTAAGAACCTAATCAATTTCCATGTTGATAGAAATTGATTAGGAATGAGTGGTCTACATCTAATTTTTTAGCGTTCGTATTGGGGAATTCCCGGATTCAACGAAAGTACCTTTGGGGGAACCGGAAGTATCATCCGGGCATCCGTGGATTCCATTTCGAAAACTTTCCCTGCCAATGGATGTTGGATTGACTTCTTAAAATTGTCTGCTATAGCGAGTCGTTTCAAATCAATCAGCCTATCGGATGCCATAAAGGGCATTTCACGACGTCTTTCGTCAAGTACCGTCTGTAAAACAATTTTTGGATCCGTTGAGGTTAACGCTTTATTATTCTCTATTCGGCTATTTCTTAATTTATTCAAGAAGCTTAGTGCCTCCGCCGTATTACCCGTCCGAACAGCTGCTTCCGCAGCAATCAAAAACAATTCAGGCGTATTAAATCCTGTGCTAAATTCGACGTAGGGAGCAAAAAGAACCCGTCCTGGAAATTTTACAATAGTAGCACCTAAAGAAGCCTGATCGCGACAGAAAAATAATTCATAACGTTTGTCGGTTGCACCTGCTGGCAAATCTTTGGCGTAAGTTTCTATCAGCTCTTTAGAGGCATAAAATTCGGCATTGGGGCTACCTAGGGAACTTGTTCCCAATCGAGACCATACAGCCTCCATATTCGTTCTGGAATCGGGAAATTGAACCGAATTATCTGTTTTAAGACAAACTCGTCCCCAAGTCGTCTTGTCTTTATTGGTATATAAACTATAATCAATGAGCGTTTTATTCACAGCAAGTGCTTGTTTTGCATTCTCAAGGGCCTCTTTGTATTTTCCCTGATAGAGATAAACCCGACTTAGAAAAGAGAAACCGACGGAACGTACTGCTTGAAATCTATTTGACTGCACTGTACTCAAATTTGGCAACGCGTCATTAAGATCGCTAACTACCTGATCATAGATCGCCTGAACAGATACACGTTCGTATTTTTGATTGATATCCTCTTTCAGCACCAAAGGTACCCCTAGATCTTTTGTTGCACTTGCAGGATTATAATGAGCGGCATAGATATTCACTAGACTAAGGTATTCAAATGCACGACCGACCTTAGCCTCAGCCCAAACCCTTTTCTTTTCGGCTTCCGATCCCTCTGTTGCTGCCAATACATTGTTAATAACAACATTGTAAGTGAATATGTGGCTATAAGCCGATTCCCAGTATGGATCATACTGGCCATCTTCAAATATCGCACCGTGAGCAAAGCTATAGAGTTGTTTTTTTACATAGTCATAATAGTCATAGCTTGCTGCCGATTGTACATCCTGAGGATCTCCGGACTGTAAATTATCTACTAAATAGTTCGGATAAACAGCGGAAGCCCTTACTAAAGATTGATCGTTTAGAAGCAGTTTGTAATCATTCAGATTCTCTGGAATTGTAAAACCTTTTGGTTTAATATCCAAGTATTTGTTACAGCTATTCAATGTCAATAAACCGAATAGCAATCCTATATATATTTTTCTCATGATATTTTCTTATTAAAATCCTACAGATACACCTAAATTGTAAATTATTGGTGCTTGTATCCCTCTACTTGGACTCGTTACCGTACTATACCCAGCCCAAACCTCGGGATCAAGATTATCCTTGTTAGCGACCCAACGCCATGCATTCAATACCTGTCCTGTTAGACGCACATAAGAAAGTTTTGTCGGTGCAATCCATTGTGCAGGAAGGTTGTAGGATAATGAAATATCGCGCAATTTAATATAGTCAGCCTTCTGAACAAATTTATGTGCAGCATTGAAAATATCGGAAATATTGCCTGAAGCAGCAGAAACAAATGCGGGAGCAATATCAGGGTTACTTTCATCACCTGGGTTCTTCCAATAGTTCAACCATAATTTGTCGAAGTTACTATTGTAGTTAAGCTCCGCGTATTTACTCAAGAACTCTGGATGAACTCCCCGCATCACATGGCCACCATTGAAAATAAACATAAAGGAAAGCGTCAAATCTTTATACTTAAATCCATTTCTGAAAGAAACAGTGTAGGGAGGTACTGTCGTACCTTCATAGATTAAATCATCGACAGTCAATTTTTGCGTGGTCTCGACCAGACTACCATCAGCCTTTCGTGCCAAAGGTCGTCCCTTATCATTTAATCCCGCATAATCTATGCTATATAAACTACCCATTGGGATTCCAACCCGATTTTGGGGAGCATAATAGTAATAGTATGGAGTATTCTGTTCAACATATAGATTGGTAATCTTATTTTTGTTGTAACTAAAATTCACTGTGCTGTTCCAGCTGAAGTTTTCACGTTGAATCACCTTACCATTCAGCCCCAACTCGATCCCGCTATTCTGCATATCAGCATAATTAAGCAACACCATATCCCATCCCAAAGTTGGATCCAACGGCGTATTCCCCAATAAATCAGAAGTTTTCTTATTGTAGATATCAAGAGTAGCTGTAAGTCTATCTTTAAATAGTGAGAAATCAAAACCAACATTGAATACTTTTGTTCGCTCCCATCGCAACAATGGATTAGGCGGAGAATCAATGTAGGCTTGCATTTCACCGTTAAAGTAGTTCAGATTGTTATTCACCCTCGAAATCAAATATGGTCCATTATCCTTTGGGACATTTCCATTTACACCATAAGTCGCACGTACCGACCAACGATCTAATGGTTCCCAATCAATTCTTGGCAGATGATATAAAGCGCCTATGGACCAAAGAGGTTTGTATTGATTTTTGATATTTGTTCCAAACAAATTAGATTGATCCATCCGGATGCTTCCACTCAAAGTCAACTTACGATCATAGGTATAAGATCCATTGGCATAGAAGGAAACAAATCTATCGACTAGATCCTTAAATCCAGTCTCTTTTTTCGAAATAGTATAGCTATTAAAAAGCGCCTGTGTGTTTTGGATCTGAATACCAAAAAGCTCTTCATTAATTCCTTTGTAGACTAGGCTATTTTCATCGTAACCATACTTGTAAATATTCGTATATCGGTTATTGATCTGTCTACGTTCAGCACCGGCGATTGCGACAATTTCATGTTTTCCCTGAATATTATTTTGATAATTAAATTGGCCACGTAAGGTATAGCTATTGACATCATTACGTTGTTCAGCAAATTGTCCCCCTTGCGGAATATTGCGCTTGATTGCCCCGTCCTTTCCGATTTGGGTAGCGTCATTCACCATACCTACAACCGATTGGGCATTTTTCCTATTCAATGTGCCATTATACCCTTCGGTCCGTTCACTTTGATAGGACAGATCGAAGTCCAGTCCTTTGATAATCTTAAAATTTGCAGCAAAATTTAAGTTAAGGTATTTATTATAGAACTTTTCGTGGATCGCTGCTACATGCTTTAAAGGAATGTAGGTCTCATCTTCCAGTCCCAGCGCATTCAAGCGATCAATCTCAAACTGAGATTTTGAACTATACCATTGCGCTGGAGAACCATCCTCATTTTCAAGCAGATAATAGGATGCTTTGCCTCCCATATAGTTATCGTAGAAATTGAAGCCAATATCACCCTCTCTATTTTGGTTTTTCCCCAATACATTTGCGCGTAAACTAAACCAGTCGGTAAACTTAAAATTATTTTTCAGACTAAATCCCAGCTCCTTGTTTGTCGCCCGTCCCTTATTGTAATCTCCCGGCTGCGTATAATTGAGGGAATAATGGTATGTATAACGATCGGATCCGCCCGAAATAGCGAGATTATGCTGCTGATCGAATCGGGTCGTATTCAGAAATTTATCCATTTGACTAAAGCGATCACGATTTCGATATACATCCAGCCGCTTTTCCATCTCTTCTTCCGAAATTACTCCACCTTTGCGATCGTACAAAATTCGATAAACGTCGTTCATCGCTTTTCTCGGGTCAATAACAGCGTAATCTCCTGAACGATAGTTAAACATTTCCTTTTGAAAGTTGACCAGTTCAGCGCTACTCATCTGATTGAGGTAGCTGCGGCTTGGAAGTCCTCTAAAAGAAAGCGTATTGCTATAATCAATCTTTGTTTTGCCTGCGGAGCCTATTTTTGTCGCAATAACAATAACACCGTTAGAGGAACGCACGCCATAAATGGAGGCTGCCGAAGCATCTTTCAAAACGGTTATGGAAGCAATATCATTGGGATTAATAGCTGTTAAGTCACCTTCAAAAGGCATACCGTCAACAACGATTAGCGGAGCAGCCTGTGCGTTGATGGTGGAGCGTCCACGAACCTCGATACCCAGATTATTTTTCGAATTCTGTGGACTTGAAGTATTTCGCACCAAATTTAGTCCGGGCAACAATCCATCGATCCGGTCCAATAAATTAGGTTGAAGCCGTCCTTCCATGTCTTTGGCTGTCACCTGAGCAATTGAACCTGCTGCTCTTTCTTTGCTTATTTTTTGGTATCCTGTATTGACCGTAATGTTCACTTCCTGCAATTGCTCATCCAAGGCTCTTAAGGTAATCGAACCCAAATCGGACTTAGCTGCAATCGTAAGTGGAGCAAATCCGACCATGGTAATGTCCAAAAAGCTATTTGAACTAACGCTATTAATTTCAAAATGACCATGCTGATCTGTAACGGTTCCTTTTGGAACACCTTTTACACGAATCGTTGCACCTTGAAGTGGTCTGTTGTTATAATCGACAATAAAACCTTTTACCGTCATTAACTGATTAGTGATCGATCGTTGAGTCTGTTGAGATTTTTCGTGTACGACAATAATCTTCCCCTTGATCTCAAAATCGAGATCCAAATCGTCCAATAACTTCCCAAGAGCATTTCCCAACGATTCTTTTTTAACGGTTAAGTTAACCTTTGTATCTGGATCAATAGTTGTGGCCGCCCATACATAAGAATAGCCAGTCTGCTTATTGATCTCTGAAAAAACCTTTCTCAACGACACTGATTTCTCCTGTATCGATACGTCCTGTCCATACGTTTTAGCTCCAACATGAAGCAGACAACAAGACATTAGTATGGTTGTAAGCGATATGCGCATAATGTTTCCCCTCCATTGCGGCCTACCCCAAATATCTGGGCGATCGCTGTTTTTCATTTGTTGCGTTTGATCGTATAGGGCACGACCAAGTTGTGCATAATTTTTATACATTTGTTTTAGGTTAAGAATTAAAATTCTGTTACAGTTAGAATTACTTGATCTGAAGCCCTAAATGTTGCAAGCGTTTAGGGTTTCGTCTTTTCATTTAGGTTGTTTTGTCTACATAAATGGTCTTTCCTTTAAATTTAAACTTAATTTTCCCGGTACTCTCCAGTACGTTGATGATATCTTTCAGACTGCTGTTACGAGACAACATCGCTTCAAATTTTTCCGATTTTATTTGGTTATCGAGATAGACGACATCTACATTATACCAAGACGCTAACTCATCCATAATACCCCCTAAAGTCTCCGAATTGAACACGAAATATCCGTCTTTCAATGCATTGCGCGCGTCAAGATCAATTATTCGTCGTTCAATTTGACCGAGTTTGATATACGATTCTTCCCCTGGCAACAGTATAATCTGCCTGTCGCCCTGTCGAACCCTAACTTTACCTTCGTATAATGTCGTTTTAAAGTCTTCTATATTCTTGGTTGATTTCACATAAAAATGTGTCCCCAATACGGAGATATTGATCTTCCCTGCTTGTACCACGAAAGGTTTCAGTTTTGGAACCTCACCTTCCCATGGTAAATATTTTTTGGCAACTTCAAAATAAGCCTCCCCCACCAAACGAACCTCCCGCATACTATCTACTTCATAATAATCCAACTGCGTTTTGGCATTCATCCATACTTTGGTTCCATCAGGTAATAGCATGGTCATTTTCCCACCCTTGGGTGTCGCAGCGAATAAATTATTCACTCGTGCCGCTTTATTTTTAACGGGTGATACAAACGATAATAAAGTATCTCCTGGAGCCATCGAAATTGAATTTCCATTTCCTAGACGTACTACCCCTGTCATTTGAGCGGGTTGAATATCTTTATCCGGAGTCTCCTGATAGACCGTATCCGAAAGATTATGTATAAAAAACAACACGAGTAATCCAATCAACGCCGCGGCGATACCATAGGACAACATACGTTTATAAAAAGGTTTAGTGTATGAGGTATTGAGGTAATCTTGTTCAAAGAGGGCAAATGATTCCTCCCAATCATAACGGGCTATCCCGTCTAAATCTGCTTGCATTTGATCTTTGTTGTCAATCAGATCACATAGCCCCTTATTTGCATCCGTTTCGGACCGCCATAAGTCCAACTGTAATTTTTCGTCATCGCGCAATCCTTCCAGCTTGGATTTGCTCAGTAAATAAATGATATGTTGGGGTATTTGCTCCATATTGCTCTATATACTTAAAACAATATTTTGATTTCGTTTCTCTAAAGAGGTGGTAGATATTTTCACAAAAACCTATGTATCAGAAGTATAAATTTTCTAATAATAGAGTAAAAGCAAAAGTAGGCAAAAAAACTGGTCAGGCTTGAGTCTTAATCTCAAAAGTTCAATTCCCCTTTTCTTTTGATTGTAAATCGTACTAGTGGTTAGTCCTAAGGAGATCGCTGCTTCCTGTGGGCTTAAATCTTCAACAATCAACTTACGCATCACTTGCTTACATTGCTCAGGCAGGGTATCAATGGCATCATGGATCGTTCGAAGCGTCTCCAAATAGATCATTTGATGGCTGATCGGTAAATCGACCAGATCGACCTGTGACGTATAAAAATTGGTTTTTTGTTGAATTCTATTTTCTTGTTGGATCCTGTTTAAAGCGGCGTTTCTACAACTTGTGTAGAGAAAACCTCGGATTGATTCAACATGATCAAAATCTATCCGGCGCTCCCAAAGCTTTAAGAATACATCCTGCACGATTTCTTCGATGGTACCTTTATCAAGATTCATCTTTTCTAAAAAATAGCACATTGGACTATAGAAAGTTTTGTACAGAAACTGTAAACCATCCCTTCTGCCCTCCCGAAAAGATTTTAAAAAATCTTGCTTGCTAAATTCTTGGTTTACCTTGTTTTTCACAATTCAATATTACTTAAATTTTAAATAAATATGAAAATTTCATTTATTGTGATCAACTGTCCCGCGCTGGCAAGCAATAGAAAACGGACAGGCCAAACCGGTTGACACAATACTATTCCATTCGGCAGCGATAGCGTAAAAGCGAAGCAAGATCGATGTATTTAGATTATAATTTCTACGCGATCAATTCTGGTGATACAGACTCTTCATAGTAGGCTTCATTCCATTTTGCCAATTGGCACATAATAGGTATTAAAGCCTTGCCCTTTTCTGTCAAAGAGTACTCTACGCGTGGTGGGAGCTCCTTGTACTCTTCTCTCAAAATAACGCCATCCTCTTCCAATTCTTTTAATGAACTGGTCAAAACCTTTCGAGAAATATGTTCGATGAGCGCATCCAATTGACCAAATCGGGCTTTTCGATCGCGCAAAGTATAGATAATCACAGGCTTCCACCGGGTACCTAAAATTGCCATGGAACGCTGCATGGCACAGGAACAACTTTTAAATTCAGTCCTTTTCATTTGAATATATTCAAAATAGTTACGCGAAGGTAACTAGTTTATACTAATAATAGTTACAAATATATACTATTTAAAATATATTTGTGAAGATTCACGATTTAAAACGAGAAAAATGAGCATACAAACACTTTTTAATCCATTCGAGTACAAAAATCTAACACTCAAAAACCGCTTTGTAATGGCACCAATGACGAGAGCATTTTCGACGGATGGAATTCCCGACAGCGCTGTAGCGGGATATTACGAGCGTCGTGCCGCGGGAGATGTCGGTTTAATTTTGACGGAAGGTACCGTTATCGAACGACCTTCATCAAAGAATTTAAAGGATATCCCAAACTTTTACGGTGACCAAGCACTGGCCGGCTGGAAAAATATCGTGGATGCAGTGCACGAAAAAGGCGGAAAAATAGCCCCTCAACTATGGCATGTTGGTTATACTCCTATGCAATGGACTCCGCCCGCTGCGTTTGAAAGCCCAGATACGATGACATTAGCGGATATAGAGGCCACGATACAAGCTTACGCTGACGCTGCTAAATCTGCAAAAGACCTCGGTTTTGATGCTTTTGAAATCCATGGCGCCCATGGCTATCTGATCGACCAATTTTTCTGGGAAGGAATGAACCACAGAACAGACGAATTTGGTGGAAAAACAATTAAGGAGCGCTCTAAATTTGCGGTTGAGGTCGTCAAAGCAATGCGAAAAGCGGTTGGACCTGATTTTGTAATCATTCTACGTCTATCACAATGGAAGCAGCAAGACTACACAGCCAAGCTTGCTCCCACCCCCGCAGCGATGGAAGACTGGATCCTACCATTGACAGATGCCGGTGTCGACATTTTTCATGGAAGCCAACGTCGTTATTGGGAGCCGGAATTTGAAGGTAGCGACTTAAATTTCGCTGGATGGCTCAAAAAAATTTCAGGACAACCCACAATCACGGTTGGATCCGTAGGTCTTGACAAAGATTTTGGCGATGTATTTACAAATTCGGAGTTCAAGTCCTCTCCCGCTTCACTGGATAAACTGGTTCGTCGTTACGAACGTGGCGATTTTGACCTTGTAGCTGTAGGCAGAGCGATCTTGCAAGATCCGAATTGGGTGAAAAAAGTGCAAGCCGAAAAATACAACGAATTATCGACTTTTGAAGCGAAGAGTTTGGCGAGCTTATCTTAGTAAGCTCGAGCGATTAGGTGGATTAAAATTACGTTATTTAATATTTACGTTATTCAATAGTATAAACAGGGCAAAAATTCACTTTCGAAGCAATTTTTGCCCTGTTTTGTAACGATAATTAAGTACCTTGTCTCCGCAAATGGATACAGACACTTGATTAAATGAAAATCACCGCAACCAAAATATATGTCATCAGCGGATTGGGTGTAGATCAACGTGTATTCAGCAAAATAGACTTTGGCTCGCTTGATCTAACCTATCTAGATTGGATTACACCAAGCCCCAATGAACCACTGTCTATTTATGCAAAAAGAATATCGACTAAAATTACTGCAAAGAACCCCATCCTCGTTGGGCTTTCCTTTGGAGGAATGCTTGCAATAGAAATTGCCAAGATTATCGAAACAAAACAAATTATCCTGCTTGCTTCAGCCAAAGGACGGCATGAATTACCCAAACTGTATCGCTTAGCAGGCAGACTCAAAATCAACAAACTGGTTCCTAGCCCGTTACTAAAGTTCCATTGTTTTCTATCAGATTACTTTTTTGGCATACGTAACAAAGAAGATTCCCGCTTGCTAAAACAGATTTTATACGATACAGACCCCATCTTTATGAACTGGGCAATACATCAAATTCTGCAATGGAAAAACAATTCGGTTCCGGACAATTTAATTCATATACATGGTAGTAGAGATCATATTATCCCCATCAAAAATGTAAAGCCCAACTTTATCATTAGGGGGGCGGGACATTTTATGACAGTCACCCATGCCCAGGAGGTTGAAAAGCTCTTGCAAGAAATCTGCTTGTAAATCACCTCCTTTTAATCACCGAGACCAATCCCAACTTTTCTAGTCGCTGAGAAAATTAAATCCAAGCGGATTCGTATCGACATGAAACACACGATATGCTGAGCAGTGTAAAAAAGTATTATTTGAAGAAAAGGACAAACAATAATTGAGAATAGAAGGTTCTTCTATGAGAGCGCGGTCTCTTTACGTAACTAAAAAATCGCTGTTTATTGCTTAATGGGACCAGTCCAAAGTAATATAGTAAGGTTAAATTATAACAAGAATATGCGAACACGGCTCATATTAAGTTTTTTATTCTGTCACATCTTTTTTCTCACTATGCTGGCACAAGTTAATGATACTACAGCCCCGAAATTGGAGGTCGCAGCAGCTTTAGGCCCGTACCGTCCGATCGGTGTGAGCGCTAGCTCCAACAATCGATTATTTGTTTCCTTCCCAAAACAAGCTAAAAATTATCAGTATGCACTTACTGAAATCATCAATGGAAAACCTGTTCCTTATCCAAATGAAGAATGGAATTTAGAAGGAAAAGAGAATTCCCACTTTGTAAATGTTCAGGATATATTTGTCGATACCGAGGACAATCTCTGGGTATTGGATTCTAAACCATCTGCTGCTGGATCAATTTTTGGCAAAGATGAAAAATCAAATCAAGGCCAGTTTAAATTATTAAAAATCAATACAAATACAAATCAAATTGAACATATTTATCGTTTCGACGACCTTGATAAAACCAAATCAGGTCTAAATGATATGCGTATTGATCACAAGCGAAATTTAGCCTATCTCTCCGATCCCGGCCAAGCGGCCATCATTATTTTAGACCTTAAAACTGGACTGACTAGAAAGGCTTTAACTGGAAGCCGTTTTACGCTGGCTGATCCTGATGTATTATTAAGCTATAATGGTATTGAAATGCGTAGTGAAAATGGAAAGCCTTTTTCTTCCAACGTGAATGGCATAGCATTGAGTCACGACTTTAAATATTTATATTTCAAAGCCATCAATCAGACCCATTTGTACTGTATTGCAACAGAATTTTTAGCCGACGCAGGGCTGACGGATCAAGAATTGGAGGCAAAAGTGGAAGACAAAGGAGAAGTCGGAATCACGCATGGCTTACTAGCAGACATTGATGGAAATATTTATCTCACATCGTCAATAGATTATAGTATTAAATATTTAAATCCTGAGGGAAATGTGAATACCCTAGTAAGGGACTCCCGAATACTATGGCCCGATTCTATGGGTATCAGCGGAGATGGACACCTATATTTCTCTTGTGCACAGCTCTTTAAAGACCCGCAATGGAATAAGGGAGCTGATAAGGTAGAGTTGCCATATTATGTCTTTAAGGTCAAATTACCGAAATTTTGAAAAAAATGTTACAACAAGTGAAATGCTTAAGCATAAAACTCGCGCTGACACATCTACTTTTCACCTAGCTATTATTCTATGCGCAGCCTTCACAAAATTCCCTTCGAATAGTTCCCCTTTATATTTGTCCATCTTTTCTACCCACAAGAAAAGGAACTGAAATTCAGATTCATAAAAACAATAAAATCGAAGTAAAAGCACAAATCACTAAGACATGCCTCCAACTATAAAAAAACAACAGCCTGTTAGATGAAGTATAAAATTTTTAGCAAAAACTTTTTTACACTAATATTTTTAGTATATTTGAATATCAGTTTTAGACAATGCTTTTATGGAACACAGCGCAGCATATGACAATAAGGATTTACACGTAAGTGACATCGTTCGCTTTCATACCCCCTATCCCGATGAGGATCCAAATACGATTTTCATTGTACTATGGTCATACTACGATCCGGCTGGAAAATCATCACGGGCTGAAGTGGTTAAATTTGACCAACGTTCCAAACAAACACCTGTCATTCAGAAGTGGTTTATACGAGATTTAGAAAGAGTCCCCGAAGTAAGTCCAGAATTGCTGAAACAAATTGAGTTATTTATGAAAAGTAAACTTGGCAATGCTATTATCAGTAAGCTAGTCATCTAACAAATTTTAGATCTTCAAATTCGACGTAAAATATGGAAAATAAATTCAAAGAGAAGCGAGGGATGGTGTCAGGTCCGATCTGGTCTGACTGGCGAGAACAACTCCGGGAAAGTGAATTAATCGGCTTACATCAGAGACTCGAGAATCTAGAAAGAGAAATACTCCTTGATTGGCTACAATGGCATGATCCAAAAGGAAACTATACCGATCGTAAATGTATTGAAAATGGCGTGCAGCAGCTTTCCAAATTAAAGGCTGTCGCGTATATCCATAAAGAAATCCTGCGCATCCACATGAAAAGAAGATACAATGCCTTTTCGAATACACACGCACAACTCATCTTTAACAACTAAAATTTCAGATTATGGAGTCTTTTATTAAACAGATCATAGCGCATCAGCTTCCAAAAATTCTAGCTATGGAATCGCATCGCACAGATTGGCGTTATCAGCTCATGAACTTAAAAGATAAGACACTATTCGATAGATTAATGCTGATGAAAAGACAAGAATTACTTGCTTGGCTACAATGGCACGATAATGCTGGGACTTACGCTGATCACGACTGCATCCGGAGAGGTATTCCCTTATTTACGAAAACTCAAGCATTGACCACTGCTTATCAGCGGATTATGCGTGAACATGAAGGCTGGGACGGCTATATGGGAAATGAATATATCCGTGGCAGTGTACTTTAAAAAAAGACACCTTTTAAGCAGGAAATATTTTGTTCGCAGTGATATACGAGGCTAATGTCTTTAGATTAGGAAGTGCCGCTCCTATTGTATTATTAAAATAAGTATAGACTTCTTTTCCCGCTGCAATCCATTCGTTAATATAGGTACTGTATTCCAACAATAGGCTGTCCGAATAGCTTCCCTTATAGTCACCATTTGGGCCATGAAAGCGCATATAGATTATCTTTGCATCCGCATATTGAAGACGCATACCTTGCATATCCTTATCATGAATAACCAGATGCATTTCATAGGATTTTAAAAGTTCGAAAGTTTCTTCTCTATACCAGGAAAGGTCCCTAAATTCTACACATACCTGCCATTTTTCACTTCTCTTATCCTGGGCAATACAATCCAGCAGTTCAACAAGCATTCCAATAGAAGCAAATTTAAAAGATGGTGGTAATTGTATGAGCAAGCACCCTTTCTTTTGGCCGATAGCGTCAATAACAGATAGAAATCTAGCGACATCCTGTGGATCAAACTTAAGTTCTTTTTGATGCGTAATTCCCTTCCATAGTTTAAAGGTGAAACGAAAATCATCGGTCGTCTCTTCGGACCATCTTCTGACTGTTTCTTCTCTGGGAATTTTATAAAAAGAACTGTTTACTTCCAATGAGTTAAATAGTAAACTGTATACAGCCAATCGACTTTTATCCTGTAACTCCTCAGGATAATAACTTTTATTCTTGTAAGGTAAAAGGATACCGCTCGTTCCAGTAAAATATGATTTTTCCATACCCTTATAACAATCGAGCAGCATGCAATGGTTCATTTTTTCTTTCATAGACGAATTATCCTTTGTATTGGTCTGCAATTGAATTGCATATAAAAAACAATTTATCTAAGTTTGAGAAACAAGTAGTACAGCAACAGCTATTTTTAAGCAACTTGTTTTCTAGTTTATTAGTGGATAATTAATCAAGCACACTATATTAATGCAAAAAAAATCGTACCTCATTTGTTTCATTATTGGCGCCATTTTGGGCAGTTGTACCGGAAATAAAAGCAACAATACCAATACAACTTTAAGTTCACAGTCCGAACATGCTGATGAAAATCCGACATTTACCTTTGACAATATTAAACAGCACTATACGCGGGGTGAGGATCTGATATTAAAGATGTATAGCAAAAACACATCCAAAATAGACTCTGTTATTTACGCTATAAACGATAAAAAGATTGGCCAGGTCGTCGGAAATGAGCCCTTCAATTATTCATTAAAACAGGAGAAATTTGGTAAGCAAATTATTAAAGCTGTCGTATTTAGTAATGGAAAGCGAGAAGAAAATTCGGTCAACATCGATCTATTCGCCTCTAACCCTCCGCTTTTGCTAAGCTATAGCATTGTGAATATTTATCCACATGATGCCAAAGCTTTCACACAAGGACTGGAGTTTTACGGTGATAATTTGATCGAAAGTACTGGGAATGGGGTTGGTCCAAGTGGAAATAAGGGGAAATCGAGTATCCGTATTGTTAATCCTAAAACGGGTCAGCCCATCAAAAAAAATGAATTGGATGATTCAATTTTTGGCGAAGGTGCTACCGTCCTAAATGGAAAATTATATCAATTAACCTATAAAAACAATCTAGCCTACCTCTACGATATAAACAGTCTTTCTGTTATTAAGACATTTCCTTACTTTCAGCCAATGGAAGGTTGGGGCTTAACTTCTGACGGTAAAAACTTATTCATGTCGAATGGTTCTGATTATATCTATACACTTAATCCAAATGATTTCTCAAAAGTGGATTATATCCGTGCAGCAACGAACACGGCCATGGTGGATCAAATCAATGAAATGGAATGGGTAAAAGGGAAAATCTATGCAAATTTCTTTATGGAGGATGTCATTGGACGAATAGACCCTAAAACAGGTACAGTGGAGGCTCTAGTCGATCTATCCAAATTACGTGAGCATGTAACACAGCATGTGGATTTAGATGTATTAAATGGTATCGCTTACAATAAAAGATCAAACACCTTCTTTGTTACCGGTAAAAACTGGGATAAAATGTTCGAGATAAAGCTAACAGAATAGCTTTATCTGGGAGTGTAACACCAACTGTGTCATAGGGTTAAAACTTAAAAACCTCTTTCGAGCTTGAGCCTATCCCCAAATCTAATATAAAGTTGGGATATGGTCAAGCCCCAGTTATGCATTGGCATTGTCCACTTTTTAGAGATGTCCTTTATGATCAGATACATCAATTTCATTAGTGCCTGTTCGGAACTGAAGGCTCCTTTAGACTTAATGACTTTTCGTATCTGACGGTGCATTCCCTCGATCGGATTTGTGGTGTATATAATCTTGCGAACCTGATCCTCATATTCAAAGAAAGTAGAAAGATTGGTCCAGTTATCCATCCAGGATTTGGCAGCAAGTGGGTATTTCTTGCCCCATTTTTCTTCAAAAGACAGTAGGTTTTCATATCCCATTTCTTCGTTCACAGCCTTATAGACCGGTTTTAGATCCTCCATAACAAGCTTTTTATCTTTCTCAGTGACATAGCGCATACTTGTTCTGATCTGGTGAACAATACACAACTGGATCTTTGTTTTTGGAAAAATAGCTTCTATGGCCTCTGGAAACCCTTTTAGACCATCAATACAAGCAATAAGGATGTCTTCAACGCCACGTTGCTTTAGATCTGTAAGAACTGAAAGCCAGAACTTAGCTCCCTCATTTTCTGAGCTATAAAGACCGATCAGGTCTTTTCTACCATCCATACCAACTCCTAGGATATTATAGATAGCCCTCGATTCAACAGTTCCATTCTGGCGAACTTTGATGTGCATACAGTCTAGGAATACAAAGGGATAAACAGCTTCAAGAGGCCTGCTACGCCACTCATTTACCGCTGGAAGCACACTTTCTGTAATACGTGATATTTCTGTGGCAGAGATCTCCATTGCATACATTTCGCGTATAAACTCGCTTATCGCCCGTGTGCTCATTCCTTTGGCATACATGCTCAAAACGTGTCCCTCAAGCTGTTCAGTGATGATTAATTGTCTCTTAGGTACTACTTTAGGCTCGAACGTTCCCGATCTATCCCGGCCTGTTTCCAGCTCAAAAGTTCCGGTATTGAGACCTCGGACTGTCTTTTTTGTCTTGCCATTTCGACGATTGCTATTGCCCGAAGCTTTCTCTTCGTTCAAATGGTTTTCCAGTTCTCCATCCATCATTGATTCCAACAGATGCTTCATTAACGGTGCTAGGACGCCATCATTGGGAGACAAACTTTTACCTTCGTAAAGACCTTGCATGGCTTCTGCCTTGAAGCGCTCAAAGTCGAATGGGTCTTTTTCTTTCATGACCGTGTCGTTTGAATAATTGAATATAAATAATCTTATTGAATTATTCCTCTGACACAGTTTACGTTACAGTCTCCTTTATCTCCATCAAAAAAAACAACATGCTCTTCCGGAAAGAACCAAATCGCACTATTTTTGACTTTATGGTAATTCTTTCATTTTGTTAAAGCCCTCAGTTACCATCGGTATAATTTGTGGTGCAAATAACTGTGGTATAATCGTCCTTGTCCCCGTATCCTTATTGGCAATCCATTGCGCATATTTATTTGCTAAAAATTCCAATCGCTGTGCTGAAGATAATCCCGGTAAGGTATAATAGATACTTTTTTCGCCTTCTTTACCTTCCATCTGCACATACCGCCCTTTAGTTACTTTCAGGTGACTGCGGTGTTCAAAATCACGTAGGAAAAGCTCATCCTTGTCTGCATTATCCCATTTCGGGTCACGCGGGCAACAAACCGATCCGTAACTGTCTCTTCGATAAATTGTAAGCATGCCTTTAGCTGAAATTGGTTTAACAAAATCTAATCTAGGGTTATCAAGACCAGAAAGCCGGAGACTGTCGACTTTAACCATACCGTCCTCTCTTTTTATGGAATAATAAAAATTGGTTGTCGCAGGTTCTATACACATCCCATTTTTCGAAGCTTCTTCGGCGACTTCACCATAAAACTTCCAATCGGGAACAATCAGTACAAAATGTTGAAGATCGGGATAGAATTCATTGGATTTTTTTAGTAACTCCACTGGAATTTTAGTACTCAAAAAGAAAACGTAAGTGGAATCCGGAACGATCTGCAAAGGAAGATCTACTAAATAATTGCCATCTTTCTGCGTTACAAAATCATTGTCGATCATTACAACCCGACCATAGTATTCGCGATACCAATCGGGTTTCACAGTATCAGCTAATGAATACGGGGGTATTGACTGATGCGCAGCTATTTTGCTCTTACAGGACAATGCCATCATAGGTAAAATGATAAGCAAATACCACATATTTTTTCGTATTAACATGGTTATAAAATTAAAATATATTTCAACTACTTTCCTGTTTGACTATCTACTTTTATTCCAGCTTGATTCATGAAGGCTATTTGATGTCCTAAACACGACTCAGCTAAGGCTGCAATTTTCTCTTTTTCATCAGTAATCTCCCGCAACAGACTTTTCCGAGTCCCTTTTTTCTGTTCATCAATATATTTAATTAATAAAATACCATATCCATCAACGATCTCTGTCATGTAACCAACTGAAGCGATGTGAAAACTTTCGGCAGTTTTACTGTATTTCAGTTGAGAGGCTTCGCATTTTAATCCTTTGATGTAACTACTCAAAGCGCGTGCCTCATTCATAGCTCTCATCCATTTTTTCTCGACAGTTATGAAAGAGCTTAGCCATTTTCTCGTTGTACCCCAAATCCAAATTACCCCTACAGGAACACATGGTAAATAGCATAAAGATTAAAGCTAGCATTCTCATTTCTTAATTTTTTTACAAATAACAGTTTTTTAAACCAGTCTATCCGTCTCGTTTAATATTCGTGGTCGTTGTTTTAAGATTCGTTATTTTCCGTACAACCTGCTCGCTAAAAAGCAATACGCTTATCCTTACTTTGCACAAACTATTTATTTCTTTGAGAGATGAAAAGCCTACTCTTTCAAACACGGAATCCATAAAAATCACCTTATACTGCATTATTGTAAAAAAGGTCCTTCGAAACCTACTATTTTAGCGATTTAATTAATCATTTTTTAAAAAATCAGAAAAAAAAGCTATATTTATTTAAGAATCACACATCATTTAAGGCAAAATTCTTTGTTTCTTAAAAAGAATTACGGAACTTAGAGACTATAAACCACCGAAATATGAATAACAGACCTTTAAACGGAATGACTGACGAAGAGCTTCAAACCAACAAAAAAAATGCGCTGGTAATTACATGGATGCTCACCACCATGCTCTTTATCCTATTAGGCATGGGGATCTATACGTCAATTAACAAAGGATTCAGCGCACTAATGGCGATTCCCTTCGCCTTATCTCCTATTGTTATTCTCAATTTTAAAAGAATAAAAGAAATCAATGAAGAACTCAAAATAAGAGGAGCTCAATAAAGCCATCATGAAACACCTCGCATTATTCATATTCTTTCTTTTCATCTCGGATATTGTATTTGGCCAAGAGATAAGTAAATCAACGACAAAGACGATCACCCAATCGGGTATTGGGCTGGGTTCTGTCATTGCCGTTGTCACCTCATGGGATCGCAACAAATCCATACTATGGGCTTTAATTCATGGGATACTCGGTTGGTTATACGTCATCTATTATGCATTCACCCGCAACGAGTAACGATTTTTAACTATAATTCTCACCAGAAGAGCCAAGCCGATCATTAGCAGAATGTCTTTTCTTACATAACACAGCGATCAATTCCTTTTCTATATCTCATCCTCGATCAAACACATGAGTTCCTCACCTATTTCCAATACAGATTTTGTCGTTGAAGAAGTCAACGAATCCAGCATTACCTTAATTTCTGAATTAGTAGACCTGACTTTTAATGTTGTCCAAGGAGGTGCCTCTGTAGGCTTTATGGAAGATCTAACAGTTGAGCAGGCAAAAAGATTTTGGACTGAAGTACTGAACAAGGTCAAGCAGCAAAAAACAATATTGATTATTGCAAAAGATGCTTCTACGCATCGAATCGCAGGAACCGTTCAACTCCAAATCGACCTCCCCTCAAATCAAATACATCGTGCAGATGTAGCCAAAATGTTAGTCCATACTGACTTTCGAAGAATGGGCATTGCACAAAATTTACTTCAACACATTGAAAATATAGCCATTGATCTAAATAAGACACTATTGGTACTAGATACTGTAACCGATAGCCCGGCTTATATTATGTATCAAAAATGTGGCTGGACGAAAGTCGGCGATATCCCAAATTATGCGCTCTTCCCGAATGGAACATTGTGTAGCACGACATATTTCTACAAAAACTTAATTCTGCCAACAAAATAAAAGCCCCCAAATCGATTAATATTCATTTGGAGGCTTCTCTTAATTATTTGGGAGCTTCACATATGAATCTCCATATACTTATAGATCCTATTTATTTTTGTACCATATCGGTCCCGGTTTTTCGCCCATTTCTAACACCAATGTCGCTCCGGACATAATTTGTTCGTGTGTGATATAACTTGTTTCAAGAGGCTTACCATCAATCGTAATGGCTTGGATATAAATATTGGCTTTACTGACATGGTTAGCTTTCACGGTAAATTTCTTTCCATTGGACAACTTCAATTCAGCTTTTTCAAATAAAGGTGTACCAATTTCGTACTTTCCACTTATGGGATCTACAGGATAAAATCCCAATGCGCTGAATACATACCAAGCCGACATCTGCCCGCAGTCATCATTTCCACTTAATCCCGAAGGTGTATTCAAGTAAAGTTTGTTCATTACCTCGGCTGCATATTGCTGCGTTTTCCAAGGCTGTCCAACCGCATTAAATAAATAGAGTGCATGATGGCTCGGCTCGTTACCATGTGCATACTGCCCAATCATTCCTGTACTAAAAATTGGCAGCTTGCTGGTGTCGGAAGGATGAAATGTAAACATGCTATCTAGCTTCTGTCCAAAGCGCTCTTGCCCACCAACAAGTTTAATCAATCCAGGAATATCATGTTGTACAGACCAAAAATATTGCCATGCATTACTTTCACAGATATGTGCACTATATTCCTCCGCATCAAACGGGGTAATAAATTTACCATGGCTATCTCGAGGTTGCATAAATGAAGTAGCCGGATTATACACATTTTTATAATTTTGAGCTCTCGCAAAAAACGCTCCTGCAATATCTTTCCTTTCCATCTTATCGGCCATCATTGCGATACAATGATCGTCATAGGCATATTCAAGTGTTCGTGATAAGGACCAGTTTTCGGCATTGTATTCATCTTTTACGTCATAGGGCACATAGCCTAATTTTTTATAAAGACCTATACCCCGGTAATTATCAATATTAGCTGTGGCAACACAGGCTTCTAACGCTTTTGTTGCATCAAAATCACCAATTCCTTTTAAATATGCATCTACAATGACAGGAATGGCATGATTGCCAATCATCATATCCGTTTCACTCCCATAAATATTCCATACCGGTAGTCGGCCATGCTGTTCATAAAAGGCAATGAAGGACTTAATCATATCATTTACTCGACTAGGGTCTATATAGGTAAATAATGGATGCGAAGCTCTATAGGTGTCCCAAAGTGAGAACGTGCTATAATTGGTCCAACCTTCAGCCTGATGTACCTTCCGGTCCGCCCCCATGTAAGCACCATCAACATCACTGAAAATTGTCGGTGCCAACATCGAATGGTATAGTGCTGTATAGAATTTAACCTGTTCCTCTTTGTCTTTGGTCTCGATTGCTACCCGCCCCAATTCATGGTTCCAATTTTGTTCGGCCTCTTTTAAATAATAATCAAAATCATCATTTGGAACTTCTGCTTTTAAGTTCTTTGAAGCGCCTTCCATACTTACTCCCGAAAGGGCCGTACTTAAAGTCACTTGTTCTCCAGCTGCTGTCTTGAAATCAAAACGTGCTTTGAATGCTGTACCAATACGTTTTGCACTTTTTGCCGTTGTATCAGCACTGGATAATATTGCTGAACTATCGATATGAACGGCCATAAAAGGCTTAGAAAACCGAGTTTCAAAATAAACGCGTTGGCCTCTTGCCCAGCCCTCCGAAAAACGGTAACCACGGATAGTAACAGAATCAACCACTTCGATGTGTGAATCTGTTGTAGCATCCCAATTCATTGCTTTCTTTAAGTCTAAAAATACTGCAGACTCGGCTTTTGGAAACGTATAACGTTGAATACCGCAGCGTGCCGTTGCTGTCAGCTCTACATTTATATCGTAATCAGTAAGTTTTACCTGATAGTATCCGGCGTGAGCCTTTTCGTCTTTATGCGAAAATTTGGAATGTATACCTAAGGGAGCCGGGGCTTCATGATAAGGTAAGGTAACCGGCATATAAGATATGTCGTACAAGTCGCCGGCTCCGGTTCCACTTAAATGTGTATGGCTAAAACCAGCAATCGTACTGTCAGGATAAAAGTATCCGGAAATACGGTCCCAGCCAGGCAGTCCATTATCTGGACTAAGCTGTACCATTCCAAAAGGTGACTGTGCTCCAGGATATGTATTCCCCGTAAAATCCGTTCCGATAAAAGGATTTACATACCCAGCATAAGAAGTCTCATCGGAGTTTTTTAGTGAAGCGCAACCCATTAAGGACAAAAGGCCTGCACAGACCGCGTAATTAATATATTTCATCGTGTAGATCAGTTTTTCAATTTAGTTTGCCTAATTATCTATTTCCAGTAACGATTAGAATATCCTTGCTATTGACCAAAGTCTGATGGTTGATTTTAAATCCATTGAATGGTTTTCCATCGATAAAGATCTTTTTTATATAATCTCCGGCACCCTCTTTTTGACGTCTTATTGTCACTTTGTCGCCATTTGGATAATATTTTTTATCGAGTTGAATGGTCACTTTGTCGAATACAGGTGTTACAACAGTATAATCTGGTCTACCTGGACAAAAAGGATAGATGCCGATCATGTTCATTAACGCCCATGTGGACATTGTTCCCGTATCGTCATTTCCCGGTATACCCCCAGGGCTATTCGTAAAATGTTTTTCTAAAATTTCCTTAACCAGCTTTTGGGTACGCCATTCTTCTCCTTTGATTTCCGAAAACACATGTGGATACAGCATATCTGGTTCGTTGGTAACATCAAAATACCCTTTATCAAACGTTGCCTGCAGTCTATCCACAAATTTTTGCTTTCCGCCCATCAATTTCACCAAACCAGGTATATCAAATGGTATGGCAAAGCTATAGTTCCAAGCGTTACCTTCATGGAAACCATGATTTGGTTCAAAATTGGCGCCCATCAATGGGCTAAATGGACTTAAAAACTCGCCGTTAGGAAGAATAGGCCTGAAAGTCCCATACTCCGGAGAATAATAGTGTTTATACCCCTGTGCTCGCTTAGCAAAAAGCTGAGCATCTTTAGTTTTCCCCAATGAGGCGGCCAGTTGGGCTAGGTTCCAATCGGCAACATAATATTCAATGGCATGAGATACCGAATTATCGAATGAATCGCGCAGTGGAACATACCCATACTTCACATAGTCCGCATTGTCTGGTCTAATTTTATTTGTCGAATCCGTAGTCGTAGCCGATTTCAGAAACGCTTTGTAAGCTGTATTAACGTCAAAATCCCGAATGCCTTTCATCCATGCATCAACGATCACTGGAACTGCCGGATCGCCATCCATGGTATAGCTTTCTCGACTATACAACTCCCATTTGGGCATCCAACCGCTTTCCTTATAAATATCGATCATGGAACGTATCATACCCACCTGCTTATCAGGATAAACCAGTGACATTAGAGGCTGAACATTTCGGTACGTATCCCATAGCGAAAACACGGTGTAACGATTGTGATCTGCAACGAGCGTCTTCCGGGTTTCCATTGCCGGATATTCTCCATTTACATCCTGCAAGATATTTGGATGAATCATAGCATGATATAATGCCGTATAGAACACTGTTTTTTGGTCCTCTGTACCACCTTCGACCTGTATCTTTGACAATGCATTATTCCAAAGTGAAGCTGCGTGCTTTTGCGTTTTTTCAAAGCTAAAGTCTGCTTGCTCAGCGTCTAGATTTTTACGCGCATTTTCAACACTCACAAATGATACGGCCAGCTGTACTTCTAAGCTTTCATTTTCTTTGACGTCAAAACTAAAATACGCACCAAGATCATCGCCTGAAAGCTGATCGGTATAGCCCGTAAAAATTTTATATTTTCCGGCATCTTTATTCCAATCGTTTTCCCATTTTTCTCCGGCACGCTGGAATTTCCAATATCCTCTTTTTGACGGTTTTTTATTGACACGCATAACAAAGAAGATGGGATAAACAGCCTGATTGTTCGTGTAACAAAAAGAGCCCAGCAACTTAGACCCTTCTATTTCGGTGTCACTTACATAACGAACTGTTGCTCCCGTTTCATTTGTTAAACCTTCGCCTAGATTAAGTAGGATATTTGCCTGTCCTTTTGGAAAAGTAAATTTCGACACACCTACACGGGTTGTCGCTGAAACTTCTGTCTTGATACCGTATTTCTTTAATATATTGCTATAATATCCCGGATGGGCAACCTCTTGTGTATAGGTACTCCCATATTGATGATAATCAACCTCCAATTTCCCCGAAGTTGGCATCAACAACAGACTTCCCATATCTGGACATCCTACCCCACTTAAATTAACATGAGAAAAACCTGTAAAATAACTATTGCTATGTTCATAGGGAGTAGACCACCATCTTGCATCCTTATCAAATGCATTAAGTGATGATCCCATTACATTAAACGGAGAAACATTCATCAAGCCGTTGGGAACCTGAGCACCCGGATTAGTTGTTCCATAATTACTGGTACCAATAAACGGGTTGACATAGTCTGTAGGAAGCTTTTGGGCAGAAACGTTCTCCCAAAGAAATAATCCTAAAAGTAAAAAACGAATAGATTTGATCATATAATCTTGATAGACGACATTGTTAATTGCTTTCATTCAAGCAAACACCATAGGCCGCGCATTTTAGCGTGTACCTACAATACTACAGATAATCGCAAAGATTTACAAATCGTACTTGTCGTTATATCGATGATTTTACGTTTGTTAATAGGATTTAGCAAAACTATACATATTAAGCAAAGAGATTTATGATGGTCAATAACAACAAAAGCCTGAAGTGGGGAACTTCAGGCTTTTACTAACTAACCAATTATTAACCTAAATTATGAAACTACTGATATAACGTCATCAAAAACGAGTTTCTTATGTTAGGCCGAATGGTTTAACCAAATTTTAACAAATCATTGTTATTATTCAATGCGCATCAGGTTTGGCCCAGCAATAAATATATTTTTATTGATACAGTCCCCATTGCTTATTCGGTGTAGCGCCCATTTCTAAAACAAGCTCACCTCCTTTCAGAAGTTCCGAAGCATCAAAATAAAACGTATTAAGCGGTTTTCCATTTAATGTAGCACGTTGTATATACATATTTTTCTTATTTGCATTTTTCGCTTTGATAATAAATTGTTCACCTCTACCGTATTTACCGCCCAATTTAATCTTCACTTCCTCAAAGAGAGGGCTTCCAATTTCATAAATTGGCTTGACTCTTGTCCCGCCATCTATCTGAAATAAACCAATAGCATTCATAATATACCAAGCACTCATTTGCCCTTGGTCTTCATCTCCCAAATAAGCATTTGAAACCCCTTGGCCATAATAGCGTTCACCTATGGAGCGACTCCATTTTTGCGTCAACCAAGGCTTATTCAACCAATTAAAAATATAGGCAAAATGCATCGATTGCTGATTTCCCTGAACAACAGGATAATCCCAATATTGATCATTAGGACCATTGTAGCGCCATTTCTCACTTTCCGGAAATCCCCATTCCAATCGTTTTAAAAACACATCCTGTCCGATCATTTTAGCTAACCCAGGAATATCCTGTGGCACAAAAAAGGTCAGTTGCCATGCATTTCCTTCTACATAATGATGGTTAGCTCCCGATTTAAAAGGATCAAAATCTTTATACCATTCTCCTTTTGAATCCTTCATCCGGGCATAGCCACTACTGACATCTATCGCGTTTCTCCACCATTTTCCGCGATCATTAAAATAGTTGTACTCCTGCTCCTTTCCTAACGATTTTGCGAACTGCCCAACTGTCCAGTCGTCAAAACTATATTCCATTGAATTGGAAAACCGGCCCAAATCATAAGGAACGTACTTATATTTTAAATAGACATCCAAATCACGATTACCTGCAAAACCACCTTCAAATTTCAATGGACTTGTTGTCTGCATTTTTTTAACAGCTTCAAATGCCTTTTCAGTATCGTAGTCTCTAATCCCCATCTGGTATGCCCCAACAATTAACGGTATTTCATGTTCTGCAACCATGACGGGAATATACTCCATTCCAGCCGGTCCTTTCGCCAACCAGCCATTTGCGTCATACATCGCAAGTTGCGATCTGACCCATTTATTGGACCATTCCGGCGTAACCAAGTTCCAAAACTGATTTAAATTCCAAAAGGTATTCCAGAAAGCATCACAGCCTAAAGCGAGATCTCCTTTATGGGCTAAAGTCCGTATCACTTCATCCGAAGACCTCCATTGACCATTCACATCACTAAATGTATTTCGGCTTGCCAAAGTGCGATACATATTAGTATAGAATTTCTCTTTTTCAAAATAGTCTGAAGACTTTATCGCCAATCTACTTAAAAGTTCATCCCAAACTTTATGTTGATTTTCCACGACCCGATCAATCGACCATCCGAATGGCTCCGACAGTTCCGTTTTTAGATTCTCCTCCGCATTGGCTAAGCTCACATAAGAAATCCCTGTGCGCAGCTGTACAGCCTTATCTTTATGCACATCAAATTCCACGTACATTCCCGCAAATTGAGCGCTATCAGCAACCAAATCAGCCCGTTCAGTCAACCGATCGTTATGCCATGTGCCATAGTTTATGATAGGTTTATCAAACTCCATCACAAAGTATACGACATAATCCTGTTTTGCATCAGTGGACCAAACGTTTTCAGATAATTGATTACTGTATCCCACAACCTTATAGTCAGAAACCTTTTTCAGCGAGAAATCTTTAATTTTATAATCATATTCTCCATTAACCTTGAGATCAATCATGATACGTCCTGTATCCGACTTATGATAGGTATATTGTTGAAAACTCGAACGCGTACCAGCCGTCAATTTTACGTCGATATCGTGATCAAGGAGATGAACAGCATAATATCCCAATGGAGCCTTTTCGCTGGTTTTATCTATTGCTGATCGATATCCTGAATTTTTACTGTACTGATCTCCGACCCGAGTCTTCAATTGACCTGCTGTCGGAAATGTACCCAATCCAGCCATTGTCCATTCATGGATATGGCTAAAAGTACCAATAGATTCGATAGAAGGTTCATAACCTGCCTGCCAGCCAATATTTTGGTTATCTGGACTTATCTTTACCATGCCAAAAGGCATCCATGGTCCCGGGGCTATCATCCATCTGGAATGTGCTGCACCCATCATCGTGTTCACATAATCTGAAACTCCGCCTAGTCTTTTTGGGCCCCGCTTGATTGTTGAAGACTGTATTAATTGCCCATTACTATAAATTTCATACTTACTCCATATATCCTTAGCGACATAAGGCATTGGTATTTCCAATTTCGCTGCACCTTTTTCAAGTGTTTTCTCATAAATTTTCTTTCCATCTAAGACTACTTTCAACTGTTCATCATCTTTCAATTTCAAGAGATCAACCAGCATATTTTGGACGGGTTTCCCTGCATTTAAGATCTCAAATTCAGCTTGCTGTACATTTTTAACAATTACAGAACGATTGGCTATTAGCTTTACTTGCTGTGGCCCCAGCAGTTTAAAGGAATCAAATTCAACCCATCCTCCCTTTATGACAGTCATGGTAATCTGATTTCCGCCTTTCTTAATGAGATCAGCTGGTAATGGTATATTTATCGTAGAATTTCCAGATTTTAAAGGATTCTCTAACGGCTCACCATTTCCTGCCCCCCCCTCCACCTCAAAATTATAGGGCTTGCCATTGATTACGATCTGTAGTGTAGGTTTATTTTTAGGGTCACTATTGGCCAATTTAACCTGAAGTGTACACTGACCATTTTTTATACTATTGTTTAACACATAGTATAAATTCAAAAAATGTGTTCTCAGACCAGAGGTTCCTCCAGTCCCGCCCCATTCATTGGCCGGACCGGGCAATACATAGGGTAAATCCCTTGTTAAAGAAGATTGACCGATAATAAACGCATTGTCTTCATAACCGAAATCATGTTCCAAAAATTTCTTATATCCATTCGGGGACAAGGCAAATTCGCTGCTTGAACCGTCTGAATTTCCCAATTGCCATATTGTGTGCTCCTGGCCAACAACAGATTGAGCACACATGAACAACAGACCGGCGACAAAAGAAAGTGAGAAACGTAATTTCATAAGTATCAGATTTTATAATTTTTAATTACATCAGTTGCTTTCCTCATAAACTGCACAAAACAATTCACAAAACACATTACATTGTACATACATTAATAACTTACAAAAACGTTTAAAAGCAAAACTTTATGCACAATATTACTACAAAAAAAACAAATATCAAATGAAAAACAGCAAAATGTATATACATATAAAAAGAAAGAAATAAAATAAATTTATTGACACAAGTTAGCGAAAATGAAAGGTTCTGATTCTTAGAGAGGAAAGTTAGGTCAATTTGTAGTTTGCGCAATATCCACCGCATTTTCTAGTTTTCGGGGAAAAATTGCCTTTATTTAGAAAAGTGTTTCTACAGATTATTTATGATAAAAAAACTTAATAGAAGTTTTCTCATTGCAATATTTGCCTAGAGTCCATTATTTTAGGATTAAAACTTTGTCAAAACTCAAGTAAAGCAATAATTACTATTGGCTATTTGGATCTAATAAGTTATATTTATACAATTATTTGCTTTGAAACCTTAAAGATAAGAGTATTATCTTTTGTATTATCATTATAAACGATATTCTACCCATTTGTGTAGAAACTTATTTCATTGCTGGATAGAGATGCAATGTTTGAACAAGTTCAACTATAAACGTTGACAATGATTACGAGGTAAGGATAGGAAGGTAAAAAAAGTCTATTATTAGCGTATAAATTGAGATTACGTCCTTATTTTTGTAACTTGCACGCCAGGACAACATCGATTTTACGTGGTATTCAAAAGCGATTGCGGATCATCTTTGTATTTTACACTATGAAAATTAAGATTGAAGATTTTTTCAAGCCGGTACAAGTTAAAGACGACTTTAGCAAAGATGATTATGAGATTGTCGAAGCCTTTATAAATTTTGCCAAGTCCTTAAGCAGATTAACCTATCAGAGTATATATTTAATTGACTATTCAAAGAAAAGCTTTCTATTTGTGTCTGATAATCCAATCTTTCTGTGTGGAAGCACGCCTGGGGAAGTCATGCGAGAAGGGTATTATCACTATGTTAATAATGTACCTGAAAGTGATTTACATTTATTAAAAAAGATCAATGACGTTGGTTTTGACTTTTTTGGAAATTTAGATGCCGAAGATCGCTTAAAATACTCCATATCTTATGATTTTCATTTAAAACAACCGGGAAATAAGCCACTGTTAGTAAACCATAAACTAAAACCTCTGCTCCTGGATAAGTTTTCTAACCCCTGGATCGCCCTATGCTTAGTTTCTATGTCCTCACATGCTAACTCAGGAAACATTAGATTTAAATCTGATGAGGACGGAAAACAGTTTGAATATGACTTGGATAAAGATATTTGGGTAGAAACTCCGCGCATTAAATTGAAACCCCGTGAAAAGGACATTCTTCTTTTTTCCGCACAGGGTCTTACTATGGATCAAATAGCAGATCGACTTTATGTATCGATTGATACGGTAAAATTTCATAAAAAACAGATATTTTCAAAACTGAAAGTCAAAAGTATTACAGAGGCTACAGCATTAGCCATTGAACTATCTCTTTTTTAATCTTATTCATTATTTTTTGAACATAATTGCATTAGTTTTGACATCTCAACAAATTTTTGAATATCGGCATGATTTCCTATACTAAACTGGGAATATTTATTTTTTTCAATAAAAGTCTCCAGCCATTCCGATTTAATATAGATCGGTAATGTCTCAGAATATAGGTAGATGATTGGATCACCAAGTTGAAAAGATTCTATCTCCAATTTTCGAAGTGTATTGACCACTTTTCGATCACATTCAGCTATAACCAATCCACTACCAAGGCTGTACGGACCATAGAATGCGTCAAAAAGCATCTTTTTCAGAATATTAATGCGATTACCTATTATCTTTCCAGAAATTACGAAACGTCCAATGTGCCAAAAATTCTTTACATCTGGAATTAACAAACTTTCTGTCTCGATATCAAATAATTTTTGAATCGGCAAACTCGTTTCCTTATCCCAAAATGTAATTCTAATGGATGCCTGAATACAGTTATCAAGCTTACTTCGAAGCACATAATAAATGGAACGATCAAAAAAAATCTGATCCTCTCCTATCAATGACTCAAAGTCAAACGCATATTCCTCTTCGGAATAACTATCCAGTTTGTAATGCTGCTGAGTCGTTACTAAATAAAAATGAATAAGTTCAGGAAGTTCGTTTTTATTAAGCTTGGTAAAATAATAGTTTTCAGGCGTCCAGTTCATGCAAATGTTATTCGATATGCAATTATAAAAATAAAGACTTTTCGTTTAAATTCCCACAGAGACAAATTTACTACACAAAAGTGTAATGAAACGAATGTTTTTTTCAACTATATTAAGTTCAACCAATCATTGATAAATAATAGGAATCTGGAAAGAATTTTACAGGTTTAGATGTCGCTAAATTAAATACAATATGACTAACCATTCCCGATAATAAATACAAACCTAATGATAATTGCGGAGGAGAAGACGTCAGCGCGATTTTACCATATTCTGCCAAAAATTCCTCAAACCATTTCGTTTCCATTCCTTTTGTTTTTAAACTGTCAACAATAAATTTACCGACATTTAATTCAAATGTCTTGTGGGCCTTTTCCAATGAATGAAGATTAAGGCCTTCAGGAGGAAGAACCGTTAAAAATCCTGCCCAGCCCAAATTATAAGGATGTACTACCGGTATATTTCGTTTTGCCATATACTGGTCAAAGACAAAAGGAATATCAGAAGAAAAATCCAACGCATTAATGGCAACCTTATGATTAATATCGATATTATATAAATTATCTTGGTTAATAAATTCAGAAAACACTGTTATTTTGGCTTGCGGGTTAATTGAATGCAAACGTTCCTGCAAAGCAAATACTTTCTTAATACCAATATCCTTGTTTGTATAATTTTGTCTGTTTAAATTTGTCAATTCGACAACATCTCCATCGGCAATTGTCAAATTTTCGAAACCCATACGCAATAAGCACTCGGCAATGTAACTTCCTATTCCACAACCTCCTATTAACACCGGAAAGTCTTTGATATGTTGTTGATCCTCTTCTTTAATATGTATGTTATTTCGAATATACCTCAAATCCATATATAATCTCTCAATAATTTTGTATCACATAAAGATAGAATTATAATTTATATTATTATTAAAGAAATTGCTAAGTAAATTTCATAGTTGCGTAGTACAAATTAGCGGCGATTTTGCTTAATTTAGCCACCTATCTTTTGTTTTTATTTTGATTCAAAATGAATACCTTTAATAAAATCAACGTGTAAAAATGGATAATACAAGAATATATCGCATGTCATTTGCTGGTGTATACCCGCTTTATATACAAAAAGCCGAAAGAAAAGGACGCACAAAAGAAGAGGTTGACGAAATCATTTTCTGGTTAACCGGCTATAGTCCCATATCGCTACAGCAAGTAGTTGAAAATAAAACTGACTTTGAACATTTCTTTAAACAAGCACCAAGCTTAAACCCGAACGTTTCGAAGATCACGGGTGTAATCTGCGGCTATCGCATTGAAGATATTGAAGATCCGCTGGTTCAGAAAGTTCGCTATCTCGATAAATTAATTGATGAACTGGCCAAAGGGAAACCCATGGAAAAAATTTTAAGAAAGTAAGCCCTGCTACGATTCGTAAATAGCGCGTACTTATTATTCCAATGCATAGACGGCACCATCAGCGGAATTAAAATAAAGCCGATTTTCATCGATCCATATTGTTGAAAAGATACTTCCCATCTGCAGGTAGTCTGCAAACAGTCTTGTAATATCATCCTCATATTTTTGTTGCAGATCGGCGCGCAGCACATTTTCATCATTTATAAACAATTGCCTATTCTTTTTACTTGACTCCGTTTGAAAAATAGGCACAACCCCTCCGTTTTTTATATCCAATCTATAAATTACACCATCCAGCGTTCCAAAAAAGGCCTCATTACCTACGATAGTGGCACTGCTAAATGTATTTAAAGGCACTTTAGGTTCAACTATTTTCACGCCGTCCATTCTATTTAAAACAAGTATACTATAGGAATCCGACATGGTTACGACAAGCTTATCGTCAAAAATACTAGGAACACTCGTCCAGCTCCCCGGTTGATGGTATACCCAAAAGCCACTTCCATTCGCGGTATTAAGCGCATATACATTAAAGTCACGAGCACCAAAATAGACTGTACTGTCTGCGACTGCTGCATGGAACTGAATCTCGCCTTTTGGAAAATAACGTTCACCAACCGTTTTAAACTTCCAATGTAGGGTACCATCTTTTTTCAAACAATAAAAATAACCATCAAAACTACCAATGAAAACACGTTCTTGTGTCAGCGTTGGGGCTGCATGCACAATGCCCCCAGTCAGGAATTTCCAAACAAGTTTTCCCGATTTAGCATCTACGGCATAGACATGATGATCCCCAGATCCAAAATAAACTACACCATCTGCAACCGCAGGAGATGAGAGGAAATAGTCCCATATATCATAACTCTTTTCACCATCGGTTGAAAACTGCCATAATTTTCGACCTGTTTGGGCATCCAGGGCATACAAGTAGCCATCAGTGCTTAAAAAATACACTATTCCGCCATCAAGAGCAACAGTCGACCGAATTTCACCGGTAGTTTTATACTTCCAAAGTATATTACCGCTCGTTTTATTCAATGCGTAAAGATTACTGTCGCAAGACCCGACAAAAACGATATCCTTCCAAACGACGGGCGAAGAAAACAGCCTTCCCTCTGTTTTGAATTTCCATTTCAACGCGGGATTTAACCTAATGTTGGATTGTGCTGTATAATTTTGGCGATCTAGGTCTCTAGCCAGATGCTGCGCCCGTAATTGACAAAAACATCCCACTGCAATAAATAGGATAATAATTGGGCGCCAATCATATTTTAGTCCAAACATCGCTGTACTTCTATTCAGGTTATATTATTGATAGATAAGGTATTTTTCCCTAGTTTTTCTATAATTACTTAGGCCCGGCTCCCAGCTTTTTCGGATTTCTTCTTCCGAAACACCGGCTTCAATTTGCTTCCGAAATAAACCTACGCCGACGAGCTTTTCGATACTGCCAATCTGTTTCGAAAATGATTGATCAAAAAACTTATCTTTTTCCGGAGAATTCCGATAAAGCGCTATCATCCAGGATAGGTTTATTTTTTTGCTATCGACAAGCTGCTGCAGATCATATTTACGCAGGTCTATTCCATAACATTCTTCATTCATAAACAGAGGCGATTCACTCATCCCTTTTTTACTGACGGGGACAAATGAGAAATCATATGTACCCTTATAGATTGGGCTACCGATCACAACAAAGGGATAATCGGTGCCTCTACCATGATTTACTTTTACACCTTCAAAAAGACAGGTACTTGGATATAAGAGTATGCTTTGTTCCGTATTTAAATTGGGCGAAGGATTGACTGGTAGCTTATAAAGCATACTATGATCATAATCTGCTACAGGAATAATCTTCAATTTACACTTCTTTTTAGTATTCATCCAACCTTCTCCGTTGATCATCTGGGCAAATTCAGCAGTAGTCATCCCATGCGCAATAGGAACAGGGAATTGCCCAATACCCGACTTATACTCTTCCTCCAAAATAGGACCGTCAATTAGATAAGCATTGGGATTGGGCCTGTCTAAGATCAAGAGCTCCTTATCATTTTCGGCGCAAGCCTCCATAATATCCCGAAGGGTATTAATGTTGGTATAAAACCTCACCCCCATATCCTGCACATCATAAATAAACAGATCGATATCTTTTAGATCCTTCGCTGTTGGCTTTTTCTTATTCCCGTATAAAGAGACAATAGGAATTTTAGTTGTCGGATCGACTTCATCCCCCACTTCAGTTCCATTACTTGCATTCCCTCGAAATCCATGCTCAGGCCCAAAGATTCTCACAATCTGAACCCCGCGCGCAAGCAGACTATCAACAAGGTGCCGCCCTTTAATAACCGTAGATGGATTGCCCAATATCGCAATGCGTTTATTCATTAAATAAGGAAGGTAACGCTCGGTTCGTTCTGCTCCAGTTTGTATACGATCATTACAATAATTCAACGAGATCTGCGCAGTTGCATTTCTGAATAGGAATAGAATCAAGATAGAAATAAGCACTGGTTTCATATTCATTTGGTTTATACTATTAAAATATAGCCCCTGAGCATCAAGCTATTTATCCGATTGCAAAAACTAAACTAAGGATAAAGCTTTATTTTAGCAAATCATTTGTTAAAATTGATAAACAAGTTTTATCCAGCTACCTTTGGAATATTATTGGGAGCGTGATTTGCACATGAAACAATAGGTGACATTCAAAAGCTGTGGCATACTAAATTTTATACTAATAATTGATAATGGAAAAGCAGGTAAACGCGGGCGAATTTGTAGATCGTTTTATGACAGGTAGTTTGGAGCACCTTCGCTACCAACAATCGCCGATCAAGATATTTCAGCTCAGTGAAATCGCCCCTTACATTAAATTCCCTACTCCGCCTATTTTCTTGGGCTATAACCTCCTCGTCCATATAACTGAAGGTTATTTTAAACATCAGATCGGTGCCAAAGAATATGTCGTTCAGGCTCCAGCAATTCTTATCAGCAATTATGGTAATATTTCAACAATAAAGTCTGTCGATAAATCTTCGAAAGGGCATTGCGTCTTGATCAACGACAATGCGATGACGTCCATATTCAGGGAACAGGAGATTTTGAATATCTTTAACATCTCGCCCTTACTTAACTTAACTGCACAAGATAGTAGTGATCTTCAGGAGCTTTTTAGATTACTTTATAATGAACTACTTTCGGAATTCCCTTATCGAGAACTGTTTGAAAATTTGTTAAAATCGGCAATTTTAAAAATCATCAAACTTTCGTCCTCCAATCAAGCCCTCAATCGTCGGCAGGAAATTGCAATGATGTTCAAACAGCTTGTGCACAAAAACTTCAAAAAGCAAAAAAATATTTCATTCTACGCCGACAAACTTGCAGTATCTACAAACTACCTTAATCGCTGTGTATTTTCAGTATTTAAAAAATCTTCCAAAGAACTTATTCTAGAAGTACTGATTATGCACAGTCAATTTCTGCTGTTTGAATCCACTAAAAGCATTGCAGATATCTGTTATGAATTGGATTTTTCTGACCCGTCTTACTTCTCACGACTTTTCAAAAAAATAGTTGGCGTCTCTCCTACTTCTTATCGAAACAGAGCAACTTAAATTTTTAACATGCACGATTTGTCCTATCTTTTATACTGAAGTACACAAGAAAATCAAATTGATTGCAGTTATTTTTGTGTAAGTCATTGAAGCAAAAGAGAATTTCAGTTCGTTAGCACTCTTTATTCTCGATGTTTCAATTTACATTGTTCCATCATTTAATTACATATTTAAAGATGCTTAAGGTTTCAGAAGACAACAATATAACCCAGGATTTCGATTTGTTTATTGCAGATTTTAAAACTAGGCTGTCAAGCTTATTTAATAAGGAGTACGATTACAACTCGCTCAGTTTAACGCGTGGGCTTCCGCCTGAGTTTTTAAAAGAGATCATGAAAATGCAACCATTGTCGGTTGCTATCCCCGAACATCACGGTGGTCGTGGTCTTCATGTAAAAGAATGTTTGGGTGTACTGGCGGCAGCTTCTTATGAATCACTATCGTTATCGCTAATCTTCGGGATTAATATTGCACTATTTTTGGAACCTTTTGCCAAATACGGCAACACCTTACTTCAAGAGAGGGTATTCCATCAATTTTTGGAAAATCAGGCAATGGGAGGACTAATGATTACCGAACAGGGTTACGGCAGTGACGCACTCAATATGCGAACATCTTACGAACAAAGGGACGATAAGTACTATATAAAAGGCGAAAAACACTGGCAAGGTCTTACTGGAGCTGCAGACTTTTGGCTCGTGACGGCACGCAAGAAAAATGAAAATGGAGAACTGGTGCGGGATATAGATTTCTTTGTCACAGAGAACGCCGTCGAAGAACAAAAGATTGTTGTAACAAAGAAATACAATAGCCTTGGTCTCTATGCAATTCCTTATGGTGTCAACAACATTGATATCAATGTTCCCGCGGATCATAAACTAAATCCGGAAAGTACAGGAATTAAATTGATGTTAGATACCCTCCACCGCAGCAGATTACAGTTCCCAGGAATGGGCATGGGTTTTATAAAACGAATGTTGGATGAGGCCATGACACATTGTTCCGAACGCCGTGTAGCAGGTATTAGTTTAAATGAATTAGACGCTGTTAAATTTCAGTTGTCGCGCATACAGGCTGCATTTACCTTGTGTTCTGCAATGTGTTCATACAGTGTCTCGATCAGCTCTATCCATAATGACCTTTCAGCCTATGGTGTAGATGCCAATAGTTTGAAAGCATTTGTGACAGACTTAATGCATGAAGCCGCGCAAATATGTGTGCAATTATCCGGTGCAAATGGCTACAGGTTAGACCATGTTGCCGGTCGTGGCCTCATAGACAGTAGACCTTTTCAAATCTTTGAGGGATCAAATGAAATGCTATATTCTCAAGTTGCTGAAGCGATCGGTAAACTTATGCGCAAAACCAAAGAAAGCAACTTATTATCTTTCTTAAAAAAATATAGCTCAACTGAATTTGCAGCACCATTTTTCTCATCAATCTTGAATTTTGACTTTCCGCTACAGCCGAAACAACGTGAACTGGTTACACTTGGAAAGATAATCGCCCGCGTCATTTGTTTTCAGTATGTTTTACAAATTAACAATGCCGGGTTCAATGATAAGATGACTGAAATAACACGTCAACACGTAAGTATGGATATTTATATGTTGGTAGGCCAATTATCAAATAACAATAATGCCGAACCACTTATGAACTATGACGAGAACACGGATTGGATGAAGTTCACTTCTTAATCAGGAGAGATTACAGGAATCAAACTAGTCAGTAAGTTTCAATAAACGCAGGAGGCCACTTCCTATGAAGTGGCCTCCTGCGTTATATTGCTGAAATATCCCATTCCCACACACTATGATAGTGCCCTATCGACTCGGTATAGGCAATAAATTCTCGGTAAAACGGATGTGAACCTATTGTAGCACTATCTCCAATAACAACCAATTTCTTCTTAGCTCTAGTCATTGCCACATTCATCCGGCGAACATCAGACAAAAAACCAATCTGCTGTTCAGCGTTACTTCTGGTCAAACTGATATAAATAACATCCTTCTCTTGTCCCTGAAAACTGTCTATTGTCTGTATTTTAATCAAGTCATTAAAAGGTCGCAGCTCGTCTTCCCCTTCCAATACTTCCTTCAGGAAAGTAGCCTGTTTTCGATAAGGTGCAATCACCCCGATGCTCAGGCTTTCATTTAGGGTCGGGGAAGCTTTCCAAGCCCCAATATGGTCGTTTAGATGAGCTTTAATAAAATGAGCTTCGCCCATATTGAAGATTGCGCCGTCACTTTCCGTTTCTTCAAATCCCGCTCCTGCTGTATCAATAAATAACACCGGTTCAGTATCCACTGCTAAGCTCCACTGTGCCACGGTACTATCTGCTCTTAACGAACCATTATATAAGGCTACAGATGGGTAATGCATAATTTGTTCATTCATGCGATACTGCACATCTAGCAAAGAAACTAATTGTGGATTACGGTCTACCAATTTTTCAAATAATGTATGACTCAGGCCATGGTTAGATCCCTTACTCGATTTTACTGTTGGAGGTAATTGATTATGATCACCGGCCAAAATAAGCCGATGTGCCTTTAATATCGGGATCCAGCAAGCAGGCTCTAATGCTTGTGCGGCCTCATCAATAATGACTGTTTCATAGCTACGATTGCGGATAACCTCATGATTTGATCCAACCAAAGTTGCAGTGATTACCTGCGATTTATCCAAAACATCTGCACTGATAAAATCTTGAATTTTATCGACATCTTTTCTGATTCGATGGGCCTCATCAAACAATGCTTTTCTTTGCTCCCGCTCAGCCTTTCCAAAATTACGTTTATATTTTTGAGCCATCTCTGTATACGTCCGCACTTGTTTTTGAAGTGTTTTAATATCCCTATTTGCGGGATGTCGATCAATCTTTGCATCGAGTGTCAATTCTTGAAGATGCTCCGAAACCTTAACAGGATTACCTATTCTTGTTACTGTAATGCCAGCAGCGTCTAAACGTTCGGTTAGCAGATCAACGGCCGTATTGCTCGGGGCAACAACCAATACTTGCTTGTTGTATTGTTTTAGGAGTGCCTGCACGGCCTGAACCAATGTTGTTGTTTTCCCTGTCCCCGGCGGCCCATGCAAAAGAGCCACGGTACTTGCTTCCAATAGCTGTTGGATCGCTTTATTTTGCCCCATATTTAAGCTGGGATGCTCAAAGAATTCTCCAATAGAAGCAATCGGAATGACCTCTTCACCGATTAATCTTCTCACAAAGCTACCTTGCTTTGCATCACGGCTCAATTCCTTTCCTTTCTCCAATGCATTGAACATTTCCCGATAAGAATACTCATCAAATAACAAATCAACACCAAGCTTCCCTCTTCTGCTCCATTCTGGAAGTTCATCGACACGAAATGAAATTCGCATCCCGTCCCTATTGACCGAAGATATGATGCCCTCTATTCGATCTCGGTCGGGATCGTGATTTGAAAACAGACAAACTGGCATACCAAAGCGAAACTTATGTTCGACCTCATAATGATTTGTTCGGTTTAAGTTAACGGACAAATAGTCTCCTCTTCCAAGCTCCGTATCCGTTATCTGAATCGGAAACCAGGTGACACCTTGCATTCTTCGTTCATTCAAACTACTTTTCAACAACAAATTTTCATGTTGTAATTTATCAAATTGCTGCTCTTCTTGTAATAAAGTAATAAGCTCGTCGAAATAATTCATCGTGTCATATATATATTGCTCAGGCACAAAATAACTGTTTTTTCACGTATTTGGACCATTTGGTTTTTAATTTCATCTCATCCTTTTCCAAATTTTGTAAAGCAAATCGATATCCTTCTAAGGAAGCAATGGATCTAGCCGTAAATTCATTTTTTTTTGTTATAATTGAAAAACAGAGCGTTTTCTAATCGAAACATCCATAAATCAACAATTAGATGAGCGAAATATTCTTACACGATAGCGAACAGCAATGGACAGACTTAGGCGAAGGCGTTATGCGAAAGATACTCGTTTTTAATGATGAACTCATGCTCATGAAAGTTCGTTTTAAAAAAGGGGCCATCGGTGCACTTCATCAACACCCCCACACACAGATTTCTTATGTTAGTGCGGGAAAATTCCGATACCATATTGATGGTGTTGATCGCATCCTGACTGCAGGTGATTCTTGTATCATCTATTCACAATTGATCCATGGATGTGAATGTCTTGAGGAAGGTGAACTAATCGATTCCTTCACTCCTTATCGCGAAGACTTTGTTCAGTCGACCTAAAAAATATATTAATACGGTCTTGAAAAAATAATAATCATTTTGTTCTAACGTTAATGCAATAACATTCAAAAATATGATCTCACTTTTTTCACCTCATATTCGAGCAACATTTGCTGGTGTATGCCTGAGCATTGGTTTACTCGGTCTTTCACCATCTCTACAAGCGCAAGAAAAACCTCTTTTAATAGAGAAGATAAATCCGCAACTGTATCTTTACACGACCTTTAATACATTTGAAGGGACCAAATATGCAGCTAATGCCGTATACCTAATTACAAAAAAAGGCGTTATCCTCTTTGATACACCATGGGATTCCACCCAATATCAGCCCTTATTGGACAGTATCAAACAGAGACATAATTTACCCGTCATTGCCGTTTACGCGACACACTGGCACGAAGACCGGGCAGGTGGCTTTGCCTATTACAACCGCATTGGAATTCCAACTTACGCAACAAAAATGACGAACGACCTGCTAAAGGCAAATCACAAAGCCCAAGCCACTCATCTTGTTTCCACCAATAAAACCTACAGCGTTGGCGGACAATCTTTTGTTCTGAACTTTTTTGGTGCCGGACACTCCATGGACAATGTTGTTGTCTGGTTTCCCGAATATAAGATTCTAGACGGTGGTTGTTTTATAAAAAGCTCCGAAGCCCAAGACCTAGGATTTACGGCAGATGGGGATATAAAATCCTGGAAGCCATCCCTAGCGAGGTTATTGGCAAAATATCCCGACATTAATAGGGTTATTCCTGGGCATGATGCCTGGAAAGATAAAGGTCAGATAAAAAGAACCGAAGCTCTGCTTACTGGAGGACTCTAATACATTTTTCATACCCTCCAGTAAGCCAGTAAACTCTCTTGCTTTCAACGAGATAAAAAAAACCTTAAGATACCCAAAATAGAAAAATAGCGTTTTTAACTCGCGCGTATTTGTGTCATCAAAAAAACATCTGGATGACATGCAGTGAAAAAAAAAGAATAAAAATAAAAAAGGGACTTTGTTTATCCAAAAAAGTACTATCTTAGCGACACCAAATAAAGCAGGGGCATTAGCTCATTTGGCTAGAGCGCTTCGCTGGCAGTGAAGAGGTGATCAGTTCGAATCTGATATGCTCCACAAAAAAAGGGTACTTAGAAGTACCCTTTTTTTATTTTTAATTGACCAATTTTGACAACAAATTCTTATTTATAAGAGTTTACTGATTTAGAAATTTTCCAGGTTCCATTTTCTTTAACCAGTGTGATCAAATCTGTTTTAGCAAAACCATCAAATTGCATGGTAACTTTAGCAATGGCGTAATCAGGTAATTCTTCAACGATCTGTGTTGTAGTCCTGCAGTTCATCTTGATTCCTTTTTGTTTTTTCAAAAACTCAATCATCTCAAGACGGCTATGTTTCAAATCTTGTTTACCACAAATTTTTTGGTCAAAATCAGCGGTAAAAAGCTTGTCCAAATTAGCTACTTGACCTTCGGTCATTGCACCGACGTACTCATCGATGGCTAAATCAGCAGTAATTAAATTGCGTTCTTCTGGTTTAACTGAAGCCATTGAGCAAGTAGAGATTGCAATCATTGCCGCTGCTACAAATGTTTTTACTAAAGTTTTCATATCTTTTTCAATTTTATAATGTATTAGTATATTTTCTTATTTTATTGTCGCTTACGCTATAAATTTGTTGCGTACTTTTTTTATTTATTTTCTGATTCAAAGTTAAGACAACTCATATATTGATTTCATTACATTTAGATTAACATTACATTAAAATCGGTAAATGCTATTTTTTTTTAGGTGAATGAAATTTCCAATCAATTCGCTGTATAGCCAAAACGTGACAGAATGAATAAATTATTGGTTTGAATATTGTTATTCTGTCTATTTCCTATTAGATTGCATTCTTTCATGACACACTACAATAGCGTATATTTTTTTTATATTAAATGTTCTATTTTGATGGTTCTATTTGTACTTGGCGACACTGTATATGCACAACGTCCTGTCAATGAAATAGAAACCACCAAACATCTCGCCGATACAAGTAGACAACGGGACCTGATTGATATTGGAAAAGAAATATTAAATATCAAGCCCCCCCAAACAGTCGATAGTACAGGAAAGAAAATCTATTTTTCCTTTTTACCGTTTTCGACAAATGTTCCGGGAGGAGGGCACGCGTTAATTACAAGTACCACAGCAGGATTTTATTTAGGAGATCGTTCCGATACCTATATGTCCAAGATGACATTTACCCCTTACACAAATTTTGGTAAACGATTTGGCCTGCCAATACGTTCTTACATCTGGTTAAAAGAGAATACATGGGTGATCGATGGCGATATCCGACTACTAAAATACCCGCACGAAACTTGGGGAATTGGCAAAGAGCATCATGGCGATCAGCAGATTAATTTAGACTACACCTACTTTCGTTTATACCAACACGCATTAAAAAGAATTCATGGGGGACTTTTTATGGGAATCGGTTATGATTTAGATTATAGAATGAATATTAAGTCTACGAGCAACACCAAGCTCGAAGACTACACGTCCTACCCTTATGGAACAGATTTAAAAGACAATACCATGTCTTCAGGAGTAAGCTTCAATTTAATTTACGATACACGGGCCAATTCGATCAATACTTGGTCGGGTAACTATGCCAATTTACAGTTCCGTATAAATCCGACATTTTTAGGTAGTGATCAGAATTGGAAATCGCTATTTCTTGAAGTTAGACGATACCATAGGCTCACCCAAGACCGAAACCGACAAAATATGATTGCCATAAGGAGTTTCTTCTGGACCGTATTTAATAGTAAAGCACCCTATCTCGATCTTCCTAATTTGGGATGGGATCCATACAATAGTTCGGGAAGAGGCTTTCCAGTTAGCCGTTTTCGTGGCAAATCACTTTATTACTTAGAAACGGAATATCGTCGTGATATCACTCAAAACGGCTTATTTGGATTCGTAGCATTTATGAATTTTACGACATTAAATGGACCAAAGAATTCCATGTTCGAGGACTGGAACGTCGGCACTGGTGCAGGTGCGCGAATTAAGTTTAACAAAAACTCGGGCACCAACATCGGCATCGACTATGGTATCAGTAAGAACCACCGCGGTGTTAGACTCACCTTGGGTGAGGTATTTTAATTACTAACTCAAATGATAGCGCTGATTTTTAAACTCCATTGAAGCATAATACTGATATTTCCTATTATCCAAGGGATAATCCCAACAGCCCATACGGTGGTAGATTTCACCACCAAATCCTGTTTTGAAACGATAAAGACCATATAAAGGATGTGAAGGATCTGCCTGTGGTGATACCCCAAAAAAATCATATTCTGTACAACCTTTTTCTTTCGCAAGCTGCATCGCGCGCCATTGCAAAGCATAGGTCGCCATATAATTACGATTTTCGGAAGCAGAAGCTCCATATAGATAAGTCCCCCGATTTGCCGCAATCACCAAAAACATAGCGGCCAAAGGCTGGTTATCCACTTCAGCCACTAAAAGATAGACATCTGCGGGAGATAATGTATCACTTGCCCTTGCAGAAAGAACGATCTTAAAATAACTGATATCATGTAAGAAAAAGTTGTTTCGTAGAGCTGTCTGCCTATAAAGCTCATACCAAATCTCCAAACTTTCAAGTCCCAGCGAACGCACACGTACTCCTTTTCGCTCTGCTAAATTGATATTATATCTCGTCTTAGATTTCATATTTCCAAGCAACATATCCTCCCCCTTTCTAAGATCCATAAAAATCGTATTTGAAGGGAGTATGTCTGTATTGGCTTTATGAAAGTTCCAGTTTTCTGTATTAAAATTAAAACGCATTTCTTGAATACGTTTCTCCGGCACACCTAGCCAATTACCATGAAGATCATAACAATCATCCTCTTTAGCCCAATGTGATTCCCAGGATAGATCATAGCGTATCATTATACAATTTGGTGGCATATGGGAACGTAAACTCTCCGATAACTGTTCTAAAAAATAGCCCTGGTTTTCATCTGAAGGCTCAATCTCAGGTCCATAAGGTACATAGGCTATGCTATGTTCCTGATCTATGGCTTGCATAATAATTAATAGATCACCGATAAAATAGGTATCGTCTTCGACTCCTACATAGAGGTCAGATTGTTTGGATTTAAAATTAAATGCCTTGGATTGTACCCCCTGCATTTTTTTTACGGCAGACCAATAAGCCGTTTGTTGAATAATACCTGTTTTATAAAGTCCACTGATTTCTTTGTCACTAATGTCTGCTATCATGTTAATTTACTATTGAATAGGGATGTTTTTTAAAGGATAGTCACAAAATAACTCCAATTTTAACACCCAAAAACGGCAAACATAGCCAAAATGTTTGGTTAAGCGGACATGCATTTGTCACTTTGTTGTTAATTTCAAGAAATAGAGAAAAACAGCCCTTTAAAGTAGCTTTTTTACATTATTTAACGCTATAATATCCGTATCTGAATTGTTATTTTGGCCTAAAATTTAAGATATTTGTAGCTCAACAATTCAAACACGATGGACAATAAAGCGATCTCAAAAATTTTCAAATTATGTAGCCAATTGATGGAGCTTCACAACGAAAATCCTTTTCGAACAAAATCCATTGCAAGTGCTTCTTTTAAGTTAGACAAGCTACCTTTCCGTATTGAAGAGGCCAGTCTCGAAGAATTAAGTGCACAACCTGGAATAGGAAAAAGCACGGCTGAAAAAGCCAAAGAGGTCGCAGCCACAGGAACATTTAAAGAGCTTGAGGAGCTTATTGAGAACACACCGTCCGGTATTACTGAAATGTTAACTATTAAGGGCCTTGGCCCTAAAAAGATTCAAATTATCTGGAAAGAACTCGAGATTGAAAGTGTAGGCGAATTACTTTACGCCTGTAATGAAAACCGTCTTGTAGAGGCAAAAGGGTTTGGTCTTAAAACGCAGGAAGACATCAAAAAATCCATTGAGTTTTCTATTTCCAACAAAGGATGGTTTTTATATGCGAAAGCGCTTCCGCTGGCAGAAAAATTTTTCAACGAATTGAAATTGCATTTTCCTTCTTCCCTACTGTCCTATACTGGAGATTTCAGAAGAAAATGCGAGGTTTTGAGTACCGTAGATCTTTTAATATCAGAGAGTATAGATAACGTAGAGAAAGTCCTTGATGGATTTACTTTAGTGGAAAAAACAGAAAATTCCATAGAACTGACCGATGAATTGGGGTTTACTTTCAAAGTATTCAGTAGTAATATCAATGATTTTTATCGCGACCTAATTCTTAGTACAGGATCCACTGCACACCTCGACCTCCTGTTTAATATTCTACCAGATCTCCCTTCACTTTCCAGTGAGGAAGCAATTTACCGCAACTTAGGTTTAGATTATATTGAGCCCGAATTGCGGGAGGGACTGAATGAAATAGCGCAGGCCCAAAATCATACATTGCCAAAACTGATTCAATACAAAGATCTCAGGGGAACACTCCACAATCACTCCACCTATAGTGACGGCGTACATAGCCTCGAGCAAATGGCCGTACATTGTAAAGATGTACTGGGGCTTGAATATTTGGGTATATGCGATCACTCGCGAACTGCAGTCTATGCCAACGGTCTCTCCATTGAGCGATTGGAACAACAATGGAATGAAATTGCTATACTAAATGAAAAACTGGCCCCATTCAAGATTTTCAGGGGAATTGAATCCGATATTCTAGGTGACGGTTCATTAGACTATCCCGATGAGGTATTGGCTAAGTTTGACTTCGTTGTTGCCTCTGTCCACTCCAATCTGAAAATGGACGAAGACAAAGCGACAACAAGACTAATCAAAGCGATCGAAAATCCGTATACAACAATCTTAGGCCATCCAACAGGAAGACTATTATTAAGTAGAGCCGGATATCCGTTAGATTTTAAACGAGTCATCGATGCTTGTGCGGCAAATGGCGTTGTCATTGAGATAAATGCAAATCCTTTACGATTAGATCTGGATTGGAGATGGCACCGTTATGCAGTGGAAAAAGGAGTTTTACTTTCCATCAATCCCGATGCCCATCGTACCGAGGGATTACACGATATGCAATATGGTGTATTGGTGGCGCAAAAGGGTGGTCTGCAAGCAAGTAACTGTTTGAATGCATACGCGCTAGATGCTATAACGAACTATTTTAATAAGAAATAAGAAGGCAAGGGAATGTCGAGTAAAACAAATGCTGTTCGCCTGTTGGACACAGCAAAAATAACGTATGAACTCAGAGCATATGAGGTTGACGAACAGGACGTCAGTGCTGCGCATGTCGCCGAAACCCTAGGTTTGTCGCCCGAGACCCTTTATAAAACCTTGGTATTAAAAGGTAACAAAGATCCATATATTGTCGCCGTAGTTCCCGGAAATGCACAACTCGACCTAAAAAAAATAGCGAAGGCCTCTGGGAATAAAAACTGCGAAATGCTCCCAATGAAAGACCTTTTAATGGTGACCGGCTATATTCGCGGTGGCTGTTCACCTATTGGCATGAAAAAACAGTTCCCAACCTTTATTGAAGAGGCCGCACAATTGGAGACAGCGATTTCGGTAAGCGCGGGAAAAAAGGGGCTTCAGATTATTTTAGCCCCAACAGACCTGGCGACGATCACAGATGCCCATTGGTCGGATCTTATCGACATCTAAATTACCTTTTACGCCCATATAATAAAATGCGCTTGAAAGGATATATCGCTGGAAATTTAGTAAATTGCTTTTTGATGCGTGTTTTAAATTCAGTTACAAATATAGACTTCTTATCTTCCTCCAACTGTTCCATGTAAGGGATCAAAGCAGACCCAGCGATAAAATTGTAAAGCATATCTGCATTAGCAGCAACGAGCGGATATACACGAAGAGAAAGGTTTAATTGATCCAGGCCATTATCAAATAACAATTGCGCATAAGTATCAATATCCAATACCGAAGAAGGTCTATTCCAGCCCCTTAAATAGGATCGATAGGGTTCTTCCGTCGCCAATTCAAATAAAATTTTATTGAGTATGTTTTCGGGCTGATAAGGCATTTGTATCGCCAATTGCCCACCAACATTAAGCTTAGAAATAATTTGAGGAAAAAGAACCTGATGATCTTCCAGCCATTGTAAAGCAGCATTACTGAATATAAGATCCCAGGTTTTTGGCTCTGCAAGGAAGGTCTCGACGGAACTTTGCCTAAATTTCAGACGTTCCGTTTCCAACTGATGGCTTTTGGAAAGCATTTCCGCAGAAGAATCTATCCCAAGAAAGGTCGCTTGAGAGAATTTTTCGCTTAAGATAGCTGTCTGTTCACCTGTACCGCAACCTAAATCGACGGCATGTTCCATTTTATCGGTAGTAATTAGTTCAGATAAATCATAAAATGGTTTAAAACGGACATCTTTAAATTGATTGTATATATCTGGATTCCAAGGCATATATTTATTAATTAACACCCGTATAGGGCAATACTACATTTTCTATTTAAACAAGGTAAGAATTTCTGCGGGTTCAACTTTTCCAAAATATGTCGTCAAATCAATTGATTTCAGTAAGGTATCAATCTCTCCTACTTCATGCTTTTCACCAATCAATAAATTTTCAAGTTCATGAATTGATCGGGATGCAAAAAAATCACCGAAAATTTTAGCCCTTTCAATATAGCCTTTATGTACATCCAAATGCAACTCGATGAATCCTGCAGGGATCTTAATTGCTTTTTTAAAGTTATAATTTGGTGAAAAACCGAAGTTCCAATCCCATGTTTCATACTTCTCTTCAACCAATTTTTCTATATTTTTAATATCCAAAGCGGTAAACTCAATCATTTTGGCTGTCGGATTCTCAAATTTTATTTCTTCAATCAACAATTCCTTAAAATCTCCAGTCGTAAAACCAGCAGGTAGATATTCAATTAAGTTTGTGACACGTGCGCGATTCGATTTTACCGCCTTATCTACAAACTTCAATGGATTGACCTTTAAAGCATCGCTTAATACCTGCATCTGCGAATCAATCAATATCGTACCATGTTGGATCATCTTCCCATTTTTTGCAAGCTTGGCATTTCCACTAAACTTCTTCCCATCTACCAGGAGGTCATTTCTTCCTTCTAATTTTGCAGGGATATCTAATTTGTTCAAAATAGTTACAATCGGCTTTGTAAAGGTTGAAAAATCCATAAAATCATGATCTCCCAATAAGGTATGAAAAGAAAAATTTAAGTTCCCAGCATCATGATAAACGGCACCACCCCCAGACATTCGTCGCACGACCTTAATCTGATGCTCGTTGACATAATCAAGATTGATTTCGGCCAGGGTATTCTGAAATTTACCCACGATAATTGAAGGGTCATTTACATAGAGTAAAAAAATATCCTCTTTAGGAAATTTACCCAATAAATATTCCTCTGAAGCGATGTTAAAATAGGCGTTGTGGGATGGAGAATCGATAATCAGCATATTTTTCTTTTTTCAAAAATAACAAGAATTTAATCCATGTAATTCATTTCAAATTCATAATTACTGAAAATCGCCATTACAATACTCCATCGGATTTCTACAACACAGTCTTCCTAAAGTCAACTCTCATCAACCTCGTTCCCTGAAAGCAACCCTCTCCGCTATTTTTTTTATAATAAGCGCCGAAAAATCCTCTTTTACAATTTCTTCCGTCTGGCATAATGCCCCCGGACTAAATACATTGATTTCCATAATACGATCTCCCACCACATCCAAACCGACAAAATACATTCCGTCTTGAACTAATTTATCTCGGATCTTATCGACCATAACCAATAACTCCGGTGAAATAATGGCTGCTTGGGTCTTTGCGCCTTGATGCACATTGCTCCGAATCTCGTCCCCTTGTTGTACACGATGAACAGCAGCATATTTACCATTGATCGAAATAGGTTCTCCATTTAATAAAAAGAATCTGATATCACCGCGGGAAGCTTCCGGAAGATATTCCTGGCCAATCACATAACCATCCCGGGCAATAGCCTCTACCGTTTGCTTGAGGTTTTGCTGATTATCTTTATTGATTAAAAACACGTTTTTACCGCCGGAGCCCTTCAAGGGTTTTAAAATAATAAGTTTATTCTGTTGTTCAAAAAACTCAATGACATCGGTATAATTTCGGGTTACAATTGTTTTCGGTCGAATAGATTCATCAAATCCCTCAAGATACAACTTATTACTAGCCCGACTAAGGCTATCTGGATCATTGATAACCCATACACCTTTTTCTTTTAGGAGAGCGGCAAATTGTAGGGCCGATGCTGCAGCCCAAGGTCGGTTAACCATATCCAGGACTGGGTCAAATCGTAGCCAGACCACATCCATATCTTCCAAAATCATTCTAGTTTTCTCCGTTGTGCGCAATACCTCCATGAGTTGATTAGCAGAAGTAAGCATCTGATCAGGAAGTACTTTTCGTACATGGGCGGCAATATAGGCTGACTCATAGTAGAAATCGGCCAAGCCAATATAATAAATTTCATGCCCCATTTGATGGGCCTTCAACGCCAAAAGGGTTGTCGTGAAACGAGCAGTTTCTTTATGGGTTTGGTTGATCACGAATGCTATCTTCATATAAAATATCTGATTACTGAATCATTTGAAATATTCCATTACTTTTTTTGAGATGTAACAAGGCATCCTTGTATGGATCCATTAGATACCTTGGGATTAGGGTCGGGGCTTTCAATACCCCCTTTAACATAAGTTCTTCTACGATTGGTATATAATCTTCGCGGATTTTACCCATCGTCAATAGGGATAGATCTCGTCCACTCTTGATATAATTGGTCAATTCGATTAAACCACTCAAGTATAATGCATCTTTGGTAAGCCCGCCACTTCGATAGACCCTCATCGTCATTTGAAAAGCTGTTTCTGGCAAAAATTGATACTTGTCTACCAAGACGGAAAATGTATCAATAAATGAACCGCCTTGCTGCATCTGATGGACAGCGATAACTCGGCCTGCCAGAATACGTAGTCTATTATTTGTCAGGCCCCCTACCAAATATTCAGCAAGTACGGCGAGGCCTTCCTGAAGTTTTTCATAACCGGGAACTCCTAATCGAAAGAGACTGAACGGCTGTTGCTTGCCGTTATAGTACGTAACGATATGTGTACCGACCTCATGTTGAATCAGTGCCTTGACCCTATTCCGCGGCAAACTATACTGCTTACTTATATTGAGTACACCTTGATTGACCATCACACCATAAATATCATCCCGTAGCCTCACTGTGGTGCCAAAGCTTGGATCTTGGTTTTTCAGATAATCGAATTCTTCCTGGGCAAGCTTGGCAAATTCCTCGGCATAGACAATGTCCTCTTCTTTCGTTCTCACTTCTCGATCCGTTGTTGTAATTGTCAAAATTGCTTGTGCCTTTTCTAGTAATTTTTCATTGACAGTACCAAAGACCTGCATGCTGCCCAACAAAAATCCTTCTTTTCCCCGCTCACTCAGCATGGTCATCATCTGATCAAGCTCCTTGCGTTTATCACGAAACAAATAAGCAATGGAAGGATCAAATAAATCTTCGATATGCAAGTTATAGAGGTTTCTCTTGATAATATCTGGATCAATGGGCATGGGTCTATATCGAAAAACAGGGGTTTTTCGGTAATTTCCTTTCTTGAATTGCTGCCAGGCATCATACGAATTTGTTGGCGTAACCAATAATAAAAAATCAAATCGTTGGCTTTCCCGCGCTAATTTCTGATCAATCTCCCAAGCTAAAGGAAGCATCTTTTTAGGCTGGCTTATTTTAAATGCCGTAGGTTTAGATAAGGTATGTATGCGAATGAATTCAAAGAATGTTTTCGACAGACTCCTGGATATGGCCTCACGGAAATGACGCAGATCAATCGGTAAAATTTGCTGATTTATCCCTAAAAGGTATTTCGGTTTTATCTCCAGCCCCATATAAAATATATTGGTGTTCAGGTTATCCAACTGTACGCTCGAAGGAGATAAACTTTGCGTTGCATTTGTTTTGGAATCTGTCAGTATTTCCACGTTGGAAATCGATTCTTCTGTGAGCAGTTGCTTGCCTAGATACTGAGCGATAGCCTGTACATTTTTCCGCGCAATATGAATTTGGATATCTTCCTCCTGTGCCGGATCTGCGGCCCAAGCTTCAATAATCAAACAAGCACCAAACTCTTCGACAAGTTGATTGAGGATTGGAGCGATCCATTCAGAAACATTCATCTGCGGATCTCTTACCCTAAAATAAGCTGGTTCTGATTTAACCAACTCTGCCAGCATAGGGTCTTGACTGAAAAACTGTCTGTATAAAAACAGATAAGGAACAACTTGATTAAAGACCAGTTTGTTTTTTGGGGGAATCTGTACGTGGAAAACCTCCTTATTTTTGATCATTTTTAAAATGCCAGCAAGTTGTTTCGCATTATCTTTCATAGGCAAAATAATTTTCCAGTGTTCCAATGCTGTGCAAGAGAAGTTGCTTATACTCCTGAAGCTTTTGCGGAAATACTTCTCCGGTCCATTCGTCCATGAAGTCTTTCCGAAATTCGATAGAAAAAATACAGCCCTTATCGGCAAACTTATCATTCAAATACGCAGAAAGGAATCCGCCTTTAAATTTCACATTCTCGCGTACGTCGTAAACTTGTCCATCTTTTCCAGTCTTTAGTACTTCCAATACCTGATCAGTCAGCATTCGCCATTTTTCGTGATTATGTTGTGTCCCAATGTTGATTTGAGGATCGGTGGCATTATTCACACTAGTTTGAGGTCCCCCGCGACGCATATTATAACTATGAATATCATACACGATAAAATAGCCATAACGATCAATCGTACGCTGGATCGCTTGGCTTATTTCCTCATACATGCTATCATAGGCAGCATACAGCTGATCTTTTAGTTCATTGGGTAGATCTGTTCGCCATACCTGTATCCCCCAAGATTGCTCAGGCAAAAGATAAATAGCATCTTCTCGTTTTCGATTAAGATCCAATTGAAACCTGGAAGTTCCAGATACAAATCGATTACAAGGTAATTCCGCCAAAATAGCTGTATAAGGATCCTCTTCGCGTAATCGTTCCTCTTCTGCAATATTCATGTAGGGCATCAAATGCGCATCGACCTGATGGCCATCATGAATGGCAAAAGCCCAAAATGGGCTATCGTCATTTTCAAATTGATAGCGATATGTTAAAGACATGTACCTTTTTTTTTTAAACAGTTTGCGTCAAATAGACAGCATGGATTGCTGCCCCTTTTGCTTAGATAAACGCTTATGAGCAATAAAAGGTTTGAAAATTAAATGGATTGTCTTGCAGAATTAGAGGCTCCCCTTCTTGTCCGAAAAGCAGCTGTTAAAAATCGTTAAACAGCCAACGGATTCAGCACATTGGCATCTTTCTTGAATATTGTTCAATAGTTTCATAAATTTAGGTTAATAATTTAGTTAGTTTATAAAAAACCTGTTAGTCCCCGCTAACAGGTTTTTTATTTCCCCTAAAAAGAAAACAAAATAAATAGTAGTACACTTTATTGAAATTCAACAGTAAATAGTCAAAAAATGTTAAAAATTAAAAAAATACACAATCAGCTGAAACATTTTTTGAACTTACTACGTTATATAGGTACTTTTCATAAATTTAGGTTAATAATTGGTTAGGAAAACTCCTGTTGCTCCCCGCTTCAGGAGTTTTTGTTTATCAACACGTTAAGACAAATACAAAACAAAAGAAATCATTGAGAGCATCAGTTTTTGAAAACTGTACAACGAGTTTTTTTAGTCTACGCTGTTTTGATCTCTCAACTAAACTTCAAAAAAATCGAATTTCAGGCAGAAATTTTAATAACAAAAAAATGACAATATGTTCATGCTAAGAAAATAAGTTTTGGCATAGGTATTGCACTGTTTTAAGCATTCATAAATTTAGGTTAATAATTGGTTAGTTAAAAACACTTGAAGTTCCCCGCTTCAAGTGTTTTTTTTTATAGTGTTGCGGCAAAAGCAAATTAGAATTTAGCCTCTTACGGTTAATTCCCGGCTTCTACCAACTGTTTTAATGCAATTTCATATGCTCTCGATGAAATATGAGTCTTTTCAGAAGAAACCGATCTAATTTTCTTTAGTGCTTCAAAAATTACGCTGGAAACATCCGAAAAAATTGCATCATCACTGATTTCGATATTCCGTTGCATTAAATAAGCAAATACTCTCGCCATACCACAATTGGCAATAAAGTCTGGTATAACCGCAACATGCTGATCTGCGAATTCCATCACAGGACCATAAAATATCTCCTGATCTGCAAATGGTACATTGGCACCTGACGCGATCACCTCAAGCCCATGATTTATCAGCTGTTGGATCTGATCTTTTGACACTAAACGGGAGGCCGCAGCAGGCACAAAAATATCTGTTTCCAGACTCCATATTTCTTTCTGTATCTGATCGAAAGAAATCAAATCCGGAGAACAAAGCTCATTGCCTTTGCGTTCTAAAAGCAAACGGGTAATATCTTCCTCTCCAAATCCTTCCGGATTGATAAGTCCGCCGACGCGATCAATTATACCAACTATTTTTACACCAAGTTTAGACAGATAAAATGCCGCTGCGGCAGCAACATTACCCCAACCTTGAATTACCGCTCGCTTCCCAAAGCAATTTTCACCAAAAAGTTGATAATAATGACGAATTGACTCTGACACCCCATAACCCGTGATCATATCTGCCACTTTGTACTTACGCTTCAGATCCGGACTGTAGGAACTATCCTCCAATACTTTGGAGACCCCATAACGCAATTGCCCAATTTGATGAATACGGTTGCTTTCATTCACCTTAAAGTGACCATTCAAAATCCCTTCTTGAGGGTGCCATAGTCCATATTCTTCCGTTAACGGAATGACATCATGAATTTCATCGATATTCAGATCTCCACCGGTTCCATAGTAGTTTTTCAATAGCGGTGTGACAACTTTAAACCAACGTTCCAACACTTCATTTTTCCTTGGGTCGTGTGGATCGAAATCAATTCCAGATTTTGCGCCCCCTATTGCAGGTCCAGATACCGTAAATTTGACCTCCATTGTTTTTGCCAAAGATTCTACCTCATGCCTGTCCAATCCAGCCCGCATTCGGGTACCTCCGCCGGCGGCACCTCCACGTAAGGAATTAATAACAATCCATCCCCTGGCATCAGTTTCACTATCTTTCCATTCGAAAACAATTTCAGGGCTTTTATGCTCAAAAGCGCCCAATAATTCCTTCATCCCTTCCATACTGCTATAAGTTTCCTCGGCGTTCTTGTTCACGTTCAATTGCTTCAAAAAGAGCCTTAAAATTTCCTGCGCCAAAACTTTGTGCCCCCTTACGTTGGATGATTTCATAAAATAAAGTTGGTCTATCCTCTACCGGTTTTGTAAAAATTTGTAGCAAATAACCTTCTTCATCACGATCAACTAGAATGCCCAGTTCTTGGATGATCCGTATCTCTTCATCAATTTTTCCAACTCGCTCGGGCAACATATCGTAGTATGCTTCGGGAGGAGCACCCAAAAATTCTACTCCCCTTGCTTTAAGTTCCCGCACGGTTGCCACAATATCTTTGGTTGCCAGAGCCGCATGTTGTACACCTTCACCCTCATAAAACTCAAGGTATTCTTCTATCTGCGATTTTTTCTTTCCTTCGGCAGGCTCATTGATCGGAAACTTCACAAAGCCATTTCCGTTGCTCATCACTTTACTCATCAAAGCAGAATATTCTGTATTAATCTGCTTGTCATCAAAAGATAAAATATTGACAAAGCCCATTACATCCTGATACCATTTTACGGTTTCATTCATCTTATTCCATCCGACATTACCTACGCAATGATCAACATAAAGCAGTCCGGTTTCCGTTGGATTGTAATCGCTTTCCCATTTTTCATATCCTGGCATAAATGGACCAGAATAATTGCGGCGTTCAACAAACATGTGAACTGTTTCGCCATAGGTATAAATGCCTGCTGTCCAAACTTCTCCATTTTCATCCTTCAGAAGTTGTGGTTCCTGATAGACTTTCGCTCCCCTATTTGTTGTTTCTTCAAATGATTTTCGTGCATCATCGACCCAAAGAGCCAATATTTTGACACCATCACCATGTTTTTTAACATGCGCTGTTATAGGATGGTCAGATTTCAATGCCGTGGTAAGCACTAAACGTATTTTATTTTGTTTTAACACGTAGGATACACGGTCTCGAACACCTGTCTCCGGTCCGGCATAGGCATCCGACTGGAAACCAAAAGCTGTTTTGTAATAATGTGCAGCCTGTTTGGCATTGCCAACATAAAATTCAATATAATCTGTGCCATTAATCGGTAGAAAATCTTGCGCTTGGGCAATCTTTTCTGCAAATGTATTTGCCATAATTTATATAAAGGTTATTCGTTTATTTTTCCTAACTCATCCAAGATTTATAATAATCTGAATCTTCTATATCGAGTGCTTCTTGGGTCAACATCAGTGGTCGAAAAGGATCGATCATCACGGCCAACTCCTCGGTTTTCACTTGCCCAATGCTTTTTTCCACCGTCCCTGGATGAGGTCCATGTGGTATACCACCTGGATGTAACGTTATCTGTCCCCTTTCCACAGATTTTCGACTCATAAAATCGCCATCCACATAATATAGGACTTCATCTGAATCTACATTACTATGGTTATATGGTGCTGGAATCGAATGCGGATGGTAATCATACATACGAGGGCAAAAACTGCATAATACGAAATTGTCTGTTTCAAAGGTCTGGTGAACGGGTGGCGGTTGATGCAATTTGCCTGTTATCGGCATGAAATCATGAATCGAAAATGCCCATGGAAAATGATAGCCATCCCAGCCAACAAAATCAAATGGATGGCTCCCATAAACATACGGATAAATCATCCCTTGTTTCTTGATCTTCACTTCAAAGTCACCCAGTTCATCAAAAGTTTCCAAATTTTGAGGTACCCGAATGTCCCGCTCAAAAAAGGGCGCATGTTCCATCAATTGACCAAATTCATTGCGATAACGTTTGGGCGTACGTACAGGAGAAAATGATTCAACAATAAACAGCCGATTATCTTCCTGTTCAAATTCCATTTGATAAATCGTTCCTCGGGGGATTACCAAATAATCTCCATACTTGAAGGAGATACTCCCATATCCAGTCCTGAGTTTTCCCATCCCCTGATGGATGAAGACAATCTCATCTGCCTGGCTATTTTTATAAAAATAGTCATCCATCGACCGACGGGGAGCGGCTAAGGATATATGTAAGTCCTGATTAACCAACACAGGGGTCCTGCTTTCGAGGTAGTCATCTTTTGCCTGTACCTGAAATCCCTTTAGACTGGTATGTTTAAGATGTTTGTCGCGGGCAATCCGGGGAGACACATCATAAGGTTCGCTGATTTGTTTAACGAGTGTGGGTGGATGACAATGGTACACTAAGGAATAAAGACTGGAAAAACCATGTGTGGATACTAATTCCTCGGCATAAAGCGTGTTATCGGGCTTTCTAAAAACAGTATGTCGCTGCATTGGAATTTGCCCTTGTTTAACATAAAATGGCATAATTCTACGATTTAAACGGTTATAAAATCAAATGAATATCCAAATTGCCAATAGAACTATCGACAAGTAGTAAGAGAGAAGATTAGTATTGTGCAAAAACGATATCAGCTATGATTGCTTTATTAAAAGCAACATAGGGCATGGAGGACGCAAAGCGATGTACACCACGATTGATCATTTTTTATAGTTTATAATGCTTTAATAAAGGTAAGAATATTTTTCTGTTTTCAAGAGAAGAAATATTTTTTTCAAATCTTATACAATATATTTGTGTCGAATGCTAACAACATTGAATAACCAAATAGAACACTTCATATATGAGAATTGTCACTAGCACTAAAAATGGTCAACAAGAATTGGGCATTGTTATAGACGACCGCTTTTATAGTTGCTCAGTCATCGATCAAAACCTTCCCACAACGATGTCGGACTTCCTCAAAGGTGGCGAAGATACCATGAATCAGCTACAAATCCTTGAAACAGCTTTGCGCCGCGGCGCTATAAACAGGCCCTATCATCTACTAGATGACATCCAACTCATCGCACCCGTGCCGCAGCCAGCATCTTTTCGTGATGCTTACGCATTTCGACAGCATGTCGCAACCTCGAGAAGAAACCGCGGGCTGGATATGATCCCTGAATTTGATGAATTTCCTGTTTTCTATTTCTCCAACCATCAGTCCATACAAGGACCTGGCCCCGTTCGATGCATGCCCCTGCATTTAAATCAACTGGATTTTGAACTAGAAATTGCAATAGTCATCAATAAACCGGGAATAAATATTCCCGCTGCGCAGGCGGATGAGTATATTGCAGGCTATATGATTATGAATGATTTTAGTGCCAGAAAACTTCAAATGGAGGAAATGAAATTGAGTTTGGGCCCTGCCAAGGGCAAAGATTTTGCAACAGCAATTGGACCTTACTTGGTGACTAAGGATGAATTGGAACCTTATAAAGTTCAACCTGCAGCAGGACATACTGGCGACTGTTATGCGCTCAATATGACTTGTAAAGTAAACGGCACGCAAGTCTCAGCGGGCAATTTTGCGAGCATGCACTGGACTTTTGCAGAAATTATTGAGCGGGTTTCCTATGGTGTACAACTTTACCCCGGTGATACAATCGGCTCTGGAACAGTCGGAACAGGTTGCTTTCTTGAGCTCAATGGTACCGCACGCATAGCGGATCCTAATCATAAAGACCAGTGGCTCAACCTTGGCGATGAGATTGAACTCGAAATCACGGCGCTCGGAAAACTTTCCAATTCTATTGTATTATACCACTCATAAATATACGGATATGACCTCTTCCTTTGAAACCATCACCTTTGAATCTGTTAAAGACAAAGCGATTATAGATAATTTAATTAAATACGCTGTTGCACCGCGGCCAATTTGTTTTGCAAGCACGATCGATAGCAATGGAAACATAAATTTAAGCCCCTTCAGCTATTTCAACCTGATGTCCCATCAGCCGCCCATCTGTGTTTTCTCTCCATTGCGAAGGATGCGTGATGGTAGTACCAAACATACATTGGATAATATCCAGGAGGTTAATGAAGTTGTCATCAATATCGTTAACTACGCTATGGTCCAGCAACAATCCCTTGCCAGCACCGAATATGCCAAGGAAATAAATGAATTTGATAAGTCGGGTTTTACGCCTATCGCCTCTATTCAAGTGGCGCCGCCCCGTGTAGCCGAATCCCCAGTCCAGCTGGAATGCCGGGTCAGAGAAGTTGTCGCATTAAGCGATGAGCCAGGAGCTGGCAATCTCGTTGTCGCCGAGATCCTCTATATGCATGTTCATAAACACTTATTGGGCGAGAACAATACCATTCAACAAAAAGATTTGGATTTGGTAGCAAGGCTCGGTGGTGATTGGTATTGTCGTGTAACCGACGAAAACCTATTTATTGTACCGAAGCCACTCCGTAGCCTAGGAATTGGCATAGATCAACTTCCAGAAAAAATTAGATTTTCGACTGTATTGACCGGAAATCACCTGGGCTTGCTGGCTAATGTTGAAACACAACCAACATTAAAAGACCCACAGCAAGAAGATAAATACTTCAACTATCTGAAGCTAAACTTCGAAGATAGCCCATCAAAATTCACGCAAAAAGTTCACGAATACGCTGCCCAACTATTAGATGCAGGCAAACTTCATGAAGCGTGGCAAATCTTATTAATGGGATAATATTAAAGTATCTTAGAATATAAAGATATTTCACTTTCCTTGTGTTGTAATAAACATATGGAAAGTGAAAACTCAACAGACAATTAGATTTGTCATAATGCGCACTTAACTAAAATCGGCAATCAGCTGATCTACGGCATCTAAACCTTGATAAAAAGCTTCCTCAAAAATCGAAATTCCGCTTAAATCGGAGTGTGCAAAGTATACTTTGCCCTCAATCGATTTTGCTAGTTCAGTACGCGCTTGTGAAGTCAAAAATCCCTTGACTGGGCTAATCATACCATGCCCATGTCTAAATATTTCCATACTAATAATCTCCTTCTCTATTCCATAGTGAGCTTTTTCAAGATCAGTTAAAATAAAGCTCTTCCATTGTTGATCCGTCCAAGCAAATAACTGCTTTCTATTTTGTTTTAAATCGCCATCTCCTAAACTGTGATAATAACTAATTACAAATGGACTATTGAATTGCTTTAGGCTTTGATGCTGATCGTAAACGTATCCTAAACCATGCCCCTTATAGATGATATTCTCCCAAGAAAGAGGTACACCATCAGTGAAAGGAAAGCGACGCAAGACAATCGTAGCTACAATCCAGGGCGCATAATGAAATTCCCTAGTTATTGAAGTTCTATTCGGTAACAAATACTGGTTGACGAATTGGGGACAGCAATTTATAATACGGTCTGCTTTTATAACTTTCGTAATTGCTTTAGCTACGTCATATACAGAAACTTCTACTTTCTCGGCTTTGAAGTCAATCCGAAAGGCCATATTCTTATTCAAGACTTTTCCTTTGACATATTTTTTGAGATGAGAGGCCAGCCGCCCATTTCCCTCTTGCCAAGTCAACACCAGATCCTGATAGTCGTCCCAATCGTGCTTGCGACTTGCAAAATAATGTATCCCTGCAAATGCAGAAGTACACTTTATTCCAGTACCATAGTCATCTCGGCAACAATAATTTACATATTCCAGAAGAGCTTCGGTATGATATCCCTGACTTTTCAGCCAAGATAGCATATCCTGCCCATCAAGAACCGTTCGATCATGGGTCTGTGAAGCATTACGCATGGGAATATCAAATACATATTTACCATCGGCACCTTTCAACTTTTTGAAATCTTGCATTTGCCGAAAGAACCGCGCAAGTTCTGCGGATTCAGCATCCGAAATCCCATAGCTGGGCACAATTCCCTCCTGCCATACATTATGAATAAACAGTCTTTCATGCGGTGCAAACGAAAGCTGTTCTTCATCAAAAATGGGCTTGCCTGTGCTAGTCCATTCTTTTATAATTCCCGATTCTTCCAAAAATTGAAGCAGTTCCCTATTGGAGGCATTGGGAATAGGAAGATAATGTGCACCCAAAGGATAAGCACTATGTGCATTCTGACCATTCCGGGCATTTCCTCCAACCTCATCTTCTAAATCCAAAAGGATGAAATCAGAATAGCCCTTCTGTTGTAGACGATAAGCAGCTGAAAGCCCAGCTATGCCGCCACCCACAATCAGGATGGGTACTTCCATTACCTCGGTCGAAGCGGGGAAATCCGGAAATCGAAGCCGGTGCCCCAAAATATGATTGGTTCCCGTTAGCTGCAGAAAAATATGGTTCATTTTCGTTCGACAGGCCTGTAAGAATTGAGCACCGAGCGCCAATAAAACTGTAGCTTTGAGAAATCCTCGCCTTGATTGATTAGATTTTACCCCATTCCTCATCAAAATACCGCACTAAAATTTGATTATCCAATCGATTTATTTCTACCTTTTCCGTTGTACGCATATCAGCTGGAAAATTTGTCAATTCTTCAACCTTATAATTATAATAACGAACTTTATCTACACGGCGACGTAATTGAGTAAAGCGTTGCTGCATATTCATAGCGAATAAACAAAAACCCCACTCTCCAAATGACGGTACATAAGTATGATATGCAATATTATTCGGAAAAACCGAACCGATGGTCTCATGTATACACCAATAAGATTTGGGAGCGAAATAGGGCGAAGTTGTCTGTACCGAGACCATGGTGTTATCTGTCATTAGAGCTGCCAACGTTTGATAGAAGCTGTTGGTGAACAACTTCCCTAAACTATAATTAGAAGGGTCTGGAAAATCAATAATCATGACATCATATTTATCCTTTGCCGACTTGGCCCATATAAAAGCATCCTGATTGATGACAGTTACCCGAGGATCGTTTAGCGAACCTTGATTATACCGAACCAACAACTCATTCGTCTTAAATAATCTTGTCATTCCTTCATCTAAATCGACCAACGTTACCTTTTTGACTTCATGATATTTTAAGATTTCCCTGACAGCAAGCCCATCCCCTCCTCCAAAAACTAAAACACTGGAAACATCTTTAGCCATGGACATGGCTGGATGCACCAATACTTCATGATAACGATATTCATCTTTCGTATTAAATTGTAGATTATTGTTTAGGAACAACTGATAATCACCTCTATTTTCTGTCAAGACTATACGCTGATAGGGCGTAGAATGTTTGTAAATAATATTATTCCCATATAATTGGCTTTCGGAATACTTCAACAGATCATCTGAATAAAAAAAAACGATGGATAGCAATCCCAAACAAGAAACAGATTTTATCTTTATCCAAATTGGATTTTTCAATTTTTTTGAAAGGTAGAACGATAAAAATACACCAACCAAGATATTGATAATACCAAAAAATAACGATGTACCCATAACGCCAAGCTTTGGGATAAGCAGTATAGGAAATAAAACCGAAGCGATCAAAGCGCCAATGTAATCGAAGGCAAAAACATTGGAAACTAAATCTCTAAACTGTATTCTATCCTTCAAAATATTCATGAGCAGTGGGATTTCCATTCCACAGAGGCAGCCTGTCAGAAACACGAAGAAATAGAGCACAAACTGAAAATGTTCGATCTGCTGGAACATCAAAAACAAAACGACCGAACTGCAACCACCAATAAGTCCGATCATCAATTCAATATCGATAAATCGATCAAATAAATTTTTGGTAATATACTTTGCCAAAAACGATCCCACCCCCATTGAAAACAGGTATGTACCAATTATAAATGAAAATTGCTTAACAGAATCTCCCAATAGGTAGCTCGCCAATGCGCCAGCAACCAGCTCATAGATCAGACCACAAGTCGCAATGATAAACACTGCCAATAAAAGAAATATGGGCAGATTATTTCTCTTACCCATGTATTGCTGCAGCTATAATTATAGATATTCCTAAAATAAATGCAGCAAAAACAATCGCCAAGGCCATATTTTTGTTCTGTACAATTTCCTCCCAGGATTTTTCCGGGGTTAAACGCTCAATAAGCCAATAAGCCAACAACAATACAGCTATCCCCACAATTGAGTAGATTAATGAAGCTGCTACTCCTTTATAAAATAATTCGTAATTCATGTTTATATTGTTTTTATTTATGACCAGAACCGTCTTCATCATAATATGATCGGTAGTAATGTCCTCTAGAACCCGTATAGGTATGATCCTCCAATGTATTTGTGCTGATTGTTGTTTTACAACTGGTCGACGAATTAACAAGGACTGTTATTACAGTAAACGCGGCAACAAAAATGAATAAAACAAACCCTAAACCTCTAAATTTTAAAATACTAAAAAGATTTACGTGATCAAGTCTTATAAAAAAATCTTTATTTTTTAATTCTGAGGACCAATAGCGGTAGACCCACAATAAAATAATCGCTCCTACCAAAAAGGAGATCAGGAGAATGTAGCTTGTACCTCCATAAGTTAATTTATAATCCTCAGAGAGCTCGACATCAAGCGCCATATCTCGGGAAGCATTGGATAACGATGTTACGAAAACAAGATGATAAATACCGGGCTCCACACGACAAAAATCTACAGTCAATCCTCTCGCATAATTAATATCATTATATTCATGTACAAAAGAATTTGTTTGGATCACTGCATTTGTTTTTTCATTTACCAGCTTAATCTCCAGAAAAAGAGGATAATTTTTAGATTCAGATATACCTTCAAGCAGCAATGTTTTTGAAACCTCTCCTTTTAATTCAAAAGATGTCCCTATAAATTCGCTACTGGCTTTCTTTACCTTAAACGTTTCATCAAAAGTATAGACATCACTTCCGATCTGTTTAAAATTTAATGCAAGAAAGATGGATGCTAGTAATAAGACCAAAATAACCCCAAGTTTCTCAAACTGTCGCCCTACAAGGTCACTTTTGAATTTATAATCTTTATAAAAATCAAATAGACTAAAGTATGACTTCTCGTCAATATAAGAACCTTGATAGTATTCGATATCATCGTCTATAAACTCCTCTGAAATAAAACGATCTTCATCTATCGTTCGAAGATAGGTCTTGACAGTAGATTCAGCATCTAAATCTTCAAACACAAAACCTTCGGCATAGATGACGCGCTGGCGATCTGTATATGTTAAATCATAATTTCCTCTCTCGAATTTACAAAGGCTATCGGGGGTAACGATCACCTTTTTCTTGGAAATAGCATGTAGAACACTTGTATAATCAACACCATCGGCTAAATAAATCGGATTTTTATTACCATTATTTAATCCTACATATTCATTGCCATAAGCCCCTGTTGTCGTAAGTCTAAGAATTTTGGTTATAATCCTATAATTCATCCGTTTAAATTGAATGGATTCATTCAATTTAGCCCATTGCAAGATTTTGGGAACTTCAAACTTTTTGACAAACGTCAGCGTTGCCAGTGTTGTACCTTTAAAATAACTATGGCAGTTGACACATACAAAACCAGAGAAATCCGATACATCCACAATAAATTTATGAACATGGCCACAGTCAGCACAAACAACTTCCATATACTATCTATCTACGACTGTTTCGTTAATAACAATGGCATTAAAATAGTCCTTGAAAAGACGGCCTAATCGAAAGACTTTATCACTATTATCTTTCAGATAGTTGCACAAATAAATATCCAATGTGAGTTGTCCAAACTCAGGCCACGTATGGATACATATATGTGATTCCATTAAGCAAATTGCAGCTGTAAATCCTCCCCCCTGAAAAGTATGCGTCGAAGTGCCAACAATGTTTAAATGATTGACCTTAATCTGATCTTTCGTAAACTCCAAAAATGGATCCAAACTAGTTAATAACAATACGTCCTCAACTTGCAAAGTCAAAAGCAAGTGTCTCCCGGGAGTATACTTATCATTCATTAAAAATAATGCGGTTAATTTTGTTTCCGCAAATATAGAAAGTTTTACATGATTTACGATAATAATCCACAATCATCTAACCTAGTGATTATTTAAATCTTCCTCCTTAGCAACACGTAATCCATCATCAATCAGTTTTTTCAAATTTGGATATAGGGTAATAAATTCCAAGAGCCTCTGTTCGGCCTGAGTAGATAATTGCTCTTCATCATTAGCCCAGGCAATTTCAAATAATTCAACCAAACCTAACCAGTGATCGGCATTTTCCGGTCCCAATTGACTGAAAATCTCCTGCCATACTTTCTGATCAAAACCGTTGTCCCGCAAATTCCGTATCGCAGCATGACAATTCACTAGTTTTACATCTTCCGTTTCGGTAGGTATTGTAGATAGATTCTGATCCAAATGCTCTTCCAGCGCATCATAGGCATCTTTATCTGCAGCGCCTGCAAATACAGATACTATTTCCGCTCCGACAGCCATATCATATGTCCCCCATTCAGGCTTAAAATACACCTCTTCCCTATCGTTACGGTAAACCTCACATCCTGTAAATGAAATCAAAACAATTTTGCCCAATTGACGTACAATCTGATGAACAATTCCTGATACAATAATCCCAGAAGCAAAATTTAACGAACACTGCCGCCCTTCCGCTATACCATATTGAATCAATGTTGTTTCATCAAAATCGGCTAAGTTACGATCGGCATTTAGCAAGTGTCCCACCGGAGAGCCAAACCCTTCGCTATGATAATTTATACCATGGCCTTCAAGTTGTTTACCCGCTACAGCCAAAGCTGTAGGTCCTTGTGTTTGAATATAAGAGAGATTTTTATCCGCGTTGGCCAACTTAAAAACGCCCGACACCTGCAAACCGGAACTATATTCCACAGTGCAAACAGCTTTACAGTCTATTGCCTTGTCAAGGCTCTGTTTGCCCCCTACGCGAAAAGCCATGGTATCAGCAAATTTATCCAATACGAGCTTTAGGTGTTCAAAATCCGGTGTAACAAATAGCTGTGGTTGTGGTTTGGTAATATCATAAGGATATTCGATTGCATTTAAACCATACGCCAACTTAGGCACATCTTCCTGCATGCAGCTTGCGCTTTCTCCAATGGAAGACAGTAAACCAGCTCCATAAATTTTGGGGTTATGAAGATCTCCAATAAGTCCGTATTCCACAGTCCACCAATGCAACCTGCTCAACAATGCCATCTCCGAAGGCTCGCCCATATTATCTTGAATGATCTGCAAATTTTTCTCTGCTTCCGCCAACTCAGCCGCCGTTGTTGTAGCGTGTTCTTTTAAAATAGATAGGTGACGAATAGCTTCGTAGAGTTCAAAATCTTTCCCCGAAGAAAGTGCCTTTGTACCAACCTCCCCAAAATACTGCAAGTAGGTCGCATAATCTGGCTCACCGATTATAGGTGCATGTCCAGAAGATTCGTGAATAATGTCTGGTGCCGGTGTATATTCGATATGTTCCAATTGACGTATGTCTGCAGCAATAACAAGTACGCGATGGGCCTGAAATTCCATAAAAGCAGCCGGCGGAATAAATCCATCCACTGTCACTGCCCCCCAGCCAATTAATTTTAGACTATCGTTCATGTCCTGTAGGTTCGGGATGGTCGCAATGGATAATCCCGCTTTCTTCAATCCAGGAATATAGGGGTAATAGGCTACATCTTTTAAAAAAGAATAATTCTGACGCATGACATAACGCCACAATGCTTGATCCAGCGCGGTGTAACGTTCATATCGTTGGGCTACTACATAGCGTTTCAAATGTTTGGGCAACCGCTCCAAAACAATGTTATTATATGTTTCCATCTATAATTGGTATGAAAATAAAGTATGAGACTCCTATATGAAGGTAGAAATTATTTATGGTTTAAGAAAGAATCTTTACGTTAATTTACGGCTTTTAGCAAAATATTACAAAAGTATACCCTCAAAAACCTTACTAAATAACTTTAAAATAAGTTCTTTTTCCTAATTTAATTTTAAAACACAGGTTCAAGTCAACCATTAGCTCCGCATTCAGCTGTTTTGTCGTATCAATCTGCACCGCACCGCCTATAATCAATCTTCGCATAGCTGACTTTGTTCCCCCCTTTAGGAAATGACATAGATCGACCAGCTTAACTTGTTCACCAAACTGGTCGCGCAATAGTTGACCCGATACCTCCTCAAAGACCTTTTCTTCCAATTTCTTGCGCTGAAATTGCCTGACAAAATAATCAACAGCACTGGTAGCAAACTCGTCGCCATGGTATTGAGCAACTAGATTCTGTGCAATAAGTTTCTTAATTTCCATTGGATTTTCCCCCATTTCAATACGGGTTTTCATGCTAAGTTTGGTTTCCTGATTGAAATCAGTAGTCAAGTCAATATATTCCGGAATTAAATGATCAGGAATAGACATGGTTTTACCAAACATTTCATTCGGTTCATCCAAAAGACCAATCGTGTTGTTTAATGATTTACTCATTTTTTCTTTTCCATCCAGCCCGCGCAATAACGGCATACACAGCACGATTTGCGGATCCTGTCCAAATGATTCCTGCAGCTGCCGGCCCATCGCGCAATTGAATAGCTGGTCCGTTCCCCCCATTTCGATATCGCTATTGACATGTACGGAGTCAAAGCCCTGCAATATCGGGTAAAGCAATTCATGCATGGCTATTGATTGGTTTTCGTTAAAACGCTTATTAAAATCATGTCGTTGCATCAACTGTGCAACAGTGACTTTCGATACCAGCTGGATAACAGCTGCAAAATTTAATTGATCCAACCAGTCTCCATTAAAAACAATTTTCGCTTTTGAAACATCAATAATTTTAGACAGTTGCGCAATGTAGGTTGCCGCATTGTGAGCGATCGCATCCTGGCACAAAGGCTTACGGGATTTATTTTTTCCTGTAGGATCGCCGATACAGGCTGTAAAACTACCAACGAGGATCACGATTTCGTGCCCCAGTTCCTGAAACTGCCGTAGTTTCTTTAACACAACAGCGTGCCCTAAATGAAGATCCGGAGCTGTTGGATCAAAACCAAGTTTTATAATCAGTGGTCGGTTCTTTTCTTCAGCCTCCTTCAACTTCGATGCAAGTCCCTCCTTCGGTAAAATAATCTCGATATTTTCTGCTAACTCTTTTAACATGGTGTGATATAAAATAAAAAAAGCCCGAACGTTATGTTCGGGCTTAGCTATAAATAATAATTGAATTTCTTAATTTAATAGGCATAGGGGTCCCGAACGATTATCGGGCGATAATAATTAAAGAAAAATGGAAGACGTAATATGTTGTTCATTTTCTTCATTGTTTGACAAAGGTAGCGCTATATTTTTTAAATTCAAAAATATTCGCATCCACACTTGCTTGGATATGCATTTTTAAATTATCCACCCGTATTTTTACCCATCAATTTTCCCGCTCCATTATAAACATACTTTTCTGTATTCCCTTTATCCTTTTTCTCCACGACCTTTTGCACTAACAATGAATTCTTAAAATACTCATGGTAAAAGCAGTTATTAACGCTATATTTCCGCTCAACAAGATTATTATTCTGATATAGATCCGTGTAATCAATTTTAGCTTTCCGATAGGTATGTTTTAGTAATTGACCATTGGCATCAAATGACTTTGATTCCTGTACCTGACCACCACAATTCAATTTGGCACTGTACATCAACGTATTGTCTAATCGATAGTCGGCTCTGGTATGGTCAAAATCATTTTCAACCGTGTAATAATTATCAAAAAAGACTTTTGTCACTTTTTTGCCCCTATTGGCAGCTCGGTAGAATACCGTCTTTTCCTGACTGATTTTCCCATTCTTAAAATTACGCTGCACACTTGAACTATCCGTTATCATATATTGAAAGTCTGGCAAGGCAGCAGATCTCACATTCATTTGCTCCAGCACACCATGCCGTACGATAACATCACCGGTACGCCCATCTTTTTCAATTTTAAAATCACCGTCGACAATGCCATCCTGATTAATGGTAATAAATGCATTGGAAAGTCCCATAAATTGATTCTTCTGCAGAATATATTTACCCTGTTTCAATTTCGTCTCCTTACCTTTTTCTAGTATCCGGATGGTATCCTTTGGATATTCCGACAAATGCAATTGATAACGATCTTTGTCCAAGCGAACATACTCTTGCGCAACTCCCAACTGAACAGCTAAAAACAAGCATAATAATAGGATAAAACGTGATTTCGACATAATGTAATAAAATTGTTGCAATTATAGTAATACAATTATTACACCAAAAATTAAAGTACAGTTGATTTTCCAAACAATTCCCCAATACGATAGATGTTGTAGTACCCTCATATTGCAGAACAGACAAGCTTAATCGTGAAATGAAAAAAGGGGAGTTATTTATCAATAACTCCCCTTTTTTCAAAACCAATTCGTACTGGTACCCATCGTATGAATAACATTCGAGAACTAAACAGACTCTAAATATTGTGCATAACAATACCCTTCTTCATTATCTTTGGTTCTGACCAACCACCATTGATCATTAGCCTTACTAATCAATGTGATGATTTCTCCTTTAGCAGCTTTTCCCACGATAGGCTGGTCTGTACCGGGACCTTTTCGAATGTTCAAATTGCTATTTTCTGTTATAACTTTCACCTGGCTTCCGGGCACTTCTGTAGCCACATCTACATTTAAGACCACATCTCCGGTTTGGAAATTAGGATCTATATTACCGTAGATTTCCCAGAGCTTATTTTTCACATCTGCTGTTGGTGCGGTACCACGAATTTGTAATACGCCATCCATTTCGGCATAGTTCAAGTCATTTACACCTGAAGACTGTGCCGTATCTAAAAGAACCTTATATTTTTCCTGCAATGACATAATTTCACTAGTTTATTTTTTGACAACAATACCGCTTAAATCTACTTTTTTGGGATTTAAGTTATCCAAACCTTGTTTTAAAGTAATTATCTTAGCTTGCTCCAAAGTACCTGTAACTGCGATCACACCGTCCTTTACACTGGCCTGTACTGTAGGAAAATCCTTCATAAACGTATTCACTGCTGCGCCAAGTACCGCATCATTATTGGATACCTCAATAGGAGCTGGCGTTGAAGACACTGGTGCGCTAACGATAATATTGTTTTGAATAGACTTGACGTCTTTATCACCTGCTGTTTTAGCAATCGATTCCACTTGTTGCTTTTCTTCTTCGGAAGCAACTGTACCACTTAAGATAACTTTCCCTTTTTCAACTTCAACGTCGACTGTTTTACGCCCCGTGAGTGCATTTTCGATCTTTTCTTCCAACTTATCATCAGACAAACCTGATTTGCATGCCGTGAAGGAAAGTACAACCGTAGTTGCCAATAGACAAAATGTTAATTTGCTCAATTTCATAAGACCAATTTTAATTTATTAATTCCAACAATAATCCTAACAAACTCCCTACACAATTGTTTGTTCATTTTTTTTTAAACTTAAATTCCCTTGCCGGATCGTAATTATATAATTAAATTTAGGAGCAGAGGTATTCATGATGGTTTCATTCGGATCATTTTCTCCGCTACGGTTATAAAAAACGCTTTGAGTAACAGATACGCACGTTGATTATTCAATCAAACAGCTATTAATTATGGGATTTTTGAACACTATTTTTGGTAAAAAAGAAAATAAAAAGGACAGTATAACGGATTTTTGGGATTGGTTTAAAAAAAACGAACAGGCATTTTTTCAAATCGTCAAGGCTGGAGAACAAATTGATCAGCATTTTTTCAGCAAACTTTCGCCGAAGATCGATGCTCTTCGTAAGGAGCTATATTTCCTAACGGGAATGTACGACAATAACACTGCAGAACTTGTGATCACCCCAGACGGTGCCATCAAAAACATTGCGTTCGTAGAACATCTGATCGCTTCTGCCCCAGCATTAGCGCATTGGAAATTTACCGCATTAAAACCCGCTATTGCGGATATGGAAAAATTCAAAATCACGATGTATGGCTTCACTTTTGACATCAAGGATATGTTTTTTTACCCCATTCAACATAAATACCATCCGGATGAAGTTGATATTGTTATTGTTCACCCCGATTATACGGAAGAGCATAAAGCCAATATTTCCCATGGGATAGAAATATTTCTCGACAATTACATTGGTGAATTGAACTCGATTATAGCCATAGACAACCTAAATGTAACCTCAAAAGAGCTTGCAGCAGAAGAGCTGATTCCACTACTTAAATTAAAAGACTATTTGATCTGGCGGGAAAAGGAATTTGTGGAAAAATATACCGACGTTAGACACCTAACTGCAGATGATACATACACCGCTTTTGAGGGCACCCTGGAGAATGACTTACCCATATTTGCCATCATAAATACGACCTTATTAGACTGGGATGGAAAAGCTTCTCACCCCTGGATAGTTACATTAAAGATTAGCTATGACGGAACGGCAACCAATGGTATGCCCGATCAGGAAATCTACGATTTAATGGATAAATTTGAAGAAGAATTAATGAACAGTCTTCCAAATGATATTGGATTTCTTAATATCGGTAGAGAAACCGCCGATAGTCTAAGGGAAATTTACTTAGCTTGTACAGAATTCCGAAAAGCCTCACGAACGATTGATCGATTAATCGAACAATACAGGGAAATTCTTCAAATTGATTATAGCATCTACAAAGATAAATACTGGAAAACCTTCGAACGATTTTATAAACAAATAGAATAGGCTTCTTGCACAACTGACATAAGTTCTAACAAAAGTACTTGATGAATTATGCTTTATTTATATGAATAAAATCATTCTTTTGATTATTATCCTTGGCATTGGCCTTATCACATACAAAACCATTCAAAGGAACACGCTTTTGGCCGTTGTTGATAAGGAAGAAAATGCCCCTTCAGACTCTTTCCGCTATACGATGGCAATAAAGGAAGTAAAAAAACGCATCACAAACAACAAAACGTACAATAGTGACATATCCTTTCTCTTGGATATGAGAAGACCCTCGGGAAGAAATCGTTTTTTTGTCGTCGATCTAACAACAGACCGGATTCTTGATCAGGGCCTGGTGGCCCATGGATCCGGTTCCGAAACCGGAAAAAAGAACCATTTGCAATTCAGCAACACGGATAACTCTCATGCGACGTCGCTAGGTAGCTATGCTATCGGCAGCTCGTATAATGGGAAATTTGGAAAGGCGTATAAATTATATGGCTTAGATAGCTCCAATAGCAATGCATATGCTAGAGACATCGTTCTACACAAATATGACCGCATGCCCTACGATGAACAAGTTGATCCAGTATGTCTCAGTGAAGGATGCCCTATGGTAAACGTCGAATTCTACAAAAGACTACAGGACCTAATTGATTCCTCAAAGAAACAGATCATCTTACATATCTATTACTAATTATCTATATATCTTCTTTCATCAAACGCAATAAAACCTGATAAGGATTTTGAGACATAACGAGAGCCTTTAGCCAAGCAAGAAAGCCCATAACAAACAAATCCTTATTTTCCTCATTTTTTACCAGAGCTTCAACAGCTTCCCGAAAGGATTTCACTTGAATAATTGTAGGATTTAAAAGATATTTCTCCACCAATTTAACAAAATCAATCACTCTATTTTCCTTTACATTCAGTAAGTATTTTTTATACCTACCGACAAAGCTTTTTAATTTCAAGGTTGCCAAATCGATATGTTTGAATTGGATATGGATCAGAATTTCAAGCAGACTCTTCCGGATCGTCCACAACATGCCCATTTTCTTCTCGTACCAAGCATCTGTTCGAATCAACTGTCGAAGCTCAATCAATGCTGTTTTATCTTCAAATTGCGTTAAAAACATCACTAAACACAACTGTAAATCTGCAAGATCAACCTCGTTTGATTTTGCTGGCGCTTGTTTAATCCCCGCCCTTAATACGGAAAGACCTTTTATTCCATCGCCGAGGTAATGGAAATTCAATGCCATCAACAAATAGCACCGCAACTGAAACTGGGCTCGAAAAACCGCGTTTCCTTGGCATAAAACTTCTTTCAAGCGTTCTAAATACACCATGCTTTCGTTGAAAAATCCATTCCTCAAATTAAAATTGGCCAGATAGTACAAAATATGAAGATAATAAAATACGTGATGCGCCGATTGTTCATCATACTTCATTAAAAAATTGTCTGCTGTTTTTAAAAAAGAACGAACCAGTGTATAGTTTTGATGTATTGCGGCATACTCATTTGCAATGTACAGAAGTTGATAGAGTGATTTAAATGATAAGAGATCATCCAAAGAAATACGGTACTTGCTCAGCGTACTCAAAATCAACTTATTGAGATCAATTATTTTTGCTTTCAAATGAATAGCCTGCAGTTCAGAACGTAATAGTGCATAAGCTATCTGAAATTTAGCCTCCCGCTGCAACTTTTGCTGATTTTCGGTAAAACGATCGATGAGCAATTCCAAATTGACAGTCAAATCTAAATGGGCATATTGTAGTCTGATTTGCAAGATTTCATTCAGCAAGCTAAACTGTTCAAGAACAAGAGCCTTTTCCTCAGCCCGTTGAAGGCATTTAAATCCAATCTTGATGAACTCGCTTTCCAATAGAAAACGCCCCACAACAAATAATCGCAACGCCTCGTGAGCCCCACTGTTGTCTCGTTCAAAAACCTTATTTGAAAGAAAAAACAAAAGACTATCATGAAGCCTCTTTCTCAACGCGTGATAAGCATCCCGATTTTTAATGGGGTCATATAACTTTTTCAGCTTATTTATATCATCAGTTTCTATAATCTCAAGTAGCTTGATATTTTTCACATCATTACGCTTGTTCTTTCGTTTCAAAAAGGCTTTAAAATCCTTAATATCATCTTTATTCAATAATAACATCAAATCTGATATCGCGTCTGCCATAGCTTAAATTTAGAATTAAACAAATATATTAAACAAAATTATATCGTCAGTATTCTTATAAAATCAATTTTTAAAATAATCAGCTACTGTGGATATTTGAATCATAAAACAACAACAAATTAAAACTAAAACAAGAAAATTATGGAACCGCTAAAAAACATGATTGAAGAAAAAAAAGCTGAAAGAAATTTAAACAAAAGAAACCCCTTTAAACCAACAGGCGCCTTTATCGGAGCTTCATGGACCGCACTATTGGTTGGTACCGTTGGCTATTGTGTAGGTTTATGGAATGCAACAATGGCATTAAATGAAAAAGGGTATTATTTTACAATTTTACTATTTGCGCTATTTGCCGTTATCTCCGTTCAAAAAAGTGTAAGAGATAAAGCAGAAGGACTAGCAGTTACCGAGTTATATTATGGTTTAAGTTGGTTTGCAACAATTGCCGCCGTCGTGCTATTAACCGTAGGCTTATGGAATGCGGATCTGCTCCTAAGTGAAAAAGGATTCTATGCCATGTCCTTCTCATTGAGTATTTTTTCAGCTATCGCCGTTCAAAAAAACACACGTGATGCAAAACTGATCGATGACAATGAAATAAAACTTTAGCGGGTGCCTATCCTGCAGCCTCTGCCTAGCAAGCTGCAGGATCTTTAAATCCCTCTTAAGCAAAAAAGGAAGAGCATTTCATTGACTCTTCCTTTTTCTAAGTGGATTGTTTAAGCGACGCAATAGGAAGGTAAACGAAAAATATACTTCCAGTTCCAAAAACACTTTGCACATCAATCTCTCCCCCCATGCTTTCGATAAATTCTTTGCTTATGCTCAATCCCAAACCTGTCCCCCCCTTTGTACTCCCTGGAACTCGGAAATAGCGATCAAAAATCTTCGCTAAATATTGTACGGGAATTCCCTGTCCCTGATCTTCAACACGCAAAAGCACCCTTGCTCCTATTCTTTTTACAGCAAGAGAAATTGTCCCTCCCTTATCTGAATAACGAATTGCATTGGACAACAAATTCGTCAATACCCATGCCGTCTTTTCATTATCAATAAAAACCATCGGAAGATCCTCCTCCAGTTCAAGCGCTATGTGAATTTGCTTTTGGTCAAGCATTGACCGGTTGGCTAACAGCGCATAATCTATAATCGGTCCGATAGCCGCAGGATTCAGCTTCATCTGAATGGTGCCGCTCTCCACCTGCCCAATATCCAAAAGTTCCCCTGTAATTTTTAGGAGCCGCTCTGTATCGTCAGCAATTCCCTCAAGCAGGTCTTTTTGTTCTTCATTCAGCGTTCCTATCCGCTTATTTTCGAGCAATTGGATCCCCATACGTATTGATGCGATTGGTGTCTTCAATTCATGAGATACCGTTCCAATGAAATTTGTTTTCGCTACATCACGTTCCTTAAAACTTGTCACATTCTTCAACAAAATAAATTGTCCAATAAAATGCGTACTCTCCTCTCCTGTTGGTACAACATTAATGTCTATGACCTCCAATTCAAAGTAGTTTTCTTTTCCATAGGCAAAGATCTGAACTAAATCCAGACGCTCAGATTTCTGATTTAAAGAGTCAATCTTATCGAGAAGCTTATTAAGTAAATCATTGGAAGATGCTATTTCCGCTAATTTTTTTCCCTCAAATGCGGCGTGCTTTAACCCCGAAAGCAAACACGCGGGTTCATTTGCAAAAAGCACTCTTTTTTCTTCATCTACCCCTATAACTGCATCATGCATATTATCGATAAGCGCTTCAATTCTCTTTTTATGCTGCAAGATCTTACCCAATTTACTTTCTGTATATTCCTCGAGCTTTTGAGCCATTGTATTGAACGAATGCGCCACTTCTCCAAATTCATCCTTTCGCTTAAAGTGAAGTCTCCTTTTATAGTTCCCAGCAGCAATTTGTTTAATACTATCAGTTAATTGTACAATTGGGCCAGCAATGGCTAGAGGGAGGTTCACAAGCAATACAAATGCCATCATAAAACAAAGCGCACCCACAATGGAGATGGCCAAAATTGCTTTTTCAGCTGTTGCATTGGCAATATTATTTTTGTGTTCAATCGCCTGCATATTAAGATACATTAACTGAAATATATCTTTGTGCAGGTCAGCAGCAATTGTTGCATCTTTCACCTGTTTCTTTAAACTCAAAAAGTGTTGATCTATACGTTCGGTCACCGCCCGTTCTCCAGGCTCGGTTACATTGCGCTTCTGGAGTCTTAAATTATCTTCAAATAGCGCCATGCTCTTCCCATTCGTATGAAGGTCTTCCAAAGCCAGCAACATATTTCTGGAATAATGCAGCGTATTATAATTGTCGACTAAAATATTATTGGTATCTTTTTTTAATCGATAAACATAATACCCACTCACTATCGCAAGCAGCAAGATCATAGAAAATAAAAATCCTACCCCGAATGTCAGCTTTGCTTTAAGTTTCATTGGATTCGATATTCTTCAATTTTTCGATACAAAGTAGCGATGCCGATTTCTAACAATCGAGCTGCTTCAGCTTTATTTCCATTCGTATGTTTTAATACACGTTGTATATGCTGCCTCTCCATGTTGGACATTGCAAAATTTGACAAGACGTTTGCCCCTTCCCTATACTCACGTTCACCAAAAGGAAGGCTCTCCACACCTAATACGCCACCCTCACTCAAAATCACACTGCGTTCAATCACATTTTTCAGTTCACGGATATTTCCCCGCCATAAGTTGCCTTCCAAAGCCTGCACAAACTCAGGGGTCATCTGCAACGGTTTCAAGTTGGATTTTAAAGCAAAGATATCAGCGTAGTATTGCGCCAATGTCGCTATATCTTCAATGCGCTCGCGCAATGGCGGTAATTCAATCGTGAAAACAGAAAGCCTATAAAATAGATCACTCCTGAAATGGTCTGATGCAATTTCGGTTTCGAGATTTCTGTTGGTTGCTGCTATGATGCGCACATCCACTTTCGTTGGTTTGGAGTCCCCAACTTTTAAAAACTCGCCAGTTTCCAAAACACGAAGAATTTTAGCTTGAAGTTCCAAAGCCATCTCCCCGACTTCATCCAGAAAAATAGTCCCCAAATGCGCTTCTTCAAACAAACCACGTTGATCCTTAGTCGCACCAGTGAAAGCACCGGATTTATGGCCAAACAACTCATTTTCCAGCAAATCTTTTGTAAATGCGGCACAATTAATCGCCACAAAACTACGATCTCTTCTTGAACTCGCCTGATGGATTGCCTGTGCAAAAACCTCCTTACCTGTGCCGGTCTCGCCCGTTAGCAAGACCGTTGTATTTGTAACAGCAACTTTTTGTGCCATGCCGATGGCCGCTTTTATTGCACTGGATTTCCCAATAATCTTATCAAAAGAAAGTCGGTCGCCTAATCGTTTTTCTAACTGCTCCACCCTTCTAGCTAATGCAACCTTTTCACAGGCTTTATAAAGCAACGGTATAATGCGATTATTGTCATCTCCTTTCGTAATGTATTCAAAAGCACCATTTTTTATCGCCCGAACGCCATCCGGAATATTCCCGTATGCCGTCAATAAGATAATCTCTACAATTGGATACCGCTCTTTAATTAATTTAGCCGTTTCAACTCCATTACCATCAGGTAGCTTCACATCACAAAGTACAACATCTACATCACTGACTTCAAGCTTTTTTAACCCCGATTTAATGTCAGCAGCCTCGATCACATCAAAACCTTCCAGGCTAATAATTTTGGCCAGCAATTTCCGAAGCTTCTCTTCGTCATCTATAAGGAGAACTCTATTCACAATATTCGTTTTTTCAAAAGTACAATTTGTCCCAAGCAAATAGTAGAAAAATAAACAATTTGACTATTCCTCAAAAACTTTCCCGACATCAAAATAAAAACGCTATATTTGTAGCGCTCAACATCGTTAAAACTGCATGTAAGATTAAAATTCTTTAGAACGAAATAAATACCATCCATTGACGATACCCGTCCAAATGGTCTTTTCTAACATTTAAAGAATTTCAACATGCTTTCATTACAACAACTTTCCTATATACATCCAAATAAAGATTTATTGTTTGAGAACATAAATCTGCACATAAACGCGCAAGAGAAAATCGCACTGATCGGTCATAACGGCGTTGGAAAATCAACGGCACTACAACTGATTGCCAAAGAATTATCGCCGACCAGTGGGAGCATACATAATAGCGCTAGCACCTATTATGTCCCTCAGGTTGTTGGACAATTCGAGCATAAGACGGTGGCTGAAGCACTTAGAATCGATAAAAAATTGAATGCTCTTTATGCCATATTGGCCGGTGATGCGTCTGAGGAAAATTTCAATAGACTTCAAGATGACTGGGCTTTGGAAGAACGTTGCCAAGAGGCTTTCAAACAATGGGATCTGCCCAACATACAATTGGCTCAGCAAATGTCTTCCCTTAGTGGTGGACAAAAAACAAAAGTTTTATTGTCCGGAATCCAGATTCATCGATCCGAGCTTATTCTTCTTGATGAACCGAGCAACCATTTGGATATGGACAGCAGAACACAACTATACGATTGGATTCAATCAAGCAAAAATACTATAGTCGTTGTCAGCCACGATAGAACCCTGCTTAATTTACTGGATGACATGGCTGAAATGGTCCCAAATGGCATCAAGCGATATGGGGGTAATTATACCTTTTACGAGGCTCAAAAGGAGATCGAACGCCATGCGTTGCAACACGATATCCACCACAAGGAAAGAGCGATCAAAATCGCAAAAGAGAAAGAAAGAGAAACAATCGAGCGCCAAAACAGACTAAACAACCGTGGTCAAAAAAAGCAGGAGAAGGCAGGTGTAGCTCGCATAATGATGAATACGTTACGTAATGATGCTGAAAAGAGTACCGCCAAAATTAAAAATGTACACCAGGACAAAATTGGAGATATCAGATCGGATCTACAGGAACTTCGTGGTTCACAATCCGCATTGGATGAAATTAAAATAGATTTGGGAAACAGTAATTTTCCAACAGGAAAAAGTATGATCAAGGCCGAAAACATCAATTTCAGCTATGACGCAAAGCAGCTTTGGAAAGATAATATAAACGTTCAATTATTCAGTGGGGATCGTATCGCACTCCAAGGCCCGAACGGATCTGGGAAAACAACATTAGTTAAACTCCTTCTCAACCAACTAATGCCTGAACAAGGAAAAATTGAGCGGCAATCATTTCGCGCAATCTATTTAGATCAGACGTATTCCATATTATCTCCACATTTAAGTATTTATGAGCAAGCGCAGCAATTCAATACCGCCGCGCTACCTGAACATGAAATCAAAATTAGACTCAATCGGTTCTTATTTGGAAAAGACGATTGGGACAAGCCCTGCCAACTATTGAGTGGCGGTGAAAAAATGCGTCTGATAGTATGCTGTCTCACCATCCAGCAACAGTCTCCCGATTTGATTATCCTTGATGAGCCTACAAACAATTTAGATCTTCAAAATATACTGATGCTAACCAGAGCGATTCAGCTTTATAAAGGTACCCTACTCGTCATTTCACACGATGAAGTGTTTCTACAAGAAATCCATATAAACAAAGTCATCAAATTAAAAAACCTCTAAAAGATAACGCCGTGTATTTCGCTGCAACGAAATACACGGAATATTTAGTATCGCTCGCCATAAAATTTTAATAAAACAGAGTATTTTTTGTAACAATCCCATATTCTTTATTTAAAATCTGCTAAATCGATAAATTAAATTAAAAAAAACAAATTTTTATCGATATATTCACGATGATTTTAAACATGAAACAATAACCATTAAATTAATTGAACCTCCACATTTACATAGTAAGCCTTCAGGCAAATGTATCGCACAGGCCTCTCAATTAATTACTTCATTTAATTATGTCAGATTATCAAATTAAAGAAAATCCCGAATTATTTGACGCCATCGTAGTTGGTTCCGGCGCAGGTGGTGGTATGGCAGGTTATATACTTGCACATGCGGGGCTTAAAGTATTGATGCTGGAAGCAGGTCCTTTTTATGACCCAGCAAAAGATTCGTTACAACTACGCTGGCCTTGGGAATCCCCAAGAAGAGGTGCGGGTACCACAAGACCATTCGGGGATTTTGACGCAGCCTTTGGTGGCTGGCAAATCGAAGGCGAACCCTACAGCAAAGTAGCGGGAACTGAATTTGAATGGTTTAGAGCACGCATGCTGGGCGGCAGAACCAACCACTGGGGTCGAATTTCATTGCGTATGGGACCTGACGATTTCAAGCCAAAGGATGGAGTAACGGATGAATGGCCTATTACTTATGAAGAGGTTAAGCCATTTTATGACCGTGTAGATCGAATGATCGGAATATATGGCACGGCAGAAGGTATTCATAACGAACCCGATGGTATTTTTATGAAACCACCTAAGCCACGCTTAAACGAACTATATATTGCAAAAGGTGCAAAAAAAGCTGGAGTTCCAGTGATTCCAGGAAGAGGGGCGGTATTAACCGAAGTATCAAAAGATATTAAAGATCGAGGTACCTGTTTCTACTGTGGGCAATGTGGTCGTGCATGTAAAGTTTATGGAGACTTTTCCTCTTCATCTTGTCTGGTTATTCCAGCGATGAAAACGGGTAACCTGAAGGTGATAGACAATGCAATGGTAAGAGAAGTCATTACAAATGATGAAGGAATTGCAGTTGGTGTTTCTTATGTTAACACCAAGGATTTGCAGGAATATACCGTTAAGGGGAAAACCGTTATTTTGGGTGCTAGTGCCTGTGAAAGTGCGCGGATCATGTTAAACTCCAAATCAAAATCACATCCTGGTGGTGTTGGTAATAGCAGCGGTTTAGTTGGAAAATATCTCCACGATTCTACGGGAGCCAGCTTATCGGGCTTTTTACCACAGCTACTCGACCGGAAGCGTTATAATGAAGATGGCGTTGGAAGTGTCCATATTTATTCACCATGGTGGGAAGATAATGCCAAATTGAACTTCCCTAGAGGTTACCACATCGAATACGGCGGTGGTTTACATATGCCATCTTATGGATTTTTGAATTGGGTACCGAAAGTAAATGACCATGCAAAAAATTCAGCTGGAAAGTCAAAGGCCAAAGGCGGTTATGGTACTGCATTAAAAGAAGATTTCCGCAGCTATTATGGTGCAAATGTCGGCATGGCAGGACGCGGAACGGCATTGGCAAGAAAAGACAATTATTGTGAAATTGACCCCGATAAAGTCGACAAATTCGGAATTCCTGTACTACGTTTCAACTACAAATGGGCCAATGAAGAAATCGCGCAAGCCAAGCACATGCAAGAGACATTTCAGTCTATTATGCACGAAATGGGCGCTGTCATCACTTCTAAAATACCCGGAGCAGATACATTGTACGGGCTAGAAGCTCCAGGAAAAATTATTCATGAAGGCGGTACCACAAGAATGGGAAATGACCCGAAAACCTCCGTATTGAACAAATGGGGACAAGCCCACGATTGTAAAAATCTCTATGTCGTCGATGCGGGACCATTTGTTCAACAAGGTGACAAAAACCTGACCTGGACAATACTCGCTTTATCGATGCGAACAGCAGAATATATACTTCAAGAAAAGAAAAAATTAAACGGTTAAAAGCATGAATAGAAGAGAATCTTTAAGAGCATTAGGATTAATTGCAGCTGGATCTGGTCTTTTAACCGCAGCCTGCAATTCAAAAGATGCTAAAAATGCAGCAGCAGACAATGGCAAAAAATTACCTGGAGTCCAGGATTTTGAATATGAACGCACAGAACAATTATACGCCGAAAAGTTTTTCGACGAACATGAAATGGCGACAATCACTGTTTTGGCTGACATTATTATTCCTAAGGACAATATTTCAGGAAGCGCTTCGGAAGCGGGAGTACCCGATTTTATCGAATTTATTGTAAAAGATTTGCCTGATAATAAAATCCCGATGCGCGGCGGACTTCGTTGGCTCGACCTCCAGTCCAAAAAGCGTTACGGAACAGTATTTATCAAATGTAGCGCAAAAGATCAACTTGCGTTGGTGGATGATATCGCCTACCCTGATTTGGCAAGGCCGGAAATGAAACAAGGTGCCGCCTTCTTTTCATTGATGCGCAACCTGACTTCTTCAGGATTTTACACCAGTGAAATGGGTGTAAAAGATATTGGCTATGCCGGAAATAAACCTGGAGTCTGGAATGGTGTACCAGATGATGTATTAAAAGAACACGGCTTTGATCCAAGTAAATTCTTTGGATAATAAAAAAATCCTTTCCATTTTGGAAAGGATTTTTTTATTTACCTAATTAAAATCTATTGTGCCGATGGTACCTCGGTAGCCTCCGGGGCCTTATCAATCAACTCCATAAATTGATCCAATTTAGGGGTTATAATAATCTGCGTTCTTCGATTCCGTTGCTTACCTAGCGCGGTCGTATTATCTGCAATTGGATTATATTCTCCTCTACCACCTGCAGTTAAACGCTTAGGATCCACACCATATTTATTTTGTAAAGCCTGTACCACAGAAGAGGCTCTCAGGGTACTTAAATCCCAGTTATTCCGAATATTAGGTTTAGAAATTGGATCCGTATCGGTATTACCTTCAATCAAAACTTCATAATCTCTATAATCCTGGATAATTTTCGCAATTTTGCTTAACGTCTGATCGGCTCTATCATTAATTTCATAGCTACCGGATTTGTAAAGCATGTTATCAGCAAGTGAGATATAAACGACCCCTTTTAATACCTGTACATCAACTTCCTGCAGTTCCTCACGGCTAAGTGATCTTGTCAAATTATTGGTCAATACCAGATTCAAGGAATCGGATTTGTTTTTCGTCTCAACGAGATGCTTAATGTATTTATTTGAAGCGTTAATTTCATCAACCAGCTTAGAAATATTAATATTTCCCTGTGAATTCTGATTAATACTGTTATCGAGCGATTTCTGCAAAGCAGCATAAGCTGATCGGAGGTCCGCATTATTTTGACGTTCAGAAGCCAACTGATCTTCTAAGCTCTTGATTCGCGTCCGGCCTTCAGCTAATTGAAGTTGTCCATCCTGATATTGCTTGGTCAATTGACTGTGCTCCGTTTGCAATTTACTATAGTCGGACTGTAAACCAGCATATTGCTTTTTGCTGACACCACATCCGACAACAAACAAACTGGCCGTTAATACAGTCATTGGAAAAACTAAATTCTTCATGATATACTCTTTTTGTAGATGTTGAACTAATTCATATAGCAAGATACGCAATATTCTAGCCAAAATACCCCACAGTCTTGTCAAATTAACAACCTTTAACGTCCTATTGGGCTAGCTCCTTCAACTCTGTAGCGCTAAATACTTGCCCACCTTTAAGATAAGGATTGGCGCCTTTGAGATAATTATAAATAATGGATTTAGCCTCTTCATTGGGTAATTTATAAAGGTTTTTAACCAGGAAATTTTTATCCTCAAGGATATTATTGTTGTAGCCCAAAAAAGAAGGCGCATGCACCTGTACGCTCCAACGTATAAACCGCGCTTCAATATGGTTTGGATTTTCCTTAATCACTTCTTCCAAATGCTTTTTCCCCTCTTTGAATTGCCCAACTTTCTTAAATGGATTGCCGATATGTTTCGCTAACAGTATTTGATAGGCGGCTAGATAGGCTTTCTCTGTCGGCGATTTGGCCCCTTCGGTCAATGTCTCCAAATTATGTTCACACAGATCCTCGTCCTTCACGGCCTCCGCATATTCTTTTCGAATTTTCTCCATATTCACCTGCTGGCCAAGCCCAACTTTTGTTAAAGTGAAAAGAACAATTGTCAATACTATTCGTGTTATCATAATTATAAATCAGGCTATTTCAACAATTTCAATTTCCGACTTAAATTACTAAAAAAATCGAATCCAACTATTAATTTTCAATTATCATACCATAAAGGCCAAAATTCATGTCATCGTATCGCCACAGCTAGCCTTAAAAAAGAGAAAATTCTTTATTAAAGTATATTTTTAAAGCAATTTTGCTCCATGAAACTGATTTTAGAAACAAGCCCAGTCTGGTTAAAGGTGATTTTGTCAATTCTATTTGGTGTGATATTAGGCTGCTTTTTAGGGGAAATAGTTTACACCTTATTGCAGGCATAAGCTCTTCATCATAATCGATATCCCCTCCTTTACCTGAGGATCTGCTGAATTTTATGCCTACAGATAGACCGCTAATTGCGGTTATTTGAATAGACCACTAAGTTTCATTATCCTTGCCAAAAATCAAATTATTTTTGCTATATTGCTTATACCAATATAAATTTAAAGCGAGCTATGGAGACTAAAGCAGAGTATCAGATTTGGGACACTATTGTGAATAGCGCAAAAACTAAATTCGATTATAAGCATATTCGTGCTATGTTTAAAAAGGAAGATGACGAAATAACCGATAAGTTTCTATTCCATATTATTGCAGGATTTGCCTGTGGTGAAAATCATCAGACCATCTCAACCAATCTTTTCAATGAATTACAAAGTATTCATTTTGAATGCAATGAAGAACAGATCGACCGGTTTATCGCTGATAAGCACGTAAAATTCAGTCCTGAAATCTACGCCACCTATCTTGCATTCTCTATGCTGGAAGATGGTGAAGAGGTCGATAACATCACCGAAATCATTAATAATCTTTTGCAACTAGATAAATAATTATCCGGAAGTATCGTTTAATTTTGGCTAAAAACTTATATTCGTGAATTATTACACCTATAGTTATGCGCCAGTTTTTAACGCTATTTTTAATATTTTCTATTTATACAAATAGTATAGCCCAGACTTTTGACTTTGGTAAAGTTTCTATTTCAGATTTTTCACGAACAGATCTGGATAGCAATGCCAATGCAATCGTGCTCAATGAGTTTGGACGGAGCTCTGTCTTTGTTGATGATTATGATAATCGCGTAAAACTTCAACATGAATACCATGTAATTATCCGGATCAATAACAAAGAAGGGTTTAAAAAAGCTAATTTTGAAATTCCTTCGTATAAACGCGGGAGTTACGTCCGTGACTATTTTGACGAACTAAAGGCTGTTACGTATAATTTAGAAAATGGTAGGATCGAGAAAACAGAGCTTGAAAATAAAAAAGTTTTCAAGGAAAATTACTCAGCCTATCTGGATCTTAATAAGTTCACCCTTCCGAATATTAAAGAAGGATCTATTATTGAAGTGTCTTATCGGACGCTGGAGCAGGATTTATTTAATTTCAAGACATGGGAATTCCAAGATGATATCCCCAAAATACAAAGCCAATATATCGCAATTATTCCCGCTTCCTTCGCCTACAATGTAGTTTTACGCGGCCCCTACAAGCTTAGCGATCAAAAAGCCGAAGCACTGAAAGAATTTATTTTCCTGGATGGGCTGCGAATGGATTGTTCAAAATTGACCTATACCATGAAGAACATTCCGGCATTTATGGAAGAGGATTACATGACTTCGCCAACCAATTTCAAATCTGCGATCTATTATGAGCTTGAATCGATCTTTTATCCGAGCACAGGCAGCAAGAAGACATTTAGCAAAACCTGGAAGGACGTCGATACAGACCTCATGAATGAAAAGACTTTTGGAGGTCAATTAAAAAAAACAGACTTATTCAAAGCCAATTTAGCAACAATTCTATCGCCCACTGACACCAAATTAGAAAAAGCAAAAAAGATATATAACTATATCAACAAACAAATAAAATGGAATAATTATTTAGGTAAATATGCTGAAACTGGTATTGAAAAAGCACTGGAAAAACGAACCGGGAATATTGGCGACATCAATTTAGCACTGGTAACTGCTTTATTGGCGGCAGATCTGGAAGCCTATCCTATTATTTTATCAACACGTCGAAATGGTACACCCAATGGCCTATTCCCGGTATTATCGGACTTTGATTACGTCATCGCTTGCGTGGATATAGACGGTGTAAAGTATAAACTCGATGCCTCCAATTTATATTTACCTTTTGGACAGCTCCCTTTACAATGCTTAAATGAACGGGGAAGAATCATCTACTCCAAAAAAAGTTCCGATTGGTTTCCACTTACGGCTCAAGAATCTTCCGATGTAAACTATATCTTGGAAGGGTCTCTGAATGACCAATTTAAAATCAAGGGAAAACTCACCATAAGCAGTAGCGGTAACAAAGCACTCCTAAAGCGGCAACATATTGCCAAATTCAACTCTTTGGAGGAATACTGGGAAAAACTAGACGAAGAAATGCCCAATATCACGTTAACAAAATCAAGTATTCAAAACCTGGAGGATATCGATCAACTATTGATAGAAGAATTTGATGTTATCCTAGATGTCTCCAAACAAATGGAACAAGACATACTCGTATTGGCTCCAAATATTATTGACAGGATTTCCTACAACCCCTTTAAAGCACAGGAAAGAACTTATCCGGTTGATATGGGTTTTAAATCCAAAACATTGTACTCCGTTAAATTGACCATTCCTGATCATTATGAAATTGCTGAGAAGCCTCAGAATGCATCGTTAGCGCTCCCGGAGTCAACTGCAAAATATAGATATGTAACGCAGGTCAATGGCAATCAACTTGAAATACTACAGAGCCTCGCGTTCAACAAACCCATCTTTTCAGTCGATGAGTATTTTTCGCTCAAAGAATTGTATTCACGTATTATTCAACAACAAAAGCTAGACATAAAATTAATCGGTAAAAAATGAAAATCGTATTCATCAACTTACTATACTTCCTGCTTCCGATCCTCGCAATTGGGCAAGATAACTACGACGTCGCCAATATTCCAAGTACATTAAAGAGCAGGGCTGTCGCTACGGTGCGCAATGATAAAACGGTGGTAGAAATAAAATCTCCCGAACAAGTCATCACCACCATAACCTGTGCCATAACAGTGTATAATAAAAATGGAGACCGGTATGCCACGCTCCCAGTATATTATAATAAATCTACCGAGATCAAGAGTCTTAAAGGGGCTATCTATAATGAAATGGGAATATTGCAAAAGAAAATTGCAACGAAAGATTTCAAAGATATTAGCGCTGTGGACAATAGTACGATGTTTGCCGATTCCCGGGTAAAACTATTTGTACCTGACTACCATAGCTATCCCTATACCGTCGAATACCAATACGAGGTTAGGAGTAAACAAAACTTGATCATTCCATCTTGGACTCCTGAAGTGTCCAATAATGTATCTGTAGAAAAAAGCAGCTTTCAATTTATTGCACCAATAGGCACAGAATGTCGAATTGAAACAACGAATTATAAAGGAAGTATCAAAGAAGAGAAAAATGACAAAACGGAAAGTAAAACATGGAATGCTGAACAGATCGCGGCAAAAAAAGAGGAATCTTATAGCCCCAACCCTAGCCTGAAAAGAACAAACGTACTCATCGTTCCCAAAAATTTTATTTATTATGGTAAGACAGGAAATTTCGGGGACTGGAAAGAATTTGGCCAATGGGTATCCAACAGCCTATTGAACAAAAAAGACGATTTGACGGAAGCGTCTAAACAAAAATTTATTGCATTAACAAAAGACGCAAGCTCAGATAAGGACAAAGCAAAGATTCTATACAATTACTTACAAAAAAATACACGTTACATCAGCATCCAAATCGGTATTGGGGGCTTGGAGCCCTTTCCCGCTTCTGAGGTTGACCGCTTAGGTTATGGTGATTGTAAAGCACTGGCCAATTACATGCGAAGCATGTTGTCGGCCGTCAATATCCCTTCCTATTACTGTATTGTCGAAGCAGGCAGACGCAAAGAAAGTTTCCACAAAACCTTTGCAAATGCCCAGGACGGTAATCACGTCATTCTATGTATTCCATTCAAAAATGATACGACCTGGCTGGAATGCACGAGCCAAAACCTTCCATTTGGTTTTCTTAGCGACTTTACCGACGATAGAGATGTCGTTGCCTGTACCGAAAATGGCGGAGTTATCATGCATACACCGAAATACATTAACTCCACCAACCTTCAATTGCGCTATGCCGACCTAAAACTTTCGGAAGACGGAAGCATCCAGGGGACCTTAAACACCAAATTCTACGGAGCCCAATATGAGAACCATATGGACGTGCTTTTAGCCAGCAATAATGATAAGAATAAGCTCCTCACGGAATACTATAATATAGACAATATCAATTTTAATCAGGTAAACTATATTGAACATAAGGAGGAAAATCCATTTATCGAGGAGAACCTGAATATTTTTATTAAAAACTATGCGGTGAAAAATGGTAATAAACTTTTGATCCAGCCTAATTTATTCAATACACATTCCAGCATTGCCGAAAGTAGAAATAGAACGGAAGATATTTTCATTGAAAGAGGCTACGCCGATATCGATAGCATTAGCATTGCCCTTCCAGAAAATATGCTCAAAAACATAACTTCTGAGAAGAAAATTATTGAGAAACCATTTGGAAAATATGAATTTAGGTCAGAAATAAAAGACAATAAACTGTTCACCTACAGAAAACTGGAACTTTTTGAAGGCAGTTATCCTGCCAGTACTTATGAAGACTTTTTCCAATTTCATAATGAGGTAAGCAGCTGCGACAAGGGACGCTTTAATCTAAGCTTTCTCTAGTCGGAAGAAAATATTTACCAGAATATGAAGGAGTAAAATCGATCAAATAAGGCAATTATTGTATATTAGCTCAATGACAGAATACGCAGCGATATTTGACATGGACGGTGTTATCAGCCACACCAACCCTTTCCATGCGGAAGCTTTTAGAGCTTTTTTTAAAAACCACAATGTACAACAGGCGACAGAAGAGGAATTTGAGCAGCATATGTATGGTAAGCATAATAGTTACATTATGCAACATTTCTTTCAACGTCCGATATCCCCTGAGGAACTGCGGACCCTTGAATTTGAAAAAGAGCAGCTTTTTAGAGTCATTTATAAAGAGCACGTTGCCCCTATTAAGGGCCTGATTGAATTTCTGACAGAATTAAAGAATAACGGTTTTAAGCTTGCTGTGGCGACATCAGCTCCACGAGAGAATATGGATTTAATTCTGGACGAATTGAATATACGCCAGCTCTTCTCGTCCACACTGAGCAGCGAAGATGTGAAACTACATAAGCCACATCCTGAGGTTTACCTAAAATCTGCAGAAAACCTGCAAATTCCTGTTGACCGCTGTATTGTTTTTGAAGATTCTTTTTCTGGTATTACCGCAGCGAAAAATGCTGAAATGAAAGTTGTTGCCGTACTTTCAACCCATAAAAAAGAAGAATTGCCTGCAAGTGATGATTATATAAATAATTATACAGAAATATCTGTTGCCAATGTAAAGGCCATTTTAAAAACACAAGAATTATAACTTGGTTGAGTGTGTGCCGACACTTAGCCCGAGGACTTCAGCTGTCTCCTCTCTACCGATAAAAAAAGAGATTCCTTAAGGAATCTCTTTTTTTATCGGTTTGCCCAAGCGAGCTGCAATTTTCGTTCACCGCTGCTAGACTAAATTTTCACGAAGTGATTAATCTCTTTTTAGACCAAACTTCTCTATTTTACTATACAGATGGCTACGTTGAATATCTAAATCGTCGGCCGTCTTGGAGACGTTCCAATTATTTTTTTCCAATTTATATTTTATAAATTCTTTCTCCGCATGATCTTTATAATCTTGAAACGAATCAAAGGAGTCCATATCTAAACCATAATTCGTTGCGCCTTTTTCATGCGCTATACCGTTTACCGGTTCACGAGAAGGATTAGCAAATGCGACAACATCTTTATCTGTAATAGATCGATCACTCAAAATAATTAAACGTTCAATCATATTGCGCAATTCCCGAATATTACCTGTCCAGGGAAGATGGCTCAATTCCCGCATGGCCGCAGTCGTAATTTCCTTCACAGGTATCCCATATTCCATACAGATTTCTTCACAAAAATTTGTTGAAAGCAGGGGAATATCATCCACACGGTCGATCAAAGCAGGTACATGAATCAAGATTACCGACAGGCGGTGATACAAGTCCATTCTAAAATTGCCATCCTCAATTTCCTTCAAGAGATCTTTATTGGTAGCGGCTACTACCCTGACATTGACGTCAATTTCTTTATCGCCACCCACTCTGGTGATTTTATGTTCCTGTAATGCCCTTAACACTTTAGCTTGAGCGGATAGGCTCATGTCTCCGATCTCATCCAAGAACAATGTTCCACCACTCGCTTGTTCAAATTTTCCGATACGCTGTTTAATAGCTGAAGTGAAGGATCCTTTTTCATGGCCAAATAATTCTGATTCGATTAATTCGGAAGGTATCGCAGCACAGTTCACTTCAATAAGCGGTCCCTGCGCACGATTCGATTTCTCATGCAGCCAACGTGCCACAAGCTCCTTTCCCGAACCATTTGCTCCAGTTATCAATACACGCGCTTCTGTCGGTGCTACGCGATCAATTGTCTCTTTAATACGTTTGATTGCCCCAGACTCACCCAATATATCTTTAGTTTTCGAACTGCTAACTTTTCGTTTCAGTACTTTGGTTTCGGTGACTAGGGAACTTTTATCCAGTGCATTCCGAACGGTGATCAATAATCTGTTCAGGTCCAGCGGTTTTTCTAAAAAGTCAAATGCTCCTTTTTTCGCCGCTTCAACAGCTGTTTCAATCGTACCATGTCCTGAGATCATAATAAAAGGGATATCCGGGCTGCTTTGGTGTGCTTCCGCCAAAACTTCCATCCCATCCATCGTATTCATCTTGATATCGCAGAGAACAAGATCTATTTTTTCCTTTTTTAAAATATCTAATCCATCCCGGCCATTGTCGACATCTAAAATCGTATAATCTTCATATTCCAAGATATCACGCAACGAACTTCTGATGGCGCGCTCATCATCAATGATTAAAATTGTACTCATAAATCGAGAGTTATGCTATTTTTTCAATTACGGGAATCAATATAAGTTTTTTTTGGCAATTAGCAAAAAGAAGCAAACCTTGTAAGCCGGGTTCTGTAGACCACCGAAGTGGAATTTCTATCATTTATCTAGATTTGCCATCGCTGACAAACTCAATCAACCTACCCATTACGAATTCCAATACATTGAAAGAAGACGAGCAGCCTTCGAATTTCGCAACCTATTTGGTCTTTCAACACACGAGGTTTACCGTAATATATGTCACCATACAAGACCGTAAGCTCTTACCTTACGTTTTCACCCTTACTCCGAAAAGCGGTATATTTTCTGTGGCACTTTCTGTCTGCTATTCTCATAACAGCCTTCCCGTTAGGAAGCGTGTTGCTCTATGTTGCCCGGACTTTCCTCTCCTCTCAAAAAAGAGCAGCGATAGAACCAGTTTGCTTCTGCGCAAAAGTAGCTATTTTACTCGGATAAACCCGAATTTCTTTTCAATTTCGAAAAGACCATTCATTTAGCATCACAGGCACAAAAATCTACGCAATTACCTTGCGTAGATAAAGAAAGTTTTTGTATTTTCAATCTAACAAAAAAAACATGGCACTCAATAAACTAGCCCTCATACGTTATAAAACGATTGACCATTGCCTTCGCTTGCGACATCGTAAATGGACCTTGGAAGATCTCATGGAAAAGGTTTCCGATGCACTTTATGAATTTGAAGGAATCGAAAATGGGATAAGTAAACGTACCATACAAGGTGATATTCAACTCATGCGTAGCAATAAACTTGGCTACAATGCGCCTATTGTGGTGTTGCACCGAAAATTCTACACCTATGAAGATCCCAACTATAGCATTAGCAATTCACCGATTTCCGTCGGTGACATGCAAAAAATGAAGGAGGCAGTAGAAGTACTTAAGCATGTGAGCGGTTTCTCCAGTTTTGATGAAATGAGCGATATTGTTGCACGGCTTGAAGATAGCATCCATACCAAAAAGGACAATTCACCTTCCATTATACAAATGGAAAGTAACAACCTGCTAAAAGGCCTTTCTTTTATCAGCCCGCTGCATCAAGCCATTCGTGAAAAAACACCACTCCTGATCAGCTACCAATCGTTCAAAGCAACACAACAGCAGGATCTGGTCTTCTCCCCTTATCTCTTAAAAGAATATCGGAATCGATGGTTTCTAATTGGTCAGCATAAAAAGAATGAAGGATTAATGACGCTGGCGCTTGATCGAATCAATACCATCGAGGAAATGGGCAAAAATTCATACAAGGAATATACAGGGGTCGATTTCGAACGTTACTTTTCGGATACCATAGGCGTAACGAAGACACAAAAAGACCGCGGCCACCGGGTGATATTGCAAGTCAATGCAAAAAATGCACCTTATGTAGCAACAAAACCCTTACATCCTTCACAGCAGATTTTAGACAAAAAGGAGGATGGCTCAATCTTAATTCGCATCGATGTTGTACTTAACTTTGAACTGGAAAGAGAAATTTTAGGTTTTGGCGAATCCATTAAAGTACTCTCGCCAAGAAATTTACAAACGAGAATAAAACAGCGCTTGACAGCTGCCGCAGAACTCTATGCTGAGAAATCTGTCGATAAGGCGTTAAATTCACGAAATGAATAATATTTCACGCCTAAATGTCTTGGGCGATGGCATAACCACTAGCCCAAGCCCATTGGAAATTATAGCCGCCAAGCCATCCTGTAATATCAACAGTCTCCCCTCCGAAATAAAGGCCTTCAACTTTTTTAGACATTAAGCTTTTGGAGTGAAGCTCTTCCGTTGAAACTCCTCCACGCATGACCTCAGCTTTATCATACCCCTTATCTCCCGCAGGTTTTACCTTGAAGCGATGGATCGTATCGACAATCAACTTCGCATCAGCTTTACTCAGTGAGGCGATTTTGGTATCCAAGGCCAAAAATTTCCCAAGGGCGTCGACCAATTTCCTGCTGAAATAATCGTTTAGCAATTGTGAAACAAGTCGTTTCCCACCGTATTGTCGCTCCTGTTTAATCAGATTATCCAAATTAAAATTAGGCAAGAGATCAATCGTAATCTCCTGTCCAGGCCGCCAATAACTTGATATTTGAAGAATTGCAGGTCCGCTTAATCCCCAGTGTGTAAAGAGAATATTCTCTTCAAAAGACATTCCGGCAACAGACACTTTCGAGAATACCGAATTTCCAGCCAGAGAACTATACCAATCCGCATCTTTTCCAGTTATCGTCAAAGGGACTAATGCAGGCGCTGTACCGACTACATTCAAACCAAATTGTTTAGCTAAGCGTACTCCAAAGTCTGAGGCCCCAAGCTTTTGCACCGGAAGCCCACCGGAAGAAACAACCACTTTATGGGCATGGTATCGGGACTCACCTTTTGAATTTTCTACTGTTACCACAAAGCCATTATCGTTTTTTTCTACAGATTTGACCAAGGTATTCAAGGCTATATCCTGCCCTGTCTCGTATAAAATTTTAGAAAATACAGCAACGATATCTTTTGCTTTATTGGTCTCTGGAAACAACTGTCCCAGTGTTTTTTCATGTCCCACGATACCATATTGTTCAAAAAATGTAATGGTATCGTCCACGGTCCATTGTTTGAATATACCGTGCAAAAAATCTGGATTTTCAGAAATGAAATTAGCGGGACTGCTACCAATATTTGTATAATTACAGCGCCCACCTCCGGAAATCAGGATCTTCGCACCGACCTTATCGTTTCTTTCAAGGACCAAGGTCTTCTTCCCAATTAGCCCTGCTTGGGCTGCACACATCAATCCGCAGGCTCCCCCCCCAATAATGATGGCATCGTATAGTATACTCACAGCAACACTCTAATAAGCAATCAATGTATTTTCAACAGAAACAACTCTTCGTTCCAATTGACTCTGATACCCCAATTCAATAATTTTAATGACATCCCGCGCTTGTTCCGCCGATGCGATTAAGGTAGTTTTTCCCAATATGCTATCCGCAACGTTCTGATAAAAATCAGGATAAGAACCTATTTCAGAAGGAATCATTTCTTCAATATCATTCCCCTGTTCAACAATATTGAGCTTGCCGTATAGACTTGGATCTTCTTGTCCCCAGGTTGGATCTTCATCGGGAAATTTACCATCGCGCAGTAAAGCTTCCTGTGGATCGACACCATATTTTACAAAATTTCCGTTCATGCCAAAGACACGATATCGAGGTGTAGGTTCTTTTGTAAGCATAGACCCTTTCAGCGATACCCGTAAGTCATCATAGTACAATAAGCAGTCGAAATTGTCAATGGTTTTCGCATGATCCCGTTGAATAGCTAAATCTGCAAAAACAGCATCTGGTCTTCCAAACAATTGTAAAGTTTGATCGATAAGATGCGAGCCCAAATCGTAGAATATCCCCGAACCCGGTAAATGCTCTTCACGCCACGCATTTGGTCTCAAGTAATTGCGGAAACGATCAAACCTAGCTTCCAGATTTACAATTCTTCCCAATCGTCCACTTTGAATTACTTTCTTTAACGTTCGATAATCGGAGTTGAATCTTAAATTGTGATAAGGCGCCAAAATCAGATTTTTCTCCTTAGCCAGCGCGATAAGCTCATCGGCCTGATCTACATTGTTCGTAAATGGTTTCTCGACAATAACGTGTTTTCCTGCTTCCAAAGCACGTTTTGCAAAAGGATAATGCATGTCATTGGAAGTCGCAACCACGACTAAATCAATAGTTGTATCATTAAAAATATCATCTGCCGACAAAGCAATTGCTGCCTGTGGATAGCGTTCCTTTAGCAAACTTTGCTGATCTGCTTTCCGGGCGGTCACTTTAACAAGATCCAGTTCAGCTATCGAACGCATCACGGGAGCGTGAAAAACCTGACCTGAAATTCCAAAACCAATAAGTCCTACGCGAATTTTTTTCATAGCATTACATTCTTTCAGGTACATGAATACCCAATAAGTTCATCCCTTTGGCGATAACCTTTGCCGCAGAAGCCGAAAGATGCAATCTAAAGTTCTTTACATCAGGATCTTCCGCTTTCAATATCGTTTCTTCATGATAGAATTTATTGTAGAACTTGGCTACTTCATAGATATAGTTTGCCAATTGCGCAGGGCTGAACTCTTGCGCAGAAGCTTCAATAACCTCTGGAAACGCACCTAATTGCTGAATTAGATCTCGCTCGTAAGAGGAAATCGTCGCCGGTACAGACACAGCACTGTCAAAATCGAATTCAGCTTTACTTAAAACAGATTTGATACGCGCATGAGTGTATTGAATAAACGGCCCTGTATGACCTTGAAAATCGACAGACTCATTTGGATCAAACAAAAGACGTTTTTTAGGATCCACTTTCAATAGAAAATATTTCAATGCTCCCATTCCGATCGTATCGTAAAGAGCAGCTTTTGATTCCTCGTCCAATCCGCCAGTCTTGCCAAGCTCCTCAGTACGTACCTGTGCAGTTTTAAGCATTTCAGCCATTAAATCATCCGCATCAACAACTGTTCCCTCCCGCGATTTCATTTTACCTGAAGGAAGGTCGACCATCCCATACGATAAATGGAACAATCCGTCAGCCCAGGCTTTACCTAGTTTTTTTAAGATTAAAAACAATACCTTGAAATGGTAATCCTGTTCGTTACCGACAACATAAATAGAATCATTCATTTTGAATTCATCATATTTCAATTGTGCTGTCCCCAAATCTTGTGTAATATAGACCGAAGTACCGTCGCCACGAAGCACAAGCTTCTGATCCAATCCTTCGTCTGTTAGATCAATCCATACGGAGTTATCCTCTTTTTTAAAGAAAACCCCTTTATCTAAACCTTCCTGGATAATATCTTTACCCAACAAGTATGTATTGGATTCATAATAGTATTTATCAAAATCGACGCCTAATTGTTTGTAGGTCTTTTCAAACCCCGCGTACACCCAACTGTTCATGGTTTTCCAAAGGGAGATCACCTCTTCATTACCGGCTTCCCATTGTTGCAACATCGCTTGTGCCTCCTTCATCAAAGGTGCATTTTTCTTTGCTTCCTCTTCGGTTTGCCCCTCAGCTTTCAATGCCTCGATTTCCTTTTTATATTCTTTGTCAAAGACAACGTAATATTTTCCAACAAGGTGGTCGCCTTTAAGTCCAGTAGACTCGGGTGTTTCACCGTTACCAAATTTCTGCCAGGCCAACATGGACTTACAGATATGGATACCACGATCGTTCACCAAATTTGCTTTGATCACATCATAACCATACGCTTTTAGGATTTCCGCAACAGCATATCCTAATAAGTTATTACGGATATGTCCCAAGTGCAGTGGTTTATTGGTATTTGGAGAAGAGTATTCCACCATCAATTTTTTCCCGTTCGCAGGAAATACAGCAAAGTCCTTCGCCGTTATGCTCTGATTCAACAACGTGATCCAGTAAGCATCGGAAAGAACAATATTCAAAAAGCCTTTTATCACATTGAAATCTGATATTTCAGCGATATGCTGTTGCAAATAAGCACCAATTTCCTTTCCGGTTTGTTCCGGAGAAGATTTCGAAAAGCGCGTTACGGGAAAAGTTACGATTGTAATTTGTCCCTCAAACTCCTTTCGGGTAGCTTGTAAAGCAATTTGAGTTTCTAAAATATCTGCATTGTAAAGCTCTTTTACTGCCTGTACAGTGACTTCAACAAGTCGCTTTTGAATAGAATTTGCCATTTAATGATTTTGTAATTTTTACAACTTCCTGATAGTGAATTGGAAATAAATAACATTCCTTATTTAGGTATTCACCATTAAAGTATATCTTTGCAAAAATAATAAAAAATGCAGAGCTATCAGGAATTTCTTGACTTAAGTGTTGGTTTTCCGCAAGACGGATTCGAAATCATCGACGACGAATTGTATTTCCACGATTTGAATTTAATGGAAATGATAGAAACGTACGGTACGCCGTTACGTTTTACCTATTTGCCTATCGTCAGCAAAAAAATTCAGCAAGCGAAAATCCTCTTTCAGACCGCAATTCTGAAACACAACTATCGCGGATCTTACAAATATTGTTATTGTACCAAGTCATCCCATTTCAAGCACATCGTAGAGGAAGCTTTGAAAAATGATATCCACCTGGAAACTTCATCTGCATTTGATATGCCGATGATCGATTCATTGGAAAGACAGGGCACAGTAACAAAAGACATTACAGTGATCTGTAATGGGTTCAAAACCTACCAGTACAAACAATATATTGTTGATATGATCCACGATGGATATAAAAACATTATACCGGTGCTGGATAACAAAGAGGAGTTTAACCTTTATGATGATGAAATCGAATTGGATGAGCCTTGTGCTTTAGGTATCCGCGTTGCTTCCGAAGAGCAACCAGATTCTCAATTCTATACATCTCGCCTAGGGATTCGCCAGGAAGACGTCGTTGAATTCTATAACAACAAGATCGCCGACAATCCAAACTTTAAAGTAAAGTTGCTCCATTTTTTCATTAATTCAGGTATCTCGGACACCCCGTATTACTGGAACGAATTAGAGAAATACGTTACTTTATATTGTAAATTCAAGAAAGTAAACCCGGATTTAGATACCCTAGATATCGGTGGTGGCATGCCATTTAAGGATTCATTGGTACACGACTTTGATTACGAATATATGGTCAATGAGATCGTCAACCGTATCAAACAAATCTGTGCTCACCATGAAGTGATGGAACCAGACATTATTACTGAATTTGGCAAATACACTGTTGCTGAAGCATCAGGTATCCTCTATAAAGTTTTGGGGCGCAAGCAACAAAACGATCGCGAACGTTGGTTTATGATTGATGGTTCATTCATTACAAATTTGCCGGATGTATGGGCATTGAATCAAAAATACATTCTATTGCCGATAAATAACTGGGATTCAGAATATGAACGCGTCAATTTAGGTGGCATCACATGCGATGGACAGGATTATTACAATCAGGAGGCGCATATGAACTCGGTATTTATGCCGAAGACCCGTAAGGTTCAATACCTGGGCTTCTTTCATACAGGCGCCTATCAAGATGTATTAAGCGGATATGGAGGCATCCACCACTGCTTACTTCCTTCACCCAAACATGTACTTGTACGCCGCAATAGAGATGAAACATTCAACTACGAGGTGTTCGGTGAGGAGCAAAACTCCAAACAAGTAATGAAATTGTTAGGCTACCAATAAGATATTATATTCTACCAAGAGTAAGCACGCTCGTCATTGGGGGATCAAAACAATATCCTCGTAAAAAAGAGCTATTTTAAGCCAAAATAAAAAGGTCTCGTTTCTAGGAACGAGACCTTTTTATTTTCAGCCTATCCGCCATTATTTACAATCGGGCGTAAATTAAAGGCAAAATCACAGACAATGACAACCATATCCAGTAGAAAAAAATAGATTGTAAAATCTATATAGTAAGCTGTTCGGTAGATGTAAACCTATTTCAGTATAAGACAGCTGGCTTTTATTCATATCGTGTTCGTACCTGCTTCGGACCACGTTCGGAGCTGCCCAATTCCGTTACGACTGTTGACCTAGTAGTGTACAGACCTTTCCTGTTTGGAGACTGGACAATATCTGTACAGCATCTGTACAAGATCTATTGATGATCCGAAGCAGATACGAAGCAGGTACGAAGGAAAGCTACTGATCTTTCAGAATGTATCGTCGTTTAGGAAAGGATTGCTGGGTATTTTCCTTTAGCGCGACTAGAAATCCCAAAGTCGATAATTGCTATTTTGCAACCCAAGTTTTAAAGAAATTAAGCACTTTTTCTTCATCATAGCCCTTTCCTTTTTCCAGACTACCACTCTCCTGTACATGCAATGTTTTTCCATTTCTATCCAAAATAATAAAAAATGGATAACCTAGTTTATTGCCTTCAGGGGCATACTTTTGAAACACAGCTTCATTTTTATTTTCCTTTGAATAATTGAGGTGATAATAGAGGAAATGACTCTTTAACAACTTGTCGACACTTGCCGTTTTATGGATATATTCATTAAATCTTAAACACCAGACACACCAATTCCCACCGGCTTGAATGACGATGTTTTTCTTTTCTTTCTTTGCTTGAACCAATAGCTGATCAATATCATTCTGTGCATTGGCATCTGGATTGTAAGGCTTCGAAAGATCCTGAGCTGTAGCAAGCTGCTGTGAGAACGCTTTGGACTGTACGAGTACCGTCCCCAAAAACACAATAGCTCCACACAGTAATAATCTTATATTTCTCATCATAAATAAATTAAATACGAATCTAAAATTACAAAATCATTTCCCCAAACCAAAACATAAGCAGCACATAATCGTTAAACATGATATAGCTATTGACCATGAAAAAAAACACCCAGGACTACAACGGACCGTATTTCAGCGGATTCATAAAAACGCGATTAAGCCCTATATACATGACCTTAGGTGATCAGAATAGGGGTGTCATTCAAAATACCGCCATTGGGGAGAAGTAAAAAAGGCAACCTGTTGATATGCTATACCCTATCACCCGTAAAAACCAAAAAGACTTCCTTTTGCTAAAATAAAAACAAAACAAAACAAAAACAAACACCTGACCTTAACATAAATATTATTTAATTTCCTTTAAAATTTAACAAATATAGCATAACTTAGTGTAAAGGAAGTAGTAAAAGAAGCACAGAAGATTCACTACAAAAATCCAAAACGAAACAAAATGAAACACCAAGAATTCAACAGGTCAAAACTGATAGAAAAAATAAGGGATACGAGCGCGTGGGATGTTATCGTCATAGGCGGCGGTGCCAGCGGATTAGGTGTTGCATTAGATGCCTTAAGCCGAGGGTTCAAAACAATTTTATTGGAGCAGGTTGATTTTGCAAAAGGCACTTCAAGCAAAGCAACAAAGCTTGTTCACGGTGGTGTACGCTACTTGGCTCAAGGCGACATCTCATTGGTTAAAGAAGCGCTTCATGAAAGAGGTTTACTCCAAAAAAATGCTCCACACCTTGTTAAAAACCAATCGTTTATCATTCCAAACTACAGCTGGTTCGATGGCCCATTTTACACCATTGGAATGAAAATATATGACCTTCTGGCAGGTAAATTAAGCTTGGGAAAATCCATTCATATCAATAAAGAAGAAACGCTCAATCGCATAAGCACTGTACGACCTAAAGGGCTATATGGTGGCGTGGTATATCAAGACGGACAATTTGACGACTCCAGGCTTGCGCTCAACGTTGCGCAGACCTGTATACAAATGGGCGGAGTCGCCCTAAATTATGTAAGGGTCAATAACCTCACCAAAGACAGCGATGGACGAATAAACGGTGTCATCGCCAATGATACCGAAACTGGTGAAGTTTTCACCATACAAGGCAAAGCTGTTATCAATGCTACAGGAATATTTGTCGATGATATCTTAAAAATGGATAGACCTGAAGCGAAACAAATGGTACGCCCCAGCCAGGGTGTTCACCTTGTATTTGACAAGTCATTTCTCCCAGGCGACGATGCCATTATGATTCCAAAAACGGATGATGGACGGGTCCTTTTTCTAGTACCTTGGCATAATCGAGTCATTGTGGGAACAACGGATACACCGATAGACGAGCATAGCCTTGAACCGGTAGCTTTGGAGCAGGAGATCGATTTTATTCTGAAAACGGCGGGACGTTACTTGACAAAACAACCAACAAGAGCGGATGCATTGGCTGTATTCGCCGGCCTCCGTCCACTGGCAGCCCCTACAGGTAACTCAAACAAAACCAAAGAGATCTCACGAAGCCACAAGGTTATTGTTAGCGACTCCAAATTACTGACTTTAACTGGCGGAAAGTGGACAACATTCCGTCGAATGGGCCAAGATACCCTAGACAAAGCGATAAAAATTGGTTGTTTACCTCAAAAAGAAAGCCGGTCTGCCACACAAAAGATCTATAGCGCCATTCCAACGTCCGACAGAAGCAATCATATGTATATTTACGGTGCCGACCAAGAAATGATCAATGCATTGGCTCAGGAAAATCCCGAATGGAACGAAAAGTTAATCCCACATCTTGAGTTCAAAAAGGCCGAAGTTGTTTGGGCAGCACGCAATGAACTTGCCAGGACTGTGGAAGATGTGCTATCCCGTCGGGTACGGATGCTATTTCTTGATGCGAAAGCTGCAATTGAAGCTGCACCTGATGTCGCAAAAATACTCGCCCAGGAACTGGAAAAAGATGAAGATTGGCAAAATGATCAAATAACGCATTTTCAAAATGTTGCAAAAAATTATATCTTAAAGTAATACAAAATAACCAGCAATACTCAATTACTCAATTATGGAACAACAATACATCTTGGCAATGGATCAAGGTACCACCAGCTCCAGAGCTATCATTTTTGATAAAGACAGAAATATAGTCTCCATTGCCCAGAAGGAATTTACGCAAATATTCCCACAACCAGGATGGGTTGAACACGATCCACATGAAATCTGGTCAACACAGGCAGGTGTCACTGCAGAAGCAACCACAAAAGCAGGGTTAAACGGCAAAAATATTGCCGCCATTGGCATTACCAATCAACGGGAAACTGTGGTCGTTTGGGAAAAAGAAACAGGAAAACCCATCTACAATGCCATTGTATGGCAAGATAAACGCACAGCAGATTATTGCGACGAGTTGCGTAGCTCTGGAAAACATGAGATGATCCAGGAAAAAACAGGCCTAATATTAGATCCTTACTTTTCTGCAACCAAAATAAAATGGATTCTGGATAACGTAGAAGGTGCCCGGGAAAAAGCACAAAACGGGGAATTAATCTGTGGAACTATTGACACTTGGCTCGTCTGGAACCTCACCCGGGGCGATGCTCACATTACGGATGTAACAAACGCTTCCCGCACCTTACTCTTTAATATTCATAGCATGGAATGGGATAAGGAGCTACTCGAATTATTTGACATCCCCGCCGCCATGCTGCCCGAAGTAAAAGAAAGCAGTGAAATATATGGGGAATCACGGACAACCATTTTTGCACACAAAGTCAAGATAGCTGGAATTGCTGGCGACCAGCAGGCGGCACTGTTCGGACAGCAATGTATTGAAAAGGGAATGGTCAAAAACACGTACGGCACTGGATGTTTTATGTTAATGAACATCGGGGATAAACCAATCCGTTCAAAGAACAACCTTTTAACGACTGTCGCCTGGAAAATCAACGGAAAAACAGAATATGCCTTAGAGGGGAGCATATTTATCGGCGGCGCACTGGTCCAATGGCTACGCGACAATCTCAACATCATCTACAAATCGGCAGACATAGAGCAATTAGCGCTGACAGAAAAAGATAATGGCGGTGTCACATTTATCCCTACATTCGCCGGACTGGGGGCTCCATACTGGAACGCTCGTGCACAAGGTACACTATTTGGCCTTACGCGTGCAACAACCAATGGTCATATTGCACGCGCCTCGCTAGAGGCAATTTCCCTGCAGACTCGTGATGTGCTGCAAGCCATGGAAGCTGATAGCGGCATACCGATCAAAGAATTGCGTGTAGACGGCGGTGCAACAGCAAATAATCTACTTATGCAGATTCAGGCCAATGTACTAAACAGCAAAGTTGTACGCCCCAAAATTACAGAAACTACAGCTTTGGGGGCAGCATACCTCGCCGGACTGGCCGTGGGATTCTGGAAAAATGAGGATGAGATTTCTAAGTTTTGGGCACAGGATCGTATATTTGAACCTGAAGCAGAGCAAGAAGAGCAAACAAAAAAGATTATTAAGCTCTGGACCAAGGGAGTCAAAGCATTACAATACTGGACCGAAAACTAACCGACAAGCATGAACCATTATTTAGCAGAATTTATCGGCACCACCCTTCTCCTTCTTTTAGGCAATGGGGTTGTGGCCAACGTTATCTTAAAAGGCACAAAAGGAGAAAATGGAGGGTGGATTGTAATCACGACCGCATGGGCACTTGCAGTGTATGTAGGTGTTGTTTTTGCCGGCCCATATACCGGAGCCCATCTCAATCCTGCGGTAACCATTGCCGTAGCCCTTAATCATGGCCTCCCTTGGATGGAAGTACCTGGCTATATTCTCGCACAAATTGCCGGTGGTTTCTGTGGCGCGATGTTGACCTACATCATGCACAAAGACCATTTCGATGCAACAGCAGACCCAACGACCAAACTTGGTGTTTTCGCTACTATACCCAACATCCGAAATACATCAACAAATCTAGCAAGTGAAATTATCGGAACCTTTGTGTTGATTTTTGTAATTTTCTTCATAACAGGTCAAGATGTCACCATTGACGGAAAAACAGCTCCCATTGGCATGGGCTCCCTTGGTGCGATACCCGTTGCATTCCTCGTGTGGGCCATCGGTCTCTCCCTAGGCGGAACTACGGGATATGCCATCAATCCTGCCCGGGATTTTGGCCCGCGCTTATTTCATGCGCTTTGGCCAATCAAAGGAAAAGGTAGCTCCGACTGGTCTTATGCCTGGATTCCAATCCTAGGACCGATCTTGGGCGCCATTTTAGCCTTTGCACTGTATACCTGTATAAAACCGGCCTAATCAAGGTCGCGCTGCACGAACAAAATAAAAGGGATTCAAAAATTGAATCCCTTTTATTTTATTATCCACGCTTGGGTTTTCTATGACCGTATTCACGATCCCGATCAAACGTATTCATATGGCGTTCCTTCTTCACGGGATACACATCATCAATTACAATCAAAATACCTTTTTCTTCTACCGTACCAAACTCATCATTACGTGCAGTGCCAAATGATTTCATCGTAGGCGATAGGTTCATATAGGTATTGATCAACGGTGGAATATTCTCTCCCAATGCTCTCACATGGCTATTTAACACCTTATATCCTTCTTTATAATCCAGCCCATCAAATACGCCGACAAAGCGATCGTAATCATTTTTGATTTCCAATTCCGGAAGAGGAAGAACCAATTTATCATGGTCAGGAAAATAATAGTCCATAAAATAAAGCAACATATCCCGTGCATCTTTATTATAATGTGGATACATGGTCACTTTACCAAAGAGGTATTTAATTTCAGGGTTAAGCATCACCAAAGCCCCTAAACCGTCCCAAAGATTGTCCAATGAAAAAATTCCTTTTCTATTGTCGATGGCTGGTTGGTACTTAGGCTGTACAAACGACCGCCCCAACTCTATGGTGTAAGGTAGATATTCATTCGTAAATAATTCGGAAAACTGAAAATAATGTGCTGTTGATAAATTGGGTATACCATTTACTTCACCAGCCTCAGCACATTTGATTACCCTATAACCGGCAACCACCTCTTCATCTTCGGGATTCCATGCGATCAACTGATCGTAACAATCTTCGCATGTATCATTTTCATCGATATCAATTGAAAGTCCTGTACCTCCCCCTGCGCCACGAAAAGTCAACTCCCGCAAACGCCCAATTTCACGCATGACATTTGGCGAATTATGATAGTTGATTAAGTATATCTCGTTATTTCCATTGTTGGTATATCGTAAGAAGACTTCTTTATTCAATTCGGTCTTCAATAATTCTCTATCAACTGGAGGTATAATTTCTTGCATAAATTCTATTTTTCTTGAGCCAATCCATAAACCCTTCTTTTCACTTCCTCAGCCCAAGTTTTTTCGTTTTTTGATTGATCAAACGCTGTATAAGGGATTCTTTCTCCTACTATAATATTGACGGTATGTCCGCGTTGAGCAAACATTTCATCAGGTAAATATAACATTTCAATGTTTACCTTGAGACCCAATTTCTGTCTAAGCCTTGCAAAATTATAAAAAAACTTAGAGTTTTTACCGTCAATCAACACCGGAATGACATCTTTTTTATATTTTTTTGCTTTGCTAATAAAACTTTTTTTCCATTCGAGATCTTCTATACGACCATCGTTCTGTTTTCTGGAAACCAAACCTGCAGGGAATACCAATAGCGCATCATCCGCACCATAAGCCTCCTCAATCGCAGAAATGGCCTGTTTCCCTTGCCCCCCCAACTTATTTACACCGACAAACAAAGGCCGCAAATTACCTATATTTAGAAGAATATCATTAACTAAAAACTTCACATCGCGTCTATATTTACCTATAGCGTGCATAAATGCAATACCATCCAATCCGCCCAAAGGATGATTGGACGCGAAAATAACCGGATCCGATACTGGAATATTTTCTGCCCCATACAAATTGACCTTGACATCCAAATCGTTGATCAATGCATCAACAAAATCCAGGCCCTGAAGATCCGCAAAGCGCGTCATAATATCATTTATCTCGTCTTCATGAATTGTCCTTTTTAAATAATTAAGTAAAAAAGACGGAATCCATTTAGCAAGGCCCGCATTTTTTTTGTGAATAACTTCACGTATATCAATAAACTTTTTACTCTCGCTTGTGATCATCAATCTTACTGTTCCAATTAAAAATACTTCACCTCCGTTTAAGCCCAGTTTTTAGGCCTATCCCAATTCGTTGACAAAAATAATAACAGAATGGTAATAAAAGTACAATTTTAAACTTTAAAATTGTACTTATTTGCAATAATGTATTCGTTCTCTGTGCTTCCTGTTTTAGGTATTACAAGCAATCAACGAATTAAGTATAAATCTGATCCTGTAAAATTTCTTTTCACCTAGTTTTTTTATTAAGTTTGAGTATGCTAATAAGTCAATTTCTTTCAAATGCTGATTTCAGTATTCAAAATGCTGATTCAATACAACAAGCGCTAGAGAAGCTGCAAGATATGCTTTGTAAAGAATTAGTCGTTTTAAATGGTGACGACTATATTGGCCTGGTTAATGAAACCATCTTATTGGATGCGGAAGATGAAGATGCTCCCCTTTCTTCCATAAAAATAAATACGGCCCCCATACAGCTGAAGTTCAATCAACACCCCTATGATGCCCTGGTGATGATAACGGTATATAATAGCACAATCATTCCTATTTTAGATCAAGACAACAAATATATTGGTGTGTCAACGCAATTGGATATATTAAAGGCAATAAGTTCAATTCAATCACAAAATGAATCTGGTGCTATTATTGTGTTGGCGACTGGCCTACACGATTTTTCACTTTCACAGATTGCGCACCTTGTTGAAAGTGACAATTGCAGAATCCTCAATTGCGCAACTAAAATAAATTTGGAAAGTGACAACATTGAAGTTACCCTTAAAGTCGACAAGTCAAACATCAATGCCTTACTGAATTCATTCCTAAGACACAACTATTTAATTCTTGAAACCCATAATACCATAGCTGCATTTGACGACACTGCCGACCGTTATCAGCAGCTTATGAATTATATTAACATTTGATTAAGATTAGTTTTTTCTCATCTTTGCCCCATAAATTGAAAACAATATGAGAATCGCAATATATGGAAGAGAGTTTCAACCCTCTGTTATACCACATGTGAAACACTTATTTGAATATCTTGTCGATAAAAATATTGAGATCTGGGTATATAATCCATTTCATGAATTTCTGCAATCACAATTTGAATGCGCCTTTAACTTCTCAACATACAATACCTATCAAGAAATAAAAGATCATATTGACATCATGTTGAGTCTAGGCGGAGATGGAACCATGTTATCTGCTGTTTCCCTGATTAAAGATTCCGGAATTCCAATTGCAGGAATAAACTTTGGACGCCTCGGCTTTTTAGCGTCCATCAATAAAAATGATTTTGAGGATGCCATCGAGGATATACTGAACCAGCGTTTTACCATACAGAAGCGCGTGCTGCTCTCTGTAGAATCTGAACAGCTTAACTTGTTTGAAGGCAATCATTATGCCCTTAATGATATCACCGTATTTCGTTACGACAGCTCGGCCATGATTACGGTCAATGCACGCATCAATGGCGAACTACTGAATTCATACTGGGCAGATGGACTAATTATCGCTACACCTACCGGATCCACAGCCTATTCATTGAGTTGCGGCGGACCTATTATTATGCCGGAAAGTGGCAATTTTGTCATTACCCCCATCTCTCCGCACAATCTCAATGTGAGACCCATTGTCATCTCGAATCAGTTTACCCTTGAATTGGAAATAGAGAGTCGAAGCAATCAATACATCTTAAGCTGTGATTCCAAAAACGAGTCTATTGATACATCTGTAAAATTAACCATTAAACAGGCTCCATTTACTATTAATCTGATTAGACTCCCCCATGAAAGCTTTTTCAGTACGCTGCGGGAAAAATTACTTTGGGGCATCGATGTCAGAAATTATTAGGCTATCAATTCACTTCGCACAAGCTCGCTTTGTATGAAGAGAAACACACAAAACAATCTTTCTACATATTGTCCTTCTAAATTTCCAATTAAAAATCGATATTTGGAAGAAATAAAGAAAGACGGAATAAGAACATCCGGAATAGAAATCCAAGTGCGATAATTAATCAATGAAAAGTACGTTAAACAAACAATAATCATTGGTAGCAATACAGGAAACCAAAAGTAGGTTTTAAAACGCCAAAATAGCATTGATGCCTAAGGTGTTCATTTTATTGAAAACAGCAAAAATGAGTTTTTTAGATCAGATAGATAGTATTAAATTGCCACAGCATATAGCCATCATCATGGATGGCAACGGCCGTTGGGCAAAACAGAAAGGGAAACTTCGCGTATTTGGGCATCAAAATGGTGTAAAAGCAGTACGAGAAGCATTAGAAGGATGTGTAAAAGCAAATATTAAATTTCTGACACTTTATGCATTTTCTGCAGAAAACTGGAATAGGCCTAAGCTCGAGGTAATGGCACTCATGGAGCTATTGGTTACTTCCCTTAAAAAAGAAATCAAAACTTTTCAGGAGAATGGCGTCCGTTTGAATGTCATTGGTGATATCACCAAACTACCTTCCAATGCACAAAAGAAGCTACAGGAAACCATAGAAGCAACGAAAGAAAATACACACTGTACATTGACATTAGCGTTGAGTTACAGTTCCCGACAAGAAATTGTAGATGCCGCCCGGAATCTAGCCCAACAAGTAAAAGACGGAAAACTCCATGCGGAAGAAATCAACGATGAGTTATTCGCTGCAAACCTCTATACACAAAACCTCCCCGATCCTGACCTGTTGATACGTACCAGCGGAGAATTGAGAATAAGCAACTTCCTACTTTGGCAAATTGCCTATTCAGAATTATGCTTCCTTGATAAGATGTGGCCTGAGTTTACGAAAGAAGATTTATTTAAATCCATCGTCGATTACCAGCAACGCGAAAGAAGGTTTGGAAAAACAAGTGAACAGTTATAAAGATTTTATTAAATTTGACCACTGATTTGAATAAAAGCAAGCTGGTTAAATTTTCTTAATTAACAAAAATTAACAAACGATTGGTGTACTTTAGCGCCAATAATTATAGATAAATGAAGCGTATACTACCCGTAATACTATTTTTTGGCCTCTCATCAATGCAGCTTGTCTACGGACAAGACAAAGGTGCGTTCAATTTAAATGACCCAGAAAAAATCAGCTATCTCAATCCTAAAAACTATGTAATTAGCGCTATTGATATAACTGGAACACAATTTTTGGATAAAAATGTATTAATTACAATATCTAAATTGTCAGTAGGTCAATATTTGGAAGTTCCAAGTGAGGCAACTGCAAAAGTAGTAAAGGATATGATGGCTCAAGGCCTTTTTGATGATGTCGAATTATGGGCAGATAAAATTGAAGGTGAAAATATATTTTTGACCATCCGTGTAGTAGAACGTCCTCGTTTAACGCGTATTGATATTAATGGCCTAAGTAAAAGTCAGACCGAAGAAGTTCGCAAACGTTTAAATAGCAACACCGGTAAAATTGTCAACGAAAACTTGATGAACACCACACGTGCTACGATTCAACGGTTCTTAAAAGAAAAGGCTTTTTTATATCCGGAGATCACCCTAAAAACAGTGAAAGATTCGGCACAGGCTAATAATGAAATACTTATTGCCGATGTGGATAAAAAACATAAGGTAAGAGTCAAAAAAATGACGTTTACAGGGAATGAACATTTTTCTCAACAAGAATTGAGAAAAATGGCCAAGCCCATCAAGCAAAAAATGTGGTATCGCATTTTCGGTCCTGGAAAGTTCAAGGAAGAAAAATACAAAGAAGGTAAAGAAAACCTAATCAAGAAAATGGCCGCCAAAGGCTATCGTGATGCCACGATCTTGAAAGATACGGTTATTCGCGATGGTGAAAAAAATGTGCTGGTTAATTTTGACATCTATGAAGGTCCTAAATATTATGTAGGTAATATTGTTTGGACAGGTAATGCCAAATATTCGGATACCCTACTGAATAAAATTTTAGGGGTTAAACGTGGTGATGTCTTTTCGGAAGAAAAGTTAAACGCCAAATTGTTAGGTGGTGGTCGAAATGCAGATGACATCTCTTCAATCTATATGAACGATGGTTATCTTACGTTTTCGGTAGACCCTGAGCAAACACGTATTTACAACGATACCATCGATTTAAATTTACGTGTATATGAAGGTGCTCAATATACCATCAATAACGTTATTGTTAAAGGTAATGATGTAACCAACGACCGTGTTGTATTGCGTTCTATTTATACAAAACCAGGTCAAAAATTCTCAAAAGAACAAATTATGCGCAGTGTGCGTGAGATTGCGCAGCTAGGAAATTTTGATGAGCAAAAAACAAACCCAGTACCGACAAATTTAAATTATGCGGATGGTACAGTAGACATTGTTTATAATGTTACTGAAAAACCTTCGGATCAGGTCGAGCTTTCGGGTGGTTATGGTGCAGGTCAGATCATCGGTACCTTAGGTTTAACATTCAACAACTTCTCTACCAGCAATTTCTTTGACAAAAGTTCCTGGAAACCGCTACCACGTGGAGATGGACAGAAGTTGAGTGTGCGTGGTCAAACTTCAGGTAAGCGTTATCAATCGTATAGCTTCTCCTTCTCCGAGCCTTGGCTGGGTGGTAAAAAACCAATTTATTTCGGTTTGAGTGCCTATACTTCGAGTTCATCGTATGGTGGATTTAACTACTATACAGGCGAGCAAATTGTTAAGGATTCCGAGTTGAACCGTATTTGGATGACGGGTATTACCGCAACTTTAGGTAAACGCTTACAATGGCCAGATAACTGGTTCCAGGCGAATACATCCTTGTCATTCCAACGTTATAAGCTTCAGAACTATGGAAATTACTTCCTATTTGATAATGGTACGGCCTATAACATCAACTTGACGCAAGAGTTTAGCCGTAATTCGATCGATGCGCCGATCTACCCTACTTCAGGTTCAAACATCAAGTTCTCGGTGCAATTGACGCCTCCATATTCATTGTTCAACAACATTGATTATAAAAATGGTTCACCGCAAGAACGCTACCGTTGGACAGAGTATCACAAATGGAAATTTGACTCACAATGGTATGCAAAAATCGTTGGTAAACTTGTTTTCAAAGCTCAAGCTCAATTTGGTTTCTTGGGTAAATACTCCAACAAAACTGAAATATCGACTTTCGAGCGTTTCAAAGTCGGTGGGGATGGTATGCAAGGGTTTGATTACCTACAAGGATCTGAGATTGTTGCATTACGTGGTTATGCAAATGGTGTAATCATTCCTGAAGGAACACAAAATGTGAATGTGGCACGAAATTCAGGTAGTCCGATCTATACGAAATATCAAATGGAATTGCGTCACCCGGTTATGTTAAATGATCAGGCAACAGTTTACGTATTAGCTTTTGCTGAAGCGGCCAATACCTGGAACAAGTTCACTGAATACAATCCATTTAAAGTACGTCGTTCTGCAGGTGTTGGTGCCCGTATCTTCTTACCAATTTTTGGTATGCTAGGAATAGATTACGGTCATGCATTTGACCCAATCCCGGGTTTACCAAGCAGTACATGGAAACAAAACTTTACGTTTAGTATTATGCAAAATATGGGTGGATTCTAACCGCTCTTGACCCCAGTCCATGGGTATAAATTCATAAAAAAGCTATCGCATACAATTGCAGATAGCTTTTTTTATTTTAAAACAATTTAGGCTTTCATAGGCTATCCGATTTTATATATCCTATCAGATAAAATCTACAGCAAAATCTTCTAAATTTTCTTATATTGAGTGCGGTTATGATCACCGAAAAAAAGAAGCCATAAACAGCACTCAGGCAGCTAGCATTGGAGCATTCTTCAACAAGTTAAATAGTGTTAAACCCGAGAAATATCTGTTAGATTGCTTCTTTTTTCTTATTTTTGAGCCGTAAATTTACGTAGAGCGGTTTTCTCGAATTAAACTTTTGGGATTATCTGAAGTCATAAGGTAAATTAGTGTTAAATAATAAAAAGTATAGTCTATAAAAACTTACAGGAAATATGAAAAAAATATTGTTAGTTATAGCTTTTGTAGTCGTGAGTGCTACAGCGACATTTGCCCAACAACTTGCATATGCTGATTCAGAATATATCCTAAAACATATTCCTGAATATACGACTGCACAGAAACAGCTGGATGATCTATCGAAGCAATGGCAGGAAGAAGTGGATCAGAAATATGCTGAGATTGAGAAACTATATCAGGCTTATCAAAAGGATCAGGTTTTATTAAATGAAGATATGCGCCGTCGTCGTGAGGATGAAATTGTGACAAGAGAAAAAGAAGTAAAAGACTATCAAAAACAAAAGTTTGGATTTGAAGGCGACCTCTTTAAAAGACGTACTCAACTGATGAAGCCTATTCAAGATCGTGTAGCAAAAGCTATCCAAGACGTTGCTTCTGCGCAGGGAATTGATTTTATTATGGACAAGGGCAATGAGTCGACTTTTCTCTATGCCAATCCAAAATTGAATAAAAGTAATGATGTCATTACAAAATTAGGATATAAACCCAATCCGAGTCTTGCAAACTAAGCGGGAGTTTATTATCATTGTGAACACAAATAACAATAGTAGTAATTAATTAGAAAACTAAAAGATTGCCATAAAGATGGCTCATTAGATTAAAATGAAAAGCATGAAAAATTTATTAAAAGGTGCGGTTGCTTTAGTGGCAGTATTTTTCTCAACTCAATTCGCAAATGCGCAACAAAAGATTGGTCATATCAATTTTGCTGAAATTATTCAGTCCACTTCGGAATTTAAAGCAGCCGAAGGTCAATTGAAAACATTAAGCGACGGCAAAACCAAAGAAATTCAAGATATGGTGGCTATTTATCAAACAAAACAAAAAGATGCGAACGATAAATTGCGTAACAGAAGTGAAGCAAACAAAGAAACTGTTGATCCAGAAATCAACAAAATAGGTCAAGAACTACAAGATATCCAAGCGCGTATCCAAACAGCACAACAAGCTGCTCAAGAAGACTTGAACAAGAAAGAAGAAGAGCTAATTGCACCTATTCATAGAAAAGTTGGTGATGCTGTAAGCGCTGTTTCAAAAGAAAAGGGAATGGCATATGTATTTGATATTTCAAGCACAAATATTCCTTATTTCCAAGGTGGAGAGGATTTAACTGCTGCTGTTAAAACAAAATTAGGTATTTCAGCTACAGCTGCTCCTGCTGCTCCAACAAGAAAATAAGCCAGCAATACAAGGCAATAAAAAAGGGATTATCTTTAGAGATAATCCCTTTTTTATTGCCTATCTATTTTCCGTAAGGCCAGTGTATCGCAATCAGCGTACACTGCTAACAGCAGCAAATATCCACCCAACCTATTGCCAAAAAATAAGATAAACTAAAATGCTTATCGGATCAGTCAAATTATAGTGCAAATAAAAATCTGCTGCTTGATTTTCTTGCATTTACCAGCTAAATTGTAGATATTGGTTCGGAAAACAAACATATCTACCCTAATGAAAACTTCATGGGCTCAAATTTGTTCATTAACTGACGAATATGAGGTACTCAGGAAAGCTTCGTCGTTAAAATGATTTTATTCGCATGAAAAAGAAAGTAATTGAGGATAATCCTAAAAAAGAAAGAAAGGTAACTTCCGGTCCTATTCGTGACAAGGAGCGCACCAAAGCTCGCATGATCGCAGCTGTCGGAAAGGTCATTCAGAAGAAAGGATACCATGCATTGAATGGGCCTAATATTGCTTTGGAATGTGGACTGAACAAAGCATTGATATGGAACTATTTTGGCGGTCTGGATCAACTGGTGGAAGCTTACCTGACACAAAAAGATTTTTGGCAGATCGGAGACAAGGGAGTCTTAGAGCAAATGGTCACAAACCCAAGCACCATCAGCGTTTCCTTGATAGAAGAATTGCTTAAATCTCAATTCGACACCTTTTTGAAGGATAAAACGAAGCAAAAAGTCATTCACTGGGGCCTGGGCGAAAAGACAAAAGCGCTTAAAAATATCGCCGACAGAAGGGAAATGTTTGGCGAGGAACTATTTAAACATGTCGATTCAAAATTCGAAAACTCCGAAAACGACCTGAGAGCAACATTGGCGATCTTAGTCAGTTCAATCTACTATCTAAGCCTTCAGGCAAAATCTACGGGCAGTACATTTTGCGGTATCGATATCAATACCGAAGCAGGAAAAGAACGGATTCAGAAAACCATTCGTAAAATATTAGAACAGACATTCTCCGATGTTCAGCTATAGAATATTCCATTATAATTAGATAAAACGTCCAAGAAGAAAGAATTCCTTCTTGGACGTTTTCATTACAGCCTATATTTCCCCCGTAAAAATTTCCAATAAATTATCGCCTTAGGGCATTATTTCTGATTTATTTTTACTATGTTAGCATAACAAAATAATATAGTATATTTGTTTATAACCAAGATCCAAGCATATGATAGGTCAACTAATATTTGCGGTTTGTTTCGCTGTAGCATTATTCCTTTTTAGCAAAAATGCACAACAGATTTATCGTAATATCAAGCTGGGTAGACCGGCAGATCGTTCGGACAGATCACCAGAGCGTTGGAAGATGATGCTCCTCGTCGCCTTTGGACAAAAGAAAATGTTTAAGCGCATTTTCCCCGCTGTATTGCATTTATTTGTGTACCTCGGATTTGTCATCATCAATATTGAGATGTTGGAGATTGTCATAGACGGGCTTTTTGGTACACATCGTATCTTTTCATTTCTAGGGAGTTTTTATAATTTTCTGATTGGTGCATTTGAATGGCTCGCCCTCGCTGTACTGCTCTCCTGTGTCATCTTTTTAATTCGGAGAAATATCGCTAAAGTAGCTCGCTTAAATAGCGCGGAATTAAAACATTGGCCCAAGACGGATGCAAATATTATTTTAATCACAGAGATTCTTTTAATGTCGGCTTTCCTGCTGATGAACGCTTCTGATCTTAAATTGCAACTCTATGGCTTTGCACATTTTAAATCGGTAGGTTCCTTTCCGGTAAGCCACTATCTTCTTCCATACCTTCCAACTTCGACGGAAGCTTTATTTTTAATAGAGCGGTCTTGTTGGTGGTTTCATATCCTAGGTGTACTTGCGTTCTTGAACTACCTCCCCTACTCTAAGCATCTTCATATTATTTTAGCTTTTCCGAACACCTATTTTTCTAATCTGAATGCGAAAGGCAAACTATCCAACATGCCTGCCGTAACCAACGAGGTAAAAGCCATGCTTGACCCAAGTTTCACTCCACCACCAGCAGATGCAAATGCACGTTTTGGAGCCAAAGATGTTCAGGATTTAACCTGGAAGAGCTTACTGGATGCCTATACCTGTACGGAATGTGGACGTTGTACATCTTCTTGCCCCGCAAATATAACGGGAAAGCTGCTGTCCCCACGAAAAATCATGATGGATACAAGGGACCGACTGACGGAAGTCGGTACAAATATCAAAACAAATGGGAGCTTTCAGGATGACGGAAAATCGCTGATCGATACTTATATCAGTCGAGAAGAGTTATGGGCCTGTACAAGCTGTAATGCATGTGTAGAACAATGTCCAGTCAATATTAATCCACTGGATATTATTATTGAACTACGTCGCTTTGCCGTTATGGAAGAATCACAAGCTCCTGCAAGTATTAACAATATGTTTGGAAATATTGAGAACAATGGTGCGCCATGGAAATATGCGCAATTAGACCGTGCCAATTGGACTCAACAACAATAGTTTTATGATGGAAAATGAATTAAAAGTCCCCACAGTTGCAGAACTGTTGGCTAAAGGAGAAACTCCAGATATACTATTTTGGGTAGGCTGTGCTGGGAGTTTTGACGAACGTGCACAGAAAATTACGCGCGATATCTGCAGAATATTACAACATGTCGGTTTAAAATATGCCATCCTAGGTACAGAAGAAAGCTGTACGGGGGATCCTGCCAAAAGAAGTGGAAACGAATTTCTCTTTCAAATGCAGGCCATGATGAACATCGAAGTACTCAATGGCTATGAAATCAAAAAAATAGTAACTGCTTGCCCGCACTGTTTCAATACTTTAAAAAATGAGTATCCATCTCTTGGTGGCAACTATGAGGTCATTCATCATACACAATTGATCCAAAACCTGATTGATGAAGGAAAATTAAAACCAGCGGATAATAATGTATTTAAAGGAAAGAAGATAACCTATCATGATCCCTGTTATCTTGGTCGTGCCAATGAGGTATATGAGGCGCCGAGAAAAGTATTGGAAAGCTTGGATGCCCAGTTGATCGAACTGAAACGTTGTAAGAGCAATGGACTTTGCTGCGGTGCAGGGGGCGGACAAATGTTTAAAGAACCAGAGCCTGGAGTAAAAGACATTAACATCGAACGTATCGAAGAAGTCATCGATGCACAGCCTCAAGTTGTAGCAGCAGCATGTCCTTTCTGTATGACCATGCTAAAAGATGGCGTAAAGATAAAAGAAAAAGAATCAGAGATAGAAGTGCTGGATATTGCCGAAATCACTGCCCGAGCAAATCAATTGTAAATTATATTAATCACGAAATAAAAGAGGCCCGATCATACGATCGGGCCTTTTGTGTAGGGAGAAGAATATCTCCTGTCCACGCATAAATTAGGGGAATCCCAAAGCCGGTTAAAATATAAGGGATTCCCCCGAATCGAAGATCAGCGCTGTTTTTATGCTGATCAACCGACTCTAACATCTAGCCATAACAAAGGTATCGCCTCTAGTTCAATTCATTGTTGTTCATTTCTTTAAAAATGTTGTTCATTTCTTAAATAATAAAAAAAATGAGAGAACACTACGCGATGATATAGCCGCCACCGAAATAGCTATCCGCAGAGATAGCACTTTCGGTGAGGTTGAGTACCACTTGATCACTAAAATTCTTACTGTTCACCACTTGAATACGATGTGGTATATTTAACAATGAAGCTTCTAGTCGGAATGCTTCCGACAGCTGTTTCGGATTATATGAGGTATAATCCTTCGAACTAATTTCGACTTAGTCAATTCTGAACGATATTATTATATCGCTAAATCTCATCCTTCTCAATCCATTTGGGAACCAGTGGCGCTTCATACTGTTGCATCTTCTCGATCAGCTCCTCAATCGTATCAGCCACCAATAACATCGCTCGATTTTCCTGCTTAAGAAGGCCCTCTTCGACCATGTGATCAATAAATTGAATGAGATGATTGTAAAATCCATTGATGTTTAACAAACCAACTGGCTTTTTATGTAAACCCAATTGAGCCCATGTAATCATTTCAAAAAGTTCTTCCAAGGTACCAAAACCACCCGGCAGCGCAATAACTCCTTCGGCATAATCACTCATAATCCGTTTACGATCGTGCATGGTATCTACAGTAATCAGTTTTGTTACCCCCCTATGCTCTCTTTCTTTCGAATTTAAAAAATCAGGAATGACACCTATTACCTCACCTCCCTGTGCAAGAGCTCCATTCGCAACAGCTCCCATTAGGCCAACCCTTCCACCACCATAAACCAAACGAATACCGTATTCAGCCAAAACCTTTCCCACATAGGAGGCTTGCTCTTCATACACGGCCGAATTCCCTAAACTGGAAGCACAAAAAATAACAATACTATTAACTTTCTTCATATACAAGTATAGTTAAAAATAAACGGATCAGCTCTTTTTAATAAAAAAACAAACTCACTATCAATAATATACAAAAAAATACACGCATTATTTTCGCACATAAATATAAATGTAAAAAAAACACTTAAAATAAATAACACATTTAATATCTTTGATTTACCGGTCTTTTTATACATAACGGCTAACCAGACAAGCTCATCAGATCTTGTTAATAACAAATGATAATTTCAGTCCATATGATCTTCAAAAACAAATTTTTGCACAGTGCTCTCTTAAGCTTATTTAGTCTGGCGCTATCTGCCCAAACAACTTCTCAATTGAATTATTTCGATTTAAGAGAAGTAAGGTTGTTACCTGGGATTTTTAAACATGCTGAAGATCTTGACATCAATTATTTATTGGAAATGGACCCGGACAGATTGCTGGCTCCCTTTTTACGCGAAGCCAATTTACCGCTAAAAAAAGACTCCTATACCAATTGGGAAAATACAGGATTAGATGGCCATATCGGAGGGCATTATCTATCTGCTCTCGCACATATGCATGCCGCTACAGGAGACCTTCGTATTAAGGAACGCCTAGATTATATGCTCAGCAACTTGAAACGTTGTCAGGAAGCAAATGGAAACGGCTACATAGGCGGAGTACCTGGGGGTAAAATTATTTGGACAGAGATTCAGCAAGGTAGAATCAACGCCGGTAGCTTTAACCTGAATGGAAAATGGGTGCCGCTATATAATATACACAAAACCTATGCTGGCCTGCGAGACGCCTACTTGTTGACAGGCAATGAATCTGCAAAAGACATGCTGATTCAAATGACTGATTGGGCGCTTAAGTTGGTCGCTCAACTTTCAGATGCTCAAATACAGGAAATGTTACGAAGTGAACATGGCGGACTGAACGAAACTTTTGCTGATGTTGCTGCAATTACCCAAGATCAGACTTATCTCGAGTTGGCTCGTAAATTCAGTCATCAATCCATACTTGAGCCTTTATTAGCGCATGAAGATCATTTAACAGGATTGCATGCAAATACACAAATTCCAAAAGTTCTCGGTTTTAAACGCATCGCTGACCTTTCTCACAACGAAAAATGGGCGGAGGCTGTTCGCTACTTTTGGGACAATGTCGTTGAGCAGCGCTCGATTGCTATTGGAGGAAATAGTGTAAGTGAACATTTTAACCCAACGGAAGATTTTTCAAAAATGCTCTATAGCATTGAGGGACCAGAAACTTGCAATACCTACAATATGTTACGGCTCACAAAAATGCTCTATCAGACCGATCCGCAAGGGAAATACCTCGATTTTTATGAACGTGCTCTTTACAACCATATCTTATCGACACAACACCCCGAACATGGTGGATTAGTCTATTTCACGCAAATTCGTCCGGGGCATTATCGTGTTTATTCTCAAGCGCAGACAAGTATGTGGTGCTGCGTCGGATCAGGGATGGAAAATCACGCCAAATATGGTGAAATGATCTACGCATACCGCAACAATGACCTATTTGTCAATCTATTTATTCCTTCACGCCTGGACTGGAAGGAGAAAAATATGGAAGTTATTCAAGAAACGAACTTCCCGACAGAAGCCAAAACAAGCATACGAATGAACCCTAAAAAACCGACGTCATTCAGCTTGTTTATTCGTAAACCCAGCTGGCTCATCACAGCTCCCCATGTGTTGATCAATGGAAAGCCTTACCGCAATTTCAGTTCCACAAATGAGCATATCCAGATCAAACGTACATGGCGAAAGGGCGATATCGTCAGCCTTCAATTACCCATGGGGATACATACTGAGCAGTTGCCTGATAAAAGCAATTATTATAGTATTTTATATGGACCTCTTGTTTTGGGAGCCCGAACTGGACAGGAAGATCTTTTGGGACTTCGAGCCGACGACAGCCGAATGGGGCACATTGCTTCTGGAAAACAAATCCCTTTACGTGATCTCCCGATTCTTCAAGCAGAACCGAACAATATTCCGGAACTTGTAAAACCAATAGCGTCAAAGCCCTTACACTTTACACTCTCAAATCTCTATTTGGGAAAAAAAGATATTCAAATGGAACTAGAACCCTTTTTCGGTATTCATGATTCCCGTTATATGATCTATTGGCCTCAAGCAACGCAGAAAGAATTACTGGCATTACAGGACAAAATGCGCCGCGATGAAGTGGAAAGCTTAGCGCTAGCGGCCAAAACGGTCGATAAAGTAGTCGCTGGGGAGCAACAACCAGAATCAGATCACTTTTTTCGCGAGCAAAATAGCAATGCTGGGGCATTCGGTGATACACGCTGGCGCGATACAAAAGGCTGGTTCAGTTATGTGATGAAAATAACGCCAGAGACCCAACTGGTCGCGATCAAATTGCTGGCAGACAACTCATCCAGGGTAACTGAGGTAATGATCGATGGTAAAACCATCAGTATATTGGAAGACAAGGATGAGAGATCCACCATGAAAACAATACATATACAGCTTCCCATGGAGAGTGCAGGTAAAACCAAAATAGAACTGAAAATTAAGGCCGGGGCAGGATTTACAAGTCACAAGATCCTAGAAATAAGAACTCTTCGTCCTGACTAATGGATCTGGGAGATAGCTTCCATTAGTCAGGCGCGATTCACTTAGCCTAGATAATTCAGTTCATCAAAAGTGATTCAGTTCGTCAGAAGAACGCTTAATTTATTTTCCGATTAAAACAACGGCGCCTTCAGGTTGCAACGTCAATTTGATGGACTTTGTTTTAGAAAGTCGAATCTGCTTCTGTTTTGACTCCCGGGCAATGTTATCGTCGATTAGCTGTACCGCATCTGTACTCAACATGGGCAAATTCACCGATACAGTTTTTTCTTTGCCCTCGGCATTTATCCCCGCTATATACCATGTATCATTCTTTCTCCGGGCAAGTATGACATATTTACCTGGATAACCATCAATAAAAACAGTCTCATCCCAGGTAGTTGGTACCTGCTTCATAAAATTAATCACATGGGTTGGCATTTCCTGTAAATTATTGGGTGTCAATCCAAAATTTTGTACCGGAGTCTGAAATAAAATCGCCGTTGCCAATTGAAATGTTTCTGTCGTTTTGCGGATAGTACCGCCGCTATTCTCGCGGTTATGACGTTTGTTCAGCAAAACCGGACCAAAATCCATTGCCGCCACGGCATTCCGAATAAAGGGATGTAAAGTCGCATTAAAAGCCTCCGTATCATTTGCATGTTGTGTGAAAATCAAATTTTCAGAGGCTAACACGGCTTCACTGCCCACGAAATTCGGATACATGCGCTCCCAACCACGCGGTAAAGTACATCCATGAAATATAACGGTTAATCCATAATCATTTGCATCCGAAAGAATATCTTCGTAAAGCTTCAGTGTTTCTTGTTTATCGCCTCCAAAAAAGTCGACTTTGATTCCTTTAATGCCCACATGCTGCATCCATTGCATCTCGGCTTTACGTGCAATCGAAGTATTCATTTTATTTTTTGGCGTCTGAGGTGCGTCGTTCCAGAATCCGTTCGAATTGTACCACAGACAAATACCTACGCCCCGCTCCTTCCCATAAGCCACCAATTGTTCAATTTTCTCGTGGCCGATCTTTGTATCCCACCAATTGTCGATCAATACAAATTCATACCCCATTGAAGCCGAAAGGTCAATGAACTTCTTTTGGTCTTCAAAATTAATACTGCCGTCCTGCCATTCCAGCCAGCTCCATGTCGCCCGTCCGAATTCGTATTTCTTCGATGCTGGATACTGCGGTTCAACAACATCAAACGGAATGGTCGTTTCCACAATGGGTTTTAGGCTGCTTCCGACAGTCAGTGTGCGCCAAGGTGTATAACCGGGTAATGAAATTGTGGGAGCAGCTCGTCCAATGCCATTGTTCTCCCCTTCCTCCGGAAAAGAAATGCTATAAAGGCCATCCTTCGTGCCTTCGCTTAACTTGGATGCGCAATATGCACTTGAAACTCCCGTTTCCGAAACAAGTACCCATCCACGATCTCCAACATGAAAGAGCGCAGGAAAAGTATAGCCAACACCATACTTCGAAGGTACGCCTAGCGCCTGATCTGCCTGATACTCCTCTTCGTAACTTGGTTTTGTTTTCATCCAGCCTATCATCGGGGAAGCTTGGGCTGTTAAAAATGTTGTTGTAACGAGTGGAAATTTAAAGCCGCTATTCTCCTTTATCAATGCAAAGTTGGCCGGCTCGCCCACCTGAGGCACATAATATCGGAACGCTATATTGTTGTTGCTAACACGGAAAGTAACCTCGATCTGCTGCTTTGAAGTATTCTCCAACACATAACGCAATTCATTCGCTTTATACTGTACCTGACTGCGTTTGATTTTTGGCTCGTTATAATTGGTCAAAATTTCACCTCTTTTTTCTGCTATTGGACGCAAATTATCGCTTAAATTTATCGTCTTGCTTTGAAGCCCAAGCGGTGAAGCTTCCAACATTGTCTTTCCTTCCAGTTCAACCTGATAAAATAGATGACCGTTTTTCAGATCCAATTTAACGGTCAAAGTTCCGTCCGGACTCGATACCGATGTCTGCTGTGCTGTGGCAATTGTCCCCAACAAAGATAGCATACATACCAAAGCATAACGTTTTACTGGTAAACGTTTAAAATAGCGCGTATAATTGTGATTTAACATAGATTAACTCAAATAGTCGGTTAGTTATTCTGTTAAAGATAAGGTTTTATTTTAATAAATGTACAAAAAACACTTATTACAGAATACGTATTTTATCAGGTTGCAATCGACTGCGTCAAATAGGAATCGTCGTCTAATCTGGGAAGGCGCAAACGCAGCTTTTCTTGTCCTATGAGAAGATATACCAAACAAAAATCCCTTATAATTGTAAAGAAATAGTGACATTTATTTTACGATCTTAAAAAGTATTAAACTATGAATCTAATTATGAACATGATAGCACTTGCCAGCATAGCAACTGCTACCTTGGCTCCATCATCTGCCAAATCAGGGTCATTGCTCGAGCAAAAGGACCAAAACATTACGCTGATAGAAAAAAAACAGGCTTTAAAACACGATTATGTTGGAACCGACTCGCTATTGCAATATTTTAACCAAACAACTGCGGAGCTTGAAAAGCAGGTTGCGGGTTTAAGCGAAGCGCAGCTCCAATTTAAGCCAGCGCCCGACAAATGGTCGATCAGTCAATGCCTTGAGCATATTATTCGTTCAGAACGAATGATATTTGACATGGCAAAAAAGGGCCTGGATCAAGATCCACAACCTGAAAGGAGAAAAGAGATCAAGATGACCGACGACAATCTAAAAAATGCACTCACAGACAGAAGTCACAAATATCAGGCACCCAAGGAACTCCAACCAGAGGGAATTTATAAAAATGTGAACACCGCTTTGACTGATTTCAATGCCGCCCGCCAACCCGTGCTTGATTACATCAAAAAAGCTGATGCGGAAGATCTCAGAAATCATGTCAGCGATTCCCCAACTGGTCCAATTGATGGTTATCAAGCCCTGATGTTTATTGCTGCGCATTCTGCACGTCATACCAAACAGATCGCTGAAATAAAAGCCGATCCCAATTTTCCAAAACAATAGAAAGATGAAGAAATTAACTTATCAAATTAAGATCCATGCGCCTGTGCCGCGGGTTTTTAAAACAATGCTTGACAAAGAAACCTATAAACAATGGACCAGTGCATTCAATCCAAGTTCAGATTTCGAAGGCATCTGGGACAAGGGGCAAAAAATTCATTTTACCGGCGTCGATGAAAATGGTGAAAAAGGCGGAATGGTAGCAGAAATCGCCGAATACATTCCAAATTCATATGTGTCTATTCGGCATCTTGGTATCCTAGACAATGGCCAAGAAATTTTATCCGGACCAGCTGTCGAAGATTGGGCTGGAGCATTAGAAAATTATTCTTTTTCGGACATCGAAGGACAAACATTATTGAAAGTAGATGTTGATACAAACGACGAATACATCGATTACTTTAATGAGGCTTGGCCAAATGCTTTGCAACGGCTAAAGGATATTAGCGAAAAGGAATAGGTGAAATACCCTGCATATTGAAGAGCTTTGCGAAATCAATTCGCAAGTCAGAAGCTTGTTGGCAAAAGTAAAAACGGCACCTAGATCTGGATGCCGTTTTTTTATCTTGCCGATGCCTTTTTTCGTTCGTTTACTTTTGTTTTTTGACCCGAATGTCAAATATATTGTAATACCGTAGCGTGCTATAGTCCTTCAGGCTCATAAAGTCATAGGTAAGTGGATAATTAAAGATATTTTCCGTCTGACTCACATAAAGGAGCATATCGCGGAGTGCTATTCCAATAGCCTTGGCTCCTTTCGGATACTGAATAAAACTGTTCTTGCCGCCGCCCCGATAGTAGATCAGCAGATTGCTGCAATCGAGGACTTTGGTATCTACATCATCCAGTGTTTTATTTTCCAGTATTTTGTCTATTGCCGTATTGAGGCCTGCCCGTGTTGAATCAGTTTCACCCATCAGAATCATATGGGTACCATAAGTCACCGAAGCAAGCACATAGGGAGAGTAACCTGCTTGGGTCAATACAGCTACCTCCGATTCCGGATAAGCATCAAAATACTCTGTGTGGTCAATATAAATTGTAAGCTTATTGACTTTGCCTATACGAAGCGTGCTGTTTTGCTTACTGATCGTCGTTGAGTCGGCATGTTTTACAAGGGATAATGCCTTTTTTACATCCTTCGAATTACCGAGAAATCCCTGTATTTCGGCGTAATCTCCAAAACTGCTCGAAGTAAAGTTCATACTACTTGCCTGTTTCGACTTTTCAAACTTATTGGCATAAGCAAGACCATTTTTATAGCTGGGCTCAAAGAATCCCATATCTACGGAGAAGTCATTGTAAGACAAGAAATGGAATTTTACTTTTTTCGCTTTTGCTTCCAGGCTTTCTAGCCGTGGGCCTTCAAGGGTGTCTTTGAGACTCCAAAGTCCGCCCAGGAAAACTTTTTCATCAATATTATCATCAGAGAAAAGCTCGCTCATCTGAAATTGTACTTTCCGAATTTCGTACTTATCAGGCGGAACAGTGGGCTCATTCTTGGTGGTATCTGAAGGTGCCACCTCTGGGGGCTCTACGTTTGGCTCGATGGGATCTTTTGTGCAACTTAGCCATATTAGTGCGCTAAGAAGAAGTAAAAAATTTCTAGTGTGCATATTGAAGTTCTTCAGTTCCAAATTCGGTTATCATTAAAAAAGGTTAGCTACACTTTTTTATCTGATAAATTAAATATAATAATCTAAGATAATGTTTTTTTACATCAGTCCAACACGTACCATCCCGTTATAGCATATTTTTACAATTCAAATCAACGCTTCAACCTCGTTAAACGAAAAACAAGGTAATAACTTACGCGATAAGACTACCAGTAGTTGATCACAAATCATCAAAGCATACCCTTCCTAGCGTATTATAAGCGAAAAAGCGGGTTAAAAACTGAATTTTCTGCACAGCAAAAAGACTTAACAGTCTAACCATTTAGGGCGAAAAAAAAGCGGGGTTTTCACCCCGCTTAAATTAATCGTTTGTAACAGCGCGAAAACGCCGAAACCTATCTGCCGGTTGAAACCAACAGGGATCGACTGCATTAAACACCCCAAAATGCCCTACATGCTTTAAAGAAAGATCCACAACCACCATTTGTATAGGTGTCTGAAGTATGTGTACCGACCAGTTGCGCCGTGTCATAATCATAAAAACTCAACACAAAAATACAGTGTGTCAATTTTCCTTCGCTTTCTTTGACCTCTTCGGTGACTTTCACGAGTGTATTCGTGTTAGGAAGACGGTAAGTCGTTGTCTTAGCATTGACATTTTCTTTCGGTGCCTTTTCCGTTGTCTTTGCAGAAGCGGCTGTAGATAGCAGTGCAACAGCCATCAAACTCATCATTAATTTTTTCATTGTTTCTATCTTTTTATTAAACCATAACATGCTTTTGAAGCAAGTCTTTATTTTATGGAAGTAAAAATAAAAACACCATTAATTAATTTTACGGTTATTTATTATCTGTTGCAGTTCGTTCAATATTCGTGGTTTTTAGTCTATTATTCGCAATACAGCTAGGCTTATGGTATAGGTGAATGAAACTATTTAAATCTATGAGCTCTAAAATAGGTTCGTGCTAAACAATGAGTCAGCATACCATGGAGCAAGCATACAATCAAAAAGGTCGGGCTGGGGCATTATTGCTCATAAGACTAATCAGAGTAAAGTTCAAGGAATGATCAGCGAGGAATCTAGTACCGCCAAGGTATCCTGTCCTGACTACATCAACTATACTTCAACAATACTGGAACTATACTGGAAGTGGTAATCCAGCATCTATATATACCGTTATTTTACGTTTGTTCTTGACCTATTTTCCTAGGCAGCGGCTGCGTAAACCGTCCTATAGCTGTGCTATATTTATGAAATTTTTTCAGACGAGTTTAAGTTCTCAAAAATAGAAAAGTTAATGAACGTCTACATTGCTTGTTCTCGTATTTCCCATCAAAATATCAAACTGTGCTCAATTGACCTCCAATGATCTGATTCACAATATTTTTTTGCATAAAAAAAGGAGACTACTATTGACTAGTGTCTCCTTAAGTGCCGGTCAGCATACTTTTTTCACATGATTTTGAGCAAGATTTGAAGAATTTGTTGGAGGCATTAAGCTGAAGATTTCTTTATTATTTGCTTCCTTATTTAATGTAAAACTTAGTATATTTTAAACCTTAATACTCGTAATTCCAATGGATATTCCGTAGGGGAATCGAACCCTACCTGCATCAATCTATTTATCAGTAATTTACAAACCTTTCATTCACCTGCTCACCGAATAACTCACTGGTTTGATATACGTTTTAGCTGCAAGTGCTATAAGTTAAATTTATATAAAATATTTGTTAATTCCCAAATTGGTATTTAGAACAATAAACCGTAAATATAGTTAATTAAAAAGGTTGGTTTGATGGAACTTCAAAATTTTAACATGTAAAATACTCATACCATGGGCATCTTCTAGTTTATATAGATTTGGCTTCATACTTTATCGTTTCTGAGATTTATTGTTAATAATTGTGTTCTATAAATTTCACTAGCTGCATTACAGAGAAGTCTATCTTCATTATGTATTCATCCTCTCCGGCATAATCCCTTAATAATCTATCAGAGAATCCCCAACCTCCATTTTCTTTTGCTTTTTTTAATACTTGGCTTAAAGGATAAAAAGTATATCTATATTTACCTTTGTTTGATTTTGATGACGGTAAACATTCTTTTGTATCACAAATAATCCAATATCCTTTATCCTGTCCGAACTTAACAGCAGAGTAAACAGAATTTGTGAAACTAGCAATATATTCTGCTTTAGATTTCCGTGAGATACTTCTAATCAATATTGGTTTTGTTTTAGGAAGAAAATTTTTCAGTACAATTTCCCATACATCATAATAAGCTTTGAATTTTTCAGAACGATCAGTTAAGATCCAGTTTCCAATAAATATTCTAGTGTCATATGTAGGTGGGATTCCTTTATCAATAATGTCTATTAAATTTTGAGCTATTTCCTCCTTTTTTGACTTACTCAATCGGTAATAATCTTTCATACTTTTTTCTATCGTTTTTTGAGAGCATTCAGGGCAAAAGTTGGTTAAAACTCAATCAGTCTAGCCCCGGTTTAGATAATTTGTTAATATCATATTCTGTTTTCGATACATCTGTCACATTATACTCAATCTTGTAACCATAAGTACCTTGACTATCAAATAACCTTTTAAACATAAGACCAGATTGCCGAGTAAATTTATTGCCGTCTTTTTTAACAAAATATGTTATACCATTTCCATCTTGCTCACCGAAATTAATGCTTTGAGATTCAACACTTTTAAGTATGTTAAAAAAAGATCTTATATGTTTATCAATGTTTCGGTATTCTTTTTCAGCGATATGTTTATATTTTGGATCAATATAAAAAATGTCTAACTTTTTATCATAAAGCGTTCCTTTATAAAAAATTAAAGTAATTTGATCAAAATTTACACCTTCATATTTAATAGCTTCTCTAATACCATCTAAAAAGACATCAGATTTATAAGTTTTTTTTACTGAGAAATCTACTAAATCAGATTCCATGAACGATGTTACATCATATTTACTTGAATTTAAAGGGATTTTATAAAAGCTCTCAACAACACGGGTATTTTGTCCGTAAACAGATGTTTTAAATAATAAAAGAAGGACGGTAATAATAGTAAATTGCAAGTATTTCATGAAAATGATTGTAATTTTTTTACTCATAAAATCGTTTTTTGAGATTAGTGATTTTTTTAAAAATTAAATATTTGCTAAACTTTTTGGTAAACTCGGGATTAACATTTTTTTTGGAATCGTGATGATAATATTTAAAAATAATTGACCTCATCAATATCCTGCCAAAGTCTTTTTAGTTCAAGCAATATTTCACTAGCTGTTATAAGTTCTTTATCCAAATCCCGAGTCGTATAACGCTTACTATCATATCTTGAGTATTGTATTCTATTTGAACTGCTTTTAGTTAATTGCCATCTATGATCTGAGCAATAAATACAAGTTTCATTGTTTTCAATTGTCACATCAAGCCAAACACCATGTATAAAACTGTTTCTTAATCTTTGTAACGGTTTTAGTTTTGAAACAATTTCCGAAATTCTTTCCTCTTCATAATGTCGAAAAGATGAAAGCTTTTTTATTAGCTCCAAATTGACGTGAAGTGAATTTTCTTTGATTAGAAAATGATTAATCAATTCATCATCGGAATTTATAAGTTTCTCAATAATATGAGTAATTAGACTTTCAATTTCTGAAAATCGAACGCTAAGTAGGCCAATTCTTGTATAAAAAGGTGTATTAATTTCGCTTAGCTCTTGTAATTCGTATTTAAATGGACTCATTGCTGTTAAGAAGATAATTAACTAATTTTTCACATTGTTTATTGAAATTTATGTTACTTTTTTAATATCCAAGGTCGGTTCTTTAATTCATCTTTGTTCCAAGGATTAGGTTTACCAGCATTTTTTTTAGAGCCTTCCTCTTACTATTAAAAAGATTAGGATAGATCGCTTGCTGTTCTTCTGAGAGGCAATATTCGCTATTTATTGATATTAGATAATTAAGATTCGAGCCGAGTTTGCGATATACCGTATTTTTTACAATAGTCAATAGCTTTCATTTTAAACCGTTTTTTGATATTTATTAACTTCCATATTTTTAATTTCATCATTAGTATGCTTGTCGAGAATTTTAGCATAGCGGTAAAAGGTTGCTCGAGACAATCCGAGTGGTTCGTAAATTTCCTCCGGAGTTTTACTCAGATCTTTATAAAGAGGGCGCATAATTAATAACTTCCTTATTGTTTCCTTTGTAAAGCCTTTCGGTCTTCCTCCGGTTCTGCCCCTCGCTCTAGCAGATTGTAAGCCTGCATTTGTCCGATCTCTTGTCAACTCCCTTTCATATTCTGCAAACGAAGCCATTATATTTAAAAACAATCGACCATTACTTGTGCTGGTATCTACACCATCGGTCAAACCTTTGACAATTATCCCTTTGTCATTTAAACCTAAAACTAAATCAATAATATTCTTTAGGCTTCGGCCTAATCTATCCAATCGCCATACATACAACTCATCATCATTCCGTAGATGCTCAAGCATCTTGTCAAGTTCTGGTCGACTCTTGGTCGATCCCGAAATTTTCTCTTTATATATTTTATCGCAACCTGCCTTTTCCAAAGCTTCAATTTGCAAATTCAAATTTTGATCTCTGGTCGAAACTCTTGCATACCCAATTTTCATATTTAGTTACATTAAACTCATGTCATATAAATTTATGAAACAGTGTTTATTGATACAAGTTTTTGAGACAATATATTTTAAAATTAATCATGCTAATTTAGGATATCGAATAATCTTAATAAACCAGCGTTTAACAGAACCAGATTACCAATCATTAAATAGGTGGGGAAAAAATTTCTGGTTTAAATGAACTTGATTTGATAATTTATGTTTTGTAACTTGTTAAGAAAAAATTATGGCAATTAAAGCAGTGGATGGGTTGGATTTCAAAGATCAGAAATCTATCCGGATCAGATTTCAAGAATACAATCCAAATGGGAATGGAAGACCGTACGAGGAAGACCTAACTGAAGAAGGATATCACGCAGATAGTATTGCTGATTTACCAATTCCAGGTGATTATTTAGGCTTAACTGTAGATAGGTTTATAGATGGCCATGGAGTAAATGCTCGGTTCGAGAAAAAAGGCATAATATTTAAAGTTCTTACCAGACTTTTCGATTTTCAGGTCTTTGATAATAAAGATATAATCCTATGTAATATCGTTGTTCAAGAAGAAACCGATCAAAATATTGTTGGCAGGTTAATTAAAGACTAGCAACATGTGTTAATTCTAATTGAATACTTTGAGCGCTGTAAAACAGCATATGAAAGTCAGCGTTTTTGCGAAATGTAACCCCATAATAGGACGATACAAAGGAGCAAGCAGAAGTTGGGCAAAGCCCTACTTCTCTCGCCCCATTTGCCAAAAATGGGATTGTGAGTATCCTCTGGGAATACTCTTAAGCTCAAAAATAAATCCTTAAGGAGATTTCGAACTGTAGAAAAAACGCCTTAATGACGCTATATACTCACTTTTTAGCCTAATATGAATAAAATACGAAAATTTTTGCATCAAAAAATCGAACTGCGCAGGTCGTTTTTAACACTCTGAATGACAACATTTTTGAGCATAAAAAAGGAGACTACTATTTAATAGTGTCTCCTTAAGTGCGGTCAGCATACTTTTTTCACATGATTTTGAGCAAGATTTGAAGAATTTGTTGGAGGCATTGAGCTAATTCTATTTTGATAAATTTATTTCATTACAAATCCTAATACTTATCCTGAATGGAGATATATTGTAAATATTGATGTTATCCCGATAAAACTCACTTTAGATTTAGAAGTGATATTCTACCCTCATGTTTCCTAATATCAAGTATTGCTTGATGATAATAATCAGGTGCAACATGATTCGAGAAGACCTTTAAATTACCAATATTTTCATTGTTGATTTCTACAATAATTGCGTCAAAATCTAATTTGTATACATTTTTTAAGGTCTTTAACTTTGATGACAATCCGTTTGTAAAATGAGTATTATACAAACTCGTCTTAAAATAATCAATTAATAAAGCTTCTGCTATTTCTGTTTGCTCATTAATTCCTGGTTGAAAATCATTGATCGCTTCAATGCATATTCCGATGATGTTGGTTCTTCCCCACTTTTGGTGGTAATACCATCATATTTGTCTTCAATTAGCGTTCATATTTTAATGAATGCATCAAAACTTGTTTTTTCGGACGATGGTGATAACTTCAGGATTATATCAGTAGATA